>Ga0080006_1182097_pt1 | contig 235216 bp, 203 predicted proteins | sample RS3BMetagenome_FD_69209 | JGI IMG/M metagenome (GOLD analysis project Ga0080006, IMG submission 69209) | Ferric oxide microbial mat and aquatic microbial communities from Rainbow Spring, Yellowstone National Park, USA - RS3B (SPADES... ...
GGAAAGGTCCAACAATGGCAGGAGTTCCGGCCGGGCGCCGATGCCGAACTTTGCGCCGAAGGCCGGTGGCGCGGCGGGGTTGGCCTTGCGGTTGACCGGACAGACCTCCTGGGCGATGTGGCAACCCAAAATCCAGTTGCCGATCCGCCGGGGCGGGCGCGCGTGGTGGAAGAGGGGGGGGGGGGGGGGGGGGGGGGGGGGGGGGGGGGGGGGGGGGGGGGGGGGGAACCCCCCCCCCCGGGGGGGGGGGGGGGGGGGGGGGGGCCCGCTCCTTCCCCAACCCCTAACCCCCATCCCCCAATCCCCGCGTCTGGAGGTTTCCCCCATGAGTGAACTTGACAGACCTGAAGCCTTCCCAACCGACGACGGCGCGCTCGGCCTTTCCCGGGCGTTCGTCCCGCCGACGGCGCACCTGCGCGAACTGGACGACACGATCGAGGCGGCGGGCGGCGCGTTTGAGCCAGATCCGGGCTTCGCCGGGGCGATCGGCGCGACCATGTTCGACGTGCCGGGCAGCCGCGACAACACCTTGATCGTCTTGCTGCCGCGCGAGAATCTCCAGCGCGCGCCCTCCCAGGCGCTGCTGCGGGTCCACAGCCGCGACGGCCGGCGCTACGTCGGGATCGTCGCGGCCGGCCCGTTCGCCGAGCCGGATAGCTTGCGCGGCGACTCGCCGATTTTGGTCACCGTCGCCGCGCGCGGGGGCATCTATCTCCCGCCCTATCACGGCCGGGTTGAGGTCGCCATCCTCGGCGAGGAGTTAGCCGACGGGGCGCTGGTGCCGCCGCGCTGGCGACCGTTGCCGAATAGCGCGGTCTTTGCCCTGGACGACGCCGAGACCGCCCGGGTGCTGCGCGCCGACGGCGACCTGCGGCTGGGACTGGTGGCCGGCCACAGTAACTTGCCGGTCGGAGTGCCGTCGACCCTGAAGTCGGTGCTGCCGCGGCACACCGCGATCCTGGGGACGACCGGCGCCGGCAAGTCGACGACGGTCGCCCGGCTGGTTCAGCAAGCGCAGGCCGCTGGCATGGCGGTGATTCTCCTGGACGTGGAGGGCGAGTACACCTTTCTTCAGGAGCCGACCGACGACGCGCGCATGCTCACCGCGCTGGCCGAGCGCGGACTGGCGCCGGCCGGCGTGCCGACGACGCTCTACCACCTGGTGGGACGCGAGACCGCGAATCCGGAGCACCCCACCAAGAGACCGTTTTCGCTCCAGTTCGCCCGGCTGTCGCCCTACGCGGTGCGGGAGATCCTGGACCTGAGCGACGCCCAGGCCGAGCGCTTTTTCCGCGCCTACGACGTGGCCAAAGCGCTCGTGCGGGTACTGGGGGTCTTTCCGGCGCCGGGAAACGCCGATCAGGAGCGGCTGGCGCTGGAGATCGACGAGTTCGAGCGGGGCTATCCGCGACTCACCCTGCAGCTGCTCCTCGACGTGGTCGGCACGGTGGTACGCAAGGCCGACAATCTGGAGCCGGAGCCGCGCTGGCCGGTCCTGCGAACCGCCGAGGGGAAAGAGGCGCTGACCCAGCAGATCAACGCCGCGATTCATCGGATCGACTCGCCGGTCTCCTGGCGCGCCCTGCTCGGCAAGCTGGCGCGGCTGAATCGGCTGAAAGTGTTCGACAGTGACGCCGCCGAGCCGCTCCGCTACAAGCCGCTGCTGCGGCCCGGCGCGGTGTCGGTGATCGACCTGTCGGATTCCGGTATGTCGGAGCTAAGCAATCTGGTGATCGCCGACCTGCTGGCCGGGGTGCAGGATGAGCAGGATGAAAGCTACGCCCGGTACGAACAGGCAAAGACCGCCGGCCAGGACGAGGCCGCGCCGCCCCGGGTGCTTATCGTCATCGAGGAAGCGCACGAGTTTTTGAGCGCGGAGCGGATCGAAGAGATGCCGGTGCTATTCCAGCAGGTGGCGCGAATCGCCAAACGCGGTCGCAAGCGCTGGCTGGGATTGGTGTTCGTCACCCAGTTTCCCCAGCATCTGCCGAGGCAGGTGTTCGGGCTGGTGAACTCGTACGTTTTACACAAGCTCGGCGACCCGCAGGTCGTGAGCACGCTCCAGCGGACGATCAGTGGAATCGACGAAGGGCTCTGGACCCGACTGCCCGGCCTCGCGCCGGGGCAGGCGATCGTGTCGTTTCCCCATCTGACCCGCCCGCTGCTCGTCGCGATCGATCCGACGCCGGCCAAGCTGCGCATGGTGGAGTAACCCACCCTGGGAGCCGTCGGGCGCTGCCCCGACGCGACAATTCGGGAATCGAATGGGAGGCATGGAGACATGTGGCGACAGCGCGGACAAGGCGAATCGCGATTTCGGGGCGTCTCGCGGAAGCCGGGGACGGAACGGTGGCGAGCGCAGATCCAATTGAACCTGGGCACCTACGATACCGAAGACGAGGCGGCGACCATGTACGCCCGTGCCGAGCTAGCGCTGCGCGGCCAGGCGCTCTACCTTCGGCGCACCCACGGCGACCTTCGGGGGAAGTCGCCAGAGGCCGACGGATCCCTTCCCCCCGGCGCCTGACGTGGGGGCTGGGGAACGGGGGCAGGGGGTCGGGGGAGCAAGCCGTGACGGACGCGCTTTGGGCATCTCCCGTCGGGCCGATCACGCCGCTCACCGCTGTAAGGTCAGGGCTGAAACGGAGACTAATGAAGAAATCGACTGCCATCACGCTGTTCTGGGTCAGCATCGTCTGGCTCAAAGCCGTGGTCTTGCTCCTCTACATCCTTCTGCGCGCCCTCGCCGCCCTCGGCAGGCTGTTGGACCGGGCGAGGGCGGGTGGGGAAGACGGGAGGAATAAGGGGTAGGGGTTCGGGGATTGGGGCAACCGCCGGTCGGAAGACCGCGTCATCCCGTCGCCGGAGGCCTCGATCCGATCTCCTGACTCCTATCTCCTATCTCCTGACTCCTGCATTCTGGATTCTCATTCGGAGGTTGTGTTCCATGCCTGGACGACACGGCCGCGGCGAATCGGCCTTTCGCGGTGTCGCGCGGAAAGCCGGGACGAAGCCCTGGCGGGCGCAGATTCAGCTGCACCTGGGCAACTACAGCAGCGAGGCCGACGCGGCCGAGATCTACCATCGCGCCGAGTTGCTCTTCCGCCGGCAGGCTCTGGACCTCCGGCGGGTGCTCGGGGATCTGCGGGATGAGTAGGAGGAATTTGCGCGTTCTGGGTTGAGGCTTGGGGTAGCGACCGCTTTGACGCCAGTACCCACTAAGCCAGTTGACGGTCGGCCCCTTTGCACCCATTATTCCCTTGCAACCGGTAGTGAGGCATTTGCCTTGGGGGGAACGTATGCTCAGTTACACCGGGCACCCATTCGTTGACGTTGGCGTCGCGACGATCACCGCGTTTTCCAGAAGAACGGATCCAAGCCGGGTGAGCGAAGAAGACCTTCGGACGGTGGCACGCTATATCGAAGACAACTATACGCGCAACCCGCTTCGGTCGTTTCTGACCGTGGCCTTCACGAGCAACGCGTGGTTTGTGCAGGACGCGTACAATCCGGATAAGCCGGACCTTACCGACGAGGAGCGGCTTAAGCGCCGCGCCGCGCGGCGCCTCTGGGCAGACCGTCACCTCTATTCGTGGGTGCAACCCGCTCTTGAAAACTCGCCCGATACGTGCGTCTTCACCGGGCAAGCGGCTGTTGGTAGTGCCCTATCCGGCAAGTTGGCCGCCGGACGCGCCGGTCGGGCGCAAATACCGCTGCTGCAGGGTGACGATAATATCAACTTTTACCCGGGTGGAGATACAGGCGTACCGGTTTCGGGTCTTGCCCTGCTATGTCTACAAGCGTTTCCCCTCGGCTGCGCGAAAGTTGCCGGCTCGCTCCTGGCGGTTCACGCCGACGATAATCGAATTACCTACCGTTTCGCACGCCGCAACCTCGATCGGAATCGCCGTGCCGTAAGCGTTGCCCAGCAGAGCAACAGCGACAAACTTGAAGAGGAGAAACACTCGCTCAAAACTCTGCTGATCGGCACGCTGTTAGACCTTCAGCGGGAGCGCGACGACGGAGGCGATGAAGGCGGGGCCCCTTCGTCCGTGACGGCTTACCACGTCAATAATGGGAAGACACCAAAGCTGGACATGTACTTCCTACCGATGGAAGTTAGCGGATTTCTTCGCAAGGTGACCTCAGCGCGCTACCGTGCGGACTGGGATGGGTTGGTTAGTCGCGCCTGGCAGCAGCCACCGAAGCCAAGTGGAAAGGCAAAGACCGTCGGGCCGTTCGAGCCGCGGCGGAACTACCTTTACGAGGATGTGCTAGCTCTCCCGTCAGACGCCGCGAAATTCCTGCGCCAGTATTTTCTGCGCTTTGCCCTGCGATGGGCGCGCGGCGACGACCCTCGCGGCGGATATTCGCCGCTAACTGAGGCTGATTTAGTTTCGTGGGACCTGACCGAGTTGTTTTTGAAGGAGGTTCTCCGCATGGACCCGGGTCGTATCGACAGCATTCGCCGGCTTGCCGACCGTCTTGGTACGTATGTGAGCAATGAGAACGACCGCCGACTGTTTCGGACCCTTCTCTCCGAAAGGCGCTACTGGTCGTTGCGTCTCGCGCTCATTCGGGCTGACTTGAGCGCGGTTCAGCACGGCAAGGAACCATTGATTACGTTCGATCAGTTTGTCGAAATCTTTGAAGAGGGCGAGGAGGTTCCGCGGAGGGACTGGACCCTGGCGCGAGATCTCATTCTGATTCGGATGATCGAACAATTGCATGCCTACGGATGGCTAGCCCGAAATGTCGCGGAAATAGGCGACGTTTCTAGCCTTGTTGGTGACGAAGACGGAGTCGCCAGCGCGGTCGATTAGACAGAGAGAAGAAAGGGAAAGTGATAGAGATGGCATTCGTGACTGGCGCGCTGCTGATTGACGCCCCGGCATCCGCGTTGAATAACCTGGGTGCCGTGGAGGGCGCTCGGACCGACAACACCACCGGTGTCAAGCTGATACGCGCGAAGGACGGTCCCTACCCGTACGTCTCGGCGCAAAGTTTTAAGTACTGGCTTCGGCAGACGTTGGATCGTACGGTACCGGACTGGCGCGCGGCTCCCATCTATAGGGAGGAAAAGGTCGCCTACACTGACGCGAACCCGATAGAGTACTGGGATGATGACCTGTTCGGCTACATGCGGGCGCCTTCAAAGCGAGAATCCGCGAAAGCCCTGCGCGCCGCTGACGAGACCCGCCAGAGCGAAACGCCTACGTCGGAGACAATTACCCGCGTGGCGCCCTTTCGGGTCAGCACGTTAGTGTCGATCGCTCCGGTTACCCCGACTGATGACTTTGGTGTCATGGCTCGCCAGGAGGGAAATCCAGTACCTCACGAGCACCAGTTCTACCGCGCCACTCTGAAGGGGCTCTTCTCGCTCGACCTTAACGCGGCGGGCACGTTTTCTTATCGCCAAAAGACCGGTTCGCGCAACCTGGACGACGCTCGGATTGATCTGGCCAAGCGAATCGGACTGGATCATCTGACTGACCAGAAGGCATTTCGGTTACCGACAGCCCAGCGGGTCGAGCGTGTCCGGGCGCTGTTTGATGGGTTGGCTCGCTTGGAGGGCGGCGCGAAGCAAGCGCTCCACTATACCGATGTGGCGCCGGCCTGGACCATCCAGGCGGTTACCAGGGGCGGCAACCACATCTTCGGCCACGTTGTCGGCGCGACAGTGAAGGGTCTGCCAGAAGTCAAAGTCGAGTCGCTCGCCGAGGGGCTGCGCGTTTTCGCTGACGAACTCCTGTCGCCGGTGTACGTTGGATGGGTGCGCGGCTACCTGGACGCCGAGCGTACGCGCTTCGAAGCCGCTCTTGAGGACGGAGTTTTGAGTCCGTTCAAGGATCAGATCCGGATCCAACATCCGCGTGACGCCTTCATGACAATCGCTGAGGATCTGGGACGTAAGGTCGCCTGGCTGGCGTAACGGAGGGGCCTTCGATGGACGTGTTGAAGGTCGTTGCCGAGGGCGCGACGACCTCTTTTAGATATCCGCACTTCATTCTGGGAGTGCAGCCAACGTACGAGATGCCGCCCCCCTCGACAATATATGGCCACATTTGCAGTGCTCTCGGCGACCTTGTCGATCCCGGTGGGGTTCGCTTTGCCTACCATTTTACTCATGCTGGACTGGTGGAGGATCTGGAGCACGTCCACGTCCTTTCCCCATCGACCGGAAAGCTTCCGGGTACCGCGATTCCTAAAGTGCTGGAAGGTAACGTCAATCCCTTCCGTCGCTGGCTTATCTTTCAACCACGGCTGACCCTGTATATTAACCATCTCGGTTGGGAGTCCGCGTTCCGCAGTCCGCGTTACCCCGTAGCCCTCGGTCGGTCGCAGGACCTCTTCACTTACACCAGCGTTGAGCGCGTGTCGATCGAAGAGTCTGCCGATGCCTATTTTGAGGCGACTTTGGCTCCCTACCGAATGGCACGTCGGACCGGGTCCGGCGTCGTCGTCCTGATGCCTCGCTTTCTCAACCACGAGCGAAATCGTGCTCCCAACTTTAGCCAGTATGTCATGCTTCGAAACCGAATATTCAGCAGGGATCTGCTCTATTTCGGAGACGAGCCCGCCGAAACATACTGGACCGATCCAAGCGAGCCGATAATTCGTGGTTGCAAGCTTGGTTTGTTCTTCCACTCGTTCGAGGAGGGACCGGATGGGCCCAGCGCCCCCTTGGCCTAATTGGCTGGACCAGATCTGGGCGAAGAGCCCACGCGGCTCCGAGCAAACTGGTGAGACGCTCGCCCAACACACCTGGCGGGTGTTGGAGCGCCTTCGTGACCTTACTCGGATTCGGCCGGGGTTACCCGGAGCGATTGGGGAGCCAAGGCTCTGGCACCGCTTATTTTGGGCATGTGTCTTTCATGACGTCGGCAAGGCCGCGCCAGGATTCCAAGATCGTCTACGGGGCATGCGCAATACGCCGAGCGCGGCGCGCTGGGGCCGCCATCGGCACGAGGTGCTTTCGCTAGGGTTCGTCGCCTGGGCATTCCCGCCCGCGCGGCGCGGGTCGCCCGGTGAACCGTTGAGTGTCGCCGACCGTCGCTGGGTTGTCGGCGCGGTCGCTTCCCACCATCGTGATGCGGCCGAAATTGCGTCGCTGTATCCCTGGGAGGCCGACGATCAGCTGGCGGTAGAGTTCGCTAGCTTTTCCGAAGATACCGTCGCGGGAATCCATCAATGGATCACCGAGTGCGCCCTGGCGTGGGCGGCGTGGATGGAGATTCCCGGTGTCGGGCCGGTGATTCTGCCCCCACTGTCTGACGCACTTGACATGGTTAGAGCACGGGGCGCCGCCAACTCGCGGGGGCTGCTCCAAGAATATGGCCGGTGGGTCGGCGACCTTGGGGAGAGCTTCAGCCCGACAACTCCAGAACTCTTGATGCGCGGATTGATCCTCCAGGCAGACCACACCGCCTCGGCGCACGCACGTGGGCTCGTTCCTCTCGTCACATCTCCGGCTGATCTTCAAAGAAAATGGCAACTCGAAAAGACCTTCTCCCATCAAGACGTCTGTGCGATGACCGGTGGCTCAGCGGTCTTGATTGCGCCGACCGGTACCGGAAAGACGGAAGCCGCGTTATTGTGGGCCGCTCGGCAAGCCGAACGGGACGGACGGCTCGCGCGGCTGTTCTACGCCCTGCCGTATCAGGCAAGTATGAACGCCATGTTGCGTCGGCTTCAGCAGACGTTTGGCGCCAAGCGGGTCGGTCTTCAGCATGGTCGGGCCCTACTCGCGCTTTACCGTCTGGCAATGGAATCCGACGCCGACACCGAAGCGGCTGCAAGGCAGGCCAGGTGGCATCGCAAGCTCGCCTACCTAAACTATTATCCGCTCCGGGTCTTCAGTCCTTACCAAATGCTGAAGGCGATGTACCGCCTCAAAGGCTACGAGGCGATGCTTCTAGACTTCTACGGCTCCGCGTTCATCTTTGACGAGATCCACGCGTACGATCCGGAGCGACTGGGCCTGATCCTCGCGATGGTCTCCTACCTGCGGTCGGAGTTCCATGCGCATTTCCTGATCATGTCGGCTACGCTTCCGTCGATTGTTCGCGAGCACGTCGCGACCGCGATTGGTCCCCATTCGGTCATACAGGCAAGCACGGAAATCTACCGCGATTTCCGTCGCCATCGAATCGTGGTTCTTACCGGTGATCTGTTGGACCATCTCGACTTGATTGTCGAGCAGGCCCGGCAGGGTCACTCGGTTTTAGTCTGCTGTAACACGGTTCAACGCTCTCAGGACGCCTGGCAGGCACTGCTGGCTTTGCTCCCAGAACGAGAGATAATCCTCCTCCACGGTAGGTTCAACGGGCGAGATCGCTTGTCGAGGGAGGAGACCGTCCGCGACGCGACTGGCGCGAAGAGCGCAACGCGCCGTCCAATCGTTCTGGTCGCCACGCAGGTTGTCGAGGTCAGTCTAGATATCGATCTGGACACGATATTTACTGATCCAGCCCCGTTGGAAGCACTTGTCCAGAGGTTCGGGCGGATCAATCGTCGCCGCTTGCAAACAGACCTCGCCCCGGTACACGTCTTCCGAAACCCGTCTGACGGCCAGGGCGTGTATGATCCGCTCCTCGTCCAAGCGGGATTGAGAACTCTGGAGTCCGCCGACGGCGAGGCGCTAGACGAGGCCGCCGTCGCGGGTTGGCTCGACAACGTCTATAGTGGCGAACTGAAGGCGGCTTGGGAGGAAAAGTTCGCCCGAAGTCTACGGGAGGGCCAGGGAATTCTTGACGGTTTGCACCCGTTTCAGAGCGACGAGAGCCTTGCCGATCAGTTTGACGCCGCCTTTGACAACGTGGAGGTTCTGCCGGCCGGACTGCGTAACGAATACCAGCGGCTCAGCGAAGTCGATCCGATCCTCGCGAGCGCGCTCCTGGTCCCGATTACCGAGCGGCGCCGCCGTCAGCTCTGGAGGCGGGGGTTGATTTACCCGGGCACGCGCCCCGCGACCGTCGAGATTCCCTACACGCGGGAATTGGGTCTCGACCTCTCGTCGCGGCCGGGGGCCGGTCAGGATGAATGACCTGACTATTCACCACCTCTGGTTCACCGTCGCCGCCGTCACACCGCTTAGCCTTCCCGACGAAAGCGGCTCGGCGATTCGCGGTGCCTTGATCACCTCCCTGCGCCAGCATTATTGTCCGGACGCGACCCTGCGTCCGGTTTCCGCCGATGCGCGGTCCGACGCCGCGCACCGGTCGATTTGCCCGGTCTGCTGGCTTATAGCTGAAGAAGACAGCGAGGCGACGCGCGGTCGCAACATCCCCCGGCCCTACACGATCGAACCGCCGAGCGGGGGGAACCGGCGCTTTGAGCCGGGCCAGGAGTTCTCCTTTGGCATGAGCCTGATCGGTAAGGCAATCAACCTGTTTCCGTATCTCGTCCTCGCCCTTCCGGAAATGGGTCGTACCGGGATGGGCCAGTACGATCCGCGCCAGGGCGGCCGGGGCAAGTTCACGCTACGCTCGGTTTTCGCGGTCAATCCGCTCTCCGGGGCGCGGCAACCGCTGCTTTCCGGCGGCACCCACCTGCAACTGCCGGCTACGCCGGTGACGTCGGCCCAGGTACTCGCGGTCGCGGCGGAGCAGCTAGAGCGAGCGAATCGACGGGAAAATTCCATCGCGATTCACTTTCGAACTCCAACGCGGATCATCAGCGGCTCCCACCTGGTTCGTCGGCCGGCATTCGAGCCGTTCTTTCAGCGCCTGGTCGAGCGCGTTGGGTTGCTCGGGCAGTATTACGGCACTCCGGCGCAAAATGAGGCCGCGCTAGCGAAAGAGCGTCTTCTCGCGTGCGCGGACGCCGTGGAGATTGTCGAAGACCATACCGAGTGGGTCGAGGCGATGAGCGGTTCCAAACGTTTGGGGCGTTCGACGCCGGTTAGTGGCTACGTTGGACGGGTCAGGTTTCGTTCCGAGCACTGGAGCGAATTGCTGCCGTGGCTCGCCTGGGGGCAGAGTGTCCACGTGGGCAAGAGCGCGGTCAAGGGCAACGGCTGGTTTATCGTCGACGGCTGGCCCGGCTGGCCGTTGGTGGCTAAAGCTCTGGACCGAGGTCCAGGAGTAGGAACGGAGGACTGAAGTCCTCCGGTGCCCCTGGATGCCTTGTCGCTCAGCAGGCGGCCCGCCGGGTCGCGTCGCCACCCGGACACTTCAGTGTCCCGACCCTACTCCTGGACTTCAGTCCAGAGCCTCTGCAAAAATCGGATCAGCCCTTTTTTCCGGAATTTTGTCGAACTTTCTCCTCTCACGCGGAATTAATAGTGGAAGCTTTTTCGAGGAGAAAGTCATGGTTGAACCGGCTATCGATTCCGCCGTAGTTCCGGCTCCGGCTACCGCGCTCGTGGTCGACCAGTTCGGCGCGTTTGTCAGCAAGCACAGCGAGCGGCTCCGGGTGACCCTCAAGCGCGAAACCGTCGCCGAGGCGCCGCTGCTTTACCTGGAGCAGGTGCTCGTGGCGGGGCGCGGCGTCAGCGTCTCGTCGGACGCGATCGAGGCCTGCTGCGAGCGCGGCATTCCGCTGTACTTCCTTTCCGGGCGTGGCGAGCCCTACGCGGCGCTCTACGCCGCCGGTTTGGGGGGAACGGTGATCACCCGCCGCGCGCAGTTGGCGGCCTACGGCGATTCCCGAGGCGTCAGTCTGGCTTGCGCGATGGCCGCCGGGAAGATCACCAATCAGGGAAATCTCCTCCGCTACATGGCAAAGTACCGCAAGGCGACGGATCCGAATCTCTACCACGAGCTCCGTCTCGGCGCGACCGAGGTGCGCGATCATCTGCGAGAGATCGAGGCGCTGGTTGGGTTGCCAACAGCAGGACCGGGGTTGGACGACCTGCGTCCGAAACTCCTTTCCATCGAAGGTCGTGCCGCCCAGCATTACTGGCGGGCTCTGAAGCAGGTCGCGCCCGAAAACCTGGGCTGGCCGGGCCGCGAGGGGCGCGGGGCGAAGGATCCGCTGAATGCCGCCCTGAACTACGGCTACGGCGTGCTGTACGGTCAGGTCGAGCGATCACTGGTTCTGGCCGGCCTGGACCCCTACGCTGGCTTCATCCACGTGGATCGGCCGGGGAAGCCCAGCCTCACCCTCGACCTGATCGAAGAGTTTCGCGCGCCGATTGTCGACCGAACGATCTTCGGCATCGTGAATCGCGGCACCGCGATCGCTCAGGACGACGAGGGTTTACTGACTCTCGAGATCCGCCGGGCGATCGCCGGGCGAGTGCTGGAGCGTCTCGAAGAGAGCACCGAGCCCTACGAGGGGAAGCGGCAGAAGCTGCGCTTCATTCTCCAGAGCCAGGCGCGCCACCTCGCGGCCTTTCTTCGGGGGGACCGCCCGGCCTACCTGCCGTTTCTCTGCAGTTGGTGACGGCGATGATGTGTCTGCTGGTCTATGACATCGCCCACGACGGAACTCGGAGCAAGATCGCCGACGCGTGCCTGGACTACGGCATGACGCGGATTCAGTACAGCGCGTTCCTGGGCGATCTCAGTTCGACGCACCAGCAAGAGTTATTTCGCCGGATTCGAAAGCGGCTGGGCAAACGGCTCGGCCGCGTTCAGATTTTTCCCATGTGCGAGCGCGACCTGCGCAACCGACTGGAGTTGATCCAGGATCCGCCGAAAGGAGCCATCCCGTGATCGAGACGCTTTTGACGGTGACCGACGTCAAGCAGTGGCTCTACTGTCCCCGCGTGGCGTATTACATGCGCTGCCTTCCGCGAGTGCGGCCGGTGACCTTTCGTATGCAGTGGGCCAAGGACGCCCACGACGACGAAGCCGAGCGCGAGCGACGGCGCAGTCTGAAGACGTACGGCCTCGCCGACGGCGAGCGAAGCTACGAAGTCGATTTGGCGTCGGAACAGCTGGGAATTCGCGGTAGGGTAGACCTGGTCGTCCGGCGCGCCGACGAAGTCATCCCGATCGAATATAAGGACTCCGACGGCCGGGCCGGGCGCCACTTTCAGGTTCAGCTCGCCGCGTACGGCTTGCTTCTGGAGGAAGCGTTTGGGCTGCCGGCGCGGCGCGGATTCCTGTATTTCATCCCGAACCGGCGCGGCAAACAAATCGAGCTGACCGACGATTTAAGAGACGCTGCCCGGAACACGATTCGGGAGATCGTCGCGATGGTGCAATCCGAGACGATGCCGCCGCCGACGCCGCGGCGGGAGCGCTGTGCGAACTGCGAGTTTCGCCGGTTTTGCAATGACGTGATTTAAGGGGACGAGACGCGACAGGGAGCACCGGCAACACCGGGCGGGGCGAGAACGCGCCCCGTCCACCGTCGTAGCGGGATCGCTTCGCAAACCAGTGGAGCGCCGGCGGCGTCCGGGCGCGGTCGGCGCCGGCCAGTGGCGCCAGCGTTTCCGGCCGAGGCGTCCGGGTAGGCCGGGCAAGGCGAGCGGCGTCGGTCGTCCGCTGTCGGACATCGCAAAAGGTGGCGTTTTCAAAACAGATCCGAAGTTGCGGCAATCGGCCGTGCTATACTCTTGGCGCCGGGCCGGTGACCAGCGCACCGGCCGCGCCAGAGGCCGCCGGAGGCCGCGGGGCATCCGCTTCGAGAGCAAAATGTCCCCTGGTGTGCCTACCGCCTGGAGCGCTCTCAGCAAGTTCGATCCGGTAGAGGATACTGAAAGAGCTGAACCACGATCGATACGGTGGCAGGCACAGTCACTCTCAGCAAGTTCGATCCGGTAGAGGATACTGAAAGCAATACAACGCGCTTCTCCTGGGAGGGCGACGCGTCCTCTCAGCAAGTTCGATCCGGTAGAGGATACTGAAAGGATGGGGGCTCGCGCTGAGTCGGTTCGGCTTCGCCCTCTCAGCAAGTTCGATCCGGTAGAGGATACTGAAAGTTCTGGGCCTTCCCGGCTTCCCCTTGGGCCAGCGGCTCTCAGCAAGTTCGATCCGGTAGAGGATACTGAAAGGGCGCCCACCGTCCCTCAGATTGCCGGCAAGTGTCCGCTCTCAGCAAGTTCGATCCGGTAGAGGATACTGAAAGTGGTCGTCGCTCGGAATTGTGCCGGTTTCCGTACTCTCTCTCAGCAAGTTCGATCCGGTAGAGGATACTGAAAGGTCGCGCGACCGACGACCAAGGGAGCAAGACGCAGCTCTCAGCAAGTTCGATCCGGTAGAGGATACTGAAAGGTAAGGTTGCCATTGAAATCGCACCCGGCCCATGTGTCTCTCAGCAAGTTCGATCCGGTAGAGGATACTGAAAGGGCTGCCGAGTATGACGACTATCGGAGACGCTACCTCTCTCAGCAAGTTCGATCCGGTAGAGGATACTGAAAGAATCGAATATGCTGGCCCCCATGCCCGATTACACGACTCTCAGCAAGTTCGATCCGGTAGAGGATACTGAAAGCTTTGTCTTTGGGGTGCCCGGCGTCGCTATCGAACTCTCAGCAAGTTCGATCCGGTAGAGGATACTGAAAGAGAGTCAACCCTCTCGGCTCTTTCTTTTGCCCCAAACTCTCAGCAAGTTCGATCCGGTAGAGGATACTGAAAGGATCGATCAGATGAAGATGGCGGGCGCGAGTGCCTCCCTCTCAGCAAGTTCGATCCGGTAGAGGATACTGAAAGTTCTCACCGCCATCCTGCTCCGCCTGGGCATCGCCAACTCTCAGCAAGTTCGATCCGGTAGAGGATACTGAAAGCGACCGGCGCGCTGAGCCAGGAATGGAGTCAGGCTACTCTCAGCAAGTTCGATCCGGTAGAGGATACTGAAAGCTGTCTCGGCCAAGCGCGCGACGGCTCGCGCACGATCTCTCAGCAAGTTCGATCCGGTAGAGGATACTGAAAGCCACAAATAGTATTCAACCCCCGGACACGCCGATAGCTCTCAGCAAGTTCGATCCGGTAGAGGATACTGAAAGTTTGAATGACCGGGCGCTCGGATCACCAGCTGAGCCTCTCAGCAAGTTCGATCCGGTAGAGGATACTGAAAGTTTCCTCGGACGAGTAGCGCCGCGGCCTCCCCTCGACTCTCAGCAAGTTCGATCCGGTAGAGGATACTGAAAGCGACGACGCGCCGGTGTGGGACGACGTTGCGACTTTCTCTCAGCAAGTTCGATCCGGTAGAGGATACTGAAAGGGACGAGTTCGTTAAGGTCGCCACCGGCGTACTGATGCCTCTCAGCAAGTTCGATCCGGTAGAGGATACTGAAAGTAACTCAGCCAATTCCCTGGTCGTCGCTCGGAATTGTCTCTCAGCAAGTTCGATCCGGTAGAGGATACTGAAAGAGTGGTCGCAAGGCATCGGCCTGCCGACCTGGGTCGGCTCTCAGCAAGTTCGATCCGGTAGAGGATACTGAAAGAACCCGCTGTCGCTCTTCCGCTCCAGCAAGGCGATCCTCTCAGCAAGTTCGATCCGGTAGAGGATACTGAAAGGAGTGGTGAGGAGGCCACCCCGGCGCGAAGGAGAGAACTCTCAGCAAGTTCGATCCGGTAGAGGATACTGAAAGCGGCGGGTACGTGCGTGACGAACTGGACTTTGGTACTCTCAGCAAGTTCGATCCGGTAGAGGATGCTGAAAGGAGGTTATCGACGCGCCCTCGTCGACAGCACCGGTCTCTCAGCAAGTTCGATCCGGTAGAGGATACTGAAAGGAACCCAGTCCCCGCTTTCCCTACCCGAGCCGAGAGCTCTCAGCAAGTTCGATCCGGTAGAGGATACTGAAAGGCATCCATGGTCGGCGCCACGCGGCTGCCGTAATCGCTCTCTCAGCAAGTTCGATCCGGTAGAGGATACTGAAAGGACCTGGTCGCGCACCTGCTGGAGGGCGCATGAACATCCTCTCAGCAAGTTCGATCCGGTAGAGGATACTGAAAGGTTTCCGGCCTTAAGATCCTCGCGGAGCACCACGCCACTCTCAGCAAGTTCGATCCGGTAGAGGATACTGAAAGCTACGAAACGTGTGGCTGGGGGATTCCGTCGAGGACCTCTCAGCAAGTTCGATCCGGTAGAGGATACTGAAAGTCGTCGCCCGCCGCGCGCACGTTCAGTGTCCCGGCGCTCTCAGCAAGTTCGATCCGGTAGAGGATACTGAAAGGGGCGTGGGCCACTGGATTGCTTGTAAAAGAACGGCTCTCAGCAAGTTCGATCCGGTAGAGGATACTGAAAGTCACGAGCCAGCGATTGTAGAGTAGGTATTGTGCCCTCTCAGCAAGTTCGATCCGGTAGAGGATACTGAAAGAACTCCCAGTCATAGAGGAGGGCGTGAAGCTCGTCTTCCTCTCAGCAAGTTCGATCCGGTAGAGGATACTGAAAGATAGAAGGAAGCAACGTACGGAAACCACTCGTCCGGCCTCTCAGCAAGTTCGATCCGGTAGAGGATACTGAAAGACTTGACGGCGCGACCGAGGGCATAGGAAAGAACGTCTCTCAGCAAGTTCGATCCGGTAGAGGATACTGAAAGCCCTCGCTAAGCTGCATCCACGGCAGGAGCACCTCGTCCTCTCAGCAAGTTCGATCCGGTAGAGGATACTGAAAGTTATTTAGCAACGTCGGGAGGGCGTTCAGCGAAACCTCTCAGCAAGTTCGATCCGGTAGAGGATACTGAAAGACAGAGCGGGTGAAGCACGTGGTAACTCACTGTGTCTCTCAGCAAGTTCGATCCGGTAGAGGATACTGAAAGTTCGACTTGGCGACGGCGCCGGACCCGGCAGCCGCGCTCTCAGCAAGTTCGATCCGGTAGAGGATACTGAAAGGGCGAACTCGGCTGTGTCGACTGTGGCCACATCGGGCTCTCAGCAAGTTCGATCCGGTAGAGGATACTGAAAGTTGCGCGGTCGCCCACGCTTGCGGATTGGCTCACGGACTCTCAGCAAGTTCGATCCGGTAGAGGATACTGAAAGTCGTGCGAGACTTTGGCGCCCGCGCTCAGATTCGACTCTCAGCAAGTTCGATCCGGTAGAGGATACTGAAAGACAGCACCGACTGGTTACGGGCCCAGCGGTCGAGCTCTCTCAGCAAGTTCGATCCGGTAGAGGATACTGAAAGATTTTCCCAGCCCGAGCCGAGAGTCAACCCTCTCGGCCTCTCAGCAAGTTCGATCCGGTAGAGGATACTGAAAGAAACGCCCGGATCCAGGAGTCATCAACCCAGCGCGCTCTCAGCAAGTTCGATCCGGTAGAGGATACTGAAAGGCGCAGCTCGCCGGTCCGCTCATGCCGAACCAAAAACTCTCAGCAAGTTCGATCCGGTAGAGGATACTGAAAGCGATTGCCTTAATAATCAGGTCCTGCATGTCCTGCTCTCAGCAAGTTCGATCCGGTAGAGGATACTGAAAGGCGTCGATCGACGCGAAGGCCAAGGACCCGACGGGAACTCTCAGCAAGTTCGATCCGGTAGAGGATACTGAAAGCACCACGAGGTTGACGCCGACGGGAAGGCTGGCGACCTCTCAGCAAGTTCGATCCGGTAGAGGATACTGAAAGTCGCGCCCTCAGCCGCCGCTCGGAGCACCTTCAGACCTCTCAGCAAGTTCGATCCGGTAGAGGATACTGAAAGTTCAGTTTCCGGGGAGACTGCCGCCCGTGTAACGACATCTCTCAGCAAGTTCGATCCGGTAGAGGATACTGAAAGCCAGAGAGGGTCGAACGATGCCAGTCCACTCCTTGGACTCTCAGCAAGTTCGATCCGGTAGAGGATACTGAAAGATCAGCCGAATCGGTCCGCCGTTTTGTTTAGGCCGCCTCTCAGCAAGTTCGATCCGGTAGAGGATACTGAAAGCATGTACCGCATTCTGATTGTCGACACCGATCAATACCTCTCAGCAAGTTCGATCCGGTAGAGGATACTGAAAGGCTTCCAGATCGACCCCTTGCACGAACTCGCCTTCCTCTCAGCAAGTTCGATCCGGTAGAGGATACTGAAAGATCGGCTGTTTCGATGGTGGGGCTTGCACGGGTTGGTCCTCTCAGCAAGTTCGATCCGGTAGAGGATACTGAAAGGCTGACGAGGCCGTGAGAATCGGCCGAAACCGCGAAGCTCTCAGCAAGTTCGATCCGGTAGAGGATACTGAAAGATACCTGACCTGCCTCAATTGGAAACCGCTCCCAGGCCTCTCAGCAAGTTCGATCCGGTAGAGGATACTGAAAGATCGGCTGTTTCGATGGTGGGGCTTGCACGGGTTGGTCTCTCAGCAAGTTCGATCCGGTAGAGGATACTGAAAGCGGCGAACCCTGCTGCTCCCTGACCCGCCTTCAATTCTCTCAGCAAGTTCGATCCGGTAGAGGATACTGAAAGGTGTGGGCCTGTGAGGGATACGAGCTTAGAACAGGACTCTCAGCAAGTTCGATCCGGTAGAGGATACTGAAAGGGATCGAAGTGCTAGCTATCCCAAGGGGCGGACCGTCTCTCAGCAAGTTCGATCCGGTAGAGGATACTGAAAGGTACCGTCGCTTCTGGACGCCCGTGGAGCCATAGCGCCTCTCAGCAAGTTCGATCCGGTAGAGGATACTGAAAGACATTTCAAACTCGGTCATCAAGGGGTTGGGCCGGCGCTCTCAGCAAGTTCGATCCGGTAGAGGATACTGAAAGTTGATTGGGAAGATCGCCTGACAGTTGAAGACAATCCTCTCAGCAAGTTCGATCCGGTAGAGGATACTGAAAGATATCTGGTACCGAGTAGGCCAGTTGGTTGGTGCCGCCCTCTCAGCAAGTTCGATCCGGTAGAGGATACTGAAAGTCGCTCCGCTACCCCTGAGGTAACCTTTCCCTTTGACTCTCAGCAAGTTCGATCCGGTAGAGGATACTGAAAGAAGGGCGGCGGTCGCCCCCGTGCTTCCGAAATCCGCAACTCTCAGCAAGTTCGATCCGGTAGAGGATACTGAAAGTTCTCAAACGGTGCAGCAAAGGTGAGGCTGACAATAACTCTCAGCAAGTTCGATCCGGTAGAGGATACTGAAAGTGAGACCGGATCCATTTGATCCCGGTCCCGCTCGGACTCTCAGCAAGTTCGATCCGGTAGAGGATACTGAAAGAGGACGTACGTGCCATTGTTGCCCTCACGTAAGCGTCTCTCAGCAAGTTCGATCCGGTAGAGGATACTGAAAGTTAAGCCTCGCGTAGCTATCGCTGCATGCGCGCGTCTCTCAGCAAGTTCGATCCGGTAGAGGATACTGAAAGCGGTCGGGGAGAAGATTGCCGCCACAGCGCGGACAGGCTCTCAGCAAGTTCGATCCGGTAGAGGATACTGAAAGGTCTCGTAGATCCCACATCCCCGCTCGATAACGTCACTCTCAGCAAGTTCGATCCGGTAGAGGATACTGAAAGAAATGCGCAAAGCAGCCGCACGGTTTCCCCACCTGCTCTCAGCAAGTTCGATCCGGTAGAGGATACTGAAAGACCGGGGAAACTTTTTGCTCGCGTGAATGGCGAGCCTCTCAGCAAGTTCGATCCGGTAGAGGATACTGAAAGATGTAAAAACGAAGGGCAAGGTGAGCATAGCGGAATCCTCTCAGCAAGTTCGATCCGGTAGAGGATACTGAAAGGTGACGTTTACGGTGCAGTCTAGCGTGACTGCTCCGACTCTCAGCAAGTTCGATCCGGTAGAGGATACTGAAAGACACGAATGATGTACGCAAACGTGCAGCTTACCTCCTCTCAGCAAGTTCGATCCGGTAGAGGATACTGAAAGAATCTGACAGGTAACATTCCGGCAAATACACGGTCTCTCAGCAAGTTCGATCCGGTAGAGGATACTGAAAGGCTGTACAATCCTGGGCGCAAGGCATCAATCAGATGCTCTCAGCAAGTTCGATCCGGTAGAGGATACTGAAAGTCTTTGCCGCTCAGTTCGCGCCGTTCGGTCCACTGGCCCTCTCAGCAAGTTCGATCCGGTAGAGGATACTGAAAGTCGGCGCGCAGATCGTTCGCGATCTCCTGGATGTCTCTCAGCAAGTTCGATCCGGTAGAGGATACTGAAAGGTCGACTCTTGCTCACCCCGCTTAGGGAGATACAGCTCTCTCAGCAAGTTCGATCCGGTAGAGGATACTGAAAGGATGCCCGAGCCAACCGAAACCACTATCTACGCAGAGCTCTCAGCAAGTTCGATCCGGTAGAGGATACTGAAAGACCGATTCACGTTCCTACGGAACGGATGGCAGAATACCTCTCAGCAAGTTCGATCCGGTAGAGGATACTGAAAGCGTTCGGAACCGCCTCGAACTCGATCGCGTTGTCAGCTCTCAGCAAGTTCGATCCGGTAGAGGATACTGAAAGGCGAACCCGGATGATCCCGACTCCGACTCCTCGCACCTCTCAGCAAGTTCGATCCGGTAGAGGATACTGAAAGGCGCGGAACTGACTGACCAACTGAGCGCGGCGCTGCCAGGTCTCAGCAAGTTCGATCCGGTAGAGGATACTGAAAGATTGTGTAGCTGATAGCGTTTGGCCCGGCGCCGACGATGTCTCAGCAAGTTCGATCCGGTAGAGGATACTGAAAGATCAGGCGCATATGGATATATCGTAATGCTGTCCGCGTCTCAGCAAGTTCGATCCGGTAGAGGATACTGAAAGAGTTAGATGCCAGCCACGAATACTTTGACGCTATCAGTCTCAGCAAGTTCGATCCGGTAGAGGATACTGAAAGGCCGCAACGGCGGGAGTTGGCTCTGAGTAAAGAAAGTCTCAGCAAGTTCGATCCGGTAGAGGATACTGAAAGACCGCGTCGGCCACCTCGCGGGGAATCGCGGTACCGTCGTCTCAGCAAGTTCGATCCGGTAGAGGATACTGAAAGTGGATCCGGGCGCGACGCTTGCCGAGGCGCGCGAGTTGTCTCAGCAAGTTCGATCCGGTAGAGGATACTGAAAGCCCGGCGTCCGCAGAACACGCCGCCGCATCTCTCGCGTCTCAGCAAGTTCGATCCGGTAGAGGATACTGAAAGCTGTTCGATCATCGCCCAGATGATGTAAAGGACCACGTCTCAGCAAGTTCGATCCGGTAGAGGATACTGAAAGCTTATGGCGAAGGAGGTAGTGGAAATATTTCAGATACGTCTCAGCAAGTTCGATCCGGTAGAGGATACTGAAAGTCCATCACAGCGCGGTCAGCCGTGACTCAATCGTCGTGTCTCAGCAAGTTCGATCCGGTAGAGGATACTGAAAGGTGAGCCAGTAGCCGAGGTTCCCCACCTTATACGGAGTGTCTCAGCAAGTTCGATCCGGTAGAGGATACTGAAAGAAACGCGGCCGCACTTGCTTGGCGTCGAAGAAGGCGGTCTCAGCAAGTTCGATCCGGTAGAGGATACTGAAAGATTGAGCGCGTGTCCCCCTTGACCACATTGCCTTCGTCTCAGCAAGTTCGATCCGGTAGAGGATACTGAAAGTGGAGATTGGAGACATCGGCGCCGTCCGCCGGCAGAGTGTCTCAGCAAGTTCGATCCGGTAGAGGATACTGAAAGGGTGACCGGCAGTGAAGTGCCAGTGAAGGTGCATCCGTCTCAGCAAGTTCGATCCGGTAGAGGATACTGAAAGATACCCTTAGCCCCCCGAAGAGCGAGACGAGCTCGGTCTCAGCAAGTTCGATCCGGTAGAGGATACTGAAAGGCGCACTGCACCCCACCCGGCGACTGCCCGCTCACCGAGTCTCAGCAAGTTCGATCCGGTAGAGGATACTGAAAGCCGACAGGTCCGGCAGCGATACCGTTGCAAGTTGTTGTCTCAGCAAGTTCGATCCGGTAGAGGATACTGAAAGTGCCACGAACCGCCGATGCCCGGCCGACCGGTCTGCGTCTCAGCAAGTTCGATCCGGTAGAGAATACTGAAAGCAAGCGACCGGAGCTGGCCCGGTTGTCGGCGCGACGATTCGCGGGCAGTCTGGGCCAGATGGAGCGTGGGCCCGGCGCGGCGCGATCTGCTCCGCGGTCAGCTGCGCCAGCGTTGCTTTAAGGCAATCCTGGTACGCTTCCCACGCGGTGGAGAACGTCGTGAGCGTGACGTTGTCTTCAGCCATCTCCCTCGTCTCCTGGTGTGGCGTGATGTCCCGGGGAACGGCGGGCGCGCACCCATGCGCCGGTGCCGTGGGCGAGTTTATCTCGATGCCCCATTGCCCTGTCCCAGCGAGTCCCGCGCATTGTCACCCAACCGCCGACGAGGTCGCCGCCTTGATGGAGATTAACAAATGAGTCGGGTATACGATAAGGGTGGCCACGGGGTTTGCCATCGGTAGGGGCAGGCCCCAGTGCCTGCCCGATTCTCTGCTTGCAGAGATCGCCGGGTTCGTGGTTCGGCCACCATCGGAAGCGGGTCAGAGTCCGGTCCGTTCCCGGGCGGTGGTCCCACCCCGGATCTTGGGGAGGTCGCCGGCCGAGGAGCGCGGGCAGGCACCGGGGCCTGCCCCTACTGATGGTAAAAGGGGGTGGCTGCCTTTGTGGTATACCGAATTAATTGTCAATTCGCTCTGGCCCCACTGTCCCTTCGCCCGTCCTTCAGGGCGGCGATGGGTTCGGTCCAGTTCATCGCGTCTGACGGAACACCAGTGATATCCTGCCAAAATTGTCGTGTCCCGGACCGGCGTGATACCATGGGTGCCGCTGGCATTGACACCAAACCTCCGTCCGTGGCGACAAACGAAAGGAGCGAGGATGGCCGAGCGAGCCGCGATTTCCCAACGAAAGAGCCGAGATGGCCAATCGGCAGTCCTCCCGAAAGAGGCCGTCCCCGACCGTGATGTCGCCACGTTGGGCGGCGTGAACGCGCGACCGCCGGAGTACCGGCTCGACCCCCGCGCGGTCATTCGGCTGCAGCGCTCGGTTGGCAACCAGGGAGTAAACCACTTGCTCCGCGAGCAACGCGCGGTTCGGCCGCCCGTCGCGAGCGAGCCGCCGCGGGCAACCGCGCAACCGCCAATGGCCACTGTCTCGCCGGCCCAGAGTTTCGGGACGGTGCAGCGGGTGATCGCTACCCAGCCCGCCGATCTGCTCAACGGCGCGCCCGGTACACTCAACGGGCGGCTGACGAACATCGGGGTGCTGATTACGAACTACAACGTCGCCGCGCAGAACATGGGCATCGCGCAGCATACCCGTCTGCAACAGCAGTTCAACCTGCTTCGCCAACTCCGCGCCGCGATCTATGACTGCCTGGACCAGATCAGCCAGACGACCCTGGAGCTTTCCGACGACCCCATCGGGAAACGCTTGCATACCCTCCATGGCGAAGCCGACGAGGAGCACCGCACAATCGTCGATATGATGCACGGAAACCCCGGCCTGATCAATCAGGTCACCCCGTTCGACGCGACCGGTCTGGCTGGTGGCGGGCAGCTCAACGCCGCCAAGGGGCTCTGGACCTCGTTGATGACTGGCGCCGGTAAAGTGAAAATGGTCGGTGACGCCGGCAATCAGCGGAAGGTGCGCTCCTGGATGACCCAGCTGATGGACACGCCGCACGGCCGCGCGATTCTCGAAAATCTCGACACGCCGAACAATGGCCGGGGCGCGACGGCGCTCGACGAAATGACCAACGTCTACATCGGGCAGCACACCGGTCAAATGCCGGGAACCGTCACCGGCGATGTTGGCTATAACCCGAATATGAAGAACGCGACGACCGACGCGCAAGCCCAGCCGCTGAAGGACGTCACCACGACCCCGCTCGACACCCGAGCCGGGGGCGCCGCGAACTACAACGCGGTCACCAACCCGAACGAGTTTGTCGACGAAGTGCTGGCCGGCAACGCCGGCGTCGCGATGAATGGCGCGGAATACGACTTCAACGCCGCCGGCTCCGGCGCGTTCGTGAATATGGAGGAGAGCGCGCACCTCCCGACTGTCACCAGCACCCATCAACTGATGGCCGGAGGAGGGATGGCCAAGACCGAGGCCTACATGCCGGACTGGCTGCTCCTCGGCCACGAACTCGGACACGCGGTCAATATGCGGGCGGGCAGTGCCACGAATGGCAGTAACCAGTTCCCCAACGCCACGATGGAGGCGTTTGCCGACCAGTGGTCTGGTCTCGCGGCCGGACCTCGCCGGCAGAACTGGTACGGGGGCTCGGAAGAATACATCAACATCATCGGCAACGAAAATCGCCTGCGCGCCCAGGGGGGCCTCGACCCTCGCGGCGGCCACACGAGTCCCAAAGGACCCAAGTATGTGCGACGTGGACAGGCGATTAGCCAGGCCCTCGACGCGGCGACCTGGGTCAACAACCTCGGGCCGGCCGGCCACGCGCTCCAGGCCGAGTACAATACCGTGAACACGCACGTCACCACCTCGCTGAACAAGGATTCGACCCAGGTGCAGTACCAGGACCTCCTGCAGAAGGCGACCCGCTTCAATCAATTCGTCAATTCCTGGATCAGTCTGGAGAACGCCCACGGCAACGCCTCGAAGGGGAAGCGCTTCAAGTGGTGGGGCTGGTGGAAGGCGGCCAAGCGCGCCCAGGTCGGTATCGGCGGCATTATCGTGAACAACAACGCCGCGTCGTTTACCACGCGACGGCAGAAGCTGATCACTTTGCGGAATAGGTATTAGCGCAGAATCCAGAATCCAGGAGCCAGGAGTTACGGCAGATCGCCGGGGGATTCGCCCCCTCCGGAACTTTCGTCTCTCGCCCCTTCGCCTGCCTTTCAAGGCAGCGGCGGTTATGGGCAAACCGAAACTAGCTGTAGTAATAGCGGTACCGAAGGAAGCTGACCCGATCATCCTGGACGAGGTAGACCAGCCGGTGCTCGTCGTTGATTCGACGCGATGATCCTGCCAGATACGAGCGGGCTAACCTGGACCGCGGTGCGGGTCGTGGCCCGGGTGCTGAAGGCGCGGTAGCCCGGGGCCGGTCAGTTGCCTGGCAACTGGCCTATTTTGTCAGAAGTCCATCGTCTTGCCTATAATATCCTTGCAGCTACTGAAACATCCCAAGAGCGACTGGTGGAGGCGTGGAGATGACTACTTGCGACCGTTGCGGCGCATCCCTCGAAGGAGACCCGCGATTCTGTCCCGCCTGCGGGCGCCACCAGAACTTTAAGCCGCGCCCAACCCTCCATCGGATCTGGTGGCGGGTTCTCGTCATCGGCCTGGTCCTCTACGCGGTCGTTTCCCGCCTGCTTGCCACCTCCGGAAATCCTAACCTGGTGCCCACGGTGTTTCTCGTCGGCGCGTTCCTCGTTCCGGTGACCTTCGTCGTCTACCTGTACGAAACCGGCGCGCTCTATGACGTGCCGGTTTCCACCATGGCGCTCACGTTCTTCTATGGCGGTGTGCTGGGGGTCGTGCTGGCCCAACTGCTCGAACAGAGCCTCGTCTTTGGCAGCGGCCTTTTCGCCTTGCTGATCGTCGCGGTTTGCGAAGAGATCGCCAAGCCGATCGGGGTGCTCTGGCTGATTCGTCGCCACGAGTACGCTGACGAGCTCCACGGTCTGGTCCTGGGCGGCGCCGCCGGTATGGGCTTCGCCTCGCTAGAGACCATGGGCTACGCCTTCACCTTTCTGCTGCTCTCCCACGGAAATCTGGCGGTTTTGGGCGCGGTGCTGATCACCCGCGGGCTGCTGGCGCCGCTCGGGCACGGCACCTGGACGGCGATCGTCGTCGGATCGATCTGGCGCGAGCGCATGCGCGGGCACTTCTGGCTGAACCGCGCGTCGCTGAAGGGCTTTGGCGTGGCGGTGCTCCTGCACGCTCTCTGGGACTGGACCGCCAGCGCGCTCCCCATCGACATCACCTTGCCCGGTCTGGCCCTCCACTGGCGCTTCGTCGATCTGATGATCCCCGGCGTTAACCTGCCCATCCCCGGTCTCGTTCTGGGCGCGGTGGGGATCTGGATCCTCCTCCGCATGTTCCGCGAGTCGTTGCAAAGCCCGGTTGCCATCGCCGCTCCCGCGGCGTAGGGACGCCCGGCCCTCTTCTTGCGTTCCCTGCTCTCCAGACCGGAGCCGAGCGGCTTCGGAGAGTTCCCCCTGCGAGAGACGTGATGGGAAACGACACGGTTCGCGGGCTATTGCGGCAGTATGCGCGGTACCTGACCCCGGAGGAAGCAGCCGAGGTGCTCGGCGTCGGCGTGGCGACGATCTACAAGCGGCTCCGCTCCGGCGACCTGGCGGGGTTTCAGCTCGGCCGACAGTGGCGCATCCCGCCGAGCGAGCTGCAGAAGTTCATCGATCGAGCAGGACTCTAAACAATGCGGGCTCCGGCGCCCGGCGGGCAGCCGGAACGCGCGCCGCCTCCTCCTGCCGAACCAATTCCGATCGCTTCTCGCCAGGACTCGCTCGTCGCCTGCGAAGTGGTGGCCGCGCGCGGCCCGGGCAGCATCGTCGACGTCGCGCCGCCGCGCACGCCGTCGCTTCTCAGTGGATTCCGAGCGCTCCGCCACCGCAACTTTCGGCTCTTCTTCACCAGCCAGCTCATTTCCCTCACCGGCACCTGGATGCAGAGCCTGGCCCAGAGCTGGCTCGTCCTCACCCTCACCAACTCGGCGTTCGCGCTGGGATTGGTCGGGGCGCTGCAATTCTTGCCGGTCCTTTTCTTCTCGTCGGTGGGCGGCACCATCGCCGATCACGTCCCGAAGCGGCGGGTGCTCGTGATTACCCAGAGCGTCGAGATGATCCTCGCGTTTCTCCTGTGGTTTCTCGTCTTCGAAGGAATCGTGACCTTCGCCAGCGTTCTCGTGCTGGCTTTCCTGCTCGGTGTCGCGAACGCGGTGGATATGCCCACTCGGCAAGCCTTCGTCGTCGAGCTGGTGGAACCGGACGATCTCATGAACGCCATCGCGCTCAATTCGTCGCTCTTCAACGCGGCACGTCTGGTGGGGCCGGCCCTCGCCGGCATTCTCATCGGGCTGGTTGGGATCGGGGTGGCCTTCTTCCTCAACGGAGTGAGCTTTCTGCCGGTGATCGTCAGCCTGCTGCTGATGACGGTGCCGGCTCAGCCGGTTCGTCGGCTCGGCTCGCTGAAGAAGATCACTATGGACCTGCGCGAGGGCTTCCGCTACGTCCGCCAGACCACGCCGGTGCTCGGAGTGGTCTTGATCATGGCGGCGGTCGGCACTTTTGGCGCGAACTTCAACGTCGTCACGCCGCTCATGGCGCAAGAGATGGGCGTGGGCGCGACCGGCTTGGGTTGGCTCATGGCGGCCATGGGGTTCGGTTCGCTCGTCGCGTCGTTGGGGCTGGCCTATCTGGGAAAAGAAGCCCACCCGGGTGTCATGGTCGGCGCGGCGATTGTTTTTGGCGGCTTCGAGATCGGCCTGGCGGCGATCCAAAACTTCGGCCCGGCGCTCGTCGTGCTGGCGATCATTGGCGCGGCGATGGTTCTTTTCAGCGCCCTTTCCAACACTTTTATTCAGCTCGCCGTGCCGCACCGCTTGCGGGGGCGAGTGATGAGCGTTTACACCACGGTTTTCGTCGGCACGACACCCATCGGCAACACCATCGTCGGCGCGCTGGCCGAGCGAACCGGCACCGCCGGTCCCCTGATCCTCGGAGGGGTGCTCTCGGTGGTCGCGGCCATTCTCTTTGGCCCGCTCCTCTGGCAGGGGCGCGACGATCGGCGGAGACCGGACCTAACCCCCTAGCCCCCTTCCCGACGCGGGAAGGGGGAATTCGGCTCATTCCCTCTCCCTCTGGGAGAGGGTCCCGGTGAGGGCCGTTCCTTCCCCCAACACCCAACACCCAACACCCAATCCCCAACACCCGCTACGTCGGCTCGTCGAGGTAGATCTCCTTGCCTTTGTCGCGGACCAGCTCGCTGAGCAAGTCCATCGCGGCCAGCAGGGTTTCCTGGGCGACCAGATCGTCCGAGCCGTGGGCGACCAGATCCACCGGCAGGGTGGTTTCGGTTCGCAGGGCAACGTAGGCCTTGACGTAGACCTCCGGATGCGTCGCCATGACTTTTTGAAGGTGGGGCGAGACTTCGGATTCGAACATGGTGACCCAGACTCGCTGGGCCGCGGTCGTGGACTTGAACACGTCCTTCAACAGCCCGTTCAGGTGGGTGTTCCAGAGCGCCTGCATCTCCTTGGGGGGACCGGGCATCATGTAGAAGCGGGTCGTCGCGGTATCCAGCTCGATCAACGGAGCCCAGCCGGCGGGGTTCTGGTAGACCTTCGCGCCAACCGGAGCGGTGGCCATCTTCCATTGGCCTGGCGAAAGCTGGCTATCGTCGGTGTAGCCCCGGCGCTGCTTGAAGCTTTCCACGGTGTCGCGGTGGTAGGTCTGTTCGATTCCCAGCAGACGGCAGAGGCAGTCCAGCGTCCGATCATCCGGCGTCGGACCGAGCCCGCCGGTCGTGATGATTGCCCGGGTGCCCCGATTGATCGAATCGGCGAACGCCTCGATGACTAGATCATCGTCGTCCGGTAAGCAGGTGATCCGGCGCGGCCAGGCTCCGAGCTTGGCCAGTTGCTCGGCGATCCAGAAGGAGTTGGTGTCGTAAATCCGTCCCATCACCAGTTCGGTGCCTATCGCAAAGACTTCGACGTGCCGTCGGGCATCGTCGCCGATGAGCTCCATCCCGTCCCTCGGTCGCAAGTTTTGTCGGCAATCCTTCTCCGGCATGCGGCGAAGCGAGTATAGCGACGGCAGGGTGGGAGGGTCAAATCGGACGAGCTGCGCTGGCGCCCGGCGCGTTTGTTCACCATTCCTTCAGGCGATCGTTATCTCTGTCGCCTATAATAAAAAGGTAACCGTGCCCTGGAATCCCAGCGGTCGGTAGGACTATTCCGTGGAGGCCTTTCATGCGTCGGTTGATCGTGTTTGTTCTGGGGTTGGCGACGATCGTGGCCATGCTGCCTGGACTTGCCGAGGCAGCACCGGCCGCCCAGTCCGGCAGCTGCCAGTTCGTTCTCGGCTTCAAGACGCTACACGACATGATTCCCACCGTCGTCGGCAATTGCGTGACCGACGAGCAACACGCCGCGAACGGCGATGCCCTCCAGCAGACGACGAATGGCTTGCTGGTCTGGCGAAAGGCGGACAACTTTACGGCTTTTACCGACGGTTTCCACACCTGGGTCAACGGACCGCTGGGCTTGCAGGAGCGGCTCAATACCCAGCGCTTCGTCTGGGAGAAGAACGCAACCGTCTCCAGCACCCAGGTCATCAAGTTTGTGCCCACCGGACCGACGAGCACCCAGGTTTCCGGCGAGTGTTTCGTTTCGTCCATCGCCGCTACCCGGTCGGACGCCTGGCGCTGCATGACCGGAAACGAGATCCTGGATCCGTGCTTCAGTATTCCCAACAATACGACCCAGGTGCTCTGTGTTCCCAATCCGACGGATCCCAGCACCTTCGTGACGATGAATTTGACCAAGCCGCTGCCGGCCGCCGAGCCAGTGACGACCCAGCACCCCTGGTTCCTGCAATTAGCCGACGGCACGGTGTGTAACTTCTTCACTGGCGCCACCGGCGCGGTCAACGGCGAGCGGATCAACTATGGTTGCTCCGACGGCTGGGTCATCATCGGGGATCCCCAGCAAGGCACGGTTTGGAAGGCTCAGGAAGTCCTCCTGGCCCCGATGTCCACCACCGTCCAGCAGTCGGTCACCGTGGAACTCGCCAAGGTCTGGGAGTAAGCCGCCGGCCGGTCACCGCTGTAGGTTTGGCCTGGTGGGGGAGCCTGTTGTTGTCACAGGCTCCCCCGCGCGTGCTCGGTTGACGGCCCGGCTTGCCCTCGCTACCATCTCCCCGACTCCACGGCGCCAACCGCGGACCAGACGCGCCATGGTGAGAAGGAGAGGAACGTGGCCGAAACACCAGTCAGGGTAGGCATCGCCGGTTTGGGGCGCGCGGGGTGGAACCTTCACGCGACGACCCTGGAGGAGATGAGCGACGAATTCCGCGTGGTCGCGGTGTGCGATCCGAATCCCCAGCGCCAGGCCGAGGCGCGGGAACGGTTGGGTTGCCGTGCCGTCGGCGACTTTACCCACCTATTTGCCGACGACGAGGTAGAGCTCGCGGTGATCGCGACCCCCAGTCACCTCCACGCCGCGCTGGCGATCGAAGCGATGCGCGCCGGTAAGCACGTCATCGTCGAGAAGCCGTTCGCCACCAGCCTGACCGACGCCGATCGGATGATCGCCGCGGCGAAGGAGACCGGACGCATCCTCACCGGCAGCCAGAACCAGCGCTACGCCGCCGATTTTCTCACGGTGCGCGAAGTGATCGACTCCGGTAAGCTGGGGGAGATCCTCCAGATTCGGATCAACTGGCACTGGTTCCGGCGCCGCTGGGACTGGCAGACCCTCAAGGAGTTCGGCGGTGGCAGTCTGAACAACGACGGCGCGCACGCCGTCGATCAGGCCCTGGTGCTCTTCGGCGCGGCCGAGCCGCGGGTCCTCAGCCGGCTTGTCCGCACACCGCTTAGCTCCGGCGACGCCGAGGACCACGTCAAGATCGTTCTTCACGCCCCGGGCGCTCCCCTCGTCGATCTGGAGTTCAGCAATGCCTGCGCCTATCCCCAGGATCCCTGGCTGGTCATGGGGACGCAGGGTGGCTTGACCGGTACGCACGCTCAACTGAACTGGAAGTGGGTCGATCCAAGGCTGTTGCCGCCTCGGCCGGTCTCGCGCGAGCCCACCCCGGACCGCAGTTACAACCGCGAAGAGCTACCCTGGGTCGAAGAGAGCTGCGACCTCTCCCGCGAGCCCCACCGGTCATCCAACCGGCGGCTTTATCGCGACCTCTACGCGACGCTCCGCCAGAATCGCACCCTGGCGATCACCGCGGAGAGCATTCGCCGCCAGATCGCGGTCCTGGAAACCTGTCGCGAACAGCAAGGCGACGGGGCTGGCTAAGCGACTTCTCGCCCAAACGAAGGGGGCCAGGTGACAACCTGTCACCTGGCCCCCTTCGCTTGGGAACGTCCATTATGTGGACGAGCGAGAACCTTACATCAGCACTGGGCGAAGAACTGAGCGCAGCGAATCAGGCGAAAGGCATTGTCCGACGCCGTTCGCTTCCCGACCCCCGGACCCTGTTCCCCGCCCCCGCGCTCTAGTAATAGCGAGACCGCGACGACCGGTTGCCGCCGCCGCCGCCACCACCGCGCGACGATCCGCCCCGTTCCGTCTGGAAGCAGTCGGAGCAGTACACCGGCTTGCCAGAAGTCGGCTGGAAGGGAACCTGAGTCTCTTTGCCGCAGCGCGAGCAAACCGCCGGGAACATCTCCCGCTGGCCGCCGGTCCGGCCGTAGCCGCCGCCACCACCGCCGTAGCTATCGCCACGGGACGCCTTGCGGGCGGCGCGGCAGGCTGGGCAGCGCGACGGCTCGTTGGTGAAACCTTTCTCGGCGTAGAAATCTTGCTCGTTCTGGGTAAAGACGAATGGTGCGCCGCAATCGCGGCAGGTAAGAGTTTTGTCAGGCACTGATGTGCTGACTCCTTTCACTACTAAGTCCAGGTCGATTCGTCGGCACACCTGACGTTTTGGCGGCTCACGCGCCTCGCTCGGTTCTCGATAAATCTTCCCGCCTAACCCATACTGTACCGCGTTTTGAACAAATTCGATAGTCCCCAATTTGCTAAATTTTCAAATCAGTGTGACGAATATCGCGCACATTTCGCCGAGAGTAGGTCATCGTCCAGACGATCAGCCCCGCGGTCACGCCAAGTCCGAGCACCGGGGAGATCGCTAGCAGCGCGGCTGGCGGGAGGGTATGGGCCCGGACGACCCGAGTTAGCGCCTTGGCCAGGAATGCTACGCCCCAGACCGTCGTCAAAAGCCGCTGGCTTCGCCGGAAGCCGCCTCGCTCGGCCGAAGGCGATCGGCGTCTTTGTTTTTACAACAGCGCTGTTTGTCATCGCGGGGATGCGGCCCGGCGCCAGCGGCTACCTGGCGAAGGACCAGCCGGCCGAGGAGATCGTGGCGGCGATTCGCGCGGTGAACGAGGGACAATCGCTCTTCCGAACCTCCGGCGCGGCACGCGCCTTGCCTCTCCTGCTGGAGAGTGCCCCCGCTTCCGCACCTGCCCGAACCGAGGCCCCACATCCCGCGGCCGAGCACCTGATCGGTTGGGAAACCGAAGTCCTCCGCCTGATCGACGACGGCCTCGCCAACCGCGAAATCGCCGACCGTCTGGTCATCTCCGAGGCGACGGTGAAGACGCACGTCAATAATATCTTCGCTAAATTGTGGAACGGCGACGAGCCCCGTCCGGTGTCGATTCGGCAGTTCTTGCTATCCCATCCGGAACGATACAGACTCTGATCTGATGAGCCGCCAAATTGTCTCACAATTTGACGACGGAGAACTCGGCAAGAAGACCAGAGTTTGCGAGACTGATTACCCGGCGCAAGCTTTACCCACCTGAGCTACGGGATGTGTTGAGTCGTACCCTAATGTTGCGGCAAACTGCTGACTACGAAACCGACATTGTGACCCGGACCGAGGCCCAGCGAACGGTCCGGCGTGCCAGTGCGTTTGTTGAAGCAACCAGAGCGCGAGGAGGTGAGTAATTATGACACGGGAGCTATCCACCCCTGACGACCCACGCATAGCGGGTGCGCTTGCAGAACTGAAGGAAATCATCCAGAGACACTATCCAGCGGCTCAGTTTGTCGTAACGTATGGGGAAGACCCGGAAGGTTTCTACCTGAAGCCAATGGTGGACGTGGACGATATTGAAGAAGTATTCGATACCGTGATCGACCGACTGCTGCACATGCAAATTGAAGAAGAACTCCCGATCTACGTTTTCCCGGTCAGGTCGCCGGAGCGGGTTGCGCAACGGATCTAAAATTAGCAGACGAGTTGAGACTTCTTGGCGAAGGTGGACGAGAAGCAGTTTTCGGTGAGCGGCTACGCAAGGAGAAATTGACCACGCAATGAATATCGATGCCGCGATTGAACTTCATTTTGCCACGTTCCGCGAGGTCTTCCGATTAGCGCGAGTGCATCGTTTCGGAAGCAGGAGCCAGGGCGGCGTGGGAATCGACGACGCCAACGAGGGAGTGCAGTGGAACGCCTGGGTGGAGTGGAAGGACAACGGTCTGATCACGGGATACGTCGGGGTCAACCTTGAAGGGAAGCAATACGACGGCTGGCCCATCTCCAGGCTGATCGAGCGCGAACTCGACAGTTTTGCGCTCTTCAACGTTTTCGCCGACGTCGACCACCCCAAAGAGATTACGGTACGGTGGTCACGGGATGTGTGGGTCGGAAGCAGACTCCCGCCAAACTACCCAGAATTCAGGATTCTCAGCGCTCGTCTGAGCGAGATTACCGACGACAAGGACAAATGGCGAGAGGTACTCGCCACGGCGCAGGGTTGTCTCAATCAGGAGAGGGGCTTTCGAGGTCGCGCGCGGCAACCGATCACGGTGAGCGGCGGCGCGAAATATCTTGACGTGAGCCCGCATCTGCAGTTCGGCCGCGAAGCTTGGCACGGCGAGCTACCGTCGGAGGTAGATCTCGCTAAACAAATGCGAGACATACGAAGGCAACTCCTATCACTTTACACTAAGGTAAGTGTGCTATCCTCCTCGATATCTGACCCGGCCGAGTGGACAGCTGATCCTCCAGAGTCCAGCGTCGAGCCATCGGGGAACGGGCGACCCCCAAGCCTGGGCATGCCGTACGTTCGCGCCAACGAGACGGCGACGATCTCCCCCTCTCAGCCGTTCGATGTGGATCCCGACGTTGTCGATCGGGGAGTCCGTGGTCATGCAGTAACGCAGAACCGTATTGCGGATCATTTACGGGAGCGGGAGATCGAGGTACGCTCCCCGCTCCCCGCCGAACCCCGGTTCGACTTGGCGTGGACCGCAGGTGACTTGACCTACATTGCCGAGATCAAAAGCCTGACCGCCGAGAACGAGGAGAATCAATTGCGGCTGGGTTTGGGTCAGGTACTTCAGTATCGATACCTATTGGAAAAGGGCGGGCGGAAGGTCGTGCCGGTCCTAGTGCCGGAGAACGAGCCGAGGGACGGAGATTGGTTGGGTCTATGCGAGCAGTGCGGGGTGATCTTGATATGGCCCGAGTCGGCGCCATTGGTTATTGACGGCCTGATCCGCGAGTAAGTGGTTCATCCGTCAGGTTACCAGTAGTTTCTAAACCAGGCTTGCAACCTGACAATGGTGCCACCATGCGACAAAGGCCTGCCCGACTCAGTTCACCGACGCGCTTATTCGCAAGGTCAGCCCGGCAGAGAGGGTATAAGCACTCGGCCTACCAGCATCAAGCAACTGCGCCGAACTTGACGAATGAACCACCAAGCGCGCAATCGAGGTTGGTTAACCAGCGTACATACACCGGTGTCAAATTGCTTATAATCATTATCTCATGCCCAGGACGGACTGAGACGTATCTCAATTTCGACGAGTTCGGGCCCGTCGACAATAGATCATTCGGCTAGCGTTGCTTGCGAATATCCCCATCGCACCTCAAGTCGCCACCGGTTGTCGGCTCTCCATCGACAATCCGATTGTTGACAGATGGTACTACACTTGCTATAAGGGTACTACTTCATGCAAATCGATACTACTACTTATCACGAGGTTGAGGCAATGCGCGAATTGCTTACCATAATGACCCGCAAGGGGCAGATAACGGTTCCCGCGGAGATCAGGAAAGTCCTGGGACTCCATGAAGGGGACAAGGTTGCCCTGGTGCTTGAGAATGACGAGGTGCGACTTCGTCGTGCTGGGAGTGTGGTCACTCAGACCGCCGGTATCCTTAAGGGGGCTAATCCGCCGCGGACCGCGGAGGAGCTTCGGAAGGAAGCCGAAGAAGCGATTGCCCAGGACGTCGCGCAGCGAATGACTTAAAATGCCGAGTGTTTTCTTGGACACCAATATCCTGTTACGGCACCTGCTTGGGGACCATCCCGAGCAGTCACCGCGAGCGACCACCTATTTGCAGCGTGTTGAGAACGGCGAGATTCTCGCTCACGTCGCCGATACAGTTGTTTTTGAATGCGTCTTCACGCTTGAGCGGTATTACAAGCAGCCAAGAGACAGGATTCGCGATGCCATATTGCCCCTGCTGGAACTGCGAGGGATCATCTTGCCAGGCAAGCAAAGATATCGTCGAGTATTCGACATCTACATTGACCACAATCTCTCCTTTGCCGACGCGTACCACGCCACGCTTGCCGCGCATCTCAAGTTGGACGAAATCATCTCGTTTGATCGGGGGCTGGATCGAATCCCGGGTGTCAAGAGGCGAGAGCCATAAGTCCCCAGCCCCCGGCCCCCAACCCCTGTTGACTCCCACTAGGTTTAGTGCTAAACTCTCCCTGAGTTCAGCGAAAGGGGACGGCGATGCCCGGTCTGGCGGTTCTGGATTGGCTGCGGCTGACGCGGGTGTACCAAAAGGTCGACCGCGTGTCGGTCTGCCACCTGCGCCAGTACGGGCTCAGCGTCGCGCAATTTGACGTCCTCGCTCGGGTCGGGCGCGCCGAGGGGCTGAGCCAGCAAGAACTGGCTGACGCCCTCCTGGTAACCAAAGGCAATATTTGCCAGTTGCTCGATCGCATGGAGGAGGCCGGCTTGATCGTCCGACGACAGGAAGGCCGGGCCAATCACCTCTTTCTGACCGATGCCGGCCGTGTCCTCTTCGACGACGTGCTTCCCCGCCAGGAGGCTCTCGTCGGCCGAATCTTCGGCACCCTGTCGCCCGCGGAGCAGAGCGAGTTGCTCGCCTTGCTCCGTCGTCTCGACCGGTCGCTGGACTGAATCGACTTTTCGATTAAGAGTTTAGACATAAACCCTGGAGTAGCAACGGTGATCGTGAACGACGAACGATGCCCCGACGTCGCGGATCGGAAGATGGAACGGACCCGGAACGTCCTGGGAATTGCCGGCAGTCTGCGGCGCGGATCGTACAATCGCAAATTGCTGGAAGCCGCGCGCCAACTCGCCCCGACCGGCACGTCGATCGAGATTTTCGATCTGAGTGACGTGCCCCTGTACAACGGCGACGTCGAAGCCGACGGGGATCCGCCGGCGGTGCGCGACCTCAAACAACGCATTGCCGCTGCCGACGCCTTGCTCATCGCGACGCCGGAGTACAACGGCGCGATGAGCGGCGTCCTCAAAAACGCGATCGACTGGGCCTCGCGGCCGCCGGAGCGGGTGCTGCGGGGCAAGCTGGTCGCGATCGTGGGCGCGACACCCGGTCGTGGCGATACCAGCCGCGCCCAAGTAAGCACGCGCCAGGTGCTCGGCGCGGTCGGCGCTCAGGTCCTCGACCTGCCAACCGTGGCGATCGGCGGAGCCGGCAACCGCTTTGACGAAGCCGGCAATCTGATCGACGACGAGGTGACCGCCAGCCTCCGCGCGTTACTCCAGGCGCTCGCCGATCAGGTCGTTATCGAACGTTGATTCCCAACCGCGCGAGCGGTTTTCCCCGCAAAAGGAGCCACCCATGCGAACCACCGGCATTCATCACATCACCGCCATCGCCGGCGATGCCCAGACGAACCTGGACTTCTACGCCAACCTGCTCGGAGTGCGGTTGGTCAAAAAGACGGTGAACTTCGACGCTCCGGACGTCTATCACCTCTACTACGGCGATGCCGCGGGACGTCCGGGCACGATTCTGACCTTCTTCCCCTGGGGCGAAATTCGTTCCGGACAGTTGGCTGCCGGCCAGGCGACGGCGATCGGATTCGCGATTCCGACGACTTCGCTGGACTACTGGCAGGCGCGGCTCGACCGGGAAGGTATTCCGACCGCGGCCCCGGAGGAACGCTTTGGCGAGTCGGTTCTCCGCTTTTCCGATCCGGACGGACTGCCACTCGAGCTCGTCGGTCGCGACGTTCCCGCGGGACGTGATTCCTGGGCCAGCGCGCCGGTGTCGTCAGTGCACCAGATTCGTGGCTTCGCCGGGGTGACCCTTCTGGAAGCTCGCCGCGGTCCGACCGAAGAGCTGCTAATCGGCCAGTTGGGATTTCAGCCCGTCGCCGAGGCTGGGGACCGGGTCCGCTATCGAGCGCCGGGAGTGGGCCCCGGAGAAATTATCGACCTTCTGGTGGTTCCGAACAGCCGACCGGGCATCGTCGCGGGGGGATCGATCCACCACGTCGCTTTCCGAGCCGCCGACGACGCGCAGCAACTCGCCGCGCGCGCCGCGCTGGCGTCGGCCGGGTACAACGTCACTCCGGTGCGCGACCGGCAGTATTTCCACTCGATCTATTTTCACGAGCCGGGCGGCGTGCTCTTCGAAATCGCGACCGATCCGCCGGGCTTCGCGATCGACGAAACCCCGGAGGCGCTGGGAAGCGCGCTAAAACTCCCGCCCTGGCTGGAACGAAATCGCGCCGACCTGGAACGCGCGCTGCCGCCGCTCTCGGCGAAAAGCTGAGCCGACGCGATGTGACGATTACCCCTTCGCCGGTAGCCTGCCGATGCCGACGATGACCAGCAGGACGGCGATGGCGGCCGCTCCGACGACCAAGAGGGCGCGAGTGCCGCGAAAGAGGTTGCTCAGCGGCGACGGGGACGTTGGACGCGGATTGTACTGCCAGACCGACACGCGTTCGTCGTGAATCGTGTTGTTTTGTAGCCTCGTGTTGGTGACCGGGTCCACCGCCCCGATGATGGCGATGCCGGTCGTGTCGTGCAGATTCACTCCGGGGTCAGAGCCATTTCCCGCGATGGTGTTGTCGCTCACGACGTTGCCGGAAACGATCTGCCCCTTGGCGTTGCTGTGGACGATGACTCCGGGGAGTTGGTTGCCTTCGATGTCGTTGCCGGTGACGACGTTGTCGGTCGCGGTGGTTCCGACCGGATCTGCCGCCACGACGATCCCGGCCACGTTACCTTTAACCACGTTCTTCTCGACGACGTTCTTCTGGACGCCTTGCCCGGGAACGTACGATGCCAGGACAACCCCACAGTCGCCCTGATTACCGCTGATCAGGTTTCCGGCCACCCGGTTGTCCAGCGCCGGGTGGTGGCTGCTGTCGAGGACGGCGATGCCGCCATGCTTGTTGTCGGTCACGGTGTTGTTCTGAACGATGACGCCGTCGGTTCCCTGAAGCTGAATCGCCTTGTTCTCGGCCATCACCGCGTAGTCCGGTGGCGGGCCGCCGGGTTGGAGGGCGTTGTCGGTCACCAGGTTGTTTTCGACGACGACCCGCGTGGTGTCCGCGACGAGAATGCCGGATCCATTGGCGTTCTTGACGGTGAGGCCCCGAACGACCGCGCCGGCCGCGGCGGAGCCGTGGATCCAAACTCCGCGCGGCTGGTTGGTCGCGTCGATAATCGTCGCCGCGGCCGCGTTGGGCTGGTCGCCGTTCGATTCGACGGTGATGCGCTTGACGAGTTCCACCATCGTTGGATAGGTCCCCGGTTCAAGGACAACCGTCGTGCCCGCGTCAACCGTGGCGACGGCGTGGGCGATCGTTTTGTAGGGGCTGGCGGCGCTCCCGGTACCGTTCGCGTCGTCTCCGGTTGGACTGACGTAGACGACCGGAGCGTTTGCCGCCCCGACGGGGGGAACCCGGACAGTAAAGAGAACGAGGACGAGCGCGGTGAAGGCAAGCGGCCGCGAAAGCTTCATTGGCGAAACCAGTACCCCGGGAATAGTGACGAAGCGGACGGTCAAGTGGAGCACGCGGTTCGTTGATGCTCCAATAAGCATAGCATAGCGCCCGATGCCGGCTCGACCTCGGCTCAGGTTCCCTCGCCACCGAGAAACATAATCCCGGTGTGGTCCAACGGGCGACGGGTCAGCCGAAGCTGAGGTAGGCGCTGGATGGATAGCTCCGCCAGGGCGAGGATCTCGCAGCCGTCCTCCAGATGTCCACCGTGAAAGCGCCGCTCGCGATCCCAGAGCGAGATGTGAATGTGGGGCTCGTAATTCGCGATGATGCCGCCGAATTGCACCACTTCGAGCGGGCCTTCGAGGTCGATGAAGTCGTTGGTCGGCGGGTAATCATTGCTCGACACGGTGTGGATGCGGCCGCGGGTCAGGCTGCCGATACCGCTCAGAACGATTCCGGAGTGAATCTCGGCCTTTCGCGCCACTTCGCTCAGGCTCTCCAGCAGCAACTCGCCCGGCCGCAGCGCGACGACGACGATGCCGGTCTGCTTGTCTTCTAGAATTTCCACGTTATCCTCCTGCCAATCTGCCGGCATCCTAGCACGTTGGATCCGCGACGACAATCCAGTGCTCCGTCCGGTCGTCGGAACGGAGTTGCCGGACCGTCGACCGGGTCGGATCGACGGAACGATTTCCGTTCGCATTCAGGCGGACGCCGGGGCTGTTCAGGCGAGATTCAGGCTGATCCGACTACGATCGACATAAGAAGTCATACCGCATTGGTGGGAATGGTGGGTATGCCGACAATCCTCGTCGTCGACGACGAACCGAATCTGGTCGATCTGGTGAGCGGCTACTTGAAGCGAGAAGGCTTCGAACTGCTCGTGGCCGGGGATGGCCCATCGGCGGTTGAACTGGCGCGCGCCCGTCAGCCCGATTTGATCGTGCTCGACGTCATGCTGCCTGGCTTCGACGGCGTGGAAGCCTGTCGCCAGATTCGGCAGTTTTCCGACGCCTACGTCATTATGCTCACCGCGCGCTCGGAAGAGATCGACAAGATCGTTGGCCTGTCAGTCGGCGCGGATGACTACCTGACGAAGCCATTCAGCCCTCGCGAGTTGGTAGCGCGGATCAAGGCCAGGCTTCGACGGCCGCGCTCCCTCGGCGGGGCCGGGGATAGTCCCGCTCCCGAGCAGCGATTCGGCGAGCTTACGCTGGCGGAAGGGCGGCACGAGGTCACCGTTCGCGGCGAGGTTGTCCCGCTGACCGCGCGCGAGTTTCAATTGATGGCTACCCTGGCGGCGCATCCGGGACACGTCTTCACCCGTTCTCAGCTCCTCGAGCGCGTCTGGGGCGACGACTACTTCGACGACCACGTCGTCGACGTGCACGTCGCGAACCTCCGCAAAAAGCTTGAAGACGATCCGGCCAGTCCACGCTACGTCGAGACGGTGCGGGGAGTTGGCTATCGGTGGGCGAACTGGGCGAGGCAGTAAGATGCCCTGGCCTCGCGCCCGCCTCTGGCTCAAGTTTCTGGTCTCTCACGCCGTCGCCGTCCTCGTCGGCGTCCTCACCCTGTTTCTGGCCGCGAGCGCGGTGGGACCGGACCTGTTCACCATCCAGATGGCCCACATGATGTACCCGGGGTCCGGTTCGGGAATGGGAATGGGCAACGGCGGTGCAATGGCGGCCGCGCTGCAAACCGATCTTGACGCGGCGTTCCGCACGTCGTTGACCCAGGCGCTTCTCGTCGCGACAATCGCCGCCGCGGTCGTCGCGCTGCTGGTGAGCGCGTTCGTGGCTCGTCAAATCGTTCGGCCAATCGGACGCATGCTTACCGCGACCCAACGGATCGCGGCCGGTCACTACGCCGAGCGCGTCCCCATCTCGCCAGCCGATAAAGGAGACGAGTTAGGGCAACTCGCGGCGAGTTTTAACGCGATGGCCGATTCCCTCGAACAGGCGGAGCGCCGACGGCAGGAACTGGTTGGCAACGTCGCCCACGAATTGCGAACGCCGATCGCCACCCTCGAAGGCTACCTGGAAGGGCTGCTCGACGGGGTGGTCGAGCCATCTCCGGAGACCTGGGCCCGTCTCCACGACGAGGCCGGCCGGCTTCGCCGGCTCGTCGACGACCTGCAAGAACTTTCCCGCGCCGAGTCGCGCCAGATGGCGCTCGTCTTACGCCCGGTAGACCCGTCCAACCTGGTGCGCGCCGCGGTCGATCGGGTGAACCCGGCCTTCCTCGAGAAGGGGCTGTCCCTCGAGATTCAGGTACCTCCGGACCTTCCGCTGGTTATTGCCGACGGCGATCGGGCAATCCAGGTTCTCACGAATCTCCTCACCAACGCGCTGCGCTACACACCTGCTGGCGGATCGGCCACGGTGCACCTGCGCGCCGTCGCCGGAGCGATTGTGTTCCAGGTTGAAGACACCGGCATCGGCTTCACGCCGGACGTGCGTGACCGCCTCTTCGAGCGTTTCTACCGGGTCGACAAGTCGCGGTCGCGCGCGTTAGGAGGATCCGGTATCGGGCTCACGATCGCCAGGGCGCTCGTCGAGGCGATGGGGGGAGAGATCTCCGCCGAGAGCGCCGGTCCCGGCAAAGGGAGTTGCTTCTCATTCAGCTTACAGTTGGCTCGCTAGCACCGTGCTGGCCTCGGGCCCTACGAACCAGAAGTCCTGGCGCGACTCCTGCGCGTTACCCGCGGAGTTACCGACGAGGTAGTATCGCGCGTTCCAACTGGGTGGAGAGACAGCAAAGGAAAGACGGAGGCACAGTCGATGAACGGACGAGACGTTGCGGTTGTCGTCGGCGTCATCGTGGTCGTCGTCCTGCTCTTCGGTTTGCTGGGTGGTGGCATGATGATGGGGTGGGGAATGATGGGCTGGGGAGGATTTGGGTACAACCCCTTGGGCTGGGTTCTCATGCTCGTGTTCTGGGTGGTGGTTCTTGGCGGCATTGCCTGGCTTGCCGTGTGGTTGTTCCGGCAAGGGGCGCCGGCCGGATTTGGCGCACATCCTCCGGTCAGCGCTCTGGACATTTTGAAGGAGCGCTACGCTCGCGGCGAAATCAGCCGCGAGCAGTATGAAGAGATGCGGCGCGAGATCCAGTAAGCCTGGCGGTGGCGCGCGGGCAAGACGAACTCGGCTCCGTCACTCCAGGGACTACCTGGCTGATCTCAGTTGCCTGATCTGCCGAGTGAGGCACGGATGACCGGTCACGACCACGCCGCGCCGGAACGCCATCTTCGGACGGCGACGATTTCCTTTGGGAACATCGCTTGCGAGCCGTGCGCGCGGCAGGTGGTAGCCGCTCTGCGGGAGGAGCCGGGCGTTCGAGACGTGCGCCTCGACCGCCAGCGCGGGGTGGTCGAAGTAACGGTCACCGGCGAGTATCCGTCTGACTTTGCCCTGGCGGACCTCGTGCGGGGCACCTGCGGCGAGGCCAATCCGGTCCCCCTGCCAAAACCGGATGTCTCCTCGCACCAGTACGTTCACGATGTCGTTGCCCCGCCCGGTCACGAGGCGCCGGCCCAGATCGAGGGCATGGCCCATACCCACCACGATATGTCCAATCCGCACACCGCGCTCGCGATGGAGAACGATATTCGCCATCGCTTTTGGATCTCCCTCGTCCTGGCCATACCAGTCCTCTTGTACTCGTCGTTGGCAACCAATCTCATCGGCTTGCACCTTCCCACGCCATTTGGCCTCTCGCCTAGCCTGATCATGTTCGTCTTTGCGACCCCGGTCGCCCTCTGGACAAGTTCAGTCTTTCACGTCGGGGCCTGGCGATCGATTCGCTCGGGTTACCTGACCATGAGCGTCCTGGTCTCGCTCGGCATTCTGGTGAGTTATCTCTTTAGCGTCGGCTTAACCCTGTTTGCTCCGAGCCAGGACACGTTCTACGAAGCGGCGGTGATGCTCGCGGTCTTCCTGCTATTCGGCCACTGGATGGAGATGAAGGCCCGACGCGGAAGCTCCGACGCGGTGCGTAAGCTGTTGACCCTGGCACCCCAGCAGGCCCACGTCGAGCGACACGGGCAGCCGGTGATCGTACCGGTGGAGCAGGTCGTTCCGGGCGACGTCGTGGTGCTGCTCCCCGGTGAAAAGGTACCGGTGGACGGGGTCGTGATCGACGGTGGGACGGCGATTGACGAGGCGATGGTGACGGGAGAGCCGATTCCGGTCGCCAAGGGCCCGGGGGCCCCGGTCATCGCGGGCACGGTGAATCAAAACGGATCGGTGCGCTTTCGAGCGACCCACGTTGGGGCCGATACCGCCCTGGCTCAGATTGTCGCCCTGGTCGAGCGGGCCCAGAACTCGAAGGCTCCGGCCCAGCGCCTGGCCGACCGAGCCGCCCATTACCTGGTTCTCCTCGCCGTCGGGACGGGTGTGCTGACGTTCCTGGTCTGGCTCGGTTTGGCCCACGCGCCACTCCTGGTGGCGCTTACCTTCGCGGTGAGCGCGGTCGTTATCGCCTGTCCGGACGCCCTCGGACTCGCCACGCCCATGGCAATCATGGTCGCGACGGACCTGGGAGCGAAGCACGGCATCCTCTTCAAAGAAGCGGTGACCTTGGAACAAACCGCGAAAATCCAGGCGGTGATCTTCGACAAGACCGGAACGCTCACCGAGGGGAAGCCGCGAGTGACCGACGTGGTCGCGGTGAACGAATTCTCGGAGAGTGAGTTGCTACGACTGGAGGTGGCCGCGGAAGCGCGGAGTGGTCATCCGCTCTCTCGGGCAATCCTGGACGAGGCCCGTCGTCGTGGTATTGACGTGCCCACGACCGTCGAGGAATTCGAGGCAATCGGGGGACTGGGAGTTCGGGCGAAGGTGGATGGACACCGCGTTGTCGTAGGGACTCGCCGTCTTCTGGAGCGCGAGGGCGTTTCGTTAGACGGCCTGGTCGATCCCATGGAGCGCCTGCTCGCCGAGGGAAAGACCCTGACCCTGGTGGCAATCGATGGGAAGCCGGCCGGAGTAGTCGCGGCAACCGACACGATTCGGCCGAGTGCCCCGGTCGCGGTGAGTGGTCTGGAGGCCCTGGGAATCGAAGTCGTGATGATGACCGGCGACAATCGCCGCACCGCCGAAGCGGTGGCGCACGCGGTCGGGATCCGGCGCGTCTTCGCCGAGGTGCTGCCGCGCGATAAAGCAGACGAAGTCAAACGCTTGCAAGACGAAGGAAAGTTCGTCGCGATGGTGGGCGATGGGATCAACGACTCCCCCGCTTTGGCGCAAGCAAATGTCGGTATCGCGATTGGCGCGGGAACGGACGTCGCGGTCGAGGCTGGCGACGTGGTGTTAATGAAATCCGACCCCGCCGACGTCTTGACCGCCCTTCGTCTCTCCAAGGCCACCACGCGGAAAATGAAAGAGAACCTCTTCTGGGCGGCAATCTACAACATTGTCGCCATTCCGATCGCCGCCGGCGCGCTCTATCCGTCGCTCGGGTTGATCCTCCGCCCGGAGTTCGGAGCCCTGGCGATGTCGGCGAGTTCGATCACCGTCGTCACCAACGCGCTACTTCTGCGCCGAGCGTCGCTTTAGCCGGTACCGGTCCACGAACCGGGAGCCTTCCTTGACTCCCTTTCGAATCGACCCGTACCATGGTAAATAGTATTTGGGAGAGTATCGTGGGGGCGGCACGATCCCCGGGCGCGGCTGCTTTGGGCCGCCAGTCCCATCCCCCGACCCCTGACCGATTCGGGGGCTTTTTTGTGGGCGCCGAGGAGAGAAACGTGAGTCAGGTAAACCCGGCCGACGAGCAGCGTCCGCTGGCTTTTCAGGATGTGAATACGCGAGTCGCGTTCCCGAGCCTGGAACGCGAGATCGACGAGTGGTGGCAAGCAAACGGCATCGTCGCGAAGACCCTGGAGAGTGGCGACCGCGATAATCCCTTTGTGTTTTTTGAAGGTCCGCCCACCGCGAACAACCGGCCCGGCATTCATCACGTCGAGTCGCGCGCCGCGAAGGACGTCATCGTGCGCTTTCAACGCATGCGGAATCGCTACGTCATCGGAGCTCGGGCCGGCTGGGATACCCACGGCCTGCCAGTAGAGATCGCGGTCGAGCGCGAGCTCGGCTTTAGCGGAAAGCCGGACATCGAAAACTACGGCATCGAGAAGTTCAATGCGCAGTGCCGGCTGAGCGTCGATCGCTACATCGTCGATTGGGAAAGACTCACCAATCGCATGGCTTACTGGATCGACCTCAGCCACCCCTACATCACCTACGACAACTCGTACATCGAGTCGCTCTGGTGGATTCTCAAGACCTTCTGGGACGGTGGCCTGCTCTTCCGCGACTACAAGGTCACCATGCACTGCCCGCGTTGCGGCACCTCGCTTTCCGATCACGAGGTGTCGCTCGGCTTTCAGGAAGGCGTCGACGATCCGTCGACCTGGCTGCGTTTCAAGCATCGCCCTGGCGGGCACCCGCTCGACGCGAAACTGGCGGGCGCCTCGTTCCTGGCCTGGACAACTACGCCCTGGACCCTGCCGGCGAACGTGGCACTGGCGGTCAATCCCGACGCCACCTACGTTCTGGTTGAACAGACGATCGGTCCGGTTGCCGAGCGGGTTGTCATGGCCGAGCTGCTCGCGCCCGGGGTGCTTGGCGACGAGAACATGAATATTCTCGACCGGTTCGTCGGGCGAGACCTCGTCGACGTTCGTTACCAGAACCTCTTCGAGGGGGTGCCACCGCCCGGCGAAACGGTGGACTTGAGCAGCGCCTACCGGGTGATCGCCGACGACTTCGTTTCGCTGTCCGATGGAACCGGCATCGTCCACATCGCTCCGGCCTACGGTGACTTGGAGATCGGCCGCAAGTACGGCTTGCCAACGCTCTTTTCGGTGGACCTGGCCGGCAATGTTCTGCCGGAGTTAGCTGGCTACGGCATCGCCGGCATGTTCTTCAAGCGCGCCGACGCGCGGATCATCGAGAATCTCGAAGAACGCGGACTCATGTTCCGGAGCGGCCGGGTGCGCCACTCCTATCCCTTCTGCTGGCGTTGTTCGACGCCGCTGCTCTACTACGCGAAGCCTTCGTGGTACATCCGGACCACCGCGAAAAAAGACGAGCTGGTCGCGAACAACGACGAGATTCACTGGGTGCCGGAGCACATCAAGCAAGGCCGCTTCGGCAACTGGCTAGAAAACAATATCGATTGGGCGCTCAGCCGCGAGCGCTACTGGGGCACGCCGCTGCCGATTTGGATTTGCGACACCTGTGGACAGATCGAGGTCGTCGGCTCGGTGCGGGAGCTCGCGACCCGAGCCGGCCGCGACTTGTCCGAACTGGACCTCCATCGCCCGTTCGTCGACGAGGTGATCTGGTCGTGCCCGGATTGTTCCGGGACGATGCGCCGGGTGCCGGACGTGGCGGACGCCTGGTTCGACTCCGGATCCATGCCCATCGCGCAGTGGCACTATCCTTTTGAAAACCAGGACATCTTCAAGGTCGCGGGCCAGGCCGACTTTATCTCGGAAGCGATCGATCAAACTCGGGGCTGGTTCTACACCCTGCACGCGGTGTCGACCCTCCTGTTCGACCGGACGGCGTTCAAGAACGTGATCTGTCTTGGCCACATCCTGGATGTCCAGGGCTTGAAGATGTCCAAGTCGCGGGGAAACGTCGTCGATCCCTGGGAGTTGATGGACAAGTTCGGCGCGGACGCGACCCGCTGGTTCATGTACGCCTCGGCCCCACCCTACAACCCGCGCCGCTTCAGCGTGGACCAGGTCGGCGACGTGCTCCGCGAGTTCCTCCTGACCCTCTGGAATACCTACGGGTTCTTCGCCACCTACGCCAACCTGGACGGCTGGGTGCCGAATCGGGCTCTGGCAGCAGAGCGCCCTCACCCTAACCCTCTCCCTCGGGGAGAGGGAATATCCCCCTTCCCGCCTCGGGAAGGGGGCGAGGGGGTTAGGACCGGTACCCCAACACCCACTTTAGCTCCCATCGATCGCTGGGCGCTGGCGCGATTGCACGTGCTGGTACGCGATATCACCGCGATGCTGGAAGACTACGACATCCACGGCCCGGCCAAGGAGATCGAGGCGTTCGTCGAGGAACTGTCGAACTGGTACGTGCGGCGGAATCGGCGGCGATTCTGGAAGAGCGAGAACGACTCCGACAAGGAGGCAGCCTATCACACCCTCTATACCTGCCTGACAACCCTGGCGCGCCTCATGGCGCCGCTCACTCCGTACATCTCCGAGGCGATCTATCAGAATTTGGTTCGTCGCGTCGATCCGAACGCTCCCGCCAGCGTCCATCTCGCGGCGTGGCCGGAGGCCGACCTGGCGCAAATCGACGAGGAATTGCTCGAAAACACCGCGCAACTGCAGCAGGTGGTCGGGTTGGGACGTTCGGCGCGGAAGAGCGCGAACATTCGGGTGCGGCAGCCCCTCGCCGAACTTCTCGTTCGGGCACAGCGCGTCGAGGCACTTCGCCTCCTCGAAGACGAGCTGCGGGATGAACTCAACGTGAAAAGTGTTCGCTATCTCGACACCACCGACACTCTGGTGACCTACCGGTTGAAGGCGAACTTGCGCGAGGTCGGGCGAAAGTACGGGCCATTGGTGCCGGCGCTCCGCCGAACCCTGGAAACCCTTCCGCCCGATCTGGCGCGAGATCTCGCGAAGAAGGTGGAAGCCGGACAGTCCTTTGAGCTATCCGTCGACGGTCAATCGCTGACCTTGCAGCCGAGTGAGGTGCTCGTCGAGGCGGCGTCGCCGCCCGGCTACGAGGTGGCGGAAGCCGACGGTTACCTGGTGGCGCTGAACACCGCGCTCACGCCGGAGTTGAAGCGCGAGGGCCAGGCTCGCGACCTGGTGCGATTCATCCAGGACGCCCGCAAGGCCGCGGACTTTGCGATCGCCGACCGCATCGAGGTCCAGATGCAGCCCCGGGGTGACGTCGACCTGGCTTCGCTGATCGATTCCTTCGGCGAGTACATCAAGGCCGAGACGCTCGCGAATAGCTTGCGCATCCAGCCGCCCGCCGCGGATGCTCACACCGTCGAGGCCGATTTCGACGGCGGCGTCGTGCTCATCGGCGTGCGGCAGAGCGCCGGGTAAATCGGCCTGCTCGGAGGCGGGGGCCAAGGCGCACACCTCGCGCCTGGCTCGCGCCCCCAGCAGGCACCCCGCATTGGTGTGGTCCCACCACCTTGCTCCGGTTAAGGGCGTTTTGGCGGACATCCCCAGGCCCCAATCCCCAGCCCGCCGCTCAAATTCCACCCAACGTGCACGAAGCCGCAATTCCGCCGATAACCTACGAACACAAAGGCCTATCCGAAGGTAATTATGGGCGTGTACGAGATTGTTGACAGGGTACATGCCCCACTGTATTATGAGGGCCACGTGAGAGCGTCCGCTAGCTCCAGCCCTTGCCACTCTCGAACGGGCAACGCGCCGAGAACACCGTTCCCCAGGGAGTCTGTATTAAAGCAGGGAGGTATTGATTGTCCATGGGAACGCAAGGCAAACTCGATCGGGCCCAGTTTTTGCGCCTTTCCGCAGCCGCCGCGGTCACCGCGGTTGTCGCTGCCTGCGCGCCACCGCCATCGTCGACCGCGCCAGCCGCGAGCAGCGCGCCTACCGCGGCACCTGCCGCGGGGCAGCCAACCGCAGCGGCGGCGGCGCCGACCGCCGCCGCGACCGTGGCGCCCGCGGCGACGGCGACTCCGCAACCTGTCGCTACGTCGGCGAACATTGGCCAGGCCACCGCGGTGGCGGCGCAGAGCAGCAAGTACAAAGAGGCGCCGATCCTCGCCTCCATGGTCCAGGCCGGCAAGTTGCCTTCGGTCGATCAGCGGCTGCCCGACAACCCATACGTCGTGCCGCATCCCTGGCTGACCGCCGGCAATTACGGCGGGATGCTCCAGTTGATCTGCTCGGACAAAACCGACAAAGGCACCACTCAGTACATTCAGGAGAGCATGTACGGGCACTCACTGCTGCGCTGGCTCAAAGACGGACTGGAGATTGGTCCGGGGCTGGTCGAATCCTTCGAGAACAACACCGATTTCAGCGAATTTACCCTCCACTTCCGCAAGGGACTGAAGTGGTCGGATGGCCAGCCCTGGACCGTCGACGATATCCTCTTCTGGTGGGAGGATGAGGTCCAGACGCCCGACCTGAAAGAGCTGCCTCCCGACGAGGCCCGCTCGGGCAAGGGCACGCTGTTCACCGTGACCAAAGTGGATGACAACACCCTTAAGCTCAGCTACGACGCCCCGACGCCGCTGACAATCGATCGTTTGGCGATGTGGGTCAAGCGTGGCATTGGCCCCCGCTGGATGGACCCCAAGCACTACCTCCAGCAGTTCCACCCGAAGTACAACCCCAGCGTCGACAAGACCAAGTGGATCGACACCTTCCTGCAGAAGCGCGACTTCCAGACCAACTCGGACTGCCCGACGATGACCGGGTGGATGCTCCAGAAGTACAATCAAGGCCAGAACTCAATCTGGACCCGCAACCCGTTCTACTGGTGCATCGACAAACAAGGTAATCAGTTGCCCTACATCGACGGGCTGACGATGACCAATTTCCAGGATCCGCAGGTCATGCGCCTGCAGATCAATCAGGGCAAGGTCGACTACGTCCACGGCGGCTTTACTCCGCTCACCCTTGCCGACGTGTCGACGCTTCAGCAGAACAAGTCCACCAGCAACATGAACATGGAGTTCTGGGACGGCGGCGATGGCTCCGGCTCGGCCTGGTTCTTGAGCTATGACTACTATGAGCCGAAGATGCGCGCGCTGATTCGCAATCCGAAGTTCCGCCAGGCGCTTTCTTACGCCACCGACCGCCCGACGATGCAGAAGGTCGTCTACTACCAGACCGGCGAGCTGACCACCGGCACGATGAGTCCCAAGGCACTGGAGTTCCACGTCCAGGGTGGCCAGGAGATCTACCAGCAGTGGCGGGATAGCTATAAGGCCTACGACCCCGAAAAGGCCAAGCAGATTCTCGATTCGATCGGGGTCAAGATGGGGGCGAACGGCTTCCGTACCATGCCCGACGGCAGCCCGTTGAAGATCACCATTGACTACAAGGCGACCGACGACCCCAGCAGCGTCCCGATTAAGAAGAACACGATTCTCGAAAAGAACTGGCAAGGAATCGGGCTCGACGCCAAGCAGAACCCGGTTGTGGCGACCAGTTGGGACGACCTCTGGGGCGCGGGCAAGGTTATGAACGACGCCGACTGGGGCGTCGGCGACGGACCGAACTGCCTGGTGTATCCGCAGTGGATGGTGCCGATTGAGTCGACCCGCTGGGCGCCGCTCGAAGGGCAGTACTACGCGGTGCGCGGCACGCCGGCCGCGACGCAACAGCTCAATGTCGATCCCTACAAGCGTACCCCGCCGCGCATGGCGCCCGACAAGGGTGGCCCCATCGAAAAGATCTGGGCCCTCTACGATCAAACCAAGCTCGAGCCGGACCAACTGAAGCGCACCCAGCTCGTCTGGCAGATCCAAAAGATTCACATCTCCGATGGGCCGTTCTTCACCGGTACGGTGGCGAACACCCCGACCATCATTCTGACCAAGCAGGGCCTGCACAACGTGCCCACCCGTGCGGACCTGGGCTCCAAGAACGGGTACCAGTCCGGGTTTACCGGGCCGTGGATCATCCCCTCGCCGGCCGTCTACGATCCCGAGACCTACTACTGGGACAATCCCGACCAGCATACTTCGTAAAAGATTGAGCATCGCGTGGTGGTTGACCCAGCCACCACGCGATGCTCAAGGCGTACCGCTGGGAGCGAACCGTGCTGAACTACATCCTCCGCCGTTTGCTTTACATGGTCGTGACCATGTTCTTTATTTCGATTATCGGGTTCGCGCTGATCCAGTTGCCCCCGGGCTCGGCGCTCAGCGTGAAGATCCAGCAGCTGCGTGACCAGGGTGGCGACATGTCCACCGCGCAGGTGCAATCGCTGGAAGCCCGCTACGGGTTGAACGACCCGATTCAGGTGCAATACCTGCGCTGGGTCACCGGGGCGATCCACGGCGACTTCGGTCAGTCATTTACCTTCGATCTGCCGGTCAATCAGTTGATCTGGGGACGTCTGGGCCTGTCGCTGCTCCTCTCGGGTCTGGCGCTGATCTTCTCCTGGCTGATCTCGATTCCGGCCGGGGTCTACTCCGCGACCCACCGCTACACGGTACCGGATTACGTCATTACCATTCTTCAGTTCATCGGGGTCGCGGTCCCGGACTTCTTGTTGGCGTTGCTGTTACTGGTGTTTGCCTCGCAGGTCTTGCACACCGACGTCGGCGGTCTGTATTCGACGCAGTATGCCACCGCGCCCTTCAGCGAAGGCAAGCTGATCGACTTAATGAAACACCTCTGGGTGCCGGTGATCGTGATCGCCGCTGGGAGTACCGCCTGGCTGACCCGCGTGATGCGCGCCAACTTGCTCGACGTGCTTAACCAGCAGTATGTGCAGACTGCTCGTTCGAAAGGGCTACGCGAAGGCATCGTGATCTGGAAGCACGCGGTGCGCAACGCGCTGCACCCGCTGATCATGGCCCTGGGCACGACGCTGCCCGCGCTGATTTCCGGCGAGGTCATTGTCTCCATCGTGCTCAACCTGCCCACCACCGGGCCACTCTTTTTCTCGGCGCTCCTCGACAAGGACATGTACCTGGGCATCACTTTTCTAATGCTGCTGTCGCTGATGCTGATCGTGGGGAACCTGCTGGCGGATCTGTTGCTCGCCTGGGTGGACCCACGGGTCCGACTGGAGTAACGCATGGCAACGACAAGCGTCGCGGCCGAAAATACCGGCACCATTGCGCGCCCGGTTCAGGATGTCGGGCAAATCTCCCAATGGACCCTCATGCGACGCCGGTTCATGGAGAACAAGCTCTCGGTCGTCGGCGGAATCATCTTGATCGTCATGTACGCGATGTCCGCGTTCTCCCCCTTTCTCTCGCCCTATCCCTACGACTCGCTAGACGAAAATGCGAACTGGTCGGCGCCGACGCCAATCTACATGATCAACGGCCGGCCGTCCGTCTGCAGCCAGACCCAGACGCTGGACAAGAGCACTTTTACCTTCGTCTATCATCTCGACTGTACTCACGCCTACCCAGTCCAGTTGTTCGCACCGGGCTATTCGTACTCCTTGTTCGGATTCATTCATAGCGACATTCACCTGTTCGGCGTCGCGGCACCGGCCAGGCTGTATATCTTTGGTAGCGACGGTCAGGGGCGCGACATGTTCTCGCGCGTACTCGAAGGCTCGCGAATCTCGCTCACCGTCGGCCTGGTTGGGGTGGCGCTCTCAATCGTCTTCGGCGCGGTGCTGGGTACGGTGTCCGGCTATCTGGGCGGCGCGGCCGACAATCTGATCCAGCGTTTCATCGAGTTGATCATGTCCATGCCCACGATTCCGCTCTGGGCGGCCTTTGCCGCGGCGCTACCGCAGGACATGTCGGTGGTGCAACGCTACTTCTTCATTACGCTCATTCTGTCGTTGGTGCAGTGGACCGGCCTTGCCCGGCAAGTTCGCGGCAAGGTGATAGCCTACCGCAGCCTGGACTACACCCTGGCGGCTAAGCTGAGTGGTGCCTCCGACTTGCGGATCATTATGACCCACATGCTCCCTAACGCCATTAGCCACATCATCGTGGTCGCCGCGCTCGCGGTGCCGGCCACGATTCTGGGCGAAACGGCGCTGAGCTTTCTGGGTCTGGGCATGCTGCCCCCGGCAGTTAGCTGGGGAGTGCTGCTGCGCGACGCGCAACAAGTTCAGGTCGTCGAGCAGCACGCCTGGCTCCTGATCCCGGCCGGTGCCGTCATCATCGCCGTCACTTGCTTCCAGTTCCTGGGCGACGGCTTGCGCGACGCCGCCGATCCATACAGCTAATTCGCGTGGGGCGGCCAGCAAGAAGACTTGCCGCTCGACGCGCGCAGACCGAAATTGAGAGGATTGAGGCATATGGCCAACGCTGCAGCTGCCGCTCAGCAATCGGCGACTCCACCGCCCGGCGACCGCGATGACGTGATTCAGGTCGAAGATCTCCACGTCCACTTCCGTACCCAGATTGGCCAGATCCGGGCCCTGAACGGGGTCAGCTTCGGCATTGCCCGCGGCAAGGTGCTGGGCGTCGTGGGCGAGAGCGGCTGCGGCAAGAGCATGACCGGGCTGTCGATTTTGCAGCTCGTCCCTCATCCCGGACGGATCGTCGCTGGCAAGGTCTGGTTTCGCGAAAAGCGCGGCGACCCGACCCAGAATTTGCTGAGCTTCGATCGGCACAGCGAAGCCATGCACCACATCCGCGGCAAGAACATCAGCATGATTTTCCAGGAACCGATGACTTCGTTGAATCCCTGCTATACCATCGGCAACCAGATCATGGAGGCGATCCTGCTGCACCAGACGCCGCGCCAGGACGAGGCGCGCGCGTTGACTCTCGACATCCTGCGCAAAGTCGGCATGCCCAACCCCGAGCGCATCTTCGGCAACTATCCCCACCAGCTTAGCGGGGGTATGCGCCAGCGGGCCATGATCGCGATGGCGCTTTCCTGCACTCCGGTGCTGCTCATCGCGGACGAGCCAACAACCGCACTCGACGTTACGACCGAGGCGCAGATTCTCGACCTGATGCGCGGGCTACAAGCCGAGATCGGGATGTCGATCATGTTCGTCACGCATAATCTGGGAGTGGTGGCCCAAACCTGCGACGACGTCGTGGTGATGTACCTCGGGCGGGTTGTCGAGCGGGCCACGGTCGATGAGATCTTCTACCAGCCGAAACACCCGTACACTATCTCGCTGCTGCGCTCGATCCCCCACCTTGGGATTGGGCGCAAAGGACACCTTGAGGCGATCCAGGGCACGGTCCCCGACCCGTATTCGACCGTGGCCGGCTGCCCCTTCCATCCACGCTGCCCGAGCGCCATCTCCGGCCTGTGCGATCGACTCGTGCCGGTGGAGACGGCAATCGAGGGGAGCCCGTGGCACACCGTGCGATGCCACCTGTATCCGGGCAGCACCGTGGAGAGCGCGGCCGACGGTCACCCCAACGGCAAGACCGCCGGCGCGGCTATTACTCGGGCGTGACGAGAGGCGATGGAGAATGCTAAACGACCAGTCGGACCACGGCCAGATTCCCGATTCCGATGACGTGCTTCTGTCCGTTCGGGGCCTGAAAAAGCACTTTCCGATCCATGGCGGCGTGCTACGCCGGCTCGTCGGCCAGGTCAAGGCCGTGGACGGCATCGACTTCTACGTCAAAGAGGGCGAGACGCTCGGTCTGGTGGGCGAGAGCGGTTGTGGCAAGAGCACCGCGGCCCGCACAACCATCCGCCTCTACGATCCCACCGCCGGCGAAATCGTCTTCAATGATCCCAAGCTCGGAAAGGTTCGGCTGGAGCAGTTGGATGCCCGGGAATTGCGCCAGGTCTGGACCAGCATGCAGATGATCTTTCAGGATCCGTTCTCGTCGCTGGATCCCCGAATGACCGTCGGGCGGATCATCAGTGAGCCGATGGTCATCCACCGACCGGCGGACAGCCGGGCGATTAAAGATCGGGTCGCTGAGTTGCTGACAGTGGTCGGGCTAAGGCCGGAGCATGCCAGCCGCTATCCGCACGCCTTTAGTGGTGGTCAACGCCAGCGTATCGGTATCGCCCGGGCCCTGGCACTGAACCCCAAGCTGATCATCTGCGATGAGCCGGTCTCCGCGCTTGACGTCTCGGTCCAGGCACAGGTGCTCAACCTGCTCGAAGACCTGCAGCGCCAGTTTGATCTGACCTATCTGTTCATCGCTCACGATCTCAGTGTCGTCGAGCACATCTCGGACCGCGTCGCGGTGATGTACGTCGGGTACCTGGTCGAGATGGCGCCGACCGCCGAACTGTACCATCACCCGAAGATGCCCTACACGGAAGCGCTGCTGGCGGCGATTCCCCTGCCAGACCCGCGCAACCGTACGCGGCCGCTCAAGTTGCCCGGCGATGTTCCCAGCCCGGCGAACCCGCCCGCCGGCTGCTATTTTCATCCGCGCTGCCCCTACGCCCGTGACGTATGCAAGATCGAGCGCCCGACGCTGCGCCTGGTGGGACCGGAACACTGGGCCGCCTGCCACTTCGCCGAGGAGCTCACTCTCAAAGGCGTGCCCAGCCTGGCCGCGGCCCCGGCGCTGGTTTCGTTGCCACCCCGCCCGGCGGTAACGACGGTCTCGGATAGTGTGCTGCCGTGACGCCGTCCGACCACGCGCGGCCGCCCGCCCCGGAGCCGCTCCCTTCGGATCGTCGATCGGCCCGGAAGAGCATCTATTTTTCGCACCAGCCGGCCTTTCTGGAATACGCCGGCAGCTACCTGTTGCTTCTGGTACTAATCGGTTTGAGTAGCGCGCTGTGCGTCGTCTGGTATCCGGCTGCGCTCCTGATTATCGGGGTGCTGCTCGGGGATAGTCAGGCGATTCCGGTCACCTTCATGACGACGCTGGTGCTGATCGTCTTCGCGCTGTTTGCCGTGGTCATGTGCGCCGAGCCCTACCTGCGCCACGGCCTCTGCCGCCAGGAGGCGCGGGCACGCTTTGCTCGCCTGGCGGTCCCACTGGCGGTGATCGTGCTCCTGGGGCTGGCCGTGCCGGATGTGATCCGTGCCTTCGGCTAAGACGCCCCTGTACGTTATCTTTACTATGGACTGCCAGCCGGCGGCGACGCGGGCGGCGCCCGAGGGTCCGAGTAACTGGGAGCAGAGCGCTCGCTCGATCGATGGCTATTGCAACTGCCTGCTGCGCGCGGGAATTACCCCGACCCTGTTCGTGACCCCGCGTTGCGCCGAGGAGCACGGCCCCAGTCTCGAAGAATTTGCGAGCGCTGGGGTCGATCTCGGTCTGTTGATCCAGCCCCAGAGCCTCGAAAGCGCCGGCTTCGGGCGCCATCTGGGCCAGTACCCGCGCGACCAGCAGCGCGTAATCGTCGAAGCCGGGCGAGAGCGCTTCCAGAACGCGCTGGGGCGACGGCCACAGTCGGTTCGCTCGGCGCTGTACTCGGCCAGCGATGCGACTTTTGGGGTGGTCTACGACCTGGGGTTTCGGCAAGGCTCGCTTTCGTGCCCCGGGCGGCTGGTGACCAAGCACGCCGCGGTCTGGGACCGGGCAGTGAGCGACCCGCACTACGTCAACCTGGAGGACCGGCAAGTGGTCGGCGGCTGCCCGTTTCTGGAAGTCCCGGTAACCGCGGATGCGTCGCCGAAGCAGCGTCGGGGCGGACTATCTCCCGACCTGACCATCGAAAATGGTACGTTTGCCAAGTGGCACCAGCCGCTCATCGAAAGCCAGCTTCAGCGGATGGAGCGAGAAAGCGTTCGCTTTCGGGCGCTCTGCCTCAGCACCCGCAACTGCTTCTCCTACCACGACCGGACCGACCGCTACCGCGCGATCCTCGACGATATGATCAGTCATCTCGCCACTCTGGAAAGTGACTACGCGGCGCAACCAGTGTCGCTGGCTGGTGCCCACGCCGGTTTTCGCTCCTCGCTCGGTTAGGTTTTCTGTCGCTCGCGCTCTTCGATCAATGCACGGTCCGTGGCGAACCAGAGTGCATCGGGGATCCTGAAGGTCTGGAAGGCATAGTTCGCCATGGGCAGCCAGTAAGTGAACTCGGTCTCGTTCGAGCCCTGCCAGACGAGCACGATCAGCCATTTGTCTAAGTAGAGCATCCAGAATCGCCGCTGGCGCCGGGCGTTGCTCTCGCGGAACGTGAACTCGCGCTCGAACCGAATCAGATTGCCAAAGACCGTCTCGGTCTCCGTTACCACCTGGCAATCGGCGAGCTGGGCCAGGCCTTGATTGACGCCCGCGCGCAGTTCATCGAGATCCTCGGCGACGACCAGATGTTCCAGTTCAATCACCCAACCGGTGAGCGCCGTTTCGGGGTCGTCGGCATTGGGAACGAACCGAGCGCCGTCGCGGTCTTCGAGGTCGAGCTGCTGCCAACCAGTAGGAAAGCGAAAGCTGTAGCGCCCCAGCTTGTCCTGGTAGGTGCTGACCCCAACAAAGCGGGGAGGTGGTCGATCGGTCATCCGTCACCTCGTCGTCTCAAGCCGATTTGCGCGCAGTATATCATGAGGCGATGTTGCGGGCTTGGGGGACGAGGGTCAGGGCGATGGACAACGCACCGTGTCGATTGAACATAAGGTTGGCTGAATAGTGAAGGTGAAATATGCAACACCCAGAATGACCAGGGCCGGGAGTGGGCTTGTGATAGAATGCTTGCATTACCCCCCCTGAATGAGGAGACGTCATGGGTGTCGTCAAGTCCACCAACTATGACGCGCTGCTGTCCCGCCGAGCGCGCCTAACGACTGCCCGCGGCCGGCTTGGCGCGGCGGGCGGTGCTCCCTCCCCGCTGTACCTCTTTGGCGCCGGACAACCGGACCCCGGTTCCTTCCCCTACAAGGACATCGTCACCGCGACCGAAAAAGCGATCGCCGCCGAGGGGCGACAACTGTTTATGTACGGCGATGCCCTTGGCTACGCCGGGCTGCGCAACCTCGTCTGCGAGAAGACAAAGCACTTCGAGGGCTTTGAGGTTTCCTCCGACGAAGTACTGATTACTAACGGTTCGTCACACGCGATTTCACTCGTCTGTGACGCCTTCGTCGACCTGGGCGACACGATCATCTCCGAGGCGCCGACATTCTCCGGTACCCTCCATAATTTCCGTCGCTACGGGCCCGAAATCGTGAGTGTCGGCCTCGATGACGAGGGAATTCGGACCGACGAATTGGAAGAGCGCCTCAAGGACCTCGATCGACAGGGCCGCAAGGCGAAATTCATCTACACCATTGTCAATTTTCAGAACCCGGCCGGCATGACCCAGTCGCTGCGTCGCCGCCAGGAGTTACTGCGACTCGCCGATAAGTACGACACGTTGATTCTCGAAGACGACGCCTACGGTGAGTTGCGTTATGACGGAGAAGCTATCCAATCGCTCTACGGGCTGGACGAGAGTGGTCGGGTCATTCGTAGCGGCACCCTGTCGAAGATTCTCGGCGCGGGGGTGCGCCTCGGCTGGCTGCTTGCGCCGCCAGAGTTAATCCCTCGGTTCTCGGCCTTCAAGACCGATGGCGGCACGAATCCCTACATGAGCCGCGTTGCGACCTTCTACATGCGCGAGCATATGATTCCCCACGTCGAGGAACTACGCGGGGTCTATCGCCAGAAGCGCGACCTGATGCTGGAGCGCCTGCACGCCGGCCTGGGCGACGGAGCCGAGGTCAGCCGCCCCGACGGGGGCTTCTTTATCTGGATTCGCCTCCCGGAGGGCACCGACCCGGCCAAGTTGGTTGGACTCGCCGCGGAGCGCCGGGTTCAGTACGTGCCCGGCAACGCCTTCTATCCCAGCGCCGACGAGGGCACGGAGTATATCCGCCTGGCGTTCAGCTTTGCCACCCTTGACGAAATCCGCGCTGGCGTCGACCTCCTCTGCGAAGCGATCAAGGCCGCCCGGGCGTAAGAGTTGCAGGGGCTGACTTTAACCACCAAGGCACAGAGGTACGGGAGAGAGAACGCAGAGAACTTCGGAATTCTCTGCGCCCTCTCCGGTCGCTTCGTGCCTCGGTGGTAAGAGACAGCCTTCACGGACCACTGACACCTCAGAAGATCGCCAGGTATTGCCGAGGCCCGATGGCGGCGATGTCGCTGTCCACGCGACCGACTCGATTGAACCAGCCGACGAGTTGGTCGGGACTGATCCGATTGGGGCGAGTCTCGTTGGGATCCGGCAGCCATTCGACGATGGCGATTCGACCATTGGGGCGGGTTATCCGAACGAGTTCGCGGATCAGCGTGTCTGGCTCGGCAAGGTCATGGATGACCAACGCGCAGAGGGCGAGGTCGACGCTGGCGTCCGCGAGCGGTATCGCGTCTTCCGCCTGACTCATCACCAGGTTGGTCACCTGGGCCTCCTCGGCTCGCGCGCGAATAACCTCGAGCATGCGCGGCTCGCGATCGATGGCGTAGACCAAACCGCTCGGGGCAACCGCGCGAGCGGCCGGGAGCGTGAAGAATCCTGGCCCACAACCAACGTCCGCGACAACCTGTCCGGCGTTTAGCCCGATGCGAGCAACGGTTTCGTGGGGGAGTTCGGCCCCGCGCCGCTCCGGCTGTAACATCGAGTCGATCCAATCGGCGTCGAACCGAGGCATGACGCACCGCTCCTACCGTAAGTCGACATTTTCTTTACACGGAGTCTTAGCGTATCATATTTGCAAGGGCCGGTGACCCAATGGCAAGAGTTTTGCTGGGGAGGGAGCAGTGAATGATCACCGCGATTCGAACGTTCGGCTTCCCGCCCCGGCGCGGCTTCGTCGGCGTAGTCCTCACCGCGCTCACGTATTTCGGCGTGCTGATCGGGGCAACCTCGCCGGCTGGGGCTCTCCTCGAGGCTCGTCGGCAAACTGCCTGATCGGGAGGTCCCGCCGCGATGGCGTCCAACAAACCTACTCCCTCGAAGAATAACCAGGATCCGGGCCGTCAGTCACGTCCACTTGTCCCCGGCTGGGCCTGGTGGGTCATTTTCGGCGCCCTGCTTGTCTGGAACGTCGTGACGTTTCTCATTCCCCGCGGACCGTCGACGCTTGAATTGTCCTACAGCGCGTTCGTCCAGCAGGTCAGCGCGGGAAACGTTCAAGACATCACGGTGTCCGGCCAGGATGTGGACGGGAATCTTAAGAAGGCGATCACAGTTCCCGGAACGCCGACCCCGGGGAGCAGTCAGAGCCCGCCGGCGACGACGTCGACCGTCTTTCACACCGTCCTACCGCCCGGCAACAACGTGCTACCCCTCGCCCTCCTCGAGTCCAAGGGCGTCGAAGTCAAGGCCGTGGATAGCTCTAGCGGGAGCTGGCTCGTGGCGCTGGCGGTGAACGCTTTGCCCCTGGTACTGCTCGTCGGGTTGATGCTCTACATGGGGCGCCAGATGCAGCAGGGCCAGCAGTCGGCTCTCGGATTTGGGCGAAGCCGCGCTCGGGTGTATAACGCGGAAAAACCACCAGTGACCTTTTCTGACGTCGCCGGCGAGGACGAGGCGAAGGGTGAACTCAGTGAGGTGGTGGACTTCTTAAAGAATCCCTCGCGCTTCCACTCGGTAGGGGCAAAACTGCCGCACGGCGTCTTGCTGATCGGCCCGCCGGGCACCGGCAAAACGCTGCTCGCTCGGGCAGTGGCTGGCGAAGCTGGGGTGCCGTTCTTCAGTATCAGCGCGTCCGAGTTCGTCGAGTTGTTTGTCGGCGTCGGTGCGAGCCGGGTGCGCGACCTCTTCGAACAGGCGAAGCAAAACTCGCCGAGCATTGTCTTCGTGGATGAACTCGACGCGGTCGGGCGCCAGCGCGGCGCCGGAGTCGGCGGTGGCAACGACGAGCGCGAGCAGACCCTGAATCAATTGCTCGTGGCGATGGACGGATTCGACGAGCGGCAGGAAGTCGTCGTCATCGCCGCGACGAACCGACCGGATGTTCTCGACCCGGCGCTGCTCCGACCCGGGCGATTTGATCGCCAGGTGACCGTGGGGTTACCGGACCGCGCGGGGCGCCAGCAGATTCTCGCCGTTCACGCGCGCGGAAAACCCATCGCGCGAGACGTGGACGTGGACTTGATCGCCCGGCAAACCCCGGGATTCTCGGGCGCCGACCTGGCGAATCTCGTCAACGAAGCCGCGTTGCAGGCCGCGCGGGGAAAGCGGAGCGAGATTGTGATGAAGGACTTCGAGGAGGCGTTGGATAAGATCGTTCTCGGCGTCGAGCGGCGTCACCTCCAGTCCGAGCAGGAGCGACGGGTTGTCGCCTATCACGAAGCCGGCCACGCTCTGGTCGCGGTGTTGACCCCCGGAGCGGATCCGGTGCAAAAGGTGACGATCATCCCCCGCGGTCGCGCGCTCGGCGTCACCTCTCAGGTTCCGACCGACGATCGCTTGAACTATCCCCGCGGGTACCTGCTGGGCCGACTGGCGGTCTTACTCGGCGGGCGCGCCGCGGAGGAGATTGTCTTCAACGACCCGACGACCGGCGCGGAGAACGATCTCGAACAGGCGACCAAGCTAGCCCGCCGCATGGTTGCGGTGTGGGGAATGGTCGACGAAATCGGACCGGTCCACTTCGACGACGGTTCGTCCAACGTCTTTCTCGGCCGCGAATTGGTCCAGACCCGCACGGTCGCCGAGGAAACCGCCGCGAAGCTCGACGCCGCGGTGGCGATGTTGGTGCGACAGGCGCACGACACCGCGGTCGGTTTGGTATCAACCCATAAGGATGCGTTGGATCAGATGGCGGGCCAATTGCTGGAGCACGAGACCATTACTGGTGACGTCGTGCGAGAGATCGTTGGGCCGGTCGCGACCCCGTCGCGCGAGGGCAGTCCGGGGTTGGAGATTGGTGGAGACTAGCCCGCCGGGATCGAACTCACGTCAAGGAAAAGCGGCCACGGACATTGCTCGTGGCCGCTTTAGGTTCGCGCGATCGCGGGTTACGTGGTCACCCGGCGCACGGCGTAGCCACCCACCGCCAGTAGGCCAGCACCTACGAGGACGAATGGGAGCGGAATCCCTCCGCTCTTCGGAAGGGAGTTGGCAACTGCCGGAATGTCGCCGCAAGAGACGTAGTGCTTGATATTTGTCGCGGATTCGTGCAGGTTAACCGCGAAGCCGCCGGTGGTATAGGTCGAGAGTGGCTTGTTCACGACCGTGGTGGACGTGCCATTGACGATGGGCTTGAGCGGGGCCACGACCGCGCCCGGGGTGGGACACGAGCCGACGTGAATGTGCGCGGGCTCGCTCGCTCCGCTGGGCTCGCCGGTGACGTTGACGACGACCTGGGTCTGGTTGCCCATCGCGGTGAGCGTCGCGGTTCCCGACACGCCAGAACTATTCTGTTGGTTTAGCGTCACGGTGACGGTTTGCTGGGCAAACGCAGTACTGAAAAGGGCAAGGGCGAGAATGGCACTCGAGATTCCAGCAAGAAAGCGCATGGACGTAACTCTCCCTACAGCCGGTTTGGAGTTGAATCATTGCGTGGACCGGTGAGACACTCTTGTTAACCGCGGCTCTAACCCCGTTCCTCACCCCCCCCTTGGTTCAACGTTGGCTGGTATTCTAGCACCAGAGCGCTTGGCGGGCCAATTCGTCGTCCGGATCGGTGGTACGCTATGTTAGAATTATCAATACCGCCAATAGGGTGACATAAGTATGGATTTGATCTTTGAGCGTGGCCGAAATAGCGCCCCGGTTGGTCACGCGCTAGTGTACTTTACGCGCTCGTCCGATGGGGCAACGCTGGCGACCTATATCGTCGTCTTGCCCATTGCACTGGATTTGAGTAAGTACGTGCCGCCGATGCTCGCCAGTCAACTCCCTATGCCGGACGTCCAGGCACTCAGCGCGGTGCCTCTGCCGCCGATTCCCGAGCAGGTCGACAGCCGCGAGGCTTTGGAGCGGCTCGCTGACCTGCGGAAAGATGATCTGATCGCCGGTGGGAGTATCGCGGTCGGGGATTTAGGCGGAGCGATGGCTCGGGTGGGTGAACTCGCGGGCAGCTACGCCCAACTTTACGCCGCGAACCTCCAGCGTTCGCCGGAGCCGGACCGGGTGACCGCGCCGGATACCGTGAGCGAGTTGACCGCCAGCGACGTGATCTACGGCTTGATGAGTGAGCAGCAAAAGCTGGCCGAGTTGGCGAAGCTGGCCGGCCAGCTTCGCTATGCCGTGGATGGCGGTGACCAACACCAGGTCGCCGATCTCGTCGCCGAGATCCAGCGCCTCGCGCACCATTTACCGTCGACGTACGACATTCCCGCGTTTCTGAGCGCGGCCCAGCGCCCCGATGCCCTTGGACAGCAGCTGTCGGCGCTTTACCTGGATCGCTGCTATAAACTTGCCAGCGAAGATTACAGCGCACTCGCCAAGATTGATGAGCAGATTCGAAACCTGAAGCACGATTAACCGTGCTTTTATCATCACCCGGGTACCCTTTAGCGGGTTTCTTTCTCGACGCGTGAGAAGAATCGTAATAGAATCCGGCGCGGAGGAATTGATGTCACTCAGCCCCAACGAGATGCGGTCGCGGTTGCGCGGGGTTCTCGCGTTTCCGATCACCCCTTTCAATGACGATCTCTCGCTTAACGGCGACGCGTTCCAGGAGCACGTCGACTATCTGGTCCGCTCTGGCCTGCACGCTATTGTCGCGGCTGGCGGGACCGGCGAACTCTACTCGATGACGCCGGAGGAGATTGTCCGGGTTTATCACCTGGCGGTCGAGGCCGTAAACGGTCGGGTTCCCGTCATTCTTGGGGTCGGCTATAATCTCGCGATTGCTCGGGAACTCGCTCGGGCAGCCGAGAAGGCCGGTGCCGACGCGATTTTCATTTTGCCCCATTACTACGGCCGCGCGGAAGACGATGGGCTCTACGCGTACTACTCCGGCGTTGCCAATAGCGTTGGACTCGCGACATTCCCCTACGCGCGCGACGCCGCGGTGCTGAGTGCGTCGTTGGTCGCTCGGCTTGCCAGGATACCAAACATCATCGCTTTCAAGGATGGGCAAGCCGACTTGCGAAACTGGTCTCGGATCCGCCAGGAAGTTGGCGACCGTTTGGTCTGGATAGCCGGCGTCGGCGACGATATGGTCAACAGTTACTTCGCCGCGGGCGCGGAGGGCTTTACTTCGAGCGCGGCCAACTTCATGCCGGAAGTCGCCCTGGCTCTCTTCGAGAACGCGAGCGCCGGTAAGTTCGCGGAAGTGAACCACCTGCTGGCCACCAAGATTCAGCCGGTGTTCAACGTTCGTTCGCGCCATCGCGGCTACGAAGTGACGACGACGAAAGAAGCGATGAGTCTCTTGGGCAAGTTCGGTGGTCGGGTACGTCCGCCCCTCGCGGAGATCACCCCGGAGGACCGAGCGGCGCTCCGGAACGTCCTCGTCGAGATGGGGTATCCGGCGCGCTAGTGTCTCGACCGGGTGGGGGGGGCGGTTGTGCCAGGGTGGAGTACCCCATCGCGCGGTGCGCGAGGAAGCTGCCCTGGTCAGGATCTATTTCGGGACGAGGTCGCGCCTCGACGCCAAGTCGGGGTTGAGGGAGAGGCGATCCGACCCGTGTGACAGAGTGGGCGTGGGTGAACGCGAAACAGATCTGGCAGGCAGCCCTCGGCGAACTGCAGGTTCAAATGTCTCGCCCCAACTTCGAAACCTGGCTGCGCCAGGCCGCGGCGGTCTCGGTGGACGAGAATCGTTTCGTCCTCCGGGCGCATAGCACTTTCGCCGCCGAATGGCTTGATCGGCGGCTTCGTTCCCAGATCGAGCAAACCCTGCGCCGCATCGTCGGTCATCCCATCGCGCTTGAGGTCGTGGTTGGACACGCTCCCCGCTCCGCCAGCGAGCGGGTGGCTTCCGACGAGGTCGTATTGCCACTGGAGAGCCGGGCAACCTCGACCGCAACCGTCGCGGTGGCACCGCCGACTGCCCGGCCAAATGGAGCCGGGTCATCGCTCGGGCCCCGCCGCCGCGCGCGACGTCCCGAGGTTGTCGAAGAGCCCGCCCGACCGGCGCTCGCTACGATGCCAACTCCCGCACCGGTGCCGCCAGCAGCGGCATCGCGTTCGGAGTTCCTGGCGCCCGCCGCGTCGGACGCGGCGTGGCTGCAGAACGGCTGGCAGCCCAACCCGAACCATACTTTCGAGGCGTTTACGGTCGGTAGGTCCAATCAGGTCGCTCATGCCGCGGCCGAAAGCGTCGCGATGGATCCCGGTCGCGGCTACAATCCCCTGTTCATCTACGGAGGGGTTGGTCTCGGGAAGACTCACCTACTTCACGCTATCGCTAACGTCGTGGTGCGCAAAGGGTTACGCACCCTCTACGTTTCCGCCGAAGAGTTCACCAACGAGATGGTCAATGCCATCCGCGAGCATCGAAACGAAGAGTTCCGCCTGCGCTACCGGACAATTGACGTGCTGCTCGTCGATGACGTTCAGTTCATCGCCGGCAAAGAGGGAACCCAGGAAGAGTTCTTCCATACCTTTAACGCGCTCCACAACGTTGGTCATCAAATCGTTTTGACGAGCGACCGGCCGCCTAAGTCAATCGCGAACCTGGCCGAGCGCCTCCAATCGCGCTTTGCCTGGGGCATCGCGGTAGACGTTCAGTTGCCGGATTTGGAGACCCGCCGGGCCATTCTCCAAAAGAAGGCCGAGTTGCGTGCTCTGACGGTTCCGGAACCGGTGATCGATTTCCTGGCCAGTACAATTCAGAGTAACATTCGTGAACTCGAAGGTAGCCTGAATCGCGTCATCGCCTTCAGTCAGATGACAAATCAGCCTCTCAGCGTCAATCTCGCCCGGGCGGCGATTGAAGATCTGGTTCAGAGCACCCAGCGGCGCCTGGTTGGGCCGTCTGACGTGATGGACGTCGTCTGTCGCTATTATCAGGTCGAACCGCGGGCGCTGCGAGGAAAGGCGCGCGATAAGGAAGTCGTCGTTCCGCGTCAGATCGCGATGTATCTGATGCGCCAGAAAACCCGCGCCTCGCTCGTCGACATCGGCCGAGAGCTCGGCGGACGGGATCACAGTACCGTTCTGCACGGGTGCGATCGGATTCACACGGAATCCCAGGCCGACGTTCAACTGCGCCGGGATCTCGACGCGATTGAAGAATTGCTGCGTCAAGTGGCTGGCCGGTAGGAAACCCTCTGGGCGCGTTTGGCACAGGTCGTGCTCTTTCCGGACTTTCTGTTTCTCTACACGACAGAATGACCGGGAGGGAATCGCCGTGTACCGAGGACTCTCTACCCGCTTTTCCCGATTTGCGCGCGCGTCCGCCCGCGCTTCGGGTAATCCGCTCACCTTCTTTCTGGCGGTGATTATCGTATTACTCTGGGCCTCTGTCGGGCCGCTGTATCACTTCGACGATAGCTGGCAGTTGATGATCAACACTGTCACGTCTCTCGCGACGTTCCTGATGGTCTTCCTGCTCCAGAATACGGCAAACCGCGACGGCGACGCGATGCAACTAAAACTGGACGAGTTGATTCACGCGGTCAAAGGTGCTGATCGCTCTCTTGCCAACATTGAAGAATTGACCGAGGACGATCTCGACCGCTTGCGGGCCATCTATCGGCAGAAAGGACAGCAAGCTCGCAGCGCTAGCTTGCCCGTCGTGTCGGTAGACGATCGGATTCGTCGAAAGGCCGGCTAGCCAGTCTCCAACCCGGCAGCCAGGGTGTCGTACGTCATAAGCCTGGCCGAAACGTCCGGCCAGGCATCCAACCAATGCATGACGCTGTCCCCCTTCACCCTCTCTAGAATGGGCGCGAGTAACCCGTCTCGGGAGGGGAGACATGGCCCTAACGATCACCAGCAGCCATTCGCTGACGACTTCTCGCCGCTGGCTTCGGTCCCTGGCGATGCCGACCCCGCTCGATTTGGTCGTCATCGTCTTTGGCGTTCTGGTTCCGATTCGCGATGGAATGCGGCTTTTTTCCGCCGACGGCGACGTCGGTCGGCACCTGCGCGTAGGGACAGATATTCTCCGTGACCACGCGTTGTTCTTTCAGGATCATTATTCGTTCACCATGTTTGGCAAATCGTTTGTGCCGTACGAGTGGCTGAGCGAAGTTCTTTACACGATTGCCTATCGGCTTGGTGGATTTCCCGGCATTACGGTCCTCGCTGGGCTCGTTTTCGCGGCAACTTACGGGCTCGTCCTGGTATTCCTGAACTGGCGCGGCGTCGACCCGTTACTCGCTTTTCTCACCGCGATGGTCGGCGCAACGGTGAGTATGGCCCACTGGTTGGCCCGTCCCCACCTGTTCACGCCGCTCGCGTCGATCGGCCTGCTCTTTCTTCTCGAGTCTTTGTCCGATCGGCCCGGCCGGTCGCGGTTGGTCTGGTCCACCTTGCCCCTCTTCGCGCTCTGGGCCAACCTTCACGGAGGGTTTCTCTTTGGTCTCGTTCTCATCGCGGCTTTCCTCATTGGCGATCTTGGCGAGGCCTATGTCGACAGCGCTCGCCGGGCCCACTGGCTGACCATTGCCCGGAGCCACGGAGCGGTTTTCTTGCTTGCCGTCGTTGGCTCGATTCTTAATCCCAGCGGACCGGCACTGTTTGTCCACGTGACCTCTTACCTCGGGAATCACTATTTGATCGATCACACCGAGGAGTATTTTTCGCCAAACTTTCACCAGTTTGGAGCGCAGATCTTCCTGGCTCTCATCCTGATTCTGTTCGCCGGGCACGCCCTCCGGGATAGTCGCCCAACGTTGCCACGCCTGACGGTGATGGCAATCACCCTGGCTTTCGGCCTCTATTCGGTTCGAAACATTCCCCTCTTCGTCGTGAGCGGTCTCCCTCTCGGAATGCTGGGCGTCGCGCCGCTCTGGACCGCGATTCGGCCTATGGAGCGGTTTCGCTCGGCGGTCGCCGCCGGTCAGCGCGGTGGTTTGATTGGCGTATGGTCAATTGTCGCGGTCGTCGCCGTCCTTGCGCTCGGTCTCGCTCGCGGCAAGGTAGCCGGCGATGAGCTCCTCCCGACGGGTTTTTCGCCGGAGCATTTTCCGGTTGCCGCGGTGGCCCACGCTCGGGCGGCTGGTCTGACTGGCCGGATCTTTAACGAGTTTACCTGGGGAGGGTATCTGCTTTACGCCTGGCCCGAGGAGCGTGTCTTCATCGACGGGCAGACCGACTTCTATGGCGCGGCCCTCACTCGCGAGTACAACGACGTGTATGGCCTGGGCCCCGGTTGGCGCGACGACCTGGCTAAACGAGAGATTTCCCTCGTGCTCGTTCCTACCGACTCCCTGCTCGCCCGCGAGTTAGCCCGCGAGGCTGGCTGGTCGATCTGGTACCGCGATTCGACCGCCACGCTTCTCCGCCGCGACACTCCTGGCGTCGGTACGGCGAACAGCTTTCTACCGGGCAGGTAACTTTTCGTCGTAGGTCGAAGTAGAAGTACCCTTGGGCTCTACCTCCAGTGGTGCGACAATTTGTCCCGTAAGGCTGAACGCCGTATTCACCGATGGAGGAAGTGGAAATGGTGACCTTTGGACGCCAGTCGCTGGTAGATTCCTTCGCGCAGAAGACGAACATTACTCGATTGACCATTCCGGCTCGTCGTTACGAGGCAGTAGCGGCCGCGGCTCCCGAAGCACCGGTCTCCGCTGATCCTTACTCCGAGGTGAAGCACCGAGCCCACGACCAACTACTCCGTCAACTCGACCTGAGCAAACTGGGACAAATTCAAGGACTGGATCTGCGGCGGGCGGTTGAGACTGCTGCCCTGGACCTTCTGGAAACCGAAGAGCTGAGTCGGCAGGAGCGCCCGCGGGTCGCTCGCGACATCGCCGACGAAGTTCTGGGTTATGGACCCCTCCAGCCTTTGCTGGCCGACCCCAAGGTTACGGAAATCATGGTCAATGGCCCGGGAAAGGTGTGGGTCGAGCGCTCCGGTCGACTCCAGTTGAGTGACGTCACCTTTCGCGATGATGACCACGTCTTGCGGATCATCGAGCGGATTATTCTGCCGATTGGCCGTCGAATCGACGAGTCCAGCCCCATGGTTGACGCCCGCCTCCCGGACGGGTCGCGAGTCAACGCGGTGATTCCTCCCCTCTCACTCGACGGTCCGACGCTAACAATCCGGAAGTTTTCCCGGGACGCGATGCAGCTAAAAGATCTGTTCGCCGCGGGCACCTTTAGCGTGGAGATGTTGCTGTTCCTGCAGGCTTGCGCCGAGGCGCGATTGAGTATGGTTATCTCGGGCGGCACGGGAACCGGCAAGACGACTCTGCTGAACATTCTCAGTAGCTGCATTTCGCCGGAGGAGCGCGTCGTCACGATTGAAGATCCTTGCGAACTCCAACTTCAACAGCCGCACGTCGTCCGCATGGAGTGTCGTCCGGCGAACGCCGAGGGAAAGGGCGAGATCACGCAGGGCCAGTTGGTCAAGAACGCCTTGCGCATGCGTCCGGACCGAATCATTATCGGCGAAGTTCGTGGGAGAGAAGCTTTCGACATGCTCCAGGCGATGAACACCGGCCACGAAGGGAGTATGACGACCGTCCACGCCAACAGTCCGCGCGACGCGCTCATGCGCGTGGAAAACATGGTGCTGATGGCCAATCTGGACCTGCCGGTGCGGGTCATCCGCGAGCAGATTGCCTCGGCCATCAACATCGTCGTCCAACTCGGCCGTTTCCGCGACGGCTCGCGGCGCGTGACTCGGATCTCCGAGGTGACCGGATACGCCGGCGACACGATTCTGATGCACGACCTCTTTGTCTTCGAACAGCAAGGCGTGGATGCCAACGGAAAGATCGTCGGCGTCCATAAGGCGACCGGTCTGTCGCCGAACTGCCGGGCGCGCATCGAGCAAGAGGGGATTACCCTTCCACCGGAACTCTTCGCCGTCCCGGGCGGCCGGGCCGGTTAACTCTAGGAACCTCAGGATACTTTCCCCCGACCCGGCGGCAGGCCCTGCCCGGAGCCAGCACCTCCTCTGGCTCCGGGAGTTGTTTTTCTGGCAAGCTCGGTCCGAAGATCGCTCTAACCGATCGTGCTCGGCAAGGTAAGCAGACCCCGCTGCAGGCCGACCGCGATTGCTTCGACCCGGTTACGGGCGTGGAGTTTTTGAAGAATCGTGGTGCGGCAGTTGTCCACGGTCTTGGTGCTGAGGCTGAGCTGGCGAGCAATCTCTCGGCTCGTCTTGCCCTGGGCAACTAACTCAAAAATCTCGCGTTCTCGCGGGGTAAGTTCTTCTTCGCCGCCGCGCGGAAGGTCCGAAAGGCAGTGCACGACAGTCCGAGCGATCTCTGGCGTGAAAACCGGTTGGCCCTGACTGGTCGATCGAATCGCCTCGGCGAGTTCGGCCCCGGCCGATTCCTTGAGCAAATAACTGCAAGCTCCCGCCCGAAGCATGCCCAGCACCAGTGACGGGCTGTCGTGCATCGAAAGGACCAGAATCTGAGTCTGAGGACTGGCGCGACGAATCGCTCGGGTTGCGTCCGCACCGGAGAGGTGGGGGAGTCGGACGTCCATAACCACCACCTGGGGCTGAAGCTGACGGGAGAGTTGGACGGCTTCGACGCCATCTGCCGCCTCGCCTACGATGACCAGATCCGGCTCTTTCGACAGGAGCGCCATGAGGCCCGCGCGGAGGATTCGATGATCGTCGACCAGAAGCACTCGTATTTGCCTCATCGATACTTGCCTCGCTCCTGTCGCGTTAATTGTCCAATTGCCAGTTTAGTGAACCCTGCCTGGCCTGCCATGTGCCGAAAGATAGAATCTGTCCTTTGCTAAGGGAGTATTTACCACTTAGTGCTTGACGAATGGCAGATACAGGGCGTACCCCACCACCACCGGTTGGCTATAGGTACCATTGTCATCCTGCGCCATAACCGCCTCGCCGTGGTAGAGCGGAGGGCTGACCGTGACGCAGAAATTCCCGGAGCTATCCGCGGTGCCATTGCCGATAGCCGTTAGCTGCGGCTGATTGGTGGCATCAAAGATGTGCACTCCCAGCGAGGGCGTGGCCTTTCCGCAGACCACCGTCTGTCCCTTGAGGAGGATTCCGGTTATCTTCACCGGATAGTCCGTTGCCGCCCAGGCCGACCAGACTCGGTGACCTTGTTGGTCGCTGAAGGAGATCGTTCCGGAATTCCCAACGATCAGGTCGACTACTTTCTTGTAGTAATCCAGAAAGCTGACTGGACCGAACGCCGGGTTCGAGCGCGCGGCGATGGCGATGGGATTCGCGCCTGTCGAACCATTGAGAAGGGCTTGCCCGCTCCAGGAACTCGCGCCAAGTCCGCCGACGGTATTCGCGTCCACGTCCGGGATTGCGATGACCAGCGGGATGTTACTCAGGCTCATTGTCGCGGTCCGCTCAGGACTACCCGGTGAGCCTTCAGTGAAGCTTACCGACAGCGAATCGCCGCCGCGGATCAACACCTTCTGATTAGCCCCGTTGACGACGAGAACCTTGGTATAACTCGACATTCCGCTAGTGGTCTGGGTGACCGCTACCGGGCTACTACCCTGAGGGGTATCCGTCAACGTAACGCTGTCCGGACTCAAAATTGACCAGGCGGGGGTGCTGCTCCAGTCGAGGTTCGCGGTCGGGTAGAGATAAAGCTCGACGACGTTTTCGTTTTCGTTGACGTGCATCGAGCGGCCCCAGACCGTAAAGACCCGGTTGCCGTCCGCATGCGTAACGTACGCCCGCCCGACCGCGCCCGGGGTGAAGGTCTCGCTGTAGGTTCCGGTTGAGCAACTGGCCGCGTTGTACGTGGTATACGGATTCGTCGCGGTGAAGTTGCCCGAACCATTGGCGGTTGCGATCTGATAGGAGGTTCGGAATCCGTCAGGAATGACTTTTACGGAGGCGCCAACCGGCGCCGTACCGGAGACGGTGCTGTCGTCGGTGTTGACGTACGCGGCGAGCGCGTCGACCGGAATCTGATCCAGACGGCTGCCTCCGCTGACCGTGACGGTATCGCCCGGAACCACGAACACCGAGGGAGTCACGTTGTAATAGGTGTCGATGAAAAGCCTCTGATTGAGGAGCCAGATGATTGTCGGTTGTACCGCGGCCGACGTGGACTGCACCGTCCCGTTCGAGTCGGTCACCGTCACCGTCGGGGCGATCGTCCCGTTGGCCACCCAGCCTTCGATAAAGGGGTAATTGACCAGAACGTCGTTAGTTGGGGCGGCGAAGTCTTCGTAGATGAAGTTTCCGTGCGGATCTTCGTAGCCCACGTAGCCAAAAGATCCGGGTTGCAGGGTCACTTGATTTGAGGATCCGCAGCTAATTGCTCCGCTCGCATAGTTGCCGCTGCCGTCGGTCTTCACCTGATCCTGGACGTAGCTCACGCTTGAGCTCGATTTCATGTAACCGTCGACGTGACCGGCGCTGACCGTCAGGGTGGTGTTCGCCGGCCCATTGCCGGTGATCTGGTCGCGGGAAAGGTCGATCACCCCGGCGAGCGGGCTCACCGTGATTGTCGGCAGAGTCAGGTTGCTGATTTGTACCGTGACGGTATCGCCGCCATCGATCGTCTGTCCGAAGTTGGCCTCGTATGGCTGGCTATAGGGACTGGCGAAGGTCAAGGTACTCTTCACTACTCCCTGACTATTCGCCAGGGTGAGGACCACGTTCGGGGCCGGACGGTTGACGACAACGCCGTTGTCAAGACCGAATGGGGCGCCGGGTAGAAGAAAAGCATAGCCGTGAACGAGGGACGAGCCTTCTAGAGGCAGAGTGTTCTGTCCGTGAACCGTGAAGACCTCGGACAGGTCGGCGTGGACGACGCGGACAAAGCCGGTCGAACCCTGTTGGAGATCGATCGGCTTTGGTGGATTGGTACCGGTGATGAAACTATTCGCCGAAAAGTTGCCATTGGCGTCGGCGGTTACCGAGGCATACGGAGTGGTGGAGTTTATGAGGTAGTTCGACGTGCTCAGGCTCCCTACGGTAATAATGACCTGGCTGTTGGCCGCCGAGGTGTGACCGGAAATGGTGTCGTTCTGGTAGCTCGTCCAGGCTTGAACGTCGTCAACCGGAATCCAGCGGTTATCGGTTTGGAACTGGCCGTTGTTCGGGTTTGTGCCCGAGGTAACCACATTGACCCAGTCGCCGGGCGCGATCATCACCGCTGGATGACTGGGGTTATTGGGATCCTCGAAGACGGTTTCGAAGTAGAGCGTCTTTCGATCGATCGTGATTGTCTTACTCTGGGCCACCTGCTGCGCGATTCCCTCGACGGTGGTCTTGTCGCTCGCGTAGAGGGTAGCGGTAACGCTCAGGCCACCAAAATTGACCTCGCCCCACATAAAAGGCGAGTCGACCTGAATATAGTCAACCGAAGATACCGATGAGTTCGAGCTGAGGGGACGAACGCCGGAAGGTCCGGCGGTATTAGCTGGCGGGGCCGGATCGACGTGGCTGACGAGGCTGTTCGCCGCCAGGGACTTCCGCGCGGCGTCGCTCAGTTGAACCCGAAAGCCCTGTTGGTTGGCATCGTACGCGAAGGAGCCGACTTCGCCCTTCGTCTGGAGGTCGCCGAGTTGACGTGCCACGGCGTCGCGTGCCCGGGCCAGCGCGCGCTCTTCGAGGACGCCCGGAGGGGCAGTTGCTTCGACGAACTCCGTCGGCGGTGCGATCTTCACCACGTACGATGACAAACTCTCGGGAGCGGCGTGAACCTGACCCGAAAGCGCGAAAACCACTCCAACCGCGCCGAATACGAGGAGGAGAGCCAGGATCGCCGCCAGAAGCCCGCGACTGCCCCGACGCGCGGACGGCGAAAGGTTTCTGACCATCGCCGCGCCGCGCCGTCGCGAATCGGCCGACAAAATCGTCACGAGTCTCCACTCCTTCGCCCACGTGAGGCATCGGTACAATTAGGCCCATTTTGGGCGGCGAAGCTACCCGCGGACAACCGCGAGAAGGGAGATTGCGCGGTAGGTATTCGGGGAAGATTTCTCGGCCAAGAGGTGGAGGGGTTTCTCCGACTTGTGACGGGGATACGAGAGACAGATTGTTTGAACGTCTGGTATGTAGAGTTGACCGGAACCGGGTGCCGGGCCGGCATAGACCGGCCCGGCGGTACGGCTAGAAGAACTTCCAGAGGCGACGGAGTGAGGTCTGCATCCAGTCGATGTTCGCTTCGTTGGGGTGATTGAAAAGATCGGTTGGAAAGCCCTTAGCCCAACGGAAGCTAAGAAAATAGGTGAACGGATGGGTCGTCGTGTTGGTGAGCTGATCGATCAGTAGGTGACCGATATAGCCAGTAAGCAGGCCCCCGGCAAGCCATCCGCCAAGGACCCGTTCCACGCCCCAGAGAACCGGCACGTACTCCCAGCCGTGAAGAGGCAAAACAATCTGCTTCCGGTTCTGATGTCCGGTCAGGCGATACCGAAAAAAGTCGACGAGATGGTCGCCGTCGATCAAAAACCCACTGAAAAGCGGCGCGACGGCCGGCGCCAACCGGCCGGTTCGCAGGCCAATGATGGCCCCGAGACCGGCCGACGCGATCAGGTGGGTGAGTGGGCGCGCCAACTTTAGAGGCGAGCCCAGGCTTCGATCAGGGTGCGCTTGGCGTTGGCGACCACGATCGCCGACGACTCCCCGGCCTGTGGCTTTACTTCGAACGCGACCACGTTCTGCTTCCCGTCGCCGATGTAACCAATCTCACGCAGCACGCGGAGATATTCGACCAGTTCTGGAACGTCGTTCTCGCCGCCCGGTACCCCAAAGCGGGGGTGCAGATCGCCGTAGAGGGGGTGGCCTTGCTCGTTGAGCACGCAGTTGCCGATGTGGGCGTGGACGAGGTGATCCTTCGCCAGGGTCAGCGCCTGCTCAGAAGTCTCGAACTGCAGCGGCAGGTGGCTCAGGTCGAGCATCAAACCAAAGGTGGGGTGTTCGCGGCGAACCGCGGCGGAGACCTGAACCGCCAGCGCGTTCGGACCAATCAGGGACTTCTTGTCAATCGTGCGATCAAAAGTTTCGATCACGACGCTCAGTCCCTTGGGGGCCGCGTAACTACAGAGTTGATTCAGCGAATCGATCAAAGCTTTGACTGCCTCGGCCTCGTGCTGCTCGCCGGGGTAGGGGCCGCTGAGGACCGCGAACCGCTGAGCACCGAGTTCGGCGGCTTCGTCGATGGCGGCCTTCAAACGCTCGATCGACGCCTGGCGCTTCGCGGCGTCCAGGGAATTGATGTCCAGTTTATTCCCGAGCTCGATGGGTTGAGCGCCGAATCCGACGACCAGGTGGGAAGCCGCGAGAAGCTTGGCGACCTCGGCACGCACGGCCGGGTCGGGGATGCTCGTGATTTCAATCGCTCCGAAGAAAGGATCTTCGGCGATCTTGCTAATCGTTTCGAGGGCCGGTCCATTTGGATAGGCCATGAAGTGGACAATGCCGATCTTCATCGCGCTGTGCAATGGGGAGTTCAAGCATACCTCCTGGTAAATAGGACCACTATGCTACAATCGCCTAGGAACAATACCAGCTTCCCGCGCCAAGCGTCAACCGACCGGTGGGGTCCAAAGCCGCCGGGCAAGAACGCAACGGGAAGGAGACGTCCATGAGCACACCGGTGAGCACCGAAGTCGGGCTCGCCTACGGAGAGCGTGGGCTGACCCTTCGATTGCCGGAGGGAATCGCCCGAAACGTGACCGTCGTCGAGCCACGGTACGTTCCCGGGATAGCCGACCAGCACGAAGCGGTCAAGGACGCGATCCGTCATCCGATCGATGCTCCGCCCGTGCGCGAACTCGCTCGTTGGGCCAGCCGCGCGGTCGTCGTGTTCAGTGATCTTACCCGTCCGGTCCCTAACCGGACGATTTTCCCTCCCCTCCTGGCCGAATTGGCCGAGCTTCCCGACGATAAGGTGACCCTCCTGAACGGCACCGGTCTGCACCGGCCGAACACGCCGGAAGAACTCGATTGGATGCTGGGGCCGGAGGTCGTCGGTCGCTTCCGAGTCGTCAACCACGATGCCCACGATTCGGCTAACCTGATCAAAGTCGGCACCAGCAGCTACGGTGGCGAGATCTGGCTCAACCGGCACTACGTGGAAGCGGATCTGCGAATCGTCGTCGGCTTTATCGAGCCGCACTTTTTCGCCGGTTTTAGCGGAGGTCCCAAAGGGATCATTCCGGGAATTGCCGGGGCCGCGACGATCACCCACAATCACAGTGCTACGATGATTGGCCATCCGAAGGCGCGTTGGGGGATCACTCGGGGCAACCCCATCCACGAGGAGCACCGCGAAGGAGTCGCCCTGGCACCACCGCACTTTCTCGTCAACGTCGCCACGAATCGGGATCGAGAAGTCACCGCGGTGTTCGCGGGTGATTACCTCGGCGCGCACGAGAGAGGCTGCGCCTTTGTTCGGGATACCGCGATGCGCGCGGTGGATCGACGATTCCCCATCGTCGTGACGACGAACAGCGGCTATCCGCTCGACCTCAACTTGTACCAGGCCGTGAAGGGCATGGCCGCGGCGGAGGAGATTACCGCGCCGGGCGGCGCGATTATCATGGCTGCCGAGTGTCGAGAGGGCTTCGGACACGGCGACTTTGCTCAGATTCTCGACCTCGGAGCGACTCCGCGGGAGCTCCTCACCCGAATCGAAAGTCCCGGCTTTCACATGCTCGACCAGTGGCAGGTGCAGATTCTCGCTCGGATACTCGCCGAGCACCGGGTGTTTCTTTACGCGGACGGCCTCTCGCCGGCCGAAGTTCGCCGCGCCCACCTCGAGCCGAGTATTTCAATCGAAGCCACGATCAGCGCTTTGATCCAGGAGTATGGCGCGGACGCCCCCATCTGCATCCTTCCTCAGGGGCCTTTGACGATACCTTACGTTGTAGGTTGACGAATGATGGAGCTTGCAATCGAGGCGAAGCGATTAGTTCGTCGCTTTGGGAAGCACCTCGCGGTGGACGATGTGAGTTTCAGCGTACCCCGTGGCGCGATCTACGGCTTTCTGGGACCGAACGGTGCCGGAAAGACGACGACAATTCGGATGATTCTCGGGCTCATTCGCCCGGACTCTGGCGAGGTTCGCCTGTTTGGCGTCAACGTTCAGGAGCGCCGCGGGGAGGGGTTGCGGCAGGTTGGAGCGTTGATCGAGGCCCCCGCGCTCTATAACCATCTGACCGGCCTGGAAAATCTTGAGGTTGCCCAGCGTCTGATCGGCGGGGAACGCAAGGCCGCCTGGAAGACGTTAGAGTCCGTTGGCCTGGAGCGCGAGGGCGAGCGGTTGGTTTCGACGTACTCGGTCGGTATGCGTCAACGCCTCGGCATCGCCCTGGCGCTGCTCGGGAACCCCGCGCTCCTCATCCTTGACGAGCCATTCGAAGGGCTCGACCCGGCCGGAATTCACGCGCTTCGCGAGCTTCTGGCCGATTTGTCGCGCAACCGCGGGACAACCGTTTTCATCGCCACGCGTTTGCTCTCCGAAGTGGAGCGGCTCGCCAGCAATGTCGGGATCATGCGGCGCGGGACTCTCCTTTTCGATGGACGCGTCGACGCCTTGAAGGAGCAGTACGACCTGGTGCTTGGCATTCGGACCGACGACCCGGAACGCGCGGTTGACGTTCTGAAGCGCGGGGGTGACGAGGCGTTTGTCGGGGCCGACGGGCGGCTGCTCTTATCGATCTCGGACGCCGCGGACGCCGGGCGAGTCAATTCCCGCCTGGTTTCGGAGGGTATCTCGGTCGTGGGACTGAGCGTCGATCAGCCATCGCTCGAGGAGATTTACCTCGCGATGACCGGCGCGGTTCTCGAAAACTCGCGGAGGTGGAACGAATGACGGCGGTGATCCAGGCGTTGGGTTCGGAAGCGGTAAAGTTGCGCCGCACCGCGTTCCTGCCGGTGGCGATCATCTTCCCATCGCTGGTTGGGACGATCCAGGTTTTGCTCCTCCTCACGCAGCCCCAACGGATCGGATTTCTAGGGTACGGCCGCTTCGCGTATTACATGCGCCAGAGCGCGCTGAGTACCTGGGCGCTGCTCTTGCTGGGCATGTTTATCACTATCGAAGTTGTCTTGCTGGCCGGCGTCGACCACGAGGGTGAGCACTGGAAGTATCTTTTTGCTCGGGCAACCCCGCGCTGGGCGATTTACACGGCAAAGCTGCTGCTGGGCATCGGCGCGGTGGCGCTCGCCTCGATCGTGCTCGCCGTTGTCCTGTACCTAACCAGCCATTTCCTGGCTGGTAGCCGACCGGTCCCAACCGGTTATCCTCCAATCCTCTGGACCGACCTCGCCCAGGGGATTTTGCGGATCTTTCTCGCCTCGTGGAGCCTGATCGCCTTACAAACCTGGTTGAGCCTGCGTCTGGCCAACCCGATCATCCCTGCCTCGGTTGGTTTGATTGGAACCGCGGCGGGGATGCTTTTACCGCTCGACCCCGGTCGCCTGTGGGTTCGTTTCGACCCCTGGCTCATGCCGTTTTTCGCCCGAGACAACGAGCTCGTTCCGCTGGCCCTCGGAATCGGCGGCGGTCTGCTGCTCGCCGCGCTGGGTTGCATGGACGTAACCCGTAAGGACGTTCTGTAACCATGGCCGGCTGGATGGGAGAGACCTACTCTCCCATCGGCAGGGGCGCCTCGCCAGATCGTATCGCGGTGGGGCGAACAAAGAACGCGGCGATGACCGCGGGGATGCACAAAATGGCCGCGACGAAGAAGGTATCGTCGAACGAACGGACCGCCGCGATTGTCGCGACCTGTTGATAGAGCAGCAGAACCGTCAGTTGGTGCCCAAGATAGGCGGGTATCTGGTGCAGAGAAAAGTACGCCTGCGCCTGCGACATCACCATTTGGACCGTCGGATTGGCCGGGGTCATCGTCTGCGCGGCCATCGCGAACTGGTAGGTCTGGCGGGTGGTCAAAACTGTCGCCATGATCGCCGTGCCAAACGACCCGGAGATGCGCTGCATCGCGTTGGTCAGCGCCGAGGCACGGGGAATCAGGTGACGGGGGACGGCGTTCATCGCGGTCGTCGTCGCTGGCATCATCACCAGGCCCATACCAACGCCGCGCAGCATCAGGATCTCGATGATTCGGATGTTCGGGGTATCCAGGCTAAGAGTGGCGAACTGGTACGACGCGTAGGTCAACAGAGACAGGCCGGGAACGAGCAGTAACCGGGGACCGATCCGGTCGTACAGCCGGCCGCTGATGGGCATGACCACCGCGACGACGAGTGACTGAGGAATCAGGAGCAGGCCGGTATCCATCGCGCCGAGACCGCGGAGATCTTGCAGAAATACCGGTAGCAGAAACGTGGCACCGAAGAGAGCGATCTGAACGATCAACGTTACGAAGAGCGCGCTCGTGAAGGTGAATGACTTGAAAAGCCGTAATTCAAGAAGCGGCTGACTGTGGCGCAACTCGGCGAAGACGAAGCTGACCAGGCAAATCACCCCGACGATCATTTCGCCGAGAACCACCATGCTGGTCCAGCCGTCGGTTGGACCGTTGTCGATTCCCAGGAGCAGCGACGCGCTGCCCACGCCGACCAGGGCGATGCCCCGGTAGTCCAAGAGGCGGCCTTTGTGGAGCGGCCCCTGGCGAAGGATTCGCGACGACGCGATGACCGCGGCGATGCCGACCGGTACATTAATGTAAAAGATGAACCGCCAGTCCAGATACTGGACGAAATAGCCCCCAAGAGTTGGTCCGATGGCCGGCGCGAGCATGAGCGGAATTCCGTAGATACCCAGCGCGGTACCCCGTTCCTCGGGCCGAAACTCCTGGAGGAGCAGACTCATGCCGAGCGGCTGGATCAGGCCGCCGCCGAGTCCTTGAAATACCCGGAAGCCGATCATCGAACTGAGGCTCCAGGAAAGGCCACACAGTGCCGACGCGAAGGTGAAGAGCGTGAGGGTAATCATGTACATGCGCTTCCCGCCGAAGGTCTCGTCCAGGAATCCGGTGAGGGGAATCACCACGGCGAGAGCGAGCAGATAACTGGTGAGCACCCATTGCGCGCCGTGAACGTCGGTTGAAAACACGGAGATGAGTTTTGGCAGGGCAATATTAACGACCGTGGAGTCGAGGATACTCATAAACGAGCCCATGACGACGACGGATAGTACCATCCAGCGATGGGAATCAGTTGAGTATCCCGCGGCGTCGCGGCTCAATGTGCCCGCGTGAGCGCTCATAGGTCACCTCTGGGGCAGGATCCCCTACTGCACGTGAATGTTGACCTCGACCGATGATCCGACGATCAAGGGCAGATTACCATAATCAACCGATATTTTGACCGGAACCACCTGAGCCACTTTGGTGTAGTTACCGGTGTCGTTCTGTTGCGGAATCAGCGCGAAAGATGCCGCGCTCGCCGGGGTAACCGCTTCGACCCGGCCCGGGAGGGTCACGCCAAGGCTGTCGACCGTGACATCTACCGGCTCACCAACCTTGATGCGGTCAATGTAGTTCTCGTCCACGTTCGCGAGCACGTAAAGTTGCGTCGGATCGATGACCTGAATGATGGGTTGGCCCGCGGCAACGGTGCTTCCCGGGTCGGCCAGGCGAGCGACGACGACGCCGGTGATCGGCGAGGTGACGTCGACGCTCTGGTTCGCGGTATTGCTAAAGACAACCTGAGGGGCGCCGCTCGCGGTCGCGGTCTGGGTCTCGGGCACCGTCACGCGGGCGATGACCTGCCCGGCGGTCACGTGCTGGCCGACGTCCGTCAGCACCGCGGTCACCTGCCCGGCGGTCATCGGCCCAACCGAAATGATTGAGCCGGCGATCTGGGCGTTGTCACTGTAGACGAAGTGGGTCGAGTTGTAGTAGGCGCGGTAGCCAAAGCCGACGATCGCCAGAATAACGACCAGACCGATTGCGTAGAGCGCGACCCGGGGAACGCCGCGTCGCGACTTCGCAGGGGTCACGCGCTCCTCGGCGCGGCGCGGCGCCTCGATGCGGTGATCTGGCGAAGTTTCGCTGGGCGGTGCAACCGTTCCGCTCCGTGTTCCCGAATCCATCTAGTAGCCTCCCTATTTGACAACGGTGACGGCCTGAGCGCCGCTCAGGGAATCCTGGCCACTGGTCACGACCACGTCACCGGCCTTGATCGCACCGGACACCTCGGTGTTGGTGCCGTCAGTCAAGCCGGTCTTCACGGTGACCGGAGTTGCCTGGGTTCCCGTGACCAGATAGACAACTGACTGGCCGTTATGCTGGACAATTGCGTTGTTGGGCACGACGGTAACGTTGTTGTGAGTCGCCGAAACCAACGACACTCGGACGAGCATACCATCCTTGAGTCCGGAGTCGGTGGAATTGGGCGTCACCTTTACCAGAACGGTGTGGGTCTTGGGATCGACGGTCGGAGCGATACTCGTCACCTTGCCGGGAATTGTTTTGCCGGGAAGCGCGTCGGCCGTGATCGTCGCGCTCTGGCCGAGTTTCAAGTCACTCGTACTGACCGAATCGATCGCCACGTCAACTTCGACTGCCGGACTGACCAGCACGACGATCGGCGTGGCCGGCGAAGCAAGCGCGCCAACGTTCTCCAGTTTCTGACTGACGATACCGTCGATCGGAGCGACGACGGTGGTCTGATCGCGCCCGACCTTGGCAAGCGACAGCGCCGCTTCCGCCTGCTGTACCCCAGCCTTGGCCGCGTCGACGTCCTGGCTAGTGAAGGGTTGCTCGGTAAGCTTGAGCTGCTGCTGGGCAACGTCTACCGCGGCCTGCGCCTTCGCGAGGTCCGCGCTGGTGTAGGGGCTTTGAGCGAGCTTTAGCTGTGCCTGAGCAACCTGCACCGCCGCGGTCGCGGCGGCGAGATCACCGCTAGATCCGGGGTGCTGGGCGAGCTGAAGCTGTGCCTGCGCGGCGTCGACCCCAGCCTGCGCCTGCTTCAGCTGCTCCGCGGTGGCGCCGGCGGTCAGAATGTCGAGTTGCGCCTGGGCCTGGTTCACCCCGGTCTGGGCGGCGTCGGCCGCGGCCTGCGCCGCGTTACAAGCCGACTGCGGATACGCCGGATTGCACGCGGCGTCTTTCGAGACGTTGGCCGCGTAGGCGGCGTCCTTGGCCTGTTCGACGCCAAGCTGCGCGGCCTTGACCTGGTTTGGGGTGGCGCCGTTCTTCATATCCTGAAGGTGCGCCTGGGCTGCCTGAAGGTTTGCTGTGGCCAGGGCCACCGCGTCGTTCCGCCCCTTCTGGAGGGTTTGAAGGCGCGCGAGAGCTGAATCGAGATTTCCTTGCGCGGACTGCACATTTTCGACGCGGCCACCCTGCTGCATCACCTTGAGACTTTCCTGAGCAGCGGAGAGATTCGCCTTGGCCTGGGCGATGACCTCGGGGCGCGAGCCGGCCTCGATGGTGGCGAGCTTGGCTTGCGCCGCGGCGACGCCGGCCTCGGCCTGGCTCACCTGAGCGTCTTGCACGGCGTGGTCGAGTTGAGCGATCACCTCGCCCTGCTTGACCGCGCTCCCGACGTCCACTTTCAGATCGACGATCTGACCGGCCGTCTTGGGGATGAGGTTGACCGTCGACTGCGCGGCCACGTTACCGGAATAAGCAATCGCGCCGCTGATATTCGCCGTTTGAACCGGCGTCACTCGCACGCTGACCGGTGCGACCGGCGCCTGGCCCCCCGGGTTTACCGCGCAGGCAGTCACCAGGGCAGAAGCGACGAGAGCAAGCGAGACGACGCGAGGAAAGGCGCCTTGAGAACGCCACTGAAATGGGTACATCCTTCCCTGTTCCTCCTGCGAATTGGCGGATCGGTCGGGCACAATCAACCGCACGGTGCCGCCGGGATCTCCTCTGAACGGTTCGCCGCGCTCACGAGGGCAAGGTCCGCCGTGCGAACAACCATCAGTTCCTCATCCGACAAGTTGACGAGCAGCGCGGTAAACCGCTCGCGCGTCTCCAACACCAGGCGATCAATCAGGGCCAGGCCCTGGGGGGTTGGGATGCCGTAGACGACGCGCCGGTCCCGCGGATCTTCTTCCCGAACCACCAGTCCGTGATCGACCAGGCGATCGACAATGCCGGTAACCGTCGAGACTCCGGTTCCCAACGCCTCGGCGAGTTCGCCCATCGGCGCTCGCTCCATACCATAGAGCACGAGCAGGGTCTTGAGTTGCGGCATGGTGATCTCGACTTCGAGCCACTCCCGGGGAAGTCCGCGATGCATCCAACGCCCCAGTTCCCGATTCAGGTCGAGGATCTCGTTAATCGTCTGTCCACGGTCCACAGCCATAAAATGCCACCCGCACTAACGGATCGGCGGTCGCGAGCCGCCGGAAATTTTCGACCAACCGATTATTTCGCTTGATGCGAACTATAGTGCGGTCGAACGGCCGAGTCAACAATTTCTCTGACCCGGCTCCTCGTACACATACCTCTCTCCCCGGTGGTTCACAACATCGTACTGCTGGTCGCCGCGCGGGTGGATATACTCCGAGGTCAGCGGAACTTTTCCGTGGCCGCCGGGGATGTCGAGGATGTAGGTGGGTTGGCAGAGCCCGGAGACGTGGCCGCGGAGGCCGCGCATCAAACGGAGGCCTTCGCGAATTGGGACGCGAAAATGGTTGGTGCCGGGGGCGCGGTCGAGTTGGTGCAGGTAGTAGGGCTTGACCCGTGACTCGACCAGATTGCGAAAGAGGTCGGCAAGGGTATCGACGCGGTCGTTTACGCCGCGAAGCAAGACCGACTGGGAAAGGACCGGAATCCCGCGGTCCACGAGATACCCGACGTGTTGCCGAAATTCCGGGGTCACCTCGCGCGGGTGATTGACGTGAACGATCAGATAAATCGGCGCGAACTGGCGCAGGCAGTCGGCTAGTTCCGGAGTCAGCCGCTGGGGGAGGATGGCGGGAACTCGGCTGTGGATCCGCAGGACTCGCAGGTGGGGAATCTCCCGTAGTTGGCTCAGAATGTTGGTGAGAAAGCGATCCGGAAACCCTAACGGGTCGCCACCGCTCAAAATGACTTCCCAGATCTCCGCATGCTCCCGGAAATAGGCGAGCGCACCGGCGAACTGGTCGCCGCGCAAGACGCGCGTCGGCTTGCCGATGAATTCTCGTCGGAAGCAAAAGCGGCAGTGCACCGCGCAGGTCGCGGTGGGGAGAAAGAGCGCGCGATCCGGATAGCGATGGACGACGCCGGGGACCGGGCTATGACTGTCGTCGCCAATCGGATCCCGGAGGTCGTCGGGAAGAATCGCCGTCTCTTCGGGCAGCGGAAGCACCTGCCGCCGGAGCGGATCATTCGGATCTTCCCAGTCGATGAGATCCAGATAGTACCGGGGTACGCGGAGCGGGAGCACCGCGGGATCGGCCAACTCGGCGATGCCAACCGCTCGGTCGGCGAGGCCCCGCGCGGCCAAATACGTCACCAACTCCTCGCGGGTTGTGACGCTGGTCCGAATCGCATCGGCGAGGGCGTTCGATTGCGTGGTCATTGTCATGTTCTCCGCCCTCCCTGGTCGGAACGAGAGCGAGTTATGAACTGACCGGATTCAGCGCCTACCGATCAGTGCGTCGTCGCGCCACGTCACCCGGATCTCCCCGAGTTCGTTGAGGTCGCCCAAAGCGGCGCGAACGTCCCTCTCGAACAGCTCGCGCCGGTTCCCCAGTCGCGCAAGAACGTACGAAATCGTGTATTCGGACCCGACGAGCGATTCGACAGTTGGGCGCGCCGTCACCGTATACTCGCGTTCGATCAGCTCAACACGGGGAAACGGCGAGCGAGCGAGGATCTCTTCGAACGGATCGTGCCTCCCGCTGGGATGGATCCCCGCCGGAACATCCAACAGATACCGTTCAAGTATTTCGTGAACAGTGTTCTCGGCGGATGCCAGCGCGTTCGCAGCCGAAACCTTCCAGGGTTTGACAAACGCAACGGATCCGTTGGAGTCATCGACCATCGCGCTCAGTTCCTGGAGAACCCGATCCTTATCGACCATCCAATGAAACGATTGGCCCATCAACGCCGTCCGGAACCGGCCGAGAGACGAGCGTAGGGCCGGAAGATCGTCGGATCCCGCCCCGACGAACGTCACGTTGTTGATTCCCAGCTCCCGGGCCCGCCTTTCGCCCTCCGCGAGCATGTCCGGTTCAGGCTCGACGGCTACGACTTCCGCCACGAAAGGCGCCGCGATGATTGAAAGCTGCCCCGGCCCTGCCCCCAAGTCGAGGACGCGGTCGTTGCGGCTCCAGCCGAGGTGCTCAGCGAGCTGGGCGACAAATTCCGTACTGACGCGCTCGCGATACTCCGCATAGTACCAGCCAGTCCCGGCGTAGGGACGTGCCCCTTCCGTGCCTCGATACTCGTTCATGCAGCTAGCTCTCCATAACCCGCAAGTGAACGGATCCGCGGTTCGTAACTCCCTCAGGACCGTAGAGTCGCGACATCTGAATTAATGCAGCCAGACCCTTCCCCCTTCCCGACGCGGGAAGGGGGAAGGGGGTTAGGTCCGGCCAGAACTAGCTAGTTTCTGGTGCGAAAAGAGCCCCGAAGGGGTAGGATTTGGTTGCGAAACGATCCCAATCCCTTTGGAGGCTCACCTACATGATAGTCGATCGGTATGATCCGGTGAATGTGTTCGCGATGGTTCCTCAATTGACACTGGAGATGGAGCCGGAGTTGGCCGAACTCGACCACCTGCTCGATGACGACGCGATCTTCCAGCGGGTCAAAGCCGACCTGGCGCGGCGCCACCCCCAGAGTCGGACCCGTGGCCGCCCCTCCACGCCGGTCGAGGTCATCCTGCGCATGCTCGTCATCCGCCGCTTGTACGATTGGAGCTATGAGGAAACCGAGCAGTTCGTCGCCGACAGCCTGGTGTTGCGCCAGTTCTGTCGCCTGTACTGGGAAGCCACGCCCGACGACACGACCCTGATCCGCTGGGCGAACCTGATCGGGCCCGCGACCCTCCAGCAGGTGCATGAGCGGGTGGTCGAGTTGGCGCGCACGTTGAAAGTCACCCGGGGCCGCAAGCTGCGCACCGACGGGACGGTCGTGGAGACAACGATCCACCATCCGACCGACAGTAGCTTGCTCAGCGATGGGATTCGGGTCGTGAGTCGGCTGGTGAGGCGAGCGAAAGGACTGGTCGGGGGTGCCGTAGCAAACGGGCGGGAAGTGTTTCGTGATCGGACGCGGAGCGCCAAGCGCCTGGTGCACCAGATCGGAGATGCCCTGCGGCGGCGTGGCGAGCAGGCCGAAGTCCGACGACAGGAAGCCTATCGGCGTTTGCTTGCGGTGACCGAGGCAAGCTTGAAACAGGCCTCTGGCGTCCAGCGCTTGCTGGCTGGGCAGGCGGACAAGGCAGCGACGAAAGTCCGCGCCGAACTGGCACAGATCGCTCCTCTGATCGAGCAGGTCATTGATCAGACGTGTCGGCGGGTCTTCGAGGGGACCACCGTGCCGGCCCCTCAGAAGCTGGTCAGCCTCTTCGAGCCCCATACCCGGATCATCCGACGGGGCAAGGCACGCCAGCCGACCGAGTTCGGGCGCATGGTCTGGCTCGACGAGGCGGAGGGCGGGATCGTGAGTCGGTACGCGATTCTGGCGGGCAATCCCCCGGATTCGAGCCATGTCGCGGCGAGCCTGGCGTACCACGAGCGGGTGTTTGGGCGTCCGCCTCACGTCTTCACGGGGGATCGCGGCGTCCATACGGCGGAGAACGAGTTGAGCGCTCAGCTTCTGGGAGTGAAACAGGTTGCCTTGCCCCAACCCGGCGCGAAGTCGGCCGAGCGGCGGACGTACGAGCGTCAACGGTGGTACCGCCGAGCGCTGCGGTTTCGCGCGGGGGTGGAGGGGCGGATCAGCGTGCTCAAGCGGCGCGGTTTCCTGGGACAGTGTCGGGAGAAGGGCGAAGACGGCTTCGGTCGCTGGGTCGGTTGGGGCGTGATCACCGCGAACCTGACGACTATCGCGCGCACGATTGCTGCCCGCTCGTAAGGTGACCGATTCCGAGACATGGTTCACAACAACCGACCAAGGAGATTCATTGCCGAAAACTGTCCCTTCATCCCATTTCGCACCAGAAACTAGCTAGTGACGCGCTCGATGTATTCGCGGCTGTCGGGGTTGACGGCGATGGTGTCGCCGGCTTCAATGAAGGAGGGCGCGGTGATCGTGACGCCGTTGTCCAAAACCACCGTTTTGGTCAAGCCGGTCGCGGTGTTGCCTTTGATGACCGGCTCGGCCTCGGCAACCTTGGCGACAATGCGCTTGGGCGGCCGAATCCCGACGATCTCCTCGCCGTGCAGCATAATCGGATAGGTTTCGTTCTCGCGGAGAAAGTCCGCGAACTCGCCGACGATCGCCACTTCACCGGTGAACTGGTTAAAGGTCTCCGGGTCCATGAAGATGAGGTGGTCGCCGTCGCGGTAGAGGTACTGCAAGTCCAGCGTGATGACCGGATAGTCTTCGACGCTTTCGCCGGATTTGAAGGTGTAATCGATCACCCGGCCGGTTTTCATCGACCGGAGCTTGGTGCGGAAAAACGCCGACCCTTTCCCGGGGTTGACGAATTCGAGGTCGGTAATCTGATAGGGGTCGTCGCGGAACATAATGTAGAGACCCTTACGGAACTCGGACGTCGTGATTTGCATGCCTGCGCCCTCCCTTACTGGAACAGTTCGTCGGCCGGGAACCAGAGAACCTCACGGATGGAATCGACATCGGCGAAGAACATCGCGGTGCGGTCGATTCCCAAGGCGATGCCGGCTGATGGGGGAATCCCACGTGCCAGAGCGTGGACAAAGTCCGTGTCTATAGCGTAGTCGGTTTTGCCGAGCAATCGGCGCTCCTGCCGCTCGGCTTCAAGCCTCCGGAGTTGCTCGTCGGCGTCGGTGAGCTCGCCAAAGGCGTTAGCCATTTCAATGCCAGCGACATACAACTCGAATCGCTCGGCGACCGTGGAATCGTTGGCGCTCGCCCGGGCGAGCGCGGCCATGGCGATCGGATACTCGTAGAGAAACGTCGGGGTCGTCTGACCGAGCCGGGGTTCGATCTCGTTCAGAAAGATCTGGTGATAGGCCTGCTCCCAAGTGTTTTCCGGGGCCATCGCGTAACCTTTGTCTCGGGCGACGTCGACGAGTTGGTAAAGGTCGCGCTGGAGGTCGACTCCGGCGTAACGGGTGAACGCCTCCCGGACGGAAAGTCTTTCCCACTCGGTTCCCAGGTCGATCGTTTTCCCCCGATAGGTCCAGGTATTGCCCGCGCTTTCCGTACCGAGCGCCGTGGCAATAGCGCGGTACAACTCCTCACAGTCGCGCATGATCTCGAGGTAATCGGCGTTAGCGCGATACCACTCCAGGATGGTGAACTCCGGGTTATGCCGCGAACTGACGTCTTCGCGGTTTCGGAAGCTCTTGCAGATTTGAAAGAGCGGCCCGACTCCCGCGGCGAGGAGTTTCTTCATCGCGTATTCTGGCGAGGTCGTGAGGAAGCCGGGATAACACCGGCCGCGGGTGTCGCGCCACTCGGTCTGAAAAACCTCAAGGTAAGGCTCCATCCCGGGGTAGCGCACGAACAACGGCGTCTCGACTTCGTGAAACCCACGCTCCTTGAAGAACGCTCGGGTTGCATCGACGACCTGCTCGCGCACAAAACACGGTTCAGCGCTCGCGAGCCCGTCACGGACGCGTTCCCAGGTCGAGTGGATTTCCGACTTTTCTCTCCGCATTCGCACTGACGATTGAAAGATACTCCAGGTTATTCTACCAACTTCACTCGCCTTTTGCGACCGGAGGTAGTGTACTAACGGTTGTGGGCTAGCTAGCCAAGGGTGATGTTGTCGATCAGTCGAGCTTTACCAACCACCGCGGCGAGCGAGACCAGCGCCCGGCTGTCGACGTGATCCAACTCTTCGAGCGTCTCGACGTTGGCGACGCTGACGTACTCCAGATGAATGAGCGGTTCGCCGCCGACGACGTCCCGCACGACGCGCTTGAGCCGACGGGCATCTCGTTCACCCGCTTCCCAGGTGGCCCGAACGCTCCGCAAAGACGCCGAGAGGGCGCGCGACGCGTTGCGCTCGTCGCGATTCAAATAGATGTTGCGGCTGCTCAAAGCGAGCCCATCCGATTCCCGGACGGTGGGAACGACGACGACTTCGATGGGAAAACCGAGGTCGGAGACCAGCCGGCGAATGACGACGGTCTGCTGGGCGTCCTTTTGACCGAAATAGGAGCGATCCGGCTGGGTCAGACAAAAAAGGCGAGTGACCACCGTGGCGACGCCCCGAAAGTGGCCGGGTCGACTTGTCCCTTCCAGGCGCTCGCCGAGCGCGCCAACGTCGACGCTCGTGGAGAAGCCTTGGGGATAGATCTCCTCGGTACTCGGAACGAAAACCAGATCCGTCTGAGCTTCTTCGAGCAGCCGCAAGTCGCGGTCGAGGTCTCGGGGGTAATCCGTGAAATCCTCGTGCGGGGCGAACTGTTTGGGGTTGACGAAGATGCTCACGATGACGGACGCGCAGGCCTCCCGAGCGGCTCGCACCAGGGCAAGATGCCCGGCGTGGAGGTAGCCCATTGTCGGAACCAGGCCAACCGGACCAGCCAGGTGTTCTCGGGCCTCGCGTAATTCGGCGACGGTGGTCACAACTTTCATATCTTCTCTTCTCCGGTAGACGTCACCAGCCCGAAGCTTTCCGCGGGGCTGGGAAATGCTTGCTCGCGAACGTCGCGCGCGTACGCTCCCACCGCCTCGTTGACCAATTCGGCCAGACGGGCGTAACGTCGCGCGTGGCGGGGGTGAAATTCCGCGTCTAATCCAAGGAGATCGGTAATCACCTGAACCTGGCCGTCGCACGCCGGACCGGCGCCAATGCCGATCGTGGGGATCCGTAGGGTCCGGGTGATCTCCTCGGCGAGGGGAGCCGGAATGAGTTCGAGAACGATCGCGAACGCGCCCGCGGCCGCGATGGCTTGAGCGTCCTCGATCAGTCGCTTGGCCGCGGCTTCGCCCCGTCCTTGAACGCGATGGCCTCCGAGTTGGTATACCGACTGGGGCGTCAGGCCGAGGTGGCCCATAACCGGAATTCCGCTCTCGACGATTCGACGGACCGCCTCGGCGACCGGCTGCCCACCCTCCAGCTTTACGGCCTGGGCTCCCCCCTCCTGAAGCAGGCGGCCGGCGTTGCGGAGCGCCTCGGCCGGACTAACCTGATAGCTCAGAAAGGGAAGGTCGGCGACGATGAGCGCCAGGCGGGTACCCCGGACGACCGCCCGGGTGTGGTGCAGGATGTCGTCAATCGTGACCGGAATCGTCGTTTCGTAGCCCAGAACGGTCGTTCCGAGACTATCGCCGACCAGGATCACCGGGATGCCAGCCGCGTCGATCAGGCGCGCGGTCAAATAGTCATACGCGGTGAGCATCGGAATGCGCTCGCCGCGACGCTTCATCTTGCCAATCTCGAGCGGAGTGATACGGGCCACCGAGTTCTCCTCCTTCTGGGTCGTCGTGGCTAACCGCCCTGCCGCGCGGCTTCGATCTCCGCGACCGACGGGATACCGCCAAGCGAGCGGGCTTCCCGGACGGCGCGCACGATCGCCGTGGCCACGACCTCGCCGGCCGCGACCGCGATGGCCAGAGGGTTGCCAGGGACGCCAGACTTTCCAGTGGCCAGGGCAAAGAACGTATCCCCGTCGTGGAGCGTGTGAGCAGGGCGAACCGCGCGCGCGAGACCATCGTGAGCGAGGGCCGCGGCGCGGACGAGGGCCTCGCGATTGATGTCCGCGTCCGTCGCGATAACTCCAATCGTCGTCGCCGTGCCAACCGGGCCGGTCGAGGTCAGGCTCTCGCCGCGCAAAATCTGGCGTACCACCCCGAGAAATTCACCGGTTTGGGGATCCCGCGCGCCGGCAAGGATCTGCCCGGTCGTCGGATTGACGACGTCGCCGATGCTGTTTACCGCGACGATCGCTCCGACGGTGACACCATCGGAGAGTCGGAGCGCGGCGGTCCCGATGCCGCCTTTGGTCGCCCATTCCACGCCGCGAACCTTGCCAACCGTCGCGCCCGTGCCGGCGCCAACCGATCCCTCTTCGACGCTATCCGCGCTGGCGCTTGCCGCGGCGCGGTAGCCGGCGTCGGCAGTCGGAAACGCGTCGGCGTTGCCGACCGACAGGTCGTAGAGGACGGCGCCGGGAACGATTGGAATCCGTCGGGGGCCGACCGCGAAACCGTGCCCTCGTTCGGCGAGCAAACGCATCACGCCATCGGCAGCGGCCAATCCAAAGGCGCTTCCGCCGGCAAGTAAGATCGCGTGAACGCGCTCGACGAGGCGGCCCGGGCCCAGGAGGTCGGTTTCCCGCGTTCCCGGGGCGCCGCCCCGAACGTCCACGGCGGCCGTCGCGCCTTCCGGGCAGAGCACCACGGTGCAGCCGGTGAGGCCGGTCAGGTCGGACCAATGACCAACGCTGATCCCGGCCACATCGACGACGGTCAATGGACGCATGGGTGGGCGCTCCGTGGACGTTCCCAGACCGCGGTCGTGGACGCTTCGTCGGAGCGACGGGCGGCCCGTGGCCTGGCTTGGGGACGGTGAAAAGGCTTGGTGGCGGTGAACCTGTCTTCGCTGCCCGTCTCGGTCGGATAGATCCAAGCGGACGAAGACAGACGACGCGGATGGTCTACCATACTCACGATTCCAGAGAACCGGCTCACGGTTGAACGATCAATCCATGGCCACTGAAGCCATTTTACGCCCGACCGTCGACGTCGGCAAATACATTCCGCGCTGGCAGCGACGTGTTAACGTATTCGGAGCCCTGATTCACGGGGTCACGGTAGTGTAAAATAGCCTCGGCTTCCCGGCTCGCAGCCTCGCCTGGCCGTCGACACCGGGGGCCGATGGACTGCCGAATGATCGGAGGAATCCTTGCGCGGCGAACGATTACGGGCTCGAATGCGCTCTGATCAGGTGATCTTGAGCATTGGCTTGACCTTTCATTCTCCTGCCGTCGTCGAAATGCTCGGCTACAGCCCGGCCCACGACATTTACCTCGACGCGGAACACGGATCGATCAACGAGTACCAGTGTGAGGAGATGATCCGCGCGGCGGATGCCCAGGACAAGCCGGTTGTCATCCGGGTTCCCACGAACCAGGATCACGTCATTTTGCGTTACCTCGACATTGGCGCGTCGGGGTTGATCATCCCCCACGTCAGTTCACCGGACGACGCCGCGCGAGCGGTAGCGGCGATGAAGTTCGGGCCGGAAGGACACCGCAGTTTCGGCGGCGGTCGTGCCTCGGCGTTCGGCGTCCGCGAATCGTCGGTAGACTACATGCGGCGGGCCAACCGGGAGACGGTGATGATCGGACTCTTCGAGGATATCCTCGGCCTTCCGCGGGTCAAAGATATCCTGGCCGTCGAGGGATTGGATGCCCTGATCGTCGGACCGAACGATCTGGCGTCTTCGATGGGATTACCGGGCCAGCCCGGGCACCCGGAGGTGCAGGCGGTCGCCGACGAGGTTATTGCCGCGGCGCGCGCGGCCGGCAAACCGACTGGGCTCCCGGCGTCGACTTCGGCGCAGGCGGCCCAACACATCGCGCGAGGTTGCCGGTTCATTTCCTTGAGTGTTTCCGCGCTCTTGATCGATGGTATGAACCAGTTTGCCCAGGTGCTTGGCTAGTGGACTGTCCGACGACAGGTGATGAGTATTTTCCATCGCCGCCTTTAAAGGCGGCGACCGATACTTACTCCTCACTTCAAACGTGACAGTCCACTAGACCAATACCGAATCAGTGTTTTGGAGCACTTCAGAGGAGGATCGATGGCTCAAACGGCTACGTACGACATTGAGAAGATTCGCGCCGCGCTTCCGGCGCTTGCCAACGTCACCTACATGAATAGCGGGACCGAAGGCATTATGGCCGAGCCGGTCCGCGAAGCCTATTTCGCGGTGCTCGAACGTTTCGAGCAGTACGGCCACTACGCCCGCAAGGAACTCGATCCCCAGTTCGCGCTCGCTCGCGAGCGTTTGGCGGCGCTCGTCAACGCCGAACCCTCCGAGACCAGCGTGACCCGGAGCGGTACCGACGGCTGCAGTTTCGTCCTCGGCGCCTTCGATTTCAAGGCCGGCGATCAACTGGTGATCTCCGATCAGGAGCACCCGGCGATTCTCTATCCGGCCTTCGCGCTCCAGCGCACCGCGGGCGTCGAGGTCCGCCGCTTCCGGATCGACGCCGATCCGGCGATAACCCTCGAGTCCTTCGCCGCTCAACTCAGCCCGCGCACCCGTTTGGTCGCCTTCAGCCACGTCTCCTGCGAGACGGGAATTCGCGTTCCGGCTGCGGAGATGATTCGACTGGCCCAGGCGCAGGGGGCGCGCGTGCTGCTCGACGGGGCACAGACGGTCGGAGCGATTCCGGTCGACTTCAAGGCCCTCGGCCCGGACTACCTGACCGGCAGCGTCCACAAGTGGCTCTGCGGACCTAAAGGAACCGGCGTGCTCTACGTTCGCCAGGATCGTCTCGATGAACTGACTCCGCGCTACGTCGGCGGCGGTTCGCTGGCCGGATTTCCCTACGATGCGCTAGACCGGCCGGATCAGATCCGGGTCGAGTTCGCCCCGGCCGCCAGTCGCTTCGAATATGGCATGCGGAGTCCGGCCGTCTACGCCGGCATCGTCAGCGCGATCGACTATCTCAATGGCATTGGCTGGTCGGCAATCGTCGATCACGAGCGCCAGATCAACGCGTTGCTCAAGCAGCGCCTCCTCGAAACGCCGGGCGTGCGGGTGCAAACCCCGGCGGCCTGGGAAAACTCGTCGGCGCTCCTCAACTTCGCGGTGGATGGCGTATCCGGCCACGACCTGAGCGCGCGGCTTTGGAACGACTTCAAGATCGTTCAACGGGCGGTACGCGATCCGGACGGCGTTCGGCTCTCCACGGCGTATTTTTCCGCGCCGCAAGACGTCGACCGAGTCATCGAAGCGGTCGCGGCGATCCGCGGCTAAGGGGGCTCAATGAAACTGGTTATCGGCGGCGATCACGCCGGCTACCCTCTGAAGAGTCAGCTTGTCGTGGATTTGCGGGCACGGGGCCACGACATCCGCGACGTCGGCGCCCACGCCGAGGAAATGGTCGACTTTCCGGACGTCGCGCGGGAACTCTGCGGAGTGCTCCTCGGGGGTGAGGCCGAACGGGGAATTATGGTTTGCGGTACCGGAGTTGGGGCGTCGATCGCCGCGAACAAGATTCCCGGCATCCGCGCGGCCCTTTGCCACGACCTCTATTCGGCGCACCAGTGCGTGGAGCACGACGATGTCAACGTTCTCTGCCTGGGCGCCCAGATCGTCGGTCCGCTCCTCGCGCTCGAACTAATCGAGACCTTTCTCGATGCGCGCTTTTCGACGGAAGAGCACTTCCGCCGGCGGGTAGCCAAACTGGCCGAGATGGACGCTGCCCGAGCGCGGTAACTGGAGGTTCCGGTGAAGCTTGCCTGCGCGGACTTTACGTTTCCGCTGCTCTCGCACGAGCGCGCGCTCGCGCTGATTCGGTTGCTCGACATCGAGGCGGTTGACCTCGGCATCTTCGGTAACCGGTCGCACGTGCGGCCGGAGATGGTCCGGTCGGACATCCCGATGTGGTCGGGGATTCTCAAGGAACGGATCGCCGGGGCCGGTCTGGAGTTGGCTGACTTCTTCTTCCAGCCCTGGACCGACTTTACGGTCATGGCGGTCAACCATCCCGACGCTCAACAGCAGGACGACGCGAAAGCCATCTTTCGGGATCTGCTCGACATGGCGCGGCGCCTGGAAGCGCCGGGGATCACCATGCTGCCGGGCGTTCGCTTCGGGGATGAGAGCGCGCAGACCGCGATTCGGCGCTCGGCCGAGGCGCTGAAGTGGCGAGTGGACGAAGCCGCGAAGCACGGTATTGCTCTCTCGGTCGAAGGCCACCTGGGCTCTTGCGTCGACACGCCGGAGAAACTGGCCACCTTGATCGAGTTGACGCCCGGTCTCACGCTGACCCTGGACTACACCCACTTCGTCTTGGCCGGCTTCGCCGACGCCGACGTCGAACCGCTGCTCGAACACGCCCGCCACTTTCACTGTCGTGGCGCGGCTCCCGGCAAACTGCAGACGACCTACGACGAAAATACAGTCGACTACCGACGGATTTTGAAACGGATGCGGGAGATCAACTATTCGGGGTACTTCGGAATCGAATACACCTGGAGCGATTGGCAGGACTGTAACCGCACCGACAACGTCTCGGAGACGATTCGCTTCCGAGACCTGGCGAGGGGGGAATGAGGTTTGACGTGGTGGAGGCGAGGGGATTCGAACCCCTGACCCCTGCGATGCGAACGCAATGCTCTTCCACTGAGCTACGCCCCCACGTCCAAACAATTATACCGGTGGCAAGGCCACAAATCAAGCCGAGGCGGTGCGCAGGCAGCCCGCTCGGCATGCCCGGCGAGGTGTTTTGAGCGTCGACCCGGTCTCGTTTTCTGGTTCGTCGACTGGTCCCCAATCGCAAGCCCAACCTGATGCGAACCGGCCACCCACCGTTGCCGATCTGCCCGGTGAGCGCCTCGACCGCGTTCTGATCGGCGCGGACGAGATTCAACGACGAGTTCGCGAGCTAGGCCAGGCGATTACCGAAGACTACGCCGCGACCGGGGTCCACGTCGTCGCGGTTCTCAAGGGGTCGATGATGGTCGTGGCCGACCTGCTCCGGGCGATCCGCTGTCCGGTCACCGTGGACTTTATCGCGGTGAGCAGTTACGGTCCGCGCGCCGGCGCCAGCGGAACGGTTCGCGTCATCAAAGACCTCGATCAAGATATCCTCGGGCGACCGGTCCTGGTCGTCGAAGACGTCATCGACACCGGCCTGACCCTCAACTACATTTTGCGGATCCTCCGCTCGCGCCACCCGGCGTCGCTGGACGTCGCAACCTTGCTCGACAAGCCGGTCCGCCGGCTGATCGACCTGAAGTTGCGCTACGTCGGATTCACAATTCCGGACTGCTTCGTCGTCGGCTACGGCATGGACGAAGCCGGCCGCTACCGAAACCTGCCGTATCTGGCGACGTTGCGGCCGGTGGGGGGACGTTCCTGATCCGCGGGATGCTCGCGAATGGCTCTGGACTTATGCGAGTTAACAATTCAATCGGGTATGCCCCAAAGGCAGCCACCCTCAACGCCATGGGTAGGGGCAGGCACAGGGGCCTGCCCCTACCCATGGCAAATTTGGTACCTATTCCTTCGCAAACCCCGGGCTGGTGAACTTCAACGTCCGCCCGTTCTCGGTCACCGTGCGAACGACGTGGTCGGGAGCGCCGGAGGGGATCTCGGCGTCGTCCCCTCCTTCGAAGCTCTGGGTCTGGCGCGATCCAGCTTCTACCGCCAAAGGCAATCCGTGGCGCGCGTCGACACGGCCGACTCCGGGGCTAGGTCCGTTCGGGTGTCCCCGCGAGCCCGGAATCTCGCGGAACGCCAAGCCGTTCTCGAGGTCCTCCATTCTTCCCGCTTTCAGGATCGCTCACCCACCGAGGTCTATGCGACTCTTCTCGATGAAGGCGTCTACCTTGCTTCCGAGCGCACCTTCTATCGCCTTTTGGCGGTCTCGGGGGAGACGACCGAGCGGCGCGACCAGCTCATCGATCCCGCTTATGCCAAGCCTGAACTCCTGGCCACGCGTCCCAACGAAGTCTGGAGCTGGGATATCACCAAGTTGCTCCGTCCCACCAAGTGGACCTATTTCTCCCTGTACGTCATCCTCGACATCTTCAGCCGCTACGTCGTCGGCTGGATTGTCGCGCACCAAGAGTTGGCCGCCCTCGCCGAACGGCTGATCGCCGACACCCTCGCCAAGCAGGAGATTGCGGTTGGCCAGCTCACGATCCACGCCGATCGCGGGTCGGCGATGACCTCCAAGCCCGTCGCCTTCCTGCCCGCGGACCTCGGCGTGACCAAGACCCACTCCCGGCCCCACGTCTCGAACGACAATCCCTACTCCGAATCCCAGTTCAAGACCCTGAAGTATCGTCCCGACTTTCCTGAGCGCTTTGGCCACATCAAGGAGGCGCGATCCTTCGGCCAGGGTTTCTTTCACTGGTACAACACCGAGCATCGCCACGCCGGCATCGGCTTGTTGACCCCCGAGGCGTTGCACTACGGCCCTGCGCCTGAGCTCCACGCTAAGCGGGCCGCGGTGTTGCGCGCGGCTTACGCCGCCCATCCCGAACGCTTCGTGAACCAGGCGCCGATCCCCCCGCCGCTGCCGACTGCGACGTGGATCAATCCGCCGAAATCGCCCGAGACAGAGGAGGCGAGTCAGTAATTTACCGCGAACTGTGTCTCATTTCTATTGACAGGTTCCGTGACCGCTGCCACCGGCAGCTTGGTCGGCGAGGACCATGACCCGGAAATTGGTGACGAGGCCCTATCGATACCGCTCCCAAGAGTGGGAAGCTTGCTGTTTGCTTGCGGTCGGCCAGTCGTCGTCTCTGGGAAAGGATACAATAGGGGAATCCAGACGTCAGAATCTAGAAACCAGAATCTAGAAGCCAGAATGGACGACCCCGACTCCCTGGATTCTCGGGAGGTCCGAGCTTGGTCAAGACCGGCGCTTATCGCGACCTGCTCGATTTGCGACTGGCTTTTGCGCTGCGGGCGCACGCCCGGTGCTACGATCTGGTCGAACTGGACGTGGTCGCCGCGAAGGACGACGAGCCGGCGCTATTTCACGACGGGTCCAATAACCTGCACCGCCTTTGCAGTGTCGACGGATTTCAGATCGACGCGATTTATGGGCAGTACCTGGGAGTCGACGAATAGATCGTCGAGAAACCAAGCCAGGGGAATGGGGTCAGGGGATGGGGGCTAGGGATCGGGGAATGGAAGTAATTGCGATTGTGACCCCGGCCGACCAGGATATTCCGGCCGCGGCGGAGGTGATCGCGGCGGGGGAGATCTTTCAGCGGTACGGGGTGGACCGCGAGCGCGCCGAGCGCAACCTGCGAGGCTCGTCGGATGAGGTTTTGATTGCCCGAGTCGGCGACGAAGTGGTCGGCGTCGCGGTCTTTCGGATCGACGGGCGGTTGCCGGTCCCGGCCTACCTCCACAATCTCGCGGTGAAGCCGGAGTGGCGTTCGCGAGGCGTGGGGAGCCGGCTCTTGCGCGCCGTGGAGGAGCGTGCCTTCGCGAGTGGTCCCAATCTATTCCTCTACTGTACCAAAGACAACCACGGTGCTCGCCGTTTCTACGAACGCGAAGGCTACCAGGTCGTCGGCGAAGTGCCGGACTTGCTCCTGGCGGGAATCACCGAGGTGCTCTATCGTAAGACCATCGGCCCGATTCGCGGATGGAAGAGTACTGAATAATCAGGAGGAGCTTCGATGTCCGTCGCGGAAACCGTTACAGGTCGACTGTCCGGCGCCCAGGCCCTGGTCGCGGCGCTGGAGTTGGAGGGCGTGCGCCATTTCTTCGGCGTTCCCGGTCACGGCGCCTACCCGATCTACGATGCTCTGAACGACTTTCCTTCGATCGTGCCGGTCGTCGGGCGCAACGAGCAGGGATCGTTCTTTACCGCCGACGGTTACGCTCGGGCAACCGACGACGTCGCGGTGGTGACGAGCGTTCCTCTCGCCGGGGTGACGAACGCCGCGACGAGCATCTGGGAGGCGAACGGTCACGGCTCGCGCCTACTCTACCTGATCGAAGAAGATCCCATGCACGAGGCTTTTCTCCGGCCGATCGTAAGCCACTACCGTCACGCCCATCAGGTTGCCGAGATCGCCCCGACCGTTCACGACCTGTTCCACGAACTGCGCACCGGTCGCCCGGGCGTCGCGGTGTTGGAAGTTCCGAATGGCGTGCTCCACGCTCGGGCGCTGGCCGATCCAGGGGATGGGCTCGGGAGGCGTCGTCCGCTTCGCGTTGACGAGGCGCGAATCGACGAGGCGGTCCGCTTGCTTTCCGAGGCGCGGCGACCGGCGATCTGCGCCGACGGCTACGCCTGGAATCGAAAGTCGAGTGAGGCCCTGACGCGAATCGCCGAGAAGCTTCAGGCTCCCGTGCTGATTGGGAGCCTGAGTAAGGGAGCGATCGCCGACGATCACCCGCTGTGTCTCGGCATGAACTGGAACGTGGCCGGCCACGCCGGGCGAATGCTGGCCGAGGCGGACGTGGTCCTGGCGATTGGTGCTCGCTCCGGAATGGCCACCGGTGGGCGCTCGGCCGAGAAACTTGCCCAGCAATTGATCCACGTCGACTGGGACGGCGTCCAACAGGGTCCGAGCGCGCCAGCCCGACTGCAACTCAACGGTCCAATCGCCGCGATTCTCGAATCGATCGCCGAGCGGGCCGCGCCGCGACCGGAGAGCTTCTGGGAGCCGGCGACCCTGGCGGCCATTCGGGACGCCTACGCCGCGTACGGAAGGGGCTATTGTCCGCGGATTTTCCCGGTTCTCGACGCGCTTCGCGCGGCGCTGCCCCGCGACGCCATGCTGTGCACGGATAGCCTGGTGGGGCTCTGGGCGCAACGCCTCTTCCCGGCCTACGCGCCAGCGACCGTCCACTTTCCCTGGGCGACTGGAACCCTCGGCCACGGCGTCGCCGCGGGAGTCGGCATGGCCCTGGCGGACCCCAATCGGGTGATCGCCTGCCTTGGCGGCGACGGCGCGTTCCTCTACAACTCGCAGGAACTCGCCGCGATGATGCATTACCAGCGCAAGCTGATCGTCATCGTCGCGAACGACAGCACCTACAGCGCGATCAAGTTCAACCTGACCAACAACTTCGGCCGGGCGATCGCCTACGAGCTGACGAATCCGGACCTCGTGAAGCTCGGCGAGGCTTACGGCATGCGCGGGGTGCGCCTGAGCTCGCCCGACGAGATCGGTCCGGCCGTCCGCGACGCGGTCGCCGCGGATCGCTCGACCCTGATCGACCTGCCGCTCCAGTTGCTGCCGCCGCACGCGTAGGGGACAGGGGGTTGGGGGTAAGGGGTTGGGGGAACGTGGGCCGGACCTAACCCCAACACGGTTTAGATAGGCGATTGGCAGAAGCGGTAGCGCGGTAGGGGCGGATCGCGATCCGCCCCTACCCGGGCTGGTGAGGGCGTTCCTTCGCGGCGTTGCATGTGAGTGAATGAAGATTCGCGGGAGGGGCTCTTGCCCGAACCAATTCGTCGAGCCCGAACTGCTGATGCCTCTTCGATTCTGGCCATCGCCGAGGCGAATCGGGCCGACTATCAGCGTTACCAGGCGACGCTCTGGCGGGGGGCTGGTGCTTGTCGGGAGCAGCAGGTGGCCTTTCTGGAAGCGCGGTTAAGCGGCGAGGAGTCGATTGCGTTTGTCCACGAAATCGATCGAGGTGTGGACGGTTTCATCTTCGCGAGCGTGGTGCCCGCGCCGCCGGTCTACAACCCGGGCGGACCGGTCGCGCTGATCGACGACTTTGGCGCCGGAAATCCGGCGGATCTGACCGGGTTTGGCGCGGATCTGCTGACCGCAGCGCGGGCCGACGCGATGCGTCAGGGAGCGGTGCTGACGGTCGTGGTGGCGGGTCGGGAGGACGAGGCGAAGCGGGCGCTGCTGGTTCGCGAAGGGTTTTCGCTCGCCTCGGAGTGGCATATCGGCGGTCCCGGGCGAGCGGAATCGGATTCCGCCGAGGACGGGGGCCGGCCGGCTGAGCTGGGCGATCTCGCGGTCATCCTCGATCTTTGCGAGCGCCGCCGGGTGCAGTACGAAGCCTACCAGCCGATCTTCTGGCGAAACGCTCCCGATGGGCGCGCGAAGCAGGCACCGTTTCTCGATCGGACCCTCCGCGACGCCGCGAGCATCGCGTTGATTCACGAGCGTCAAGGCAGCGTCGACGGTTTCCTGATCGGAAGACTGCTCCCGGCGCCGGAGGTGTATGGTCCGGTTCACCCAATCTGCCTGATCGACGACTACTGCGTCGCCGCTCCCACTGACTGGCGTAGCGCCGGCACGGACTTACTCGAACGTGCTGGCGCGATTGCCCGGTCGCGCGGCGCCGAATCGCTCGTGGTGATCTGCGGCCATCGTGACGAACCCAAGCGGCAAATGCTGGCGGACGCTGGCCTCCAGGTTTCGTCGGAGTGGTGGGTGGGGCAGTGAAACGTGACCGGCTCGCGCTTCCGTCCGCTCGTCGCTGCCGGCGACGAGCGCAATCGCGGCGGCGATCGTCCAGAGGTTCTGGGCCATCAGGATAAAGCTAACCGCTAGCACGGCTGCGCTGCTGAACAGTCCTGCGAATCCCAGGATCTGAAAGGCGATGCCGAGCGCGACCGCCAGGTAGCTAAAGATCGGCGGAAGCAGGCGGGTGCCCCAGAGGGCCGCGCCGAGCGCGAGGAAGAGCGACGGCGCTAGCAAAAAGACGTGGGTGAACGCGTTGATGAGGTCCAGGAAACCCAGCGCTGCCTGCGGGTGGCCATTTGCTCCAGCCTGCAGCGCGCCGAGCGCGAGCATCCCTTCCATGAGCCCGAGAACAAGAACCACCGCGCTGGCCAGCAGGGTCAAACGTCCGGCGAACCGCTGCGCGCTTCCAGCCAATTGAACCAGCGCCAGGACGAAGACGATCGAGAGCAACGACCCAATCGCCTGAAACCAGGTATCCCAGAGGATGACGTCGTGGTAGCGCGCGCCGAACTCGGCGACCTGGGCGACGGTTGCGTTCGGCGGCGGGAGACGCATCAGCCAGTAGGGAGCCGAGAAATACACGACAAGCGCCGCGGTGCCCAGGAAAACGCTCGTCAAAGAGCACTTACCCTAGGTGGGACCGCAGCAACCCCGTTGGATTAGGGATGCGACCGCCGTCGCGGCCTATCACGCCCAAGATACCGATCCCATCGTCCAGTTGCTGCTCTGTGACGATCCCCCCCAGTTTGGGGGAATCACCGACGCCCTCGCGCTCTGCTGGATCCACGAGGGGCGCCATTGCAAGAAGTTGACGCCCTGGGTGAAGGCACGGCAAGAGAAACTGGCGGCGTTCCTCACGCGCTTTTGGGCTTATTACCGAGAATTACAAACCTATCGGGTGCAGCCCTCGCGGGCCGAGCGGGACCGCTTGGCGGCGCGCTTCGACGAGGTGTTCACCCCCAACCTCGACTACCGCAGCCTGGATGAGCGGATCGCCAAGACCCGCGACAACAAAGCGCAACTCCTACAGGTGTTGGAGCATCCGGAGATTCCCCTCCACAACAACCCCGCCGAGTTGGGGGCGCGCGGGCGGGTGCGTAAGCGCGACGGTGAGTTTCGGACCGCGCAACGCGGCGGGAGCGCAAGCGTGGGATACCTTCGGAACGCTGGCGGCGACGACCCGGAAACTGGGGCTGAGCTTCTTCGCCGACATCCAGGATCGGGTCGGCGCGACCAACCAGATCCCGCGTCTGGACCAGATCATTCAAGCGCGGGCGCAGAACCTCAACCTGGGGATGTCCTGGACCGCATCATAACTCGCCCCGGTTTATTGAAAAGATACCCCTTGCGACATCGGAACGACATCGTTGGCTTATGTTTGTGTGCAGGAACACATCACTTATTGGATCTGGCCGCCGACCCCGCGAAGATCACCCCTTGATCCCCGACAGGACGATCCCCTGCACAAACTGCCGCTGGAAGACGAAAAAGACCACGATAATCGGGAGCGTCGCCGTGCAGGCAGCTGCCATCAACAACTGCTCCGTGGCGGGTCCGCCCGCCGTCGCCACGTTCTGGTAGTAGCTCAGACCGAGCGAGATTGTGAACTTGCTCGTCGTGTTCAAGTAGATCAGGGGAAGGAAGAAGCTGTTCCAGTGTCCGATGAACGAGAAGATCGCCAGCGTCGCCATCGCGGGTTTCGATAGGGGCACGACGATGGTCCAGAGAATGCGCCTGGACGACGCGCCGTCGATCTCCGCCGCCTCGTCCATCTCGCGGGGCAAGGTCAGGAAAAACTGCCGCAGCAGGAAGATTGAAAACGCCCCGCCACCAAAATAAGCCGGGACGATCAAAGGAAACCAGGTATCCAGCCAGCCGACCGCTTTGAACATCAGGAACGTGGGAATGATAACGGCCTCCTCGGGGAGGATCAGCGTGCTGATCACTAGGAGGAACAGGGCGTCTCGGCCGGGAAATCGAAAGCGGGCAAAGCCATACGCCACGAGGGTCGCGGACACGATCTGACCGGTCATGGCCAGGAGGGTGATGATGATGGTGTTGGTGAAGAAGAGCGCGAAGGGCGCCTGAGTCCACGCTTGAGGGTAGTTGCTCCACAGCCACTGGGATGGGAAGAAGCGCGGCGGAAAGACATAGATCTCGTTCGGGGCCTTGAACGACGTCGTCACGGTGAACAGAAACGGCCCAATGAAGGCGGCGGACAGGATGATCGCAACCAGGTAGAACGCGCCCCTCCCAAGGAGTGTCGACCACCGGAACCCGCGTCGGGCAGTCGGACGTTGCGTATCCCCTAGGGCCACGTCCACGCTCAGCGGTACCAGTTCACGTCTTTCGATCGCCATCTCAGTCTTGCCCCGCGTAGTACACCCAGCGATCTGACAGACGAAACTCGACCGCGGTCAAGGCGAGGACGAAAAAGGTGAAGATCCACGCCAGGGCCGATCCGTAGCCCATCTCGAGGTACAGGAAGGCCTGGTTAAACAGGTGGAGGATGAAGAAGTAGGTGGCATACGAGGGTCCTCCATTGGTGGCGACGAATGCAACGGTGAAGACGCGCAGGCCGCCGATCAGTCCAAGAACCAGATTGAAGAAAATCGACGGAGTGAGCAACGGGATGGTGATGTTCGTAAAGCGGTGCCAGAGGTTGGCTCCGTCGATGGCGGCACTTTCGTGCATCTCGTGCGGGACGCCCTGCAGACCAGCCAGGAAGATGATCATCGCGCCGCCGCCCATCGACCCCCAGAGGTAGATGAGGATCAGCGCCGGTTTGGACCATTCGGTGCTCCCCAGCCACTTCGGTCCCGAGATTCCAATCATCGAGAGGACGTAATTGAGGAGCCCGAAGTCCGGATTGAGAATCCACATCCACAGCAGGGTGCTGGCGACGATCGGTGTGATCGAGGGAAGAAAGAACATCGTGCGGAACGCGGCCCGCAGCTTCATGCGCTGGTTCAAGAGAACCGCGCAGCCCAGCGCGCCGAGCAGAGAGAGTGGTACGGCGATCACGGCGTAGTAGACGGTGTTGCCGATGGATACCCAGAACAAGGGATCGCCGCGGAACGCCTTGATGTAGTTGGCGAGCCCAACGAAGTTCGGCGCGGAGAGGGCGTTGTAGTCGGTCAGGCTGACGTACGCCGAGGCGAGGGCCGGCCCGAGGATGAAGAGGACGAATCCGAGGAGGAAGGGACTGATGTAAAGGTACCCCTCCAGCGCCTTTCGTTTGCCCAGTCCCCAACGGCGATGCGGAGCAATTTTGGCGATCATACGCGACGACCTCTTCTCGATTGACTGATTCTCGTGGCGCTTTAGCCTAAGGAGATCCTCGCGATTGACTAGGTAAGCCCTCGGCAGACGAGGCTCCCGTGCTCGCGGCCACGCGCGACTCGGCTGCTTCTTCACGGTAAGCATAACGGATGGCAAAAGGTCCATCTCTCGCTGAACCGCGGATAGTGGAGGGCGTGCGGCCCCGACCGTCCCCTCCACCAACCTGCGTCGAACCGATGCCGGGATCAAGCCGGTGGTTTGTCGAGAATGGCCTGCAAGGTCGGGTTGAGTCCCTTGATGAGGGTCGCCGCGTCCGATACCTTCCCGGTGTTGATCGGATCGAAGCCCTTCTGAAACGCGTCGCTGAGCTCGTTCTCCCGGAAGTTCGCCGGGAGCAGCAATGGCGCTGCGTCGGACATCATCTTGCTGAAGACGACGTGATTCGGATTGCTGGTAAGCTCCGGGGAGTTCCAGACGTCCGGTCGCGCGCCCGGCACCGACCCGCGCTTGGCGATGTCGATCCCCGCGGCTTTCGAACTCATGAAGACACAGAACAGAAAGGCCGAGGTCGGATCTTTGGCGAACTTGGTGACCGCGTTCGTATCGACTTCGAACATGCCCATCTTCCCGCCTTTTTGGAGCGGCATCGGTGCGACGGCCCAGGGGAGATCCTTCGTGAGTTGATACAGCGACGACATCCCCCAGTATCCGCTCTGGAACATCGCGAGCTTTTTCGAAACGAACATCTGAGCGCTTCCCCCTTCGACCGCGTCCGGCGTCGGGGAGACCTTGTCTTTGCCGATCGGGTTTGCCAGGCCTTCTTGGACGGCGTTGATCGCCTCGGTCGAGTCGATAGTCGATTTCGTGCCGTCCGGAGACAGGTAGTCCCCGCCGAACGCCCGAATCGGCCCTTCGACGTAGCTCCATATGTCCGTTCCCGGCAGATATCCGTACTGGCTCGGCTTCCCTCCGTCGCTCTTCGTCAGTGCCTTGGCGGCCGTCTGGAGGTCTTCGTAGGTCCACGCATCACCAGGGTACTTCACCTGGGCGGCATCGAAGAGAGGCTTGTTGTAGTACAAGCCGGTGCGCCCCGGGTGACAGATCCAGGGTATCCCGTAGAGCTTCCCCTGTCGGGTCAGTGCCTCGATCGCGTTCTTGAAGAAGACGGAAAGATCGACGTTTTGGGTCTTCACCATCGTATCGAGAGGGATGATCAAGCCCTTGTGGCTGAACTCGCCGAAGAGGCCGATGCTGGGCATCCAGATCGCGTCGGCGAGCGTTCCGCCCGCGGCCTGGATCGGGATCTTCTGCGCCCACTGGGCGGACGGGACATGCTCCGGGACATACTTGATGTTCGGGTGCGCTTGCATGAACAGCTTGCCGAAGGCATTGTAGTAATCGGCCTGGACGCCGATCCGCGCGGTGAAGGTGAACTGCGTCTGCTTCGCCGACGGATTCGCACTGGCGGCCACGGTCGGGGCGGCGGTCGCTTGAGCAGCGATCGAGTCTTGGGTTGGCGCGCTCGTCGGCTGTACCGAACCGGCGCCCTGGCCTGTCGTGGGCGCGGACGAGGAGCACGCCGGCAAGAGGACCGACAGCGTGGCAAGGGCCGCCGTTCCCGCGACGCCTCCGAGCAGCTGGCGACGAGACACTCTGGTCCATCCATTACGCATGGGGGCAACTCCTTCGATCACTGAGTGATCGCTGATCCGGTCGAGTAAGTACAATGGTGCTAGGATAGGGAAGCCGTTCGTGGACGTAAAGCAGTTTGGCGCCATCTCGAGGCCAAACTCGGCCATGCTGCGAGGAGGGAAGGATGGACGCAACATGTGAGCGGACCAGTTCTCCGTCGCTACCGCAAAACTTCGACGAGCTTCACGCGGAGACCCTGCGAATGGCCGCCGCGTGCGTCGTACCGGTCATCATGGGATTTCTGGTGTTCGCGGCGACCGATCTGGAGGTTAGGCAGCGCTTCGAGATGTGGCTCGTCGTGCTTGGGCTCGCGGCCAGCGGGACGCTGGTCTATCGGCTGGTACGCGACCAGAACCGCGCCGCCGCGCCCGCGTTCGTCACTGGGCTGGTGGCGAATATCCTCCTCGTTCTGGCCCTCTTTCCGGGAACCCAGATGATTTTTGCCCTTGCCTTGATCAGCCTCGCCGCCGGAATCTTCTTCCGCCCCCTCGCCTGCGCGGGATTGACCGCTCTCACCGCGGCTCTCGCGGCCGTTCTCACCCTGCGGTCAGACGGGGCGTGGAGCCCAGCGGACATGGGCCCGCTTCTGTTCCTTATCGTCGCGTGCGGGATCCTGTCCTGGCTCGGGACGCGTCCGGTCAGCATTGCGCTCGACTGGTATGGAGCGAGCTACGAGCAGGCGCGAGCCATGGCGACCGAGCTTCAACAGCATCGAGGAGAACTGGTGCGGCTCTCCCAGCAGCTCAACCTGTGGGTCAATCGTCTCGAAGAGGCAAACTACGAGTTAGATCGGGCCCGCCGCGAAGCGGACGCGGCTCGTCGTCTCAAAAACGAGTTCGCGACCGCGATCAGCCACGAGTTGCGCACTCCCCTGAATCTGATCATTGGCTACAGCGAGATGCTGGACCGCGCCCTCCACGGCGGAGCCAACCCTCTTGAGTCGCCCCAGCTCGCTGGCGATATCGAGGCGATCCATCGGAACGCCGTCCACATCTCCGACCTGATCGCCGACGTGCTCGACCTGAGCCGGATCGAGACCCACCGCTTCGCGCTTCAGAAGCAATCGATCTCGATCGAGCAGTGCGTCGACGAGGCGGTCCGGGCCGTCCGCGGCCTCGTCGACTCTGCTTCGGTCGAGCTTCGGGTCACCGTTCGCGATACCCTCCCGGAGGTGAACGCCGATCCCGTCCGCGTCCGACAAGTCCTCATCAACCTCCTCGGAAACGCGGCGCGCCACACCGAAGAGGGCTGGATCGAGGTCCACGCCGAAGACGACGAGAACCACGTAGTGATTTCGGTGAGCGATACCGGGGTCGGGATCGCCGCGAGCGACCTGCCGTGGGTCTTCGAGGAGTTCCGCCAGGTTGGCGACCCGCGTCGCCGGCGAGGTGGAAGCGGCATTGGCCTGACCGTCGCCCGGTCCTTCGTAGAGATGCACGGAGGGAATATCTGGGTCGAAAGCTCCCCGGGCGTTGGCAGCACCTTTCGTTTCACCTTGCCGCTACACGGTCAGGTCATCGCCCAGCCGGTGCTGCGCGATCCCCGTCGCTGGGGCGCGGCACTATCTCCGCATGCTGACCGGGTCCTGGTTCTCGCCCGGCCGGAGGACGACACCCTCCGGCTATTCCGGAGTTACCTCGACGGACCCGAGGTATGCGCCGTGACTGACCTTGAGGAGGCGAGCCGGGAAGTGGAGACGCGCGGCGCTGCGGCGTTGCTTCTGCCTCGGCACCGGGCCTCCCTGAAGCTCGAGCGCGTGGCGTTAGCCACGCCGGCTCTGGCCGACGTACCCCTGCTCGTCTACTCGTTCCGGTCGCCCCGGATCGCGGATAAGCTGGAGATCGCGGAGTACCTTGTGAAGCCGGTTCGGCGTGACGTGCTGGTCGCGGCGATTCGGCGAGTGGTGACGACGGTTCGGACGGTGCTCGTCGTCGACGACGACTCCGACCTGCTCGATGTCTTGAGTCGCACCATTGGCCAGGAGTTTCCACGCTGCCGTGTGCTCCGGGCCGCCGACGGCGCGGCGGCATTGCGGACGATGCGCGATGAACGCCTGGACCTCGTGTTGCTCGACTTGCTGATGCCGGAAGCCGATGGTTACGAGGTGCTGGCGACCCGCAAAGACGACCCCGCTCTAACGGCGATCCCCATCATCGTCGTCTCCGCCAAAGGGGTGGGCGATGAGACGATCACGGTGGACTCGTTCGGTCTCCAACGTGGACGGGGCTTCAGCGTCGCCGAGGTGATGCGCTTCACCCAGGCGTGTCTTGGGGCGCTGCTTAGTCCAACGGACAGCAGCGCTCAAGAATCGAGCGAAGATCCGTCTGGGTGATCGGCTTCATCAAGAACGCCGAGACCTCCAAGGACGCCGCCAAGCTCTGTTCGGGCAAAACCGAGCACATGATCACCGGTCGTCGAGCGAGAGACGGCTCCGCGCGGAGCCGCTCCAGGAGCTGCCAGCCGTCTTCGGACGGCAGAAGCACGTCGAGCACGATGACGTCAGGCGGCGTCGCGCGGGCGAGGCGGATGGCGCGCTCGGCGGTGCGTACGTGAACAAGGCCGTAGCCGGTTCCGGCAAGGTACTGTCGAAAGAGACGTCCCATATCGGGGTTATCGTCGACGTAGAGGACAGTCCGCTCGCGCCTCGTCGGGATGACGAGAAGGGCCTGGAGACCGTCCTCGGTTCGCCGCACGTCCAGCTGCATCCCTTGTAGGCTGGCGAGCCGCCGCGCGAGTTGAATCTCGGAGCACCCGGTTCGATCCTCCGCCGCGTCAGACTGCTCGGATGAAGTGGCGTTGACGGACAGGAGAACGCGAACGACGCCGACGCCTTCGGTGGCCTCGATTCGCAGCCGAGCTCCGTGCGGTGCGCTTTCAAGCAGATAGCCGAGCACATTGAGAAGGCAGTGGCGCAAGGCCGGCTTGGCGGCCATGATCGGGTTGCGAACCGCGCCCAGCTCGCAGACGAGGTCGACGCCAACTGACTGGGCCAAACGCGCGACCGTGGCTAACGCCGAATCGACGACCTCGGCCAAACCAACCGGCTCAACGGGCTGACCGGTAGCGAGCTCGATGAGGCCGGCGTCACCGGAGGTGATGGACAGCTCCGCCGGCGCGTCCGACGGTGGTTCTGCGGTGCTCCGGCCGACCGCCGCGCTATACCGATACCAGAGCAACCTACTCAACGCCTGGAGCCCGTTCTCGTGCTCGCGCGTCGCTTGACGCGTGCTGAGAACGAGGTCGGCTGCGATCTGTCGGTGGCCCTGTTCCTCGATGTAACGCAGGTACAGGTAACGGTATTGTCGCCACCCGGCTGAACCGTGGGGAACCGGGGTGGACGGCCGGAGCGCATCGACCGCGGTCCGCAAATAGGGTGCGAACTGTTCCGTCGATGTAATCAACGCCGCGTCGATCAGCAGCTGGGTCAACGGATGAGCCAGAAGGTATCCCGGCTCGTAAAGATGCGCGAGCGCTTCGCTCACGAGCCGTCGGAAGGTTCGCTCGTCGGTATCGGCATGTCCCGTTTCAATCATTCCGACAGTCACGCCCCGGTCGATGTTTGTGGCCGAGTTTGGCCTCATCCTGGCGTCATCGCGCTAGGCCGGCTCTCTTGATGGCCGTATCATACCATATACGCGTTTGGGAGAACGTCGGGACCGCGAGGGAGCAAACGCGAGTCCCTCGCCAGTTGATTCAGGTAACGTCTCGCTCTGCGCGCATCCAGTGGAGGAGAGGGCTATGCCCAGAAGCTCGCAAGTTCTCGTCTTTTCGAAGCCGCGGCTGGCAACTATTCAGGAGGAAGTGCTGCCAGAGCCGGGCGAAGGTGAGGTTCTCATCCAGACGATCTGTACGCTGATTAGCATGGGTACCGAGCTCACAGCCTATCGCGGAGAGTTTCCCGCGAACTCGGCGTGGTCAAGCTGGGTTCGGTACCCGTTCCGTCCCGGCTACAGCTCGGTTGGCATCGTGGTCGCCCGGGGCGACCACGTCGACTCGGTCAACGTCGGAGATCGCGTCTTCAACCGCGGCTCCCACGCGACCTTCGTCGTTCGAAAGGCTGCCGAGCTGGTCAAGGTTCCCGAGGACGTCAGTTCAGAGGAGGCGGCGTTTGCGAGCATTTCCAACGTCGCGATGAATGGCGTCCGGATGGCGACCTTAGCTCTGGGCGAGGCCGTTGGCGTCGTTGGCTCCGGCATGGTCGGGCTGATGGCCACGCAGTACGCGCGCCGGAGCGGAGCGTTCCCGCTCATTGCCCTGGATATCTCTGAAGAGCGCCTGCGGCGAGCGCGATCATTCGGCGCGACCGGGGCGGTCAATTCGTCAGAAGCCGATGCGCTGACCGAAATCGGCCGGCTCACCAAGGGGCGTCTGGCGGACGTCGTCTTTGAGGTGACCGGAAATCCATCGGTCATTCCATCGCTGCCAAAACTGATCCGACGGGGCGGACGCCTCATTCTTCTCGGGTCGCCCCGGGGCTCGACGACGATCGATTTTCACGACGAAGTTCACCGCCTCGGACTGCATGTCATCGGAGCCCACGCCAGCAATCATCCACCCGTGGAGATCCCGTTCGCTCCCTGGACCACCTCTCGGAACACTGAACTCTTTCTGGATCTACTCCAGGCCCACGAGATCCACGTCGGCGACCTCATCACCCACCGGTACCCGGCCGCGGAAGCGCCGGAGGTCTTTCGGCGCTTGTCCGAGGACCGGACTACGTCGCTTGGCGTCATCCTCGAATGGTCAGCAGACTCGCACGTGGAGAGCGAATCGTGAGACGGATCAAGGTCGGTCTGGTCGGCTGCGGCATGATCGCCCAGGTGATGCATCTCCCCTATCTGAGTGAGCTTGACGATCGGTTCGAGTTGGCGGCTTTGTGCGACGTCTCGCCCGGCGTAGTTCGGGCCCTGGCGAGCCATTACCAGGTGTCGCGAACCTTCACCGACTATCGCGAGATGCTCGATCAGGCGGACCTGGACGCGGTGTTCGTCCTAACCCAGCACCACGCCGAACCGGCGATCGCCACGGCGCAAGCCGGCAAGCACGTCTTCGTCGAGAAGCCGATGGCCGTGAACCTGGATGAGGCCGACGCGCTGATCGAAGCGGCCTCCGCGCGACACGTCCAGGTGATGGTGGGCTATATGAAGCGCTATGACCCGGGCTATCTGGCCGGGGTGCGAGAGATCGAGCCGGTTCGACGCGAGGTGCGATTGATCGAGCTTCACGACGTCATCGGCCCAAACGCCGCGTTCCTCGCCCACCACAAGATCCTTCGCTTTGACGACGTGCCGGCCGAGATCGTGCGCGTTGGCGCTGCCAGGCGCGACGAGGCGATCCGCCGAGCGATCGGGGACGTGCCCGAGGCGGTGAAGCGTGCCTACGGGCTGATGCTCGGCCTGTCGACCCACGACGTGGCGATCCTGACTGGCGCCTTCGGCCGCCCGGAGAAAGTCCACTCCGTCGAGATCTGGGACGAAGGGCGCTACATCAGCGCAACGCTGCTCTATCCGGGGGAGACCCGCTGCGTCTTCTACACCGGCACGACGCCAGGGCTTCACCGTTTCGATGAGAAGCTGACCGCCTTCTCCCCGAACCGCGTCGTGGAGATCAGCTTCCCCAGTCCCTTTCTCAAGAGCGCTCCGACACTGGTCCGGACCTACCGGAACCGAGAGGACACGTACCGCGAGGAGAGCATCGTCGCCTCCTACGAGGAGTCCTTCAAGGAAGAGCTCATCCACTTCCACGAATGTGTCGTCCACGACCGATCACCCCTCACCAACGCCGTCGAGGGCCGTCAGGATACCGAGCTGCTCTTGCAGCTCGTCCGGACGTACCTCGGACAGCGGTGAAGCGCTCGTGAGGAATAGTGTGTTGACGCGGCCGGCCGATTGGCACCGCCAACGTCCGCTGGTGAGAGGCAGCTTTTGCGCCGGACCGCCGACGTGACGTGGAGCGATGGCAGAAATCTGCCAGTTTCTGAACCATAGCCAGGCTCGCGCGCGTCGGCGTGGCTTTTGGTGGACCCGTGGGCTGATGGGTAGCCTGACGCCAAGCAGGGGTTTCATCACGGCGTCGTTCGCTCCAACGTCGGCCGTCGGAAGTCTTTGTTCGCCAAATTCACCAGGACTTCAAAATACCCAGTCTCACTCGGAACTTGATCTGTCAGCGGCGAGGATGGTACATGTTCACAATCGCCTTGCGACGTGAGTGAGTGGTAACCCTTATTCCTTCGGCCGGCGTCCCCAACTCGCGGCTGCCATCGGCGCCTCGACAACTTGCGAAACTCGACCAGCGGGAGCTTCTGGTCGTTCGTCGCCTCGAGCGATGAGCGCGACCGCTGCGGCGGCGGTCCAGAGGTTCTGCGCCATAGGGATGAAGATGACCGCGAGTACGGCCGTGGTGCTGAGAATACCGCAGAGCGCGACCAGGACGCGGATCCTTTTTGGGGTCATCGGTCAACTCTCCTGGATCGTTTTGCTCGACTTTGAGCCTACGCGTCGAGGAAACCACCAGGTAGTGATGGCCGTTCGCTCTTTTGGGTGACAAAAGTCATACGGAGGAGATAGGAGTCAGAAGCCCTCACCCCAACCCTCTCCCCGAGGGAGATGGCGCAAGTTGGCGACTGACGTTCCCTGACCGTCCTTCTCCATCTCCTGACTCCTGTCTCCTGACTCCTATCTCCTCGTTCACAGCCACCCCTTTTCCTCGGCCAATCGCGCGGCTTCGACGCGGTTGCGGGCGTTGAGTTTTTGAATCGCGGTCGAAAGGTAGTTGCGGACGGTGCCTTCGGAGAGGGCGAGTGAGGTGGCGATCTCGGCGATGCTTGCCCCGGGCGCCGCGGCGGCAAGCACGACCTTTTCCCGTTCGGTCAGCGGATTGTTCCCTTCGCTCAGCGCGGCCGTCGCGAGGCCCGGGTCGATCACCCGTTCGCCGCGCATCACCCGCCGGATCGCCGTCGCCAATTCGCTCGCCGGAGCATCCTTGACGAGAAAGCCGACAACGCCGCTTTCCACGGCCCGGCGTAAATAGCCGGGTCGGCCAAACGTCGTCAGGATCATCACCCGGCACGCCGGCAGGCTTTGTCGAAGGGCCTGGGCGGCGGCGAGGCCATCACCGCCCGGCATTTCGATATCCAGCAGCGCCACGTCCGGCCGGGCCGCCAGCGCGGCCGGCACGACCTCGTCGCCCCGTCCCACCTGCGCCACGACCTCGATATCCCCGGCGAGTCCCAGCAGCGCCGCGAGCGCGCCGCGAGTCATGGCCTGATCCTCGGCGAGCAACACGCGAATCATCAACTTCCTCCAGTGACGACCGACGGGATCGTCGGGTTGGACTGCGGTTTTTCCAGTGGCAGCGGAACGACCGCGACGAGGTGAAATCCGCGCGGCGCGGCGGGCCGGGCCGAGACCGTGCCGCCGACGGCCGTTACCCGCTCGGCCAGCCCCGCGAGGCCGCTCCGACCGCTGTCCGGCGAAGCGTGGTCGCCGTTCTCTCCGCTGACCCCGCGGCCGTCGTCGATCACCTCCACGACGATCTGGCCCGCGTCGCGCGACAGGCGGATTGCGCAGGTCCGAGCGCGGCTGTGACGAATGACGTTCGTGATCCCTTCGCGGATCGTCCAGGCGACCACCGCTTCGATCCGCGGCGGCAACTGACCGAGTTCACCTTCCGATTGGAACAGGATACCCGCCGCGGAGAGGATTTCTCGAGCGCCGGCGAGTTCGCTCGCTACGGTGGGTTGCCGGTAGCCGGCCACCGCTTCCCGGACCTCGCGAAGCGCCGTCCGGGCGACGCTTTCCACGTCGCGCATCTCGGTCGCGGCGCGCTCGGGTGCCTGGAGGGCGAGTTGGCCGGCTAGTTCGCTTTTGAGCGCGATTAGCGACAGACTGTGCCCGAGGAGGTCGTGGAGGTCGCGAGCGAAGCGCAGGCGCTCCTCGGCCACTGCCAATCGGGCGAGTTCGCCGCGCGCTACCCGAAGGTCGCGGACCACCGAGAGGGTGTAGATGCCTCCCGCGACGCCGATGCCGACGCTCAAGATCAAGAGGAACGCCGGTGCGGCGTCGCCCACCGAGTGGTTAACCCCGACGCCGAGCCCGGCCGCGACGACTGCTACCAGCGGAACAAACCAGGCGGTCTGGCGCATGGGAAGGCGATAAGCGGCGGCTACCGCCGTGAACACCAGGAGATCCAGCCAGGGGTTTCCGTAGACGACGGTGTAGACCACACCGAGCGGGCCGAGGATTGCCAGCGGCAGCCAGCGGACGGACTGCCGGCGTCGTCGGTCTCCCGCGTCGGAACCCGCCGACGTCGAACCGCCGACCGGGACAGGTAATCCGTACGGTGCGCTTCGGAAGATGACCCAGAGGTACGTCGCGACGAAGACGGCCACGCCAATCAGCGCGACGGCGCGGCTCAGCGGGGTAAATCGCGGCTGGAGCAAACTACCGATCGGCGCTCCGAGAGCCAGCAGCCACGCCGTCGCGATGACCTGAAGGGCGCGCCGCACTCTCCGGACGTCCGTCCAACGTTCCGCCGATGTCTCGCGATTCTCCACCTGACCCTCCGGAGGGATACGGCCGGTGAGCTGGCCGACTTGGTCACGCTCACCGGCGACTCTGGTTGTATCATATCGCGGTCAGTGGCCGAGGGTCCGGATGAAGAAGTCCGCCATCATTTGGATTAACGCGTCGGGGCTGGGTTGCTCGACGTAACCAGCGGTGGGGGCAACCAGGCCGTGGCCGTCGTGCTGCACCATCACCAGCGTTGCCGGAACGCCCGCGGCCTGGAGACGCTTGGCAAAGTCCTGGGAGTGGTGCGGCGCGATGAACCAGTCATCGGCGCCCTGGATGATCAGGAACGGCGGGTCGCCAGCCGCCACGTCGTTGAGCGGACTCGCCGCTCGGGCTTGGGCCGACGACTGGCCAGGGCTACGAAGGCCCGCGCCGAGCGCCGACACCCAGCTTGGGGAGCCGGTCCAGTTCGTCAGATCGGTCGGGCCCCACATGTCGACGACCGCCTGAACCCGGCTCGACTGATTCAGGTACTGGCCAACGTCGAAGCCGTCCCGTGGGCCGGTCGTTCCAAGCATGTCCACCATGTACCCGCCCTCGCTGTCGCCGTAGACGCCGATGCGATTCGGATCCACGTTGAGCTCACTGGCGTGGGCGCGCAGAAAGCGGACGGCGCACTTGGCGTCCTCGACCTGCTCGTCCAGATGGTGCACCGGGGACAGTCCGTAGTCGATCGAGCCGACGACGAAGCCGCGGGCGACCAGTTCGTCGCGAAGTCGGGTCAGATACGGACCTTCGTCGCCCTGGAGAACCCGGTCTCCGACGAGTCCCTCGCCGCCGTGGATGTAGAAAACCGCCGGGGCGGCTCCGTCGCCCCGGGTGGCTGGCTCGGTAAGGTCCATCGCCAGCGGGTCGCCGCCGGGACTGCAGTACATGAGCGTCGTCGTCTGGCCGAGTGGGGCGCTTATCGTCGTCGTCAGGGGCAGCCAGGCCCGGTCCAGCGCGGTGCTCACGCTGCCCCAGGCAAGCAGGCTGGTGACCAGCAGCGCCGGCAGCAACCGCAAAGTGGTTCGCCCTAACCGGGGTGCGAAGGCGTCCAGGCGAGGCGAAAAGCGGCGCAGGACCAGCAATGCCAGCAGCGCCGCGACCGCGGGAACAAAGATGTCCAGCAGACTCGTCGGGATGCCCATCGTGAAAAAGCCGGCGACCAGCAGAATCACCGTCTCGGTACGGTTGAGAACGGCGAGCAGCAGGATGCTGAGGCCGAGGAGGGTCGGAAGAGCGGTGATAACGGTTCGTCCAAAAGACTTCGGTAATGCCTGGCCGATCAGCGCGAGGAAGAGAACCGCCGAGAGGCCTTCGAGCGCCGGTAGGTAATAGTCCATCGCGCCGAGGGTCTCCGGCCGCCAGACTGTCGAACCCAGCGGGACGCCAACGGAGCGAGTCAGGAACCAGATCAGCAGCGCCCCCGCTTCGAGGGCGGTTGCCGCGGCGATTCGACGGACCGAGGGAGCCACGACGACCGCGAGCGCGGCGATCATCTGGATTGCCCCGAAGCCGAGCAGGAGCGCCAGCAAAAGAGTCGATGCTGGTGGCTGGCTCAGCGTGCCCACGATGTGGGTCAGGCCGGCGCCGAGAGTCAGCAGAGCCGCCCAGAACAACAGCGCCCCCCGCTCCACCTCGCGGGTGGCGAAACCGGCTGCGAAGAACGAGGCTTTGCTGGACACCTTCGCGTCGGCCCGAACTTCCGCTGCGAGCGAATCCTTCTTGATCATTCCCACGACGAAACTCCTTTCCCTCACCCCCGAAAACCGATCATGCCGCCGAGGTACCGGGTTGCTCGACGGTGCCCGGTCGCGGTTGTCGCACCAGGGTTCGACCGAATCGAGCGACGACGATGGCCACGACGATCCACAGCGCGGCGGCATAGCCCGCGTACCAGAGCGCTTCTTGCCCCGGCGTCACCTGGACTGGACTGAGAACGACCAGGAATCCGGTCGAACTCGCGTGAATGATCTGGGCCAGCAAGACGCTCTCGGTGTTGGCGTAAACCCAGACGATCAGAACGCGTACCGCCGCCATGACGGCGACAAACGCGAGAAAGAACGGCAGCCAGGACACTCCGTGCGGTCCGGCGGCTCCCAGGTCATCCACGACCAGAACGTGCCAGAATCCCCAGAGCAATCCCAGGACGGTGCCGGTCGCCAGGGCACTACCCGGCCAGTTCGCGCGCAGTCGGGGATAGGCGTACCCCATCCAGCCGACTTCCTCGAAGAGTCCGGCGATCAATCCGAACACGATGCCCAGTGAGAACACCTTGGGCGCGTAAACCGGCGACAGCAGCGCGCTGAAAGACCAGAGAACGGCGAGAATCAGCACCGGTGGGATGAACACCACGGGGTACCAGAACGGATTCACCCGCCAGCGGCCGACCCGTGAGAAGAGGTCCTGGACCCCGGCTCGGCCGGCGACGACGCCGGTCAACCCGATACCGCCGACGAACACCCCGACCTCCATGATCGGGAACATCATCAGCGCGTCGGTGGCCTGCATGGGCTTACCGTGGACGAGCTTTGGCCCGACGATCGCGAGGAAGGCGATGATCGGGACGAGATAGGCGATTCCAAAGTAAGCGGTCACCGGGTGACGCCGAATAGCTGCTCGCAGATTCATCGCTAGGATCCTCCAGTCCGGAGTGTGCCGGGTGTCCCTATCCTACGAGTCGGCTCAGGAGGTCGGTAGTGACGACTGTCCTGCATCCGGGGTGACAAATGTCACCTCGCGCGGCAGTGCGAGCAGAGCGACCAGTCCAGAGGTCAGGTAGAGAATCGCCGCGACGTTCAGGAGCAGCACGGCGCCGAGAAGATTGCCGAGGACGCTCGCGAGGGTTGTTCCGATGAGGAGGGCCAGCGATGATGCCGAGCCGAGGATGCCGAAGGCGCGTCCTCGGAAGGCGTCGCTCACGCCCTCTTGAACCAGCGTCCGCGTCGCGACAACCTGGAACATCGATGGAATGCCCTGAATGGTTTGAATCGCCAGGACGAGCGCGAAGAGTCCGGTGTCCAACGCCGGGACTCGCAGGAGCAAAGGCGCGTTAAACGTCGCCAGCAAGCACATGCCAATCGCGATGCCACCGCCGCCGATTGCCAGCCGCGGCGAGATTTTCCGGCCAAGCCACCCGGTGAGAACGCCGCCGGCGACCGATCCCAACCCGACCGCGGTCTGGACGGACCCGTACTCCAGAGCATTGCCCCGTAAGATCGATTGAAAGTAGACAACCCAGAGCACGACGATGAGGCCCTGTCCAGTCATCGCTACCGCTTCCGAAACGAGAACTCCGCGCACGACCTTGAGCTTCGCTATCGCCGCGAACCCGTCCAAGGCCAACGGTCGGGCGCGAGGTCCCCGTGGAGACGCCGTGGACCGGACCCGGATTTGGGCGATCAGCAGGGCGGAGAAAAGAAACGATCCGGCGTCCAGCAGCACGACGCTCCGAAGGCCCAGTAGGGCGAAGACGGCGCCGCCGATTGGCGCGCCGACGAGCATGGCGAGTTCGCCGGCAATGCCAAGGAGCGAGTTGGTCGCGGTGAGGTCCGTCTTCTGACTGAGGTCGGGGATCAGCGCACCTTTCGCCGGTCCGAAGAAGCTGCCGAGGACGCTCTGGCCGAGGGCTGCGAGGTAGAGAATCGGGAGATCCTGCGTGGAATGGAAGGCGAGAATCGGCAGTAGGAAGATGGCGCGACCAAGGTCGGCCGCGAGCATGGTGCGCCGTCGATCCCAACGGTCGACGAAGGATCCGGCAATTGGGCCCAGGATAACCGATGGGACGATCTGAACCAGAGACACCGTCCCGGTCGCCAGCACCGAGTGGGTGACCTGATAGACGTAAAAGGGAAGCGCGATGATCAGGAGCCAGTCCCCCAGGCGGGAGACAAAGCTTCCTCCCGCGAGCAGCGCGACGTTTCGGTGTCGCAATACAGTCAGCATCGGATCTCCCGGAGCCAGATGCCAATGAGCCGGAAAATGGCTACCATGGACAGCACGAACTTTCCGGCTTCGCGTTTACATCGTATCGCTCACATCATCTCAAAGGAGACGCCGATGCGCTATTCGTTGACCACGGTCGCCCTGTCGCACCTCTCGATGGAAGAGACCGTCGATTTTGCCGCTAACCTGGGCTACGAGGGCCTGGAGCTGCGCGTGCGGCGCATTCCCGAGGCGGCGCTCGGGCACCCCTACTCGTTCTGGGGGAACCACAAGAACGACTTGAATCCGGACAACTTTCCAGAACTCGCCTCGCGGATCAAGCGACTGTGCGATGACCGTGGGCTGGCGATTCCGGTCCTCGCCAGTAACGCCAGCGCGAACGACCTGGACGACCTGAAGCGGCTCGCCGAGGGCGCGGCCCGCTGCGGCTGCCCGCTCGTCCGGGTGCAGGCGCCCCGCCGGTACAACGGCACGGTGTCGTACCACGAGCTGTACGCGGAAGCGGTTGAATCGTTCGGTCGAGCGATCGAGGTGCTCGCGCCGCACCGGGTGCGCGCCCTTCTGGAAATCCACGGCGGCACGATCACGATTAGCGCCGGTCTGGCCTATCGCTTCGTTTCCAACTTCGCGCCGGACCAGATTGGCGTGATCTACGACACTCAGAACATGGTTCGCGAGGGTTACGAAGGGACGCGGCTCGGGCTCGACGTTCTTGGACCGTACCTGGCCCACGTTCACATTGGCGGTCACGCGCCCGCGCCGGGCGTCCGCGAAGCCGATGGCACGCTTCGCTGGAACTGGGCCGCGACCGAACTCGCCGATGGCTTGCTGGCGACGCCGGACCTCCTCGCCGAACTGAAGCGCGTTGGCTACGACCGCTTCATCACTGTCGAAGACCTGCGGCCCGAACCGGACGCCGACACGAAGTTTCGCGCCGCGATTGATTATCTGCGACAACTGGAGTGATCGTAGGGATTCGGGGTAAGGGGTTGGGGAGAGACAATGCTGGTGCCCTCGGCAATACCTTGGCAGCCCGGCCGCAAGAGTTTATATTATGCGCTGTGTATCTCTTGAGTGTCCCGTCAGGGCGGGACGTTGGGGTGCCCTGACCAGGCACTAGGTCCGGAGGAGGGACTGTAAAGTGGCAGGCGCAACGCTGAAAGTCAACGGGAAAGACTATTCGCTCCCGGTGGTGAACGGGGTCACGCTGCAATTCGCGCTACGTGACGACCTTGGCTTGACGGGCACGAAGTTTGGCTGCGGTTTGGCCCAGTGCGGGTGCTGCACCGTCTTACTCGACGGCCAGCCGGTTCGTTCCTGCATTACCCAACTGACCGACGCGATTGGCAAAGAGGTGACGACGATCGAAGGGATCGCCAAGGGCGATGTTCTTCACCCCCTCCAGCAGGCGTGGATCGACACCCAGGTTCCCCAGTGCGGTTACTGTCAATCCGGACAAATCATGGAATCGTTCGCCCTGCTGCAACAGACGCCAAACCCGAGCGAAGCGGAGATTCGCCAGGCGCTGCACGGCCATATCTGCCGGTGCGGTACCTATAATCGGATCGTCAAAGCGGTTCAACTCGCGTCGTCGCGCATGTCCGGAGGTGCGTCATGACAAGCGTCGACCCGCGACCGACTGAACGGAGCGACCAGCGCATTTCTCGTCGCCATTTTATCCGCGTAGTTGCCGCGGGCGGCGCCGGTCTCGTGATCGCCGCCTGCGCGCCAGCGCCCGGGACGCCGACTCCGGTACCCGCCGCGACGAGCGCGCCGGCCCCGACAACTGTGCCGGCGCCAACCACCCCGCCGCGACCGTCGGTCGCGGTTGCGCCCACCGCGGTCGCTCAACCGACCGTCGCGGCCTCGCCGACCGCCGCTGCCGCGCCAACGCTCTCCCGCCGGACGATTCCCCAGGTGGTCGACGCCTACCTGAAGGTTGGTTCGGACGGAAAGATTCAACTCTTGACCGGCAAGGTCGAGTTCGGTCAGGGGATTCAAACTGGTTTCGCCCAACTCGCGGCTGAAGAACTGGACGTGCCGTTCGCCAGCGTCGACGTGGTCATGGGGATCACCGACAAGGTCCCCTACGACCTCGGCACCTTTGGCAGCCTGAGCACCCGAACCACCGGCGTGACGATTCGCCAGGCCGCGGCCGAGATGCGCCAGTGGCTGGTCGAACTGGGGAGCCAGAAACTTGGCGTGCCGGTCGATCAACTGACAACCAAAAACGGCGCCGTGGTCAGCACGGTCGACGCAAGCAAGTCGGTGAGCTACGCCGACCTTGCCTCGGGACAGCCGGCCAACATCCCGGTCCGGGGGCAGGCGAAGCTCAAGGATCCGGCGCAGTACACCATCGTCGGCAAGGCGATTCCGCGGGTCGACATTCCGTTCAAAGTCGACGGCGCGATGAAGTACGGCTACGATACCACGGTGCCCGGTATGGTTCACGGCAAGGTCGTTCGGCCACCTTCCTGGGGAGCGACGCTGGAGAGTATCGATTTTAGCGCCGCGAAGGCACTCCCGGGGGTTGTCGGGGTGTTCCGCGAGGGCGATTTTGCCGGCCTCGCGGCGGAACGCCACGAGCAGGCCGAGGTGGCCCTGGCTGCGGTGACCGCGAAATGGACCGAGAAAAAGTTGCCGTACACCTCGGAAAATATCTACGACGCCCTCAAGACGACGAAGGATCAAGGACAGGCCCTCGGTCAGAGCGGCGACGCCGCGACCGCGCTGAGCAAAGCGGCGAAGAAGGTCAGCGTGTCCATTCGCGCGCCCTACATCGCGCACGCTCAGATCGAGCCGATGACCGCCCTGGCTCACGTCCAGTCCGATAAGACCGAAATCTGGACCTCCACGCAGAGCCCATTCACGATTCAAGACGCGGTGGCCCAGGAACTCCGGCTGGCGCGCGAGCAGGTCACCGTTTATCCGATGATGTCCGGCGGCGCGTTTGGCCGGAAGAACTTGCCGGACGCCGCGGTCGAAGCCGCTCGCCTCTCGCGGGTGCTCGGCAAGCCGGTGCGGGTGAACTGGAACCGCAACGAGGAGTTCCAGTTCGACCACTTCCGGCCGGCGATGCTGATTGAGCTGACCGCCGGTCTCGACGACAAGGGGGCGCCGTCGGGTTGGGACTATACCCTTTACGCGGCTGCCTATTTCCCGGAGGGCGCATCGCGGCCAACCTCCAGTTCGGCCCAGACCGGCGCGAACGCGCTCGACATCTACGCGATTCCCAACGCCCAAACCACGTTCTATCAGGGCGTTGCCCCGCTGCCGCCGGAGCACTGGCGCGCCAACGGCGCCCCGGTCAACGCGCTCGCCCGGGAGTCGGCGATTGACGAACTCGCCGCGCTGGCTGGGGTGGATCCGGTCAGTTTCCGCGAGCGGCTGCTCGGAAAGAATCCGCGCCTCGCCGCGGTGATGCGCGCGGCGGTGCAAAAGGCGGGGTGGAAGCCGGGGAAAGGCTCGACCGGGAAAGGCTTCGGGATCGGCCTCGACTTCAGCGACAACACCTACGTCGCGGAGGTGGCCCAGGTCGCGGTCGACAAGACGACCGGCAAGATCCAGGTCAAGCACGTCGACTGCGCGATCGACTGTGGTCTGGTCGTCAATCCCGGCGCGGCCAGCGCGCAGGTCGAAGGCTCGATCGTCATGCAGGGCACGAGCAGCACTCTGAACGAGCAGATCACGTTCGTCGGCGGCAAGGTCACCAACGCCTCGTTCTCGCAGTACAACCCGATCGGTTTCCTGGACGCGCCGACGGTCGGCGTCGTCTTCGTCGAAGACAAACACCAACCACCGCAAGGCATCGGCGAGCCAGCGGTCGGCGCGGTGTCGGCGGCCATCTCCAACGCGGTCTACGACGCGGTCGGCGTTCGCCCGCGGGACCTGCCGTTCCTGCCGGCGAAGATGCTCGCCCTACTCAAAACAACGGGAGGCTAGTCAACATTCCTTCATGCGGATCTACTTCATTCGCCACGGCGAAAGCGAGGCGAACGTTCTTCGTGAGATTTCGAATCGGGGCCTCAAGCATCCTTTGACCGATCTGGGGCGGAGGCAGGTGGAGGCCCTGGCTCGGGAACTCCGTGGCGAAAGCGTCGCGCGAATCTACACCAGTCCGCTCCTTCGAGCGGTGCAGACGGCGGAGATTCTGAGCGAGCGACTGGCGCTGCCGGTGACGGTCGATCCCGCGCTCCGCGAAGGAGACATGGGCATTCTCGAAGGGCGCTCGGACGACGAGGCGTGGCGGATCCTCGAGGAACTGGTCCACGACTGGTACCGCAGGGGACGCTGGGAGAGCCGGGCCGAAGGCGGTGAAAACTTGCACGACATTCAGGCGCGCTTCGTCCCCTTCCTGGAATCGCTGCTCGCCGAGCACGCCGCGGCCGACCAGGATTTGATCCTGATCGGCCACGGCGGTACCTACATCGCGATGCTGCCAGTCATCCTTGCCAACGTCGATCACCAGTTGGCGCTCGCAAGCCCGCTTCCCAACTGTGGCTACGTGACCGCCGAGGCTTCCGCGAGCGGTCTGGTGTGCCGAAGTTGGTGCGGAAGGGAGATCTGACGACAACCGAGCGGGAGCGGTCCGGTCATCCGCTCCGCCACATAATCTCCCGCACCCGGTCAATGGGGATGGCTTCGCGGACGTGGCCGTCGCGGCCGACGACGGTTTCGGCCTTGAAGAGGGCATTCAGAATCGCCTCTTCGACGGATTCGACGGTGGCCTGGAAGAGTTCGGTGATCGCCGGGCCGTCCTCGGCGATGGCGCGATAGCTGATCACCGGGCCGGCCGGATGCAAAGGCACGCGATTGCCATTGCTGAACGCGATCACGAAGTCGCCACTGCCGTGGCCGGCTGGTGAACCGGTCCGCGCCAAACCGAGCGCGGCGCGCCGGGCAATTCGGGCGAGTTGGCGCGCGTCGAGCGGGGCGTCGGTGCCGACGATCATCATGATCGAGCCGGGGCCGGTCGCCGGATCGGGCGCGTCCGGGGCGAGCTGGCCCGGGCCAGCCTCGGCCAGGTAACGCCCGACCGGGGCGCCGTCGATACGGAGTTCGTCGCGCCGGCCGAAGTTCGCGAGGACCAGCGCGCCGAGGTGAAAAACCGCGCCGGCGAGGTCGATCCGGCGCGAAGCCGTGCCGATTCCTCCCTTGAAGCCATAGCAACTCATCCCCACGCCCGCGCCAACCGCGCCCTCGGCGACTGGTCCCCCGGCGGCCTCGCGGAGCGCCTGCTCGACGTGCTCCGGGCCGACGTGTCGCCCCTGGATGTCGTTCAGGTAACTGTCGTTGCACTCGCCGACGACGCAGTTCACGCTCGTCAGGTCCGGATTGAGTTCGATCAGGTGGCTAATCAGCGCGTCGGCGACGCGGGGGACGTTCAGGGTGTTCGTCAGCAAAATCGGCGTCTCGATGACCCCAAGCTCGGCTACCTGGGCGAGGCCAATCGTCTTGCCAAAGCCATTCAGAACGAAGCTTGCCGCCGGCACTTTTTCCCGGAAAGGATTGCCGGCGTGCGGCCAGATCGCGGTGACCCCGGTGCGTACCGGACCCACACCCCGAACCAGCGGCCCTTCGCCGCGAACGAGCGAAGCCTGTCCCACCCGGACGCCCGGAACGTCGGTGATCGCGTTACCCGCCCCAGTCGGCAATCGTCCGATCCGAATCTCCAGATCCCGAGCGCGTGGCCGGCTCATGGGAGTTTGATTCCCGAGGTGATCGTGAGGAGCTGGGCGTGGAGACCCGGGTTCGCGACGAGGAGGCCGGTCTCCATCGTCCAGGGTCCGCCACGCAGATCGGTCACCGTTCCGCCGGCTTCGGATATCAGCAGGTTTCCGCCGATGACGTCGTAGCGGCCACTGGTGATCTTGGCGTGGGCGTGGAGGCGACCCATCGCGACGTAGGCCTGGCCCAGCGCGGTCGAGCCGAGGTTTCGCGCGTAGGGAGCTTTCGCGGTGATCGCGGTCACTAGACTAATGCTCGCCTCCCAGATCCTGTGATTATTTGAATAGTGCAGGTCGATCAGCGCCTGGGCGAGATCCTGCTGACCGGAGACCCGGATCGGCCCATCGTTCAGGAACGCGCCCTGTCCCCGAACGGCGTGAAAGAGTTCGTCGCGGATGGGATCGTAGGTGACGTTGAGCACCGCCTCGTCGGGATTTCGGAGATCCACGAGTGAGATCACCACCGCGAAGAAGGGCAGGCCACCGGCGTAGTTCGCGGTGCCGTCGACCGGATCGATCAGCCAGAGGCGCCCGGAGGTGCCGGCTCGCGCGCCTTCTTCCTCGCCTTCGATGGCGTCGCCCGGAAACTCCTGTTGCAGCGTGGAGCGAATCAGCGCCTCGGACTCGCGGTCGGCGACGGTGACCGGATCCGCCCACCCTTTCATTTGCACTTCGAAGCCGGTGCCAAAATACCGGGTGAGAACCTTCCCCGCGGCCAGCGCCAGATCGCGGGAGGTAGCCAGTTCGCGTTCGTAGAGCATCGGGTCTCCAAATAGTTACGCGGAATCCAGAAGACAGGAGCCAGGAGTCAGGAGTCAGAAGGGATGCGACTTGCCACGAAGTCGTAGGCTTGCCGGGCGATTTCAACGGATTGTTGGGCTTCAGCTTGGGTGGGTGGCGAACCACTGCCGGGATAGCGAACATCTACCGCGTAGGTCGTAAGCACGATCGTGTCGGCGCCTAAATACGCGAATTCGGGCTCAATCGCCTGGCAAAGATTGCGAAGTTGGGCGAGGTCGTGGGTTTGAGGAAAGGGCTGGTTGCGAAAGGCGAGATACGCTTTGAGCGCCTTCTCCACGACCTGTTGGGAGTGAAATGCCGTCGAGCGCGAATACTCCTCGCCTCCCTCCAGCAGGAACTCGGCAGTGCGAAGGTCTTGCCTGGCAAGGGTGAGCCAGTTGTGGGCCTCGGCAAGATTCTCAGGCAGCATACAGGAGGCGCCCTTCGCGCTCGACTGTTGCCGGGAGAGAGGCGAGGGCCTGACGTCGTCGATTGAAAAACTCGTGATTCATGGCGACGATATCGGCGGCAATGCCAAGGTCACTAAGAGAAAGATAGGCACGCCGCTGTATCGCGCGCAATTGCTCGGCGTTGTCCGATACAAGCAGGAGGAGATCGTAATCGCTATCTAGCGTCGCTTCGCCTCGCGCCCGCGAGCCGAAGAGAAAAATGGCCTCGGGTTGCACGGCCGCGACCAGCCGGCGAACGATTTCGTTGAGGGTTGGGTCGTGGATATTACGAAGGGAGGACGGCGTGTGCGCCGGGCGCTTTTCCTGCGACGACATCGGTCTTTACATCCTCCTTCGGACGGCTCCCTTTCCTCATGTTAGCATCCGCGCCACTATAGTTCGGTCACTGTTGGCAACTGTGAAAGAACGAAGTCGTAAGTGGTTCCAGCACTTTGGAGTGCGCGCTCGGCATCTTGCTCCGTCTGACTGGGTTGGACCCGGTCGTAACGTGGCGCGACCGCATAGGGAGCCAGCGCGATGACTGCCGATTGCACCTGGGAGAAGTCGGGCGCGATGCGCTCGCATTCCGTGAGGAGTGCGACGAGATCGTGCGTCCTTCGAAATGGTTGGCCGCGCGAGGCCAGAAATGCCTTGAGTGCCTTCTCAGCAGCTTGCTGAGCGTGGAAGAGGGTGGGCTCCACCAGAGGTGGGTCACCCCTCAGCAGGCGCTCGGCAGCCAGCAAATCGATGTTCGCCAGATAGATGAGATCACGTGCCTCGGCCGCGTTCTCAGGCAGCATACAGCAGTCGACCCTCGCGCTCGACGGTTGCCGGAAGCGAACTCACCGCTCGGCGGCGCTGCTCGAAATGGGCTCGGTCCATAACCACGATGTCGACCGGAACACCCAGACCTAGCATCGCGGCGTAGCCTCGGCGCGCCACGGCGTAGTGCTCGTCCGAAGGTTCATTTACAAGAAGTAGGATGTCGTAATCGCTGTCTAGCGTCGCTTCGCCTCGTGCTCTCGAGCCGAAGAGAAAAATGGCCTCGGGTTGTACGGCCGCGACGAGCCGGCGAACGATTTCGTTGAGGGTTGGTTCGTCAGTTATTCGCTGAGTGGCCGGCGTATGTGTCGGCTTGTTTTCGTCCGACTGCATCAATCTTGGCGTCCTCACCCGGATGACTTCCCCTCCCTATGTTACCATTACGGCGGCCAATCCCTCCAGGCGAGTGAGTTATTGATGAGCAAAGAGTCCCCGTTTTCCGACCTGGATTTGTCGCGGTGGAAGGAGTACGACGACATCTTCACCGGCACCCTCTGGCTGCTCGGCGCGCGCGATAAGTCGGGGGCGCACGCCGGCGACTACTGGGGGAACTTCGTACCGCAGGTCGCAACCCAGGTCATTCGACGCTTTAGCAAGCGGGGCGAAGTGGTCGTCGATCTCTTCAACGGCATGGGGACGACGCTCATCGAGTGCCGCCGGTTGGGCCGCCACGGCATCGGGGTCGAGTTGCAACCGGAGATCGCGAGCCGAGCCCTCTGCCGCATCGGCGAAGCTCCGAACGCCGACGACGTCAAAACGCCGGTTCTCGTCGGCGATTCCCGAGATCCGGAGATCGTCGCGCGGGTCCGCGCCGAACTGGCCGCGCTGGGAGAATCGCACGCCCACTGCGTGATTCTCCATCCGCCCTACTTCGACATTATCAAGTTCAGCGACGACCCCCGCGACCTGTCCAATTGCGGCACCCTGGACGACTTCCTGAAAGACTTTGGCACGGTCGTGGAGAACGCGATCGAGTTGCTTGCCCCGGGCCGCTTCCTGGCGCTGGTGATCGGCGACATCTATGAGAAATCCCAACTCGTGCCGCTGGGATTTCTCTGCGCCAACGTCTGCACCGAAAGAGGGCTGCAATTCAAGGCAATCAACGTCAAGGACATCCAGGGCAACGAAAGGGGAAAAGGAAAGAATGAGAACCTCTGGAAATACCGCGCTCTCAAGCAAGGGTTCTATATTTTCAAGCACGAGTACGTGATGATTTTCCGGAAGGCTGATAGCAGACTCGATATGGCTGCTAATAGAAGGAAGGGGGCACACGAGATTTAAGCCTGTCGTGATCTTCTAAGCAGGAATCTCCAAATGGTTAACTTCACCACCTGCGTTTTGACACGCGCCTATCTATCGAGGAAGATACCTCGCCAACAGTCAGGCAAGCTTGATCATCGAGCGGATTATCTGGATCTTTGGCGTTACAGTGTTGATTAAGTACGGAGTGTGGTCGTTTGTTCCCCATCTGAAATCCCGCGCGGATGGATGGCTGAAAGCTACGAGAAGAGCCACGGAGTTGTTAACTCGGACTCGCTCAATTTCCGGATCTATCGTTGTCCCATGCGTCGGTGGCAGGCCAAGCGCAGGACCCATCCAATCTCGCACTCCCCTACCCTGTACAACAATGACGTTCGGCTTCAATATCTCCAAACATCGACGGAAATGACCGGAGCAATTGTGCTGCATTTCGCCCGTCGACATGCCTTCGCCAGCCGGAGCGGGGTTATCCGAGTTGACGGCCTCGGTCGGCTCGGGAGCATCGGCTCTGACCGCGGAGCAAAGTAGGAAGTTCACGAGGGCGAAGGCGTCGAAGATGTGCTGGTGTTTGTCATTGATTTGCGGGGTCTCGTCGCGGAAGTTGCTTCCCAGCCCTAGCCCCAAGAGCAACCGGAGCACGCTGGTCGTCCCCTTCATATGAGAATTGCGGTTTCGATATCCGCCTCCTGCGTAGAATCGGCGGTGCAAGCCGCTTTCCATCAGGACCGTGTTCCAACGCTGATCCATCGCGACGTGGATTGGGTTGTGTCCGCATTCTTGCCCGACCACGACAATCCGCAAAGGCCGACCATCGACGGCCAGGTCGTAGTGCCGTCCCAGGTGGTGCAATTGCCCCTCATAAAATTGGCCGTGGTGCGATGCCTTACAGCGATTAGCGAAACCACACACAAACTGCTTGCGTTCCGGCTCCAACACATTCGTCGCGAGGTATCGCTCCATCTCTTCCCGACGGCGGGCCGTCAAGTCAGGATTCGACGTATAGACGTGCGGCATCGTATTCCCCCAGATACCCTTGTGTACGTCAGCACCGCTGCGGCTTCACATTCGCACACCGGCGGCAATCACAGCACCCGAGCAAGAATGGAAGTTGTAGGATTACTTGGCAATCCCGTCAATCCATTTGTCCGTAGTTGATTACTGGGCTGGGGGTAGTTGGCGATGATTCTGGATCCGCGACTCCGGAACCGACTTGTTACGCGGCGCGACACATTGATCGACAGAGGGGAGCTACCGTCAGAGAGCAAACTCGCGACCTACCACGCGGCATTTCGGGATCGCTTTGGCCCGGAAGTGATCCGTAACTTGGACGGTGAGGCCCTCTTGAAGACCCTCCATCGAAATGGCGACCGTGACAGCCTGGTTTATTGGCTGGAGTTCAAGAACGACGACGAGTTCCCGGACATCTTCGGGGGCATCGGTGGCGGGACCGCGTTGAAGTTTGGAGTGTACTGGCGGGCCGAGCGTCAGTGCTGGATGACCGGCAGCTCTCAAAAGCAGCGCGAGATTGGCGTCGACGAGGCAATCGGAATCGCGCGCCAGCATCGCGATCAACTGATCCGAGGGGTCGACCTAATCGCGAACCTACGGAGTGACGGTAACGACGAAGACTACCGCCGCCTTCAGGAGCAACTCGACGCGTTTGCCCCAGCGGTGTCCATCTCCGCGTGGGGACACAAGTACTTTCAGCTGCTGAATCCTGACAAACTCGACGATTACCACAACACCCAATGGCAGCACCATCACCTGATCAAGCTTCTGCAAATTCCGCCCGAAGGAGGCGGCAGATACCTGTGTGCTGGTCGTTACGTCGCTCTCTCGCGCGACCTTGATTTGCCATTGACTAACCTTGGGAGAATCTTGAACCTGGTCAATGGGCGTCCTCACCGCTACTGGCGGGTGCTCGTGCGTTACCAGCAGCCGTATCGCGATGGTTGGCCCGGTATGCGTGATGGAAGCTACGTCGCGATTGGCTGGAAGAAGCTTCCCGACTTGACTACGCTCGCTCCCGACGGTTTCGTTCGCGATAGCGCGACGAAGACTGCCTTGAAGGACGCGTTTCATCGCGCTTACCCGGGCCCTCCTCCCGCGCCTTCACAGGTGAAGGAAGTTTTTGACTTCGCCACGGGAATGGCCAGCGGTGACCTCGTCCTCGCGGTGTATGGCTCCCAGATTCTGGGAGTCGGCAGAGTCACGAGCGATTACACCTACGATCTATCGGACGCAGAGTTTCCTCACCGCCGAGCGGTCGAGTGGCTCACAACTCATAAGTGGCAGATTCCGCCGACACAGAGCTTGCATCGCCTGACTGTCGAGGTCCTGGAGCAAGCCAACACCTTAGTTGAGATCGAGAAGTATCTGTTGGAAGCCGACACGGACGTCGTAGTTCCGCCTCCGATGCCACAGCCGCCAAAACGACTGGAGGGGATATCGGGCCGAATTCACAACATTCTCGAGCGGAAAGGCCAGGTGATCTTGTATGGTCCACCCGGCACCGGCAAGACACACTGGGCCGAGATGGCAGTACGGGATATCGCCGCTCTGGCCCGATTCCGACGGCGCTTTGGAGATCTGACTGACCAAGAGAAGACGAGGATTCTCGGTAATGGTGCATCGGTCACGGGCGCAGTTCGTATGTGTACCTTCCACCCGGGTTATGGCTACGAGGACTTTATCGAGGGCTACCGCCCCGAAAGCAACGGCGACGGGAAGGTGGCCTTCGTCCGCCACGACGGCATCTTCTCGCAAATTTGCCAAGACGCCGCTAACGATCCGTCCCAACCTTATTTCCTAATCATCGACGAGATCAATCGTGGCGACATCCCCCGCATCTTCGGCGAGCTTCTAACCATCCTGGAAAAAGGTCGCCGGGGACGGGAGGTTCTCTTACCCCTCAGCGGCGCGCCTTTCCAAGTTCCACCCAACGTCTTTGTCATTGGCACGATGAACACCGCCGACCGCTCGATTGCCCTTCTCGACGCGGCGCTCCGGCGTCGCTTCGGTTTTATCGAACTGATGCCGGACTCATCGGTGCTGGGCAACGTCGTCATCGAAGGACTCCCTCTCTGCAAGTGGCTCGATTCCCTCAACGAGCGGATTCGTACGAACCTCGGACAGGATGCCCGAAACCTCCAGGTGGGCCACGCCTACTTCTTGGACAAGGGTCAGCCGGTCCGCGACCTGTCCCACTTGGCCACGATCATCCGCGACGACCTGATCCCGCTTCTCGAAGAATACTGCTACGAGGACTATCGCACTCTGGAGCGACTGCTGGGGAATCGGCTTGTCGACCTGGATGGCCAGCGGATTCGCAACAAGTTGTTCGAGGAGGATCGGGGCGCCGATCTCGTCACCGCCCTCCTAGCACCTTGTCCCGAACTAGCGACTACGGCCGAGGCAACCGGACAAGTCACCGATGAGAGTGAAGCCGACGTTGATGCTGCGCCGACTGACGCCGAGTTGACGATTACCTGATGCACCAGCCCATCAAGGTGGATCTCGTCGAGTGGCAGGAGAGCAGCCCTGACACGAACCCCTTCCTGCGAGACGAGTTTCTCGACGACGACGGTAGTCGTGACCTGGCGAAGCTTCTCTCTGATCGTGGGATGGTCGAGATCGACGAACTTCGCACCGGGCTCTACGTGCGTGCAACCTCATTTGTTGGACGGGTCCAACTTGGCCGGATTCGGATTACGATCCGACCAAAGCTGGCCGCGCCTACCCTGGTTCGGCTCCTTCATTATGCCTACGAGTTACGTGACGTTGGTCGGTATCCCGCCGTCGAGTACGTAACGAACCCGAAAGCCACGCTTCACGACATACTTATCGCTCAGCTCGTAGCCGAGACGGACAACCTTCTGCGGCGCGGTTTGCACCGTCGCTACGTGTCACGCGCCGAGGAGCTAGCGTCGCCTCGCGGTAAGATCGACGTTCAGTCCATTGCCCGGACCGGCACGGTCGATCGGACGACCATTCCGTGCACGTATTATCCTCGCCTCGAAGATCACTTGCTGAATCAGGTGCTCGCGGGGGGGCTGACCTACGCGGCAGGGCTCACCGACGATGTCGTTTTACGAAGCACGGTACGCCGTGTCGCCCGGCAACTCCGCGAGAGCGTCTCGGGCATCGCTCTCAGCCGCGATATCTTTCGGCAGCTTTGGCGGGTGCGCAACCGCATGACGACCGTCTACGATTCTGCTCTTCGACTGATCGAACTCCTCTACGCCGGCCACGGAATTACCCTGGACGAGCCTGAAGGCGTCATGCTACCTGGCATTCTCATCGACATGAATCGTGTGTTCCAGGCACTGCTGTCCCGCTTTCTGCGTGACCATTTGGAAGGTGACGCCCTACAAGACGAGAAGCGCCTCACCGGGATTTTCGATTACGTCTCCGGTTACAATCCCGGCAAGTTTCAATCGCCCACCCCGCGGCCCGATTTCGTGGTCACGCGCGAAGGTCGGACGATTGCGATTCTCGACGCGAAGTACATGGACCTTCAGACCAGGTCCCCCAGTCGGGACGTCATCTACCAACTCGCTATCTACGCTTTGAGCCGTGATCGCAACGCTGATCGGACCGCGACAATCTTGTATCCAGCTATCAGCGCGAATGCACAGGAGGCCCGCTTAGATATTCGGGATCCGTTTCGGCAGGAACGGAAGGCACAGATCATCATTCGCCCAGTTGACCTGGAGCGGCTGGACCAACTGGTGAACTTTGAGGATTCCGCCGCGATGCGCCGATATCGCGCGGGCTATGCCCGTTGGCTTGCCTTCGGCCACGGCCCGACAGATGCTCGGACCTCGTAATACCGTGAACCTGTAATTATGTGGTGAATGAGAAGCAGGAGCGGGGGAACAATTCGATCTTCGCCATCTGTCCGGTCGGGGTGCATGCTCTCGTTATCAGCGTCAATCTGCACACGGCCCACCGCACCGGGAACAACTGATTTGCGCTCAGACGACGCGCTACCTGCGCCTGCGCCCTTTCCCGTTTGCCAGCCCCCACCGACCGGTCCACCACCTTGCTCGTGCCACGCCCGTGTTCTACCACCACTCTGACCTCACGAAATCTGCGCGCTTACAGGCGCGGGCTGGCGGCGTATAATGGGCGATCATGCTCACCTGGCTCTCTTTGCCGAAAGGGTTGCTGCGGGCCCGCTCCCCGGCCCTGCTCCTGGGATCACTCTGCCTCCTCCAGGCGACGACCGGCTTCAACTGGAGCGCCTACTTCGCTTTTGGTGGCATCTTTCTTCGGGTAAAGCTCGGGCTTTCGGTTGAAGAAATCGCGCTCCTCGTGAGCTCGTCGTTTCTGGTCTACTGCATCATCCAGTTTGGCGTTAGTCTCGTCGTGGACGTGGGGGTTCGCGTCGTCGGACTGCGCGTCATGCTACTGCGGTCGCCCGTCCTCTATGGCCTTGGCATGACGATCCTCGTTCTCGGCTCGAGCCCTACGACCGCCATCGGCGGGGTCGGGTTGATGGGCCTCGGCGCGGCGACGCTCCCCCTGATGCTCGCCGCAGTTGCCGCGAGCACGCCGAAGGGCGCGAGTGGGCGGATGGCAAGCCTTCTCGGCGTCGCCTACGTCGCCGGCCAGATCGTCGCGCTCGGCGTTGGTTGGTTCCTCGTGACCGGTGCTCGGACGGATACGCTATTCGTTGTCTTGTGTGTCATCTGGACCGTGACCGCGGCGTTTTGCCTGGCGTGCCTGCGACTCGAGCCGGGCTCTGATTCACGACAAGTGTCATTGCCAAGCGCGTTCGCCGTAGAGATGCGCCGGAGCTTCGGCGCGCTCTGGCACTCCATGGGCGAGCCGCGCACACGCGCGCTGAAGGTCATCATTCTCGTCGCCGGCGTCGCGCCGGTTCTTGCCGGGATCTACATCCCGCTCTATCTGATCAAGTTGGTCGAGGACCCTTCCCAGAGCGCCGGCTACATTGCGGCGTCGACCACGTTGGGCTACGCAATGGCCAGCGTCCTGACCCCTCTCGTCGGCGCCTACACCGACCGATGGCGCAACGCGTCAATCGTGCTCCTGGCCATACTCGTCTTACTCGCCGTGATCGCAGCCGCGATGAGCCAAACCACGAATCCGCTCGCGGCGAGTCTTCTGGCGGTGGCGTTGACCGTCAGCGGTCAGTGCCTGACAATGCTCCAGAATGCCATCATGCTAGCGCACGTTCCCCACGAATCAGCGACGACGTTCTTCGCCGCGAATCAGCTCCCCTTCTACGGTGGCCTCCCGATTGGCTTAAGCCTTGGGATTGGCGTCGTTGGTCTGACGGGCTCGCTAGGGAATGCTCTCCTGGTCGTCGCCGCGATGTTTGGCGTCGGTGCTGCCGTTTGGTGGTGGCACGTCGCGCACAACATGGCGCGGCGTTCGACCAGCGGATGATCATCTTCGTCTGAGGAGTTACTTCGCCGGCAGATATTCGTTCTACGGCGACACTCAGCACCTCAGGCCGATACCCTCGTCGTACGTGTGGAATGTAGCGCGTCAATGTTGCAGGGCCAGGGGCCGTCCTTTACCCGCCCTTTGACCCTCAATGATCGGGTCTGAATTGGTGCTCGATGACCAAGCTCCGCCGTCAGCCGTCCGGCTCGCAGACGTCGGCGTAGCGGTCCCAGAGTCGGCGTAGCTCGGCGTCTTCCCGCTCGATCTTGCCTCGCCCGACTATATCGAGTAGACAATGCTATCTGACAGAAGATGAAGATTTTGCCACGTTTGGCGAAGGTGACATCGTGGAAGCTGTACGAACCGCAATCACTTCGGGGGGCGCATTGTCATTCCTGCCGCGTATCGGCAGGCGCTGGGCATCCACCCGGGTGATCCGGTGATTCTGCGTCTGGAAGATGATGAAGTACGTCTGATCACCCCGAGCCAGGCAATCCGACGCGCTCAGAGCCTGGTGCGCCATTACGTCCCGGCTGGACGATCCCTGGTCGAAGAACTGATCGCTGAACGGCGAGCCGAAGCCGCCGATGAGTGACTTCGTGGCCGACGCGTGGGCCATCCTTGCCTTGCTTAATGAGGATACGGGATCGGAGGCCGTCGCCGATGCCGTGACGCGTGGCGTGGCCATCAGCACGGTGAATCTGTCCGAAGTCGTTGCAAAGCTTGCCGATGCGGGCGTTCCCGACCTCGTCATCCGGACGGTTGTCGGCGAATTGAGCCTCGAGTGCAGCTCATGCTCGTTACCCGAAGCTTCTTGCAGCGACACGGAGAAGCTTCCAGGGTATGTTGGACCATTGGCAACGCTTTAGCCCCACCGCACCGTTGGACGCGGTTGTCGCGGTTTAGTGTCCCGCCAGGGCGGGGTGGTGGTAGCACACCAATGCGGGGCGCCCTCTGGGCCGGGTGTCCTGATTTTGCTCCAGGCAGATTGAGGACCTGAGACGACAGCCCGGTCGCGCTCGTGTGATATCATGCCGCCACGATGCGTAATACCAAACTCGTCTTCATCGAAGGGCTTCCGGGCTCGGGCAAGACGACCACCGCGGGTATCCTCGCCGCCATGCTCGCGCAACGCGGCATCGCGGCGTCGTGTTTCCTCGAGGATCAGGCTGAGCATCCGTTGAACGTCGGCGGTGCTCTCCATCCCGCGGGACGGACACCCGGGGCGGCGCTCTTCGCGCGCTACGCACCCGAAGCATACGTCGACGAAAGTCTGCAACGCTGGCGGGCGTACGTCACTGCCGCCGAAGCGGCGGATGCCGTCCAGATACTTGAGAGCTACCCGTACCAGAACTCGGTCCGGATCCTTCTGCAAATGGATGACCCGATCGACCACATCCGGGCGTACGCGTCCGCGGTCGAAGATCTCGTGCTGCCGCTCCGACCGGTGCTCGTGTATCTCGAGCGTCGCGACCAGACCGGCGCGCTTCAGGCGATCGCCGCGCAACGGGGCGCGGACTGGACGGCCTTCGTTGCCGAACTTGTCTCTGACTCGCCACTGGGGCGGCGCCAAGGTCTCCAGGGCATTGAGGGCGCGCTGGCGTTCATGAGCGACTACAAGGCGGTAATCGATGAGTTGCTCCGGGTGTCGCGGCTGCCCCGGCTCGTCCTGGTAGATTGCGCGGGCCAGTGGGAAAATTGCCATCGGCAGATCTTGGAATTCCTCGAGGTCTAGCGCTCTCGTTTCTTACCCCATTCGCCCCGTGACATCTGCTTTCCGCTATGTAGCAATACCATCGCCGGCGGGTGGTCGCTCGACTTTCGCGCGTGCCAGACGCGATAGCGATTGTCTTCGTAGGCCACTCGAACTGCTTTGAACAGGGCTTGCATCTCCCGCTCGTAGGGCAGGAATCGGTTCGCGACGAGCCAGAGGTTGCCGGAGGGCGACAGGACGCGGTGGGCGTCCCGAATGAACTGCTGGGCCACGCTACGTTCCGTTTCCACTCCCTGATGAAACGGTGGGTTGGTTAGCACGTCGTCGAATGACTCGCCGAGGACCGCCGAGGCGCAATCGCTCAGCCGGACCTCGGCGTTCGGGACATTGTTGAGCCGGTAGGTTCGGCGAGTTGCCTCGACCGCGGACGCGCTCGCGTCGAGGCTGACGACCCGCGCGGCTCGCTGGGCCGCGACGAGGCCGACGACGCCGTAGCCGCAACCCAGATCCAGCAGAGCGCCTCCGGTCGTGACCCGCGCGGTTTCAATCAGCGCCCGGGTGCCGTCGTCGAGGCAGTCCCAGGAGAAGATGCCGGGACGGGTGACGTATCGCCAGGTCTGGCCGGCCACCTCTAGCGTCCGCTCGGAGTATCGGATCACGTCTTCGTAAGCGGGTGGGACGACAACAGTCGGGCCGCGCTGGAAGCCGACGACCCGGTGACCGGCCTTGAGGCCGAGCAGCGCGGCCGGTCCCAGGATTTGTTCGCTGTCTTTGATCAGGCTTTTGACACCCGCGTGATTCGCCCCGGCCACGAAGAGCCGCCCCCGGGGCGTCAGGGCGCGCGCAGCCAGGGCAATCAAGCGGCGTCCCACGTCGCGGCCTTTCGGCGCGCGGAGAACGGCCAGGTCGTACTGGTCATCCGCGGCCGGTTCGCCGGCGAAGACGCTGGTCGTCGGCAGGCCATTCCCGGTGGACGTGAGCTTGGCCGCTTCGACCGCGACGACGTTGTCGTCGTACGAATCGACCGAAAGGCCCAGCCGCGACAGGGCGACCCGGACCAGACCCGGCCCGCAATTGAGGTCAAGGGCGCTTCGCGCTTCCGCGAGAGCGCCACGCGATGGTGTGTCCGATTGCAAGGCCTCGACAAGCAGTCGGCTCGGTATAACCAGATCGTCGAGGTCGGGCAAGCCGGGTTTCGTCGCGTAGACGATTGTCTGATCGGCGATCTCGGCCTGGGATCGTCCCCAGGTGTAGTAATCGGAACCGGTGCGCTCCACGACGGTCCTCCGGATTGTCGCTTCGTACGGGGTGTTGGGTGTTGGGTGCTGGGGGGCAACGGCCCTCACCCTCGCCCTCTCCCTCAGGGAGAGGGAATGAGCTTGCCACTATCCTTGCCTGCGGTAAGGTTGTTCCCCCTTCCCCCACCCCCGTCAGGGTCGCACCACTGTCCCGTCGGCTTTGCGGTCGTCGGGCATTTGGTAAACCTGGCGGGCCTTCTCCGGATCGAGGAGGCGCGCGGCCTTCGCTTCGTCGATGTCCACGCCGAGGCCAGGCTGGTCGTTGCCATAGAGATAGCCGCCTTCGAGCACCGCGTGGCCGGGAAAGACCTCGAGCTCTTCCGGCAGGAAGTGGTTCTCTTCCTGGATGCCGAAGTTCCAGCTGGTCATGTCCAGGTGGAACGCGGCAAGCTGGTTGACCGGATCGTTATCGCCGCCTTCCTGCCAGGCGGTGTGCACGCCGTACCACTCGGCAAGGTGGGCGATCTTTTGCGCTTGGGTGATTCCGCCGACCTTGGAAACCCGGCAGCGGATGAAGTCGATCAGCCGCTCAGAGATCAAGGGCAGCCACTCGTGCGGGTTGACGAACAACTCGCCCATCGCCTGGGGCGTCGTGCACTGCTCGCGGATGAGTCGGTAGTAGGCGATTTGTTCCGGCGACAGCGCGTCTTCGAGGAAAAAAAGGCGATACGGCTCCAGGAGCTTCGACAGCGTGACCGCGGCCTGGGGACGCAGGTGCTCGTGAACGTCGTGGGTGAACTTCAGCCCGAAGCCGAGTTTGTCGCGCAGATACGCGAACATGCGGGGGATGTTTTCCAGGTACTCCTCGTCGTCGAAGACCCGGCTCTGTGCCCAGGCATTCTTCGGGCGGGCCGCCTTGCCGGGTTCCAGAAATCCGCCGCCGCCGTACGGCCCAAGCTGACAGCGAATGACCCGGTAGCCCTCCTCGGCGTAGCGGCGAATGTCGTCTTCGAGCTCGGGCAACTCATTTCCCCCGGCGTGGGCGTAGCAGGGCACCGCGGTTCGGCAGGGTCCGCCCAAAAGCTGGTAAATCGGCAGACCGGCTTCTTTGCCCTTGATGTCCCAGAGCGCCACGTCAATCGCCGCCAGGGCAGTGTTCAGGATCGATCCGTTGCGCCAGTAACTGCTCGCAAAAGTTGTTTGCCAGATGTCTTCGATCTGCGAGGCGTCGCGACCGAGGAGCAGCGGTGCCAGGCTCTGCTCGATGACCGTGGCGACGGCCACTCCCTGATAGTGATCGCTCGCCGACCCGATGCCGTACAGGCCGGGCTGATCGGTAAGAACCTTGACGATGGACCAGGTGCCGTTCGCGCGGGTGCGGATACAGCGGATGCCGGTTATTTTCGCCACGATGTTCTTCCTCACACGGATTCAACCGGGCGAGTCTGACTCGCCCGGTCCGGGTCCAATGATGACACACCCGCCCGCGTGGGGTAAAGCGGCGGACGCGAAGCGCGTCCGCCGGGCTTATTGACCTGCCGTCGGCGTTTGAGCCGATGGCGGGACCTGAATCGCGAGAATCGCGCCGTGGGTAAAGTCGGTCAGGTAGAGATTACCCTGCTCATCCGAGCCGATATCGGTGATCGCGAAGTGATCCTGAAAGAGCAGGTTGCTCTGCCAGGCGCCGCCGACCTGCTGCAGACCCCAGATTCGGCCGCTGCAGAGGTCGCTGTAGAGGTAGATGCCCTGCAGCGCGGGATAGGCCGTGCCGCGGTAGACCTGTCCACCGATAATCGCGCAACCCTGGGAGTGGTCGTATTCGCTGACCGGCAAGGTGAACTTGGAGACATCGCAATTCGGCGTTCGGTGACAGTGCGAGCCCTCCAGAATGGGCCAGCCGTAGTTTTCTCCGCCGTGGCTACTGGCCGGCTGAAAGTCAACCGATTCGTACATGTTTTCGCCCACGTCGCCGATGTACAGGTCGCCGGTTTTGCTGTCAAACGAGAACTGCCAGGGATTCCGCAAACCGTAGGCCCAGATCTCCGGTCGCGCACCCGGCGTGTGGACAAAAGGATTCGTCGGCGGGATCTTGTACGGGTTGACCCCGGACGAGACGTCGATCCGAAGGATCTTCCCGAGCAAGGTATCCAGGCGCTGGGCGCTGTTGTCCGGATCACCCTCGATGCCGCCGTCGCCGACGCCGATGTACAGGTAGCCGTCCTTGGGGCCAAACGCCAGGTGACCGCCGTTGTGCGCCGGGTTCTGCTTGGGAATCGTCAGGAAGATGTCTTCGCTGTTCGGATCCGCGACGTTGGGATTTTTGGTCACCTGGTAGCGAGCGAATACTACGTCGCCGACCGGACCGAACTTCCCGCGTGGCTTCGTCGTGTAACTGACGTAAAAGTAACCGGTTTTCGCGTAATTGGGCGGGAAGGCGACGCTGAACATGCCTTGCTCGCTGTCGCAGCACTTGACGCGATCGGTGATGTCCAGGAAGGGCTTGGCCAGGGGCACCCCGTCCTTGACGATGACGATCTTGCCGGCGCGCTCGACGACAAAGAGGCGGCCGCTGCCATCGCCAGCGTTGGTGACCTGAACCGGACTCGGCAGGCTACCGTCGAGGGTGAGCTTTGGCCAGTTGACCGCGGGCGCGCTGGTCCCGGCGGTCACCGCGCTGGCGGTCGTGCCGGCGGTCGGCGGATGGCCAAAGACCCGGATCTCGCGCCAGGCGACGTAACTTGGTCCGTCGGTCGTGCGAATCATCACCCGATTGGTGACCCGCCCCGGAGTGACTGGTACCACGAGGGTCTGCCCATCGGACGTCCAGGTGTTCGTGAACTGCTTGTAGACCTGCAGGTTGCCCGCGTTATCGGCGAGGAGGATCTGGTGACTGGTCTGGCCATCCGGCTTCTGGGCCACCACCAGTTCGATCCGGTCGACGACATAGGGTTTGTCCAAGGTCAGCATAATCCACTGGGGCGGCGGCCCTCCGGCTCCCCAGAGGGTATTCGGATTCCCATCGATCGCGCTCTTCGTCGTGTCCGCGCCTCCGGACGCGGACACGGTTGCCTTGAGCGCGACGTTGGTGTCGCCATTCGCGCTCGCCGTCGCCGACGGTGTACTGGCCGGGTGGGCCACGGGAGTTGCCGCGGTAACCGTGGTGGTCGCCGGGCGGGAAACCGTCGGATTGGCCGGCGCGGTGGTTGGCTTCCCGGCCGTCGCGATCGCTGTTGGCGACGCGGCGGCCGGCGCGGGAGTGCGCGACCGGTTCGTCGGACTGGCGGCCACGCTCGCCGACGGAGACGCTACCTTGGTAGCCGACGTGGTCGTCTGAGTAATGGCGGCAGTGGGGACGCTTGCTTGCCGATTAGATCGGCAGGAGAGCAAAAAACTGGTGGACGTGACGAGAAAGAGGAGAAAGACAATTCGCCTGGTGGAGACGATGGGGCGCAGGCGCTCTGACATCGGACACAGCCTCGCATGACCCGGTCACGGCTCGTATGTTGGACGAAGTGGGAAGGGGGATCGTATCAGCCGGGGACCGGGTGTGAAATTTTGGGGCAGACTACCATCTGCCCCAAACCAGCGAACGCTATGCTAACTCGAAATTATTAAATGACTTTTAAATATTTGGGATACGTTACGATTCTTGACGACTCGGCGATGCAAATCAGTCCGCCGGTTCGGCAAGCCATTCCGTCCGGCGTCGAACAAGCTCGCCGCCGATCCAGGTGCTCCAATATTCCCGACAGTAGCCCCGCCCTACCGTACCCCCACCGGCACTCGGAGCGCTTGTCGGAGTCGATCGGCGATGATCGTTTCCTCGCCCTTTTCGACGAACTGGGAGACCACCAGTAGCGCGTTGCGCTGGACCGCGACCCGGATCGAGGGGTTGCCTTCGGCAAGCGCTTTGCCGACGCTCGCGGCGTCGATGCCGGCGACGGCGGGATCGATCGAAATCCGAGTGGCCGGAATGCCCTCGCTATACATCGCCTCGGTCCGTTCGGTCTTGACGCCCGGAAGATCCGCTACCGCTCGCTCGATCACCGCCATTTGCTCGTGCCACTGCTCGTACACCGCGTCGTGATCCTGATTGACGTAGATCTCGACCGCTTTGGCCATGCCCACGAGTTCCTCTTTGCCGACCTTCATGGGTCGACCGATCGAGTGGTTGGGGCTGGCGTTCATCGCGCAGGCCCGCAGAATCTCCGGCTTTGCCAGGACGATGCCGGCGGCTTGCGGTCCGCGAATCCCTTTGCCGCCACTGAAGACGACCACGTCGGCGCCGATGTCCGAAAGGCCTTTCAGGTTCTTGAGTGGCGGGACCTCAGCCGCGGCGTCGACGATGACCGGAACCCCTCGGGCGTGAGCGCTCTCGACCACCTCGGGCAAAAGCAACGGCAGCTCGAAGGTCCAGCGGGCGTAAGTGTGGAAGACGGCGGCGGTGTTCGGACCGATTGCCTGCTCGAGTTCCCAGCGCAGGGTTGACCGGCCACCGCCGATTTCGACCAGCTTCACGCCAACCTGGCGCACCGCGTGGTCGTAGCCGTTGCGGTGCGACCGTTGGACGACAATTTCGTTCTTCATGCCGGTCGTGTCCGGTAGCCGAGCGATCTTACCGGGGTCGGTTCCCGCGACGAGCGCGGCGGTCGCGATGGTCAGGCCGGCCGCGCAACCGGAGGTGACGTAACAGCCCTCGACCCCGATCAACTGGGCGATCCGCGCGCCGACCTTCTGATGAAGTTCGGGAAGGTCGACATAAGAGCGCGCGGCCTCGGCCATCGCCTCGACGACCTTCGGGTGCATCAGGGAACCGCCGATGATCGTCATCGGCCCCCACGCGTTGATGACCTTGCGTAGTCCTAGCTCTTCATACACGCCCACGATTATTTCCTCCGCTGCTCGTCGCGCCACTCTCGGAAGTGGCGCTCGGTTTCCGCGCTGGGGGGATAGACGCCGCGAAGCTCCGCGCCCTCGGCGAGAAGCTTGCGCAGGTAGACTTCGAGCTCTTCGTGGTAGATCACCGCCTCCACGACCTCGTCGACCAGGGCGCGGGGAATCACCGCGACCCCATCGTCGTCGCCGACCACGACGTCGCCGGGACAGACCAGCGTGCCGCCGCAGCCAATGGGAACGTTGAAGTCGACGTTATAGACCGTTCCGCCCGGACTCGCCGTGCCTCGGCAGAAGATCGGTAGCTCGCGCTCCGGTTGGTGAGGCGCGTCGCGAATCGCCATATCGGAAACCAGGCCGGCCGCGCCGCGCGACTTCAGGCGCAGGGTCAGCAAATCGCCGAAAAGACCCTGGTGAGTGAAGCCCAGGCCGTCGTGAACCAGGACGTCGCCGGGCTGACACGCCTCGATCGCGTCGTCGGGATGCCCGGGAAAAAGGGTACCGGGTTGGTAGGCGAGAGGCGCGATGTCTTCGCGGCCCGGCACGCTGCGCACGGTTACCGCCGGACCGACGGTTTTCATGCCGGGGACAAGCGGTTTGACCGGAATCCAGACCTTGGTGATGCCCTTGCGCCGCAAGATCGTCGTAATCGTCGCCGAGCTCGCGCGCCAGAGAACCTCGATCGATTCCGGCCGGGGGCGCGTGAATTCTGGTCCCTGCACCGTTGTACCATCCTCTTTTCATTGTTAGGTGGCCGTGGCTTCTAGGATAACGGAAAGGGGAAGCCGGAATCCAGAAGCCCACAGGCAGACTTGGCTATCGGAACGGTCTGCAGCCGAGAGGGGCGAGTGTATTCACACGCGAGATGCTATAGACGCCGCGCTCGAACGATTGGCTGCTGTTGTTACGGGAAGGGGACTTCACTCACGAGCAAAACGAGGATGCGAAGCCTGTGGGTCAAGCGAGGCATTGCGCTTTGAAGTCTGCTAAGTCGAACTGTACTCTTCGATCCACATCTCCAGTGGGAAACGTCCAGCCAAAGCACGGCGAAGGCTTCCACCGGCGTGAACGAACCGACAATTCTGACGACGGGCGATCTCAAGGTAAATCGCGTCGTAGTAGCTGCAACCGTAGCGCAGGCTTAGCTCCCAGGCTGGCACGATAAGGTCGTTTGTTTCGATTAAGACAATGTCGCGTTCGAGAAAACGCTCAAGTTGCTGACTTCCTTGCTGAGCAGTTAGTTTGCGAGCGAATACAGCCTGGTGAATGACCCCAGTGACTTCGTGCAGGAAGTTTTCGGGTGCCACGAGAGAGATCTTCCCTTCATCCGAATCCGCCTGGACTTGCCTAGCCGCTTGGACAAAGGGCGGACTGTTGATGTACCAACGACCTGCCACAGAAGCATCGACAACGACGCTCGGACGGTTAGCCAATAGATTCATCTCCCCGCTGTCGGCGGATGATGACTTTCGCGTCCTCTTCGAGTGGTTCCATCTCATCGACGACCTTGTTAGCTTCGGCAGATAGCTTGCGTCGGCGTTCCACTACCTCCGGGGGAATCGATGCTTGGTTTTGCTGTTTCATCACGTCGTCAAGCTCATCGAGACGGATAGTTCTTCGACTGGTCGTAGCCATCTTTTCACCTCTAGCCAGATTATAACCTTCCTCACGAACTTCCCACCGGGCGGACGGAAATCGTGCGAAGCCGCCAACCTGCGAAATCCAGGCTATGAAAATCGGATGCTCTGTCGACTGGGGCACGACAGTATACTACCTGCGTAAGGGAACCATTCAGCGCGCCATTCTACGGCGTTTTTGGCTCATGTTCCACGAGGGATGTAGAACGAGGACCATCGTGGTTTTAGACTCGTTGTACCCGGTGCCTTTGCCGGTGGAGGGCTTTCGACATGGTATCTGATTCTGCCCCACGTCAACTCCAACCTGGCTCTCCGGTCTACGAGTCGGATCTCGGCCCAGTAATGCAAGCCGAGCCCTTGAGCTGGGAGGCGGCCCTGCGGGTTGTCTCGCCGGAAGGGAAAGAGATCAGCCTTCCCGGGTTTGCCGACGGCGAGCGTTGGCGGGTCCGATTGAATGCAACGCCCGGAACCTGGCAGTGGCGGACGACAAATGGCGCGAGCGGCACGTTAACCGTTCCCCCCTCGACCACCCGCTGGCCAGTGGCGCCATTGCGACTGAGCGAGAACCGTCACTTCTTGACGAGTGGGGGCGCGCCGTTCTATTTCTTCGCGGATACCGCCTGGTCGATCGTCTGGAAGGGCCGGCCGGAGGAGTGGGCGATCTACCTCGACCGGCGCGCGGCTCAGGGGTTCAGCGTGCTGCAGGTGAACCTGCTGCCCTGGCGCTGGGAAACAACCGATATCGAGGGTAACCGGCCGTTTCACGACGGCGATCCGTCGCGGCCCAACCCGGCCTACTTTCGCCGCTACGACGAATTTCTCGCCATGGCCAGCGAGCGCGGGTTGCGGGTGTGCTTGATGCTTATCTGGGGTGGTCCACGTCCCCTGCTACCAGCGGTTCACTTCTCCACCGACCAGGCCGTCGCCTTTGCCCGCTACGCCGTCGCGCGCTTCGCGGCGTTTCCGATGCTCTGGAGCATCTCCGGCGACGCCGAATACGTCGAGGAACTTTGGAAGTGGGACGCGGTCGGAATGGCGGTGGACGAGACCGATCCCTACGCTCACCCGACGACGAATCATCTGCCCCCGCGGATGAACTGGCACGCCTTGCACCACCTCGCGACCTGGCACGATTTTCACATGCTGCAAACCGGGCACACCCGCGGCGCGATTGCCGAGCTGGCGGACCTGCCGACGTTTTACCATCACCTCGAACCAACTAAAGCCGTGGTCAACGGCGAGCCCTGGTACGAAGCCCATCCGGCGATGGACCAGCCAGGGACTTACGGGCCGGTCTTTACCCCGGACCTCGTGCGCTACGCCTTCTGGGTCTCTGTCCTGTCCGGCGCAACCATGGGCCATACCTACGGAAGCCAGGGCATCTGGAACTGGAAGCGGCCCGGCGACTCCGAGGAACACCAGGCCGGACCGCAAATCGGTCCGCTCTGGACGGCGGCACTGGACCACCTCGGGGCCGCGCAGTGCGCGCGAGGGGTTGGCTTGCTCAAGACCCTGCCCTGGTGGGAGTTGCGCCCGGCGCCGGAGCGGGTCCAAATGGATCCGGCGCCGGGGATCTACCATCGCCCGTTCTGTGCCATCGCTACCGACCGCGCCTGGGTGGTGTATCTGCCGGAAGGTAAAGGTCAGGCCATTCTCAAAGGGGTTAGCCCCGGCGCCTGGCGCGCGCGCTGGTTCGATCCACGAACCGGCGAGGAGCGCGAGATCGCTCCGGTGGAGCCGGACCCGAACCACAAGTGGCGAGCGCCCGCCGCGCCGACGAGCGACGACTGGGTGATCGTCCTGGACCGACTCCACGCGAGGGAAGGGTGATGAAAATACTTTTCATCGGCGGAAGGAGAGGACATGAAGATCCAAGCTATTAGTACCCATTTCGTTTACACCGGTCCGCATCGCAACTGGGTTCTGGTTAAGGTCGACACTGACGAGGGGATTCACGGTTGGGGCGAGGCGACGATCGAGGGGAAAGAGAAGACCGTTGCCGAGGCAGTCAGCGAGCTCGAACGCCAGCTCGTCGGGCGCGATCCTTTCCGAATCGAAGAGCTCTGGCAGGAAATGTATCGCGCCGCTTTCTGGGTCGGCGGACCGATCCTCAACTCGGCGATCTCCGGCGTCGAGCATGCCCTCTGGGACATCAAAGGTAAGGCGCTGGGCGTGCCGGCGTGGGAGTTGCTCGGCGGCAAGATGCGCGACCGGGTGCGCGCCTACGCTAACGGCTGGTTCCGGGGCTGCCAGACGCCAAAGCAGTTCGCAAACGCGGCGGTCAAAACCGTCGAGAGCGGCTTCACCGCGTTGAAGTGGGATCCGTTCGGCGGGGCCGGCCTCTTCATCACAAACGAGCAAGAGCAACTTGCCGTCGCGATCGTCCGGGAAGTCCGCAACGCCGTCGGACCGAACATCGATCTCTTGATCGAGGTCCACGGCCGGCTGAGCCCGGCGAACGCCGTTCGGGTCGCCCACCGGTTGGCCGAGTTCAACCCCTTCTGGTACGAGGAGCCGATCCCGCCAGAGAACATCGACGCGCTCGCAATGGTCGCCCGCTCGATCGCGATTCCGGTCGCGACTGGCGAGCGTCTCTTCACGAAGTGGGGCTTCAAGGACGTCCTGGAGAAGCAAGCCGCGGCGGTGATCCAGCCGGACATTTGTCACGACGGCGGCATCCTGGAAACCCGGAAAATTGCCGCGATGGCTGAGGTCTACTACGTGGGCCTGGCGCCGCACAATCCAAACGGCCCCATCGCCACCGCCGCCAGCCTTCAGGTCGACGCCTGCACCCCCAATTTCCTGATCCAGGAGTACGTTATCTCCGACGAAGAGATCAAGCGCGCGGTCACCGGTGATTCCCTGCAACTGGTGGACGGCCACTTCGTCGTCTCGGATCGCCCCGGCCTCGGCATTACGGTCGACGAAGCCGCGATTGCCCGGTATCCGTACCAACCGACGACGATGACCGATATGATGACGCCGAAGCGGAATTTTCGCTGGGACTGAATCGAAGGAGATAGGAGTCAGGAGACAGGAGAGAGAACGGTGCTCGGCAAATCTTTGCCCGGCGCCGTTCTTTCCCCAATCCCCAGCCCCCAATCCCCGACCCCCTCGCTACGTCCCCGTTTCCTCCAGTTTCAGGTACGCCAGCGTCCAGTAGTTCCAAAAGAAGGTATTGGCGATGGCGGAGAAAAGCCAGGCGGCGGCCAGGAAGACCACGGCAGCCACGACAATGTAGGCGATCGTGATCGCGGTGAAGTGGAAGACCAACGCGAAGATCAAGCCGACGATTCCAAGGGGAATCAAGACGATCACGTCCGCCAGGGCGACGGCGATGCCGACGCCAATGCCCAGCCCCAAGTTGATTAGCCAGAGCAGCAAGCTGGTTCCCAGGTGCGCCCGGATGAGGGCGACGCCCCGGGTAATCGCCGTCCAGGGACCGACGTCTTCGGCGACGATGATCCGCTGACTGTAGGCTACGACGATACTGAAGAGAATGGCCGCCGCGATCAAGGCGAGGACGAGCACGACCCCGAGGAGTCCCAGGAGAATCCCGATGGCGACCGCGCCGCCACCGGCGTTCTGGCGGATGAGCGCGACTCCCGCCACGACGAGCCCACCGGCGAGCGCCGCGGCGACGACGAAGATCACGACTTCGAGGAGCCACAGGCCGACGTAACGCCAGAAGAAGTGCCGGCCGGCCCGCCAGGCCGGCCCGAGGCTCTCTGGCTCTCCCCGTGCGAGGCGAATCGTCGCGCTGGCCATGCCGCCCTGGGCGACGAAGTACACGACGAGGAAGACGAGCGCCAGCAGCACAACCGCCGCGACGATGCCGAAGATGAGCCCCAGGTGGGTTCCGACCCAGGTTCCGACAGCGGTTTGGATTTGCTCCATGCCAGGCGTCCCAAAGCCGGACGTTGGGGGGCCGGACGGCGTCGGTGTCGCGCGTGGGGTGGCTGGAGAAGTGAAGTTCGAGGGAAGATTGAAGTTCGCGCTGCACCCGCCAAATCCGGTGGGCGCGAACAGGCCGAGAATCCAGAGGAATCGGTAGCGCCAGGTCATAGTCCAGGCATCGCCAATGACGCGTCCGTAATCCATCGCTCTCTGTCAATGCCTGGCTCGGATCGCTCGCGAGGGCGCGAGCGATCCGAGCCAGGCATTCTCTCCCGATTCGATTAGTCAATCAGGTTGTAGGCGGGGATGGTCAGGAACTCGATAAAGTCGTCGCTCAGCGCGACCTGCTCGAAAAGAGTGGTCGCCTCGGCGAAGCGGCCCTTCGCGTAAACCGCCGGGCCATACGCCTCGGCGATCTTCGCCAACTCCTCCTTCTCCAGCCGGAGGATCAGGTCGCGGGTGATCGCCGGACCTTCCGCGAGGGACTTACCGGTGTGCAGCCACTGCCAGACCTGAGCGCGCGAGATCTCGGCGGTCGCGGCGTCTTCCATCAGATTATTGATCGCCGCCGCGCCAACCCCGCGCAGCCAGGACTCGATGTACTGAATGCCCACGCTGATGTTTCCGCGCAGGCCGGCTTCGCTGATCGCACCCGGCGTCGCGGCGAAACTGAGAAGATCTGCCGCGCCGACCGAAACCTCCGGCCGTTGCCGCTCAATCTGATTCGGGCGATCCCCGAGCTTGGCCGCGAAGACCTCCATCGCCACCGGGACGAGATCCGGGTGGGCCAGCCAGGTGCCGTCGAAACCGTCGTTGGACTCGCGTAGCTTATCCTCGCGAACTTTGGCCAGGGCTACCTGGTTGACCTCGACGTTGCGTCGGCTGGGGATGAAGGCCGCCATCCCACCCATGGCGTGGATGCCGCGCCGATGGCAGGTCTTCACCAGCAGTTCGGTGTAGGCGCGCATAAATGGTACGGTCATCGTGACCTGGCCGCGGTCTGGCAGAACGAACTCCGGGTGGTTGCGGAACTTCTTGATCGCGCTGAAGATGTAATCCCAGCGTCCGGCGTTCAGCCCCGCCGAGTGGTCGCGCAATTCGTAGAGGATCTCGTCCATCTCAAACGCGGCGAGGATCGTCTCGACCAGGACCGTCGCGCGGATGCTGCCGCGCGGAATGCTCAGCGCGTCCTGGGCGTAGTTGAAGACGTCGTTCCAGAGCCGGGCCTCGTGGTGGCTTTCCAGTTTGGGCAGGTAGAAGTATGGACCGCTCCCCTTTTCGAGCAGCCGGCGGCCGTTGTGGAACAGGTAGAGGCCGAAGTCGAGGAGACTGGCAGAGATTGGTTCGCCGTCCACCCGGACGTGCTTCTCCGGTAGATGCCAGCCGCGGGGCCGCACGAGCAGCGTCGCGACCTCGTCGTTCAGGCGATAGATCCGACCGTCCGGGTTGTGGAACTCGATCGTCCGCTCGATCGCGTCGATCAGATTGATCTGACCCTGAATGACGTTATCCCAGGTTGGCGAGTTGGCGTCCTCGAAATCGGCCATGAAAACCGACGCGCCGCAGTTCAGCGCGTTGATCATCATCTTCCGCTCGACCGGGCCGGTGATCTCGCCCCAGCGCTTTTGCAAGTCTTTCGGAATCGGCGCGACTTTCCAGTCGGACTCGCGGATCTGCCGGGTCTCCGGTAGGAAATCCGGCAATTTTCCGGCGTCGATATCGGCCTGGCGTCCCGCCCGGCGTTGGAGCAACGACTTTCGGGTGGGGTTGAACTCGCGGTGCAGCCGGGTCACAAAGGCCAGGGCTTCCGGCGTGAGAATGTTCGCGAACGATCCCGCGACCGATCCGCGAACGTCGACTCCTTCGACAATCACTAAGTGGTTTCTCCTCGCGCAATTTTCTCAGATCACTTGCAAGATACCATGTGTACACGCGGTATCGCTAGCGCGGAGGACGCCTCTTCGCGGTCGGCAGCGAGCAGGCTCGCCAGGCGCGGGTCATTCTCGGTCCAGGCGTTGGCCAGGGTGCCCAGGAACACGGCCCACCAACGGGCAACCGTTTCCGGAGCGTAGCCGCCGCCGGCGACCGCGACCAGCCGGCCGCCGCAGTACTCGTCGGCGAGGTCGCGGAGGCGGGCGGCCAGGGTCGCGGCGCCCGTCAGCGTGACCCCCAATCGAACGAGCGGATCTGCCCGGTGACTATCCGCGCCCACCACGACGAAGACGAATTGCGGCCCATAGCGCCGAAGCGCCGGTACCGCCCAGCGCTCGAAGGCGTCCAGGTAGGTCGCCTCGTCGGCGCCCCGTTCGAGTGGGACGTTGAGGTTATAGCCGAAGCCGGGCCCTCGCCCGATGTCCGCGGGCGCGCCAGTCCGGGGGTAGAAGCGGCCGCCGTAGCGATGGAGAGAGATGGTCAGGATCGGTTCGTCGTAGAGCAGCGCCTCGGTGCCGTCGCCGTGGTGGCCGTCCAGGTCGACGATCGCGATGCGCCGGTAGCCGTGGTGTTCCTGGAGGTAACGCACCGCGATGACGAGATCGTTGAACGGGCAGAATCCGCCTACCCGGTCGTGCTGAGCGTGGTGGAGGCCGCCGGCGGGATTGAACGCCCGCCGAAACGAACCCTCGGCAACCAGGCGGGACGCCAGCAGGGTTCCGCCAACCGCCAGCCGAGCGCGCCGGAGAACGCCCGGCCAGGCGGGGGTGTCGCCGTAGTCGAGCAGCCCCTCGCCGCGAGCGTCGCCCTGGCGCACCCATTCGATGAGTTCCGGGGTGTGAACCTTGAGAATGTCCGCGTCGGCCGCTTCGCTCGGCGCGCGCTCGACGAGGGGAAAGGTGTCGACGCCCGGCGGCCCGAGCAGACCCAACTCGCGGAGCAGCGCGCGCCCGAGACGATAGCGCCGCCAGGAATCTTGCAGTCGCGAGAACCCCCGGCCATCGAAGACGTCGTGATAGATGAAGGCAAGCGGTGTTAACACGGTAATCAGTTTATCGGTATTCCTTCCTTCCTGCCTGGAATAATCGGTATAATGAACAGATTCCGTCTTTGGAGACCATCGGATGTCGGAAACCGCGCGGCCCATCCCGGCCCACGGTCAAGAAGCCCCAATCGCCGGACATGCCCCCGGCGGCTTTGCCCGGATGTTCGGCGCCCTGCAGTCCGCTCCCTACTATCGAACTTACTGGGCCGGCAACCAGGCGAGTCTGCTCGTCATGCAGATGCAGTTCGTCGCCATGGGCTACCTGGCATTCACGTTGACCCAATCGGCGGCGATCCTCGGCCTGGTCAACCTGGCGACCGGCCTTCCCGGGGTCGTGCTCTCGCCGATCGCTGGCGTGCTCGCCGATCGGTATCCGAAGCGCACCTTGATCCTGATCGTGCAGATGGTGCTTTGTCTGACGGCGGTGGCGATGGGGGTGCTCGCCTCGCTGGGGATCATTCAGTGGTGGCATCTCATGATCGCGGCGTTCGTCCAGGGGACCTGCTTCGCGGTGAATATGCCGGCCCGCCAGTCCTGGGTGCCCAGCCTGGTTCCCGAGGAAGAACTTGCGAACGCGATTGCTCTGAATAACGCCGGCCTCAACGCGGCGCGGATCATCGGTCCGGCGCTCGGCGGCGTGCTGATCGCCGTGCCGTTTTTCGGCGTGAATGGCATCTTCTATTCGAGCATTCCGGCGGTCCTCTGGGTCTACTACACCCTGTTCCAAATTCCGATCCTCGGCGTGCCCAATGGTCAGAAGCGGGCGAGTTTCTGGGCCGAGTTCAATAGCGGCCTCCATTCGATCGTCAGCAGCGAGGTGCTCGCGCCGCTTTTTCTGCTCGCCCTGGTGACGTTGCTCCTTGGGCTGTCCTATCAGATGCTGTTGCCGGCCTTCGCGCTCGGGGTTTTTAACTCCGGTTCCGAGGGGCTCGGCTTGATGGGGGCGATGGTCGGCGCGGGCGCGCTGGCTGGTTCGCTGCTCATGGCGTACTTCTCGCGCAGCGGGAACAAGGCCCAGATTCAGACCGTCGCCGGAACAACCCTCGGGGTGGGCTTGCTCGTCTACGGCGTGGCGAGTGGGATGCACCTTTTCATTCCGTCGCTGCTGATCCTGTTCGTCCTGGGCGCGGCGACCGACTTCTACTCCACGATCAATAACACCTTGATCCTGCTCAATACCGATCGCGACCTCTTTGGTCGGGTCATGTCGATTTACATGATGACCTGGTCGCTCGCGCCGCTCGCCTCGGCGCCCTTTGGGACGATGATGGACAAGATCGGCGGACCGCTGACCATGATCATCCTCGGGGGCATCCTCACGGTGTTCTTCGTCGGGATGACGCGCTTCCATCCGAGTTACCGTCGGATAAAGTGAGATGACCGGTACGCTGCTCCTCAACTCGTTTCACGATCCGGAAGCCCGCCTGCTCGATCTGCTGACCCGGCTCGCTCGACCGGGCGATCCCCTCCGCGAGGCTTGGCTGCGGGCCCGCGAGAACTATCCTTTGCGCCTGCTCGTCCCCAGCCCGTCGACCGACTCGCGGTGCGTGGCGGCACTCCAGGCAGCCGGCTGGGAGGTCGCGCCCGGACTGACCGGTCCGGACCGGGGCCTCTGGCGGATAGTTGGGTTGGGCTTGGCATATCCGACCGAGCGGATTCATTTCTGCGACCTCGACCGCTTCGTCCACTGGCTGGACCGCTATCCGGACGAGTTGCTGGACTTGCCCCGCATCTGGTCGAGCCACGACCTGATCATGCTGGCCCGCACGCCGCGCGCCTTTGCTAGCCATCCCCCATGCCAGACGATCACCGAGGGCACCGCGAACGCGGTCATCGCCGCCCGGCTGGGTATTCCGGAAGCCGACGCCTTCTCCGGCAGTTACCTCTGGAATCGTCGCGCCGCCGAGGCGGTTCTGGCCGCGCCCGGCCCCCATGACCTGCGCTTCTACGCCGAGGCTGTCCTGGCGCCCTTCCGCGCCGGCTGCCGCGTCGGTTGCCACCTCGTGGAGGGCCTGGAATGGGAAACCCCGGATCAGTACGCTCCGGAGATCGCTCGCCTGGGTTACCTCGGCTGGCTGAGCGAGTTCGAATCCCCGGCCCAATGGCGCGCCCGCGCCGAGATGGCGCGGGCGTTCGTCGAGTCGGCGCTGACGTAGAACAGAATCCAGAATCCAGGAGCCAGAAGGCAGAATCGACCTGGCTCTATTCGATTCGCATCTCGATCCAGTCAGTCCAACTCTGCCCCGGTTCGAGGACGATGACCCCGGCGTCCAAACCCCGGTCGGCCAGGTTGAATGCGTCCGGTGGACAGGTGTAGGGTTCCAGGCAGATCGTCGGGCGCGTCGGCGGAGCGTAGATCACCCACTCGCGGAAGGTCTCCCCCGCCGCGACGCTGACCGTCAGTCCACTCGGATCGGTGAGGGTGCAGGCGTTCCCGTCAGATGCCCGGGTCACGTCGGTGTAGACGTCGTCGAGAAAGATCGGGCCGAGCGGTCGGGCAACCTGGAAGTCGCGGTCCGCGGGAACCGGCAGCAGCTCGCCGGTCGGCACGAGGGTCGGCTCGAGTTCCCAAAGCTTTTTCGCCGGCACTTTCACAATCGCCGCTGCGCGTTCGCTGCCTGGAACAAGCGGGAGCCGGAAGTACGGGTGCCAGCCGAAGCCCAGCGGCATCGTGGTCGCGCCGCGATTTTCCCCGCGCAGGTCGACTCGCAGACTCCGACCGGTCAAACGGTAGGTGATCGTAAAGCGGTAGGGGAACGGGAACTGGCGGAGCACGTTCGCGTCGGCTTCGATCGAACACTCCAGGATGGCTCCCGCGGAGTCCGCTGCGAGTCGCTCGACCTGGAAGGATCGGCGCGCGACCAGGCCGTGAATCGCGTGCGGCTGGTTCGGTCCCCGGTCGATCTGGAAGGTCGTGCCGCGGAATCGCGCCACGCCGCCCCGAATGCGACTGGGAAAGGGAAAGAGGACCGGTGCGCCGTAGCCGCCGGGACGTCCGGCAGTGGGTTCGTCGGATGGCTGCAGGAACGTTTCGACGTCTTTCCCGCCCACTCGGGCACCGAATCCGATCACGTTCGCGCCCTGGCCGGGAACGACCCGGGCCCAGCTTCCGGCCTCGCGGTCGCGCAACACGACAATCTCGTCCGGCCAGAAGTCGTCGCGCGTCCGCTCGACGGTGAATCGCTCGCTCATCATCTCTACCCTCGGCGACTTGCTGACGCGCCATTCCCCGGAGGTGGTGGCCCGCGCCAGCAAGCCGCTCTCTTTCTTTTCGGTGATCTCAGTGGCAGATTCTAACCGTTCCCGCGAAAACCTGCTCCGGTCCAGGGCGGCGGGGTGCGGCAGGTTTTGGTACACTGTGGGCGCTCAGCAGTGGGCGGCTGTTTACAATGAATGAATGTGGAAAAGAGCGAGGAAACGAGATGGATCTTGGGCTGAAGGGAAAGACGGTCGTCGTCACCGGGGGGAGCCGGGGCATTGGGCGGGCGATCGCTCATGCGTTCGCCGACGAAGGGGCGAACCTGGCGATCTGCGCGCGGGGCGAGGAAAAGCTGCGGGAGACCGCCGACGAGCTACGCGCCAGGGGCGCGCGCGTCGTGGCGCTCGCCACCGACGTGCGCCAGAAGGATCAGGTCGAGAGCTTTATCCGGGCTACCGTCGCGGAACTCGGCGGAGTCGACGTGCTGGTGAACAACACCGGTGGCACCCGCGGGCGCGGCCTCCTGGAGACGACTGATGCCGAGTGGCAAGAGAGCGCCGAGTTGAACTTCTTCTCGATGCTCCACGCTAGCCGCGCCGCCGTCCCCTACTTCCGACAGCGCGGCGGTGGGGCCATCGTCAACATCTCCTCGATCTACGCGAACGAGCGATCCGAGGGCCAGCTAGGTTACAACGCCTTCAAGGCGGCGGTCGCCGTCTTCGGTGCGCGCCTGGCGAAGGAACTGGTCGCCGACAACATTCGCGTTGTCAACGTCGCTCCCGGCTCGATCATCTTTCCCGGTGGCGGCTGGCAGCGCCGCCTGGACGCAGATCCGGAGGGCATGGCGAAGTGGATGGCCCGCGAGCTTCCGGCCGGCCGGTTTGGCCGTCCCGAGGAAGTCGCCAACGCCGTCGTCTTCCTCGCCTCGGAGCGGGCTTCCTGGATCAACGGCGAAACCGTCCGGGTGGACGGCATGCAGTCGCGCTGGGCGCTGTAGAACAGAATCCAGGAGCCAGAATCAAGGAGCCAGAATGCCCCTCGACCCCACCGCGGCCCGGCCGTGGCAAACCGGGCCGCCAGCGCACTCCTCTTCCCGCGTCGGGAAGGGGCTGGGGGTTAGGTCCGGCCCCCTCGGCTGATTCCTCCCAGCGGATCAAGGTCGCTCCCGACCAGGTGGGCAGTGTCGTTGATGCTCAGGACGGTCACTCCGCTAGCGCTGAACCGCAGCGTGGTGATCGAGGTGTTATCCAAAATGACCCGCCGATCGAAGTGCCGCGGATCCAAGCCGAGAGCGCGGGCGAGCACGACGCGGGTAAAGGCGCCGTGGGTCACGACGACGATGTGAGGAGACTCCGCGGCGCCATCGTGCGCGAAGGTCGCCAGGAGGCGGTCGGCGCGCCGGCTCGCCTCTTCGACGGACTCTTCTCCATAGTACCAGTCGGTGTCGGCGAAACTGGTCGGGACGCGCAGGTCGGGATAGCGCTCGCGGAGAATCCGTCCGCCCCAGGCCCAGTAGCCCGGCTGCTTTCGGAACTCGTGGCTGCCGGGCAGGATCTCGATGGGTTTGCCACCTGCTGCCGCGAGGTAGCCGGCGGTTTCGATGGATCGGCGCATCGGGCTACTGAAGAGCCGGTCGAACGAAATCTCCGCGAACCGCCGAGCCAATCGCTCGGCCTGGCCCGCGCCGGTCGGGGTCAAGGGCGGATTAGCCGGATAGGGCTCACCTTCCCCGCGGTGGGTGTTGAACGCCTGGCCGTGGCGGACCAGGTGGACGAGCCGGTCAGTCATGGCAGTTGGGCACTCCTTTGCTGGTCGGTGGTTCGCGCCAGGGTAATTTCCTCGCGGACCCACGCGTCGTCTTCCCGGGGCAGGCGCTCGGCGAGGAGCCGGTTCGCCTCCGGACCGCCAATTTGTCCGAGCGCCCAGGCAGCGTGTCCGCGAACCAGCCAGTCCCCATCCTGGAGGGCCCGACTCAGCGCCGGAATCGCCAACGGATCCGCCCGATTGCCCAGAGCAACGCAGACATTGCGGAGCAGGCCGGACCGGCCGGTCCGTTTCAGCGGGGTGTGGCCGAAGCGCCGAGCGAACTCGTCGTCGGAAAGGTCCAACAATGGCAGGAGTTCCGGCCGGGCGCCGATGCCGAACTTTGCGCCGAAGGCCGGTGGCGCGGCGGGTTCGGCCTTGCGATTGACCGGACAGACCTCCTGGCAGATGTCGCAACCGAAGATCCAGTCGCCGATCAGCGGGCGCAGGTCGCGTGGGATCGGACCGCGCAACTCGATGGTCAGAAACGAGATGCAGCGGTCGTTGTGAATGACGCCCGGCGCGACGATCGCTCCGGTTGGGCAGGCCGGGATGCAGCGGGTGCATTTTCCGCAAGTAGCGCGCATCGGTTCGTCCGGAGGAAGCGGCAGATTGGTCAGCACCTCGGCGAGAAAGACCCAGGAGCCGAACTGCCGGGTCAAGAGGTTACTGTTCTTCCCGTACCAGCCCAGGCCGGCGCGCTGGGCGACCGCCCGGTCGACCATCCGGCCGTGATCGACGAAGGTCTTGAGTTTGCTCTCCGGGGGACAGACCCGCCGCAGGTCGGCACAAAACGCTTTGAGCCGCTCGGCCAGTTCGTGGTGGTAGTCGCGACCCCAGGCGTAACGCGCTACCTGGCCACGTAGCCCACCGGTTTTTTCCCCGTCGTCCAGCGCGTGGTAGCTGATGCCCAACGCGATCAGCGAGCGAGCGTCCGGAAAATGGTTGGTGGGGTCGCAACAAAAGCGCGCTCGTTCTGGAGTGAACCAGGCTAAGCCGCGAAAGAGGCCGGCGCCGATGCGCTCCAGGATCGAACGCTCGGCTTCGCGGAACGGCTCGGCGCTGGCGATGCCGACGAGCGGAAACCCATGGGCGCGCGCGAGGCTCTTGATCTCGGTCTTTAAGGTGACATAATCAATCGCTCGCTCGGGCTCGCCGCGTGGTGTCCCGTCGTTACTCGGCCGGATTGGGGTGGAAGGGATATTTCCTCCTGGCGACGCGCGGATCGCTCTCACTATGTTTGTATTATTCCTGGGCGAAGAACGCAAGCTAACCGGCTAAAGAGGGAGGAACGGATGGCACTGGTGAAAGCCAGTCCCGGCGACGAAGGGCGACTGCGGGATTGGCTCGCCCGCGAGCCGTATTTCAATCTATTTCTCATCGCGAATTTGTGTGATGGACTGGGCGAGAATCTGGAGGTCTGGGAGCAGCCCGGGGTTGGCCTGCTGCAGCGCCACGGGCGAGCCTGGACGCTCGACGCCGGTCCGCGACCGGAGGAGTTCGACTTTGCCGGCGCGGCATGCGTCGTCGCGAGCTATCCACCATCCCAGGTTCGGTCCTTTGTCGGGCGGCCGGAGGCGATCGATCCCCTCGTGGACCGGCTGAGCGGCTCGCGAGGAACTGTCTACGTCCAGCGCTTCGCGGTCATGCGGGTGGCTCCGGAGCCCATTCGGCCCGCCGGCACGCCGCGGCCGGCTCGTCTCTCCGATCTCGACGCTCTGGCCGAAATTTACGCCGACGCGGAAGACCTCAGTCGACCCCGCTCGGCGGTCGCCGAGCAATTGTCCAGAACCTGGCTGGTGGAAGATAACGGCCAGATTACCGCCGTCGCCGCGCGCTCGGCCCAAACCGATCGGGCGGCGATGATCGGCGGCGTTTTCACTCCCCCGGAGCATCGCCGTAAGGGGTACGGATCTACGGTCGTCCACGCCCTGGCGGCTTCGATCCTCGAAGAGGGCCGGGCTGCCTGCCTCTTCTATCACAACCCGGAGGCGGGCCGGATCTACCTCCGCCTCGGCTTTCAGGAACTCGGCGACTGGAAGATGGTGATCTTTTGAGCGGGTTGGGGTCTGGGATGGGTCAAACGCACGTTCCCGGACCACGCGGAGTCGGGAACGTGCGGGTCGTCTACTGGCGCTGAGCGCTAACGATCCTGCCTCTCCAGTCGCGCGATTTCGGTCAATGGCCAGTCCGGGTCTTTGAGCGCCTCGTAGACGACGCCGCCTTCGACGTCGCGCGGCATTGGCAACCCCAACAGGTAGGCGATGGTGGGCGCGACGTCGACGACCCGAACCTGTCGCCGCAGAGCGATGCCCGCTCGTACTCCGGCTCCAGCGAGGATGAACGTCGAGTGCTGGCCGCCAATGCCGAAACTGGCCGAGGGGAGTTGCTTGCCGTGCGCCCCGTCGAACCCGGGATGGAGCGCGTAGACCACGTCGCCAACCAGGTCTCCCTGGAGATTGAGCATTTCCGCGTCGGCGCGGGTCACCGCCAAGACAAACGGATGATGGCCGGTCGAGGGATCGGCGTAGGAGTGCAGCGCGTCGATAATCTGGCGCTGGGTCTCGGCGTAGTCGGCGGGCTCGACAACACCATCTGGCTCGCGCCCCTTCAGATTGATGAACACGTGGACGAGTCCGACGCCGAGTGCCCGCGTCTGGCGGAGATCCAGCGAGCGCTCGCCGGTCGAGGGATCGGTTGTGTAGGCGAGGAAACCGGCCTGTTCCAGGACCACGTTGATATCGACCGGATGATGCTGGTTGGGAGTGCCGCCGTGGTCGGAGACCACCGCTACCGTCGTCTCGTCGTCGACGAGGGAAAGAACTCGTCCGATCATCCGGTCGATGGATTCGTAGGTGCGGGCGACCCCGCTTCGGCAGCGCTCGATGGTCGCTGGGTTCGCTCCGCTGATCGGATCTGCCTGGGCGAGGAAGAAGTGGCTCGCGTAGTCCGACGCGTGGGTCTCGATCATGAGCAGATCCCAGGGATTTCGCGTGGTCAGATAATCGGCGACGTCGGCTAGCCGCTGATGGTGGAAATCCAGTAACTCGAAGTAGGTGTCGTCGTCGAAGACGCCCAGCGCGTCGCGCGCCGGGTTTTGAAGAAACGGTCCGACCTGGCGAAAGATATCTTCGGCGACTCCGTTCGGCACGGCGTAGTCGCCGCCGGTGGGCCAGATCTGCGGGGTGAATAGTTCGAATCGGTCCGCCGTGGGACTCAAGGTGATGAGCTTGAGCCGCAGATATCCCTGGATTGGTTTCTCGTCAATCGTATAGCGATCGAGGGTCCAATCGCTCCACTCGCCAACGCCAAGATCGGCAACGGCTACCGCGGCATCTCGATCGCGCGTCACCCGCACCCGGTCGTACCCGTGGTTGCCCCGAGCGTAGATGAGTCCGTGATAGCGCCGCGGCGTTCCGACCTTTCCGCGAAGCATCTTCTCCTGACCCCGGGCCAGTGGCCGAATGACCAGATCTACCTCGCGCGGCGGGAGGGTCGAGTCCGGCAGATTGGTCCACGCCCCGGCCGGACGAATCTCGACGACATCGTATGGAGTATCCTCTTGCAGCGCGCTCGGATCCAACGTCTCCGGGTCGCGGTCGCCGCCAATTGGGCGAGGTGCCCATTTTCCGCCGACGAAGAGATGGTAGCCAGCGATTTGGTGGTGATTAGAAACTCCCGGACCGGTGCCTTCGATCTGGATACCGGTCGTCATCGTGGACGGCCAGGACATTTCCCATTTCACTAATATTGGCCTCCGTCCGGCGCGCTCGACAGTGTTCCAGAGGTACTCGGACCGGCAGCGGCGGGTATTGATGCCCCAGAGCGTCTCGGTCAGCGGTTCTCCCAGCGCCCGGATATTGAAATCCATGACGCCGTGACTTCCGGGCCAGGAACCGGTCGAAAGGGCCGTCCAGCCCGGCGGCGTCAAGGTAGGGAAGACGCCGATCATCGGTCGATGCGCGCCCTTCTCCCGCAAACGCTTCAGGTTGGGCATGTGCCCCCAGTCAATCATGTTCTGGACGAGTTCCATGCTGGCGCCATCCATGCCAATGACAATTGCGCGTTTCGCCGGGCTTGCCATGGGTTCCTCCCGATGATTGGATAGTCGAATTGGCTCGACCCCAGGGGTAGTATATCAACGAGCACCGAATATCTGACACCTGATTTGACCGGTCCAGTAGTGCTCGCGTCGCGCCGCGACGGCCCGAACGCGCCAAAGCTCCCATCCACCAGATATTGACAGATGAGCCTCCAAGGTTTACTCTGGAGTTACGGCGCCGGACGTGAGAACGGTAGGTCGGCAGTCTGAGGTAGTGAGGAGGGTTCCGTGCGAATATACCGAATGAAAGAACCTCTATCACTCACCGGAGTGTGGCAAGTCGATCGCTAAGCCCTGCGTTCGTGCGCAGGGCGAAGGACGACTTCGGGCTATACCCAGTCTTGATCGGTCCGAGACGCCAGTTTTCGCTGGCTTCCACCACAGGAAAGCGGGGTGCATCCCCGTTGGGTGAATGTCCCGATATATTCGAACGAGGTTGAACGACCCCGAGCAGACGCTCGGGGCCGTTTGGCGTCTCAGAGGCGCGCGATTCGGGCAAACAGGGGCGCCAGGCTAGGGTAGATCTCGACGTAGATGTTTCGGAAGATGTCTTCATACCGATTTTGCGCCGCGGGGTTCGGCAGGTAGAGAATCGGCTTCCGCTCGACCGCCTCCGCCGCCGTGACCGCGCTCGGAAACACTCCTGCCGCGACCCCGGCCAGTAGCGCGGCTCCCAGGGCCACCGCCTCGACGACCTCCACCGACTGAACCGGCTGCCCCAGAACGTCGGCGCGTAGCTGTCGCCAGAGCGGCGAACGACTTCCGCCACCAAAAATGCTGATGGGCGGTTCCGTCACTCCAATGACATTGCTGACCGTCTCCAGGCCGTGGCGGATGCCGAAGGCTATGCCCTCCAAAACCGCTCGAACCAGTTGTCCTCGGCCGTGCGTCGGGCGTAACCCGAGAAAGCAACCACTGATGTTCTCATCGCCGATTGGGGCGCCGTTTCCGCCAAGATAGGGGAAGTACAGCAGGCCATCGGCGCCGGGAGCGACCCTGGCTGCCGCGGCAAGCGCGGCGGCGACCGGATTCGGCGCGTCGCCGAAGGTTTGGGAGGCGATCCATTCCAGGCCACCGCCGGCGTTTGCCAGGCCAGCTTGCACCGCGAAGAGTCCGGGGACGACGTAGTGATAGCAGCAAATCCGGCGATGGGCGAACCGAAGATCGTCGGCGAAGGCGGGCACCGGCACGACAATACTTTCGGCCGTACCGATCGAATCGGCGACTTTGCCCGGCCGATTGGCTCCCGCCGCGAGCGCGCCGCAGAGATGATCGTGGCCGCCGATGGCAACGGTGATTCCCGCGGCGAGGCCGGTGCGGCCGGCGGCGGTCGGACTCACCTCTCCCACCGCGGTTCCGGCGGGCAGCGGGGTCGGAAGTTGATCTTCTCGGAGACCGGCGATGCGGAGGAGTTCCGGCGACCAGCGCTTCTCGCGTTGATCGAAGAGCATCGTCCGCGAGGCCAGACTCAGATCAGTCGCGGCGGCTCCGGTGAGTCGGTAAGCCACGTAATCGGCGACGGAAAGCCAGCGGTGTAACTGAGCGTGAACGTCCGGGGCGTGCTGGCGGATCCAGAGCAGTTTGAAGAGGCTATAGACGAAGCGTTGAGCCTGGCCGGTGATCTCGTAGAGGTGGTCCTGCCCAACCTCGGCGAGCACCTCCGAGAGTTGAGGCAGGGTGCGCGGATCGTTCCACGGGATGATCCGACCCAAAGGCCGGCCGGCCGCGTCGAGCGGTACACCGGCCTCGGCCATGCTCGCGATGCCGATTCCGCGCACCGGCTCATTCAGATGGGGTGACAGGTCGCGTAGGCAGGCAACTACAGCCTGCCAGAGCGTCTCGGGATCGATCTCGCGCGCCGGCTTACCGTCTGGTGGAACCTCGACCGTCACGTAAGGCGTGGGGTGCGACGACTCCGCCACGACCCGTCCTGACTCCGCGGCGAACGCGATTGCCTTGGTGTTGGTGGTACCGACGTCCAATCCGATCAGAATGCTCACGCGGCGCCTCTCTCCCCGACGACGAACATGGTACCACTTTGTTCCAGCGCAACGACTGCCGCGACCCGGAGGGCCTAACCTGTAGCCGACGACTGAAGTGGGACGAGGAGCGTCTCATGGTCTCGGACGCGAATGCGATTACCTCGGAGATGAACGTCGAGGACGTTATAACCCGCTTTCCTCCGACGGTACGGGTCTTTGTCCGCCGTCGGCTGCATTGCGTTGGCTGCGACCTCGCCCGATTCGAGACCCTGGCCGACGTCTCGCGGATCTATCGTCAACCGTTACCAGACCTCCTCGCCGAAATTCGATCCAGCGTCGGTCAGGCGAACTAACGCCCTCACTTTGTTGTAGCGCAAAGACCGGACCCGGTTATTGGCGTAGGCTTACGGATGTCGAGTGACGATCATCGCGCCCCGGACCGGACCAAGCAACTCGGCGACGGGGCGTAGACCGGGAGATGACATGAGTCCAAGAGACCAGAGCGTCGCGGCGATTGGCCCGGAGACATCGATTCGGGACATCCTGACTCGCTACCCTTCGGCGGAAGTCGTCTTCGAACGGCACGGTCTGTTGGGCTGTGGCGGATCCCAGGGGCCACGCGAGCCGGTTGGCTTCTTTGCCCGGGTCCACCACGTCGACCCGGAAGATCTGTTGCGAGAACTGAACGAGCACGTTGCGCGACAACCGAAGGCCCTGCCGATGGTTGCGACGCGGCCACCGGTGGCCGTCGTCTACCCAATCTTTCTCGTGACAAGCCTCTTTATTGCCCTCTTTGCCGGATTCACGACCGGAGTCGTGGCGATCACCTCGGCGTCGCTCGATTGGGTCATTCCGGGAGTCAACTGGCTTATCCTCATCCAGACCCACGGGCGCCTCCAACTCTACGGCTGGGCCGGCCTTTTCGTCTTTGGGGTGGCCTACCACATCATCCCGCGTTTCGTGACGACACCCATTGCCTTTCCCCGTCTCGCGCGCGCCTCGTACTGGCTGGCGGTGGCTGGTCTGGTGCTGGGATTGGCGCAAATGGTCACGAATCGAGACGCGCTCCTTTTCCACCGGATATTTAGCCTGGGGCTTCTTTTTCTGCTCGCCAGCGCCGCGGCTTACGCGACCGTCCTATTTGGGACGGTTCGCGCCAGTGGGCAGTCAGTATCCCTTCCGATTAAGCTCGTGCTCGCCGGTGCAGCCTGGCTGGTTCTGGGAGCGGCTTTGGAAGTCGCGGTTGGGGCGCTGAGCCAGCCCGGAACTCCGATCGACTCGGCTGCCGAAGAACCCGCGCTGGAAGCAATTCTGGAAGGGTTCCTGGTCTTGACGGCGCTGGGGGTGTCGCTCCGAACGCTGCCAACTTTCGCCGGATTGCGCGAGACGCGCCAACGGCTCCTACCCGGTAGCTTTGTTGCTAGCTTCCTCGGAGTGACCGGACTCGTGCTTGGCGCTCTGCTCGCCGGCGATTTGGGCCAGGTGGCACTCGGTCGACCCATCGCGGCGGTTGGCGCCCTCCTTCTCCTGTCCGCGGTGGTGACTTATCTCTGGGCGATCCGACTCTTCGAGTCAGCGTCCCTACCGGTCGCGGAAATGGGAAGTGGCTCGGGTTGGTTGCGCGCCGTCCGCGCTGCTTATGGCTGGCTCGTCGTCGCCCTGCTCGTGCAGGCCGAGGCGTCGATTGGCGCCGCCATGCGCGGGCAGCCGATTGCCTGGGGAACGCTGGGGGCGGCACGTCACGCCATGGCGCTTGGCTTCGTCACTTTGCTCATCGTCGGGATGGCCTCCCGAGTCATCCCGGTCTTCGCGGGAAAGCCGCTGTGGAAAAGCTGGCTCGTCGACGTCGCGGCCGGCCTCCTGGTTGCTAGCGTGGCGATTCGAGTTCCCGTGGAAATTCTCGCGCCCTACGGTTCCTCGGCCGTTGCCGACCTCTTGCTTACCCTTTCTGGTCCACTTGCCTGGTTCGGCCTGATTGCTTTCACCGTCAACTTCGTCGTCACGATGATCCGCGTGGATTCGGCGCGAACGGTGGCTGCCGCGGTTCCGGTGGCGAAACGCCGAGGCAATCTTCGTAGTGGGGACTTGCTGGCCGAAGCGCTTCGGATCCCGGGCGGTCTCGGTTTGCTGCTCGAACTCGGATTCGAGTACCTGGCGGATCCCGGCCATCGAGCCATCGCGGCCCGTTCGCTGACGATTGCCCAGGCCGCTCGACGCGCGGATCAAGATCCGCAACGAGTTCTCGACGCGCTGAACCGATCCCTCGGCGCAGCGTCGGCTGACACGGCGACACTGAGTTTGGAGTTGACCGTCGCCCAGGTTTTGGAACGAAATCCCGCTACGCTGGACGTTCTGATTCGTCACGGGTTCACGCCGCTTGCCAATCCCCTCCTTCGCCAGCGGCTGGCGTCCACGATCACCGTGGCTGACGCCGCGAAAAGGTTCGGCGTCGACGCCGACGAACTCCTCCGGGACCTTCAATTGGTGAAGACACCCGCCGAACCGGCGAATTCGCGTGACTAGAGAAAGGGAGAAGATCTACCGTGCTGCGCCCCATCGTCACCGCCGAAGATGTCATCCGCGAATTGAGACAGGTCTACGATCCGGAAATCGGCATCGACATTGTCGGTCTCGGCCTAGTTTACGAGGTTATGGTGGAGGGAGAGTGTGTCGACGTTCGGATGTCCCTGACGACCCCGGAATGTCCGGTCGGAAACTACATCAAGGCGCGCGTTCAGCAGGCGATCGAGAACCTGCCGCTGATCAAGAGCGTCGAGGTCAATCTGGTGTGGGATCCTCCCTGGACGTGGGAACTGATGAGTCCGGAAGCGAAGCACGAATTAGGTATAGCCAGATGATTTATAATCCGGGAGGAAGTTCGAATTTGGGCGATGTGGTCGCGACGATTACCGCGGACTGGACCATCAATGAGGTCGTCGGAGTGTATCCGACGACTTTACCGATCTTCGGTCGTTACGGAATCGACAGTTGTTGCGGGGGACTGAAGAGCCTGGCCGAAGTCGCGGTGGCTCATCGTCTGCGGTTAGATCAATTGCTTGGCGATCTAAGGCAAGCTTGCCAAGCGCGGGTTGACTCGGTGGAGTAAGCCAATCGCGCCGCGTGATTGGCTGGTGAACTTCCCCCGTCTCGACCGGATTGGAGAGAATCGCATGGCCGAGGCGAGGCGGAGTCGGGAAGGTCGATCCTGGGACGTTGCCCGGCGCCACGAATTCCTCGCCACTCTCCCCCTTTTTCGTGAGATTGCGCCGGACGTCGTTCGCCAAATAGCGGTCGCGATCTCGCCCCGATCGATTCGGCGCGGCGAGGCCGTCTTTCTCGAAGGCGAAGCGGCGAGCGCCTTTCACGTGCTTGCCGAGGGACGGGTGAAACTCGTCCGGGAAACTGACGACGGTCGCGAAGTGATCCTGCGTCTTATCCAGGTGGGAGACGTTTTTGGCGGGGCCGGCATCTGGGGCGAGTCGCATTATCCGGCGAGCGCGTTCTCCCAGGAAGATTCGGTCGAACTGCAGTTGTCCTGCCCCGCTTTCACGGACCTTTTGCAGGCCCATCCGGAGATCGCGCAGGCCATCATCCGAATGCTGGCGGGGCGCCTTCGCGACGCCGAGGCGCGGATCCGGGATCTGCAAACCGCCCAGGTCGAGCAGCGCATTGCCAATGTCCTGTTGCGCCTCGCCAACAAGACCGGCGTCAAGACGGTGGACGGCATCAAAATCGGGATTCCGCTGACTCGCCAGGACCTTGCCGAGTTGTCCGGAACCACGCTGAGCACGGCCAGCCGAACCCTCAGCGGTTGGCACCAGCGGGGCATCGTCCAGGCCGGGCGCGAGCGGGTGACGATTCTCCAGCCCCACGTCCTGGTTGCCATCGGCGAAAACCTGTCCACCGACTGACCTTCGTCCGCTACCCGGTCTCCGAGCGCGGAGCCCAGATTGGGTAGGGAATCCCGGCGAGACGGTTGATGACCAGCCCCTGGCCGGTGAGCAGAGCGACGGCCAACATCAGCACGAGAATCTGCCAGAAGTGCGGTAGGAGCCCGAGCGAGACGATCAAGGTCGTTGCCCCGGCGGGCGGATGCGGCACTCGGAGCAGGACCATCAGCCCGCTGGTCACGGCGAGCGAGAGCGCGGCCGCTCCGACGCGCGGCCAGTCGACCCCGGCCGCAAGGGCCGGGGGGGCGTTGGTCAAGCCAAAGATCACCAGACTCAGCCAGCCCGCCAGGGCGCCAATCAGGTGCCCGCTTAACGTGTTTCGCGGACTCGCCGCGGGAGCCGTCGGGGTGTAGAACAGCAGGAAGGCGGTTGGCCCGAGCGAGGGAAAGATGAAGGGGGCACGGGTGACAAGGGCGACCGCCGCCATCAGCGCGATGCTGATGAAGCCATTTATCAAACTGAAGATCGCCATGACCGCGGTCGAATTGTGGTAGCGCACCAGTTCGGTCAACTGAAAGCGATGGAACAGTCCGAGGAGAATGTCGGACATTTCCCCGCCAATTGGGTGCATGCGGTCGATGACAAAGCGGACCCCCCGTTGCCGCGGGGTGTTTGATTTCGGAGACCGGTCCATCACTCCCCCTGCCCCGGCACGGTGTCGGTCACAACCATCGCCGGCGCCGTTCGGTTCGCTACCGTAGACACGCGATCGCGCGCCGCGATTCGATAGTAGGCCGCGCCAGCGCACGCTCGACAGAGAACGACTTCCCCGTGGATGACCTCTCGACCGTTCATCACTTCCTCGCCGCAGGCGGCACAGAGGACTCGGAGGCCCGGCTGGCTGATGATCGTCGCCGCTGGCGTCGTTAGAGTCACCTCTTGCCAGGTCAGCAGGTCGGCATCCGGCATCCGCTGGTAGCCCAGGAGTTGGGCTTCCCACCGATTCGCCGTCTCCGGGGTGTTAGCAATGGCCAGATTCCGCGCCTCTCTCCGTGGCGCGACGCGCACCGCGCGCTCGGTTTCGATGTCGACAAACGTCGCCGCGACCTTACCGAAGTCTTCGACGCGCAAGGTGCGCTTGCCGATCCAGCAGCCGGTCGCCACGGCAACGCCGTCGGCGGCGCAGCCGTCCGTCTCGACGATGACCAGAAGGCGCTTGTCGCTCCGAGGCAGATCCAGACCCAGTAATTGGCCTCCCCGGAGACCGATCCGAACCCCCAGAACCTGACGCGGGCAGAGATGGTGGTGGAGCGCGGCGCTCTGGCTCAGGAGGTCAGCGAGCGTCATCGGGTTGTCGTCCCGTGCACCCGGGGTCGGCGGTGGAGGATCCAGAGCATGGCGAGGCCTCCCAGGAAGATCAGACCGGAGACCAGGGCCGTCCGCCACACTTCGCCTCCTTTGCCGGCGAGATAGAGGTCGAGCGCCACGGTCAGGAGCCAGAGTTGGATCGCCATCAGACCAATGCCGACCATGAGCGCCGCGAGCACCAGGGGCATCTGGCCTACTGGCGGCGGGGGCTCGACTGCCTCGGGCGGTGGTCGCTCGCGGTTGCCGGCCAGCCAGCGGTCCGACTTAGCCATTACGCCTCCCAGCCTACCGCCGCGATGACATCGCCGTCGCGGCGCAGCAAAATCCGCGGCAGGCGCCGACGCGGCGGACCGGCGACCGGGTCGCCGCTATTCGGATTGAAGGCTCCTTCGTGACAGGGACAGTAGAGACGCGCTTCGCCGGGCTGGTAATAGACGGCACAGGAAAGGTGGGTGCACTTCTGGCTATAGGCGACGAACTCACCGCCCGGCAGGTGGAGCAGCATTGCCTGATCCTCGGGGCCGGGGTAGCTGAAGTAGACCGCGTGGCCCTCGGGGATCTGGGACGCGCGCGCCACCGGGACGGTCGGCGTTGGAGCGGGCCGACGGGCGAGACCGAGTGCCGCCAGGAGGCTGGTCGCGAAAAAGAGCGCCCCGGAGGTGTACGCGGCGAAGTGGAGGAGTTCGCGTCGCGAGACCAGTTCGTCGACGTCCCAGTGGTAGGGAAACTCCGCTCGCCAGCGTTTGCGCGGCTCCCTCATAGCACCCACGCCTCTTCCCGCGTTTCCTCGGCCTTCCCCAGGTCCTTTCGGGCTTCCGACAGCAACGCCACTAGATCGAGCATCGTCTCGTTCTTGGGTAATACGAAGTAGTTTCGCGTTTGAACCTCCTGGGCTCCGAACCGAACCCGGTTCACCGCGTGCCCGTTCCGCTGATTGGTGAACTCTTCGTAGCTCCCGTACCAGATCGCCCCGGTCGGGCAAGCCTGGGTACACCAGGGCTGGAGCCCCTGGGCGGTCCGATCGTAGCAAAGGTTGCACTTCTTCATCAGTCGGGCCTCGACGTCGAACTTTGGCACGCCAAAGGGGCAGGCGTAAACGCAGTTGCGACAGCCAATGCAGCGGGAAGGCTCGGCTTGCTGCACCACGCCATCTGGAGTGATTGCGATCGCGAGCACCGGACAGACCTGGGCGCACGGCGCGACCGGATCGCTGCAGTGCATGCAGACGGTTGGCTGGGTCGCCACGCTCGCCCACCGTTCGATGAAGTCAACCATGATCATGCTCTCGCCCTTGTGCGAATCGCACTCGCGACAGGCAGCCTCGCAGGCGCGGCAGCCGATACAGCGCGCGGGGTCGACGAAAATCGTCTCGATCGGCAATCGAATCTCCTCCTTCCGGTCAGTGCCCCGGGCGCAGCTGCGCGGGATTCTTCACTTCCCTGACCGCGTAGGGAAACATCTCCGGCGCGTTCGTCGCGGTGAGATTCTCCCGCGGTGGTGCTGGCTCGGCCGGTGGTTGGACGTTCAAGCGCTCGACGGTCGCGGCGCAGGCCTTGTACTCGGGAATCTTGACCTTTGGTTCGACGGCCGGATTGGTGATCTGGTTGACCGCGTGGGCGTGTCCGTAGTGAAACGGGATAAAGAGCACGTCCGGCCGAATGGTCGCGGTGACCAGCGCTTTGAGTTCCAGCGAGCCGCGCGGCGTGCGGACCCGCACAAGTTCGTCGTTGGTGATTCCCAGGCGTTCCGCCGCTCGAGGATGAATCTCCACCCATGGCTCCGGCGCCTGACTGTTCAGGAAGCCCAGCCGGCGGGTCTGGTTACCGCTCAGATACTGGTAGACAACCCGCCCGGTGGTGAGCCGGAAGGGATAGTCGCCACCGGGTTCCTCGGCCGGCGGCTGATACGGAATCGAAAACATCCGCGCCTTGCCATCCGGATGCGCGAAACGCTCGGTGAACAGGCGCGGCGTCCCCGGGTGGTCCAGATCCGGGCAGGGCCAGAAAACCCCCTGTTGCTCGTCGATCTTTTCATAGGTGATCCCGTAGTAGTCGGCCACGCCCCCTTTCGAGGCTACGCGCAGCTCGTCCCAGATCTCCCGGGGCGAGCCGAAGGGAAAGTAGGTCGCGCGTCCCAGCCGCCGGGCCAGTTCGTCGACAACTTCCCAATCCCGTCGCGCCTCCCCAGGGGGCGCCGCCGCTCGGTTAATCTTGACCACTCGACCTTCGAGATTCGTCGTCGTCCCCTCGTCTTCGCACCAGACCGCGGTTGGGAGAACGACGTCGGCCAGTTCCGCCGTCTCGGACCGGAAGAAGTCCATCACTACCAGCGGATCCAGATTCTGAATCGCTCGCTTCACGACTGCGTTGTCCGGCAGGGAAACCATCAGGTTGGAACAGATCACCAGGCAACTCTTGATGTCGCCTTCGGCCATCAGGTGGACCATCTCGGTGGCCGCCGCGCCGGCTAAGGGAATCTCCTCGACCGGGACACCCCAGACCTTCGCGATGTAGGCGCGGTCCGCCGGGTCGTCGATGTGACGGTATCCCGGAAGCTGGCTGGCCTTCTGGCCCATCTCCCGGCCACCCTGGCCGTTGCCCTGGCCGGTGAGCATTGACGTGCCCCCGCCGGGCTTCCCGACTTGTCCGCGAGCCAGGGCGAGGTTGATACAGGCGAGACAGTTATCGACTCCGTGCGTGCTATGCTCGATTCCCCGAGCGTGGAGAATCAGCGAGCGGCTCGCCCGGCCGTAGAGGCGCGCCGCCGTGACGATGCGTTCGGCCGGCACACCACAGATCTGCTCGGCCACCTCCGGGGAGAATGCTTCGACCCCTTCGCGCACGGCGTCCCAGCCAACCGTGCGCTGAGCGATATACTCCGCGTCGATCAGGTTCTCGTGGATGATCTGACGGAGCAGCGCGTTGAGCAACGCGAGATCGGTCCCCGGTTTGACCGGGAGCCAGAGGTCGGCGGTGCGGGCGAGGGGAGTTTGCCGAGGATCGACGACGATGAGCGGCGCGCCGTTATCGCGGGCCTTCCAGATCCACTGCATCATCACCGGAAAGCACTCGGCCGTGTTCGATCCGACGACGAGCAAACACTCCGTTAACGGAATGTCAGTCATCGGGAAAGGACAACGGTCGAGGCCAAACGCCCGGTCGTAGGCGACCGCCGCGGAGGACATGCAGAGACGGCCGTTGTAGTCGATGTGGCGGGTTCGCAACCCCACCCGGGCGAACTTGCCCATCAGATAGCATTTCTCGTTCGTCATCGACGAGCCACTGTAGACCGCGACCGCGTCTCTCCCGTGTTGGCCCTGAATCTCGGTCCAGCGCCGGGCAACGTAGTCGAGCGCTTCATCCCAGCTCGCGCGTTCGAGCGTGGCGCCCTTTCCGCCCCGCCGGATCATCGGATAGAGCAGACGATCCGGATGACTCGCCTGTTGGTAGGCGACGACCCCCTTCGGGCAGAGCGAGCCGCGGTTGTGTGGGAAGTCGCGGGGCTCGACGCCGATCACCTGACCGTCGGCGACTTTGAGGTACATCGCGCACTGAACGCCGCAGAACGCGCAGTGGGTCGGGACAAGCGAGTCCGGAACCCGGTCGGCGCCCGGCCAGCCCGGCCCCGGGGTGCCAGCCGATTGGAAGTCGTAATTGAAAGCCCGATCCGGCTGAAAGAAGTCCTTGTTGACGCTCATAGAAAGCGACCCCTCATCAGTCCGTAGTAGGCTTCGCCGCGGAGGATTCGTTTGCAGGTCGGGCAGTAGTCCTGGAGCGATCCGAGGTCGTCCCCCAGGTCATAGCGCTGGTTCAACTCGCTCAGGGTCACTTTGAGATCGTCGACGAAGCGCTGGGACGGTAACTCGACCTGGCAGCGGCGGCACCGGCCGATCTCCGTCAGTTCGCCGCCGCGCTCGACATCCTGATTGACCGTCTGATAGAGGGTGACCCCGATGCTGGCCGGCCGCTCGATGATGTGGAAGAACTTGCCGAACGGCAGGGAGAGCAGCCAGCCGACGACCGTAACCTCGTGAGTCAGGGAGATAAACCAGTAGAATTTTCCGTCCCACCAGGTAGCGGAGGCGGTCAGCGCGAGCCCGGTCACCGCGATCGCGAAGAGTAGCACCAGGGGCACCAGGTCGAAGTCGAAGCGCTGAGTGGCGAGCAAGCCAAGATCGGACACCCTTCGACCAAAGGCGATCGCCAGCCCCAGGAGCAAGAGCGTCGCGGTGAAGTCGAGAGCGTGAAAGATCAAAAAGCTCAATAGGGTACCGAGCGAAAAACGCAGAATCGGGAAGCCGAAGAACCAGACCAGGTAGGTGCCCACGGACGCCATGGTGAAGTGAAACCACCCGAAGGTGAGCGGAAAGGTGATCAGGCAGGACAAGACGACGCCCCAGAAGATGGCCATGTGCATGATCCAGCGCTGGCGACTTCGCTTGAGAATGAACGTCTGCCCGAAAATGTCGCGCCACCAGGCGATGGGGATAAGCACGGTGTAATGGCGAAAATTCTGCCAGGAAAGAAAGTTGGTCCAGCCGGCCTTGAAATAACGCCAGGTCGGGGGGCGGGTGATCCAGAGGGTATAGCGGTAGGTGATCGCCGCGACCGCGAAAATGGTCCCGACCGCGTAGCCGATCAGCGCGGCATCGAAGTCACGAAACCCCCGCGACCCGACGTAGATCAACGCCAAGAGGATCCCGGTCACGACGACGGCGAGAACGGCCGCCGGGAGTTCGCGGGGAACACCCGCGCGATCCTGGTCCGCGGTGAGAGATGCCGGACGTACCGAAGAATCGTTCATCGCTACCCTGCTTAGTTCGGTCCGAACCCGCTGGGCCGAATGGGTTGGGAGAGTTATCGCCGGGCGCGGCGGTCACTCCTGAATGGTGCGACTTCGCGAGTCAATCGTACCACGACATATTCGAAGCTTCTACTGAGCGCAGCGTAAGCAGCTAAAGCTATCGATCTAGAGTCCGCGTTAGCTCTGGACTGAAGTCCAGGAGGAGCGACTGAGGACTGAAGTCCTCCGGTGCCGGTCGATATTGTCTGGTCGTTGGTGGCCGCTCGTTGTTGCATCGCCACCCGGACACTTCAGTGTCCCGTCCCTACTCCTGGACCTCGGTCCAGAGCTTTAGCCGCTAACGCTCGGATTAGTAGAGGACTGCCCGTCGCGACGAGGTTGACTGGCCGACCGCGGGCTGCTCCGTAGGTCCAGCGGGCATAGTGTACCCCGATCCGCGTCGCCGGTCGTTGCGCTACCGCAAAGACGGACCCAACTCCTATCTCCTGTCTCCTCCCTCGTTTATAATCTCCCCATTCACGGCAAATCGGAGGAATCAATGTCCAAGGTTCGCTTTGGCATCGTCGGGACGGGCGGTATCGCCCGGCATCACGCCCAGGCGCTGACGGCTTTGCGGGACGAGGCCGAGATCGTCGCCTGTGCTGACGTGCAGGTTGGCCGCGCCGAGCAATTTGCCGCCACCTACGGCTTTAGGAGGGCTTACGACTCCGCGCGCGCCATGCTCGACGCCGGGGGCTTCGACGTCATTTGCGTTTGCACGCCCCACCCGCAGCACGCCGAACCGCTGATCCTGGCGGCGGAGCGGGGAGTTCACGGGGTGGTCGAGAAGCCATTCACCGCGACGCTGGCCGACGCCGACCGGGTTCTGGAAGCAGCGGACAAACACGGGACGAAGATCAGCGTGGTCAGCCAGCGACGCTGGCTGCCAGCCGCCCAGCGCATTCGCCGAGCGATCGACGACGGCAAGCTTGGCGACCGCGTCATCCTTGGCGAAACCTTCTGTGAGATGTGGCGCGACGAGGCCTATTACGCGCGCGACGCCTGGCGCGGCCGCTGGGACACCGAGGGCGGTGGCGTGCTGACGAACCAGTCGCCGCACAACATCGACTTCCTGCTCTACTACATGGGGCCGGCCGACGAGATCTTCGGCTACTGGGCGAACATCAATCACCCCTACGTTGAGATCGAAGACAACGCCGTCGCGGTGATCAAGTTCAAGAGCGGGGCCCTGGGGATTGTCAAAGGCACCGTGAGCATGAATCCCCCGCGAAGAATTCACGGCGTGACCCTGGTCGGCGCCAGTGGCCCCACGGTGAGCCTGGATTGCTGGGAGTTCGCGACTGCCCAGAACGACATCTGGACGATCCCCGGCGAGGAGGCGCTGCCGGCCGAGTGGCGCAAGCAGGACGAAGCCTTCGGCAGCGGCGAACTACCGAACTTCCACGCCTACCAGTTGCGCGACATCATCGACGCGGTAAAAACCAATCGTTCCCCGGCGGTCACCGGGGAAGACGGTCGCCGAGTCGTCGCGATTATCCAGGGCATCTACGAGTCTGGCCGCACCGGCCGACCGGTGAAGCTCTAAAGAACGGGGGGTTCGGGGTTGGGGGTTGGGGAAGGAACCGCCCTCACCCTGACCCTCTCCCAGAGGGAGAGGGAAATTTCCCCTTCCCGCGTCGGGAAGGGGCGAGGGGTTAGGTCCGATCCCCCAACACCCAATCCCCAACCCCCTCGCTCTACCCCTGCCCCGTCCGCGTGATCGTGAAGCTTGTGCCGTCGGGGTTGAGCTTGGAGGGGAGGGCGATAACCTGCCCGGAACGATCGATCATGCTGACCGGGCGTCCGCTGGCTCCGGAGATAGACGCGCTCTTAGCGTCTTTGGTCGTCACGGCGTTCTCGAAGGTGACGCTCCCGAAGTCGTCAAGGTTGAGAACTCGTCCGCGGAGGTTGCTTGGCGCTTCCTCGACCCATTCCGCCGACGACTCCCGCGATCGGTAGGCGACGGTCGTCGTGAATTTCTTACCGCTGGTCTGATTGTCGATCTCGATCAGCCAATCGCCGCTCTTCTGCTGGGAGATCGCAACCTTGACGACGTCGCCGGGGGCGACCGCGAGATTGACCTGCCGAGAGGACTCGGGAAGGAGTTCGTACCAGGCGTTATAGACGGTTTGGCCGTCTCGGAAGACCTCTTCTTCAGTTCCTGCCTGGATGAGATCCCGGCTGCGAACGCCGCCGATTCCGACCCAGGTCGCGCTGCTAGCCTGGGGGGATCCGCCGGTTGAGTTCGGAACGGTCCAGGAGGCCGTGATCGCGGTGAACGTGGCACCGGTGGCCACGTAGCCAGACCAGTTTCGCGACTGTCCCGGGCCGGCCGGGACGATCTGTTCCGGCGGGGTGGGCTCGGGCGTCAGCGTTCCCGGAGTGCTCGGGTTCGATCCGTTCCCGGGATGATCGTCGGCCTGGACCTTCCAGGATCCGCTTTCGAAGACCAGGGTGTAATTGTTCTGGTCCCGCTCGACGTCGGTCGTCCCGTCCGCGAAGGACGTTCGCCAGGTTTCGTAGGTCGTAGCGTGGGTGGTCGTACCCGCGATCGTGATCGTTCCCCACTCGACGCGGTTCAGGTGAATCGCCGACACCCCGCTCTGAGAGAGTTGCTGATTGATTTGCACCAGATGCGCGTAATAGTCGGCGGTCGCGCCGGTTTGCATCAGCGACGGGTTTCCGTTGTTGAACGCCAGTTCCTGGGCGTGGTTCGCCGCGTTAATGACATCCTTGATCGCCTGGATTGTTTGCGGGCTGGTCGTCGGCGCTTCTGGCGTCGCGGTTGGTTGCGGCGTCGGCGATGGCGCGTCCGTCGGGCTTGGCGCCACGGTCGGGCTAGGTTGCGGAGTCGGACTCGGTCGCGGAGTCGGACTTGGTGGGGGGATCAGCGTTGGCGTCGGGATGAGGATCGGTGGCTCTGGCGTGTCGTACGCGCCCGGCGGGCGAGGGTCCGGCTGCCGACCACAAGCGACGAGCGCGGCAACGACGAGTAATATTCCGAGGATGACCGTAGGGCGAAAGCGGACCGCCCGCATGGAAGCCTCCGCGATTCTGGCCAGACGGATTTTCGATTCCCCAAGGCGCCGATAGCCGACCCGCCGGGTGGGCCCACGGCATCAGAATTGGACCCGGACGTGGCCACGCGACATGGTAAACAGAGACTAACGTCAAATCCTACCGCTGTCTAGCGTTTTTATACGGAGAGTCAACCGAGCGTTGACAGTAGTGTTACCCGTTGAATAGGATGAACTCCGCGCGGACCGGGCGTGAGGTGATTGCCCAGCCCCGCGCCAGCCGCCGATTCTTTCGTGTACGACTACCCCGCTGGACGTGGGGATACCCCGGAGCAGTGCCATGCCCACGGCAAACCACTGGTGGGAACATCCCTACCGAACCTTTCAGACCAACCTTCGGGAAATTGACGCGGGACTCGACGAAAAAAAGGTTGTTGGCCGGATCGTCGAGTTGGGCGCTAACGCCTGGCTCCTGAACACCGCCGGCATCGTGTCCTTTTACCCTTCGCGCTTGCCGTTTCAGCATCCGAGTCCGTGGCTCAGTCAACGCGCGAGTGGCGACCTGATCGGCGACGCCGTTGCCGAGGCGCACGCCCGCGGGGTCCGACTGATCTCTCGCTGCGACTTCTCGAAGGTCCACCAGGACGTTTACGAGGCGCATCCGGACTGGTGCTTCGTCAGCGCGCGGGGTGGTCACCAGATTTACAACGGGCTTTACAGCACCTGCCCGAGTGGTCCGTACTACCAGGAGAAAGCTTTCGAGATCCTCGGCGAGGTGCTCGACCGCTACCTGATTGATGGCTTCTTTTTCAACTGGTTCAACTTTTCCCAGCGCGACTACTCCGGAACCTATCACGGGATTTGCCAGTGCGTCCATTGCCAGCGCCGATTTCGCGACCAGACTGGCCGGGACCTGCCGCGGGAGGAGGACTGGAGCAACCCGGCTTACCTCCACTGGCGCGCGTATACCCGGGAGACGCTCGACGACCTTGCCGGAAGGATCCGCCGCTTTATCAAGGAGCGTAACCCGGAAGTCTGCTTGATTCTGCGCCAAAATCCCGACGTAATCATGCACGAAGTGAATAACGCGGTCGACCGGCCGCAACCCGTCTGGGTTCACTGGGCCGGGGAAGTTGGGCGCGAGTCGCGGACCGCTCATCCGGAAAAGCCGGTGACGATCAACTCGGTGATGTTTCTGGACTTGCCCTACCGCTTTTCGGCCGAGCAACCCGGCCTCGTCGGTTTGCACCTCGCGCAGACGATTGCCCTGGGAGCGAATCCCTGGGCGTACGTCATCGGCACGCCGGAGAATCAGCCGGACCGCAAGAACTTCGGAATCGTCGGCAAAATGCTCGGCTTCCATCGCGATCACCAGGCTTATTACGCCGGCATGCGCTCGGCGGCGAAGGTCGCGGTGATTAGCTCGCTCCGCAGCGAGGAGCGCTACGGCCGGTCGGAAGGGGTCGCTCGGGTCCAGAACGAGCGCCGAGGTATCTTCCGGGCCCTCGTCGAAGGCCACGTTCCCTTTGACATCCTCCCGGACGAGCAACTGCTCGCCGCGGCGTCAGACCATCGACTGTCTCGCTACGAGTCGCTGGTGCTCCCGAACGTCGCGGCGCTCGACGATGCCCAGTGCGCCGCCTTGGATCAGTACGTCGAGAACGGCGGCGGCATCGTCGCTACCTTCGACACCTCGGGGTTCGACGCCGAGGGGAAGGCAAGACCGGAACTGGGGTTGCGGTCGCTCGGGGCCGCCCGGATCGCCGCGCGGCGAGAAGGTCCAGGGGCGATGCGGTCCGGCTACCTTCGGGTGACTCGTCCGGAAGACCTGCTCGGCTCCGCGGAGACCGATTTCGTCGCCCTGGACCGAGCGTTCCTCCACGTCGAGGCGCGTCCGGACGCGGTCCCCTCATTCCGGCTGGTCCCCCCGTCGCGCTACGGCCCGCCGGAGAAGACCTACTGGGAGATCGAAACCGAACATCCGGGGTTGCTCTGGCACCGTTATGGCCTCGGACAAACCGCTTACTTTCCCTGGCCCCTCGGCGCGCTCTTCTTCGACCTGAGCCTGCCGGAGCACCGCGCGCTCTTGCTCAACGCGGTTCAAAAGGTTTCGCGTAGCGGTCGTCAGGTGATCACGAGCGCGCCGCCCCAGGTCGAGATCCTGGTCGGCGAGCAACCGGCGGAGCGGCGTGCTCTCGTTCACCTGATCAACTACTCCGGCTACCAGGGGCGCTCGTTTCACGATCCACTGGAGATCCGGGCGATTCAGGTGGATTTGCCGGAAGATCGGCCCTACCGACGAGCGACTTCGGTCGAATCGGGTGAGGAATTGCCCTTGACCCGGGCCGCTGGACGAATCGCCTTCACCCTGCCCCGGCTGGACTTATTCGATCTGGTCATTCTGGAGGAATCATGAGCGATCGCCAAACGCCATTGGTTGTCTTTGTCAACGGCGAAATCAACGAGGAACAACTCGCTCAGATGCGCGCGGTGAGTCCGCGGATCGAGATTCGCTCGTTCGCCAATCGCACCGAGATGGAGCCATACCTGGCCGAGGCCGAAGTGGTTGCCGGTGCGATTAGTCCGAGTGGTCTCGCTCGGGCTCCGAACCTCAAGTGGGTGCAGAGTTGGGCGGCCGGTCCGGATGAGGCCCTCTTTCAGGAGATGGTCGCCAGCCCGGTTGTCATGACCTCTTGCAAAGGAAATGGCGCGATTCCGCTCGCCGAACACGCGATCATGCTGATGCTCATGCTCAATCGCAACGCGCCGCGCTGGCTGCGCGCCCAGGACGAGCGGCGCTGGGATCGCTTCTATCACGGCGAGCTGAATGAACTGACCTGCGGGATCGTCGGGTTGGGGTACTCCGGACAGGATCTGGCGCTCAAAGCGAAGGCGTTTCACATGCGGGTGCTCGGGATGCGCCGATCGAACCAGCCCACGCCCAACGTCGACGAAATGTTTCCCCGCGAGCGCCTGGCGGAGTTTCTCGGGGAATCGGACTTTGTCGTCGTCACCGCGCCCCGCACGCCGGAAACCCGGGGCATGCTCGGCGAAGCGGAGTTCCGGGCGATGAAGCCGAGCGCCTACTTCGTCACCTTTTCCCGCGGCGGAATCGCCGACGACCGCGCGCTCTTGCGCGCCTTGCAGGAAGGCTGGATCGCCGGGGCTGGCCTGGACGTCCACGGGCAGGAGCCACTGCCAGCGGACAGCCCTTTCTGGACCGCGCCCAACACGATCGTCACCCCGCACAACGGCGCGACGACACTCAAGACCCGCCAGCGCGGCGTCGACATCTTCGTCGACAACCTGCGCCGCTATCTCGCGGGGCAACCATTACGGAATGTGGTCGACAAGCAAGCTGGATATTGACGGGGGGGTTGGGGACTAGGGATTGGGTGTTGGGGAGCGAGGAAGGAACGACCCTCACCCTGACCCTCTCCCAGAGGGAGAGGGAAATCTCCACGCTCCCCAACACCGTGGTAGGAGGAATGCGTGAACGAGCAAGAGCGCTATCTGTTCGATCTGATGGGCTATTTGGTGGTCGAAGACGTTCTCGGGCCGGCGGAGCTGGCGGAGTTGAACGCGCTGATCAACCGGCGGGATCCCTGGGGCCAATACGCCCGAGAACACCAGGGCAGCACGGTTGGCGAAGGGAACCTCCACGTCGGACCGCTGCACGAGTGGGAGGAGCCCTTCCGCCGGCTGATTAGCCATTCAAAGATCGTCCCGTACCTTACCGAGATGATTGGTCCGAAGTTTCGCTTCGACCACGGCTACGCCATTTTTATGAAGAAAGGTGGCTCGCAGCACCGTTTACATGGCGGTAACACCCCGTACGATCCCGGGCAGTATTACCACTGGCGCAACGAACGGATGTACAACGGGCTCATCGTGGTGTCCTTCGCACTCGGCGACGTGCGACCGGGCGATGGCGGCTTCGCGGCGATTCCCGGCAGCCACAAGAGCAACCTGCCCTGCCCGGCTGAGTTCAAGACTTTCGAGACGACCGGACCCTGGCTGCAGCAGGTTCCCCAGAAGGCCGGCTCGGCGATCATGTTCACCGAGGCCCTGACCCACGGCACCTGGCCCTGGACCGTCGACACCGAGCGCCGCTCGCTTCTCTATAAGTACAGTCCGGGCCACATGTCCTGGGCTCAGAAGTATCCCAGCGCGGACGATGCTCCGGGCGCCGATTGGTCGGCCGAGGCGCGTCGGATTCTGGAGCCACCCTACGTACAGCAGCGGGCGAAGATCGTCGAGTAGACCGAAAAATCCGTGAACCGGGATGTGAAGCAGCAATGATTATCGATACCCACGTCCACGTCTGGGCGCTTGACGAGCAGCACCAGCCGGCGCCCGACGCGAAGGTGCGCGCGCCCAGCGCGGCGGATCCGGTGGAGTGGCTGGTCGAGGACATGGCGCAATTCGGAGTGGATCGCTGCGTTCTGGTCCAGTCGAGCGCTTTTGGTTGGGACAATACCTATATGGTGGAATGCCTGGAACAGTACCCTGGGCTCTTCAAGGCGATTGGGCTGGTGGATCCGCTGAGCCCGGGCAACGCCGACGATCTGCGGTTCTGGATGGCTCGCGGTCTCTCCGGCTTCCGCTTTCACCCGCTCTATTATCCGGACGAATCCTGCTGGATCGATTCCGCAGCCCACGACGCGCTCTGGCGGGCCGCGGCGGAGACCGGCGCGATTATGCAGTTTCATCTCTGGCCGCGCCACGCGACTCCCCTGGGTCGAATGATCGCGCGTCATCCGGGGGTGCGCGTCGTCGTCGATCACCTGGGCAAACCCGACGTTACCGAGGCGTCGCCGTATCCGAGCTTCCAACCAGTGCTCGATCTAGCGCGCTTCCCAAACGTCTGGGTGAAAATTGGCGACTATCAAATCGCGTCCAAGCAATCGTTTCCCTGGCCGGACACGATTCCCTTCGTGGCGGCGCTCAAAGGCGCCTTTGGCGCCGAGCGCATGATCTGGGGCACCGGCTACGCCGGAAGCGCGCGCCTGGTCCCGCTGGACCAGGCGCTGCGCTACGTCCGTTCCGAACTGCCGTGCCTGACTCCGGCCGATCTGGCGAAGATCCTGGACACCACGCCAAAGAGTCTGTTCGGGTTTTGATCGTTCCCTTACTCGCCCGGAACTTTACGCTTGAGTTGCGCGGAGTTTTCGTCGATGAACTGGCGGACCTCCGGCGCCATGTCGAGAATCTTTTCCCATTGCTCGACGTACAGGGTGATCGGGAAGCGGCCGAGGCCGTAGAGGCTGATGCCTCCCTTCTCGGAGACTTTCAGGTAGGTGCCGCGGCGCGTTTTCGCCTTCAAATTTTCGTTTTCGAGCCGCAAACGCTCGATCTCGGCTTGGAGTTCGTCCGAAGTAGGCATGCCTATTTGCTCCTCATTGGATTGATCTGATTATACCTTGACGGCTCGACCCGGGCGGGCGCTCGGCGGGAGACTAACTGAGCCAGCCGATGCCCCCGGCGCTCACCGCGGTGGACAAACGCAGGGTCTGTTTGCCCTGGGCGTCGACGAGGTAAACGCCGATTTCACCGGCGATGGCGATCCACTTTCCGTCCGGCGACCAGATCGGGACCGGCGTGTCTTCGGAGATTCGGGTCAGCTGGGTCAGACCGCTGCCGTCCGGATGAACCGTCCAGATGTCCCAGGGGATGCCGTGGGCCTCGGCAACCGCCGGCGCGAACGGCAGGCGAAACGAGAACTCGGCGTCCGGAGCCGGGGCGCTTCGCGCGCTCGGCCCGGCGGTTCGGGGCCCGCCGACGGCGGCGAAGGCGATGCGGGCGCTATCCGGCGCGAAGCAGGGGGCGTTGACGAGGGAGAAGCCTGCCTTGTCCAGAATCGGCTTACCGTTCTTGCCGTCGGCGTCGCCGACCGAAATTCCCTTGCCCTGGCCGCTCTTATCGGTGGGGATGTAGGCGAGGAACTTTCCGTCGGGCGAAGCGGCCGGCGACATCGCGCTCTCGACCAGGCTGATCGGAGCGGTTCCGTCGAGGCTAACCTTGTGGACCGCCAGCGACTCGCCCTGGTACTGGTTCTTCGCGTCGTACAGGGGCACGCGGTGGGTAGCAAAGACGGCTTTGTCGTCCGCCGACCAGCAGGGCACTTCGTAGGTCGCGCCGGGCGCGCCGTGTTTTTGCAAGAGCTTGGGATTCTTGCCGTCGGCGTCCACGGTGTAGAGGTCGCTTCCCCCCAGGGTTTGCTCGTTCTTGGGAATCACGTAGTAGGTGTAAACGATCCGGGCGCGGTCCCAGGAGAGCGCGGGCGACGCGGCGTAGGCTCCCTGGGGGAAGTAGGTCAGCTGGTGACTCTGCAGCGCGCTCAGATCGAAGACCCGCAGATTCCCGTTCCCGACGATCAAGAGTTTTCCCGGAACCGGTGAGGCCGTCACGGTTGGCAAGGAGACCGGCCCGAGCGTCGAGCCGGAGACCGGGACCGCCGGTTGCCCGGACGAACAGGCGCCGACGAGCGCGGTCACACCAGTGACGCCGAGCGCTTCGAGCACGCGCCGCCGCGAGAGCAGCCGGCGGGACGCCGACGCGCCCCCGGTGGCAGAGTATTTTGTCGTACACGATGGCGACTGCATGCTCAATTCTCCCTGGCGTCGGTTCACGGGGACGTGTTGGCCCGACTAACGACGGTTTTCAGATAATTCAGGACGTCCCAGCGCTGCTGATCGGATAGTTTCCCCTTCCAGGCCGGCATTGCCGAGCCCGGATACCCGTTCGCGATCCAGCCTTCGAGCTCGGCGTCGGTGTGCAGGGGCACGTGAACGACCAGGTCGGCGGGACGGGGATTCAAGGTGGCGGCGAGCGGACCGTCGCCGCGGGCGCCCGGACCGTGGCACACCGCGCAATTCTGGCGATAGACTTGCTCGCCGTCCGCGATGGACTTCGGCGTTGCCGGATGCAACTGGGCGAGCTCGGCGGAGGCGACGGTCGCCTGGGCGGTCTGGAACTGCTGGACCGACAGCGCCGAGCCGGTCCCCAGCAGGCCGACGCCACAGACGCCGACAATCGCGGCCCGCCGCAAATCGTCGGCGCGCAGACTCACGCCGCGGCGGAGCGCGTAGATGCCGAAGCCCACGATCAGCAGGCCGACGAAGAACAGGCCGGGGAGTTGCAACGTCGGCGGCTGCACCGTCTGCGCGCCTCCGGGAGTGACCAGGAAGACGTAGGACGCGAGAGCGTCGTCCTTTCCCGGCCGCCGAACGATTGCCTCGGTTTGCCAGCGGCCGTTGACGGCCAGTTCGGCTCCGGTGCCCACGAAGCGGCCGTTACCCGCCGGATTGAGACTTATCTGTGCCACCCCGAGATCGCTGTCCAGGAAGGTGAAGCGGAGAAATACCGCGGTGACATTGCTGGCCGGCTGACCGGACGCGTCGTGAACGGTCACGACGTACTGATTCGGACCGGGGCGACCCGGCGTGACGGCAAGAGTCGTGGTCAGGTCGGCCGCTGGAGCAGTGAGAGTGATCGGTCCAGCGCTGGCCGACGCGGCGAGTTGCTGCGGCGGGCTCAGGCTGGTCATGGCGCCGACCGCGGCGATGACGGCGGCGACGAAGAAGATCTCGAGTCGAACCGTCCAGCGCAACATTTCGGCGACGTTCAGTCCGCTGATCGTCGCGCTGCCGCCGCGCGCCTGGCGCGCTCGGGTGAGGGCCGGCCGAACGACGAAGTGGTTGATCGCCGCGAGCGCGAGCAACGGGGCGATGAGCAGAATTTTCACCAGGAGGACCTGGCCATAGCCGGTATCGATCAAGTTATTCAAGGTGCCGACGTGAAAGAGCGCCTCCACCACTCCGGTGACCCCAAGGACCGCGACCGACACGCCCGCGACAAGCGAGAAGCGGGGAATCAGTCCGCTGAGAACCCGAACCCGAGTCTCCGGCGGGCCGGCCCGCAGGGCAACCGGAACGACCATGGCCAGCTGCAAAAGACCGCCGAGCCACACCGCGACCGCCGCGAGGTGCAGCCAGTCGACGACGAGGCCGACCGGTAGCACGCCAATCGGCGTGAGCGTCCCGCTGGCCGCGCTGTGGCTGGTGAGAGAAATCGTCGCGAGCAACCCGGCGCCCAGGCTGAGGCCGATTCGATCGATGGCGAGCGAGCCCTTTAGTTGGCGCGCGCGCCAGACGAGTAGCGCGGCCAGGGCGACTCCGAGGGCCAGGCGGAGCAAGATCAGAATACCGTACTGGGTGGCGAGGAGCACTTGAGTGGCTGAACCGCCGGTGACCAGCACCTGAATCACCAGCAGCGTCAGGTTACTGACCAGCAGCAACCCGACGGCGATTCCGGCGACCCGCGATTGCGTCTGGCGAATCCGTCGGATCGCCGCCTCGATCGCCAGGTCGGCCAGCGCCGCGCGCTGGAGGAGCCAGAATCCAAACGAGCCGGCGAGCGCCGTCGCCGCGAGGAGCGCCAGCCACCGGGTTGCCATTTCCAGGGGCGAACCCGACGACAAACTGCCGGCTTGCTGCAACGACTCGCTGGACGACGCCGCGCTGGCGACGCCGACGCCGAAGGGGACCGTTCCGTAGACGACGTGGCCGTCGACCTTCGACTGAGTCTTCCACGCCACGACGTAGGTTCCGTTTGGCAGGTTGGGCTTGAGACCGACGATCAGTGACGTGGGGTCGTTCGGGGCGACGTGGCTATCGCCGGCGTCGACCCGCTGGCGGTTGGTGTCGTAGACGACCGCCTGGGAAAAGCTCGGTTCGAGCGGTTCGGAGAACCAGAGTTGGACCTGGGCGGGCGATTTCGCGAGGCTCGCACCGCTGGCGGGAATCGAATTCACCAGATTGGCGTGGGCGAGCGCGCTGCCAACGCTCAGGAAAGCGAGCGCGAGCGCCAGGACGAGCGCGCCACGCAGGCGAGCCCAGCGGTTGTCGAGCGTCGTGCGCCAGCGCGGCACAAAGACCCGGTTCGAAAGGCTCATGAGGGAGTGTCTCCGGGTGGGACGCTCGAACCGCTCGGATTCGGTTTCGCCCTCCCTTTCCGCTGCTTGCCGGACGCGCTGCCGTCTCGGCCGACAAACAGCACCACCGCGACCATGAGGAGCGCCGGAACCAGACAGACCATTTCATCCCACCAGCCACCGGATCCGGTCAAAGTATGCGCCTCGACGAGGGCGGGTATCGCGAGCAACGCGAGAACCCCGAGCGAAATCCGCTGCCAGCTACGTAACCGGCTCATCATTAACCCCTGCTTACGGATTAGGCGAGGAGACAGGAGTCAGGAGATAGGAGTCAGGAGACGATAGGCACAGGCTTGCTCCCTCTCCCTCTGGGAGAGGGTTGGGGTGAGGGCTCCTATCTCCTATCTCCTCGTCAATACTCCGCTTTCGCCACGGGTGAATCGGATTGAGAAGCCGTCGGCGGACGGAACCGGGTCAGCAGGGCGATGCCCCCGACGATGATCCCGATCAGACCAACCGCGATACCGGCCACGCCGAGCAGGGTGGCTCGCTGGAGCGCGGCCTGAGCGGTCGCGTCGGCGGCCTGGGTCTGCGCGGAAAGGTCCGCCGGAGCCGGGACGGCGACCGGGAATTGCTCGGCCGTCGGCGAGATCACGTCGTCAAAGGTGTTTGGTCCGGATTGGAACGTCGCGTTGATTGGATCGCCATTGATCGAACCGGAGAAGATGAAGCTATAGCTCCCGGCCTTCGTCGGGATGAAGCTAGCGGAGTATTTACCGGGCGCTTCGTCGCTGGCGACGATCGGAAACTCCTTGGGCGTTCCGCCTGCGTACGAGACGGCGACCTTGAGCGTCTTCTCGGCGCCGGTCACCGGTTTGCCGTTCGCGTCGGTGATCGTCAGATCGATCCCGTTCGGTTGATCTTGAATCGTCGGCTCGTTGACAAATCCGACGAGGAAGGTGTACTTGCCGATCGCGCGCTTCTCGTGAGCGAGCGCCGCCGTCGGAACCAGGACGGCAAGCAGGGTCACGGCGGCCCCGATCGCCAACAGAAAGCGGGTCAAATGAGACATATCAGTCCTTCGTGCAGCATCGAAATCTCTTCAGCACCACCGCTGGTGGTTGTCTCAACCGGTGACCCGATCAACGAGGAGGGGGTGGGTGAGGCGCGCCCGGCTCGGCCGCGGCCAAACCGGCGATCGCGGCCCGCACCGAACCTAGAAACTGGAGCGAGGGTGGGCCCGCTAAGACGGGCGCCAGCATCGCGAGCGTCAATAAAGAGAGGACGAGAGTGGGAGGAGCGGCGTAGATCGAGATAACCTTGCCGGTCTGTCCCGGCGCGATCTCCAGAATGTCCAGGTTGGCGGGTTCGCTACGCGCCACCGTCAAAACCGAGGCCGGAGGGCTACCGAGAAGCGTGGCGAGCGGATCGTCGTGATGGTGGGCTTCCCAGTTGGGCGGCGGGGCACCGCCGAGAAAGAGATGGTCGTGCGGCATTACGCTTTCATACAGAGGCGGATAGGTTGCCCCCATGAAAACGGCGAAGATCAGGCCCGCGGTCGCCCCGCGGAAGCAGATTACACTCAGCCAGGATAAATGTCGCATGAGTCCGAGATCGGTCCAGGATCGCCATTGACGACGCATCACCCATTATAGGGGAAGTTCGGGGTGGGACGGTAGTTGTTGCTCGGCATCTGAGCGGGTGACATGAAAGTAGGCAAGAGAAGGAAGAAGGGATATCCTCCCTGCTAGTAAGTTTGTTCGCAGCAGAAGGAGGATATCCGTGGACGAGCAGAATGAGCTGCTCACCCGCATGCTAACAGCAGCGAGTGCGAGCAGCAAGGCGATTGCCGATAAAGCCTTTGAGTTGGAAGTAGGCCAGAATCTGCTCGGGTTGGAGGGAGCGATTCTCGAAACGGTGCTGCGACTAGGAGCGATCTGGTTGGGCCTGATTTTGAGCCAGTGGGGGACGCACCTCGCCGAAAAGACCGGTACCCGCTTGGCGTGCGGCTGCGGCGGGAAGGCCCGCTGGGTCGAGCAGCGCGCCAAGACGGTGTTGACCTTGCTGGGCCGCGTGAGGTATCAGCGGGTCTATTACCATTTCGCGTCCTGCCACAACGGGGAGGGCTTGGGAGACCGCCAGTGGGGATTACACCACACCCGCACAAGCCTGGCTCTCAAACATCTGCTCGGCTACTTGAGCGGAACGATCGTTGGTTTCGCCGTGGTCGCCGGCACGGTCTGTCGGACGTTGCGCTGGCCAGAAAACTGGCTGAGCGGGAAGCAAGTCCAGCGCTTGGCCGAGCCCATCGGGACCGCCTTGGGAGAGGCCGAGAGGGCGCAGATCGCGCGGTGGTGGGAACTCGCCCTGGCCGGGATCGGCCAACCGGAGATCCCGCCTGTGGCACTTGCCAGTCCACCAGGGATGACAGACGTCCCGAATCCGGCCGACAAGCGACTGTATCTGCAAATGGATGGCATCTTCGGACGGATCCGGGGGAGCCTGGGCAAGGGCAGTGATGTGTGGCGGGAAGTCAAGGTGGGCGCGGTGTTTTGGGCCGAGCCGGGACGACATCTCTCGACGCTGAGCGAGTTACTGGGCCACCCGCGGGAAGCGGGAGAAACCGCCCGGGTGTGGGTCGATCGCCCGATGCGAGCGATCCGTTACGTGGCGGGGCTGATGCCTGCCGCGGAGTTGGGGTTTCGTCTCTACGCCGAAGCGTTGGCGCAGGGGATGGCGCAGGCGGCCGAAGTGGTGATCCTGGCCGATGGCGCGCCCTGGATCTGGAAGCTTGTCGAAGAACACTTCCCCGACGCGATCCAGATTCTGGATTTCCACCACGCGCGGGATTGGGTCTATCAGGTTGGGGCGGCGGTCTTCGGAGCGGGCAGTGCGAAAGCCACCGCCTGGATCGAGACGCAGATCCGAGAGCATCTCGTGAAAGGCGACGCCTTCGGGTTGATCGCGGCCATCGCTGCCTTGCCCGAGGTTGCCCCGCCCCAAGGCGAGACCAAGTCCCTCCCCGAGCAAGCGATGGAGTACTTCCAGAACAACGCCGAGCGGATGCACTACTCGGCGTATCGCGCCCGAGGGTTGGAGATCGGCAGCGGGATTATCGAGAGTGTCGGCCGTCGGGTCGTCGGCGTGCGGTGCAAGCAGCCCGGGATGCGCTGGACCGAGGACGGGTTGAGTGCCATCGTGACCTTGCGCACCAACGCCCTCAACGATGCCTACGATTCCGCCGTCGCTGCCTTGCAAAAGGCTGCTTAACTGCCTACATCCATGTCATCCGCTCCTCGGCATCTGATCGTCGTTGACGGCGGCCGTTCATAGACGGTTGGGCGTGAACTTCGGCATATCCCTAACGAAGAGTCACAAAGAACCGGCTCCGGCCCAGTTGAAGCTGTGACGGAGGCGAGCGATCCAGTCTCCGTTAATGTAACTTCATCTATAGTTTCTTTATTGAAGACGGTACAAAAGACACGATAAATTAGCAGGAAGGGACAGACGTGGACGTGGGAAGCATCGTTCTAGGCGCAGCAGGAGGATTGATCTCTGGCCTTGTCGTCGCCTTTGCCAACCACCGCTTCGCTGTGAGCCAGTTTAAGAAGACGCGACTACACGATGAGCGAATAAAGCTCATTGGTCAGATGTGGGGCTACCTATCAACTGTTGAAGAACCTCTGAGAAATCTCACCAACAGGGAACGACCAGCCTATGAGACGCCTCTGGAACTTGCCACCAGAGCCAACACGGGAATGAGCGCACTACGAGCCATCTATTTAGGTAATCGGCCGTTTCTCGAGGACACAGTGTGTGATAGGCTGGAAGAGTTTTCCGCCGCTGCAACGTCTACACTCGATGCCTGGTGGCTATCAATCACACCGGGGCTATCGGGCTCCGACCCTGGAAAGTTTGACGAGGCAGCCAGCTTGGCCCACCGTCAACTGCCTAGGATACGGGAGGAAATTGAAGCAGAGTTTCGTCGTGTCCTGGGATCAGACGCCAAGTGGTTCAAATAGAGTGAGTAGGTATTTAGTCTCGCCCTTGAGTTGGTCATCACCTACCAAGCGTGCTGGCACTCGGTCTGTGTCTTTTGATCGGGATTTCGTGCTGCCCCATTCACGCCAAGAGTGCGTGGATGCAGCTAATTTGAGGATCGTTAAGCACATGGACAGTCTCGCCGCCGAAGCCATCCTCCAGCAACGCTGCGCCTCCCGACCGCGCGGACTCTATACCGTCGCGACCACGCTCCAACACTTCGCGATTATCACCTACGCGATACCTCCGGAAAGACTGCAACGACATCTCCCGCCGGGCTTCACCCCGCATCTGGTTCGCCTCGGCGATGAGGACCGCGCCCTGATCTCGGTTGTCCCTTTCCTGGACCGTGATTTTCGCTTCATTCGCCTGCCCTTTGCCCGCTGGTCGTTCGCCCAGACGAACTACCGAGCTTACGTGCGCTATCGGGGCGAGGAATGCGCCTGGTTTTTCGGGACCGCTCTCGCGACGCCTCTCGTGCGGATTCCGCGTCAACTTTGGCAGCTACCCTGGTTGCCGGCTAAAACGCGCTTTGACGCTCGGTTCAATCGAGAAGCCGAGCGCTACGAGCGTTATCGCGTCGAGACGTCCGGGAGCGCCGCGGCGGAGATCGTCCTGGAAGATTCTGGCGAGCAAAGTGGGTTACAGCCGGGTTTTGACTGCCCGGCGAACCAGGATCTTGTCATTTGTCATCCGACCCGGGGCTATTTCTATCGTCGCGATTGCCGCCTGGGCACCTATCGGATCTGGCACGACCGGCTGAAGCCGACGCGAGGAAAGGTCGTCCACGCCCGCTACAAGCTCCTCGAAGATCTCGGGATGCTTTCGGCAAGCGAGGCTCAGGAACCGCACTCGGTCCTGATCCAGCGGCAGGTGGACTTCCTGATCGACCTTCCGCCAAGATGCCCGCCGGTGTCGGATCGTTCGGCAAGCGTCGACGCCGGATAATCCGCTACAGCGTCAGTTTGTCAATCGCGGCGAGTTCCTCGGCGGAGAACGCGAGGTTCGTCAGCGCTCCCACGTTCTCGACGATTTGCTCGACTTTCGAAGCGCCGATCAGGACGCTCGTCGTCTCGGGGAGTCGGAGAAGCCAGGCCAGCGCCATCTGAGCGAGGGACTGACCACGCTCGCGGGCGATGCCGTTCAGGCGACGCAGGGTTTCGAGGCGTTCCGGGGTCAACCGTCGTCGGGTCTGCTCTTCTCCCCAGCGCAGCGCGGCGCGCGAGTCGACCGGAATCTCGCCGGAGAGATATTTGTCGGTGAGGAGTCCACTGGCCAGCGGCACGTAGGCGATGGCGCCGGTGCCGACTCGCTGGAGGTGGGGATAGAGGTCTTTCTCGATAGCTCGGTTGAGCAAATTATAGGCGGGTTGGTGGATCGTGATCGGGTGATACCCGTGCCGCTCGGCAGTCCGCGCGGCGTCGGCGAAATGGGCGCCCGGGAAGTTGCTCACGCCGCCGTAGAGAACCTTACCCTGGCGGATCAGCAGGTCGAGCGCGCCCAGGCTCTCTTCGAGCGGAGTTTCCAGGTCCGGACGATGCAGGTAAAAGATGTCGAAGTAGTCCAACCCCATGCGACGCAGGCTCTGTTCGCAGCTGGCCACGAGGTACTTTCTTGAGAGACCGTCGCCGTAAGGACCCGGCCACATGCGATAGCCGGCCTTGCTGCTGACGATCAATTCGTCGCGGGGTAACTCCTTCAAAACCTTGCCGCAGACGATTTCGGAATTACCCGGCGGCGTGCCGTAGTTGTTCGCGAAGTCGAAGTGAGTAATCCCCAGATCGAAGCTTTGGAGAAGGCACTGGCGCGCGATGTCGGTTCCGCGGTAGCCTCCGAAGGTTTCCCAACCGCCGAGCGAAATCGCCGGCAGGAGAAGGCCGCTCCGTCCACAGCGCCGATAGGGCATCCGTCCGTCGTAGCGATTCGGTTCGTAGGTGCCCGCCATCCCGTTGGCGATTCCGGTCGCGGGGAGGGTGAGAGTGTCGTCGGTCAAAAAAGCCTCCCGGATGTGGAGTAGTTCACTGGAGTATACCAGGGGACGATCCGCGGGCGTGACCATGTCCCTTCGCGCCGCGCGGTGCCATTGACTCAGCCCGAAGCTAAAGAGCATAGTTAGCGTCAATAGGGTGGTCGACTTCCCACGGAGTGTCTCCGTCGGAAGTCCAGTGCCAGTCTACTACAGGCAAGGAGCAGCCGTGACAAAGATTGCCTTTATCGGAGCCGGGAGCTTTGGCTTCACTCGTAAGCTCATCAAGGATATTCTGACCTTTCCCCTTTTGCAGGATAGCACCCTGGCGCTCATGGACGTCGACGCCGAGCGTTTGGAGTTTGCCCAGCGGGCCACCGAACGTCTGATTCGAGAGAGCGGCACCCCGGCCAAGGTCGTCGCCACCATGGACCGCCGCGAGGCGCTCGAAGGGGCCGACGCCGTCCTCTGCACGATCCTGGCGGGCGGGGTGGACGTCTGGAAGTACGATGTCCTGATTCCCGAGAAGTACGGCATCTCAACCAACGTGGGCGATACCCGCGGACCGTCCGGCATCTTCCGCGCCCTGCGGACGATTCCGGTGATGCTCGACATTGTGAAGGATATCGAAGCGGTCGCGCCAAACGCCTCCTTGCTGAACTACACCAATCCCATGGCGATGCTCTGCCGGGCGATTCAGCGCGAGAGCAGCGTGCCGACGACTGGTCTCTGCCATTCGGTGCAGGGGACCGCGGCGATGCTCGCCCGCTGGATCGGCGCGCCCACCTCGGAGATCACCTACACCTGCGCCGGCATCAACCACATGGCGTGGTACCTGGAATACAAATGGAACGGCAAAGACGCCTATCCGCTGATTCGCGAGGCGATTACGAGCCGGCCGGAGGTCTACAACGAAGAGCAGGTGCGGAACGAAATGTTCCTCGCCTTCGACTACTACGTGACCGAGTCGAGTGGACATAACTCGGAGTACAACGCCTGGTTCCGCAAGCGTCCGGACCTGCTCGAAAAGTACTGCACCCACGGCACGGGTTGGAATCCCGGGCACACCCGGTACATTCTGAATGAGTACACCCGCCGCGCCCACGACTGGCGGGATGAAATCTCCGAGTGGTTCCAGCAGCCGGTGGACCTGAGCCGCGGGCACGAATACGCCGCGTACATCATCAACGCGCTACGCGGTGGGGAGATTTTCGAGTTCAACGGCAACGTGCGGAACACTGGCCTGGTGACGAACCTGCCGCCGGACGCCTGCGTCGAAGTACCGGTGTACGTCACCAAGCAGGGCTTCCGCCCGGTCCACGTTGGCGCGCTGCCGCCTCAGGTCGCGGCGCTAACTAACCTGAGCGCCCAGATTGAAGAAATGGCCGTCGAGGCGGCCCTCACCGGCGACGCTCGCCTGGTCTATCAGGCAATTTGCCACGACCCTCTGACCGCGGCGGTCTGCTCGCTCGCCGAGATTCGTTCGATGGTGGGCGAGATGCTGGAACAGAACCGGAACTACTTGCCGCGGTTCAAGCATCTCAAGGTTTAGGCGAGGAGACAGGAGTCAGGAGACAGGAGCCCTCACCCCAACCCTCTCCCAGAGGGAGAGGCAGCAGAGCTTTTCCTGGCGTCTCCTGACTCCTATCTCCTGACTCCTGTCTCCTCCCCCCGCCCTACGTTGTCTGCAACGAGGGCGAGCGGAGCGGGGGAATGATCTCCTGGTCGCTCAGCCGGACGACGTCTTTCTGGTAGATCTGGACTCGGTACGAGCCGAAGTCCGGGATGTACAGGCGCCCCTCGGCGTCGACGCGCACCGACTTTGGGCTGCGCAGCCGCTTTTGCGGTTCCAGGTCGGCCATTTCGCGCAAGCGCAGGGGACGGGCATTGGTCATCAAGTATTCGCGCCCGGAGCGCGAGAGCGTGGCGTCGCCGATAAACGTCTCGACGCACTGGCCGCACTGATTGAACTGCTGCACCCGATTGTTGCCGGTGTCCGCGACGTAGATGTCGCCGTCCTCGTCGACCGCTACGCCGGCTGGCCGGTTGAATTGACCCTTGCCACAGCCGGATGCGCCGACCGTCAGCCGATGCTCGCCGTCGGCGGAGAACTTTTGCACCCGATCGTTCCGCCAGTCGGCAACGTAAACGTCTCCCACGTCGTCCACCGCGACACCCCAGGGCAAGTTCAACTCGCCGGGTCCGGCTCCGAAGCGACCGAAGGCCAGGAGAAAGCGCCCGTCCCGGGTGAACTTCTGAATCCGGTGGTTGAAGGTATCCGCGACGTAGAGGTTTCCCTCGCCGTCGAAGGCGAGGCCGGACGGACGGTTGAGCTGCCCTTCGGCGTCGCCCGGCTCGCCCCACTTCGCGAGGAACTTGCCCTCTTTGTCCAGGACCGTGATCCGGTGTAACTCCTCGTCGGAGAGGAAGAGATTGTCGTCGGCGTCGCGCACGATCGCCGAGGGCAGCTTGAATTTTCCGTCGTCGGCGCCATAGCCGCCGATTGGGCCGAGGTTCTCGTCGTCGAGATTGATGCGCGCGATTTGCGCCGAGCCGGCGCTCCGGCAGAGAACGTAGAGCGTACCCGCCTTACCGATGGCGAGATCGACCGGAAAGTTGGTCACCCGCCGCATACCCACCGTCTTGAGATAGGGAAAACCGGCTCTCAGGAGCGCGTATGGCCGTCCCATGGCTCAACTCCGCGTGAAGGGATGAATTTGCTCGAAGGTGCCGCCGACGATTTCGGTGGCGTCCAACCCGAGCCACTGCTCCAGAACGGTTCCGTACACCCCGCGAAAATCGATCGTGGGGCGCAGGTCTTCGCCGTTGAGCCACTGGCCGGGTTCCAGCGAGGGATACTCCGCGTAGAGGCCGCCCTTGACCTGCTTGCCGATGAGGAAGGCGCCGCCGCCGGAGCCGTGATCGGTTCCGCTGCCGTTATCGCGAATCCGCCGGCCAAACTCCGTGAAAACGAGCATCACCACCTCTTCGTCGGCGTCGTGCTCGGCAAGATCCGTGAAGAACGCGTTGACGGCCGACGAGAGTTCGCCGAGCAGCTTCGGATGGGTCGGCGCCTGGTTCGCGTGGGTGTCATAGCCGCCCTGGGCGGTGTAGAGAATGCGGGTTCCCAGGTCCGCCAGGTGGACCCTCGCAATATCGCGCAGGCTCTTGGCGATGGGATTATCCGGATATTCCACCTTGGAAGTGTATTTTGCCGGGGCATCCTTCAGGCGTTCCGCGCCGCGAATGACGTCGGTGCCGGTGCGGGCGAGGTAATCCATCACCGGCCCGTTGCCAATCGCCGGACTGTAAATCCGCTGGAAGATTTCCAGGGCTTCACCGCGCTGATGGGGATCGCCGATGCCGTTCAGCAGGCCAAAGTTATCGAGATTGCCGACCGAGGTGACCGGAACCCCCGGGGCGGCCAGCGCGCGGGGGAGCGCCCGGCCGATGTGGACGCCGGTGAGCACGTTCTCGCCCTCCGGGTCGAGGTCGCGAATCGCCTTCCCGAGCCACCCCTCGGTTCCGATGCGTTCCGGCTCGCAGGTGTGCCAGATGTCCATCGCGCGAAAGTGCGAGCGGCTGGAGTTCGGGTAGCCGATCCCCTGAACGACCGCGACTTTACCGTCGTCGAAGAGGCCCTTGATTGGCTCGGCCATGGGGTGGAAGCCAAGCTCTTTGTCGATTGGAATGGCCTCGCCTTCGCGCACCACCAGCGTTTTGCGGCTGTCGTAATAGTTGGGATTACTGTAGGGAACGAGGGTATTCATAAAGTCGTTGCCGCCGGTGAGCTGGACGACGACGAGCACCGGGGCTTTTCCGCTTCCAGACATGTCCTCACAATCCTTTCACTTCAGGTCCGTCGACGACGCCGATTCGAGTGGCGTTCGACCGGCGAGTTAGCACCTCAGGCGAATTGATATTCCCGCGACGCGACGATGAGTTGGAGCAGGCGTGCGACGCGCCGCGCGCTTTCCGCGCGTTCGGCCTCGCCGTCGAAGCGCAACCGCCCGTCGGACTCGGCGACGTCGAGCAAGGTCTGGCGGGTCGCCGCGCTCACCTGCTGCTCGCCGAGGAGGGACAGGCAGCCATCGACAAAGCTGCTCGCGCCGAGGGCTCCGTTTACTCGGCTCAGGTGGTCGACGATGGCCCGGACGCCGGGCTTGTCCAGATCTCCCACCTGGTCGACCGCGAAGTTGACTCGCTCGTTGAGTGTGCCGCCGTCGATCCACTCTTTGCCGGTGTGCCAGCCCTCGACGGTTGGCGGATTCATCAATTGCTGGCCCATCACCGTCATCGCGGTGTCCAACTCGAACAGAGTAGGATCCGGGAAGCGGTGGGTGCCGACGAGTCGGATCGTTCCCACGACGAACTCGGCCGGACTCTTCAGCTTGCGGTAGCGAGCCGCCTTGAAGAAGTCGGAATTGAAGAGAACTTGCAGCATGGCCCGGATCTCCCCGCCGGAGTCGCGGTAGGCCCGGGTGAGCGTTTCGATCGCCGCGGGATCCTGAGGGGGCACCTGAGACCAGGCCGGGACCTGGGGCTCGTCCGCGACGAAGAAGTTGTAGAGGTGGCGAGCGATAAAGTGGGCGGTGGCCGGTTGTTGGACGATGATGTCGATGATGTCTTCGCCGTTGAAGCGGCCAGTGTAGCCAAGGAAGGTCTTTTCGCTGTCGTCGTGATCGTCGGCGCGATAGACGAACTCGGCGGGGTAGTGTCCGTGCGGGTAGATCGGAATCGGCTGGCTGAAGGTCCAGCCGGTAAAGGCCCGGGCGGCCATCTTGATGTCGGTCTCGCTGTAGTTCCCCACTCCCATGGAGAACAACTCCAACAGTTCGCGACCGTAGTTCTCGTTTGGCTCGGTCTTGCGGTTCTCATTGTTGTCGAGCCAGAAGATCATCGCCGGGTCTTTCGAGAGTTCCAGGAGGATGGTCCGCAGATCCGCGAGGCCAACCTGGCGGAATAGCGCGATTTGGCGGGTCATCGAGGGCACGTGCTCGGACTTCTGTATCGCGGTCGCGAAGACGTGGTGCCAGAAGAGGGCCATTTTTTCTTGCAGCGGGCGCTGGCCATTGATCATGCGGTAAATCCAGCGGCCAACGGAAACGTTGATCCCCTCGCCGTCGAAGTAGCGGTCCAGGATGTCCTCGTCTACCTCGGGAAACCGCTCCGGGTTGACGAGGTCGTCGACGACGGCCTCGTAGCCTTTCGCGGCCAACCCCTCCAATTCGACGCGCGTCGCTCCAAATCCGGCGCGCCGCATCAGATGGGCGACGAGAGCCAGGTCGTTTTCGGGCATACCATCCTCCTTTCGTGGTAGAGCCCACGCCGGGCGGCCCGAACCCTCGGTCACCTCGCGAGGCTCGGGCGCCTGGCAGGCTGACACGCTACATATGGTATAACACGCCGGATATACGTCAAGGCCCCCGGAGGCACGTGACTCGTTTCGCGTTGACGACCGCGCAACGTTCGCCGCTTGCCTGATCTACGACTGACGGGGAAGGCGGCAATGGGGCTTTTCCCAGGGCTGTCTAGCGCGCTACTCCCTTGGTTGGATCGCGCAGCTATGTCCGTGGGTGAATGGTCAGAGGCTTTGGGGCGGCCTAGAGTAGAGGGGAAACTCAAAACTGGTTTCCGACATCTCCAGGCACGGGACATGGGAGTATGCAAGTGAGTCTGCCCGGTAACGCCCCTCTCAAGGGACTGAAACGCGCTCTACGATCGTCGTATCGCCAAAAGCCGACGGGGGCTTATCGGCTCCTGATCGGCATGCTGCAAATAGCCCTCGTGCTCTCGATGCTGGTGCCCCTCACGGCACAGGCCCAGGGACTTTCCGGCGCGGCGACACTGCAGCGGGTCAGCACCGCGCTGGTTCAAGCGGCGACCGCGAATCCCCAGCAAACTTTTCGGGTCATTGTCGTCCGCGATCAGCAGAACACCGTGGCGGATTCCCACGTTCTCGCGCTGGGCGGGAAGACGATCGAGGACGTCGCGAATATCGGCTTCGTGACCCAGCTTAACGCTGCCGAGATTGCTAGTCTCGCGGTCGATCCAACGGTCAAGTACATCACGCTTGACGCGCGCATGCTGCCGGTCAGTTGCTCCGCGCCGCTTGGTTCGTGCGACCTCAATAGTATTTATCCCCAGGCGATCAAGGCGACCGAAGACTGGTCGCGCCGCGCTGGGGCAACCGGCCAGGGAGTCGGCGTTGCCGTTGTCGATACCGGCATCGCGCCAAAGCCGGATTTTCTCAACGCGGCCGGAGGGAACCGCATCGTCGCTCAGGTGAGCGAGGACGCGAATAGTAGCGGATTCTCCGACGGCTACGGTCACGGCACGCACGTCGCCGGGATCATCGGTGGCAACTCCTGGTGGAACCCGGATCCCGCTCTCCAAGGACAGTACATCGGGGTTGCGCCCGAGGCAAACCTGATTAACGTCAAGGTTTCCGACGATCAGGGCATGACCTACATGTCGGACGTGATCAACGGAATCGACTGGGCCATTGCCAATCGGAAGGCGTACAACATTCGGGTGCTGAACCTCTCCCTGGAATCGACCGTACCCGAAAGTTACACCACTAGCCTGCTGGACGCGGAAGTCGAGAAGGCGTGGTTCAACGGCATTCTGGTCGTCGCGGCCGCTGGCAACAATGGTCCCAATTCTGAGTTGTACGCGCCGGGCAACGATCCATTCGTCCTCACGGTCGGCGCCAGCGACCCGAACAACACCGTCCGCACCAATGACGACACCCTCGCGCCGTGGTCGAGTTACGGTCGAACTCAGGACGGCTTTTCGAAGCCGGACGTCGTCGCTCCCGGTCGATACATCACCTCGGTGCTGGCGTCGCCGTCGAGCGTGCTGGCCCAGGAATTCCCGAGTCGCGTCGTTGACGGTCAGTATCTCTGGCTCTCTGGTACCTCGATGTCGGCGGCTGTCGTCTCTGGCATGGGCGCGCTGGTCTTCCAGTCTCATCCGACCTGGAGCAACGACCAGGCAAAGTGGGTCCTGGAGCATACCGCGACCTCTTTGTATAGTAACCAGCGAGGCGATCGGGTGCGATTGGCCGGGCAGGGGAAAGGCGAAGTCGACGCCCTGACGGCGGTCCGCTATGACGAAACCCCGCGTTACTCCGACCAGGGTCTAACGATCAGCACGCTGCTCACCGGTCCAAACGGCTCTACCACCTACTGGAACCCGAACACTAACCCGTCGTCGTCGTCGTGGAGCAGTTCCTCCTGGTCCAGTTCGTCGTGGAGCAGTTCGTCGTGGTCAAGTTCGTCCTGGAGTAGTTCCTCGTGGAGTAGCTCTTCCTGGAGCAGTTCTTCCTGGAGCGCCGAAACTCAACCCTGAGCGAACGGTTCGACTTGGCAGCGCAGTAATGGTTTGGTGAGGTCGTGACGGATGCCAATACAAGAAACGTCGGTGGAACAGTTGAGTGGTCTGGCCAAACTCGCGCCGTACTGGAAGAGACGAATTCGGTTCAGCTTTTTCACCGCGAGCGAGCGCATTGATGGCTATGTGCGGACCTCTTGCTATCGCCTGGTCGATCACTTGAATCAGGTGGCGCCCAATGGGGTCGTGCGAATCGAAGAGTTCGCGGTCGCTTCAGCGGAAATCCCGGAGGTGGCCAGTCAACCCTCCGACTACGCGGATCTGGATGTGGCGAACATTTACCTGGCGATTCCCGAGGCCGTCCAAGGACCGGAGACGCGAAGTTCGCAGGTTCGAACGCCCAAGCGCGTGGTACCGGTCATCGCCGGGATTGGTCGCTGGGTTGTCAGTGGTAAAGTTTTCCTACCGGAAGACGCGCCACTGGGGGACGTGCCGCTCGAAGTGCTGTCGCGGTTCACTGTCCTGACCGAGGTCACGATTCAGACCGAGGGTGACGCGGACGCCGCTGAGCATCAGCCCGTCCTGATCGTAAATCGGGACCGTCTGGACTATCTGCGCTACGCTCACGTGGAGTAGACCTTCCGCCGATTGTCGCAAGTGGAGCGCCCCCGGGTTCGTCGTGATAGACGAACCCGGGGGCGCTTCGCGTTTCCCGGCCCGGGCGCATCCATTGTCTCGATTGGCGTGGCAATATGACGGCGCTGCACCAGGTGCTTACGTTTAGGCAACAATGCAGCCGTGAAGTGACGCTTCCCACCGCTCAGCGCGACCGATTGCCTGGACTTGTCAGACGAGTATTTGCCGCGCAAGGTTGGGTTTGCAGATGGCCGGATCACCGCCCCGGCCAAAGGGCACCCCGCGGGCGTATGGCCGATGGGCGGAAACCTGCGATGAAGCCAGCGGTCACGTCAGGACTTTAGTCCCTCGTCCCTTCGCCTGCCTTTTAAGGCAGCGACGGCGGTGCGACGGTCGAACGACCCCTACGAGGTCGCCGAAGCGACCGAGACCGGCATTTCCGCGGTGGGCGGAGGTGGAGGCGCGGCAACGACCTGGGAGCTGACTTCCCGCGCGGTCCGCTGGAGGTCCACGATCGGTATGCTCAGCAGGGCGTCGACGACGCGAGGATCGAATTGCTGTCCCCGGCAGCGCTGGATCTCGGAAAGCGCGGTGGCGTAAGGTAGCGCTTTGCGATACGGGCGATTTGAGGTCATGGCGTCGAGCGTATCGGCGGCGGCGAAGATCCTCGCCCCCAGGGGGATGCCGTCTCCGGCGAGCTTGTTCGGGTAGCCGCGGCCGTCGTACGACTCGTGATGATGTAAAACGATCTCCGCGGCTTTGCTCAGGAAGGGGATGTGGGCGATCATGCTGTAGCCAATTTGGGGATGCCGGCGCATGATGTCCATTTCCTCGGCGGTCAATTTGCCCGGCTTCAGCAAAATCGCGTCGGGAACGCCAATCTTCCCGATGTCGTGGAGTAGCGCGCCCCGGGAAACGTCTTTGATCTCCCCTTCGCTCAGCTTCAGACGGCGGGCGACCAGTTCCGCGTACTTTCGGACCCGCTGCGAGTGTTCTTCGGTTTCCTCATCGCGGGTGTCGAGAGCGCGGGTTAGAGCCTGTAAGGTGGCTTCGTAGGAGTCGCTCAGCCGCGCGTTCATGCGCTCGAGTTCGTCGACGTACACCGCGGTGCGATCCAGGTATTGCTTCACCGCGAGGTGCATCATCGCGACCGGCGCCATCATGGCCAGCACCCCGGTCGCGCCAAACGTCCGGTAGGTAAGCGCGACGACGAGAGACAGCGCGCCAAAGACAAGATAATGCGGAAGAAGCCACTGATAATGATCGCGCCAGACCGCCATTGGGTTGCGTGATTCGGCGAGACCGCGAACCAGCGAGAGCAGAGCGTGATTCACCGCGAAATAAATCGCCCCGGCGAGCGCGGCCGGGACGACCATAAAGGTGAGGGTTCGTCCGGCGTCGACGCCGCCGGTGATGACTTCGAACGTCGTCGTACCGGCCTGGACCGACAGAAGGATCATTCCGAAATTAAAGAGCATGCGGTTCAGTGGGCTACGCGCCTTGAGCTTCGCCCAGGCGGCGAAGGTGAATACGGTTACCAGCGCTCCCGGGCTTCCCCAAAGTAGGCGCGCCGCGAGCAGAATGACCACCGACACCGAGATTTTGCCACGGCCGTTGTTGACGTCCACGGCCAGTTGTTCGCCAATCACGGTGAGAATGGCGAAAAGGACAATTTTATAGGAGGGTTCCATCGCACGGGGCCCGAATCCGAGAAAGCCCGGCAGTAAGCTCAGCAGCCCGCCGACGAAGACGGCCGTGATGAGCACTTTCAAGGACCGCGGCATCCCCGACCTGGCCGGGGCGGCCGGCGGATTGGCTACCGGCGGGGTCGCGACCTCGGGCTCGGTGGGAGGCTCCTCGTTCGCGGGCGCTGGGGTCGCGCCGCTGGCTGGGGAAAGGAAACGGGCGGAACGGGCGACGAACCGCAACATGCGGCGATCGCTCGCGATCGGCCGGCTGGAGCCGGACCCGGTGAGGTTGTCCCGGGCCCACTCCGCCGCGAGATTCCGGCTCCGTCGGCCGGCGACGACAACCCGATTTCGTCCGTCACGCTTCGCCTGGTAGACGGCGAGGTCAGCTTCGTGGATGAGGGTTTCTGAGGTTTGACCGTCGTTTGGGTAACCGGAGATGCCGATGCTGATGGTTACCCCGACGCCGGAGCCGCTACCGCCGACGCTGAAGCGGGTCCGTTCAATCTCCTTTCGCATCCGTTCGGCAGTGTCGCGCGCCGCGTGGCTATCTTGATTGGGCAGGAGGACGCAGAACTCTTCGCCCCCGAAGCGGGCGACGAGATCACAACCGCGCGCTTGTTGACGGAGGATTTGCGCGACGCCAGTAATGACAACATCGCCAGCCTGGTGGCCATAGGAGTTGTTGACGTCGCGGAGGTAATCCAGGTCGCACATCATCACGGAGAGCGGCTGTCCTCCGTGGCGCGCGCGGTCTAACTCGCGCTGCATGACGGTGTTGAACTGCCGCGTGTTCGCCAGACCGGTCTTGGGATCGGTCGACGCTTCTTCCCGCAGGTTCGGGACGAGGAGTGCCTGAAAGATCAGCGCCAGCGGGAAGAAGGCGGCGAGACCGTACCAGGGGTCGGTGTGCCAGGCCGCGGCGATCGCCCAGCCCGAGCAGAAGAGACTGACTTCGACGAAGAGTTTCTCCGGGGCCAGGAACTGCAGGCCGCGCAGCGACTGTCCCCAGGCGAACTTGAGAGCCAGCGCGATGAGCGAAGTTTGAATACCCAGCACGACCGCGAGGGTCAGCAGAATGGCGTAGGCCGGAACTGGCGCGTTCGCACCCAGCCGGGTGTGACCGGTGAGTTGTTGAAGGGTCAATTGTCCGGCGGCAAACGCGATCCACCAGGAGGCGACGTTGAAGAGTTGAACCGCCACCGGGCGCCGACGCCAGAGCCATTCCGGTACGAAGGCAAAGAACGTGACCGCCAGGACCAACGGCGTGGGCAGTAGCAGGAACGCCGCGAAAAGCGGAGCCGGCGTGAGATGGTCGGCGTAGTTGCTCCGCGGGCGAAGCACGGCAAAAACCTGGGAGACCGCCGCCAGGACCGCCAGGACGATGGCAATTTCCCAGTCCTCGGTCGTCCCCGGGTGCGGTTTCTGCCCGATGATCCAGGCTCCGCTTCCCAGGGCGAACAGGTAGCACGCGAAAAAGTATGCCCGAGCAGATGGACGGAGGCTCCGCATGGCCGCACTCCCACCCCAACCATGTCGCTAGCCTTCAGAGTACGACCTCGGCCTCCAAGCGCATATCATCCGCTGGGGGGATTGCGTAACCTACATCGGTCGGATGACGTAGTTGATGCGGCGGCTATTGACCAAAAGCACATCGTAGCGTTCGTCGGCGGCGAGAGCTTTCAGGTCGTGAATAACCGCTTTGGTAAGGACGACAAACGGGGGCAAGGTCTCCATGTCCGTGAACACACTCTGGGAGGCCGGATCGACCGGCAGATAGATGTTGCCGACGATCACGTAGCGACCGGCGCCGACGTGAACGGTCTGCCAACTCTTCTTGATCCAAGCCTGCGGGTTGTACGCCGGTGGTTCGTCGAGGTCATTCGGGGACGCGAAGACGATGTCCGCGACTTGCAGTTCGGTCGCTCTGGTGGCAGCGTCGCGCGAGGTATCGTCGAGTTGCTCGGTTGGCGCGGAATCCTCGATCGCCACGGTACCGAGAATCGCGGCCTGATTCAAATGATCGACCAGACGATCACAGGTGGTGCGAATTGAGCCGCGAATGCGCCGGCTCGACGTACCAAAGACCGCTGGGATGTCGCGGGCACGCGACTCGTCGTTTCCTTCGTCGGGCGTCGGCAACGGGTCCGCCGGATCCGACCAGGTTTCAGCCTCGCGATAGATTTCCGTCATGGCTAATTGCATTCGTCACCCAACCTCAGACCCAGAATTTCTTGCCGCCTGCTCGGGAAAGGAGATTGCCGGCTCTTCGCGCGAGTCGATCAGACGCAGGACGTTCTCGGCGATTTCGTTTGACGAGCAGACGCGGAGCGCAATCTCCCGAATCTGGTCGAGCGGTAAGAAACCCACGTACTGTCGCAGAAACGCTTCGGCGATTGCGTCCGCGCACGTCGTTTCGGCGCTTTCCCATCCGGACACGGCTGTTCCCCCATTGCCTACTAGACCATTGATCCGATTCTTCTTTCGCACGAGCTAGCCCACGACGCGCCGGGTCGCCGTGACCTCGCCGCGGCTGGCAGATCGTTACTCGAATAACTGGATCATAGCCGTCTTGCGGCGGGTCGCCATCTACAAATAGTCAGATATCGTTCCGGCATTTCGTCGTCGACATCTAACGATAAGGCGGCCTTCGGGACTGTCATTATGGGGCTCTAAGGCCTCAACCCGAGGGACGCGGCGTAGGATAGCCGCGATACGCTGGGATCCGCGCGGACCGAGCGCGGCACCGGAGTGCTGGGGCGCGGCCGACCCGGGCAGATTCCCGGTCAATTCTCGTGCTCAAAGGAGAACCAGCAATGGCAGTGGCCCACGCGAAGACCTATCCTCGTTTTGGCACGAACGTCTGGTGGCAGCTGCGCGACGCGTTACGCCAGGATCGGCCAGAGGTCGTGGACGTTCCCTACTTGACTACCCAGTTGGGCCAATCGGACAAATCAGTTCGCAATTTGCTGCCCCCTTTCCGCTCCCTCGGTCTGATCGACGAAGGCGGCCGGCTGACCGCGCTGGCCGATCTATGGATCGACGACGCGACCTATGCCCAGGCGCTGGACGAGATCGTCCGGCGGTCGTACGCCGACGCCGCCGAGCAATTCCCGAATCCGCCGGCGGACCGCGCGGAGTTGGAGACCTGGTTCGCGGCCACGACCGGCACCGGTGAAAACTCGGTCCGTCAGATGGCGTCGTTTTACCTGCTCCTCTTGGACAAGGACGCGGTATCTCACGGTGATCGCAAAGTCACGAGTTCGTCAAACGAAAGCGAGCACCTGACGGTTGACCGGGGGGCAACCGGGGACGGCGCGGTCGAAGCCGTGGTGAAGCCTCCGGTGTCCGCCGAACCAGAAGCCGAACCGCGCGTCGAGTACGCCCCGGTGATTCAGACGGCCGGGGCGCCGGTACTGCATCTCCATCTGCATCTTGCCCCGGAGACGAGCGAGGCGCAAGTGGAGAGCCTACTCAAGATCGTCCGGAAATATCTCGCGTAGGCAATCGCCGGCGCCGGGCCCATCGCGAAGGTGCGATTTGGTGTCCCGGTGCGCGTACACGAGTGTCAGGTTTCACATTCCAGGTATCGAATGTTGACACATTTGAGAGCGGCAAACTAGAATGTCCGCGTTCAAACGGTGGGCTTTTGTCCCCCGGCTTCGCGGTGTGCGCCACTGCAAGGAGAGCGATAACAATGTCCCTCGTGCGCCGCAGTTTAGGTCAGTATCTTGGTCAAAGTAGCGTCACTGTGTGTTTGCTTCTCGCGGTTGCGTGTTCGGGAAGCTCACACGCCACGTTCGCGGGAACGAGTGGTACTCCGGTGACCGCTCCGACGAATGTCACGGGGCAATCAAATACGTCGGGCATTTCGGCTGGTGCAGCGCTTCAGGTACCCAGCGGAACGCCAACTCCCCCGAAGTAATCGGTAGAAGCACAAGGTATCGATAGCGCGTGTACAGGGAGTATCCCTGTGGGAAAGGATCGAGACGAATTGACTAGCGTTCGAATTGGTCGTCGGCGGATCGTTCAGGGTATTTTGATTGGTGGAGGCAGCGTCGCCGCGGGAGCTCTGGTGGCGGCCTGTGGCGGATCAACCCAGTCGGCGTCGCCGACCGTCGCGGCAGCTGCCCCGACGTCAGCCCCGACTTCGGCCCCAGCCGCGACGACCGCGCCGACCGCCGCGGCAACCGCGGCGCCAACCGCGGCGGCGACAACCGCGGCGAACCCCACGGTGCAGCCGACGACGGCCGCGACCGCGGCGGCGAGCCCCCAGGCGACGGTGGTCCCGAAAGTCACGAACGGTCAGATCGACCACGGTGGGGTGATTCCCACGCCGCGTGCTCAGACCGTCGTCATCGACCAGACTCTTTTCCACGTTTTTGACAGCTTCAACCCGTTTATTCCCAACGGCCAGGAGTACGAAGCCGGCTTCCAGCAGATCTGCAAAGAATTTCTCTTCTACGCGAATTACGCGGCGGGAAAGATCGAGCCCTGGCTCGGGACGGACTGGAAGTACAACTCCGACTTCACTGAGCTGACGATTCACCTCAATCCCGCGGCCAAATGGAACGATGGCCAGCCGCTGACCTCGTCGGACCTGAAGTTCAGCATCGAGATGCTGATGAATAACGCCGCGCTGCTTGGCGGTACCGACATCCGAAAGTACACCAATAGCGTGACCGTGCCGGACGCGCAAACCGCGATTATCAAGCTCAAGACCGCCAACCCGCGGTTCCACTACACTTTTATCTGCGGTATCGTCGGCGGCTTCGAGGTCGTCCCGGAGCACATCTGGTCCAAGCAGGATCCAACGATCTTCAAAGACAATCCGCCGGTCCGCTCTGGCCCATACAAGCTCGATCAAGTCATTCCGAACCAGTTCATGTTCGTCTGGAAGAAGGATCCGAACTACTGGAATATCGGAAAGCTCAACGCAAATCCCGAGTACGTCGTGTACCGAACCGGCCCGGTGATGGACTCGGCAGTCGAGGAGTTTAAGCGGGCGCAGACGGACCTCGCCGGTCTGGATTACACGCACATGAAGTCGATCAAGGACGGCGGCTACCAGAATATTCAGATCGAGACGGCTTTCCGCGACCCCTGCCCGCGCGGAATGTGGATCAATTCCGATCCGTCCAAGGGGCTGCTTGCGGATCCCCGGATGCACTGGGCAATTTCCTACTTGCTCGACCGAAACAAGATTGGTTCGACGGTCTGGCTCATCAATACGCCGCCGGCGCAGTATCCCTGGGCCGACTACAAGTCGAACTCGCAGTGGGAGAACAAGTCGATCGCCGACTCGAACGCGCTGACCTACGATCCGAAGAAGGCCGCGTCTCTCCTCGACGCGATGGGGCTCAAGCTCGGTTCGGATGGAAAGCGATCCTATCAGGGTAAGCCGTTCACCTTCGAGATCATGACCCCGGTGCCGGTGGGGCAACCGGAATACGAAATCGGTCAACTGGTTGTCGACGAGTTCAAGAAGCTGGGTGTCGACGCGACGGTCCGGAGCTACCAGGGTCCGGTGTGGACCCAGAAGTGGAACACCGGCGACTTCGACATTTCATCGCACTGGCTGTGCGGCGTTTCGTTCGACCCGGATCAGCTTTACACAACGTTCGAGACCAGCAAGGCCGTTGCGATCGGAAAGACCGCCGTGGATGGCAACAACGTTCGGTTGCACGACGCGGCTCTCAACTCCGACGCTCTCAAGCTGGACGCGATGGATCCAACGAGCGCGGGCGCGAAGGCCGTTTTCGACAAGGCTCTCGGCGACTACTTTACCGCGCTGCCGGCGATTCCGGTCATTCAGACGACCTACCCGACGGCATTCAACACGACGTACTGGACTGGTTGGCCGACCGATGACAACCTCTACGAGGTTCCGGCTAACTGGTGGGGACAATTCCTCTTCGTCATCGGAAACATCAAGCCAACCGGGCACGCGTAACGTGTTGGGCCTGGCCACCTCTTGGAGGTGGCCAGGCCCAACTTGGCAACTTAGCTCAGGAGCACAACGCCGTGGCTCAAATAGCCGCCCAGCCCGCGTCGTCGGTCGCGGTCGCCCCGAGGGTCCGTTTACGCCAATGGCTTACGGCGCATCCTTTCCTCGCCTATGCCGCTCGCCGCGTTGGTTTGTACTTGCTCACGCTCTGGGGCGCCTTCACGGTGACCTTCTTCTTTTTCCGGCTCATCCCGGGAGACCCCATCGAGGCGTTCATTACCAGCCTGCAGCAGAACTACGTTTACAACGTCTCGGCTGGGAACGCGGTCGTTGACCATTACAAGCAGGTCTTTGGTCTTCAGGGTAACCTGTTTCAGCAATACGTCCACTACATGTATCAGGTTTTTGTCACGCACAATCTGGGGCCAGCCCTGCTGGACTTTCCTGAGCCGTCTCAGGTGATTATCATGCGCGCGCTGCCCTGGACGATTGGGCTGCTCGGCTTTGCGGGGATCATTTCTTTCGTCATTGGATTGTTGCTGGGCGCGCTGGTCGGCTGGCGACGAAGCGCCCATTCCTCGGAGTGGCTGACGAACATCGCTCTCGCCTTCTCTCACGTCCCGTATTACTTCGTCGCGCTGATGCTGATCTTCCTTCTCGCGTACCGGCTGGACTGGTTCCCCGCGTCGGCCGCCTACGATCCGAGCATCTCGCCGGGGTTGACACCGGCCTTTCTGATCACGGTGGTTCAGCACGCGGCCCTCCCGGCAATCTCGATCGTGGTGATCGGCGTCTGCAACTGGCTTATCTCAACTCGGATGCTGATCGTGACGACGCTTGGCGAGGACTATCTGACCTTTGCCGACGCCAAAGGGCTCAATCCGCGCCACGTCCTGACCCAGTACGCCCTGCGAAACTGCTATTTGCCGCAGGTCACGGCGTTCGGCATCTCGCTCGGGTTTATTTTCAACGGCAACGTGCTCGTCGAGCAGTTGTTCAATTACCCGGGCATTGGGAATCTCTTCGTCCAGGCCATCGGCATTCTGGACTACGACACCATCCAGGGCATCGTCGCGCTCGCGATCTTCGGGGTGTTGACCGCGAACCTGGTGATCGACCTCATCCTTCCGATGCTTGACCCGCGGGTCAAGTATTGGCGCTAACCCTTCAGGAGGCCCTTCGTGCTTCGATCGGTAACCAAGCTCTGGGGCGCCAGCCGAAAGTTTCAGATCGGCGTGACGATCCTTTTCGTGCTCATCGTTTTCGCGCTCATTCACCCCTGGATCGCAGATTTGGTTGGCCACGGCCAGGATCCCATGGCAATCGGCGCCTACCAGGCCTGGGAAGTCCCAAATACCGACCACTGGCTGGGAACCGATCGGTACGGCCGCGACCTTTTCGTCATGACTGCGACCGGACTAGAAGCGTCGCTGGAAGTGGCAGCGGTTGCTGGTCTTCTCTCGACGGTCATCGGCGTCGTGGTCGCCTTCGTGGCCGGCTATAAAGGGGGAACGATCGATGGCTTCCTGAACACCACCACGGATATGTTTCTGGTTGTCCCGAGTTTCCCCTTACTGCTTACCCTCTCGGCGTACGTCCGTAGCGTTTCGCTCTTCGACGTGAGCCTGATGCTCGCGGTTTTCAGTTGGCCGTTTGCCGCGCGAACGATTCGGGCGCACGTCTTGAGTCTCCGAAGCCGTCCCTACGTCGAGTTGGCCCGGGTGACAAACCTTTCCGATTTCGAAATCATTTTCCAGGAACTGATGCCGAACTTGTTGCCCTACATCGGCGTCGGTTTCGCCTCGGCCGCCCTGGGAGCCATCTTCGCGCTCGTCGGGCTAGAAGTCATTGGTCTTGGGCCGGCCAGCGTCATTGACCTTGGCCTGATGATCAACTGGGCGATCACCTGGGGTGTCCTGAGCCTCGGCGCGTGGCCGCTGTTTGTCGCGCCGATTGTCGTGCTCTCGCTTCTCTTTATGGCGGTGAACCTGATCAACATTGGCCTGGAAGAGGTCTATAATCCGCGCCTCCGTCAGACGGCCGGCGCGTAAAATCAGCTGAAGACGAACCAGCGGAGCCTATTCATGATTCAATCTGCGCCGGTGATCGATCCCCCGGCCACCGGCCCGGTCCTGCTCGACATCCAAGACCTTCGGGTCTACTATCGCACCATCCTCGGCGTGTCGCGCGCGGTGGATGGCGTCAATCTGAACGTGCGGCGCGGCGAAATTCTGGGCATTGCTGGCGAGTCCGGTTGTGGGAAAAGCACCCTGACGACGGCCCTCCTCCGGCTGACCCGGGCTCCCGGGTACATCGACGGCGGCAAGATTCTCTTCTACCCAAACGGCCGCGCGCCGATGGATCTCCTCCAAATCGGGGAGACCGAGTTGCGGGCGGTGCGCTGGCGGCACCTTTCCTATATTCCTCAGGGCTCGATGAACTCGCTCAACCCGGTCATGCGCGTCGTGGACCAGTTCGCGGACGTTATGGCCGAGCATGGTACGGCAAACGCGAGCGAGGCGCGAACGCTCGCGCCGGAGTTGCTCCGCCAGGTTGGCCTGGGGCCGCACGTGGCCCGGATGTTTCCCCACGAATTGTCCGGCGGGATGAAGCAACGGGTGATCATCGCCATGGCGATCGCTCTCGAGCCAGATCTGGTGATTGCCGACGAACCGACGACCGCGCTCGACGTAAACGTTCAACGGGTGATCATTCAAACTCTCGCCGATCTGCGCGATCGCATGGGTATGTCTTTGATCGTGGTGACTCACGACATGGCGGTTCACGCCGAGTTGGCGGACCGCGTCGCGGTGATGTACGCCGGGGATATGGTCGAAATCGGGGGCGTCCGGCAGATTTTCAAGGATCCCCAGCACCCCTACACCCAGGGCCTGATTCGATCGATTCCCCACGTCGGCGGCGAGCGAGCCCGCCTGGATGGCATTGGGGGCAACGCGCCTAGCCCGCGCAACTGGCCGTCCGGCTGTCGCTTTCACCCACGCTGCCCCCGGGCGATGTCGGTCTGTCGGGAGACCGTTCCGCGGTTACTACCCCTGGTGGGTCGAGAGCGGGCGGGTGAAGCGCCCCCGCTCGTCGGCTGCCACCTCTACCCGGAATCGGACGGCGCCCGGAGGGAACAATGAGTGACAACGCCAAGAGCATCGAGCTGCGTGAGGTTAGCCAGGTATTTCGCGGAGCCGCGTTTCGTCAGGCCGGGGGTGAGTTGGTCGCGGTCGACAATGCCTCGTTCTCGCTAACCGCCGATCCACCGCACATCACCAGTCTGGTCGGAGAGAGCGGTAGCGGTAAGAGCACGATCGCTCGGATCATCCTGGGTTTGCAACGTCCGACGAGTGGCGTCGTAACCTACTGCGGGAAGGACATTTATCATCTTTCTGGAACCGAGTTCAATCAGTTTCGGAAAGACGTTCAGCCGGTCTTTCAAGACCCCTACGGCATTTTCAACCCTTTTTATCGGGTCGACCGCATCTTCTGGACGGCGATTAAGAAGTTCGGTCTTGCCAACTCCGAACCAAAGGGACGCGCGCTAATCGAGCAATCCCTCCGAGCCGTGGATCTCCGCCCCGAGGATGTTCTGGGACGTTATCCCCATCAATTGAGTGGGGGGCAGCGCCAACGGGTTATGCTCGCGCGCGTTCACATGCTCCGCCCGTCGTTTATTATCGCCGACGAACCGGTGTCCATGCTCGACGCCGCGGTGCGGGTTCTGTTTTTGAACGTCCTGCTGGAGTTCAAAGAGAAGTATGGAATGACCACCCTGTTCATTACCCACGACCTTTCAACCGCGTATTACGTTGGCGGCGAGGCCATGGTCATTTCCCAGGGACGAATCGTCGAGCAGGGGACGGTGGACGACGTCATGCTTCGTCCGGCCCATCCCTACACGCAACTGCTGTTGTCGTCGGTTCCGTCGCCGGATCCGGAGGATCGTTGGCGCGACCGGATGACTGTCACCGAGCAAACGGCGGGAGAGGAAATTCCCTCGCGCGAGCGCTGTCTGTTTGCCGAGCGCTGCCCGAAGGTCATGGAGGGATGTTGGCGGGAGCGTCCTCGTCTGGTGACGGTTTCCGATGATCATCTCGCCAATTGCTTCCTCTACCAGTCAGTTGGCGATGAAGCCGGGAGGACATCTGATGCTGCTATCCGACACTAGCGCAGAATACAGAATCGGACGACTGGCAATTCCCTATCAAAAGATCCTGCTGCTTGCCGTGGGAATCGCGATTTGTTTCGCCATTGGCTTCGGCCTGGTCCACTTTCGCTCGGCGGTTATCGGATACGGTTCGCGGCCGCCGGCTCCTACCGCGGTCGTGGCGAGTAACTCCGGGACGACGTTCTCGCGAACGGATCTGCAGATCCACGAGTCCGACTACTGCAACTGCGTGCGCTGAAGGTTTCGCTGACTGACTTATAACCCGCTGCATTGTTGACTAAACGAGAATGCCAGATGTAGCGCGGGGGCTTGTCCCCCGCCCGTCCCTGCCCCGCGGGGGACAAGCCCCCGCGCTACGGGTTTAGCATTTAACGCACCGATCAGTAATTGGAGAGTTACTGAGCGCAGCGTAAGCAGCTAAAGCTATCGATCTGGAGTCCGCGTGAGCTCTGGACTGAAGTCCAGGAGGAGAGACGGAGGACTGAAGTCCTCCGGTGCCGGTCGAGCGCTGGCCGCTCATTCGTCCTGCAAGCCGTGCCGCGTCGCTCCCCGGACACTTCAGTGTCCCGTCCCTACTCCTGGACCTCGGTCCAGAGCTTTAGCCGCTAACGCTCGGAGACGCGCAACGAATGAAATAGCCCGGGGAGCGGCGCCACTGGGCGCCGCTCCCCGGGCTTGATTGCGAAATGCGCTAGTTGTCGTTCCCGCCTCTACCTTTTGATCCGCCATTCTGGTTCTGGGAGCCACCTCCCGAATTACCGTGAGAACCGCCGCGGTCTCCGGAATTGCGCGGGTTACCGCTTCCGTTACTCCCGTGATCGTTCGGTTGGGACGGCGTCTGGGCTGTCGGCTGAGCAGAAACCGTTGGCTGTATCCCTTCCGGTGATCCGTCTTTTGACCGGTCCGCGTGCTTGTCGGGGACGTCGGTGACCGTTGCCTCCACTTCGCCGGTTGGAGTTGGCCCCGGTGTGACGGTCGCGACCGGTGTCCCGTTCAACCGCGACACCAGGCTGGTGTATTTCGCGTAGAGCGCGTCGTATTGGCTCTGGCTGATCTGACCGGAACGCTCCATCGCGTTCAATTGGTTCGCGATCGCGTTCAGGATATTCAGCGCGGCCACATCGTTGCCGCGATTATGCGCGGCGATCGCGGCGTCAAGCTTGGCGATTAACCCCCGCCAGGCTTCGCCATTCGGGTCCGAATCCGGGGTCTCGCTGGCGGTTGGACTCGTGCTGGGGGTGATCGTGACGCTCGGCGTCGACGTAGCGGTCGGGGTCAACGTTCCGGTTGCCGTGGATTCTGGCGTTTCCGACGCCGTCGCGGTGGGCGTCGTGGTGGATGTTGCTGTCGTGGTAGACGTTGCCGTCGCGGTGGATGTTGCCGTCGCGGTGTCCGACGGTTCCGGACTTGACGTCGCCGTCAGTTGATCGTCGTTGGCTCGTTGTCCCAGGCGACCACCGGGCAACTGAGCCGCGTTATAGGCACTCCCGGCCGTCGCGCCGGGCGTGGCGGTTGCCGGGGTCTCATGGGCGACGTAGGCCATGCCGCCCCCGACAGCCGACAACGCGATGAAGATCGCGACGATGATCGGAATCACTCATTTCCCTCCAAAGCTCTTCGGTATGCGTTTCGATCGAAGGTGAAGATCGATGCAGCCGGTCTGCTCGCTGTATGAAACGCGCATCGGAGCACGGCGTTGCAGGGAAAAGTCCTTAAATAGGACTTAAAGACTACTCAATTCCCCAATCCGTTCAGGGAATCGTCGCACGCTACTCGACATATACTCGGTTAGGCCCGAAATCGTCAAGCTGGCGGGTGGCGCCCGCGACGTAGCGATGGCGCGGCGATCAAGGCGTCAGGTCAACCGGCTTGCCGGCTTCGGCCGCTGCCAGGACGGCGTCACAGATTCGCGCGGCGGCGTAGCCGTCGGCGAAGTTGGGAGCGTAGTCGCGATTGTCGGCGACGACCGCGCGGAGGAATTCGTTCGCCTGCACGACGTACGTCTCGGTGTAACTGGTGCCTACCCCGGCGACCGGAAACGCCGCCACGTTGCCAAACTCTGGGTGACTGGGGCCGACGACGACTCGACGAAAGCCATTGACGCCGTCGTCCTCCTGACTTTCGAACCAGCCAAACTCGCCCGCGCGTTCCATGTCGAAACTGACCGCGCCTTTGGAGCCGATAATCTCAAACGCCGGAGAGTTCCGATAGCCGGTCGCGATTCGGCTGAAGTGAAAATTGCCGATGGCGCCGCTCGCGAAGCGGGCGCTGAAGGCGACGACGTCGTCGGTATCGACATCCTGTAGTTCGCCGCTGCTCGCGGCGCGGCTGTGACCGGTCACGTGTCCCTGGGGAATCGGTCGCTGTGTGATGAAAGTGGCGACGCTCGCGCCGTCGATGGCGACGATTTCGCCGCAGAGAAACCGCGCCAGGTCGATGATGTGGCTACCAATGTCGCCGAGGGCGCCGGATCCGGCCAACTCCCGGCGGTAACGCCAGGTAAATGGCACGTCTGGACGCGCCGCGTAATCAGTAAAATAGCGGCCGTGGAACTGGCGGATCTCGCCGAGGCGTCCGCCCACGATGGCCTCGCGTATCGCGGCGATTGCCGGGCTGCGCCGCAGATTGAAGCCGACGCCGTGGACGATTCGGGCTTGCTGAACCGCCTGGAGCATCGCTCCGGCGTCCGCGGCGGTCGCGGCAAGGGGCTTCTCACAGAGAATGTGCTTTCCCGCCGCGGCGAGGGCCTCGGCGACCTGACGATGCTGAAAGTTTGGCAAGGCAACGCTCACCACGTCGACGTCGCGCGCTTCGAGCACCTCTTCCCAGCGCGACGCGCTTCGCTCGAATCCATACCGCGCGCGAGCGTCGTCGGTTAGTCGCGGGTCTACGTCGGCGACGACCTTCAGTTCGACGTCGGCGGCGGGCGGCTGATAGCACTCCGGAAGGGCCCGGTAGGCGTGGGCGTGGGTGCGGCCGATCATTCCAGCCCCAACCAGCCCAACGCGGAGGCGCGGTCGAATACTTCCCATGACGACTTTTCTCCTCCGGCGGGTTTAGAGATTGCGAGCATTGTACCCGATTGCACCCTGACCGGGATTGGCCAACTTCGGCGGTTGACTTCGCCCCGGTGCTCTTCTACCCTGATACTCCAATCCATGCCGCTCGCGAGTTCCGCCGGGGCTCGCCGGAGAGAGAGTTTGGGAGCGTTTTCCTGGCCCCCCTTTGGCCGGGCCGGCTGGTAACGTGGCAAAGCGGTAGATTGTTTGGCAAGGAGTGATCATGGCATTCAACGTGAAGAAGCGCGGCAAGTTAACCTACTACTCTTCCGGCGAAAAGCCGGTGCTCTCGGCCATGGTGACCGAGGAGCAGGGCGACGGAACGCTGAAGATCTACTTTTCCGGGCTCACCGGTGGGTATTCCGCCAAGGGCGTTCTCAACCTTGAGGAACTGGTGACGATGGATCCTCACCGCGAGATTCCCCTCGTCTTTCAGTGTTGGGAGAAGTGGCTGCAGGACGCCGGCATCTGCGAGTCACTTCGCGATGTCGACTTCGTCGAAGTCCACGCCTTCGGCTGCCAGCCCAAATCACCCAATCCGCTGGTTGATCCGCTCGGCTACGCCGCGGAGCAGGACCGTCTGCGCAAAGCCTACGCCGAGGCCTACCGGGGCTTCTTCGCGGAGTATCTTCCCGACCACGGTCTGCCGGCCCGCTTCACGGTTCACCTGGTGGACGTACCGGACAAGGCGGCCTCCTACGAGTTCTACAGTACCGCGTTGTTGCAGCCAAAGGGAGGGTGATGTCCGCTGGTGATGTCTTCAGCGGGCCGGAAGAGTGATCTCGGTCAGCGGAAGGTAATCGGTCTGACCGCCGCTTCCGTCGACCTTCAGGCGGGCTAGTGTCGGTCGCGTGTAGGCGACGACGATCACGCGGTAGACGCCGGGCGACAGGGTCGCCGGCAAACGAACCTGTCGGGCATCCGGAATCGTGGGGCCGACCGGCCAGGTAGAAGTTGGCGCCTGTCCATTGTCCGGCTCGGCGTCATTCTGGGCGACGAGCCGGCCGGAACTGTCGAGGATTTGGACCGACACGGTTACATCATCACGAACTGGAGCCGTGGCCTGCCAGAATAGCTGAACCGCCAGTGTCAAACGAGCCGAACCATCTCTCACTAAACTGGTCTGATAGGCGACTAAGTTCAGCTGGTCGTTTCCATCGGGCGATCGGAACTTCGCGTTCATGTGATGTGTTTCGCTCGGCAGCGCCGAGACGATCGGAATTTTCGTCACTGCCAGTCGCCCGATCTCAACCTCGTTCCCTATCCCGTCCTTGCCAACCGCGGGGAGTTGCTCGCCGTTGGCGCCTTGGACACTCAGCAGATACCTCGCCCAGCCCCGGGCGACGTTCGCCGGAATCGGAACGCGAATATCGTCGCGGTAGACTGCTCCCGCTGGCCAGGTAAAAGTTGGGACGCCACCGCCACCGGGCCAGAAGTCTTTCGCGAAGAACGTGGTTCCGTCGCGGGAAACGATTCTCAAGTGGTAACGCAGGTCAGAGGTCAGCGGTTTCTCGCGGGTCCAGTAAAGGGTAAGGTGAACTTCGTCGCCGGGGGCTGCTGATCGCGCGTCAAATGATGCGGCGACGAGACGCAACTGCTTGCCGAAGACTTCACTTTCGGGCGTGGCGCGCGCGATTTCTTCGGTTTGGGCCAGCGGTGGCCGATACGCCGGAGCGATGAAGAGAAAAGGCGCGGCCAAGCCAAAGAGAGTCAGAAATCCAGCATAGAGAATCGGGCCAACTGGCCAGCGGCGGGGACTATAGCGAGAGAGACCGAGCACCACCGCGGCGTTGACAACCGGCATAACGCCAACAAAGTACCGGCCGTGGGCGGCTCCGCCGCCGGTGACAACCGAGCGTTGGACGAACAGTGTAAACAGCGAAAGGACCGCGGTAAGCAGCACCGCCCAAGTTCCGATAAAGGTTCGATCGCCGCGCCGCTGGGTAAGGGTCAAGAGGAAACCCGGTATCGCCAGGATCGCCACGAGCCAGAGCGCGTTGCTGATTCGAGGGTCCGCGAGGATATGTTCGTAACCAAACGCTGCCCAATAATTGCGTCGGAGTTGGCTGACAAAGGCGAGGAAGTCGCCCAGGTGATATGGTCCCCGTCGGAGATCGGCGCGGAACAGCACGGTGAAAAGGCGCTGGGCGAAAGGATCTCCGTACAGCAGCCAGTTGCGCCCGTACCACCAGCCGGCAACCGCCAACGTCGTCGCTCCCACTCCCAACGCCGCGTTAACAACGTCCTTCCACCGGCGAGTCCGATACGCCACGATCCCGAATGCGACGGCGTAGGCCGGACCCAGCGCGAAGCCAGTTTCCTTCGCGAGCAAACCGAGTCCGAGGATTATTCCGCCTAAGCCGCCTCTCGCGGGGGTGATTTGGCGCGGTTTGCTGGCAACGAACCGGACGCACCAGAGCAGAGCGAGCGTGGCAAAGAGCGCGACGGTCCCGTCATTTTGCGCGATGCTGAAGGTATTGAGAAAAGTCGGCTGAAAGGCGGTTGCCGCGGCCGCGGTAAGGACGAGAACCGGCCGGTCGAACACGTACCGCAATAGCGCGCGGATGACAAATAAGGTCGCGACGCCCTGGAGAGTCGAAAGAAGCCGTAGGAGGTGAATCGTCAGGATGATGCCTTGCCAGGGAAAAGAATCCTCACCGGTCAGCGGTGAGTGCAAAAACACGTTACGGTTGCCGGGTCCCACGCCCTCGATCCAGATAAAATGGGGGTTCGACCGGAGCGCCTGGTTGAGGCCACTGGTCGGCAAGGGCGTACTGACAATCGCCGCGACAATATAGTAGAGCGGGGCGTGATAGGCCATCAGGACGGTATCCGGTTTGACCTGAAACCCCAAAACTGGCAGGGCGTGGTGATCCTTGAGGTAAAGGGTGTACTGGAGGTGCGAGATCTCGTCGACGCCTTCGCCGGCCGGCGTGACGACGTTATAGATGATGGAGGTCACGACGAACGCGAGGACAATCACCGCGAAGGTAACGCGCTCGGCCGTCCACTTCCCCGGCCGCGACGAGGGAGCACGCGGTTCTGCTTGCTGTTCCATCGCGGCGCATTATACCAGTATCCCTGGCTGACTGAATGTGGGAGCGCATTCGTGCCAGAACCCGGCAGCCTGTGCGATAATAGTCGCGGCGTAGCTTTAGGTAACCTTGGAGGGCTCAACGCGTGCAATACCGTACATTGGGACGTACCGGCGCGGAGTTGTCGGTCATTGGATTTGGTGGAATCGTCGTCATGGGGATGACCCAGCCGGACGCCGACCGCACGGTGGCCGGTGTCGTCGATCGGGGCATCACCTACTTTGACGTCGCGCCAAGTTATGGGAATGGTGAGGCCGAGGAGAAACTCGGACCAGCCCTCGAGCCATTTCGCAAAGACGTTTTTCTCGCTTGTAAAACCGGTCGCCGCGATGCCGAGGGGGCGCGCTTCGAGCTGGAGCAGTCGCTGCGTCGCCTGCGGACCGATCACGTCGACCTGTATCAGCTTCACGCCATGACGACCGCGGAAGATGTCGACCGCGTCTTCGCGCCCGGTGGGGCGATGGATGTCTTCCAGAAGGCGCGCGAGGAAGGGAAGACGCGCTTCCTGGGCTTTAGCGCTCACTCGGTCCAGGCCGCGGTCGCGCTGCTCGATCGCTTCCCCTTCGATTCCGTCCTCTTCCCCTTCAACTTCGCCACTTACCTGGAAGGCAATTTCGGACCGCAAGTGATCGAAGCAGCCCGTAAAGCCGGTGCGGGCTGTCTCGCGCTGAAGGGAATGGCTCGAACGAAGTGGCCGGAGGGGCTCGCGCGTGAGCAGCGGAACTGGTCGAAGTGCTGGTACGAGCCGATCAGTGATCCGGAGTTCGCCGAACTGGCCCTTCGCTTCACGCTTGGCCTGCCGATCACCGCGGCAGTTCCCCCCGGCCACGCCGAACTCTGGGAGATCGCTTACCGAGTCGCCGCCGATCCGAAGCCGCTGTCCACTGAGGAAGAGGCTCGGTTGCGAGCGGTGGCGGCGGAGACCGAGCCGCTGTTCAAGAACGTCGCCTGAGGGGCGGAAAGGAGGTCGAGGTGAAGATCGCATTCGTTGGTGGGGGCAGCGTTCAGTGGACGCCAAAACTGGTGACCGACATGGCGCTGAACCCGACCCTGGCCGGGGCAGATCTGGTGCTGCACGACATCGATCCGGAGGGCCTCGATCTCCTCACCCGAGCGTCCCAGAAAATCGTCAAACAACTCGACGGTAGCCTGCGGGTGAGCGCGTCCTTGGACCGGCGCGCCTCGCTCGACGGCGCCGATATCGTGATCCTCTGCGTGGCGATCGGTGGTCTGGCGGCGATGAGTGGCGATATCCAGATTCCCGAGCGTTACGGCATCTATCAATCAGTCGGCGATACCGTAGGGCCGGGCGGGCTTGCCCGCGGCCTGCGAAACATTCCGTTCGCGGTTCAGGTCGCGCGGGAGATGGAAGATCGTTGCCCGGACGCCTGGCTTCTCAACCTCACCAATCCCATGACGACGATCTGTCGAGGGATTACCGGCGGGACGAAGATACGAGCGATCGGGTTGTGCCACGAGGTTGGCGGTGTCCTCCCGCGAATCGCGAGCCTTCTTGGGGTTAGCGCCGACGCGCTGACCGCCGAGATTGCCGGCATCAACCACCTGCCGACGATTCAACGTCTGAGCGTCAACGGCCAGGACGGTCTGGCGCTCTTGCGGGATTGGATCGCGGAACACGGCGCGTTCAGCTTCGTCGACCAGCGCACCAGCGATCCGAGCGATTCCTTCCGGGATCGTCTGGCGGTAAAGCTTTCGCTCTTTACCCAGCTTGGCGTCTTGTTCGGCGCTGGCGACCGCCACGTCGCGGAGTTCATGTCGGGTATTCTGACCGAGGAGAACGCGCGCGGCGCGCGCTACGGCGTGCTCCTGACGACAATCGAGCAGCGACGCCAGATCGCTCAGCGGCGGCGGAGCCAGATCGAGCGGTTCGTGGAGGGAGAGGATCTTCCCCTCGCGGCCTCCGACGAGCAACTCGTGCCGGTGATGGCGGCGCTCCGGGGTGGTCCGCCGGGAACGTTCATCGTTAACGTTCCCAATAGCGGCCAGATTGCTAACCTGCCGCGCGACGCGGTGGTGGAGAGCGTGGGGACGATCGACGCGCTGGGCGTCCATCCCCACGCGGTTGGCGCGCTTCCCAACGCGGCTTATGCGGCCATCGCGCCACACGTCGCTCGACAGGAGTTAATCGTCGAGGCGGCGCTGACCGGTCAGCGCGGGCCGGCCCTCGCCGCGCTCACTTCCGACCCGCTGGTCCGCAACCCGGCAACGGTAGGCGAGCTGCTGGACGAATTGGTGGGGACACCGGTCAGCGCGTAGCCGTCGCGTGCCTCGGCTCAAAGGCCGGCGAAGAGATCCGTCTCCCGCTGACCGGGCTCCGCCCCCAGTGACCCGTCGATCAACCGAAAGTATTCATAGGGCCAGAAGTGGGCGATCGTTTCGACCGGCGCTTTGAACATAAAGTTATCGGCCGCGAACTGGGTCGGGTGCGAGTGAATCGCGGCGTGCTTCTGGGCGGCGTGGCTGGCCACCGCGATTTCGGTCGTGATGAGCTCGTCGGGCGTGAACAGGGGAACCGGATTGCCGTCCACGTCCACCGGTGGCTCACGGTCGGACCAGCCGTCTTCGCCGTTCTCTTTCGCCATCTCGGCCCAACGCTCCATCTCCGACCGAGGGATGGCGGTGTAGTACAACTTACGCGGACGCCAGGCCGGTCCGGCGTTCGGGTACTGACTCGGGTCGGCGGCTGCCTTGTACGCCGCCGCGGCGACGCGGTTGGCCTTCACGTGGTCCGGGTGGCCGTAATCGCCGTGCTCGTTAGCCGTAATGACGACGTCCGGCCGCTCTTCCCGAATGAGCCGCACCACCCGCTCGACGGCCTCATCGCGCTCGGCCTGGTGGAACGAGGCTGGGTGGTTGTTATCCTCGGTGCGCGCCATGCCGGAGTCCCGGTAGCCCAGCACGATCAGTTTATCGATACCGAGCGCTTTCGCCGCGCTCTCCAGTTCCTTCGCGCGGACGGAAGCCAGGGTTTCCGGGGTTGCCAGGCTCTTGTCCCGGATCTCGCCGACGTCGCCGCTCGTCGCGGTCACCAGGACCGTTCGGACGTCGTTGCCACTGTAGTGGGCGAGGGTTCCGCCAATAAAGACTTCGTCGTCCGGGTGGGCCAGAATGGCCATCAAAGTTCGGGGTTTTGGGCTCTCCAACCGTGCCTCCTGAGCCGAGGGAATTGCTGCTTACAAAATCTATTGTAACCGAATCGCTTCCGGCGCGCCGGATATCCGCAAGCCCGCCGCACCACTGGCTCCTGGATTCTGGATTCCGCTTCAGACGGACCGGAGATCGTCAAGGACTCTCCGATTGACGGTAATCCCCAAACCCGGTCGATCCGGGACCCGAAGCCGGCCCGCCAGGAGCAGCGGCTCTTCGAGCAGCGCCTCGCGCAGGGGGTTGGGATTGACGTCGTACTCGACAAGCGCCCGTCGACCCTCCGGGAGCGCCGCGAAGAGATGAACTGTTGCCGCCAATCCGATGGCCCCACCGAAGTAGTGCGGCGCGAGCAGGTGATCCGGCGCGGCGCGGCTCAGGATCGCATGCGCCGCGGTGATCCCGCCGCACTTGCAGACGTCCGGCTGGAGGACCTGAAGTCGCCCGGCGCCCCAGCGCGCGAAGTCTCGCTGACTATAGAGATTCTCTCCGCCGGCGACCGGAAGGTTGACGACGCTGGCGAGGTCGTCCCAGTCCGGGTCGTCCACGGTTAGCGGTTCTTCGAGCCAGCGCGCACCGGCCGCGACGAGCAGCGGCGCCATCTGTCGGACGTCTTCTCGGGTCCAGCCCTGGTTGGCGTCGGTGAAGAGCGGGACCTCGCCGATTGCTTCGCGCACCGCCGCGAGGTTGCGCTCGTCCACGGCTCGGCCAAACCCAACCTTGAGTTTCACCGCGCCAAATCCGGAGGCGACGGCGCGCTCGGCTTGCTCGTCCGGATCCTCTGGGCCAAGTCCGCTCGCGTAGGCCGGTACGCTGTCCTGGCGGCTGGCGCCGAGAAGCTGCCAGACCGGAACGCCAGCGAGTTTACCGGCCAGATCCCAGAGGGCGATGTCGACGCCGCTAATCGCCTGATAGATCGGCCCCACCGCACCCCACTGGAGGGCGAGCCGGTGCAGCACGCCGACCAGCTTGTGGTGAAGGCGTCGAGGGTCGTCAACCGGCTCGTCGAGCAGCAGCGGTCGAATGCCCTGGGTGATCGTCGCGAGGCGTTCAGCCGGGGCCCAGGCTGGGAAGTTCACCCAGCTTTCGCCGAGTCCGGTCACTCCGGCCGTCGTCTCAACTTCGACGAGGACGCCGTTGCGCCAGCGCATCTCCCCCAACGCCATGCGTACCGGCCGTTCGAGTGGCGCCCGAAGCGGTATCGGCCGAACGTCGGTGATGCGCGGAATGAGGCTATTCATCTTCTGGTTTTTCCTCGGTTGTGGTCCTCACCCCGGCAAAATCCGCAGCGCGACCGCGTGGTCGCTTGGCACACTGTTCGGAAGGCTGACCCGCAGGGCAGCCCCGTCGCGGGTCCAGGAGACCGTCTCACTTGACCCGACCAGTTCGACCTTGCCGATGGGTTTTGGATGGAGCCGGAGATTGCTACCGAGCGACTGAATGGTGATCTCGCTGTTGGGCACCGCGAGGACGATGGCGTACAGTGTATCGCCTTTCGTCGTGAACCGGATATCCTGGCTCGTGAAGGCCGGTCGCTGGGTGTCCTTAAACGAACCTTCGACGACTTCCGTTGGTCCTTCGCCGAAGACTTTCCAGGGGCGCGTTCCGTAGACCGCTTCGCCGTTCACGGCTAGCCAGCGACCGATCTCGCGGAGGATCTCCTGTTCCGGCTCCGGAATCGTGCCGTCCGGCCGCGGTCCGATGTTCAGGAGCAGCGCGCCATTCTTGCTGACGATATCCACGAGGTCGTGGATGAGGGACGCGGCGGTCTTGTAGTTCTGATTCTTGACGTAACCCCAGGAGTTTTTCGATATCGACGTGTCGGTCTGCCAGAAGACGGGACGAATGTCCGCGAGTTGACCCCGTTCGACGTCGAAGACGGCGGTCCGATCCGGAAAAGCCTGGTGCTTGTAATTGATCGCCACCCCGCGGTTCCACTCGTCGGCGCGGTTGTAGTAGTACGCGGCGAAATGCTGGAGATAGGGGGCGAAGACCGGCTGCTCGATCCACCAATCGAACCAGAATAACTGCGGCTGGCACTTGTCGATCAGCTCGCAACCGCGGGCCAGCCAGTCGTCCAGAAAAGCCTGGTTTGGTTGACTCTCGCGGGGTTCGGCCGGACCGTAAAAGTCTTCGTAGCGGGGATTCCGAACGTCGGAATCGAACGCGCGACCGCCGTCGAAAAACCACCAGTGCTCGGCGCGGTGACTGGAGACGCCGAAGATCATCCCCTGCTCGCGCACCGCGCCGGCCAACTCGCCGACGATGTCGCGCTTGGGACCCATTTTCAGCGCGTTCCACTCGGACAACTTGCAGTCGTACATCGCGAAGCCGTCGTGGTGCTCGGCGACCGGGACGACGAAGCGCGCGCCGGCCTCGCGGAAGAGGCGGGCCCAGTGGCTCGGATCGAACTTCTCGGCGGTGAACCGGGGAATAAAATCCTTGTAGCCGAAGGTGTTCTGCGACCCGTAGGTTTCGACGTGGTGGGCGAACTCCGGGCGATCCGCGAGATACATGTGCCGGGGATACCACTCGTTGCCGAACGCCGGGACGGAGTAGACGCCCCAGTGGATGAAGATGCCGAACTTGCCGTCCTGGTACCAGTCCGGGACGACGTACTTTCCCAGCGAGTCCCAGTCCGCCCGAAACGGTCCGGCGGGCAGGGAGATCCGGGGGAACGGACGATGAGAGTCAGTCACGCGTTTCGTCTCCACTCAGATTCAGAATCGCCGCGTAAAGCCGGCCTGGCGGAATCCTGGGAACGACTCAACACCGAGGCACGGAGCGACGAAGGAAAGGACACGGAGCATCGTAAGAATTGAAACTCTTAGATCCTCGGCGTCCTCGTCCCCGTTACTCCGTGCCTCGGTGTTGAATTCTCATCCCCTCAAAATGTCATCGCTCAAAACAGTTGGGCACCAGAATTTTTCGATAAACTCGACGACGAGACGAGTGCCCTCGGCGTGGGCGACGTAAGGCGGGAGGGCCGGATTGTACATCGTGTCGGTCAGATCGCGCACGAGGGCGATGGGGAGACCGCGGCGAACCATGGCCTTGATCGCGAACGTCCGGTTCAGGATGCACATATTGGTGTGCACGCCCATGATTAAAAGCTGCTGCAAGCCACGGGGCAGCAGATAGGTCAGGATCTCCGGTCCGTTGTCCGAGATGACGTCGCGCTCGGAATCAATCTCGATCGCTGGGTGCTGGCGGCTCCACGCTTTGTAGCCGGGGCCTCCGCCAGTGTCGTCGCCGCCGTCGCTCGCGTCGATGGGAAGCGGCGGTTCCGGGAGGTTGCGGACGGGCGGCAACTCAATCGTCGGCGCGGCAAGCACACGCTGGCGCCCCGGGTGATCGGCGTAGAAGTCCATGGTCTCCGAAGGGGCGTGGACAATCTGCACGCCCATGTCGCGGGCCGCGCGGACGACAGCGTTCATGCGGGGCAGCATCACCTCGAGGCGCTCGACGGCGCCGCGACAGTGGTGATTATCCCAGACATCGCACAGCAGGAGCGCGGTCGCGCTGGCTGGCACTTCTTTCTCTTCGAAAGTCGTCTGCCAGGTGTTGTAGCCACGATCGTCTTGAATCAATTTCTGGCTGCGTAAACGAAGAGGCAGTAGCTCTTGCGTCATCGTACCTATCTCCGATAGCAAATGTGGTGGGAGAAATCCAAGCGCTCGGATGACTCCCCGCCGGGCCCGGTCAACGGCGACAGAGACGCGGCCGGTCCAAGAGGGTAACTATACCGATTCCGCGCCACTCTATACAAGTACAGTCGGTTAGCGAATTACGGAGAACACCCAATAACAGCGGCAACTCCTAGAGATTCCGAGTCGGCTGTGAAAAGCACCGCCGATGATCTCATTCAGGATGCGCTCACAGACCTTCAGCCCATTGTCTCCGTTCGTCATCAGGACGACCCCGTCGTGACTCTGGGGGAACGCGATCACGACGTTCCTGAACCCGGGGTTTACACCCCATTGTTGCTCGCTCGCTTGTTCGTGCTAAGTTCTGAGGTCCAGTCTGTGACGAACCCTTATGGCTTGGCGTTGGCATGGAGGTAGCGATACTTCGGGATCACTAGCACCTCAGTGAGCATCAGCATCACAGCTGCGCTCACGGCGCTACGAACCGCCACACGCACGATGTTCACCGGGTCGAGGATACCGGCTTCGCGCACATCGACGAACTCGTGACGCACCGCGTCGTAGCCGAGGTGACCACCGTCACGACTGACCGTCGTGAGAACTTCGGCCGAGTTGGCACCCGCGTTCTCGGCGATCGCTCGAAGCGGCTCTTCCAAGGCGCTCGCCAACGCCAACCGGCCGAGCCGCTCGTCGAGCGTCGTGCTTGGATCGTTCGCCCGGAGCATTTTCGCCAGCGCGGCGAGTGCGACACCGCCACCGGGGACAACTCCCTCGGCACGCGCGGCCTCGACGGCCTTGATCGCCCGGTCGGCGCGAGCCCTCCGCTCGACCATCTCCGTCTTCGTCGCGGCGCCCACGTTCAGGATTGCCACTCCGCCGGTCAGGTGCCCGAGGCGCTTACGCAGCTCTTCCCGGTTATACGGCGCGTCTTCGGTGTCCAACTCTGCCCGAATCGCTTGGACTTGCCGCTCGATGTCCGCTGGATCTCCGATGCCGCCGATCACCGAAAAGAAGTCGCGACTGGCCCAGACCAGATCGCACTCACCGAGGTCGTCGACCGTGGCGAACTCAACTCGGTCGCCGGCGTCCGCGCTGAGAAAGCGCCCGCCGGTCTTGGCCGCCAGATCTTGAATCACGCCAACCCGGTGCGCCCCGGCTCCCGGGGCGATTATGCCCAGGCTGTGCAGTGTACCGTTCCGATTGTTGACGAGGAGCGTCGCCAGCGCCGTGTCGGAGATCTTTGGCGCGATCAGGACGAACTCTCGGCCGCCGATTGCCACCACCTGCTGCATGATGGGGACGATCTGCTCGGCCGTTTCGACAAACACATTGGTGAAGAGCAGATACGGCTTCTCCGACCAGGCCAGGTTTCGGGCCGCGTCGGTGATGAAATCGGAGTGGGCGAAGCCGGAGTTCCACTTGCAGCCGTCGGCGACCTCGTAGGAGAGCTCGCGCGCCAGCCACTCCTGGGTGCAAATGACGATGTCCCGGCCGTGCTCCCGGTGAATCTCGCCGATGAGATCGGCGACCTCCTCGTCGTGTCCCGCGGCGAGAGCGATCTGGCGCACGTGCTCAAAGCCGTCCATTGGGAGAACCTGCGTTTCGAGCGCCTCGAGCGCCTCGACCAGCCCTCGCTCGATTCCATTGCGAAGAATGGCCGGGTTAGCTCCGGACGCGATGGATCGAGTCGTCTCGTGCAGAAGCGCCTGGGCGATAACCGCGGCGGTCGCCGTTCCGTCGCCAACCTGATCGAGAACGCGCCAGGCGACATGGCGCATGAGCATTCCGCCAGCATTGCGGTAGAGGGGAAGCTCGATGATTCGGCGAGCCAACGTGGCGCCGTCGTCCATCACTTCGGGTGACTCGGTCCGGTTCAGCCGCTCGACCAGCACCGTGCGCCCCGCCGGACCAAGCGTCGGGCGCACGGCGTCGCCAATAATGTCGAAGCCGCTCTTGAGCAAAACCCGCGCCCGTGGCGCAGGCACCAGTCGTCCGCGGTCCAGAACGTGGCGGAGCGCCGCCTTGCGCGATCGTTGGGATGGGGGTTTGGGCATCTAGCCTTCCTTCAAACCAGTCATCGTTACTCCCTGGACAAAGTAATCCTGGAGGAACAAGAAGATAACGATCACCGGAATAACCGAGACGACGGCGGCGGCCATCAGCAGGTTATCATACGTTGCCTGGTTAGGTACATTGAAATAGGTCAGAGCAACCGCAATGACTTGCTTGGACGTCGTGTTGATGTAGACGAGTGGGCCGAAGAAGTCGTTCCACCGACTGACTATGGATAACGCCGTACAGGTGATGATGGCCGGCACCGACAACGGAAGGATGATGCGAAAGAGGATACCCAGGGGGGTAGCTCCGTCGATCATCGCCGCGTCGTCGAGCTCGGTGGGGATGGTCATGAAGAATTGCCGAAACAGGAAGATGTAGAAGGCGACGCCGAACCAGCTCGGTATGATCAGCGGCAGGTAGGTGTCGATCCAGCCGAGCTGCTTAAAGATGACGTACTCGGGGATGAGCGTTACCTGCGAAGGCAACATCATCGTGCTGAGCACCAGCGCGAAGAGAACGCGATTCCCGCGGAAGTTGACCCGCGCAAAGCCGTAGGCGACGATCGCCGAGCTGAGCAATTCGCCCAGCCCGGAGAGCACCACGTAATAGATCGTGTTCACGAAGAATTGAGGGAAGTATAGCATTGGTTGAAAGAGGGCATCGGGGTAGTTCTCAAAGGCGAGCCGGGACGGGATCAGCAAAGGTGGAATCTGATTGAGATCGGTGTAGGGCTTGAGCGAGATCGATACCATCCAGACAAAGGGCATCGTGTAAATCGTGCCCAGAGCGATCAGAGCTAGGTAGCGTAGCACGGTTGGCACTTTGATCCTCTGGACGCGGGCGGCGAGGGTAGGCGAGGTTGTCGACGTAGCGATTGCCATTACCGGTTCCTCACCTTGGCCCGGTCACGCCGCCGGGCGTGTTGCCTTCGTAATAGACCCACAGCCGCGCCGTGACCAACTGAACCACCGTAATTGCCAGGATAATCAGGAAGAGGATCCAGGCCAGCGACGCGGCGTACCCCATCCGGAGATTCCGGAAGGCGACCTGGTACAAATACAGCGAGTACACCAGGGTCGCGTTCGCCGGTCCGCCGTTGGTGAGAACGTATACGATCGTGAAGACCTGGAACGAGCCGATGAACCCCAGGACGACGTTGAAGAACATGGCCGGTGTTACCATCGGGACCGTGACCGACCCGAACTTTTGGAGGAAATTCGCGCCGTCGACCGATGCGGCGTCGTAAAGCGATTGGGGGACCCCCTGAAGGGCGGCAAGATAGATCAGCATCGACGTTCCGACGTTCCAGAGGCCGACGATGATCACGGCTGGCATCGACCAGGTCAGGCTATATAGCCAGTTTGGTCCCGCAATGCCGAACCATCCCAAAACGGAATTGACCAGGCCACCGTGGGCCGAAAAAATCTGAACCCAGAGATAGGTTGTCCCCACGCCAGTTGCGATGGCCGGAATGTAGAAAAGCGTCCGGAACAAGGAGATTCCTTGGGCCTTCTTGTTTAGCAACATTGCCAGAGTGAGCGAGATGACCTGAGTGCCGGGAACGTTCACCACTGCGTAAAACAGCGTATTACTGAGCGATACCGCAAAGCGGTCGTCAACCCCGCTCACGAGCTTCTGGTAATTGTCCAGGCCGACCCAATTCCAGGTCCCGACAATGTTCCAATCGGTGAAGCTCAGCAGGAGCGAGGCAACGAACGGCAAAAGCGTAAAGGCGAGAAAGCCCAAAATCCACGGACTGATGAGGAGATAACCCAGGATATCCCTCCGGGTGAGGAAGGGGCGCTTGCGGGCTCCATACGTTTGGGGCACGCTAGTGACGGCAGCCATTAACGATCATCCCTCTGGGTCAGGTTGATAGCCCGTGTTGAGATTGGTTGAACTGGGCGTTACTCCTATTGCGGTGCAACGAGGCTAACGCCCAGCTCAACTGACCCACCGGGTTAGGAGGTGTAGGGATGGACTCCCCACTTGCTCAGCTCGGCGTCGGACATCGCCGGTAGCGGCGAGCCGCCGATCGTGTACGGACTGTCGCTCCAGGTGCAGCTCTGGGACGGCCCGAGGGTATCGATCTTCTTCTGCGCGTTGGTGAGCGCCTGTTGGATCGTCTGTTTGCCAAGGAACGCCTTGTCGAGCTCGGGCTGGACCGTGTCGTACATCACTTCGTTCATGATGTCGCTGTAGTAGTGATAGCCGTAAGGTCGGGAGAACGCATAGTAGGCGAACGATCCGGCGTGCTTCGGCGGCGCCGTGTCCTGGTAGGTCTTCCAGGCGGACTTGTTCGCGATGAACATAGTCTTCTTTTGGGCGTACAGGCCCTCAGCCTTGTCTCCCGCCAGGTAGGCGATCCACTTGTAGCCCAGCACTGGATTGGCCGCGATCTTGGGAACGAAGTTCGGGTTCACCGTCGAGCCGGCCACGCCACTTGGCAGCGCGGTGTTATAGCTCCCCGGCTTGGGCGATGGAGCGGCGTCCCACTCGAACTTGCTGCCAATCTCCTTCTCGTTGATCGTCGAGTCGTACGACGCCCGATGGTAGAACGCGACAATCCCTGCTCGGAACGGATTGATATTCGCCGAGCCGCTCTGCAGCGATTGGATGACGTCGGGAGTGATCAGAATCTTGTCTTTGACCGCCCATTGGTACAGTGTCTCGAACCACTTGACGACGCCGGGATCCAGGTAGTTGTATTTGCCGGTATCCCAGTTCGCGTAGTTACCGCCCATCGACCAAATATACGGCTCGTTGTCCTCAGTGTCGTCGATAGCGACCTGGAATCCGTACTGGCCGACTTTGCCACCAGATCCGGGCTGGGTGACGGCTTTGGCCATCTGATACATGTCGTCCAGGGTCCAGTCGCCTTTCAGATCGTCCCAGGGATCCTTCTGTCCCGCCGCCTTCAACATCGTCTTGTTATAGTAGACGGCTCGGTCGTCATTATCCATGGGGAGTTGGAGCACTTTGCCGCCCCAAATCTCGATCCCACCCAGCGCGTATCGCCCTCGAAGGTCGATGCCGTCTTGCTTGACCAAATCGGTCATGTCGTAGTGGTGGCCGGCGCTCATGTACTTGGTCTGCACGCCGTTGTCGCCAGTTGCGGCGTCGCCGAAGCCACCGGCAACAATACCGGCTTCCATCTTGGTGGTGTAATCGTTGCCACCAAACTGAGTTTTGACGGTTACCCCCGGGTTCGCGTCCTGGAAATCCTTGGTCAGGACGACGAACGCGTCCTGGAGCGGTTGCCACCACGTATTGAAGACAATGGTCACCGGCTGGGAAACCGTAGCGCCCGTATTGGCCGCCGGGGCCGCTGCCGCCGTCGTCGCAGCGGTTGGCGCTGCTGCCGCCGGAGCCGCCGTCGGGGGTGGCGCTGCTGCCGCGGCCGGAGCATTCGGTGCAGTGGTTGGGGCGGCCGCTGGGGAGTTGACACTTGGTGGTCCGCAGGCGCTGAGGATCGTCGCGCCCAAACCGGCCGCGCCGAACTCCAACAAGCGGCGGCGATCGAGGCGCCGTTTGGCGAGGGGGCTTAAATTGTCCGTCATCGTTGGAATCACTCCTTCCTGGTACCCTGGTGAGTCCGTTGCCGAATCCGGTGAGATCCCAAAAAAGCGCCTACCGCTTTGGATTCATCCTCCCATACTGCAATCTGGGGTTTCTAGACACAGTCTTGTTGATACGTTGGACTGGGTGCAGGCGATTATAGATGCCGTCCAATTGCCCGTCAATACCGAATTTCGCCTATCGCGTAGCGTCCGGATCCCGGTTCTGAAGCTGGCGAGGGAGCATAACGGGTATTAGAAGCTAGCTACCGGCACAGCGGATGGTTCCAAAATTCAGGACAAAGCAACAACGGTGTCAAGCGGATCCGGCATCCGCGAGGGGACCTGAATTATCGAGCCGGCGCGGATCTTGAGGGGTTCGTGCCGGGGATCCGCCAGCAGTCTGGCTTGAGTCACCGAGCCGAGAGCCCGGGGTAGCTTGAGTTCGCCGCCACTTGGCCAGTCGAAGACGTGCAGGTAGGTCGTGCCCGCCTTGACCGTGCTGCGACACCACTCGACACCTTGAATTGGACCCGGGCGCGTGTCGTAGATCGAGTCGCCGTTGACGGCGAGCCAGGCGCCCATCGCTTCCAGTCGGTCGATGCTCGACTGGGGGATGACGCCCTCGGCAGTCGGGCCGACGTTGAGGAGATAGACCCCGCCCTTGCTGACGATGTCGACCAACTTGCGAACGAGGTCCGTGGTGGACTTCCAGTTGTGGTCGTAGGACTTGAAACCCCAGGTGTCGTTGATCGTCGCCGGGGTCTCCCAGTCGATTTCCAACAACTCGGCGGGGATGACGTTGTCGCGGCAGGTAGCGTAGTCGCCGATGTGGTTCCCCACCCGCCCGTTGACCAGGCAGTCCGGCTGGATCTGATGGACCAGTTCTACCAGCGACCGACTCTGCTCCTCGGTAATGCGCTTCGGAGTGTCGAACCAGATCAGCCCGATTGGACCGTAGTTCGTGAGGAGTTCGCGGACTTGTGGCTTGACGTAATCGTCAATGTAGCCGTCGAAGTCCTTGGTAGCTTCGTTATAGTCCCAGTCGTTGCCGTCGCCGTTCGGATGGTGCCAGTCCTGGGTCTGGGAATAGTAAAAGCACAGCTTGACGCCGTGCTTCTGGCACGCCGCGGCGAGTTCCTTCATCGGGTCACGGCCGAAGGGTGTCGCGTCGACGATGTCGTAGTCGGTCAGTTTCGAATCGAACATGGAGAAGCCGTCGTGATGCTTGGAGGTGATCACCAGGTATTTCTGGCCAGCGCGCTTCGCCAAGGCGACCCAGGCGTCGGCGTCGAACTTCACCGGGTTGAACTGCCTGGCGAGTGGTTCGTACTCGGCGACCGGAATTCGCGCGCGGAGCATGATCCACTCGGCAAGGCCGGGGATCTGCTCGCCCCGCCAGGTCCCCGCGGGAATGGCGTATAACCCCCAGTGAATGAACAGACCGAACTTAGCGTCGCGAAACCAGTTCAAACGCGGGTCGCGCCGGGCCTCCGGCCGCTGGCCGGAGCCGACGCGGATGGCTTCGGGCTGGGTGTCCATCGCTGATTCAACTCCGTCAATTAGGGTTTTGGGTGCTGGGTCTTGGGTGTTGGGGAAGGAACGCCATCACCGTGCCCCCCCCCTGCTTCGGGAAAGCGTGTCCTGAGGCAAGAAGGAGGGGCGAGCAGGACTAGGTCCGATTCCGGGTCCCCCAACACCCAACCCCTAGTCCCTAGCCCCCTTCATCACCGCCAGGCGTCTACCGAGACCGTCTTCTGATAGTTGCAGCCCATGATCCGCCAGTAGCCATTTGTCTCGCCACCCACGACGACGACGTGGATATCCTCGGTGCGGAACATGGGAATCAGTTCGTTCGGCGCGGCCTTCAGTTTGCTTGCCCACGGCTCTTCGCCGAAGGTGGCGCGAGGATAGATGTAGTTCTGGATGAGCTGGTAGTCCCAGTACTCGCCGGCCGGCATGCGCGCGTTGTCCTGGACCCAGGCGACCAACTTTTCCTTGGTGTTGAAGCCGCCCCGGTCGATGAACTGTCGCGCGGTGATCGGGTCCAACAGGAAGGTCGGGGACTCGTGCGGGTCCATGCCGCGCAGCATGTTGCGGACGTGCTCGCGCCAGTAGGTTTCCCGCACGCCGAGAGTGAACGCGGTGGAACGGCAGCCGGTGAAGACGCTGACCGCGCTTTCCTCTGCTTTCAGACCGTGCTGGACGTGGAATGGTTCCCACGGGCTGCGCTCTTCGTTCTCGGCGAAGGCGACGTTGTTGTAGGCGTAGTTGTTTCCCTGCGAACCGAGATAGGTCAGACCCGGGACCGAGCCGCCCTGCAAGTTTTGCGAGAGCAAGCCGTAGGCGCGGCCAATCGTCGCGGTAGCGTGGTTGTACGGTCCCATCGCGCCGATGCCGGAGTTCATAGCAAGTTCGTTGCGGATTGGCCCGTTGACGACAACCATGGCCGCCGCTGAACTGGTCGTGCTTCCCCGGGCGCTCGCCCCGCTCGCCGCCAGGGCGAGAATCACCGGAAAGTACTCCGGCCGTGCGCCGGCCATCACCGCGTTCACCGCGACCTTCTCCACGGTGTACTCCCAGTACTCCCGGAACATCGTCGGACGCATGTGGCCGACGACCTCGTCCGCCGGGTGACTGGTGTGAGCCAGCATCTCGGCCACCCGTTCTTCGGTGGGAAGAATGATCGGCAGTTGATCGCTCCAGTGGTTCTCTTGGAAGAGGGCGTGGAGATTCTCTTCACTATCCGGCTCGACGAGGCGCGGTGTGGTGCGCTCGTAAACCATATCAGTCGGATCGTCTGCTTCGATCGGGCGGGTTAGCCCTTCGATGACTTCCTGCATGACCGGTCGGCCGGTGATCGTGTCGCTTCCGTCGACGTAAGCGCGCAATTCCGCGGGTGTTTTTCCCATTACTGGTTGGGGGACGAACGCCAGCCGGGCGCGCGGCATCCCATTGACCCGAATGACCGAGCGCACGGCTGGCGCGAAGGGCCGGGTGTGGAGCGAAACCGTGGGTACTCCGTAGGTGCTATCGAGGGTCATCCCGTGCACGGCGACCGCCGGCGCACAGGTGCTTCAATGGCCGACGCCGATGATCGCGGCGTCGCCGTTGCGCTTGATCTCCTCCCAGGTCTTGGGGTCGTCCTTGGTGTAGACGCTCGAGAGTTGGACGAGTTTCGTCTTGACGGCCGGCATGTTGTCGGCAAACCAGCCCTGCATCTCCCGGAGGAGCAACTCGGAATCGTCGAAGCGGGCGTCCACGAGGTAGATTGTCTTGCCTTCCAGGCTCGACAAGCGAGGCGCGAGAGGCTTTCGAGTGATTTTCGGGGGATACCCCATCGGGTTGAGGACCGTAAGCTTCGCCATGGTGAAATCTCCTCTTCTCAAACCAGTCTCAGACCAACTGTCGTCCGCCGTCGGCGACGAGCAGCGCACCGGTAAGGAAATCGGCGCCGGTGGCGAGAAAGACCGCGATTTCGGCGATGTCGGCAGGGTAGCCGGCCCGCTTGAGGAGCGAGCTCGCGGCGCCACTTTTGCGAATCGCGTCAAGGTTGGGTTGATCGGCGTTCCAGCGGGTCTCGTCGACGAAGCCGGGAGCGATCACGTTGACTCGGATCTCCGGGGCGAGGGATACGGCGAGACACTCGCTCAGGTGAATGACCGCGGCTTTCGAGGTGCAGTAGGCGATGGAGCTACCCTGGGGACGGATCCCCGCGACCGAGGCGACGTTGATAATCCGTCCGACGCCCTGACGGCGCATCGGTTCGACAACCGCGCGACAGCAGAAGAAGGTGCCTTTTACGTTGACATCGTACAGGCGATCCCAAACGTCGTCGGTGAGGGCCTCCAGATCTTCAAAAGGCACTCGCTTGGTGATCCCGGCGTTATTTACCAGAACGTCGACACGACCGAAAGTGGCCTGCGTCTGACCCACCATCGCGCGAACCTCGCTATCCTGAGAGACGTCGGCCTGCACCAGGAGCGGCTCCCCGCCGGCCTTGCCGACCGCCTCGGCGGTCTGCTCGGCGTCGCTCCGCGATTTGGAGTAGTTGACGACGACCCGCGCGCCCTCGCGCCCCAGGGCAATCGCGATTTCCCGTCCAATTCCCACCGCGGACCCGGTGACAATGGCAACTTTTCCATCCAGTTTGGACACGCTTCCTCCTGCGCGCCGTCCGCTATCCTGTCACGTCGGCGGTACTGGCGCGGCGATCCCAAGTAATCGGGCTGTCGTGGCGAGGATAGCACTTCGCCGCGAACTTGGGGAGTCACCCCGGTAGGCGCGGCCAGATCCGTCGTAATTATTTACCCGCGGGACAATTACCCGTAATCTGTATTCGGCCAAACTTACAAACTGCCTTCAGGAGCAACCAGTCGTGGCCTACAAATGGCGGGTCATGTTCGCGCTTCTGCCCGGAATCACGATGTTCTTGATTGACGTCACCGTCGTCAACATCGCCCTGGCGAAGCTGCAAGCGGTCTACAGCGTGGATGTGTCGACCGTCCAGTGGGTAATCACTGGCTACTCTCTTGCAAGTGGGATCGCCACGCCGCTGGCGGGCTATTTCGCGGACCGCTGGGGATTTAAACCGGTCTGGGTCTCCGCGCTGGCGGTCTTTACTCTCTCTTCAGTCGTCTGTGGATTGGCGCCCGTTTTCTGGGTGCTCATCATGGCGAGGGTTTTTCAGGGCTTTTGCGGCGGCCTGTTGCTACCGCTCGCCGTCAGTACGCTATTCTCGACGTTCCCCCCGAACGAGCGCGGCCTCGCGCTCGGCTTTTTTGCCATCCCCATCGTGGCGGGGCCGGCCCTCGGGCCAACCCTCGGCGGCTACCTCGTCACGTACTCGGATTGGCGGCTCGTCTTCTTTATCAACGCGCCGATTGGCATCGCGGCGGTCGCTATTGGCGCCTTGCTCCTCCGCTCACCGGCAATCGGGGAAAAGCCGCGGTTCGATCTACCGGGCGCGATCCTCTCGGCCCTCGGTTTTGGCACAATTCTGTACGGCCTCTCGCGCGCCGCCGACGACGGTTGGGGATCCATCAAGGTGGAAGCGCTGATCGGCGTCGGCGTTCTTTCGTTGATCGCGTTCGCTTTCGCGGAGTTGAACCGCAGCGATCCTTTGCTCGACGTTCGGCTCTTCGCGATACCGGAGTTTTTGATCGCCAACGCGGTTGGTTGGGTCAGCACGGTCGCGCTCTTTGGCGCCGAGTTCATGCTTCCCCTGTATCTGCAGGATCTTCGTGGCCTGACCGCGCTCACTACGGGCATTCTGCTCTTGCCCCAGGGGCTTACCGTGGGAGTCGTCGGTCCGATCGCCGGCCGGCTGACCGACAAGATCGGAGCTCGGTACATCGTCGCGTTTGGTTTCGTTCTGCTTACCTTCAATACCTGGGAGCTTTCGCAGCTAACTTTGACGACGAGCTACGGCGAACTGACCTGGCTCCTGATCGTTCGCGGCGCGGCGCTCGGCTGTGCCCTGCAACCCACCCAGCTCGTCGCGCTGGCGGTGGTTCCGGATCGGCTCCTGGCAAGTGCCAGCGCATTGAACAATGCCCTCCGGAATGTCTTCTCCTCCTTCGGCATCGCACTTCTCGGAACGGTCATTCAGAACCGGACGATCTCCCACGTCGCGACACTCAGCCAGCAGGTTACTCCGACGTCGTCTTCCGGCCAGTTCCTCAATCAGATGAGCGCTCTCCTTCAGATGCACGACGGCCTTTCCGCGGCCCAGGCCTCCTCGACCGCGGTGATGCTGGTGCTCGGGCAGATCCAGCAACTGGCTTCGGTTCTCGCGTTCGGCGACGCCTACCGGGTGACGTTCTTCGCCGCGCTGGTTGCTCTCGCGATGAGTTTTCTCCTGCCGGGGCGTGGGGCGGTTCGAGCGGATCGGGGTATGATGGGCGGGCACTGATCGGGTTATAATCGTCGGGCCGGCGTCCGACCGGGCGCGGGGTGGAATGACGAGGGAGGAAACCTGTGAGACGGACTGATCCCGATCGGGTCGTCTCGATTGAGACGACCATGGCACCCCCGTACTGGGCCCTGCTCGAACGCGAGTTGATCCGGACGCAGAGCGCGGCGTGCGAGGAGTTCTTCGACCACTACTTCGACGAGCGCGGCTATCTGCTCTGCGTCCCGCGCTGGGGCGGAAACGATGGACCCGACGATGCCGCCGAGAATGTCCTGAACTGGACGATGCTTCACGCGCTGGGGGCGCCGGATCGGGTTCTGAGCCTGTACAAAAAGGGTTGGGAAGGGCATCTGCGCCAGTACACCGAGGCGCGCACGGTCGAGGTGCCCTTCGCTCGCGACGGGATGTACTACAAGGAGTTCCCGTCGATCTTCGACTGGTTCCACCACGGCGAGGGGTTCTCCGCCTTCTTCCTGCAAGGGCTCTCGGATCCGGGTGACCGAGCCCTGATCCAACGGACCCGCCGCTTCGCCGGTTTGTACATGGCGGAAGACCCCCAGGCGCCCAACTACGATCCGGAACACCGGGTCATTCGTAGTATGCTCAACGGAAGCCGGGGACCGCTGCTTCGCAAAGCCACCGCGCTGGACTGGGCGGGCGATCCCATCGAGGTGGAAGGGCGTTTTCGTCCCTTGCACCGCGAGCGTAGCTACGAGGAGATGCTCGAGCACTTCAAAGACTACACCGATGTCGTCGGCGATAACCCGCTCAACCTGGGAGCGACAACCCTCGCCCTGAACGCCTACGCGCTTACCGGGGAAAAGAAGTATCGCGATTGGCTCGTCGGCTACGCGGACACCTGGGTCGAGCGAACGGTTGCGAATGGCGGTATCATCCCGTCGAACGTCGGCCTGGATGGCACGATTGGTGGCGCGGCCGACGGGAAGTGGTACGGCGGCGTCTACGGTTGGGGCTTTACCGTCTCCGTCGTCCCCTACACCGGCGCGGTCGCGCATCGCGGCGCGTGCAACGATCGAGCGGTGTACGGTTTCGGCAACGCTCTCCTGCTCACCGGCGATCAGACCTACCTGAACGTCTGGCGAGAGATGTTCGAGCGAGTGAACGCGAATGCCCAGGTGAAAGACGGGCAGACGGTCTACCCTCACATGTACGGCGATGCCGGCTGGTACGATTTTCAGACGAAGAAGTGCGCGCCGGGGGCGCTCGAATTGTATTACTGGTCGATGGACCGCGAAGTTCTCGACTATCTCCCGACGAAGCCGCGCTGGATCGCCTTCCTTCACGGCGAAGATTCGGCGTATCCGGTCGAGGCGCTTCAGAATGACCTCGCCGCGCTGCGCCGACGGGTCGACGAGATGCGTCACGATCCCACGACCCCGGACACCCGCCTCTCGGACGATCCCAATCACCTTAACCCGGCGATCACGGAAACCTTGACCGAATTAATGCTCGGCGGGCTACCAACCGGGCGAAACGGCTATCCGCTTCATTGCCGCTTGCGCTACTTCGATCCCGACGGTCAGCGAGCGGGCGTTCCGGAAGACGTGGCCGCGCTCGTCGAAAAGCTCACCGCGGACTCCGTGACTGTCACTCTCGTCAATACCAATCCGCTGCAGTCGCGGCGGGTCGTGGTTCAGGGAGGCGCCTTCGCCGAACATCAAATTCTCGACCTGCGGGTCGGGGATCAAACGACTCCGATCGACCGCTCGCAGGTCACGATCCACCTGGGTCCGGGAACCGGTAGCCAGCTTACCTTGCGAACCCGACGGTACGCAAATCAGCCGACCTTTGCGTTCCCCTGGGATTAGCTCAGCACAGAATGCCTAATACCGGAGCCCGGAGTGCAGAGCCGTCGCGAACCTCGTGCTCCTTCTGGATTCTGGGTTCTCGATTCGGGATTCTCAATTAATGGAGGTCTTGCATGGCGACATCCGCGACGACGATTCGTCTCAGTCCAGACGAGATTCGTGAGCGTATCGGCAAGCTCCCGCGTGTGCGGCTGGCTTTTACGCCGACGCCTCTCGAAGAGGTGCCTCACCTTTCGGCGGCCCTCGGCGGTCCGCGCATTCTGATCAAGCGAGACGATCTGACCGGCTTCGCGTTTGGCGGTAACAAGGTTAGGGCGATGGAGTTTCGTCTCGCCCACGTTCTGGCCAATGGCTATACCGCGTTCGTGCTGGTGAACATCGGCCAGTCGAATCACGCCCGTCTACACGCCGCGGCGTGCGCTCGATTGGGGATCAAGATGGTTATCGTCAAGCCGGGCGAGAAGGGCGAACGGATTCAGGGGAACTTGCTTCTCGACCACCTGGTGGGGGCCGAGATCGTCGAGGCCGGCACGACCGATCCGGCCGAACTGGAGAAGATCCTCAACGAGACGCTGGCAGATCTGCGGCGGCGTGGCTACAACCCTTACGCGTCGACCCGCGATCCGTTCTCGCCGATCGCCGGAACGATCGGCTTCACCGAAGCGTCGATCGAGTTACGCGATCAACTCGAAGCGATTGGCGCCACTTGCTCGCGGATCTTTCTCGTGGGCGGGACCTCCGCGGCGGGGCTCGCGCTCGGCGGCAAGTTGATCGGCGCGCCCTGGAAGATTCACGCGGTGAGCGTGGGTGGCGACAAGAAGGCGCAGCGGGCGCACATTCTCAACCTGAGCAATCGGGTCGCAACCGAAGTGCTGGACCTTCCGCCCATTCTGAACGAGGACGACCTGGAGGTCTTCGACGAGTACGTTGGCGACCGCTATGGCCAGGCGACCGAAGCAACCCTTGAAGCGATTCGGCTTACCGCGCGTACCGAGGGTATTTTTCTCGATCCGGTCTACACCGGTAAGGCCATGTCCGGTCTGATCGGTGAAATCCGCAACGGCAACGTCCACAAGGATGAAACCGTCGTGTTCGTCCACACCGGCGGTACCCCAATCATCTTCGCCTACGACGAAATCCTCGCGGCTCTGTAATCCTCGGCGCACCGCGCGAGTGCCCACCTGTCTCCAATGGCAAGTGGGCACTCGCGCCCTTGATTTTGGGAGGTTGCGGCATGCCTTTGGGGAACTGTCTGTCTCATCTACGCTGGCTGCTCGCCGGCATCGCGCTCGTTGCCGGCGTAGCGGCTCCCTCCGCCGTTTCGGCGCAAGATTAGGGGAGGCTAACGCCTCCCTCCATGACAAGACGGAGCCCGAAGCCCCGCCCCGATTCCGTACAAACCCAAAAAGCCGCTCCCCGGTTAAGGGAGAGCGGCTTTGGGAAGGGCAAGACAAACGAATCAGGTCGCCAACTCAATCGAGCGAGGACGCGCAAGGCACTTGGCCATCGGGACGGCTTCGCTGCACCAGTTACCTGGCTTCGACGTGCCGCCCGTTACGCGGGTAGTCTGCCCGCGGCCTCATGGGGAGGT
>Ga0080006_1187967_pt1 | contig 230874 bp, 194 predicted proteins | sample RS3BMetagenome_FD_69209 | JGI IMG/M metagenome (GOLD analysis project Ga0080006, IMG submission 69209) | Ferric oxide microbial mat and aquatic microbial communities from Rainbow Spring, Yellowstone National Park, USA - RS3B (SPADES... ...
GAGCAACCAAGAACCTGGTCCGACGCCTCGAGAAGCTCGGCTACCATGTCGAGCTGACGGAGAATGCCGCGTGAACCCGCTCCCTTCTGCCCTCAGCCTCCTGGCTGAAGTTTCTCCCTAGATCCGGGTCCGCCCGTGTCGGAGGCGAGGACGCTCGGGGTCGAGGTCGGGACCGGGGCCGGGCTCGAGGTGCTCCCTCCGGCCCCCCTCGACCCCTTCAGCAGGACCGACTAAACACACGGTTCCACGATGGCAGAACCCCCCAACCCGCCCACGCCGCCGTCGCCCGCAGCCCCGCCGGGCCCGCCGAGCCCGCCGTCGAACCAGCGGATCCCCGTCTCCATCCAGGAAGAGCTGCGCACCTCGTACCTGGACTACGCGATGAGCGTCATCATCGGGCGCGCCATCCCGGACGTGCGCGACGGGCTCAAGCCCGTCCACAGGCGCATCCTCTACAGCGCCTACGAGCAGGGCCTGCTCCCCACGGCGGGGTACCGCAAGAGCGCGACCATCGTCGGCGACGTGCTCGGCAAGTACCACCCGCACGGCGACCAGTCGGTCTACGACGCGATGGTGCGGCTCGCGCAGGACTTTTCCATGCGCTACCCGCTCATCGACGGGCAGGGCAACTACGGCTCGATCGACGGCGATCCGGCGGCGGCCTACCGCTACACCGAGGCGCGCCTCAGCAAGATCGCGGTCGAGCTGCTGACCGACATCGACAAGGAGTGCGTCGAGTTCGCGCCGAACTTCGACGACCGCCTGCAGGAGCCGGTCGTCCTGCCGTCGCGCGTGCCGAACCTGCTCGTCAACGGCACCGGCGGCATCGCCGTCGGCATGGCGACCAACGTCCCGCCGCACAACCTCGCCGAGGTCGTCGACGCGACGATCCACCTGATGCGCACTCCGGCGGCGACGCTCGACGACCTGATCCGCCTCGTCCCAGGTCCCGACTTCCCCACCGCGGGCCTCATCTACGGGCGCGCCGGCATCGAGGCCGCGTACCGCACCGGCCGCGGCACGATCGTCATGCGCGCGCGCATGGACGTCGAGAAGTCCCCGGGACGCGGCGACAAGGAGCAGATCGTCGTCACCGAGATCCCCTACCAGGTCAACAAGGCGCGCGTGGCCGCGCGCATCTCGGAGCTCGTCCGCGAGAAGAAGCTCGAGGGCGTCGGCGAGGTGCGCGACGAGAGCGATCGCGAGGGGATCCGCCTCGTCATCGAGCTGAAGAAGGACGTCATCCCGCAGGTCGTCATCAACCACCTGTACCGGCAGACCGATCTCCAGAGCTCCTTCGGCGTCATCAACCTCGCCATCGTGCAGGGGCGGCCGGCGGTCCTCGATCTCAAGGAGACGCTCGAGGCGTTCGTCGCCCACCGGCGCGACGTCGTCACGCGGCGCACGCGCCACGAGCTGCGCAAGGCCGAGGAGCAGCGCGAGATCGTCGAGGGCCTGGGCGTCGCCGTCACCGACGTCGACCTCGTCGTGAAGACGATCCGCGAGAGCGCCGACCCCGACGTCGCGCGCCGCGCCCTGATGGCGCTGCCGCTCGCGGGCCTCGAGGCGTTCGTGCGCCGCGCCGGCCGGCCGCAGAGCGAGATCGACGAGGCGAAGAAGAAGTCGCCGTACCGCCTGAGCGAGCGCCAGGCCAAGGCGATCCTCGAGATGCGCCTGTCGCGTCTGACGGGCCTCGAGCAGGAGAAGCTCGCCAAGGAGTACGCCGAGCTGTGCGACGCGATCGCGCGCTACCGGGCGATCCTCGCGAGCCCCAAGCTCCTCGACGACGTCATCGTCATGGAGCTCGAGGAGGTCAAGACCAAGTACGGCGACAAGCGCCGCACCGAGATCGTCGAGAACGAGGCCGAGATCCAGGAAGAGGACCTGATCCAGGAAGAGGACATGGTCGTCACGATCTCGCACGCCGGCTACATCAAGCGCACCAGCCCCAAGGACTATCGCGCGCAGAAGCGCGGCGGCAAGGGGCGCATCGGCATGGAGGCGCGCGAGGAGGACTGGGTGACGCAGCTCTTCGTCGCGTCGACGCACGCGTACGTCTTCTTCTTCAGCGACAAGGGCAAGGTCTACGTCAAGAAGGTGTACGAGATCCCGCAGGCCGCGCGCACGAGCAAGGGGCGCGCGATCGTGAACTTCATCGGCATGGAGCCGGGCGAGAAGATCGCGGCCATGGCCCTCGTGCCCAGGATCGAGAAGGGCAAGTTCGTCGTCACGTTGACCCAGAAGGGCCAGATCAAGAAGACGGAGCTCGACGAGTACGAGAACTTCCGCGAGAAGGGGATCATCGGCGTCAAGGTCGACGACGGAGACCAGCTCCTGGACGCCGCGCTGACCGACGGGACGCGCGACCTGCTCATCGCCACCAAGATGGGCCAGAGCATCCGCTTCCCCGAGGACCAGGTGCGCGCGATGGGCCGCGCCACCCACGGCGTCAAGGGCATCGACCTCGCCGAGGGCGACGAGGTGGTCGGCCTCGCCGTGAGCGATCCGGCGCGGCCGTTCGTGCTCGCGGTGTGCGCCAACGGATACGGCAAGCGCACGAACATCGAGGAGTTCCGGACGCAGAACCGCGGCGGCAAGGGGATCATCCTCATCGACGCGAGCGAGCGGAACGGCCCCGTCGTCGGCGTGAAGCTCGTCAAGGACGGCGACGAGGTGATGCTCATCACCGACCGCGGACAGACGCTGCGCACGCGCGTCGACGAGATCCGCGAGACCGGCCGCAACGCGCAGGGTGTCAAGATCATGAGCACCGCCGAGGGCGAGCGGATCGTCGCGCTCGAGCGCCTGGCCGAGAGCGAGGCCGGCGTCGACGACGGCGGCGGCGAGAGCATGCCCCCGCCGCCGAACGGCGACGGCGCGGGCAGCGTGCCCCCTCCGCCCAATGATTTGAATTGAACGGGAAGGCGGGAAGGATTGGGTGTTCTCGCATTTCCCATTTCCTCTTCCCGCCTTCCCGCCTTCCTGTGATCCTCCTCCAACCGTGAAGACCGACTCGCCGCCGACGCTGACCGCCCGGGAACGCAAGGATCGCCTGAAGCACGCGCCCGCGCTCGCGCCGAAGACGCTCGCGCGCCTGTCCAAGCAACACCCGACGGCGCACTGCGAGCTCGATCACCGGACGCCGTTCGAGCTGCTCGTGTCGGTGGTGCTGAGCGCGCAGACGACCGACGTGAACGTCAACAAGGCGACGCCCGAGCTCTTCGCGCGCTACCCGGACGCGAAGGCGCTCGCGAAGGCCGACCCGAAGGACGTCGAGCCGTACATCTCGAGCCTGGGCTTCTTCCGCGTGAAGTCCAAGTCCATCGTGGGCCTGGCGCGGGCGCTGGTCGATCAGCACCGCGGCCAGGTGCCGGACACGCTCGAGCAGCTGGTGAAGCTGCCGGGCGTCGGGCGCAAGACGGCGAACGTCGTGCTCGGCGTCGTGTGGAACAAGCCCGAGGGCGTCGTCACCGACACGCACGTGATGCGCGTCAGCCAGCGGCTCGGCTGGACCAGGAACAAGGAGCCCGAGAAGATCGAGCGCGATCTGTGCGCGATCCTGCCGCGCGACCAGTGGGATCACGCCAGCCACGTGCTCATCTTCCACGGGCGGCGCACGTGCTTCGCGCGCAAGCCCGACTGCCCCGGGTGCAGCGTCAACGACGTCTGCCCCGCCGCGTTCGACGCAGAGGACGTGGGGCGCAAAGAGAAGACGAGATCACGGGAAGGCGGGAAGACGGGAAGGAAGAGGGGGTAGGAAGGGCCGCCCAAGCTCCTTCTTTTCTTCCCGTCTTCCTGTTCCAATCCTCTCCTGATGACCGCCGCGAAGCTCGAACCGGTCACCGGCGACGCCGTCGTCCTCGTCAACGAGCTCGTGCGCCTCGCGATCGCGCAGCGCGCGAGCGACATCCACCTCGAGCCGAAGCACGACGCGATGCGCGTGCGCATGCGCGTCGACGGCGCGCTGGTCGACGTGCAGCCGATCTCGCTCGCCGTGGCGTCGAACGTCGTCTCGCGCATCAAGGTCCTCGCCAAGATGGATATCGCCGAGCGCCGCATGCCGCAGGACGGGCAGATCGCGCTCGACCTCGAGGCGGCGACGCATCGCCCCGGGGCCGCGCACGGGCACGCGCATGCTCACGCTCAGGCCCAGGCGCCGACGCGCGTGCACCTGCGCGCGTCGACCTTCCCGGCCTCGCAGGGCGAGAAGGTCGTCCTGCGCATCCTCTCGAGCAAGGAGCTCATCGCCTTCGACGCCCTCGGCCTCGAGGCAGCGGCGCAGCAGACGCTGCGCGAGGTGCTCGCGCGCCCCCAGGGGTTCGTCATCACGAGCGGCCCGACCGGCGCCGGCAAGACCTCGACCCTGTACGCGCTGATGCAGCTCATCGACCCGCGCCAGGTCAACGTCGTCACGCTCGAGGACCCGATCGAGGTGGAGCTTTACGGGCTGACGCAGGGCCAGGTGAACGTGCGCGCGGGCTTCACCTTCGCCAGCGGCCTCCGCGCCATCCTGCGACAAGACCCCGACGTCATCCTCGTCGGCGAGATGCGCGACTCGGAGACCGCCGGCATCGCGATGCAGGCGGCGCTCACCGGGCACCTGGTCCTCTCGACGCTGCACACGTCCGACACCGTCGAGACGATCGTACGCCTCGTCGATCTCGGGGTGGAGCCGTGGATCGTCGCCAACGCGCTCTCGGCGGTGCTCGCGCAGCGTCTCGTTCGCGTCGCATGCCCGCACTGCCAGCGTCCTGCGAAGCTCGAACGCGACTTCTGGGACGGCGACGAGCTGCTCCTTCCGGCGGGGACCGACGTCGTTCGCCCGGCAGGCTGCCAGCACTGCATGGGCACCGGATACCGCGGACGCACCGGGATCTTCGAGGTCGTCGAGCTCGACGACGACCTTCGCGATCTGGTCAAGAGCAAGGCCCCGGCGCGCGCGTACCGCGAGCTCTACGAGCGCCGGAAGATTCCCAGCCTCCGCAGGGCTGGTCTTTCGAAGATCCAGGCCGGCGTGACGACGGTCGACGAAGTGCTACGCGTAACGTGATGAAACCGAGCGTCCTCCTCCTCCTCGCGGCGGGCGTGATGGGGTGCGCCGGCAAGGCCTCCGTGCCCGCCGCGTCCCCCTCCCCCGAGACGTCGACCGACGGTCCCGCCGGCGCCACGTCCAAGCAGGCGTCCGACGATCCGGCGCGCGCCCTCACACCCGACGAGTGCCAGTCGCTCGGCGAGTGGATCGCGCAGGCCTGCCAAAATCACGAGAACGCGCGCTCCGCGCAGATCGACGGCTGGTGCAGCGACATGACCCGCGGTGTGGACGGCGGCTCGTGGCAGTCGGGCGACTGCGCGAAGCACGTGAAGTACATGGACATGGTCTGCTTCCGCAGCACGACCGACGTCGGCAGCCTGATGGACTGCGACGACGCCGTCTCGCGCCCCTGACGCGAACGACTTCGCTGCGCGAAGTCGCTCTAGGCGGTTCGCGTTCGGTCGGCGCCGCGAAACTCGTCGACCAGCCTCTCGGTGGCCGTGTAAGGGTCGAGCGCGCGCGACTCGACGTCGCGGAGGGCAGCGTCGATGCGATCGCCGAGATCGTGCACGGCGGCCTCGATGAGCGCCTCGCGCAGGGCCTCGCGGACCTCCTCGGCGAGGCGCGCCCGGCGGCGTGCGCGGCCCGGCTCGGTCCCCTCCACCCAGGCGCGATGGCGCTCGAGCGCGTCGACCAGCGGCTCGATGCCTTCACCGCGCGTGGCGACGCACTTGAGGATGGGCGGCGTCCAGCGTTCGGCCGCCGCCGCGCCGGCGCCCGCCCCTGCCTCGCCCGGCCGCACGTGCGCGTCCGCGGCGGTGTGCGTCGCGTGGCCGCGCTGCCTGGACAGGGCGCGGATGGTCTCGTTTCCGAGCGCGATCATCAGCTCCAGGTCGCGCACCGTCGCGTCGGCTCCGTCGCGGTCGGCCTTGTTGACCGCGAACACGTCGGCGCACTCGAGGATGCCCGCCTTGATGGCCTGCACCTCGTCGCCCATCCCGGGAGCCATGACGACGAGCGTCGAGTGCGCGGTGCGCGTGATCTCGAGCTCGTCCTGCCCGACGCCCACCGTCTCGACGATGACGACGCCGTAGCCGCACGCGTCGAGCACGCGCACGACGTCGCGCGCGCTGCTCGACAGCCCGCCCATGTGCCCGCGCGTCGCCAGCGAGCGGATGAAGACGCCGTCGTCGACCGCGTGGCGCTGCATGCGGATGCGGTCGCCGAGGATGGCGCCCCCCGAGTACGGGCTCGTCGGATCGACCGCGACGACCCCAACGCGGCTGCCGCGCTTGCGGTACGCCTCGATGAGCCGGTCGCAGAGCGTCGACTTGCCCGCGCCCGGGTTGCCCGTGACGCCGACGACGAACGCCTTGCCGGTGTGCGGCCAGAGCGCCTTGAGCAGATCGCCGTAGCCGGGCGTGCGGTCGTCGACCATGCGCATCGCCCGGGCGACCGCGCGCGGCTCGCTGGCCAAAACCCGTTGAACGAGATCAGGGATCACAGGAAGGCGGGAAGGCGGGAAGGCGGGAGGGTGTGTGGGAAAATCTCCATACCAAACCTTCCCGCCTTTCTGTTCTCTCCTATTGCAGCGCGCTCAGCTTTCCCTGGACCGCCGCCTTGTCGACGGGGCCCGCGGCCGCGAGCGCCTTCCGGTAGGCGTCCCTCGCCGCCTGCTTCTCGCCTTGCGCCGCGAGCGCGTCGCCGTAGGCCGCCCACCCGGGCGCCCAGTTGGGGAACTCCTGGGTCGCCTTGAGGCCGAAGGCGCTCGCGCTCGTGTCGCGGCCGGCGGCGTGGCACGCCTCGGCCGCGTGGACGAGCGGCGTCGGGTCGGAGTGATCGAGGCCCCAGGCCGACTGATACGCCTCGAGCGCGAGGTCGATCTCGCCCTTCTTCGCGTTGCCGTCGGCGACGAGGAGCTTGGCAGGGGCCGTGTTCGCGACCAGCTTGAGCGCGTCCTCGCCGGCGCGGATCGCGTCGTCCGCGCGCCCCTCGGCCAGCGCCACCTGCCCGAGCAGCACGTGCGGCTCCACGTCGCCCGGGTCCTCGCGCACCGCCTGCTCGGCGCAGTGCTTGGCCTCGGCGAGGCGCCCGGCGGCCAGCTGCTGGCGGCCGAGCGACAGCCAGGCCTGCGCGAACGACGGTCGCTCGCGCGTCGCGTGCTCGAGCAGGCCGACGCTCTCGGGGCCCGGGCCGAGCGCCGTGGCCAGCTCGAAGAGCGCGTCGGGCCCGTCGGGGTCGAGCTGCACGGCACGGCGCAGCTCGGTCACCCCCTCGTCCTTGCGGCCATTGCGCGCCAGCAGGCGCCCGAGGGCCAGATGGGCGCCGACGCCGTCGGGCCGAAGCGCGAGCGCCGCCCGGTAGGCCGCCTCCGCCTTCACCGGATCGAGCGCGAACTCCTCGGCGCGCCCATCGGCCACCTTGGCGTCGTAGCAGCGCGGGTCCTCGGCCAGGGCCATCGCCGCCTCGGAGAGCGCCTCGGTCGCGCGCTGCCAGACGAGATGCGCGTCGGCCGCGCAGGCGTGCCCCTCGGCGGCGTCGCCGGGGAGCTTCTGCAGCACGCGGCAGGCGGTCATCGCCTGGCCGAAGTCGTGCCTGTCCATGTGCACGCGCGCGATCTCCCAATGAAGCCGCGCGAGCACCGGGGGGTTCGCGAAGGCCAGGGCGATGCCGCGCCGAAGCTCGGTCAGCGCCGGCGCGTACTGGCCGGCCCGCCGCAGCGCGCGCCCGAGGGCAAGCGCGGCGGCCGGATCGCGCGGGCTCGCCCTGGCGGCGTCGCGCAGCGGGTCGAGCTCGGACGCCTGGGCGAATGCGGCGCGCTCGCCCTCGAGCAGACGGAGGGGCCCGGTGGCCGCCGAGCATACGCATGACAGCCCCATGACGAACGCGAGACGCCGAACGTGCACCATGACTTCGAACCTGGATGGAGCCGGGCCCCATCGAGAACCCAATGGCCCATGCGTAATCCGCGACGCACCGGCGGGCCAGTCTTTTTGCAGGCCTTCGGCGCACGCGCCTGTTGAACCGCGTCCCGGCTTGTGGTCCCTTCTTGGCTCGTTTTACCGCAGATCGCAGGAACGAGAGGAACACCCCGTGACCCAGCTGACCCATTTCGTCGTCTTCCACGACAAGAAGCTCCAGGCCCGCTACGCCTCGGGGAAGATCCCGATGACCACGCTGTTCGAGGCGTACCTCGACGGCGATCTGGACATCCCCGACATGGACGCGTTTCTCGACGCGCGCCGCGACCTGGTGACCTACACGCTCACCAAGCACCACGCGGAGTTCATCACGACGCGCATGATCGCGGAGGTGGCCATCCACTCCAAGGCGCAGGACAAGCGCATCGTCCGCGAGCACTACGACCGCGGCGACGACTTCTTCGAGGCGTTCCTCGGCGAGCGCATGGTCTACACGGCCGCGTTCTTCCGCGACGAGCACGACTCGCTCGAGCAGGCGCAGGACAACAAGATGGACCTGGTCTGCCGCAAGCTGATGGTCCAGCCGGGCAACGAGATGCTCGACATCGGCTGCGGGTGGGGCACGCTCTCGGCGTACGCCGCCAAGAACTACGGCGCGAAGACGACCGGCATCACGATCAGCCAGAACCAGACGGCGTTCGGCAACGCGCGCATCGCCAAGCAGAACCTGTCCGAGCGCGCGCGCATCGAGTGCCTCGACTACCGCGACATCCCGCGCCGGCAGTTCGACCGCATCGTCAGCCTCGAGATGGTCGAGCACGTGGGGGTGAAGAACCTGCCCAAGTACTTCAGCCTCGTTCACGACCTGCTCAAGGACGACGGCCTGTTCCTGCTGCAGTTCTGCGGCCTGCGCCGCGGCGGCGGCCAGGGCGTCCCGGTCATCGGCCTGCGGCCGGAGGACCTCATCTGGGGCCTCTTCATGAACAAGTACATCTTCCCCGGCGCCGACGCGTCGCTGCCGCTCAGCGACATGGTCAAGGCGATGGAGAAGGCCGGCTTCGAGATCGCCTCGGCCGAGAACGTGAGCATCCACTACTCGATCACGATCCACCGCTGGCACCAGAACTGGCAGAAGAACCGGCAGCAGATCCTCGATACGTACGGCGAGCGCTGGTACCGGCTCTGGCACTTGTTCCTCGCGTGGTCGTGGCGCATCGGCGCGCAGGGCAACGCGGCGTGCTTCCAGGTCGTCGCCAACAAGAACCTCGACACGTTCGACCGCAAGATCTTCATCGGCAAGCACTCGCTCGGCAGCGTCCGTGCTCCGGAGAAGGAGTCGCGCGTGCCGATGGTCGCCAAGAACGGCACCGCGCACGCGGAGTAGTCGAAAGAGAAACGCCAAGGCGCCAAGCCGCCAAGTTGGGAGATCGGGGCGCGTCCCTCGTGGAAGCGCCCCGCTTACTCCCCTGGCGGCTTGGCGCCTTGGCGTCTTGGCGTTTTCTCCATCCTCTCGATGGCCCAGGCGGCTGCGTCGCGGACCATCGGGTCGTCGTGGTGCGCGGCGGCGTGGCGCAGGGCCGGTAGGGCGCTCGCGTCGCCGCGGTTGCCGAGGACGATCGCGGCGTTGCGCGCCAGGCCCGCGCGGCCGGCGCGCTTGAGCGGCGTGCCCTCGGCGAGGGCGCGCCAGGCCGCGTCGTCCATCGAGAGCAGCTCCTCGAGCGAGGTGCGCGACCATCGCTCGAGCGGCGCGAACGGATCGCCGTCGTCCTCCGGGAGGGGCGCGCGCGCGGCGACGCCGGCGTTGAACGGGCACACGGTCTGGCAGTCGTCGCAGCCGAAGAGGTGATGGCCGATGCCCGGCCTCAGCTCGGGCGCGACGGCGCTCCTGTGCTCGATGGTCAGATACGAGACGCAGCGGCGCGGGTCGAGCACGAACGGCGCGGCGAAGGCGCCCGTGGGACACGCTTCGAGGCAGCGCGCGCACGAGCCGCACCGCTCGTTCCAGCGAGTGGTGTCCGGCTCGAGCTCGAGGGTCGTCACCACCTCGCCGAGCAGCAGCATCGAGCCGAGGCCAGGGACGATGAGCATGCCGTTCTTGCCGACGAAGCCGAGCCCCGCGCGCACCGCCCAGGCTCGCTCGAGCACCGGCTCCTCGTCGCAGAGCGGACGGGCGTGGACCGCCCGGGGCAACGGACCCGCCGGCGCGCCGAGCGACCGGACGAACGCCGCCAGCCGCCGCAACCGCCGCCGCAGAAAGCCGTGGTAGTCGCGACCCCGCGCGTAGCGCGCGATGCCGGAGACGACCGGCGTCTGCGCGACCACGTCGCGCTCGACCCCGTACCGCCGCGCCACGCACACGACGCTGCGCGCCCCCGGCAGGATCCCCTCTCCGTCGAGGCGCGCGCGCACGTCGCCGTAGCGCGCCAGCCACCCCATCTCGCCCTGCATGCCGGCCGCGACGAACCCCTGGTAGCGAGCGAAATCCGCGTCGAGCGCGACGTCGGGCCCGGCCCGCGCGATGCCGACGGCGTCGAAGCCGAGCGCCCGCGCCTCGGCCCGCACCTGATCGGAAAATGAGACGCGCGCCGCCGTCATGATGGTCGCCGCTTCGAGTATGGTGCAGCCGAGATGAAATCGGGCGGGATCCTCTTCTTCCTCGCCGCGCCGTTCGCGCTGGCGATCGGTTGCGGTTCGTCGAACAACACGGCCCCGGGCGGCGGCACCAACGTCTGCAGCGCTCCGCCCGCGGTCGACGGAGCCAACCTGCTCAAGGAGTGCTCGAGCTGCGTGACGAGCGGCTCGTGCCAGGCCAACGCGCCGCTCGATGCGTGCTGCACGTGGGTGGCCCAGGCGCACGACCCGCTCGCCGACGGCATCGGGCTGCATCGGTACTCGACGTCGGACCCCAACGCCAAGCCCGACCTGTCGTGCCTGGCGCAGCCGGCCATGCTCCCCAGCGATGGAGGGACGCCGCCGACGGTCACGCTGACCGGCTACGTGTGGCTGTTCTCCAGCGGCCAGGACTCGGCGGGCGTCAAGGTCGAGGTCTTCAAGGAGAAGAACCCGAACACCGACGGCGCGCTCGGCGATGCGGTTGGCATGCCGTACGTGACCAGCACGACGGACATGGCTGATCCCATCGACACGAGCTGGAACAGCAAGTGCTCGGGCGGCTGCAGCTTTCGCCACTACATGATCATGAACGTCCCGACCGATACGCCGCTCGTCATCAAGACGAGCGACGGCGGCAGCGGAAGCTGGGCGACGCTCTACGACTACAACATCTACTTCCCCAGCTCGGCCGCGCAGAACGGCATGGCCACCTACGATGCGACCGCCGTGGCGGGCGCCGACCTCAGCACGGTCGCGGGCACCGTCGGGCAGACGGTCCAGCCGAACGCCGGGCTGCTCGCGGGCGAGGTGCACGACTGCAAGGACATCCGCCTCGGCGGCGCCACCGTCGGCACCACGGTGACGACCGCCAGCCAGGTGCTCTACTTCACCTCCGACGAGGGCAATCCGCTGCCGACGCAGGCCGCCTACGACACGAGCGACCTCGGCCTGTTCGGGGCGCTCAACCTGCCCACCGGACAGCCCGTCCGCGTCACCGCCACCGCCCAGTGCCCGCCGGGCGCGCCGTCCTCGGTGTGCAACCCGGGCGACAACGTGATGCTCGGCACGTACGTCGTCCAGCTGTATCCGGGGGCGGTCACCGCCATCAGCCTGCGGGGGAGGCGGCCGTGGCAACAGTGAGCGGCTACGCGCTCGGCGACGGGGTGCCGGCCGAGGCCACGGCCACGCAGGACGCGCTCTTCGGCGGCGCGGTCGTGCTCTTCCAGCCCCCGCGCGGCGCCGGCTACCGGACCAACGTCGACGCGCTCCTGCTCGCGGGCTTCGCCACGGCGGCGAAGGCGGCGTCGGTGGCCTTCGACCTCGGCGCCGGCGTGGGGGCGGTGGGGCTGTCGCTGCTGCGCCTCGGCGCGGCCCGGCGCGTCGTCTTCGTCGAGATCGACGCGGCGCCGGCGGCGATGGCGCGCCGCAACCTCGACGCCAACGGCTGGACCGATCGGGGCGAGGTGTTGCGCGGCGACGTGCGCGACGTCGCCCGCGCGCGCCAGGGGGAGGCCACGCTCGTCGTGTGCAACCCGCCGTACGTCATGCCGGGGCGCGGTCGCGTGTCGCCCGCGCAGGCGCGCGCTCGGTGCGGCGAGCTGTCCGTGTTCGTCGAGGCGGCGCGGCAGGTCGCGGGGCGCAAGGCGCGCGTGTGCTTCGTCTACCCCGCGCAGGAGCTCGGGGCGCTCTTGTCGACGCTGAGCGCCGAGGGACTCCACGCCAAGCGCCTCCGCTTCGTGCACGGCACGCCCGAGGCGCCCGCGCGCGTGGCCCTCGTCGAAGCGCAGGCGGGGCGCCCGGGGGGCCTGCAGGTGCTTCCGCCGCTCGTCGAGCGTGGTCCGCGCGGCTACACGTCCGAGATGCAGGCGCTGCTCGCGCGCGGGTGAGCGTCGGTCAGCGCTCGCCGAGCAGGCGGTCGAGCGCGATGGCGCACGCGGCGCGCACGCTGAGGTGGTTGTAGTCGCTGCGCACCGAGCGGATCGGCTCGAGCAGCGCGTCGGCCGACTCGACGACGGCGGGCGCGAGCCCCCAGCCGGTGCCGAAGACGACCAGCACCGCCCTGCCCTCTCCTTCGAGGCGCGCGCGCGCGTCGGCGAAGCCGAGCGTCTTCGCGCCCAGGTGTCGCGCCGCGGTGACCCACACCTCGACGGCGTCGCGCCCGCCGAGCGCGCCGATGGCGGCGTCCAGCGAGTCGACCACGCGCAGCACCGTAAGCGCCTCGCGCCGATCGGGGATGCGCTTTCCGCTCGATCCGTCGGTCCAGTGCGCGCGGATGCGGTCGACCAGCTCGCGCTGCGCGGCGATGGGGTGCGTGACGAAGTAGTCCGTGCACCCGTAGCTGCGGGCGCTGCGCGCCAGGTCGTGCACGTCGAGGTTGGTCACCGCCGTCGTGACGACGGCCCCTTGCCCGTCGAGCACCGGGTGGTGCACGAGCGCGATCGCGACGCGCCTCACGGCGTCCCCTCCCCGCCCGAGCGCTCGCGCTCGCGCCGCTCGAAACGCTCCCAGAGGTCCGGCCGCCGCTCGCGCGTGCGCGCCACCGCCTGCTCGCGCCGCCAGCGCGCGATCTCCGCGTGGTTGCCGCCCGCGAGCACCTCCGGCACGCGCGCGCCGCGGAACTCGGGCGGGCGCGTGTAGTGCGGGTACTCGAGCAGCCCGCCGGTCTCCGGGCTGTGCGACTCGTCGATCGTCGACGCCTCGTTGCCGAGCACCCCCGGCAGCAGGCGCGCGCACGCGTCGACGACGGCCATCGCGGCCACCTCGCCGCCGGTCATGACGAAGTCGCCGAGCGAGATCTCCTCGTCGACGTGCGCGCGCACGCGCTCGTCGAACCCCTCGTAGCGGCCGCACACGAGCATCACCGCCTCGCGATCCGCGAGCTCCAGCACCTTGGCCTGGTCGAGCACGCGCCCCTGCGGCGTCAACAGCACGCGACGCGCGCGCACCGCGCCGGGGGCATCGGCGTCGAGCGACTCCATGGCCGCCACCAGCACGTCGACGCGCATCACCATCCCGCTGCCGCCGCCGTAGGGCGTGTCGTCGACGCTCTTGTGCTTGCCCAGCCCGAAGTCACGCGGGCTGCGGAAGCGCACCGCCAGCTGCCCGCCGTCGATGGCGCGGCCGACGAAGCTCGTCGCGAGGAAACCGGCGAACATCTCGGGGAAGAGGCTGACGACGTCGATGCGCATGGGAATGCTCGAGGAGCGAGGCCAGACCGAATAACCCGGCCGAACGACGGACGCCACCTTGGCCGTCCAGGTTGCCTGCCTTCCCCCCGGCTGCCGGCGAAGCCGGCCGCGCGACGTCGAATCCGTCGAGGTCCGGCATTCCGATGTCGAGGAACACTGGACCAGACGTCAATCTGGAGCGCTGCCGCGCGCCAGGTGAGGCGCCGCGCGAGACGCCGTGCTCCGGCGCCTACTGGCTCCTCTTGAGCGCCGCGCGGAACTGTTCGAGCTGCTTGAGCGCGTCGTTCTTCAGCGCGCCGGACGAGGGCTTCGCGCCGGCGGCCGGTGCGCGCCCGCCGCGCTCGGGCGGGCGCGGCGACGGAGCGCCGCTCTTCATCGTGAGCGCGATCTGGTTCTTGGCGAGGTTGACCTCCAGCACGCGCACGGTGACGCGATCCCCGGGGCTGACGACGTCGCGCGGGTCCTTCACGAAGCGGTCGGCGAGCTGCGAGACGTGCACCAGGCCGTCCTGGTGCACGCCGATGTCGACGAACGCTCCGAAGTTGGTGACGTTGGTCACGATCCCGGGACACGCCATGCCCGGCGCGAGGTCCTTCACCTCGTGGACGTCGTCGCGGAAGCTCCACACGACGAAGGACTCGCGCGGGTCACGGCCCGGCCGCTCGAGCTCCTTGACGATGTCGTCGAACGTGAACTGCCCGACCTCGTCGCGGAATCGGCCGTCGCGCTTGACGAGCGCGGCCCCCTCGCCCAAGAAGTCGCGCACCTGCTTGCCCAGGCGCGCCGCGAGACCCTCGAGCAGCGCGTAGCGCTCGGGGTGGATGCCCGTGTTGTCGAGCGGGTGCGCCGCCCCGGGGATGCGCAGGAAGCCGGCGGCCTGCTCGAACACCCTGTCGGAGAAGCGCGGCACCTCGAGCAGGTCGCGCTTCTGCTCGAAGACGCCTTTCTTCTCGCGGCGCTCGACGACGGCGCGCGCGAGCGACGCGCCGATCCCGGCGACCTGGGCGAGAAGGTACGGCGAGGCGGTGTTGACGTTCACGCCGACGGCGTTGACGCAGCTCTGCACGACCGTCTCGAGGCTCTTCTTGAGCAGCCCCGGCGTGACGTCGTGCTGGTACTGACCGACGCCGATGCTCTTCGGGTCCACCTTCACGAGCTCGGCGAGCGGGTCCTGCAAGCGACGGGCGATGGAGACGGCGCCCCGTATGGTGACGTCCAGGTCGGGGAACTCCTCGCGCGCGACCTCGCTGGCGCTGTACACGCTGGCGCCTGCCTCGCTCACCATGACGACGGGGACGCGCCCCAGCCCCAGCTCGCCGAGCGCGCCGCGGATGAACGCCTCCGTCTCGCGGCCCGCCGTGCCGTTGCCGACCGCGATGGCGCTCACGTTCGCGCCCTCGACGGCGAGGCGCAGAACCTGCTTGGCCTGCGCCCGCTCGCGCTCGGAGCTCAGGTGGATGACGTGGCTCCCCAGGTACGCCCCCGAGTCGCCGACGACGGCGAGCTTGCAGCCCGTGCGGATGCCCGGATCGACGCCGAGGACGGACTTGGCGCCGTACGGAGACGCGAGCAGCAGCTTGCGCAGGTTCTCGGCGAAGACCTGGATGGCCGCCGCGTCGGCCACGTCGCGCAGCGCCTTCTTCACCTCGTTCTCGATGCTCGGAAGGACGTGCACGCGCAGCGCGAGGCGGGCGGCGCGCTTCATCGCGTCCGCGGCCGGCGACGACGCCCGGGGGCACGCCGCGCGCTCGAAGGCGGCCAGCAGGGCGGCGTCGAACGCCTCGTCGCCCGGGGCGCCGCCGATGCTCATCACGAGCTCCTCCTCCATGAAGCCGCGGCGCATGGCCAGGAAGCGGTGCGACGCCTCCGGGCGCAGGAGCGCGCCGACGCGCTCGTGGTGGGCGAAGTAGCGCTCGAACTTGCTGTTCGGCTTGGCCTTGTCGCCCTTCGTGGTGCGCACGAAGCCTTCGTCGAACAGGGCGCGCCGCACGCGCTCGCGCAGGTCGGCGTTCTCGGCCAGCCGCTCCACGACGATGTCGCGCGCCCCCTCGATCGCCTGCTCGGCGGTCGCGACGTTCCGGTCCGCTGCGACGAACGCGGCGGCCTTCTCGGCGAGCGGGACGTCGCCCGCGCCGTCTTCGTGCGAGACGCGCCACATCCACTCGGCGAGCGGCTCGAGGCCGGCCTCGCGCGCGACCGCGGCCCTGGTCTTGCGCTTCTGCTTGTAGGGCAGGTACAGGTCCTCGAGGCGATCGAGGTCCTCGGCGGCGAGGATTTTCGCCTTCAGCTCGGGCGTGAGCTTGCCCTGCTTGTCGATCTCCTCGCAGACGAACGCCTTGCGGTGCTCGATGGCGTCCCATGCCTGCTTGGCGTCGAGCACCGCCTGGATGGCGACCTCGTCGAGGTTGCCGGTCTGCTCCTTGCGGTAGCGGGCGATGAACGGCAGCGTGGCGCCGCCCTCGGCGAGCGCGAGGACCGCCCGGGCGGAGGCGAGCGGGATGTTCGCGTGGCGCGTCGAGAACCAGCCGTCGAACGAGAGCATCATCCTCTCTCCACGCCCTCGGTCGTCGCCAGCGTCACGACCCCGCCGGCGACGTCCACGTCCTCGACGACGGCCTCGACGAGCGGCACCTCCCAGGGGCGCCCGCCGTCGGCCGCGGCCACGACCAGCACGTCGACGCTCGGGTAGGCGCGCAGCTCCATCACGCGCCCGAGCTCGGCCCCGCCCTCGACCACGACGCGCGCCCCCTCGATGTCGCACGCGTAGAACTCCCCCGGCTCGAGCCGCGGGAAGTCGCCGCGGCGCACGCAGAGCATCGCGCCGCGCAGCTCGTCGGCGCGGTCGCGGTCGTCGACCGAGTGCAGCTTCATGAGGATGCCCTCCGGCACCGGCCGCGCGCCGTCGACGCTGACCTCCTGCTCGTCGCCCTCGGGAAAGCGCACGAGCACCTCGTCGACCTCGAGCAGCAGGTCGCTGTCGCGGTTGAACGGCCGCAGGCGCAGCTCGCCGCGCACGCCGTGCGGGCGCATCACCTGCGCGAGCGGCACCCACGCGTCGGGCGCGAGCATCCCCTCGCCTCCTCGCCTCCGCGCCGTTCAGTCGACGATGTCGAGGTGCGCGCGGCGTCCGAGCTTCGTCGACACGGCCGTGAGGATGGTGCGCATCGACTGCGCGGTGCGCCCTTCCTTGCCGATGACCTTGCCGATGTCGTCCTTGGCGACCCGCAGCTCGACGACGCTGTTGTGATCGCCCGAGACCTCTCGCACCTCGACCTGGTCGGGGTGATCGACGAGCTCCACGGCGATCGCGTGGATGAGCTCCTTGAGGGGCATCCCCGACTCCGTACCGCCGAGCGGGGCTCCGGTCACTTGCTCTCCGCGGGCGCCGCGCTCGCGGCGCGCGCCTGGCTCTTGATGAGGCGATCGACCGTGGCCGAGGGCAGCGCGCCCTTGCTGCGCCAGTAGCCGAGGCGCTCCTGGTCGATGGTGAGGTGCACGGGCTCGCGCGTGGGATCGTAGGTGCCGATGTTCTCGAGGAAGCGACCGCCGCGGGCGGCGCGCTGATCGGCGACGACGATGCGATAGAAGGGGCGCTTCTTGGCGCCGGCGCGAGAAAGACGGATGTGGACGGCCATTTCGAGGGGACCCTTGCTTGCGAGGCGCGAGAAGGTACGAGCCGAGGCCCCGGTCGTCAAGGAGCAATGAGCTGATCAGCCGTTCATACCCGAACCCGTGGTCGCTCAGCCGCTCTCCGCCGCGGGTGGCAGGGGGACCCCGCGGGGGACCCCGCCCTCCCCGACGCGGATTTAGTTAGGAGTCCGAACTATATTTCGCTGCAGCGGGCACCCCCCGGTGGGTCTCCCCGGCGTGCAAACGACGCTTGCGTCGGCCTCCGTCGAGGGCGTCGAACGACCGGCGAAAACGGCCGGTCATTCGCTCACCCGTTCACGCTCATCACCCGGGTGAGCTTCATCACGAGCGGGAGGTGGAAGGCCATCCCGTAGACGTGGAGCTTGCCGTCGCGCATGGCGCCCATGACGGTCCGCACGGTCTTCACCGCCTCGCGGTCGCGCGGGTTCGGGATGGGCAAGCCCAGGCGCGTGGCGAGCGGCATGTTCGAGAGCGCGAGCACGGCGTCGGACGGCCCGCGGATGGTCACGTCGGGGATGCCGACGATGCCGTCGTGGATGGTCAGCTGCCCGCCGCGGCGGAAGCGCATCGTCAGCGCGACGTCGGCGTCGTCGGCGACGATGGAGACGCTGCCGCTCAGCGCGTCGAAGTCGCTCATCTTGTGAGGCTTGGCCTCGAGGTTCTGGCGCACCAGATCCGCGAGCATGACGGCGAGACCGTTGCTGTCCGCCCCGGGGGCGAGCTTGACGTCGGGCTGCAAGGCGGGCCGATCGAAGCCTCGTTGGCGCCGCGCGTCAAGTCACACGCCCCCCGTACGACGCGTCGACACCGGCGCCGTGAATGCCCGTTCATGGGCGGCGCCCGAAGGCGGGTGAAATGCGGGCTTTTCTTCGTGGTGCGACGCGTGCATCGTAGCTCTACCCATGCGCGCGATCCCCTCCGCGATGCTGCTTGCCGCAGGCCTGCACATGGCCGTCGTGACGGCGCCCGTCGTCGCCTGGGCCCAGGGCCCGCAGCCGGTGCCGTACCCGACCGCGCCCCCGCCGGTGCCCTACGGCCAGCCCGCGGCGACGCCCTCGCCCACTGGCGGCACGCAGGCCGAGGCCCCCGCCGGATCGGACGTCATCTACTTGAAGAACGGGGGCATGCTCCGCGGCACGATCATCGACGCCATCCCGGGCGCGCAGGCGCGCATCCAGCTGGCGACGGGCGAGATCGCCACCGTCCCCTGGCCGGACATCAGCCGGATCGAGCACGGCGAGGCGCCCAAGCCGAGCCCGACGCCCGCTCCGCAGGCGCCCGGATGGCACGTGCAGCCGACCGCCCCTCGGCCGCCCGGGGAGATGGTCTGGGTGCACATCGAGGGGTCGGACGAGGCTCGCCTCCAGCAGGACACGACCGGCAACGGCGACTGGAGGCAGGTCTGCTCGGCGCCGTGCGACATCCAGCTGCCGAACGACAAGGACTACCGGATCACCGGCGGCGGGATGAAAGCCTCCCGGGTGTTCAACCTCGCGGGGCACAGGGGCGATCACGAGACGGTGACCGTGAGCCCGGGGTCCAAGGGCTGGTTCGTCATGGGCATCGTGCTCTTGCCGCTCGGCGGCGTGACGATGTTCTTCGGGCTCATCTTCGGCCTCATCGGCTCGGTCGCCGAGGCGGCGGGCGACCAGAGCGCCTCGGGGCTGGCCAGCGGTGGCTGGACGGCGTTCGCCATCGGGACGGCGGCGCTGGTCGGCGGCATCGTCCTGGTCGTCTCGAACGCCAAGACGGGCGTCTCGCAGGACGTGGCGACCGCGCAGACGGGGCTTCTCCTGCGCAGCGAAGCGTGGAACAGCGTCCCGCGGCCGACGTGGAAGGAGGCCTCGCCGCTCGACAAGGCGATGCCCCCGGTGGTCGGAATGCCCCTGTTCACCGGCCACTTCTGACGGGTCATCCGACGGAGTAGCCCCGTACTCGGGCTGAAAATCCGGCTATCTTCGCCGGCATGCACGCGCGGTCGATCCCCTTTCTCGCTGCCGTCCTCGCCATGGCGTCTGCCGCCTGCGCGCGCGAAGCGGCTCCCGCGACGAGCCCCGCGCGCCCCCCGCCCGCGGCCGCAGCCGCCGCCGAGCCGGACGACGGGCTGGCCAAGCTCAGCGACGACGAGCTCGCCCGCAAGCTCCTCGCGGTGACCGGCGGCGCCGACATCGGCAAGCAGATCGCCGACAAGATGATGGATGCCTTCCGCGCGATGCCGAACATCCCGCCCGGCTTCACCGAGCGCTTCAAGCAGAACGTCCACCCCGAGTCGTTCGTCGACCTCGTCGTCCCCATCTATCTGAAGCACTACGACCGGCCGACGATGATCGCGGCCATCCGCTTCTACGAGTCCGAGCCCGGACGCAAGATGGTCCACGAGCTCCCCGCCGCGATGGCGGAGGCCATGGAGGCCGGCAAGAAGTGGGGCGCCGATCTGGCGAAGAAGACGCTGAACGATCTCGCGGCGTCGCCGCCGTCGCCGTGACCGTGCTCGACGCCCCTCCGCTCGTCAGCGTCCGGACGCAGCGGTGATCGGCACGCCTTCCGCGTCGCGCATCTGCGGCGCCGGCAGCCCGAGCTCGTCGATCATCGGCTGCACGCGCGTCTTGGGCCCGACGACGACGATGATGCCGCCCGTCGGGTCGTAGAAGCGCCTGGCCAGCGCGTCGAGCTCCTCCTTGGTCGCCGCGTCGCGCGCCTGCGCCGCCTTCGCCTCGAAGTCGGGCGGCAGCCCGAGCGAGGCGTCGGCCACCAGGTGGCCCGCGATCCCCTCCACCGACTCGTAGGCGCTCACCAGATCCCCGCGCGCCTGCGACCGCGAGCGCGCGACCTCGTCGTCGGTCAGCCCGCCGGTCGCGAACTTCGACAGGTCGCCGAGCATCGCGCCGAGCGCGTCGCCCGTCTTGTCGGTCACGACGTTCGCCCACGACAGCACCATCCCCGGCCCGCGCGAGACCGAGTAGGCCGACCGCGCGCCGTACGTGTAGCCGTGCTGCTCGCGCAGATCCTGGTTGAGCCGCGAGGTGAAGCTCCCTCCGACGACGTCGTTCACCCGCCAGAGCGCCGGCTCGTCCGGGTTCGACACGGCGATGCCTGGTTTGACCACCGCGACCACCGACTGCGGCGCGTCGGGCCGGTCCACCATCACGAGCCGAGGCCACGGCCCCGTGGGCGCCGCCGGGGCCACGGGCGCGGGCGGCGGCGTCTTGGGCGCCTTCCACGTGCGGAACGCCGCGTCCATCAGCGACGTCAGCTCCTGGCGCGTGACGTCGCCCGCGCACACGAGCGTCGCCCGATCGGGACGCCACGCGCTCTTGTAGAAGCGCCGCACGTCCTCGAGCGAGATCGCCCTGGCGCTGCTCGGCGTGCCGTCCCACGGGTGGCCGTAGGGGTGATCCGGTCCGAAGAGCGTCACGCGATCGACCACGCGCGCCGTCGCGTCGGGGTCCTTCTCGCGCTCGAGCAGCGCGTTCTTCCAGAGGGTCGTGAAGCGCTTGAACTCCTTGGGCTCGAATCGGGGCCGCGCGACGACGTCGCCCAGGACCGAGAACGCCTTGTCGAGGTTCTGCTTGAGCACCGTCAGCGACACGAAGCTCGCGTCGGCGTTGGCGTCGGTGTCGAGCCGCGCGCCGAGATCGTCGATCGCGCGCGCCAGATCGATCGCCCCGAGCTTGCCGGCGCCCTCGTTCAGCATCGACGCGGTCGCGTACGCCAGGCCTCCCTTGCCCTTCGGATCGCTCGCCGCGCCCGAGGGGACGGCCATCGCGCACGAGACGACCGGCACCTGGTGGCGCTCGAGCAGCCACACCGTGATGCCGTTGGTCGCCGTGAACGTGCCGGGCGCCGGCGGCAGGAACGGCGGAGGCTCGGGCGGCTGCGGCCGCGGGCCGAGCACGTCGGCGGACGGCGCGGGGGTCGCGGGCACGTGCGAGGCGGCCGTGGTGGGCAAGGGCGTCGGAGGCTGCGGCGGCGGGGCATGCCCTCCGCACGCGGCGGCGACCAGCACCGGCGCCAGGCCCAGGAGACGAGCACCGGGGAAAGGGGAACGGCGGCTCATCGCTTGGCCTCCTTGTTCGGGACGATCGTCAGCACCACCACGGCGCTCGGCAGCAGCACCTTCCGGGCCCAGGACTGCAGGTCCTGCGCCGTGGCCGTGCGGTAGCGATCGAGGTCGCGCTGCACGTAGCCCGGGTCGCCGAGCTCCGCCTGGTACATGTTGAGCAGCGACGCGCGCGTCGGCACGCGCTGCAGCCCGTCGACGAACGCCATCTCGTACTCGTTCTTGGCGCGGTCGAGCTCCTCGGGCGTCACCGTCTTGTCGCGCACCCTGGCCACCTCGTCGAAGATGGCCTTCTCCACGCGCGCCGGGTCCACCCCCGGCCGGACCATCGCCTCGACGACGAAGTCGGACGCGAGCACCTTCGACTCCTGCTGGGCCGAGACGTTCTGGGCGATCTTCTGGTCGTAGACGAGCGACTTGTACAGGCGGCTCGCCTTGCCGCTCGAGAGCACGCTCGCGAGGAGATCCATGTCGGCGTCGCCGGGCGCGAAGTGGGGCGGCGACTGCCAGGCGACGACCACCTTCGCGAGCTCCACGTCGTCGGGCACCGTGTCGCGCACGACGCCCTTCAAGGTGGTGCCCTCCCAGGCGCGCGGCCGGAGCCGCTCGGCCTTGCCGTGGCTGGGGATGGAGGCGAACCAGCCGTCGACGTCGGCGCTCGCCTTCTGCGCGTCGAAGTCGCCGGCGACGACCATCGACGCGTTCGCCGGGTCGTACCAGGTGGAGAAGAACTGCTTCACGTCGGCGACCGACGCCTCGCGCAGGTCCTTCGGCGATCCGATGACCGGGTGGTGGTAGGGGAAGTCGGCCGGCCAGAGCAGCTCGGGCAGCTTCAGCTCCTCGACGCCGTACGGGCGGTTCTCGATGCTCTGGCGCCTCTCGTTGAGCACGACCTCGCGCTGCAGATCGAGCTTCTGCTGGTCGATGTCGTTGCCGAGGTCGCGCATGCGGTCGGCCTCGAGCCACAGCAGCAGGGGCAGCGCCGGGGGCGGCGCGATGTCGAAGTAGTCGGTGCGGTCCTCGGCCGTCCAGGCGTTGTTGCTGCCGCCGGCCTGCTCCATCCACGTGTCGAACGTGCCGCGCGGCGCGCGCGTCGTGCCCATGAACATCAGGTGCTCGAACAGGTGCGCGAAGCCGGTGCGCCCCGGCCGCTCCATCGCCGAGCCGACGACGTAGGTGGTGTTGACGACCACCTGCGGCACGGCGTGGTCCTCGCTGAAGATGACGACCATTCCGTTGGGCAGCGTGGTCTTGGTGAAGGGGATGTTCACCGTCGGGGCCGGGGCCGCGCCAGACGCCCCCGCTGGTGCCGGCGCTCCCGATTTGGGCGGAGTCCCTGGGGACGGATTCGGCACGGCCCCCGCGGCCAGGCTGGGGACGACGGCCGAGAGCGCCGCGGCGAAGGCGAGCAGGCAGGTGGTGCGCACCATGGTCGAGGTACCTACCTAGTGCCGGTGCGGCGAGACGCCAGGGCACCGGCGGGTCACGACGAGTGGAACGTGGACGCCCAGGCGACCGCGACGGCTGCCCTCCGTCGCAGGCGGAGGATCGGGGCCGTCGAAGAGCTGCGCGCTGCTGCTCGCCGTCATCGCCACCGCCGCGACGCTCGCGTTCGTCGCGCTGAGCAGCGCGTAGGCGCGCAATGCCCAGGGGATGACCGGCTTGGGCTCGCCGGGCGGCGCGACCGGAGCCTCGCTTTCGCCGTCGGGCGAATCGGCATCGCGGGCGGGCGGTGCCGTCCGCTCGATGCGGGGGCGCTTCGGGCGACTGGGCCTGATCCCCCGGCCGACGACAGGGTGGTTCATGGGGGTCGGCTGGCAAGGGCGCCGACCCGGGCGAGCCCCGGGCCGGGCGGGCGCGCGTGTCGGCGCGATGCACGTCCGTATCCGCCGGGTCCACGCCCGTATCCGCGGGGTCCACGCGCGAACCCGCCGGGTCCACGCCCGTATCCGCGGGGTCCACGCCCGTCCCCGCGAGGTCCACGCCCGTCCCCGCGGGGTCCGCGCCCGTCCCCGCGGGGTCCACGCCCGTCCCCGCGGGGTCCACGCCCGTCCCCGCGAGGTCCACGCCCGTCCCCGCGGGGTCCACGCCCGTCCCCGCGAGGTCCACACCCGTATCAGCGGGGTTTGAGCGAAGCACATCGGCGAGGCGGTCGGCCGCTCAGGGACCCGTCGCCCCGGGATTGAGCGCCATGAGCTCCACCTCGAAGACGAGGGTCGCGTTCGGCGGGATCACGGGCGGCTGCCCGGAGGCGCCGTAGGCGAGGTCCGGGGGAATGACGAGCCGACGCCGCTCTCCGACGCGCATGCCGACCAGGCCCTGATCCCAGCCCTTGATCACCGCGCCCCGGCCGAGCGTGAAGTCGAACGGCTGGCGGCCCGGCCTGAGGCTGCTGTCGAATTCGGTCCCGTCCGTGAGCCTGCCCACGTAGTTCACGACCACGTAGTCGCCCGGTCTGGCCGCCGCGCCGGAACCTGCCTTGAGGACGGTCGATTGAACCTGGTCCGCGGCAGGCTGCGAGGGGGGCGAGGTCGACGAAACGTCCGCGACCGAGGCCGTGGGCGCGGGTGGTGCGGCGCTCGCTGCGCCGTCGGCGGCCGCGCCGGAGGGCGGCGCCGGCTCGGCGGCGGCCGTCGGAGCCACGGGGGGTCCGAGGGTCGCCGGCGCCGCGGGGGCGCAACCGAGGACGAGGACGAAGGACAGCGAGACGAGGGCGGGGTTGGGGTGCATGCGCGCGCCGGGGAGTCTACCGCCTCCGCGACCGCCTCGGTGGCGCTCCTCACCAGTCGACCGTCTCGTCGGATCCGCCGAAGGCCACCGGCATCCCGGCGTAGTGCGTGAGCCCGTCGCGGACGGGGACGACGGCGAAGCGACAGTTGACGTGGAACTGCGGGCGAAAGGCCTCTGCGGGGAGCAGAAAGCCGTTCACCCCGCGGAGGTTCCGTACGGCGACGTCGACGAAGAGGCGACCGCCGCACGCGGCGCAGAAGTGGCGCGGGTTCCGCTTCAGCGTCCACACCGCGGCGCCGCCGCGCGTGACCTCGACGTCGTTGCTGCGGTAGACCGACTCCGCCGCGTACGCGCCGCTCGTCATCTTCCGGCAATCGTCGCAGTGGCAGTAGAACTGGGCGAGCGGGGTGCCGCGGACGGTGAGCTCCACCGCGCCGCAGGGGCAGGTCAGCGTGGGCATCGAGGCAGCGTATCGCGATGGACGGTGATACCGCGCGGAGTCTTGCCCAGCCGCATCACCCGTATACGTCGAAAACGGCAGCTGGTAGCGTAGGAGCTTGGGCCAATTGCGCCCGCGCTGCGGACACGCACGCAGCACGGTCGCATTCGAGCGCGCAATACCAAATGGGAGGTGGGCCATGCAGCAATGGTTTGGGCACTTGAGCGAGAAGAGTGGACGCCGCGAGGGTTCGCGGCTTCCTGGTCGTGGCCACTGGGTGGCCTTCGTTGCGGCGCTCGCGGGCGTTGCCGGAACGCTGCCCGCCTCCACGGCGGCGGCCGACGACTCGCGGTGCGAGGACGTCAGCTTCTCGGTTGCGATTCCTGGTCCGCTGCCGGGGCCCTATCGCATCGTGGGCGAGCTGTGCAGGCCGGCGCAGATGAAGCGCGGGCCGCTGCAGCTGCTCGTCCACGGCGCGACCTACAACCATCTCTATTGGGACTTTCCATTCGATCCGGATCACTATTCGTATGTCCGGCACGCCAACCAGGCGGGCTTCGCGACGCTTGCGATCGATCGGCTCGGCGCAGGCGCCAGTGATCACCCCCCCGGAGCCCTGGTCACGGTGCACGCGAGCGCAGACACCGTCCATCAGATCGTGGCGTCGCTCCGCAGCGGTTCGACGCTGGATTCCGCCGGCAACCCGATCCAGTTCGATGAGATCGTGCTGGTCGGCCACTCCTTCGGATCGAACATCTCCTGGACCGAGGCGGGCACCTACGGCGACGTCGACGGTCTGATTCTGTCCGGGATTTCGCATCTGACGAATCCCCCCGGCGCGGCGGCGACCCAGGCCGATTCGTACCCGGCGCAGCTCGACCCTCTCTTCGCGAACGCGGGTCTGCCGGACGGCTACTTCACGACCCTGCCGGGGACCCGGGGCAGCCTCTTCTTCCATCTTCCGGACGCCGATCCGCGCGTCATCGCGGAGGACGAGGCGACCAAGGACGTCGTCTCCCTGGGGCTCTTCATCGACCAGTTCACGACCTACGGTCTCACCCGGAACATCCACGTGCCCGTGCTCAACGTGGACGGCGACTTCGACACGTTGTCGTGCAACCTGCCGTCGTGCACCGCGAGCGGGTCTCTCGACGACGAGGGGAGCTACTATCCCCCGGACGCTCAATACGAGCTCGTCATCGTGCCCGGCGCGGGACACTCCATCAATCTGCACCGCGACGCACCTTTCTGGTTCGGCGCGGCGCGCGACTGGCTGTTCGAGCACTTCGGGCCCGAACGGTGAAGAACGCGCGCGGGGCCGCCCTACGCGCCTCGACGCGCGGCGGCCTGCAGCTCGGCCTCGAACTCGGAGCGCTCGGCCGTCGCCTTGACGGGTGATTGAGCCCACATGGTCGAGAACGTCACTCCCATCGCCACGAGGCGCGATCGCACGAGAAAGAACCAGCCCGCGACCTCGCGGTCCACGCGCAGGCCCCACGCCTTGATCGCCTGACGGTACTCGGAGTCGTAGGAGCTGACCTGCTCGAGATCCACGAAGAATCGCGGCCGGAGCCCGGCCTTCAGCACGCGGTCGACCGACGCGTCGACGAAGGGCACGACGTCGGCCGTCAAGTGGCCTCCGTACGTGAACAGCATGACGCTCGGCGCGGGGTACGTGATCGTCAACCGTCCGCGCGCAGACTCCCACGTTTCTGCGCCCGCGACGTTCGCTTCCCGTAGCTGCACGGCCCCCACGGAGGCGGATCGTAGCCGACACGGAATCCGTTTCAACACCCGGCCCGGGCGGCAGCGCCCGACCCTCAGCCCACCCTCGGCGCGGGCAGGCGCACGGTGAACCTCGACCCCAGGCCGACCGCGCTCTCGACCTCGAGGCGGCCGCCGAGCGAAGCGACGAGGCTCTGGCAGATGGCCAGGCCGAGGCCCGTCCCCGAGGCCTTGGTGGTGAAGAAGGGCTCGAAGATCCTCTGGAGGTCTTCCGTCCGGATCCCACAACCGTTGTCGCCAACCGTGATCGCGACGTGCTCGGGCTCCGGGCTGGAGATCTCGAGCGTGACCTCGTTCGCCGTTTCGTCGCGGCTTGGAAAGGACTGCGCGGCGTTGAAGAGCAGGTTCAAGAGGACCTGGCCGAGGCGCGCGGGATCGGTCTTGAGCGGCGGCACGTCCTCGTAGCGGCGGACCAGTCGGGCGCGCCCGCGGAGCGCGTGCATCGCGATGTTCACCGCCGATTCCAGAACGCTCTCCACGTCGACCGGCCACCGCTGCTCGCTGGCAGGCGCCGAGAGGCTCAGCAGGTCTCGAACGATCGTCGCGACCCGAGCGAGGCCTTCGCGCGTCGAGGCGAGAGACTCCGCGACTGCCGACGTCGTATCAAGCTCGAGTTTCTCCAGTTGCCGCGCGAGCCGCTCGAGGCCCAGGGTCGCGTAGGCGACCGGGTTGTTGATCTCGTGGGCCACGCCTGCGGCGAGCATCCCGAGCGTCGCCATCCGATCGGCGAACGCGAGGCGCGTCTGGATCTGCCTTCGCTCGCGAATGTCCCGCAAGAACGCGACGACGGCAGGCTCGCCGCCGAGCTGGACGACCGAGAAGGCGACCTCCATGGGCACGCGCTCGCCCGTCTTTCGCAGCCCGATGGTCTCGACCAGATGGCCGAACCTTTCCCCTTTTCGCCAGCGTTCGCACATTCTCGAGAGAAGGGCGTTCTCTTCGGGTGCGAAGGTCATGGACGTCGGCTGCCCCACGAGCTCCTCGGCCCGATACTCGAGAATCTGCGCCGCGGCGTCGTTGACGTAGACGTGCCGCGGGGCGATGCCGTCGTCGTAGCTCACGGTCACGCCGAGGCCGGCCACGTCGGCAGCCTCGAGAATGGCTTCAGCGAGCGCGTGAACCTCGTCGGTACCTGCCATGAGCTCCCCGGGCGACGGGCAGATTACTCTGCACTCTACTTCGCAAACGGCCTGCGGACAGTTCCGCGAAAAGGCAGCGCCGTTGAGAATCGACGAGCGGGCTCCTGCCCTCCCCTCGGCGGGCGAGCAGGGTCCAAGGGAGCGCGCGCGGGGCGGCTCGGACCGAGCGCGGCGGGGGCCCGGTCCTCCAGGCGCGCGCCGCCGCTCGCGGGCGGCAGCGTGACCACCTTCGCCAGCACCGGAGCGCCGCACGGCATCGCCTCCGACGGGACCAACGTCTACTGGGGCTCGCAGGCGTCCCCCATGCACCATCTATGGGCACGCCCGGTATCCGAGCGGGAGCGCTTCGGGTACGATCCGCGACGATGATGCGGGTCTCTCGGGTCGCGTCGATCCTGGCGTGCGGAGCCGTTCTGTCGATCGCCGGTTGCAGCGCGATCCTGGGGGACTTTTCGGTGGGCGACGCGGGCGGGCCGCCCGACGGTGGCGGCACGGCGGACGGGACCACGATCGGGCCGGACGGCGGAGGCGACGACGCTACGACCTTCGACGGAAGCGGCGGTGAGACGGGCGGGCCGGAGGGCGGCGGCAACCCCGGCCCGGAGTCCGGCGCCACGGACGCCGACGCCGACGCCGGACCGCCCTGGACGCCCGCAGCGCTCGATCAAGCGGGCGCGCTCGCCGCATGGTTCGAGGCCTCCTCGGGGAACCTCGTCCTCAGCAGCGGCACCGTCGGCGTGTGGAAGGATCTGAGCGCGAACCACAACGACGCGAGCACCACGAGCGGCGGTCCCTCCGTCGACGCGTCCGCGGTGAGCGGACACGACGCGGTCCACTTCACCGCGCGCAACGTGATCCTCACGATGAAGGACGCAGCGAGCCTGCAATTCGGCTCCGACCAGGTCTTCCTCGAGGCCGTGGCGAGGGCGTCCGGTGGCTACGGGTACTTCTGGTCGAAGGTGACGACCGGCGCCAGCGGCGGAGGCTCGTACTACCAGTCCGGTCTCGAGCTCTTCACGGTCAATGGCACGAACGACGCGGGAGCGAGCATCTACCCGGCCGCGCACATCAGCAACCTGGCGGGCAACGAGGTCGACTGGCCCGGGCCGGGGCTGCTCGACGCCAAGTTTCATCGCGTGGCGCTTCGCCGGATCGACAGCTCCACGCTGTCGCTCGGCATCGACGATCAGCCGGCCGTGCAGGCCTCGACGGGCGCGTTCGACATCAGCCAGGTCGGCAACGACGTCGAGATCGGCGGCGTCGGCTATGGGACGTTTTTGGCGAAGGTCGACCTCGAGATCGCCGAGATGCTGGTCGTCCACTCGCCGCAGACCGGCGTCGTCGGCGACGCGGACGTCGCGAACGTCCAAGCGTACCTCAAGCAGAAGTACGGGCTGTGACGGTCAGGGCGCGGCCTGCGCTGGCGGGGCGTCGGCGCAGGGAGGCCGCGTAGAGCAGGCCGCGACGGTAGCGCCGAGACGCCACCGCCCGGCGGGTTGTAACGTGGGGAACGTGGACGACCAGGCGACCGCGACGGGCGTTGCCGCGCCGCCCGAGGATCCGCGCGCCGCGTTCGAACGCAGGCTCGGCCGCGAGATCCTCGCCGCCGAGCGCTTCCGCGCCCTGCTGCTGGCCGTCATCCCGACCGCCGCGATGCTCGCGTTCCTGGCGCTGAGCAGCGCGTACCCGGACGTGGTCGCGACGCTGCTCCACGGAAAGTTCGACCGCCTGCCGGTGGGCCTTTTCCTCTGCGCCGTCGCCGGCTTCGAGTTTCACGTCCTCTACGCGACCGAGCGCATGCTCCGCAGCGGCACACGCCCCTCGGCGCTGCGCCGCTACGGCTACGCGTTCATCGAGACCAGCCTGCCGACGCTCGTCATCCTCTACTACGCGAGCATCCTCGGGCCGGTGCAGGCGCTGCTCATGCCGAGCGCGTACGTCTACTTCCTCTTCATCCTGCTCTCGACGCTGCGCCTCGACTTCGCGCTGAGCGCCTTCACGGGGCTGGTGGCGGCGGCCGAGTACGCGGCGGTGGCGCTGCTCTGGGGGCAGCTCGACACCAGCGTCGCGGAGCCGGAGCTCGCGTCGGTGCCGCTGCACGTCGGCAAGGCGTTCGTGCTGCTGGTCACCGGGATTGCCGCCGGCTTCGTCGCCGCACGCCTGCGGCGCAGCTTCCAGCGCGCCGTCGAGTCGCTCGAGGAGCGCGCGCGCATCCTGGGCGTCTTCGGCCAGCACGTCTCGCCCGAGGTCGTCGCGCAGCTGGTCGCCGGCGAGGCCCGGGAGAAGAGCGAGCTGCGCGAGGTGTGCGTCATGTTCCTCGACATCCGCGGCTTCACGGCGTTCGCCGAGAAGCGCAGCGCCGAGGAGGTCGTGGCGTACCTCAACACGATCTTCGACGCGTCGGTCGACGCCGTCGTCGAGCACCACGGCATCGTCAACAAGTTCCTGGGCGACGGCTTCATGGCCGTCTTCGGTGCGCCCACGGCCGAGGACAACCCGTGCGCGGCGGCCGTCGCGGCGGGGCTCGAGGTGCTCGAGCGCATCGAGGCGCTGGTCGCGAGCGGCCGCGTGCCGGCGACGCGCGTCGGCCTCGGGCTGCACGCCGGTCCGGCGGTCGTCGGCAACATCGGCTCGGCGCGGCGCAAGGAGTACACCGTCATCGGCGACGTCGTGAACGTGGCGTCGCGCGTCGAGACGCTCAACAAGGAGCTCGGCTCGCGCATGCTCGTGACCGAAGAGGTGTGGCGCGCCGCCGGCCGCGACGACCTGTCGCCGGTCTCGCGCGAGCCGCTCCGGGTCCGGGGGCGGGAGACCCCCGTGCACATCTATCAGCTGGCCTGAAGCAGTCGTCCCACTTGCGCGGCCGCGCGCCTGGGCCTCTACTACGCCGCCAGGAGTGTTCATGCATCGCCGTACCGTCCCTGTCCTCGCCGTCGCGCTCCTCGCCCTCGCCCCCGCTTGCAGCGGCGCCGCGCAGTCGGATCTCCTCACCGGTCCGGCCGGCAGCAGCAGCGGCGGCACCGTGGAGCGCGATGGCGGGATCGACTCCGGCAGGCCGGTCGAGGACGCGGGCACGCCGGACGGCACCACCGTCGACGCGAGCGGCCCGCCCGACGCCGGGGTGCCCGAGACCGGGGGCAAGGACAGCGGCGGCGGCCCGCAGGGGACGCAGGTGCTCTGCCCGCAGAACGGTCAGCCGAGCACGTGCAACCCCGGCCAGGTCTGCTGCGTCAGCGGGGATCCGCAGGCGGGCACGCAGACGGACACGTGCGATCCGTCGGGCGCCACCTGCGCGGGCACGCCGGTGCATTGCGCCAGCGCCGCCGACTGCCCGAACAGCGAGGTGTGCTGCGGCACGCAGTCGTACGACCCGAACACCGGCAGCTACATGTACTCGGACGTGAGCTGCGCGAAGGACTGCTCGGGACAGGGTCACTACGTCTTCTGCGATCCGCAGCACCCGAACGCCTGCCCGAACGGCACGGGGTGCGGACCCAGCCAGCTGCTTCAAGGCTTCAGCGTCTGCCAGTGATGTAAGGGGCCGTCGGGCGGCGGCGTTTCACCTTCGTGGGCCTGGCCGCCGCCGCACCGATTATCCTCCGCTGGGTGCCGCCCGGGGACGACGTCGAGGAGCAGCTCGAGCGCGAGCGGCGGCTGGTCGAACGGGCGCACGCCGGCGACCGCGCCGCCGTCGGCGAGCTGCTCTCGCTGCACGGGCCGGCGCTGTACCGGAGCGTGCTCCTGCCGCGCCTCGGGTCCGAGGCGGCGGCGAAGGACGCCCTCTCCGAGGTCTACGCGCGCGTGGTGGAGCGCATCGACCGCTTCACCTGGCAGAACGTCGGCTTCTGGCCGTGGCTGCGCACCGTGGCGCTGCGCGTCGCGCTCGATCAGCTGCGCGCGCGCAAGCGCCTGGTGCTCTGGGACGCGCAGGACGTCGAGCGGGAGGTCGACGCCGCGAGCTCGGCGACGCCCGCCGACCAGAAGCTGAGCGAGCACCGCGACCGTCAGGCTGCACGGGCCAGGGTGGAGGAGGCGCTCTCGCGCATCCACCCCCGCTACGCGCTGGCGCTGCGCCTGCGGGTGCTCGAAGAGCGCGCGCGCGAGGACGTCGCCCGTGAGCTCGGCGTGACCGCCGCCACCTTCGACGTCATTCTGCACCGCGCGATGCAGGCGATGCGAAAGGCGCTGGGCGCGCCGGCCGCCTCTCCGGCCCGGCCCGGCGCCGAGCGGACGCCGCGCGCGCGCCCGGCCCACGACGAGCTCCCCTCCAGCGAGGCCCCCGATGCCTGACGACGACGTGCTTCCCCCCGATGCCCCGCCGAGCGACGAGGAGCTCGCCGAGGCCGAGAAGCTGCGCGACGCGCTCGAGGATCCGGCGAGCGCCCACCCGGACGCGGAGCTGGCGCGCGCGCTGACGGCCGCGTGGTCGCCGCGCGATCTGGCGCCCCGGGAGCACCGCGCGCTGGTCGACCGCGCGCTCGTGCGCCGCGATCAGGAGCGCCACCGCCGCCGCGTGGTGCGTGTCTCGTTCGGCGCCAGCGCCGCGCTCGCGCTGGCCGCGTGCGTCGCGCTGGTCGTCTGGAGCGGCAAGCGCCCCCCGTCGGAATCCCGCACGACGGCGCTGGCCGTGAGCCGCTCGACGCAGCCGCTCTTCGCCACGACCTTCGCCCCCGTCGGGGGCGAAACGGCGCGCATCGACCGGATTGCCTTGGCGCGCGAGGCCGACCTGCGCGAAAACGAGTTCGCGAAATGGGGTGTCCGATGAGGCGCGGCAGGACGGCAGCGATGGCGGTCCTGGTCGCGGCCGGCCTGCTCGGCTGCCGCGGGGCGGGCGGGACGACCGCCGGCTGCACGGGCGCCGAGTCGACGGCGACGCCCATCGACCCGCCGGTGATGGCGTTCCTATCGGCCGCGCGCGCGCTGCACCACGAAGCGGATCTCGAACAGCAGGGGGGCGACGTGGCCGGCGCGGTGAAGACGCTCGAGCGCCTGGTGCGGATGCCCGCGCCGCGGGCGGTGGAGGTCGACGAGGTGCTCGCCGACGGCTACGCGCGCCTGGCGGAGCTCCGACTGCAGCAGGGCGACCTTTCGGGAGCGGATCACGACGTGCAGCTCGGGCTCGGGCACGCGCAGGGTGCGACGTACTTCCGCGGTCACCTGCTCGAGGTTGGCGGTCTGGTCGAGGAGGCGCGCGCGGGGGCGCTGGCGGACGCGGGGCAGGCCGCGCAGGCCTCGGAGGCGAAGACCAAGGCGATGGCGCTGCTCGAGGAGGCGGTGCACGTGCAGGAGCAGGTCATCGATCACGCGCTGGCGGACGGGGGCAAGCCATGAGGCGCGTCGCGGGGCTGCTGGTGCTGTGCGGATCGCTGTGCATGTGCGCCGCCCCGTCGGCCGAGGCGCCGCCCGCGACCGCGCCCGCGACCGCGCCTGCACCCGCGGCGGCGCCCGCACCCGCGCCCGCGACCCCCTCGGCGGCGACGACCGGCGACGACACGCCCGCCCGGCGTCAGGCCCGGCGCGTCGCCGCGGGCGCCGAGCTCGATCGCGCCCAGGCCGACCTCGAGGCGTCGGCGAGCGACTGCGCCGCGGCGTGCCGCGCGCTCGCGTCGATGGATCGCGCCACGACGCACCTGTGCGCGCTCGCCGACGACTCCGACGACCAGCGCCGCTGCGAGGACGCTCGCCAGCGGCTGACGGCGGCGCGCGCGCGTGTGCGCGCCAGCTGCGGGGCGTGCGGGCCGTGAACGTGGCGATCGACGTGCGCCACGGCGGCCGCTGGTCGCTCCTTCAGCGCTCGAAGAACGATGCCATCTGGGCGCTCGCCTCGCTGGCGCTCGCCGCCACGCGGCCGTTGCCGCTGACCGCCCTGCGCGCTCTCGGCCGCGCGCTCGGGCGCACGGCGCACGCGCTCGCCCGCCGCGAGCGAGCGACGGCGCTCGCGAACGTCGCGCGCGTGTTCCCCGATCTCGACGCGCAGGCCCGGCGCGCGCTCGTCCGCCGCTGCTTCGTGACGCTCGGCGAGCTGCTCGGCGAGACCGTGGCCCTGCTCGACGCGCGCACGTCGCCGCCGCCGCTCGCGCTGTCGGCCGGCGCGCGGGCGCTGCTCGACGAGGCGCGCGCCGGTGGGCGCGGCGTCGTGTTCGCCTCGGCGCACCTCGGGCCCTGGGAGCGCGTCGCCGCCTCGCTCGTCGCCGCCGGCGTTCCGCTGGTGACGCTGGCGCGCGAGAGCTACGACCCGCGCTTCTCGCGGCTGTACGACCGGCTGCGGCGCGCGCACGGGGTCGACGTCGTGTGGCGAGGCCGGCCCGGGGCGGCCGCGCGCATCCTGCGCACGCTGCGCGGCGGCGGCGTGCTCGGCGTGCCGATGGACCTGCGCGCGCGCGTCGCCTCCTGCGAGGTCCCCTTCCTCGGTTGCGCCGCACCCACGGCCATCGGGCCAGCGCGCATCGCCCTGCGAACCCGCGCGGCCGTCGTGGTCGGCACGGTGGCCCCCGCGGCGTCGGGCGGGCTCGAGATCACCGCCACCCGCATCGAAGGGGCCGACCTCGAGCCCGGCGACGCAGGGGCGCGCGAGCTCACCGCGCGAATCAACGCGGAGCTCTCGCGGCGCATCCGCGCCCTGCCGCACGCATGGGTCTGGATGCACCCGCGCTGGGCTTCGAGCCCCCCCTCACCCGGGGCGGCGCCGAGCCCACCCTCACCTGCGGCGCGAGCCTCCGACGCTGTATGATGTCCGCGTGCCCGACGAGGAGCTCGAAACCGCCCCCGCCGACGCGCCGCTCTCCCCGCAGGACGAAGCCGCCCTGGCCGAGGACGTGGACCTCGACGTGGACACGCGCCGGCGCATCCTGACGCTCGGCCGCGACCTCGAGCGCCTCGACCACTACGCGCTGCTCGGCGTCGACCGCTCGGCAGACCGCAAGGCGCTCAAGCGCGCCTACTACGACCTCGCGGCCAAGTTCCACCCCGACCGGTACTTCCGCAAGAAGCTCGGCTCGTACAAGCCGAAGATGGAAGCCCTCTTCGGGCGCATCACCCTGGCGCACGACACGCTGACCGATCGCGACAGGCGCGCCGAGTACGACGCGTACCTGGGCGAGCAGCGCCGCTCGCGCGCCATCGAGGACCTCCTGGCCGACGCGCTCGCGGAGGTGAAGCGCGCCGAGGAGAAGGCCGCGCGGGAGGCGAGCGTCGAGTCGGCGCCGCCGCGGCCGCAGTCGCCGCCCCAGTCGTCACCGGCTCCGCAGCCTGCCCCGCGTCCTTCGGCACCGGTCGTGGCCGTCCCCCTCGATGCCCGACGCGAGGCGCTCGCCCGGCGCCTGCTCGGCGGCCGCGCGATGGGCTCGCAGCGCCCGATCGCCCCGAGCGCCGCCCCGGCGCCAGCACCCGCCGCTCCGCCGGCCCCCTCCCCCGAGGACGCAATGCAGGCGCTGCGCCGCCGCTACGAGGAGCGCGTCGCGCACGCCAAGGCCGCGCAGGCTCGCAAGTACATCGCCAACGCCGACACGGCGATGGCCGCCGGCGACGTCATCGCCGCCGCCAACAACCTGCGCGTGGCCGTCACCCTCACCCCCGACGACGGGGACCTCGCGGCGCGGGCCGCCGAGGCGCAGGCCCGCGCCGACGCCGTCCTGGCCGACACGTACACGAAGCAGGGCCAGTACGAAGAGAAGAACGGCCAGTGGCCGGAGGCGGCCCGCTCCTGGGCGCGCGTGTGCAAGGTCCGCCCGAACGACGGCCACGCCCACGAGCGCGCGGCGCACGCCACGGTGAAGGCCGAAGGGGACCTGCACGAGGCGGCGCGGCTGGCGCAGCACGCCTGCGGCCTGGACCCCGAGAACGCACGCTACCGCGTCACGCTGGCCGCCGTGTACACGGCCGCGGGTCTGGCCCGAAACGCCCGCCGCGAGCTCGAGACCGCCGCGCAGCTGGCGCCGCATGATGGTACGATTCAGGCGATGCTCAAGAGCGCGGGCAAGCCCGCCTGAGCTGCTACCGTTCCGAAGGGAGAACCGGGCGGATGGAGAAGGTGATCGGCATCGATCTGGGGACGACCAACTCGTGTGTGGGCATCGTCGAGAACGGTGTCCCGACGGTCATCCCCAACCGCGGCGGCTACAAGACGACCCCCTCGATGGTCGCCGTCACCGAGGCCGGCAAGCGGCTGGTGGGCCACATCGCGAAGCGCCAGGCGATCACGAACGCCGAGAACACCGTCTACGCCGCCAAACGCCTCATCGGCCGCAAGTGGAACTCGCCGCAGGTGAAGAACGCGGTAGCCACGTCGAGCTATCGCATCGTGCAGGGCCCGCACAACGACGTGCGCATCGTGCTCCGCGACAAGGAGTACAGCGTCCCCGAGATCAGCGCGATGGTTCTCCAGGAGATGAAGCTCATCGCCGAGGACTACCTCGGCGAGGCGGTCTCCAAGGCGGTCATCACCGTTCCGGCCTACTTCAACGACAACCAGCGCCAGGCGACCAAGGACGCGGGCGAGATCGCCGGGCTCGACGTCATCCGCATCATCAACGAGCCGACCGCCGCCGCCCTCTCCTACGGCTTCGGCAAGAACGTCGAGAAGACGATCGCCGTCTACGACTTCGGCGGCGGCACGTTCGACATCTCGATCCTCGAGATCGGCTCGAGCGGCGTGTTCAAGGTCATCGCGACCGCGGGCGACACGTTCCTCGGCGGCGAGGACGTCGACGCGCGCATCATCGACTGGCTGGTGCACGGCTTCAAGGAGGAGCACGGCATCGATCTGCGCCAGGACCGCATGGCGCTGCAGCGGCTGAAGGACGCCGCCGAGAAGGCCAAGTGCGAGCTGTCGAGCGTCCGCGAGACGGAGGTGAACCTCCCGTTCATCATCTCGAGCGGCCGCAACGAGGCGCTGCACCTGCAGCGCACGATCGACCGCCGCACCCTCGAGGAGCTCTCGGCCGACCTCATCGAGCGAACGGTCGACATCTGCCGCCAGACGCTGGCCGATTCTCGCCTGGAGAAGGACGACGTCGAGGAGGTCATCCTGGTTGGCGGGATGACGCGCATGCCTCGCATCCAGCAGGCCGTGGCCGAGTTCTTCGAGCGCGAGCCGTGCAAGGGCGTGCACCCCGACGAGGTCGTGGCGCTCGGCGCCGGGATCCAGGGCGCGGCGCTCATCGACGACAAGCAGGACATGGTCCTGCTCGACGTCACCCCGCACGCGCTCGGCATCATGACGCAGGGCGGGTTCTTCGAGGAGCTCATCCCGCAGAACACGACGGTGCCCACCCACAGGACGAAGATCTTCACGACCAGCCGCGACAACCAGACCGCGGTCAAGATCGTCGTCATGCAGGGGGAGAACGAGCGCGCCGAGGAGAACGAGCTGCTCGGCGAGTTCATCCTGACGGGCCTGCGACGCGCGCCCAAGGGCACCGTGGAGATCGAGGTGACCTTCGAGATCAATGCCGACGGCATCGTCAGCGTCCACGCCAAGGACCTCGAGACGGGCAAGGAGCAGTCGATCGACGTGACCGCCTCGAGCGGTCTGACGCGCGACGAGATCAAGGACATGATGGAGGGGGCCAAGGACTACATGGTCGAGCGCCGCTCGACCGAGGAGTTCGAGGCCGCCAAGCAGGAGGCCGAGCGCATCGTCGGCGAGATCGAGCGGCTTTTCCCGCAGGTGGAGCAGATCGTCGCGGCCAGCGACTTCGGGCGCGACGCCATCGAGAAGGCGCGCGCCATCGTGTCCAAGGCGCGTTCGGCCATCGGCAAGCGCGACGTCGCCGCCGTGAAGGCCGAGATCGAGGGTCTTTCCCGCACGCACAGGATGTTCAAGGGCGTCGTGGCCAAGACGCACTGAGAAGCCAACGTGACCGACGATCGCCGAAAACGACGCGACCCGCCGCCGCCCGACAGCCGTTCCGAACACGCCTCCACCCCTGCAGGGCATGCGGACGACGCGGCCGAGGAGAACGAGCGACCGACGGTCAACCCGCCGTTCGACGTCGAGGCGTTCGCCCGCAAGACCACCGGCAGCGGCGATCCGCGCCGCGCACGGCCCGAGCCGCCCACGGTACCCCCGCCCCCGCTCACGCCTTCGCCCGCCCAGTTCGAACCTGCCGAGCCGCGATCGCGCCAGATCACGCTGACCAACGAGGTCGAGCTCGAGATGGCGCGCGCTCGCTCGGCGCGCAGCGAGCCGCCTCGTGCTCTGACCCCCAGCGCGCTGTCGATTGCCGACGCGCGCACGCCCAGCGCACCAGCCCCGAGCGGGCAGCCGCCGGGCCGCAGCCTGTCGCCGACGAGCATCGAGGCGGCCGTCCTCGGCGCCCTGGGCGCGACCAGCTCCTCGCCGCCCGCCTCCTCGGGCCCGGAGATCACCGAGAGGACGATCGAGGATCCGGTCGCCGAGATGCGCGAGCGATTCTCGCTCGGCGACTACACCGGCGCGCTCGAGATGGCGGAGCTCATCCTCGCCGAGGACCCCGGCAACCTCGAAGCGGCCGAGTGCGGCGAGAACTGCCGCACCGTCCTGGAGAACATGTACGCGGCGCGGCTCGGGTCGCTCGATCGCGTGCCGCTGGTCGTCGTGCCGCGCACGCAGATGCGCTGGCTGTCGATGGACCACCGCGCCGGCTTCATCTTGTCGCTCATCGACGGCTCGTCGACGATCGAGATGATCCTGGACGTCAGCGGGATGCCGAAGCTCGACGCGCTGCGCATCCTGCACGAGCTCGTGGAGCAGAAGGTCGTCGCCTTCCGGTGATGACCCATGCGGTCGGCCGCCATGGCGGCCGCACACGAGACCGTGCGCGCGGCCTTTAACGCAGAAACCGCGAAGCGCAAGGGAAAGTGAAAACGCGGCTCCGCCGCAGCGGCGTGGCGGTTTTGCGCGTTGCGCGTGCGTACCGGCGAAGCTACATCCAGGGGAGCGAACGATGGATGCGCGCCGGCAACAAGCGCAGGAGCTGCGTCGCCAGATCGAATGGACGATCGCGCGCGCCGTCGACCCGGGGGACGTGCTGCCGATGCTGCACCGCCTCGCGCGCCTCGCCGACGACGGCTCGGATGACAGTCTGTTTGCGCATCTGCACCTGGCGGAGCTGTTGGTCGAGCGCAACCCCTGGCGCGCCGCGCTCTACGCGCGCCGCGTGCTGACCCACCGCCCCGACGACGACCGCGGTTGGGCGACGCTCGCGCTCTGCCAGACGCTCCTCGGCAACTACAAGTTCGCCGTCACCGCCTACCACCACGCGCTCACCGGCGCGCCGAAGAACCCGTGGTACGCGCACAACCTCGGTCACCTGCTCGACGTGGCGCTCGGCCGCGCCGAGGAGGCGGTCGCCTGGTTGCGACGCGCCTACCAGAGCGCCGCCTACAGCGGCGAGGTCGCCGCCAGCTACGCGCACGCGCTGGCGCGCGCCGGCCGGCTCGCGGATGCCCGCAAGGTCCTGACGCGCGCGATGAAACGCACCGCCTCGCGCGAGCACGCGGCGATGCTCAAGTGGCTCGAGCAGGGCGCGCCGGCCGACAAGGACCATCCGCTGCCGCGCCCGGCGCCGGTTCACGCGATGGTCGCGCGCGACCGGGATGACGAGGTTCCGCCGCCGCCGCCGCCGCGCTCGCGCGAACGGCGGGGCGAGGCGGCGTCGCGCCGTGGCCTCCGCTCCTCCGATCTCGGGGGCCTGGCCGCGCACGAGACGCAGCTGCGAGCCGAGCTCGATGCGGTCCTCGCACGCGGGCTGGCCAGCTTGCCGCTCGACGCCAAGCAGCGCGCCCGGGCCAAGTCGCTGGCGCGCGACGCGCTCGGGTACTTCGTCCGCCCGACCGGGACGACGCGCGGCGGGGTGCAGGCGGTGGCCGCGGCCATCGCGTACGCCATCGTCTACGTGGACCACGTGCCGCTGACGCAGTCCGAGGTGGCGGCCTGCTTCCGAGTCAGCGTCGCCAGTCTGCGCGGCCGCTTCGGCGAGCTGCGCGCCCAGCTCGATCTGATGCCTGGCGACGCGCGGTACGCCACGCTGCGCAGGCGCTGACGCCCGCCTGAAATAAGCCGCCCCGCTGGACCGAAGGAATGCCCGGGGTGGGCTGGCCGCTTTCGCGTGCACCGCAGCCCACACCTGAGCTAGCGATGTGATCCATGCGCAAGGCCCTGCTTCCGCTCCTGCTGCTTTGCCTTCCCGTATCCGCCCTCGCGCAGCCGGAGGGTCCGAACCGACCGGCGACCGCCCCCGCCGCCCCGGGCGCGCCCGCGGTGACCCCGGCGCCGGCGCTCTCGCTGCCCCCTCCCCCTCCCGTGAGCGATCCGATGCTCGCGCCGGTGCCGCCCCCGCAGCGCATCCTCTCGTCGTGGCAGGAGGCCATGACGTACCTGCGCACCCGCTCGACGGACCTGAAGATCGCCCTCGATCAGGTGCTGCAGGCGGAGGCGCAGACACGCATCGCGCTGGCCCAGTACCTGCCGCAGATCAACGCGACGGGACTGGTCACCCATCAGCTCCTCGTCTCGAACGGCATCTACATCTCCAACGCAGGCGCCACTTCCAGCAACACGACCGCGTTCGGCAACATCCAGGTGCAGCAGTCGCTCATCGACGTGCAACAGTTCGACGCGATCAGCATCAACGAGCTGAACGAGGACGTGAACAAGCTCACCGTCGACGACAGGAAGCGCACCCTCGCGCTGGGACTCGCCAACCAGATCGTCGCCGTCGTCACCGCCGAGCGCAGCGCCGAGATCAACCGCGTCGGCCTCAAGGTGGCGCTCGAGCAGCTGGAGATCACGCAGCGCAAGCAGGCGCTCGGCGCGGCCAACGGGCTCGACGTGGTGCGCGCGCAGCAGAACGCGGCGAACGCGCGCGCGACCCTCGTCAGCGGAGACGAGATGCTGCGCGAGGCGCGCGAGGCGCTCGGGCTCGCGCTCGGCATCCCCGAGGAGACCGGCGTGGCCCCCAACGTCGACGTCAACGGCTTGGCCCAGAGCGCCGTCGGGATGTGCCGCACCGTGCAGAGCGTCGACGAGCGCCCCGACGTGGCCTCCGCGCGCACGAACCTCGAGGTGGCCAAGCGCAACCTGCGCAACGTCTACTACTCCTTTCTGCCGACGCTCAGCGCCCAGAGCACCGCGATGTGGACCTCGCCGGCGCCGGCGTTCGGCGCGCCCGACCCGACGTGGAACATCCAGGGCGTGCTCTCGGTGCCCATCTTCGACGGCGGGGTGCGCTACGGGAACCTCAGGAACGCGCGCGCCCTCGCCGACATCGCCGCGCAGAACCTCGAGGCGCTGCGCCGCCAGGCGATCATCCAGGTCGAGCAGGCGCAGCGTCAGCTCACGGTCGCCGAGGTGGCCGACAAGGTGGCGCTCGAGCAACGCGACCTGGCGGCGCGCAACGATCAGATGACCCAGACGGCGTACATGGCCGGGCAAGGCACGAGCCTCGAGCTGGTGACGGCGTCCGAGGCCCACCGCCAGGCGGAGCTGAACCTCGCCCTCGCCGACTTCAACGTCGTCAAGGCGCGGATGCTCGCCGTCCTCGCGCTCGCGACCTGCCCGTGGTGAGAGGGCGGGCGCTCACGTAACGTCGCCGCACCCGGCGGCGCTCACGAGCCCGTGGGTGCCGCGCTGTCCCAGCCGCTCGCCTGCGCGAGCACGCTCATCGCGACGTTGTAGTCCATCAGCGCGCGCAGATGGTTGATGCGCTCGTTGATGTACGCGCGCAGCGGCCAGAGCAGCGCGCGCTCATCCATCGTGCCCAGGTCGATGCCGTCGTTCACGTCGGCGATCCAATGCTTGGCGAGGTGCTCGGCGCGCGCGTACGTCTCCTCGCGCTGCTTGGCCTCCACGGCGTCGGCGTAGTCCCCCTCGACCTCGTACTCGGCGTTGGAGAGCGCCAGGCGCTCGAGCGCCCGCGTCTCCTCGAGCTGCGACTCGGCCTGGTCGGTGCGCGCCTCCTGCGGCAGGATGTCGAGGCTCCAGCGCAGCCCGAAGCCGAAGTAATAGTAGAAGTGGTTGAAGGGATCGGCCGCATACAGGTTCTGTTGCGGAATGGCGCTCGGCGTCGAGACGAAGTCGGCCCCGAGGCCCAGGCCCAGGTCGGGGAAGAGCTTCGCGCGGTTGTACTCGACCATCGCCTTGCGCGCGACGACGCCCGCGCGCGCCATGTTGACGTCGGGCCTGAGGATGCGCGCCGCCTCGAGGTACTGCGCGACCGACACCAGCGGGCGATCGGGCATCTTCAGCGGCTCGTCGGGGATGTCGAAGTTCGTCTCGACGCCGGTGAGGAAGCGCAGGCCCGCCAGCGCGTGCGCCTCCTGCTTGGGCGCGTCGAGCGACTGCGCGACGATCTCCTCGCGCGAGACCTCGAGGTTGAGGAGATCCGGCTCGGTGATGCCGGCCTTGCCCTTGGCGATCTTGTCCTTCATGCCCTGGATCCCCTTGTCGAGGCGTTCCAGCGCGTCCTTGATGACGTATTCGACGTCCCGCGTCAGCTGCAGGCCGAAGTACGCGCGCCTCACGTCCATGCGCGTCTGCTGGTGCAGCTTCTCCATGTCCCACTCGGACACGCGCACGTTGGCCTGCGCGGCATTCAGCGCCGTCTCGATCTTGCCGAACGTGTAGATGGGGAGCACCCCGTTGAGCCCGAAGCCGAAGAACGGCTGCAGGTTGCCGAGCGCGGTGACGTTGCGATTGTTGAGGGTGCTCGGGCCCAGCGCGCTCTCGGGATAGAGGACCGTGCCGAGCAGCGGCGGCATGACGCCGAACGACGACTGCGCGGACCACTGGAACCATGGCGTCCAGCGCGCCTCCTCGAGCTGCGCGTGCGCGAAGGCGAGGCGTGCGCGCGCCGCCCACAGGTTCGGGAAGTTGCGGTCGGCCAGGGCGAGGCACTCGGCCAGCGTGTAGCGGTGCGGGGCGATCGTCGCGGGGGCCATGGGCGCCGAGTACTCGCCGAAGCCCTCGCCGTCGTCGGACGCGGGCGTCGGCGCACCGCTCGACGCGGCGGGCGGCGGGATGGACGCCGAGCCCGCCGGCGCGGCGCCGGAGGGCGCGGGCGCCTGCGTGGTCTGCGCGGCCGATTGCGCGGGCACGAACAGCGGCGCGAGCCCCGCTGCGCCCAGAAAGGGTAAGCACCACCTCCGAAGCATTTTCGGGGGGCGACCTTATAACGGCAGGGCGCGACAGACCACCCTGGCGCGACGATCACGGGGGGTCGTCCTTGTGGCGCCGGAGCAGCCGCCGGAAGTTGGAGCGATCGAGCCCGGCGCGCCGCGCCGCCTCCGAGAGGTTGCCGTCGGCATCGCGGAGCAGCTCGCTCGTGTACGTCTCGTCGAACAGAGAGAGCAGCCGCCGCTTGGCCTCCGCGTACGGCATCCGGGCCAGATCGGCGAGCAGCGCGCGAACCGGGTCGGCGGGCACGACGTGCGGCGCGTGGCTCTGCGCCGCGTCGCCCCGCGGCGCCGCCGGCTCCGGCGCGTGCTCCGCGGCACGCAGCGAGCCGGACGACCTGGTGAAGGGGAGATCGGCCGCGACGATCACGTCCCTCTGCGACAGGATCATCGCGTGCTCGATGGCGTGCTCCAGCTCGCGCACGTTGCCGGGCCACTCGTACTCGCGCAGCGCGCGGACGGCGTCCGGCGCGAGCCGCCTGACCGTCCGCTGCATGCTGCGCGCGAACTTCTCCAGGTAGTGGCTGGCGAGCAGCAGCACGTCCTCGCCCCGCTCGCGCAGCGGCGGCAGCTCGATGGCGATCACGTTGAGGCGGTAGAAGAGGTCACGGCGGAACTCGCCCGCCTGGATGCGACGCGCGAGGTCGACGTTGGTGGCCGCGACGACGCGGACGTCGACCGTGCGCGTCTCGTCGGCGCCGACGCGCTTGATCTCGCCCTCCTGCAGGGCGCGCAACAGCTTCACCTGCGCGGCGAGCGGCAGATCGCCCACCTCGTCGAGCAGGATCGTCCCGCCGTCGGCGGTCTCGAACAGACCGGCGCGCGCCGTCTGCGCCCCGGTGAACGCGCCGCGCACGTGCCCGAACAGCTCCGACTCCACCAGCTCCTTGGGGATCGCCCCGCAGTTGACGGCCACGAACGCCTTCCTCGCGCGCGGGCTGTTCTGGTGGATGGCGCGTGCCACGAGTTCCTTGCCCGTGCCGCTCTCGCCCAGCACGAGCACCGTCGACGAGGTCGTCGCGACCCCCTCGATGAGGCGATAGACCTCGAGCATCTTCGGCGAATCGCCGATGAGCGCGCCGAAGCGCTCCTTGGACAGGAGGGCCTGCTCGAGCTGCCGTGCGTGGTCGGCGAGCCGCCGGTGCTCGGCCGCCTTGAGCACCGCGTGCGCCACCGCGTCGTTCGAGTGAAACGGCTTCGTGAGAAAGTGGTACGCGCCCGCCTTCATCGCCTCGACGGCGGAGTCGACGTCGGCGAAGGCCGTCATGAGGATGACCTCGATGCGCAGACCGGTCGCCTTGATGCGCGCCAGCACGTCGAGGCCGCCCAGGCCGGGCATCATCATGTCGACGAGCGCGACGTCCGGCGGCGTTCGCTGCACGTAGTCCAGCGCCTGCTGCCCGTCCTCGGCGACCGCGACGCGCATGCCGCGCGTCTCGAGCACGCGCGTCAGGCTACGGCGCAGCGCAGGCTCGTCGTCGACGACGAGCACGTGCACCGAGCCCGTGTCGGCCGTCGGCGGCGGCGGAGCGGCGCTGAGCGTGACGGGGGAGCCGGGATGGGCGCTCACGCGTGCGTGCCTACGAGCGTACGCCGCCGATGGGCACGTTGGCCATCCGAAGGATCTTGCGCGCGAGCGTCGAGTGGGCCCGCTCGCCCAGCTCCCGCAGCGGCACCACCCGCACCTCCTCGTAGTCGGGGCCGGGCAGCGCCCAGCGCCGCCGCGCGCCGAGCGGCCCGTGCGCGACGTCGACGCGCAGCCGGCGGTGCGAGAGCACGTGCACCACGTGGCCGGCGGCGCGCAGCTCGTTCGCGTCGACGCCCAGACGGGCGGCCAGCGCCGGAAGCCCGTCCTCGGCCGACGGCGGCTCCCACAGGCCGCCGAAGAGCGCGTCGCTGCGGCGTCGCGCGAGGAGCAGGGCGCGCCCGGACGACAGCACGATGGCGACGCGCTGCTGCGTCGCCGGCTGCCTCTTCTTCGCGACGCGGGGCAGCTCCGACGCGATGCCTCGGCGGTGCGCCTCGCACAGCGCCGCCACCGGGCACCCACCGCACGCCGGGTCGCGGGGGGTGCACACGGTGGCGCCGAGCTCCATCAGCGCCTGGTTCCAATCCCCCGGCTCCTGGCCGGGGGCCAGCCCCTCGACGAGCCGTTCGGCCAGGCGCCACGTTCGCGCGCTGCCGCCGGCGCTCTTCACGTCGTCGGTCACGGCGAACCAGCGCGCGAGCACCCGCGCCACGTTGCCGTCGACGAGCGCCACCCGTCGCCCGAACGCGATGCTGGCGATGGCGCCCGCCGTGTAGGCGCCCACCCCCTCGAGTGACCGCAGCGCCTCGGCCTCCGCGGGCAACCGCCCCCCGTGCTCCGCCACGACGCGCCTGGCGGCGGCGTGCATCATGCGTGCGCGCCGGTAGTACCCGAGCCCACTCCACAGCGCGAGCACCCGGCTCTCCGGGGCCTCGGCCAGGCTCTGCACGGTCGGGAGCTCGCGCACGAAGCGCTCCCAGTACGGCCGTGCGGTCTCGACGCGCGTCTGCTGCAGCATCGTCTCGCTCACCCAGATGGCGTACGGGTCGCGTGTCCTGCGCCAAGGTAGGTCACGGCGCTCGCGCGCGTACCAGGCGAGGAGCGCCGAGCGGAGCGCCATGTCCAGCGCTTCGAGCGAACGCGTCGACTCTCGACAGTCGTTGGCGGCCGGCGTTTTCGACATCTTTCTTGCGGTCGGTTGCCACCGTAGCGCTATCCTTGCTCTTTGCGCGAGCCATGCGGTCCGATCCGACCACCGTACGGCCTCCGTTCGATCCGGAGGCGTTCGCCCGCGAGAGCGAGACGAACATCCGGACGAATCTGCGCGTCCCCGACAGCTCGCCTCCCCCGGCGTCGACGCGGCCCACGGTGCCCCCACCGCCCGGCCTGCCCGTCTACACGGCGGCGGTCGGCGGAGCGGCGGTGCCGGTGCTCGGCGTCTCGCGCGACGATCTCGAGTGGTTCGATCTGTCGCCGGCCGCGCGCGACGTGCTGGGGCAAGTCAACGGCGAGGACAGCATCGAGACCATCTGCACGCGCTCGGGCTTGCGCCTGAACGACGTGGTCGACCTGCTCGAGGGTCTCGCGCGCGACGGCGTCGTCGTCTTCGTGTGAAACCTCGCCGCGAGGCGCGACCGGAAATCGAAGAGCGGCCTCACCGCGCAATGCGATAGCCGACGGTGAACGGTCCCTGATCGTTGGGCGTCGCGCCGTCGACCACGACCCAGTAGGTCCCGGGCTCGACCGACCGCTCGATGGACGTGCGATGCGAGGCATCCGCGTCCGTCTCGCACCCGAGCTCCGCGGCCGCGGTGCCACCGGACAGGTCCGCACACGACTTGCGCAGCGCGATCACCGGATCGAACGTGGACGAGTCGACGGTGACGCGCACCGTCGAGGGGCGCCGTACGACGAGCTTGAAGACGCGATCGGGGCCGCTCGCTCCCGCATCGCCCGCCGCGCACGACACGTCGAACTTGTCTCCGGCCCCGGCGGTCGTCCCCGAGAGCGGGCGGCCCTCGACGAGCATCGGGGCGGCGGCGCACGCGCCTGCCTGCGCGCCGAGATCCTGGAGGGACCAGTCGAGCGTGAAGCGCCCGAGCGCGCCGGGGGACGCGCCGTCGACGCCGACGAAGTACGTGCCGGCGGGCAGCACCTCGTCGAGCACGCGACCGCAGGCGATCTCGGACGAGCGCTCGCCGCAGTGGCGCCAGGCCATCAGCAGGTGCGGCGCTTCCTCGCCCTCGAGCGTCGCGACGAGGCGCGAGCGCTTGGCGACGTCCAGCCGGTAGACGACATCGGCCGCACCGGCCCCGCCGCAGCTCCCCGCGACGTCGTCGCGCGCGGCGAACGTATCCCCCGAGACGCTCGCGGCGGCCCCGGCGAGCGGGGTGGCATCCCCGCAGCCGTCACCGTCCGCTCCCGTGCCGTCGGGCGGCGCCACGTCGAGATCCAGCGTGTACGGCCCGCCCGCGTCGCGGTCGCGCGCGTCCGCGAAGGCCGCGTAGCTGCCGGCCTCGAGCACGCCGGTGATCGTCGCATCGCCGTTCGCCGCGCCCGACTCGCTGCAGGCGACCTCGCTCTCCTCGTGGACGCAGGCGCGGCGCAGGTGCACGACCGGGGAGACGGCGTCGGAGTGCTCGAGCAGCCGCACCCGCGATCGCGACGTCAGATCGAACCGCCACGCCGCGTCGGCCCCCTCCGCGCCGCCGCCGCAGCTCGCGTGCGCATCGTCGACGCCCCCCTCGGTCGTTCCCGAGGCCGGCGCGCCGACGGCGAGGCGCGGCGCACGACGGCACGCGTCGTCCAGCGAGACCACGTCCTCGAGGGTCACGGTCATCTTGAAGGCGCCCGCCTCCTGGTTGTAGCCGTCGACGAACACGTAGTACTTGCCCGGCTCGAGCACGTGCTCGATGTGGGACTTGTCGCGGCCGCCGCCGGGAGCGTCGTCGTTGCAGTCGACCTCGGCGCTGTCATCGGTACACACGTCCTTGCGCAGGTACAGGACCGAGTCGAAGCGCGCGTCGACGTCGATGGTGACCCGCTCGCGCTGCGGGACGTCGAGCTCGTAGACCATCTCGCGCGCGTCGCTCCGCTCGCAGGAGCCGCTGTTCGATTGCTCGCCGTGCACCGTCGAGCCCTCGACGGTGCCGGCCGTGAGGGGGATGGGCGAGTCGCACGTGCCGATCGCCTGCTGCTGGACCGGGAGCGCGGCGGCCTTGGGCGCCGCGCCTCCGCCGACGCCGCCCTCCCAGGTCGCCGCCACCCACGAGCCGGCCCCGGACGCCGCCTTGACGACGAGCTCGTAGGTGTCCGCCGTGTCGAGGCACGCGTGCAGCACGGCCTGCGGCTCGCTCGTCGTGTCGTGCGCCAGCGACTTGCCCTTCGCGTCGAGCAGCGCCGCGTCGACGTCGCGCACCCCCTCGCCTCCGACGGCGACGATCGTCGTGCAGCCGGCCGGCAACTCGAGCGGCACGCGCACCTCGTGCCCCTGGGCGAGCACCCCCTCGTGGATCGGACCGATCTGGGCGAGCCCCATGGCCGCCAGCGCGTTGTGCATGGCCACGAAGCGCGGCTCGAGCGCGCCGCTGCCGCCGCGCGTCGAGGCGCACGCGACGACGAGCGTGAGACCGGCACACCCCACGAGGCGCGAACGAAGGCGGGCGCGCGACATCGGGGGCTAGCGGTAGGGGTTGCGCGAGATGTCGTCGGGAACCGGGGCGCTCGTCGGCGTCGGCGCGGGCGGAGGCGGTGAAGCGGTCGTGGCGGTCTCCTTCGGCGGCGCGGGGTGGGGCGATCCCCGCCCTCGGACCCTCGAAGGGTAGCGCACGGCGGGCGCCGGCGACGAGGCGTCGGCGCGCGCGGTCGTGGCGGAGGACGCGGCCGACGCGGGCGCGGGCGCGGGCGCGGACGCCGGCGCGGACACCGGCACCGCCGCCGCCGCGGACGCTGCCGCCGCCATCGCCCGGCTTGCGGTCGTGATCGTCGTCAACGGCCCCGCGTACCTCATCCACCCCACCGCGCCGGCCACGGCGACGCCGGCGGCCAGCGCCCACGGCCAGATGCGCGCCCGGCGCCGCGGCGGCGCGGACGCGAGCGTCGTCGCCCTGGGCGCCGGCGTCGCCTCCGCGGGCGGCGTCGCCTCGGCCGGTGGCGTCGAGATCACCGCCGCCGCATCGCTCCTGGCGCTGGTGGGCGTCCGTTCGGCGACCCCCTTGCCCTCCACGCGCGTCACCGACGTCGGCTCCGGGCGCGCCGGCGGCGGCTCGATCCCGTGCTTGCTCGGCTCGCTGCGCGCCAGCCACGCGCGCACCGCGTCGCGCTGCTGGCTGATCTCGGTGCCGAGCACCGCGTCCAGGTGCGCCGCCACGTCCTTGTGCGTACCGAGCGCGCCGACCACGCGCGAGGCCCGCTCGAGCGCGTCCGCAAACTCCGCCGCGGTCGCGTAGCGCCTGGCGCGATCGCGCTCGAGCGCCTTGGCCACGACCGCCTCGAGCGCCGCCGGGATCGTCGGGGCCATGCTGCGCACCGGCGGCACCGGGTCGTTCAGTACCTTGTTGAGCGTGTCGGCCTCGCCGTCGCCCTTGAACAGGCGCCGGCACGTCAGTACCTCCCAGAGCACGATCCCGGCCGCGAAGAGGTCGGCGCGCCTGTCGACGTCCTTGGCCCCGCGCGCCTGCTCGGGCGACATGTACGCGAGCTTGCCCTTGAGCTGTCCGGTGCGGGTCGTCGACAGCTTGCTCGTCGCGCGCGCCACGCCGAAGTCGCTCAGGCGCGCGCTGCCGTCGACGCCGACCAGGACGTTCTGCGGCGACACGTCGCGGTGCACGATGCCGAGCGGCTGGCCGTCGTCGTCCTTGAGCTCGTGCGCGGCGTCGAGCCCCGCCAGCATGTCGATGATGACGCGCAGGCCCACGCGGATGGGCAGCCGCACGTTCGTCTGCGCCGAGCGCGCGAGCAGGCGCCCGAGCGTGTCGCCCTCGACGTACTCCATGACGATGTAGTAGCCGCGCTCGCTCGTGCCGATTTCGAGGATGGGCACGACGTTCGGGTGGTGCAGCCGCGCCGCCAGCCGCGCCTCCTCTAGGAACATCTCGATGAACTCCGGCTCGCGCGCGAGGTGCGGGTGCAGCCGCTTGATGGCCACGAAGCGCTGGAATCCGCCGACACCCGAGAGGCGCGCGAGGTACACGGTGGCCATGCCGCCGGTCGCCAGCTCGGCGACGAGCTCGAAGCGGTCGAGCCTTTTGGACTCGCCCTCGACGGCGACCAGCTTGCTCAGGGGCCTCCCTCCGGCGCGCGGGTCATGGCTCCATTATGACACCCCGGCGCCTCAAAACGCGCCTTGCACGCCGGCCTGCCCCCAGCCCAGGAGGGGCTGCACGCTCATCCCCTTGGTAGCCGTCGCGTCCGCGTGCGACCACCGCGTGAAGAAGACGCCGATGACGGCGGTGACGAGCGCGACGCCGCCCGTCGCGGCGAGCAGGATGTTCGTGCGCCGCTGAGAGTCGAGCCCCTGCTGGTATTGCGGGCAGCTGGTCCCCTGCCCGACGCACGCCGTGCGCACGTTGTCCGTCCCAGGGTTGTGCAGCGTGTCGATGGCCGACCAGGTGGTCACACCCGCGCCAGCCACGGTCAGACCCAGGCCGACCAAGAACACCGCCGGACCGAACGGTTGGTGCGACGACGGCTCCTCGCGCTGCGGCGCGGTGACGGGGACCGGCGAGGGCGCGAGGGTCGCCGCGGCGACCGGCGGGGGCGGCGGCGCAGGCGCGGGGGCCGCCGGAGGCTCGAGCGTCAGGGTCTGGCTACCCCCCGCCCGCGCGTCGATGGCCACGCGCCTGGTCCGGTCCTCGGACCAGCCGACGAGCAGCTCGTGCTTGCCGGGGTCGACGAAGAAGCGGAAGTCCCTGACCTTCTCGGCGGCGACGACCCTCTCGTCGACCGCGACGTTGCACTCGAGCGGCGAGGTGATGTGCACCTCGAACACGTGGGGCCTCGCCTCGGCGACGACCTCGCCGGCGAGCTTGCGCAGCGCGGCGTCGTCGGGGTACTTGCGCTGGCCGATCGCGGCCAGCGTCGCGGCCCGCGCGAGCTCCCCGGCGGCGCGGCGCGCGCGCACGGCGCTGCGAAGCTCGGCGGGGTTGGGGGCGGCGAAGAAGGCGTTCTCGAAGTGCGCCGCCGCGTCGTCGTACTGCCTGGCCACGTACGCGCGGTAGCCGAGATCGTGCTCGTGCGCGGCGAACTGGATCTGCTCGGGCCCCGGCGACGCGTCGCCGGCCGCCGCGGGCGCGGGGACGGACCCGAGCGCGAAAGCCGCGAGCGCGAGCACCGCCGGCAGCGTGAGGCGCATGCCGAGAAGCGTGCAGGGAGCGCGCCCCACCGTCAACTTCCACGGTCTTGGTCGCCGCCGCCGCCGCGGGATACACTGCCGCGCGTGGGCACAGGCCGAACCACGGCGCTCGGGTGGAGGCGTGCCGCCCCGGTCCTCGGCGCGCTCGGAGCGAGCCTCGGGATCCTGGGCGTCGCGACCTGGTACGGGTGCGCCATCTACGGGCCGTCGCTCCTGCTGCCCGCGGCCGGCGACGACGGCGGCGGCGACGCCGAGCCGGCCGAGGCCGGCGACGCCGGAGACGGCGAGGCCGCGAGCCCCTGCCCCGAGGTGTTCCCGCCTTCGCCGCCCGCCGCCGACGACCCGTCGGGCTCGAGCGACCAGACGTTCGTCGCCGCGCTGCACACGCTCGATCTGGGCATCCGCACGGACGGTGGCGCCCCCCCTCTCTACGGCTACGACCTCGACCACGTCTTCACGTGCTGCATGGGCGCCCCCGAGTCGTGCAAGCCGCCGGTGACCGGCAGCCAGCATTGCGACGAGGACGGAGGGCGCGACAACTCCGGCGGGCAGCTCATCGGCGATTTCGCGCTGCTCGATCCGGCGCAGTTCAACTCGACCACGATCAGCCAGCGGCTCGAGACGGGCGCCTACTCGCTGCTGCTCCAGGTGCTGCATTACGACGGGAAGCCGAACGACACGCAGGTGACCGCCGCGCTCTACGCCTCCGAGGGCATCGAGGCGCAGGGCGATGCGGCGCCGCCCATGGCCAAGTGGGACGGCACCGACGTGTGGGCGGTCGACGACCTGTTCGTGCTGAACGGGCCGGACGCCTCGCCCGTTCTCCCGAACCACTTCGACGCGCACGCCTACGTCACGAACGGGGTGCTCGTGATGCACGTCAACTTCCCCATCTCGCTCGGCACCACGAGCACGGGGGTCGTCACGCTCGATCTGACCGGCGGCGTGCTCACCGGGCGCGTCGTGCCCGTGGGCGATGGGACCTACCGCGTGGAAGGCGGCCAGGTCGCGGGGCGCTGGGCGGCGTCCAGCGTGCTCGGCGCCCTCGACTCGCTCACCTTCGGCGGGCAGCCCGTCTGCCGCGGGACGCAGACGTACGCGAGCGTGAAGCAGCAGATCTGCGCCGCCGCCGACATCACGGCCGACCCCGGCTCGGACAACCGGGGCGCGCCGTGCGACGCGCTGTCGATCGGCTTCGGCTTCACCGCCGACCCGGCGCTCATGGGCGACGTGGTCAGCCAGCCGGCGCGGACCTCGCCGTGCGGCGACGGCGGGCCCGAGCCGCCCGACGACTGCACGATGCCCTGATCGGCCGCTGCCGGCCCGGCGACGCCGGCGGCACTCAGGCCATCTCGAGAAAGAGCCGGTCGGGGTGCTCGAGGTAGCCGATGATGTCGTAGGCGAACGCCGCACCGACGTGGCCGTCGACGATGCGGTGGTCGAACGAGAGCGACAGCAGCATCACCTCGCCGATCGCGATCTGGCCGTCCTTGACGACCGGCTTCTGCTTCATCTGGTGCACGCCCAGGATGGCCACCTCGGGGAAGTTGATGATGGGCGTGGCGAACAGACCGCCCTGCGCCCCGAGCGACGTGATGGTGAAGGTGGAGCCCTGCAGGTCTTCGAGCTTCGCCTTGCCGGCGCGCGCGTCGCTGGCCAGGCGGTCGATGTCGCGCGCGATCTCGAGGATGCTCTTGCGGTCGGCGTCCTTGACGACCGGCACGATGAGCCCCCCCTCGGTCGCGGTGGCGATGCCGATGTGGAAGTACTTGCGGTAGACGAGCTCGTTGGTCGACTCGTCGAGCGCCGTGTTGAGGATCGGGTGCTTCTTGAGAGCCGCGACGACCGCCTTGACGATGAAGGGCAGGAAGCTGAGCTTGACGCCCTGCGCCTCGGCGGCCGCCTTGAGGCGCGCGCGCAGCGCCTTGAGCTCGGTCACGTCGCACTCCTCGACGAACGTGAAGTGCGCGGCCGTGTTCTTCGACTGCTGCATCTTCTGCGCGATCTTGCGGCGCAGACCCGCGAACGGAACGCGCTCCTCGACCGGGCCGGGGGCGATGTGGACCGGGGCGATATGGATGGGCGCGTGCGCGGGGGCGGGCGCGGGCGCATGCGCGGGCGCGGTCCCCGGCGCCGCGGCGGGCGGGTGCACGAAGCCCTCCACGTCCTTCCTCGTCACCCGACCCTGCGGGCCGCTGGGCGGGACGCGGCGAAGGTCGATGCTCATGTCGCGTGCCAGCTTGCGCGTGGCCGGCGTCGCGAGCGGCTTCTCGTTGAAGTAGCCCTGCACGGCGCCCGACGCCGCGGCGCCGCCGCCCGACACGGCCGGCGCGGGGCGCGCTGCGCCGCCCAGCCCGGGCAGCGACTCCTTGATGTCGCCGACCGCGGTGGCGGCGGGACCGTCGTCGCTCGAGGCGTGGCCGTTGTGCCCGTTGGTCGCGTGCACCGCGGACGGCGCCCCGCCGTCGAGCTCGAAGACGACCATGACCGAGTGCACCTTGACGATCTCGCCCGGCTTGCCGCGCGTCTCGACCACGGTGCCGCCCTTGGGCGCGGTGATGGTCACCGTCGCCTTGTCGGTCATCACCTCGACCATCGGCTGGTCTTCTTTGACCACCTCGCCCGGCTTGATCAGCCAGCTGACGATCTCGCCCTCGGTGACCCCCTCGCCGATGTCCGGAAGCTTGAATTCCCAACGCGCCATGGGTCTCGCTCTCTCTCCTCGCCGTTCAATACCGCGCCGTCTCGACGATCGCCGGCAGGATGCGGTGTGCCAGCGGCAGGTAGTCCATCTCGAGCGTGTACGGAAAGGGGGTGTCCCAGCCGCACACGCGCGCCGGCGGTGCCTCGAGGTGCAGGAACGCCTTCTCGTTGACGAGCGCCACGAGCTCCGCCCCGAAGCCGCACGTCTTGGGCGCCTCGTGCACGACGACCACGCGCCCCGTCTTCTTCACGCTGGCGACGATCGCGTCGACGTCTACCGGCCAGAGCGTGCGAAGGTCGACGATCTCGCAGTCGATCCCCTGCTTCTTCGCCTCGTCGGCGGCGGCGACGGCCTCGTAGAGCATCGCGCCCCAGGCGAGCAGCGTCACGTCCTTGCCCTCGCGCACGACGGCGGCCTTGCCGAGCGGCACCGTGTAGTCGCCCTCGGGCACCTCGCCCTTGGCGGCGCGGTAGATGCGCTTGGGCTCGAAGAAGAGGACCGGATCGGGATCGCGGATCGAGGCGAGGAGGAGGCCCTTGGCGTCGTGCGGGTTGCTCGGGCAGACGACCTTGAGGCCCGCCACGTGGATGAACAGCGACTCGGGCGACTGCGAGTGGTAGAGGCCCCCGCGAATGCCGCCGCCCACGGGCGTGCGCACGACCATCTTGGCCGGGTACTCGCCGCCCGAGCGCCAGCGCAGCTTCGCCAGCTCGCTGACGATCTGGTCGTAGGCCGGATAGATGAAGTCCGCGAACTGGATCTCGGGCACGGGCAGCAGGCCGAAGAGCGCCATGCCAATGGCCGTGCCGATGATGCCCCCCTCGGACAGCGGCGTGTCGACGACGCGGTCGTCGCCGAACTCGTCCCAGAGGCCCTGCGTCACGCGGAAGACGCCCCCCACCTTGCCGACGTCCTCGCCGAGGACGACGACGCGGTCGTCGCGCCGCATCTCCTGGCGGAGCCCGTCGTTGATGGCCTGCACCATGTTCATCTGCGTCATCGCGCGCTCACCCTGTATCCCGCTGGTCCCTCTGCTCGCGCAGGTACGCCGGAAGCTCGGCGTAGACGTCGTCGAAGAGGCTCTCGCGCGCCGGCGGCTTGCCCGCCTGCGCCTCGCCGACGGCGCGCTCGACGTCGGCGCGCACCTCGCCGAGGAGCTGCTGCTCGCGGTCGGCGCCCCAGAGGCCGCGCGACTCGAGCTGCGCGCGCATGCGCGCCACGGGGTCGACACGGTCGATGCCGGCGATGACCGCCTCGACGAGCGTGCCCCCCTGCCCTGCCGCCGCGCGCGCGCGCGCTTCGCGCACCGCCGACAGGACGGCCACGACGTCGCCGCCGTCGACGCGCACGCCCCGCAAGCCGTACGCCACCGCCTTGACGGCGAAGCCGTCGCTGGCGGTCTGCCGCGACGCCGGCGTGCTCGTCGCCCAGCCGTTGTTGCGGCACAGGGCCACGACGGGCGCGCGGCTCACCCCGGCGAAGTTCAGGCCCGTGTGGAAGTCGCCGCTGCTCGTCGCCCCCTCGCCGAAGAACACGAGCGCCGCCACGTCGACCTTGCGCACGCGCGCCGCCCACGCCACGCCCACCGCGTGCGGGATGTGCGTGCCCGACAGCGGGCTGACGCTCGCCACGCGCGCCGCCTTCCAGAACGGCGGATCCGGCGCGTTGCGCCCCTGGCCGGCGTCGCGCGCCGTGCCGAACACGTGGTGCGCGTAGGCCGCCAGCGGCATGCCTCGCCAGAGCGCCGCCGCGAACTCGCGCGAGCTGGGGAACACCCAGTCCTCGTCGTGCATCGCCGCCACGGCGCCGACGACGGTCGCCTCCTCGCCGACGGCGCTCGCGTGCTGGGTGATCGCCCCCTCGCGCTGCAGCGCCACCAGGCGCTCGTCGAGCGCGCGCGCCAGCACCATCTGCTCGTAGAGGGCCACGGCGAGCTCGTCGGAGAGCGCGAGCGCGGGCGCGTCGGACGGCGGCGTGGCGAGCGGTTGCATCGGCGGCGCGGAGCCTACCCGAAAGCGCGCGCCCCCGCGACGCCGCGTGAGCGCCAAACGCCCCCCGATGGGGCGGGACCCCATCGGACAAACGTGGGCAAGTCCGCATCGGACAAAGCCGGGGCTGACGCGCCGCGACGTACGACCTGAGGGTATTGAAGACTCGGCGCACGTTTCGCGGTAGTATTTTGGCCAATGGCGCGGCGCGCGTTCGTACCGCCCCCCACTCTCGCGCCCGATTCGACGCCGCGCGGAGGCGGGATGCCTCCGCCCTCGCGCTCGTCGCTCGGCCTTCGTCAAAGCGTGCCGCCGCCCCCGTCGGTGCCGCCGCCGCGCGCGTCCGTCCCGCCGCCGTCGCGCGCCTCGGTGCCGCCGCCTCCCGGCTCCGGGCCGCTGCCCGACGCGCGCCGCTCGGTACCGCCGACGTCGCTTCCGGGTGCCGACGGCGTGTCGATGGCCTCGTGCGCGCAGCTGCTCGATCGCCTGGCGGCGGCCGACGAGGCGCCGTTCATCGCGGCGTGGATCGAGAGCGTGCTCTCGGGCCGCACACGCACAGACCCGTCTCTGGCCGTGCGGCTGCTGCGCGCCTACCGCGAGACGGGGCGCATCGACCGCGCGCGCGACCTCGCCGCCTCGCTCCCGAGCTCGCCCGGCTCCTGGAACCCGCTCGACGCCGCGCGCCTAGCCATCGAGCGCGCCATCCTGGCGACGATCGACGGGCGCGGCGACCACGCCGAGGCGGAGCTGCGCCTGGCGGGCCGCGCCCTTGGCGCCGCGCCCAAGGGGAGCGGGCTGCGCGAGCAGCTCGACATGCACCTGACGCAGGCCCAGCTCGAGCTGAAGCTCAATCGCGTCGCCAACGCGTCGAACGCGCTGCGGCTCGCCGAGCACGTGGCCGAGCGGCTGGAGGACGGAGCCTGGCGCGCGCCGGTGGCGATGACGCTCGGCCACCTGTCGATGCGCCTGGCCGACCCGCGCACCGCCGCCAAGCACTATGCGACCGCGCTCGCCCGCTCGCCGGCGCGCGGGACGGCGGCGATGAGCGCCCACGGCAACCTCGCCATCGCGCTCGGGAGCATCGGCCGCTTCGACGAGGGGCGCTTCCACGCCACGAACGCCATCGGCATCGCGCGCGAGCTGGCGGCCGGCTGGCGGCACGCCGACGCGCACGACGTCCTGGCGATCGTCGAGATCGCCGCCGACCGGCCGCTCGCGGCCCTGCACGCCATCGACGAGGCGCTCGTCGTGCTCGGCGAGATCGATCACCCGATGCTGCGCTACCAGCTCGCCGAGCATCGGACCTGGGCGCTGGCGATGCTCGGACGCGCGCAGGCCGCGCGTCAGTGGCTGGCCAAGGCCGAGAAGCTGCGGGCGGACCTGGCCGTCGTCGACGCGATCGACGAGCAGGACCTCGTCGGGACGCGCGCGCGCACTCTCGAGGCGTGCGGCCACCTGCGCGAGGCGCTCGAGCACGCGTCGGCGCACGCGGAGAAGCTGCCCGAAGCGTTCGTCACCGGTTCGCTCAACCTCGTGGTCGGGCGGTGCGCGCTGGCGATGGACGACGAGGGGACGGCGCGGTCGGCGGTCGAGCGCGCGGCGCTGTCGGGCGAGCGGCACGGCTGGGTGTTCCCGGACCGGCAGCCGTCGCTGGCGCTGTGGCAGCTGGCGCTCAGGAGCGGCGACAGCCGCGTCGTGCGCTACGCGGAGCGGATGATCGCGCTGGTCGGCGCGGCGACCGCCGGCGCGGGGGCCATCGCGCCGCCGCCGCCGTCGGTGCGCCAGTCGGCCGCGCGCATCAGCATCCCGCCGTCGTCGGAGGATCTCGACGCCGTCATCTCCGAGCCGCCCGAGGGCGAGACGCTCATCTACGTGACGACGCCGCAGGGCGTGACGCGCGTGCCGCTCGGCGACATGACGCGCGCGACCGAGGGGGCGACGCTTGTGGTCGACACGCTGGCGCACCACCTTCGCGTGCACGACCGCGAGGTGTCGCTCGAGCGGCGGCGGGCGCTCGAGCCGCTGGTCGTGCAGCTGCTGCGGCGCGCGAAGGAGGGGCTGAGCGCCGACGAGATCCTGCGCGCGGCAGGCGGACCGGGCCCCGAGAGCGCGGATGCCGAGCACCGCGTCCGCGTGCTCATCTCGCGCGTGAGGGACTTGCTCGGAGACCCGGCGGCCATCGAGCGCGTCCGCGACGCGGGCGAGTATGGAAAGACGCGCTACCGGCTGGCGGCGAACGTGCGCTTCGCACTGGTGGAGCCGCTCTTCAGCTCGAACGGCGTGCAGTAGGCACGCGGGCGCGGGCGCGGGCGCGGGCGCGTCGGGGTGAGGCCTACGTCGAAGAGAGAAACGCCGCCACGTCGTCCAGCGAAACGCCTGCTGCCGCGAGGCGGGGGATGACGACCTTCAACGTCCGCCGCAGCGACGATGCCTGGAAGTCCAGCTCGTCGGCGGCGGCGCGATTCTGAATGCCTGGACGAGCGGCATCACGACCTGCGCCGGTGCGTCCGCCAGCCGCGCGACCGTCAGGACGCGCTGCTCGTGCGTCGGCTCCCTGCGCCCCTGCTCCCAGGCCGCAATCCTCTTCTCGCGCGACGAGAACGCGCTTCGCCAGCTCGGATTGCTTCAGACCAAAGCGCTCTCCGCACGTGGCGGACGGCTTGCGGTGTCGACATCCGGGGCTCCGTCATCGGCGTCTCGTGATGCGGTGTGACGTACGCGTCACTCCGCTTCGATCATAGGCGATACGGAGTGACGTGCACGTCACAACCATGACGTGCCAGTCACAGAATACGACGCGCGAGTCACTCCGCATCTCCAGGTATCGAAGAAGCCTCGGTACGAGGCGATGCAGCATCGGCAAGCGCCGATGCAGTGTGACGTCGACGTCACACCGGCCCTACTTGGCGAACGCCTTGCGCGCGCTCGGCTCCTGCACCTTGCGCTTCGCGGCGCACAGCTGCACGGTCTCGAGCGTCGATGCGAGCACGCGCGGGCCGCCGTCCAGCTCGCGCGCCTTCGGGCCGAAGAACGCCTCGACCTCCTTCGCCTTGGCGTCGTCGCAGAAGACGCCGCCCAGCGAGATGAGCGCCGCGGCGCGCCGGTGCAGCGAGACGCGCGGCACGATGGCATCGTAGTGCTCGCGCAGCCAGCTCCACGCCGCGTCGCGCGTCTCGGGCCGCCGCAGCTGCACGCGCAGCGCCGTCAGCACCTCGGTGCCGCGCAGAGAAGGGTCGAGCGTCATCTCGCGCGCAGCCGCCGCGAGCGTAGGGTCCCTGGCGACGCTCATCGCGTAGAGCAGCCGGCCGCGCGCCGTCTCGTCGACGGACGCCGCGAACAGCGCCTTCATCGCGTCCCACGTCGCACGATCGGCCTCCTCGCCCACCACCGCGAGCGCGATTCCGGCGAGGTTCGGGTCGACCGCCTCGGGGTGGACGGCGCCGCCCCTGATGTATGCCAGGCCGCGCCTCTTCGCCTCGGCACGCACGCCCGGGTCGCGCGCGTCGAGCGCGAGGAAGTCGACCACGGCGGTACGCAGCGTTCGCGTCTCGTCGTCCTCCCCCTTGCGCGCGCTCCAGCCGAGGCGGGCCCCGACGGGCGCGTACAGCCGGCGCGCCGCGCGCTCGACGTTCGGGCGCAGCGGATCGCCGTACAGCCAGTCGCGCGCCTGCTCGTAGTAGCCCATCGGCTCGTCGGCCACGGCGGGATCGGCCTCCTTCGCGAGCGGCGCCGACGCGTCGAGCGCGTCGGCGAAGCTCGTCGCCCCGCGGGCGTACGCCGCGCGCAGACTCGAGGCGTAAGCGATCTTCTCGCGGGTCGAGAGCGCGGGAAGACCGCGGCGGCGCAGCGCGGTGAGATCCGCCGGCGCGAGCGCGAAGCGGTAGTAACCGGCGGCATCGGCGTTCGGGAAGATCCAACCCGGGCAGCGCGCGGCTGCGGCCGCGCCCGCGCGCGCCTTCGCCTTCTCGTCCGCACCCGCGCCCTCGAGCACCATCGTCTGCTCGGCCTGCACGAGCAGCGTGCACTGCTGCCCCCTGCCCTCCGCGCGCACGCACACCGGGACCTGCCACGTCTCGTGCGCGTCGCCGGTCGACCCGAGCGGCAGGTAGCGCGACTGCGCCAGGTGCACCTGCTCCTTGCCCCCCTCGCATGACGTCCGGACCTCCACGAGCGGCACCCCCACCTGGTCGAGGAACGTGTGGAACGCCGTCTTCACGTCCTTGCCCGTCGCCTCGTTCTCGGCGTCGAGGAAGTCGTCGGCCGTCGCGTTGCCGAAGCGGTGCTTCTCGAGGTACGCGTGCAGCCCCTTCTGCCACGCGTCCGCACCGGCCCAGCGCTCGAACATCGCGAGCACCGCGCCGCCCTTCTGGTAGGTGATGGCGTCGAACGCGTTCTCGATGTCGTCGGCGGACGCGATCGGCTGCCGGATCTCGCGCGCGCTCACCAGCCCGTCCACGGTCATCGCGTACTCGGCCCCGCGCAGCGCGCCCACGTCGGCGTGCAGCTTCGGGTCCCACGCGTCGGCGATCTTGGGGGCGAGCCACGTGGCGAACGCCTCGTTGAGCCACGTGTCGTCCCACCACTGCATCGTCACCAGGTCGCCCGTCCACTGGTGCGCGAGCTCGTGCGCCATCACGCCCGCGTACCTGCGCCGCTGGCTGACCGACGCCGTCGCCTCGTCCATCAAGAGCAGCGGCTCGCCGAAGGTGATCGCGCCGGCGTTCTCCATCGCGCCGCCCTTGCCCGGCACCGCGATGATGTCGAGCTTGTCCCACGGGTACGCGATCCCGGTGTACTTCTCGAGCTCGGCGACGAGCTCGCCCGTGTGCGCGAGCGCGTACGCGATCTCCTTGCCGCGCCCCTGCGCCGTCATGCCCCGCAGCGGCAGCGGACGGCTCCGCACCGCGTTCGGCGGCACGTCGGGCGCGGCCACGACGTCGAGCGGCCCGACGGCGAACGCCACGAGGTAGCTCGGCAGCGGCGCGGTCGGCGCGAAGGCGACGCGCACCGAGCCGCCCTCGGGCGTGCGCGACACCTCGGGCGTGTTGGCCACCGCCTGGGCGCCGGCCGGCACGACGAGCGTCGTCGTGAAGGGGATCTTGAAGGCGGGCTCGTCGAAGCACGGGAAGGCGTCGCGCGCGGCGATGGCCTCGAACTGCGTGAACGCGTAGCGCCGGCCCGACTCCCCGGCGACGTAGAGGCCCTCCTGGCCATGGAGGAACGCGGCGTCGAAGTCGACATGCACGCGCGCCTTGCCGGCCGGCACCGCGCTCGCGAGCGTCAGCGACGCGACGCCGCTCTCGTGGCGCTGCTGCCAGGTCGCCGCAACGGGCGCCTGCCCCGCCGGCTGCACGTAGGCGCGCGAGATCTGCAGATCCTTGCCGTGCAGCCAGAGGAGCGCCCGCGGCCGGTCGAGCACGACGTCGATGTCGACCGCGCCCGAGAAGCGGGCCTGGTCGGGGTCGACGTGCAGCTCGATCGCCTCGGCCACGGGCCGCACGTCGCGCGGCAGGCGGAGGGTGGGAACGGGCTCGTCGAGGCCGGCGGCGGGCGCGGGCGCGGGCGCAGGCGCAAGCCTGGTCGCAGGCGCTGCCGGCGGCGCGGCGCCGCAAGCGGCCAGGAGCGGAAGCGTGAGCGTCAGGACGAGAGCGCGCGTTTGCACGCCGCGCACCTTACTCTCGACTGCGCCCCGCTCCCACCGCCGCGAGGGCGAGCAGCGCGATGACCGCGCCGCCGAGGACCCACCGCGTCGAGAAGGTCACGTCCGCGGCCGGGTCGCGCCCGGTCAGGACGGGGATGCCCTCGACGGCGCCGAAGGCGAGCTGGGCGAGCACCGGCGCGACGACGGTGCCGGTGCGCTCGCGCAGCCACGCGAAGGCGACGCCCAGCACGAAGGCCGTCGGCATCTGTTGCCAGTCGAGGTACGAGCAGGCGTAGAAGACGGCCGTCGCCAGCAGCGCGACGCGCGCGCTGGTCGACGCGGCGAGCTGCCCGTAGGCGATGCCGCGGAAGAACAGCTCGCGCGCGAGCGGGATGACGACGAGCGCCGCGACGACGAGCGCCAGGTGCGACGACGACGTCACCACCTTCTGCATGTTGTCGACCGCCTCGGCGTCGTCGATCGGCCAGCGCCGCAGGATGAGGTCGTCCGCCATCGACAGCAGCGGGAAGAGCCCCGCCCCCGCCGCCACCGACAGCAGGACGTGCAGCGGCGCGATCGGCCGGATCCCGAGCGTCGCGCGCAGCGACGCCTCGCGCGCGTGCACACGCACCATGGCGAAGACGACGAGCGACGTCGCGAGCACCTGGCACGCGGCCAGGTTGACGATGTCGGTCTGCGCGCCCGGCCGCGCCGCCTCGGTCACGGCGATCGCGACCTGAAGGAGCATCGTCAGCGCGATGGTCCAGAGCGCCGCCCCGAGGGGGGTCAGCGGCCGGTCGGGCCTGTCGGCCCCGCCATCCTGCGGTCGCGTCGGTTCGGCCACGGGGCGCACTGTAGCGTCAAGTCGGCGGCTGCGGCACGCCCGGGCGCGCTCGGGGCGGAGCGCGTGCGGTAGCATCGGCCGCTTCATGCGCGCGCTCGCCATGCTCCGCCGACGGCACCTGGCGGTCCTGTGGGTCGGGCTCTGCCTGTCGTGCGTGGGCGACTACTTCTACTTCGTCGCCATCATGTGGACCGCGGCCAAGCTCGCCGGCAGCGCCGCGGGGCTGGTGGCGGCGTGCCAGTCGGGCGCCGCGCTCGCGGTCGCGCCGCTGGCCGGGCTGCTGGTCGACCGGCTCGACCGGCGGCGGGCGATGATGACGGCCGACCTCGCGCGCGCCATGGTCGTCTTTGCGCTCGCGCTGGTCGCGGCGCACGGGGAGGTGGGGCTCGCTTCGCTCGTGCTCGTCGCGCTGGCGCTCGGCTCGTTCGACGCGGTCTTCACGCCGGCCCTGCTGGCGAGCGTTCCGGCGCTGGTCGACGGCCCCGAGGAGCTGCAGGCGACCAACGGCCTGGTCGACGCGACGCGCCGCATCGCGCGCGCGGTGGGCCCGAGCCTGGCGGGCCTGGTCGCCGCGGTCGTGCCGCTCGCGCACTTCTTCACCATCGACGCGCTGAGCTTCTGTGCGTCGGCGCTCGCCGTCTTCACGATCGGAGCGCGGTTCGCCTGGCGGGCGGAGGAGCCGCCGTCGGTGACCGGCGGCGCGTCGGCGCTGCGCGGCCTCGAGGAGGCGCTGCGCGGCGTGCGCGAGAACGCGCCGGTCACCTGGGGCCTGGCCGCGCTCTTTCTCACCAACCTCGCCTGGTGTGCGGGCTTCCAGGTCGGCGGCGTGCTCCTCGCCTCGCGCGTCCTCGGCAGCGGCATCGGGGGCTACGGGTTGCTCGTGGGCGCGTACGGGGTCGGCAACGTGGCCGGCAACCTCGTGGTCGGCAGCACCTTCGTCGAGCGGCGCGTGACCATGGTCTTCGCGGCCAAGATCGTGCTCGGCGCCGGCTTCGTCGTCATGGCGCTCGCGCCATCGCTGCCGCTCGCGATGGCCGGGGCGGCGCTCGCCGCGATCGGCGGGCCGATGGGCGAGCTGCCGCTGGTGTCGCTGCTTCAGACCGAGTTCGTGGCGCGCCAGCGCGGGCGCGTCTTCTCGCTGTACCTGATGGTCCAGAACGCGGGCGTGGCGCTCGGATTGACGCTCGCGGCGCCGCTTCTGGCCGTCGTCCCGGTGCGGCAGGGCATCGCCGGCTGCGCCCTGGCGCTCGTCGCCGTCGGCCTCGCGGGAATCGCCCGCTTCGGGTGGAAGCGATGAGCGAGATCCTCTCGTGAATCGACCCGCAGCGAGCGTCAGCGCAGGTGGGCCGGCACCCCGCGCTTCACCACCGTGTCGCGCGCCTGCTTGGCGTCGCTCGTCGGGTAGTCGATCGTGAAGTGCAGCCCCCGGCTCTCGCGCCGGCTGGCCGCGCACTCGACGATGAGCTGGGCGACGGTGGCGATGTTGCGAAGCTCGAGCAGATCGCGCGTGACGAAGTACTTCCAGTAGTACTCGGCGATCTCCTCCTGCAAGAGAGCGATTCGCCGCGCCGCGCGCCGCAGGCGCGAGTTGGACCGGACGATGCCGACGTAGTTCCACATCAGACGCCGAAGCTCGTCCCAGTTCTGCGTGATGACGACCGCCTCCTCGCTCGGCGTCGCCGCGCCCGTCTCCCACTCGGGGACCTCGGGCCACGGCTTGCTGCGGTCGATCTGCTCGAGCGCCTGCGCCGCGCGGTGCGCGAAGACGAGCCCCTCGAGCAGCGAGTTGGACGCCAGGCGATTGGCGCCGTGCAGCCCGGTGCACGCGCACTCGCCGATGGCCCAGAGGCCCGGGATGGTCGTGCGCCCCTCGAAGTTGGTCGTCACCCCGCCGCACATGAAGTGCGCCGCCGGCACGACGGGGATGGGCTGCCGGGCGATGTCGATGCCCCAGCGCAGGCACTCGGCGTGGATGTTGGGGAAGCGCTCCTCGACGAACTCCGGCTTCTTGTGGGTGATGTCGAGCAGCACGTGGTCCTGCCCGGTCCTCTTCATTTCGAAGTCGATGGCGCGCGCCACGACGTCGCGCGGCGCCAGGTCCCCGCGCGGGTCGTGCTCCTTCATGAACGCCGTGCCGTCGAGGCGCCGCAGGACCGCCCCCTCGCCGCGCATCGCCTCGGTCAGGAGAAAGCGCCGCGCCTGCGGGTGGTACAGGGCCGTCGGATGGAACTGGTAGAATTCCATGTTCGCGATCTCGGCGCCCGCGCGGTACGCCATCGCGACGCCGTCGCCGGTCGCGACGTCGGGGTTGGTCGTGTAGAGGTACACCTTGCCCGCGCCGCCCGACGACAACACGACCGCGCGCGCCAGGATCGTGACCACCTGCCCGCTCTGCTCGTCGAGCACGTAGGCCCCGGCGCACACCTCCGGACCGCCGTACTTGGCCAGCGTGATGAGGTCGACCGCGCAGTGGTCCTCGAGGATGCGAACGCGCGGGCTGCGCCGCACCGCCTCGAGCAGCGCTCGCTCGACCTCGCGCCCGGTCATGTCGGCTGCGTGGGCGACCCGGCGCGCGCTGTGCCCGCCCTCGAGGTGCAGGTCGAGGTCGGGGTCGCCGTCGGCTGCTCCCTCCGCGCGGTCGAAGCGCGCGCCGATGTCGCGCAGCGCCTTGATGCGCGCCGGCCCCTCCTTGACGCAGATCTCGACGGTGCGCTCGTGGCAGAGGCCCGCCCCCGCCTCGAGGGTGTCCTTGATGTGGGCCTCGAACGAGTCAGCCGCGCTGAGCACCGCGGCGATGCCCCCCTGCGCGTACTTCGTGTTCGACTCGTCGGCGCTCCGCTTGGTGACCACCAGCACGTCGCCATGGGCGGACGCCTCGAGCGCGAAGGACAGTCCGGCGACGCCGCTGCCGACCACGAGATAGTCGGTCGTGAGAGGCATGCGGGCACGTTACACTGGGGACCCGCCGCGTGCACCGACCCCCGAGATGACACTCTCCTACGACGCCCTGCTCGCCCTGGCCCACGGCCTCCTGGCCGGGGTCCCCTCCGTCTCGTTCGGTGACGATCTGCCGCGCCGCAAGGAGACCCACGCCCGCCGCGTCCACGCCGCCCACCTGCCGGCCGAGGAGCCAGTGGTCGTGCTCTACGACGTGACCGGCTTCGGCACCGGCGACGAGGGCTACCTCGTCACTCCCGAGCGCCTGTGCTGGCACGACTTCGCCCAGCCGCCCCAGATGCTGCTCTGGTCGGACGTGCGCAGCATCTCGCTGCTGGGCGACAAGCTGCACGTCAACGAGATGGTCATCCCCGTCGGCGGGACGGGGGCGGGCGCCTCGGCGTCGCTCTTCTTCGGAATGGCCTCGGCGTCTACTGGCAAGCCCCGCTGACGCACGTCTGACCGGTGGGGCACGCCACCCCGCACGCGCCGCAGTTCGCATTGCTGGTGTGCAGGTCGGCGCACACGCCGTTGCAATCGACGGTGCCCGACGGGCAGGCGCACTGGCCGCTCGAGCAAATGAGGTTGCCCGCGCAGATCTGCGCGCAGAACCCGCAGTTGTCCTTGCTCGTCTGCAGGTCGACGCACGAGTTGCCGCACTGCACGAGCGGCGGAGCGCAGCCGCCGGTGCACATCCCCTGGTTGCAGACCTGGCCGTTCATGCAGCGGTTGCCGCACGAGCCGCAGTTGAAGCCGCTCGACTGCAGGTCCACGCACACGGGCCCGCACTGCGAGTAGCCAGCGGTGCAGGCGCACTGGCCGCCGATGCAGCCGCTCGCGTTGAACGGGCACTGGTTGCCGCACGACCCGCAGTCGCGGTTGTCGGTCTGGAGGTCGACGCACCGTCCGTTGCAGCTGGTGAGCCCCGTCGAGCAGCCCGTCGCGCACGTGCCGTTGACGCACTGGTTGCCCGGCCCGCAGTGGTTGCCGCAGGCGCCGCAGTTGCGCGGATCGGTCTGCGGGTCGATGCACTGGCCGTTGCACTGGATGGTGCCGGCCCCGCACTGGCAGGAGCCGCCGACGCAGCTGGCGCCCGCCGTGCACACCACGCCGCACCCGCCGCAGTCGAACGGAGAGGTCTGCGTGTCGACGCACGCGTTGTTGCAGTCGGTCAGGCCGGTGCCGCACGAGGTCGTGCACGCGCCCGCCGAGCAGACGTCGCCGGCCGGGCAGACGACGCCGCAGCCGCCGCAGTTGCTCGGATCGCTGGTCACGTCGGTGCACACGCCGTTGCACCTCACGCCGCCGCCGAAGCACTGGCAGCTGCCGCTCTGGCACGTCGTGCCGCCGGTGCAGCGGATGCCGCAGCCGCCGCAGTTGGCGCTGTCGGTCTGCTCGTCGACGCACGCGCTGCCGCACTGGGTCTGGCCCGCGGTGCAGACGACCGTGCACGCGCCGTTCGAGCACACCTGGCCCGTGGCGCAGACGACGTTGCAGCCGCCGCAGTCGAGCGGGTTGCTCGTGGTGTCCACGCACGTGCCGTTGCACTGCTGCTGGCCGGCCGGGCACGCGCACGCGCCGTTGACGCAGCTCGTGCCGCCGCCGCACACGATGCCGCAGCCGCCGCAGTTGTTGTCGTCGGTGTGTGTGTCGACGCACGCGCCATGGCACTGGGTGAGGCCCGGGCCGCACATCGAGGCGCACTGGCCGAGCGAGCACACCTCGCCGGCGGCGCACGCGTTGTTGCAGCTGCCGCAGTCGCTCGGGTCCGACGAGAGGTCGACGCACTGGCCGTTGCAGATGGCGGGCGTCATCCCGGTCGTGCACGCGCACGTGCCCATGACGCACTGCTGGTTGAACGCGCACGCCACGCCGCAGCCGCCGCAGTTGGCGGGATCGCCCTGCAGGTCGACGCAGGCGCCGCTGCAGTCGGTCAGGCCGGGGGAGCACGTCGTCTGGCACTGGCCGAGCGAGCAGACCTGGTTGTTCTGGCAGCGGTGGCCGCAGCGGCCGCAGTCGCGCGGATCGCTCTGCGGGTCGACGCACGTGCCGCCGCATTCGATGAGGCCGGACGCGCATCCGGGACCGTCGGCGGGCGCGTCGAACACGTCGGCGTCGCTGCCGTCGAAGCCGGCGTCGCCGGCGTCGCCGTCGGCGGTGGCGTCCGACTGCGCGTCGGCGACGGTGAGGTAGTCGTTCAAGTCGCTCCGGCCGCAACCGGCGGCCAGCGCGATGGTGAGGAGCGACGCGACGAAGGCGAAGACGACGAAACGACGACGGCTGGACATGACTGGCCCCGCAAGGATGTGCGCGGGAAACCGTATCACCCTTGCGGTCGAAGAGGGATGAACCTGCCTCCGACCACCTCATCTTCTCGTGTTACCGCAGTTTGCCGCCCTCACCCCCCGCAGGGAGCGGTTGACACGCCGGCCCTCTCCCTCTATCGACTCGTCACTGAATCGCCATTCACTCCGGAGGCTTCAGCGGTGAAGATCCTGGTCGCCGTCAAGCGGGTCGCCGACCCCGAAAACCTGAACAAAATCAAACTATCGGCGCAGGGCAAGGTCGACACGACCGGCCTCGAACCGAAAGCCAGCCCATACGACGACTACGCCCTCGAGACGGCGCTGCGCCTGACCGAGAACGGCACCAACACCAAGGCGCGCCTCGGCGAGGTGGTGGTCGTCACCTTCGGCCCCAAGGACGCCGAGCAGACGCTCCGGGCCATGCTCGGCACGGGCGCCGACCGCGCCATCCGCGTCGACGCGACCGACGACGCGCTCGACGGCGACCTGGTGGCGCGCGGCCTCAAGGCGCTCGTCGACAAGGAGAAGCCGGACCTGGTGCTGCTCGGCTACCAGCAGGCCGAGAACGAGTCGAACGAGGTCGGGCAGATGCTCGCCGAGTACCTCGGCTGGCCGCAGGCGACCTTCGCCGGCAGCATCAAGAGCGAGGACGACAAGGCGCTCGTCGTCGGCCGCGAGGTGGAAGGGGCGACCGCGCAGGTGCGCGTCACCCTGCCGGCGGTCGTGACGGTGCTCGACAAGATCGTGCACCCCAAGAGCGTGCAGTCCAAGCACACGCCGGCCACGCACGCCTACCCCGACGGCGTGCGGTTCGCGGCGCTCATGGCCATCATGGCCGCCAAGAAGAAGCCGCTCGCCGAGACGAAGCTCGCCGAGCTCGCGGCGGACGCGAACCCGAAGGTCCGCTACGGCAACGCCGAGCTGCCGCCCAAGCGCGCGGCCGGCGTCAAGGTGAAGGACGTGAAGGAGCTGGTGACCAAGCTCAAGACGGAAGCGAAGGTGATCTGATGGCCGGCACACTCGTCATCGCGGAGCTTGCCGACGGCAAGGTCAAGAAGTCGACCCACAGCGCGATCACGTTCGCGAAACAGGTGGGCGCGCCGTTCACGATCCTCGCGCTCGGCGCGGGGGCGGCCGGCGCGGCCAAGGAGCTCGCTGCGTTCGGCGCGCAGAAGGTGCTCGCGTGCGACGACGCGTCGCTCGCGCACTACGTCTGCGAGCGCTTCGCGCCCACCGTGGCCAGGGTCGCCAAGGAAGGCGGCTTCGACGCGGTGGTCGTGACGGCCACCGCCTTCGGCAAGGATCTGGCGCCGCGCCTCGCGGCGAAGCTCGGCGCCGGCTACGCGCCGGACATCAACCTGGTGAAGGTCGACGGCGGCAAGCGCGCCTACCGGCGGCCCCAGTACGCCGGAAACGCCTTCGGCTGGCTCGAGATCACGACGCCGGTGCACGTCGTCAGCGTCCGGCAGACCGAGTTCCCGGCGGCCACGGTCTCGTCCCTCGCCGGGGGGGCGAGCGGCGGCGCGAGCCCGATCGAGAACGTCGCCAGGGCGCCCGACGATCCGGCGGCCGCGCGCGTCGAGTTCCTCGAGCTTCAGGCGGGCAAGAGCGAGCGTCCGGACCTCGGCGAGGCGCGCGTCGTCGTCTCGGGCGGCCGGTCGCTGAAAGAGCAGTTCAAGCAGGTGCTCGAGCCGCTCGCCGACGCCCTCGGCGCCGCCATCGGCGCGAGCCGCGCCGCGTGCGATGCGGGCTATGCGCCGCCCGAGCTTCAAGTCGGGCAGACCGGACGCACGGTCGCGCCGCAGCTCTACGTCGCCGTCGGCATCTCGGGCGCGATCCAGCACATCGCCGGGATGAAGGGGTCCAAGGTCATCGTCGCCGTCAACAAGGACCCGGACGCGCCCATCTTCCAGATCGCCGACTACGGCCTGGTGGCGGACCTGTTCGTCGCCGTGCCCGAGCTCGTGAAGGAGCTGAAGGCGCAGACTTGAGCACGGAGGACGCGCCCGTCGATCTCGAGTCGCTGGAGCTCGTCAACGCGCACCTGGGCGGGTTCAACCGCGTCATGGGGCTCTCGTTCACGCGCGTCGGCGCCGACGAGGTCGAGGGCGAGCTCACCGTCGCCGAGCAGCACCTGCAGCCGTACGGCATCGTGCACGGCGGCGTGCACACGGGCATCATCGAGGCCGCGTGCTCGACGGGGGCCGCCGTCTTCGCGATGAAGCGCGGCCAGACGGTCGTCGGGCTCGAGAACTCGACGTCGTTCCTGCGCGCCGCCCGCGAGGGGAAGCTGCGCGTGCGCGCCGTACCCGTCACACGCGGGCGCCGCTCGCAGGTGTGGGAGGCGACCGTCCGCGACGAGCAAGGGCGCGCGCTCGCGACCGGGCGCGTGCGCCTGCTCTGCCTCGAGCCGGGCGACGCGCTCGCGGGCAAGCCGGCGGGGATGTGAACGTCGGCTTCAGGCGGCGACGGGCGGCCGCCGCTCGGCCCAGGGGCGCGCCTGCTCGAGCTGGGCTGCGAGGCGGAAGAGCGTCGCCTCGTCGCCGTACCTGGCGACGAAGTGCGACCCGATGGGGAGCCCCTCGGCGTTCCAGTGGAGCGGCACCGACATCGCCGGCTGGCCCGTGACGTTCGCCGTCGCCGTGTAGGGGGAGAACCGGGCCGCGCGCATGAACGCGCCCATCGCCGGCTCGGCCGAGGTGTCGATCGTGCCGTGCGCGACCGGCGGCTCGGCGAGCGTCGGCGTCAGCACGACGTCGAACGGCTCCATCCAGCGCGCCAGCTTGCGCGTCAGCTGCTGCAGGAACGCGATCGCCATCAGGTACTGCCCGCCGGTCACCTGCTGGCCCATCTCGTAAAGGGCCCACGACATCGGCTCGACCTCGTCCCGCTCGGGGCGCCGCCCGAGCACGAACGCCATCCCCTCGATCGTGGCCGCCGCGCCGGCCGCCCACACGGCCATGAACGTCTGCATCACCGGGCCCTCCACGTCCGGCTCGGCGTCGACCACCTCGTGGCCGAGCTCGCGAAGGAGCTTCTTGGCGTCCTCGAACGCGGCGGCGCAGTCCGGGTGCAGCGTCGACTCGAGGATCGTCCGCGCCGACGCCGCGATGCGCAGCTTGCCCGGGGAGGTACGCGCCTCCTCGACGTACGGGCGGGCGGGCGGCGGGGCCACGTACGGGGCGCCGAGGTCGGGCCCCTGCGTCGCGTCGAGCAGCCCCGCGCTGTCGCGCACCGAGATCGTCAGGCCGTGCTCGACGACGAAGCCGCTCATGATGTCACCGAGATCGGGGCCGAGCGGGTTGCGCGCGCGCGTCGGCTTGAGGCCGAACAGGCCGCAGCACGAGGCCGGGATGCGCACCGAGCCGCCGCCGTCATTGCCGTGCGCCATCGGCACCAGGCGCGCCCCGACCGCCGCCGCCGACCCGCCGCTCGACCCGCCGGGCGTGTACCCGTGCTTCCACGGGTTGTGGCAGGGCCCGAGGAGCTTCGACTCCGTCGTCGGCACGAAGCCGAACTCCGGGACGTTCGTGCGCCCGAGCGAGATGAGCCCTGCGCGGGCGTGGCGGCGCGTCAGCTCGTAGTCCTCGCGCGCCGCGTAGTCGCGCAGCAGCGCCGAGCCGCTCGTGTACCGGACGCCCGCCTGCGCGGCGAGGATGTCCTTGTGCAGGAACGGCACCCCGCAGAACGGCGCCGCCGGGTCGAACGGCCGCCGCGCCTCGTCACGCGCGCGATCGAAGCGGCGGGTCACGACGGCGTTGAGCTTCGGGTCGATCGTCTCGATGCGCGCGATGGCGGCGTCGACGAGCTCGAGGGGCGTCACCTGCTTGCGGCGCACGAGATCGGCCAGGGCTGTGGCGTCGAGGCGGGAGAGATCGGTCATGCGGGCACGGTGCCGGGGTCTGGCGCGGCGGTCAACGGCGGCGATGCCTCCGTGAGCTGGCGCTCGGCGGCGGCGACGGCGCGATCGAGCCGGAGCTCGATGCGGACGAGCGCCGAGCGCGCGTCGTCGAGGACCCGAAGCTTGCTCCGCTCGGCCTCGATGGCGCGCCGCTCGACGTCCTTCAGGCGCGCGATCGCCTCCTCCAGCCGGTCGAACGCCTCGCCCAGCGCCGCGTCGACCGTCTCGCGCAGCGCGCGCGCCAGCTCGGGCCTCCTGGCGCGGAGCTGCGCGAGCGCGTGGCTCTCGGCCTCGGCGAGGCAGGCGTCGATCTTCGCCATGCACTCCTGCTGGAGCGATTCGATCCCCTTCAGGAAGCCCGCGAACACGCCGACGAACGCGCCGATGGCCGTGCCGATCCCCGGGAAGATGAGCGTCCCGAGCACCGCGCCGGCCGCCGCCCCGCCGAGGCCGAGGCCCACGCGCTGCTTCTCGAACGCCGCCAGCGCCGCCTCGACGGGCGCCGAGCGCGCGCCGAGCTCCAGGTCCTCGCGCGTCAGATCGCTCGCCAGCGGCGTCAGCGACTCGGCGTCGATTCGGCGCGCGAGGCGGTAGCGCGCCTGGATCTCCTCGACGGCCCACGCCTCGATGCTCTCGGTCGTCGTCTGCAGCTCGCGCGCGACGTGATCGGTCGTCTGCTCGAGGATCTCGCCGATCCGGGCCGGAGCGCCGGTGTCGAGGCGCTCGAGCACGGCGCGCAGCGACCCCCGATCGGTGCACGCCGCGACCTGCTCGGCCCAGTCGCGGCGCTGGTCCGCGATCGACGCGCGCAGGCGCTCGCCGGCCGACGCCACCGCCTCGTCGGCGGCTTGCTCGATGGTGGCGTGCGCGCGCTCCATCTGCTGCGCGCGCACCTCGCGCGGGTCGGGGATGCGCTGGCCCTCGAGCGCGGCGAGGCGCCGGCGGTGGCTCTCCACGGCGGCCTCGCGCGCGGTCGAGAGCGCGTCGAGGCAGCTCCGCAGGCGCATCGCCGCGCTCGCGCGCACGACCACGGCGCGGCGCGCGTGGATGCGCTGGAATGCGCCGGCGACGACGGCCGCGGGATCGACGAGGCGGTCGGCGCGGGCGCGCACGAGCAGCAGGCGCGGGGCGCCGCGCGCGAGGATGTCGACGGAGGCCGCCGCCGCCGCGCCGGGCGGCCGATCGCCCTCGGCCACGAGGACGAAGCCGTGCGCCTCGCCGAGGGCGGAGGCCGCCGCCGTGCGGTTCGCGCCCGACGCCCACGCGCCCGGCACGTCGAGCAGCGTCAGGCCCTCGGGAAGGCGCTCGGCCGGGTACTCGACCGTGAGCTCGGCGATCCCCTCGCCCATGGCGCGCAGATCCGCGAGGAACGCTTCGTGGCGCTCGCGCGCGTGCTCGTCGCGCTCCTCGATCAGCCGTCCGACGCGCTCGGCGCCTCGCTCGACGGCGCGCGTGTCGGCGACCTCCTTCTCGAGCGCCGCCGCCGCCTCCCGGCGGGCATGGAGCTCTTCGGCCTCCGCGCGGTGCCGCTCCTCGAGCGCGCGGTGGCGATCGGCGGCGCGGACGACCTCCGCTCCGTGCGAGCCCACCTCCTCGCGCGCCCGCGCCGCGTCCGATTCGCGGGCGGCGCGCAGCCGCAGCCGGCCCCGCCAGAGCGGCCGGAGAAGCAGGCGCACGATCCACAGCCACACCGCCCACCAGGCGGGCGCGGACACGAGGAGCGCCGGGGCGACCGGAACCTCGGCGCGTGCGGCGTCGGCGCGGTGCGCGCGCTGCTCGGCAACGGCGAGCGCGCCCCGCGCCGCGGTCTCGTCGCGGGCGGCCGCCTCGAGCTCGGCCCGCGCGGCGTCGACGGCCGCTTGGCGCTCGCGCACCTCGGCGCGCGTCGTCTCGAGCCGCGCGCGACGCTCGTCCGCCTCGGCGCGCGCCGCGGCAGCCTCCTCTTGCGCACGCGCGAGCTGCCGCTCGAACAGCTCCCGGCGGTCGGGCATGCGCTGCGAGAAGCGCACGACGCGCCGGCCGTCGCGCGAGTGGGCCGTGTACTCGCAGTCGGGGGCGCGGCGGATCCACGTGAGGCGCTGGTCGGCCGCGGCCCTCGCCGGGGCGGGCGGCAGCACCTCGGCCCCGAGGAGCCCGTTCAGCAGAGCACGCCGCGCGCCGGGCGACTCTCCGACGACGGCGATCGTCGCCCGTGCCTCGTTGCCGACGGCCACGGCGTCGGCGGCCGCACGCAGCGCGGCCTCGAGCGCCGGCGTCCTGCCTCGCGCCTCCTCCGCGATGGCTCGAATCTCCTCGGCGCACTCGCGCAGATCCTCCACGCCCGCCGCCTCGCTCACCGCGCCTCCCCGGCCCGGCGCCGCACCAGCCGCTCGGCCGCGACCACCTGCCGCCTCCACTGCCCCCACGCCGCCCCCCTGGCCTCGAGGCGCGCCAGGCCCGTGGCGACGTCGTCCTCGATGCGCTCCGGGACGGCGTCGCGCGTCGGCGTGCCCGGCAATGGCAGCATCGCGTGGGAGTGGATGCGCGCCCCCATGGCGACCAGGCGCTCGGCCAGGCGCAGCGACGCCTGGCGGTCCTCGCGCGTCTCGCCCGGAAAGCCGAGCAGGAGGTCCACCTCGGGCTGGAAGCCCGCCTCCACCGACAGGCGCACCGCGCGCTCGACGGCCGCGACGCCGTGGCCGCGGCGCATCGCCGAGAGGACGCGCTCGGAGCCGGACTGCGCCCCGACGACGACGACGCGGTTGTCCACCCAGCGGCGCAGGATGGCCAGGGCCTCGCGCGACACGTGCTCGGGGCGCATCTCGCTCGGGAACGTGCCGAAGTAGATGCGCGCCTGCGGCCCGGCCGCCTCGCGCGTCGTGCGCAGGAGCTCCTCGACCGCGGCCAGGTTCGGCGACTCGTCGTCCGAGCCGTAGGAGAGGGCGGTCGGCGTGAGGAAGCGCACGAAGCGCGACCCCTCGCGCGCCATCGCCTCGACGTGCCCGCGCACGCTGGCGACCGACCGGTGCCGGAAGCGCGCCTTGAAGACGTACGGCGTCTGGCAGAAGGCGCAGGCATAGATGCAGCCGCGCGTGATCTCGATGGGCTGCCAGCGCCCGTGGCGGAAGGAGGGGAAGTCGTCGAGCGGGCGGCGCTCGCCGGGGCCGTGCGAGACGAAGCCGCCGTCGTCGTCGAGGTGCGCGATGCCCTGGAGGGCGCGCGGATCGGCGCCGCGAGCGACCGCGTCGAACAGCGTGCGGACCGTCGTCTCCCCTTCCCCGACGGCGACGAGGTCGAAGCCGGCGCGCAGCGTGGAGAGCGGCTCGGCCGTGGCGTGCACGCCGCCGGCGACGTGCAGCGCCCCCGGCGTGAGCGGCTTCACCGCGGCGAGGTCCTCGGCAACGGCGTCGAAGTCCACCGAGTAGAACGACCAGCCGACGATCGGCGTCCGCCCGGTGCCCCGGACCTCCTGCACCGCGCGCACCAGCTCCTCGCGGCTCTTGACGAAGCGCACCTCGGCGCCGTCCTCGAGCGCCCCCGCCACGCAGTTGAGCGCCGCGATTCCGCTGCGGACGGAACAGGCGACGAGAACCGGAGTCGGCACCGGCATCCACAGTACCGCGTCCACTCCGCGGACGCGGTGGGAACCGGATTGATGTCATCGAGCCTGGGCGATGATCCGCCATGGAGGCGACGATCCGGTCGCACGCTGCCTCCGCCTCGTCGTCTCCACACCGGGACCGATAGAGGCGCTCCGAAAGGCGGCGTGAGGGGAGCGGTCGGAACAAAACGACAAGCCCATGAAGAAATCGAGGGGGCAAAACGCGACTTGCGCAGTTAAATAGGCAAAAGGGGACGAGACGCCGAAGGCGCTCCCGAGCCCCCGGGCCCAAACCGGCGTTCGGCGACGGAAAACCGGCCGTCGGCGACAGAAAAGCTCCCGTTGGCGACAGGACCACGTCGTTCGCCGGCAGGACCCGGACCGCGGCCGACGGCAAGCGTCGTCGGGCCTTTCGGCCCCCGACCGGGCCGAGTCGCCCCGCGGGCGCGACCCATCGGCGGCCTCCGCGCGCCAACGAGAAGAGGCCCGCGTCGAGTCGGACGCGGTCCTCATCGAGTCGGCCCACGAGCCTTTGCAGTCGGCCGAAGGGCTCGGCGATGACGACGCGGTTCTCATCCTCGTCCGCGCCGTCGTGAGCCGATGGGACGAGGACCTTCGCCGACCGCAAACGGCCCTCGTCCAAAACACCCGGGCCCGAGGCCGACGGCAAAAGGCCCGCTTCGCGTCGCCCGCGGTCGTCGTCCCGTCGGCCGAGGCCGGAGGCCGACACCAAGAGGAAGGAGGCAGGACCCAGGAGTCACTTTCGCGACCATCGACGCCTTTTTCGTAACCACCGACGTCCTCTTCGCAGGCACCTCCTTCCGTTTCGCAGGCATTCACGTCCAACGAGGTCCCGATGAATCCCGACAAATCAGTCCATGGTTCCCTCGCTGTCCTGAAGCTGCCCAACGTCGTGGCGCAGATCATCACGTTCGCACAGCGCGTGGTGACGGCCATGACGAACAACCCGAAGTTCCCATCGCCATCGCCCGCGCTCTCGGTGATCACGGCGGCGATCGCAGCGCTCGCGGCCGCGGAGGCGGCCGCCCAGGCACGGGCACGTGTTCGGGTGCGAATCCCCCTACCCTGCCGCCACCGCCTTCACCCACGCGCGCTTGTCGTCGAGGAACGCCGCCCGTCGCAGCCCCGCCGCCGCGAGCGCGGCGTCCGTCTCCTCGTCGCGCAGCATCTCGGCCTCGAACGAGTGCAGCCAGCGCCGCTCGCCGAGCTCGTACATCATCGTCGCCGCGAACACGTTCCCCCGCCGGACGAGGCTCGTCAGGTGGAAGCGCCACGCGCCGCGCATCCACGCCCCCTCCTCGATGGTGAGCACGCCGTCGGGCGCCAGGCGCTGCACGAGCACGCAGCCGTCGGGGGCGACGTGGCGGCGGCAGCAGGCGAGCATCGCGGCGCGCGTCGCGGCGTCGACGCAGTTCACGAGGTTGCTGGCGAGCACCACCCCGGCGAAGGTGCGCCCGAGGTCGAGCTCGCGGATGTCGGCCAGCACGCGCTCGGCGCCGTGCACGTGCTCGAGCATCTCGGGCGAGTTGTCGACGGCCACGACGGGATGGCCGAGCTCCATCAGCGCGTGGGCGATGCGCCCGGCGCCGCACCCGAGCTCGAGCAGCCGCGCCCCCGGCGCCACGGCGTCGTGGATGATCCCCGGCTCGTCGCCGGCCGCGAGGCGCGCGTACAGCTCGACCGGGCTGCCGTCCGGCGCGCACGCGCCGGCGGCCTTGCCCGGGCCGCCCGCGGGCTCGTTTGCGCCGTTCGCCGTCGACATCTGCCCCATCCTAGCCGACCGTGGCGTCCGGACGCCGCGCGTTGTAAGCGACCTTGTCGTGAGCTACCTCGTCCTCGCCCGCAAGTACCGCCCGCAGACCTTCGAGGACCTCGTCGGCCAGGACCACGTCGCGCGCACGCTCGCGAACGCCATCGCCACCGGCCGCATCGCCCATGCGTTCCTCTTCACCGGCGTGCGGGGCGTCGGCAAGACGACCAGCGCGCGCCTCCTGGCGAAGTGTTTGAGCTGCGTGGGCCCCGATGGCAAGCAGACCGGGCCGACGGCGACGCCCTGCAACCAGTGCGCGCCGTGCACCGAGATCACCGCCGGGCAGGACCTCGACGTGCAGGAGATCGACGGCGCGAGCTACAACGGGGTCGACGAGGTGCGGCGGCTTCAGGAGGGGATGACGTTCCGCCCGGCGCGCGACCGCTTCAAGATCTACATCGTCGACGAGGTGCACATGCTCTCGACGGCGGCGTGGAACGCGTTCCTGAAGACGCTCGAAGAGCCGCCGCCCCACGTGAAGTTCATCTTCGCGACGACCGAGGTGCACAAGGTCCCCGTCACGATCCTCAGCCGCTGCCAGCGCTACGACTTCAAGCTGATCCCCACGCAGACGATCGCGCGCCGCCTCGAGCAGGTGCTCGCGCTCGAGAAGATCGAGGCCGACGGCGCAGCGGTGCAGGTGCTCGCGCGCGAGGCGGCCGGGTCGATGCGCGACGCGATGAGCCTCCTCGACCAGGTCATCGCCTTCAGCGGGACGAAGCTCGGCGGCGACGACGTGGCGCGCGTGCTCGGCGTGGCCGACCGCAAGATCCTGCACGAGCTGGCGACCGCGCTCGTCGGCGGCGACGCGGCGGCGTGCCTGGGCGTCGTCGACCGGCTCGCCGGACAAGGCTTCGACCTGACGCACGTGACCAAGGACGTGCTGCGCCACCTGCGGAACCTCGTCGTCGCCAAGGTGTGCGGGGCGCCGGGGTCGGGCGGATCGACGGCGGCGGCCGGCGCGACGGCGCCCGAGGGGCCCGGCCTGCGCGAGCTGCTCGATCTGGCCGACGAGGAGACGCGCGACGTGCTCGACCTGGTGGCGCGGGCGGACGCCGACGATCTGACGCGTCTTTTCCAGGGCTTCTCGCGCGCGTTCGACGACGTCGTGCGCAGCGGCCAGCCGCGGACGGCGCTCGAGATGGCGCTGGTCCGGCTGGCGCGGCGGCCGCCGCTGCTGCCGCTCGACGAGTTGCTCGCGCGCGTGGGCGAGCTCGAGAAGCGCCTTGGCGGCGCGCCCTCGCCCGGGCCCGCGCCGCGCGGAGGAGGAGGCGCCGGCGGGGGCGGTGGGCGCGGCGTGCACGCGTCGCACGCGTCGATCGCGTCGACGCCCGTCGTGCCCGACCCCGGCGCGACGACGCGCACCCACGGTGCGCTGGCGCTGGCGGCGCCGTCGCCCTCCTCGGCCCGCGCGCCCGGACCGGCGGCCGTGCCCGCGCCCGTGCCCGCGCCCGTGCCCGCGCCTCCGCCTGCGTCCGCGCCCATTCCGGCCTCCGCGCCCTCCGCCGCGCCCGACGTCGACACCTGGCGCGCCATCCTCGAGCGCCTCCGCGCGTCCCTTCCCGCGCTGGCGTCCACCTTCGATCACGCCTTCCCGCTCGAGATCGGGCCGGCGCGCGTCGTCGTCGGCTTCGAGCCGTCGGCCTCGTTCCTCGCCGCACGCGCGAGCGAGCCCGAGGCGCTCGAGGCGCTGACGCGCGAGGTCCGCGCCCACTTCGGAGCCCCCACGCAGGTCGCGCTCGACCTCTCCGCCCGGCCGGTCAGCGGCATGCGCACGGTCGCCTCGCTCGATGCCGAGAAGCGCTCGGCCGAGCTCGCGAAGGCGCGCGCCGCGGTGGAGAATCACCCCGTCGTGCAGGAGATCGTTCGTGTGTTCGGCGCGCAGGTGCGCGACGTGAAGCTGCCGAGCGGCGAGGGTTGAGCTACAAGAACCACCATGCAATTCCGCGGCGGAATGAATGAGCTGATGCGCCAGGCGGCGCGCATGCAGCGCAAGATCGACCAGGCCAAGAGCGAGCTCAAGGACCGCGAGCTGACCGTCGATGGCCTGGGCGGCAAGGTCAAGGTCGTCATCACGCTCGGCCGCAGCGTCAAGCAGATCACCATCGACGAAGAGACGCTCGCCAAGGAAGACCGCGGGCTGGTCATGGACGCCGTGTGCGCCGCGATCAACCAGGGCATCGAGCAGGCCGACAAGCAGATGGAGGCCGAGCTGGAGAAGATCACGGGCGGGGTGAAGATCCCCGGGATGGTGTGAGCCCGAAGGTCCGCCGCCTCGTCCGCCTGCTGTCACGCTTGCCCGGCGTGGGAGAGAAGACGGCGCAGCGGTACGTGCTCTGGCTGCTCACGGCGGAGGAGTCGCTCGCTTGCGAGCTCGGGGCGGAGCTGACGAGCCTGCGCGACGCGCTCGGGCCATGCGAGCGGTGCGGCAACGTCGCCGAGATCCGCGAGGGCCGCGCCGTGTGCGACGTGTGTCTGGACGGCAAGCGCGACGCGAAGCTGCTCTGCGTCGTCGCGCGCGTGCACGATCTCATGGCCATCGAGCGCGCGGGCGCGATGCGCGGGCGCTACTTCGTGCTCGGGCGGCTGCTCTCGCCGCTCGAGGGCGTCGGCCCCGAGGACCTGCCGCTCGCGAAGCTGGTCGAGCGCATTCGCGAGGACGGCGTGAGCGAGGTCATCGTGGCCACGCCCCCCAGCGTCGACGGCGAGGCGACGGCGCTGCTGCTCAAGCGCGAGCTCGACCCCCTCGGCGTGAGCGTCACGCGCATCGCCAGCGGCGTCCCGCACGGCGGCGATCTCGAGTTCGCCGACCCCATCACGATGGGACGCGCGCTCGCCGGCCGCCAGCGGCTGTAGACTGCTCGCCCCATGAAGGAAGCCATCTCGACCAAGGACGCGCCGGCCGCCATCGGCCCCTACTCGCAGGCGGTGCGCGCGGGGGACATGCTCTTTCTCAGCGGACAGATCGCGCTCGATCCGCAGAGCGGGCAGATGATGCACGCCGACGACGTGGCCGCGCAGACCGAGCAGGTGCTGCGCAACCTCTCTGCCGTGCTCGCGGCCGCCGGAGGCAGCCAGGCCGACGTCGTGCGCACGACCATCTACCTCGTCGACCTCGCGCACTTCGCGAAGGTCAACGAGATCTACGGCCGCTTCTTCCAGGCGCCCTACCCGGCGCGCGCCACCGTCCAGGTGGCGGCCCTGCCCCGGGGCGCGCAGGTGGAGATCGACGCGATCGCCGTGCTGCAGCGCCGCTGAGCCGCGCCGCGCCCGCGGCTCACTGCGGCTTCAGCTCGATGCTCCCGTTCTGCGTCACGGCCTTGATGCTCGAGGCGCCCGTGCCCGCCGTGCCCACCGACGTGCTCGTCGCGGTGAACTGGTTGGTGAAGCCGGGGTCGACGCTGACCGCGCCGGGGGCGGCCGCCGACAAGGACAGGCTGTCGCACGAGAAGTCCTTCGGGAGCGAGAGCGTGACGTTCCCGTTGCCGCTCTCGGCGTCCACGCTGGACCCCTTGTTCGGCACGACGGTGGCGACGACGTCGCCGTTGGGCGAGTCCGCCTTCACGCTACCGTTGACCGACACCGTGACCGAGCCGTTGTCCGAGTGAAGCTCGCCGATGGCGGAGTCGGACATGTTCAGCCCCGTTGCGTTCAGCGAGCCGTTCAGCGCGTGCGCCGTGATCTTCAGCGGGTTCTGCGCGGTGCCCGCGGGCACGGTGACGGTGAAGGCGTCGCAGCCCGTGTTGCCGTTCTGCGCGGAGCCGTGGTTGCTCACCGCCGAGGCGCAGCTCACCGTGATGACGCCCGACGTGCTCTGATCGATCTTGATCGTCGTCTGCACGTCGGCGATGGCGGCGCTGCCGTCGGCCTGGTTGTCGGCGAACGCGAACGGCACCGTGCTCACGCTGATGTTGGTCGCGTTCGGGTCGCCGTTGACGACGACGTCGCCGTTCTGGTTGGCGATGTGGATCTCTTCGCCGTTGAACGTGCCCATCGACTGCGCGGTCACGGGCGCGCTGGCCGTGTACTTCGTCTGCGACTTGAGGAGGACGCCGCCGTCTTCGCTCGTGATGCTGCAGGCCTGGACGGTGGCCGCCCCGGCGCCGAGCGAAACCAGCCCGATGCCGGCGCGCGCGACGAGGGAGACCGCGCCGACCGCGATCCCGATGTGAAGCGAACGAAGAAGCTTGGTACCCATCTCGGTCCTCCCGGGTCCGCCCACGGCGGACGAACGTCATCGGAGCCTATCGTAACGCTTGGACGTAGGGCGCCGGCGGCCCATTCAAGCCGGGGGCTCCCATGGCATCGGGCGCGCCCCCATCCCGACGTCGGCCCGGAAGCGTCGGTGCAGTGCCCGCGCGACCGGCCCGGGGACGCCGGCGCCCACGGGGCGGCCGTCGACGCGCACGACCGGCAAGAGCTCGCGGATGCTCGAGGTGATGAAGACCTCGTCGGCGCTCCACAGGTCGCCGGGCGTCAGGTCCCGTTCCTCGACGGGCACGCCGAGGGCGCGCGCGGCGCCCAGGATGTGCGCGCGGGTGATGCCCGCGAGGATGCCCGCGTCTTCGGGCGGCGTCGCCAGCCGCCCCCCGGCGACGGCGAACACGTTCGACGAGGCCCCTTCCACGACCCGGCCGCGCGCGTCGACGACGAGCGCCTCCTGCGCGCCGCGCGTCTTTGCCTCGCGCAAAGCGAGCAGGTTCGCCAGATAGTTGCTCACCTTCGCGCCGGCGGCGTCGGTGTCGTCCACGGCTCGACGGGTGTGCACGAGGGCCACGGCGATGCCGTTCGCGTAGGCCTCGCGCGGCGGCGGGACGACCGGCTCGACGAGGATGACGCGCAGCGGACGTCCGGCCGTGCCAGGATCGAGCGAGAGGGGCCCGGAACCGCGGGTGACGACGACGCGCACGTACGACTCGTCGTTGCCCGAGGCCGCGATCGCCGCTTCGACCTCGCGGCCGAGCTCCGCGTCTCCGAGCGGCAGCTCGATGAACACCCGCTCGGCCGAGCGGCGCAGCCGCGCGACGTGCTCGCCGAGCGCGAACGGCCTCCCGCCGTAGGTGCGCAGGACCTCGAAGACGGCGTCGCCGTAGAGAAACCCGCGATCGTAGACGCTCACCGTCGCGTCGGCAGGCGTGAGGATCACCCCGTCGACGACCGCCACGCGCCCTCCGGGATACGGCCCGACGGTCCCTGCGCTCATGCCGCCGCCAGGTCGCCGTTCAGGTGGCGGAGCGAGCGCTCCACCTCGTCGCGCGCGTCGGCGCTGGTCGCCGGGTCGATGGGCGCCCCCAGCACGACGTCGACCCGCGTGAACGGCCACGCGATGACGAAGCGATCCCACGCGCTCCGGAGCACCATCCCACGGCGTGCCGCACCCGCCATCGGAACGACCACCGCGCCCGTCGCGCGCGCCGCCGCGATGGCGCCCCCCTTGACCACGCCGTGAGGCCCCCGCGGACCGTCCACGGCGAAGGCCGCATCCGCCTGCTCGCGCCGCATGGCGCGCACGAGCGCCGCCAGCCCGCGAGCGCCCCCGCGCGAGCTCGACCCGCGCACGACGCGGAATCCCTGCGCAGCCAGCGCGCCGGCCTGCAGGGCGCCGTCGCGCGAGAGGCTGACCAGCACCACGGTGCGTCGCCGGCGCCGCCACGCGAGCAGCGGCCACTGCGTGCCGTGCCAGAACGCCAGGATCCAGGGGCGCTCCCCGACCTCGCCGAGGCTGGGGTGCCGGACGACGCGCACGCGCAGCGTGGCCAACCACAGGCGCACGACGACCCCCAGGATCACCCCGAGCAGCGTGCGCGCCGCGTGCCCCGTCACGTCGTCACCCCTTCAGCTCGGACAGCTTCGCGCGCGCGCGCTCGAGCGCCGGATCGTTCTCGACCGCGCGCTCGAACATCTGCATCGCCTTCGCCCTGTCGCCCTGCTTCGCGCTGATCTCCCCGAGGTAGCAGAAGACCTCCCCCTTCGAGATGCCCGCCGCCGGATCGAGCCGCTGCAGCAGCAGCGCGCGGAAGGTCTTCTGCGCTCGATCGAGGTCGTTCGTCTCGAAGGCGAGGACGCCGAGGTCCCGTAGCACGCCGATCGAGCCCGGGTCGATCTTGAAGGCCATGTCGAGCTGCGCGAGCGCCACGTCCTTGTCGCCGAGCTGTGCCAGCGCGCGAGCCAGGCGGTGGTGGTAGAGGGCCAGCTCCTTGCTGCGGCGGTTGCCGAACGATGCGATGACCCTCTCGAGCACCTGCGCCGCGTCCCGCCCGCGCTGCGCCGCATTGTACGCGTCGCACAGGGCCAGCAGGAGCTCGCGGTCGTGCGGCACGAGCTGCGCCGCGCGCTCGAGGATCGGGATGGCGTCCGTCGGGCTGCCGCGCTTGGTCAGATGGATCTCCGCCGCGCTTCGCAGCAGCTTCACCTGGTCGGCGACGGCGGACGGGACGACGGGCGGCGGCGGCATGGACGCGCCCGGGGGGATGCTCCGGCCCGGCGGAACCGAGGTGCCCTTCGGCGGCTCGGCGGCGGTCACCTTCGCGTCGGGGTGGGCGGCGGCGATGAGGTCCGTGTCGCCGACCAGCAGCGCGGCGAGCTCCGCCCACTTCTCGGCCTTCTCGAAGCGCACGCGCAGCATCGCGCGCAGCCCCGCGTTGCCCGGCTCCAGCTCGAGGCCCCGCTGCAGCGCCTGCTCGGCGCCGTCGGAGTCTCCCATCTTCTCGCGCGCCTCGGCCAGCCGCAGCGCGAACGGGACGCCCGCCGGGTCGTCGAACATGTCCACCAACCGGCCGAGCGCGCCCGCAGCGCGCTCCCAATCGGCGCGCTTCTCGCCGATTCGCGCGACGGCTTCGAGCGCGCCCCGGTTCGTCGGCTCGCGCTCGAGCACCTGCGCGTAGATCTCCTGCGCCGCGGTGACGTCGCCGAGGCGCGACTCCTGGACCTCGCCCAGGCGCACGAGCAGCGGCAGCTCGGCGGCCACGTCGCCGCGATCGCGCGCGGCGTCGAGCTGCGATCGGAGCAGCTCGGCCAGCTCGGCGTCGCGCCCGGTGCGCTCGTACAGCTGCGACAGCGCGAGCACCGCCTCGGCGCGCGTCGGGTCCTCGTCGAGGATCGCGCGCAGCGTGTCGATGGCGTCCTCGGCGGCTTGGAACCGCTCGTCCTGCAGCTTCGCGAGCTCCAGGCGCAGAACGACCCGCTGCTCCGGCGCCGTCGCCACGTCGACGAGCCGCTGCAGCAGCCTGGCCAGATCCTTGTCGCGGCCGGCCTCGCCGTAGAGCGCGCGCAATGCGCTCGCCGCGCGCTCGTCGGTCGGGTCGGCGTCGAGGATCTCCTCGTACAGCGCGATGGCGCGCGCCGCGTCGTGCAGCTTGCCCGCCAGCACCTGCGCCGCCTCGTGCTTGAGGCCCAGCACCTCGCCGCCGTCGGCCACGAGCTCCGCGCGGCGCAGCAGCAGCCGGACCACCTCCGCCTCGTCGCCGGCGGCCGCACGCAACCGCGTCAGCTCCTCGAGCGCCCAGAGATCCCCCTCGTCCTCGGCGACCAGGTCGCGCAGCGTCGCCTCGGCGAGCTCCCGATCGGCCACCGTGTGCTCCGCGAGCTGCTTGGCCTCGCGCAACAGCTCGCGCTTGGTCGCCATGTCGATCTCGAGGCGGGCGCGCGTGCGCAGCGTGTGAACGAGCTCGCGCTCGCGCCCCGGCGCGCGGCGAATCTGCTCCAGCGCCCGGAGCACCTCGAGGTTCTCCGGGTCGATCGCGAGCGCCTTGGAGTACGCCTCCTCGGCGCGACGGGGATCCTCGAGCTTGGCGCTGCGCCAGGTCGCCAGCCGCACCCACAGCTCGGTGCGCGTCGTCCCAGGCAGGTCGTGCGCGGACTCGAGGGCCGCCGCGAACGCATCCGCGGCCTGCGCCCAGCCCCCGTTGGAGGCCGCCAGCCGCTCCAGCTCCGAGAGCGCCTCCTCGTCGGATGGATCGTCGGCCACCGCCGCCTCGACCGCGCCCTGCGCGCGTGCCCGGTCGCCCGCGCTCTCCTCGAGCACGCGAGCCAGCTCCAGGCGCGCGCGCGTCCGGTCGCGCGGCGCGGTCGCACGCCCGACGCGACGCTCGTAGAGCTTGGCCAGATCCTCGTTGAGGCCGAGCGTGCGGAACACCGTCTCCAGCGCCTCGAACGCGTCGTCGAACAGCGCGTCGTCGCCGAGCAGCTGCTCGAGCGCCATGCGGCTCGGCGCGTGATCGGGCACGCGCTCGAGCGCCTGGCGCAGCGTGGACAGACCCTGTGCACGCTCGCCGAACTCGCCGATCTGCAGGCTCCCGAGGCGGTGCAGCAGGTCCGCCTGCGCTTGCGCGTCCGCTTCGATCGCGATGCGCCGCTCCAGCACGTCGGCCAGCGCCCGCGTGTCGCCGAGGCGCGCGAACAGCCGGTCGAGCGCCCCGAGCACCGTCGGGTCGTCGCCCATGCGCTCGGCGGCGGCGACGTAGGCCTTGGCGGCGCGCGCCGGGTCGTCGAGCTTGTCCTCGCACACGCGCCCGAGCCGCACGAAGAGATCGGCCGCGACGTTCGCGTCGAAGATCCCCGCCGCGCGCTCCTGCAGCGCGTCGGCGTACCGCCGCCAGCCCTCCACCCCGCTGCGCGCGGCGAGCCGCTCGATCTCGTCGTGCAGCGCCGCGTCCTGCGGCTCCTCGGCGAGCGCGCGCAGCAGCGCCGACTGGGCGCGCTCCGGATCGCCGAGCGCCGTCTCGCACACCTCCGCGAGCGCGCGGAGCGTGCGCGCGCGATCGGCCGGCTCGGTCTGCACGCGCAGGCGCAGCTCGAGGACGCCCGCCAGCTCGTCGTGGCGCCCGGCCGCGCGCAGCACCGGCTCGAGGGCGTCCGCCGCGTCCGCGCGCAGCTCGTCGTGGCCTTCGCCGATGCCGCGGATGGCCGCCGCCGCCTCGGCGTCGAAGCCCGCTTCGAGCACCTCGCGGTAGGCCTCCAGCGCCGACTGCGCGTCCTGCAGCTCCACGGCGTACAGCGCGGCGATGCGCTTCTTCAACGCGCGCCGTGCGCCGTCGTCCTGCGTCGAGCCGGCCTGCAGCTTGAGGTTGTCGAGCAGCTCCGCCCACATCCGCTCGTGGGTGTAGAGCGCGTCGAGGCGGCGCAGCACCTCGCCGTCGGCCGGCCGCACGGACAGCGCCTGCGTCAGACACTCGATCGCGTCGCGCCGATCGCCGAGGTCGTTCTCGAGGCGGCCCGCCGCATCGACGAGCAGCTGGAACTTGAGCCCCTCGTCGTCCTCGCCGCACAGCTCCACGCGTCGCCGGTACAGGTCGACCAGGCGCGATGCGTCGTTCTTCTGCTCGTGGAGGGCGATGAGGTTGTCGATCGTGAACGCGCTCGCCGGCTCGAGCTCCAGCGCACGCTCGTAGGCCTCGATCGCGCCGCCGGGGTCGTCGAGCATGTCGCGCCTGGCCTCGCCCACCCGGCGCCACGTGCTCGCCCGCGTCTCGTCGTCGGGCACGAGCTCCGCCTTGCGCGTCAGAACGCGCACCAGCGTCGTCCAGTCGCTGAGCAGCGTAGCCAGCGCGTCCATCTCCTCGAGCGGCTGCAGCTCGGTCTCGTCCATCGCGAAGAGGCGACCCCACGCCTCGAGCGCCCGGCGCGGATCGTCGCGCCGCTTGTCGTGCACGCCGGCGAGCGCCGCCAGCAGCTCGCGCCGCGTCAGCCCGCCGGTCTTGGCGATCGCGGCCTCGTACGTGGCTGCGAGGTCCTCCCAGCGCCCGGTTGCCCCGGCGAGACGATCGAGCTGCTCGCGCGACTCGCCGTCCTCCGGGTCGAGCAGCCACGCCTGGCGCACGGCGTCGAATGCCCTGGCGCGATCGCCCCCGCGCTCCTCCCACAGCCGCGCCGTCTCGCGCAGGATGGCGATGCGCTCGCCGTCGTCGGTCGCGAGCGCGAGGCGCTCGTCGTTGGTCGCCACCAGGCGACGCCAGTCGTCGGCGCGCTCGTAGATGGGCCGCAGGATGTCGACGACGCGCGCCTTGTGCGCGGGCTGCTGCAGCAGCGCCTCCAGGGTGCGCACGGCGTCGGCGCCGGGCGCCTGCGCCGAGGGGGGCGACAGCTCGACGACGGCCTGCAACTCGTCGATGCCTGCATGCGCCTCGTCGAGCCGCTCGAGCAGCAGCCTGGCGAGCTCCATCCGGAAGCGCGCCTCGTCCTCGGGCAGCGCGCTCTGCTCGGCGCGCCGCCGCGTCAGGTCGGCCAGATCGCGCCAGCGCTCGGTGCGTGCGTACAGACGCGACAGCCCCTCGAGCGCGTGCGGGTCCCCCTCCTCGACGTCGAGCGCGGCGCGCAGCGTCTGGATCGCCGCCGCGTCGTCGCGCAGCTCCGTCTCCTCGATGCGCGCGATCGTGTGCAGCGCCTCGAGCCGCTCGTGCGGATCGTCGCGGTGGTCGAGCGACTCGCGGTAGAGCCGGACGCGCTCCTCGGGTCGTCCCGCCTCGCGCAGCAGGCGGTCGATGGCGTCGAAGGTGCCGTCCCTCGCGCCCCGGTCGAAGTCGTAGGCCCGCCGGTAGAACGACAGCGCCCGTTCCACGTCCTTCTGCGCCTCGAACAGCTCCCCGGCTCGTCGCGCCAGGCGCGCCGTCGCCGGCTCGTCGGCCGTGATCTTCGCGAGCTCGGTCGCGTACACCTCGGCGAGGCGCGCCTCGGCGTTGGCGACGCGCGCCAGCCGCTCGAGCTCGCCCCACGTGCTCTCGTCGGTCGGGTCCTCGGCCAGCAGCTTCGCCGTCGTCTCGAGCGACGAGGCGTAGTTCTCCTCCTGCTCCTCGTGCATCTTGGCCAGGCGGCGCAGCAGCTGCCGCCGCTCGTCCGGGTCCTGGCTCGCCTCCAGGCGCGCCTCGAGCGTCGCCATGACGCGGCGCCAGTCGAGGCGCGCGAGGTACACCGGCTCGAGCATCTCGGCGGCGCGCGCGGCGTGCTCGCGCTGGCCCATGAGCTCCTCGAGCGAGGCCACCGTCTGCGGGTGCCTGGGGTCGATCTCGAGGGCCGCGGCGAACTCGTCGAAGGCGCGCTCGATCTCGCCGGTTCGCCTCTCCAGCACCGTGCCGAGCGCGTGGTGCAGCGCCGCCTTGCGCTCGTTCGATACGCCCGGGGCGCCGATCTGCCGCTCGAAGAGCGACACCAGGTCGTCCCACCGGTCCGCCTGCGCGTACAGGCGCTCGAGCGCGGCCACCGCGTCGCCGTCGAGGCCCGTCTCGAGGATCGTCTCGTACACGCCGATGGCGGCGCGCGCGTCGCCGAGCTTCTCGTCGCAGAGGCGCGCCTGCTTGAAGAGCAGCGCCTTGCGCTCGACTTCGCTCTCGGACGCTTCGGTGCGGCGCTTGAGCACGTCGAGCAGGGCCGCGTGATCGCCGGTCTCCTCGTAGAGCGACTCGAGGGCGAGGAGCGCCCGCCGGTCGTCGCCGCGCAGGTCGAGCGCGCGCGCGTAGTGCTGCTGCGCGAGCGCGAGATCGCCGAGGCGCGTGCGCGCGATCTCGGCGATGCGAAGCGTCACCTCCAGCTGCAGGTCGCCGTCCAGGATGTCGGCGACGACCGAGCGCAGCAGCTCCGCGAGCTCGGCGAGCTTGCCCGTCGTGTGCGCCAGGCGCTCGGCGCGCTCGATCCAGCGCGGCAGCTCCGGCTCGCCCACGGCCTCTCGCAGCCCTCGCGCGGCGTACGACATCGCCAGCGCCGCGTCGCCCAGCGGCCCCTCGGCCACCTGCGCGGCCTGCGCGATGATCGTGAGCTTGTCGGAGATCGAGTCGGCGTGCTCCGCCTCGATGTCGAGCACGCGCAGCAGCTTCGCGTGCAGCGCGTCGGCCTCGTACAGCGGCCGCAGGATGGCCGCCGCCTCGCGGCGCGTCCCCTCGTCGTCGAGCATCGCCTCCAGCGCGTCGCGGCTACCGACGTGCGCGGGGTCGAGCACGAGCGCCTGCCGGTACGCCTCCACCGCCGAGGCCAGGTCGCCGAGCTTGCTCCGGCGCACCTCGCCCAGGCGGGCCAGGATCGCCAGCTTGTCGCCCTCCGCGTCGGCCAGCCCGAGGTCGGTCTCCAGGACGTCCGCGAGGTCCTGCCAGCGCTCGGCCACCTCGTAGAGCGTGGCCAGGGCGGCGAGCGACGCGCGATCGGGGCCGAAGTCGTCGACGATGGTGCGGTACGCCTGGATGGCCTCCCCGACGTCGGTGAGCTCGTCGGCGAGCGTCGTCGCGATGCGCACCAGCAGCGTGCGTCGGGCCGCGCCGTCGTCGGCCAGCCGCTCGCGCGCCCGCAGCACCTCGACCAGCTCGCGCCAGCTCTGCGTGCGCTCGTAGAGGCGGTCGAGCGCGGCCAGCGCCTCGGCGTCGCCCGGGTCGTCCTCCAGGCGCGCGCGCCATGCCTCGACGGCCCCTCGCGCGTCGTCGAGCACGCTCTCGCACAGGTCACCGAGGCGCCCGCGCAGCTCGCGGCGTGCGGCGGCGTCGTCCTCGAGCTTGATCTGGATGCGCAGGATCTCCGCGAGCTGCCGGTTGTCGAGCGCGGCGGCGTAAATGCGCTCCAGGGCGCGGCACGCCGGCAGCGCGATCGCCGGATCGTCGGGCGCGAGCTGCAGGACTTGACGGTGGACGGCCTCGGCGCGCGCGGGATCGTTCAGCTGGTTCTCGCAGAGGCGCGCGAGGTCGGTCAGGATCTCGGCGCGCGGCAGGGGCGCCGCCGCGGCCGCCGCCGTCGCCGTCAGCACGCCGGCCGCCCTCTCGTGCTCGCCGATGCGGCGAGCGATCTCGAGCAGCCGCTGGCGCGCCCGCGCGTCGTCGGCGTCGAGGGGCAGCAGGCGCGCGAACGCGTCGAGCGCCCCCCGGTCGTCGCGCAGGCGCTCGTCGCGAAGGTCGGCGACACGGCGAAGCAGGTCGCGTCGCTCGTCGACGCCGGTCGCGAACTCGAGGTGAATCTCGAGCACGCGGACGAGATCCGCGACCTCGTCGCGCTCGGTGTACACGGCCTCGAGGACGATCGCCGCGCGCGACCGGAGCTCCGGCACGTCGAGGATCTTCTCGACGAGCATCCGCGCCTCGGTGGCCGCCGGCTGCTCGCGCAGCACCTGCTCGAGGAACGACAGCGCGCCGGCCGCGTCGCCCAGCTTCGTGAACAGCAGCGTGCCGAGGCGCTGCTCGAGCTCGAGCTTGTCGTCGCCGACCGCTCCCTGCAGGCGTCGCTCGAGCAGCTGCGCCAGCCGGTCCCAGCGCTGCTCCTGCGCGTACAGCACGTCGATCGATCGGATGGCCTGGTCGTGGACCGGATCGAGCTCGAGGATGCGCTCGTAGTACGTGATCGCGCGCGCGCGATCGCCCGTGATCTCCTCGGCGACGAGCGCCACCTCGGAGAGCAACTCCGCGCGGCGCGCCGCGTCCGGCGTGGCGGCCACCACGCGCTCGTAGAGGGCCGCCAGCTCGTCCCACTGCTCGCGCGTCGTGAGGATCTGCTTGAGGCGCTGGAACGCGCGCTCGTTGCTCGGCTGCCGCGCGAGCATCCTCTCGAGGTACGGTCGGGCGCGCTCGACGTCGCCGAGCTTCTCGTCGATGAGCGTCGCGGCGCGCTCGGCGAGATCGAGCTCGACGTACTCGGGAAGCCCGGTGGTCCCCTCGGGCGGCACGACGGCGGCGATGGCGTCGACGAGCGCCTGCACGCGGCCCGTCTTCGCCGCGAGCACGGCGAGCCGATCCCAGAGCGGCAGCTCGATCGGGAACTCGCTCGCGGCGCGCGCGACGACGTCGAACGCCGCCCCGGGATCGCCGAGCTTCGAGGCGTGCACGTCGGCCAGCCGGCCGTAGAGCGCGAGGCGGTCCTCGCGCGCGGCGGTGGTCGCGATGAGCACCTCGAGGACCTCGGCCTGCCGCCGCGCCGCGCCGGTCTCGGAGTAGGCGCGCTCGAGGATCGACGCGGCGCGCGCGCGCGTCTCGGGCACGGGCAGGAGCTGCTCGACCACCTCGATCGCCCGCGGATCGTTGGGCGACAGCTCGAGCGCCCGCTGGCAGGCGGCGAGCGCGTCGCCGTGACGGTGCAGCGGCTCGACGAGCAGCCGGGCCATCTCCACCTCGCGCGCCGCACGCTCCTGTCCGTCGCGCTGGTCGCGATCGAGCGCGAGGACCTCCACCGCGCCACCGGCGTCTCCCTGGGCCCGCAGCAGGCGCGCCAGCGCGCGAAGCGCCGCGCCGTGATGCGGGACCACCTGCAGCATCCGCCGGTAGAGCGCGATGGCCCGCTCGGGGGCTCCGAACGCCTCCTCTTCGAGCATCGCCCACTCGGCAAGCAGGTCGAGCTTGTGGGCGGTGTTCGCGCGCTCGACGCGGATGTCGAACAGCCAGCGCAGGTCGTCGCGCCGGTCGGCCTCGCGCAGGATGCGATCGAGCGTGAGCACCGCCAGCTCGTCGCCATCCTCCTCTTCGACGAGCGAGCGGTAGGTGGCCACCGCCTCGTCGACGCGGCCCATCTCGCGCGCGTACACCTCGGCGAGCTTCGCGCGCAGCGCGCGCGCCTCCTCGCGCCCGGCCACCCCGTCGCCGTCGCGGTCCTTCTTCTTCTTTTTCTTGCCCGCGCGCGTCCCCTCGACCGCGGCTTCGAGCGCCTCGACCCGTGCGCCGACCGACTCGACGAACGTGGCCCACTCGCCCGCCGCGCGGGCCGCTTTCTCGAACCCCGCGAGCGCCCCTTCGCGATCCGGGGCGAGCTCGAACGCCTTGCGCGCCCAGGCGAACGCCGTCGCGCGATCCTGCAGCTGGAAGCCGGTGACGTGCACGAGCTTCTCGATGAACACCAGGCGCTCCTCGGTCGTACGCGCGTGGCCCAGCAGCACCTCGTACAGCGCCGGCAGCCTCCCCCACTTCTCGTCGCGCTCGTAGAGCGGCACCAGCGCCGAGGCGGCGCGCGCGTCGTCGGGGCGAACCGAGAGCACGCGCTCGTACGACCGGAACGCGCGCTCGGGGGCGTTCAGCCGGCTCTCGTAGATGCCTGCGCAGCGGAAGCTGAGGTCGACCTTCAAGCTCGGATCGTCGGTGCGGTCGGCCGCGCCCGAGAGGACCTCGACCAGCCCTTCCCAGTCGTCGTTCTGCGCGTAGAGCTCCGTCAGGCCGTCGTAGTCGCCGATGGCGAGGTGGCTGTCGCGCAGCACGCGCAGGGCCTTGGGGTGACCGGGCTGGATGGCGAGCACCCGCCGCCACACCGTCATCGCCTTCGCGTGGTCGTGCAGCCGGTCGGAGTAGATGCTGCCGAGCTTCTGCAGGACGCCCAGCCGCGTCGCGTCGTCGCCCGCGGTCTCGGCCCGCTGCTCGAGCACCTCCGCGAGCGTCGCGAAGTCCTTGTCGCGTTCGGCCTGCTTTTCGAGCGCGTCGAGGGCGGCGGCCGAGGAGGGCTCCTCGGCGAGCACCTTCTTGTAGAGCGCCACGGCCTGCGCCCCCATGTCGAGGCGCTCGGCGGCGAGCTTGGCCATCTCGCCCCAGAGCGCGCGCCGCTCGGGACCGGCGGACATCGACTCGGCCTCGCCCGCGAGCAGATCGAACAGTGCTTTGTAGGCGCGCCGCTTGGCGTACAGCTCCTTGAGGCGATCGAGCGCCTCGCGGTCGGCCGGCTCGAGCGCGTGCAGCTTCTCGTAGGCGTCGACGGCGTTCTGCACGTTGGAGAACTGATCGAGCCAGCGCCGCGCGATCGCGCGCCAGAGCTCCGCCTTGACCCCCGGCTCCGTCTCGAGCTCGGCCTGCCGCGCCTGCATCGTCAGCAGGTCGCGCCAGCGCTGCAGCGCCTCGTACACGCGAACGAGCTCGCGCACGCTCGGCAGATCGTCCGGATCGAGCTGCACGACCTGCGTGAGCACCGTCACCAGCGCCGAGTCGCTCTTCAGGTGGTCGCGGTAGATGGGCGCGATCTCGCGCAGCACGGCGAGGCGCCCCGCCGCGTCGTCCTGGCCGACGCGCTCGAGCTCCTGGCGAAGCAGGTCGCTCAGCGCGTTCCAGCTCGCGGTGTGCCGGTACAGGCGCCTGAGCGCGTCGCGGGCCTCGCGGTTGCGCGGGTCCTGCCGCAGCACCGCGCGCCACTGGTCGATGGCGCGCTGGGCGTTGGCCCCTTCCTCGGCCAGCTTCGCGATCTCGGCGACGACGGCCGCGCGCTCGGGCCCATCGGCCATGGCGCGCTGCGCCTCGGTGAGCACGGTCGCCAGCCGCGCGCTCTCGCCGCGCGCGGCGCACCACTCGCGGAAGAACGACAGCATCCCCGGGTGCGCCGGCTCGAGCTTGCGCACGCGCTCGAACCATGGCTCGGCCGCGTCGGGCTTGCCGCGCATGCGCCAGTGCACCATCGCGATCTGCAGGACCGCGCCCAGCTCCTCCTTGCCGCGCAGCGCGCCGCTCGAGAGCTGCCCCTCGTAGAGGGCCACCAGGTGATCCCACGCCTCGCGCGACGTGAAGTGGTCGGCCAGGAAGCTCTGCGCCTCGGCGTGACCGGGCGACAGATCGAGCACCCGCTCGTAGACCGCGGCCGCGCGCTCGGGCGCCGAGAGCTTCTTCGCGAGCACGCGCCCCAGCCGCGACCACGCCGCGACCTTCTCGTCCTTGTGCACCGCCTCGCCGGCGTAGCGCTCGATGGCCTGCGCCAGCTCCTCCACGCGCCCGTCGTCGCGCAGCACGCGCTCGAGCAGCGTCTGCGCGCGGCGGTTCTTCGCGTCGAGCTGCAGCGCCTCGCCGAGCAGCGACACGATGCGCTCGGAGCGCGCGGCGCGCTCCTTCTTCTTGCCGTCGCGGCCGTAGCGGAAAGTGACCTCCGCGGCGCTCACGAGGAGCGAGCTGCGGAACGCGGCGTCGCCGGCGCCGTGCGACTCCTGCACGTAGCGCTCGACCAGGTCCGCCCACTTGGCCCGCTTGGCCTCGCTGCGCTCGATGGCCTCCTCGGCCTGCACGTCGCCGGGCCGCAGCTGGCGAAGCCGCTCGTAGGCCTCTCGCGCGCCCGCGTCGTCGAGCAGCTCCTCGTCGAGCACGCGCGCGCGCTCGGCCACCAGGTCCGACTCGCGGTCGGTGCCGGCCGCGACGCCGATCTCGATGGCGAGCAGCCTCGCGACCGCCTCCGTCTCGCGACGCGCCTCGTGCGCCCGGCGGGCCGCCTCGAGCAGCTTGGACAGCTCCTCGCGACCCATCCCCGGGTCGCCCGAGACCTCGCCCTGCAGCCGTTCCCACGCCTGCGCGTGGTCCGGATCATCCTGCAGCAGCCCGAGTGCGCTCTTGATGGTCTTGGCGCTCATCCCTCACCCTGCGACAAGGAGACGACGGCGAAAGCCAGGCGACGATGGGGCCCGGTGCCCCACCCGACGAACGTAAAAGCAACCGCGCGAAATCCTGCGAGGAAATCGCGTCCCAGCGGCATCGCCATGCTACGGAGGCGCATCGGCGATAGCAAGGGCCGCGGAGCTCCCGAGTCCGGCGGCAAGGTTCTTGCGCGAAAAAAGAAAGGGACCGGGCGCGTCGCCCCGTGACGAGCGTTCCGCTCGAGTTGGAACGCGCCTCACGTTTGGCGACTCGACGCGAATTCGGCGCTCCTCCCGGAGGTGGCCGTACGCATCTTTCGCCGGGAGTGACGCAAGCTTCGAGTCGCGTCGCGCCTTCTTCGGGATGCGCGACGATTTCTCTTGGATGCGCGACGCATTCTCTCGAAGGAGGTGCGCAACCTTCGCCAATCGTCACGATTTCTCTCCAAAGCGACACTCTTTTCGGGAAACGCGCCGCGATTTCTTCGAGGGGCGAGGCGCATTCTTCGAGTTGCGGTGCTGATTCTTCGACTTGCGTCGCTCATTCTTCGACTTGCGGCTCGCCTTCTGCGACTCGGCGCGCGATTTCGAGAGAAGGCGCGACGCATTCGTCGCAAATCGTGGCGCATGTCGAAGAAGGCGACGCGCGGGTCGAAGGTCGACGACGGGATGGGCTCCGGAAAGCTCCGTCAGGCGGCTGCCGCGTCGTTCCGTTCCGAGTCTTCTCGCTCCTCTCGCCTCGAGCGCAGGTGCGAGAGCCCCCTCTCGTCGACCATGTTGCAGAGCTTCTTGCGCATCCTCTCGAGGCGACCGCGCACCGCGGCCTCGGAGAGCTTCAGCTCCTCGGCGATGGTCTTCGCGTCTTCGTCGCAGACCGCCGCTTCGAGGATTGTCCACCGCTTGGCGGAGATCTCGCCGTGCGCGAAGGAGTTCGTCGTCGGGCAGAGCCGCCCTCCGCCTTGTACTCGGGCGTGAAGTGCCTCACCGAACGTGCCTTGGGCGAGCCGCAAGACGACGGCGGAATCGTGGGCAAGTTGAGTTTGCGCAAACTGGTCACGAACGATAGGCTCGTGACCATGACGCGCAAGCGCGACGAGCGCCGAGACGAGGTGGTCGTGCCCGCGGCCGAGTTCAAGGCCAAGTGTCTCGCCTTCTTCGACGAAGTCGAGCTGAGGCGTCGCTGCTACGTGGTCACCAAGCGAGGGCGCCCGGTCGCGCGCGTCATTCCCCTCCCGTCGAGACCGTCCAGGTCCCTTCGGGGCAGTCTGCTCTTCGAGGAAGACCTCGTCGGCCCGATCGACGTCGACTGGGACGCGCAGGCGTGATCGTCCTCGACACGCACGTCTGGGTGTGGTGGCTCACCAAGCCGGAGCGACTGGGGAAGAAGGCCGCGCGTGCCGTTCAGCGGGCGACGCGCGTCGGACTTCCGGCGATATGCCCGTGGGAGGTCGCCATGAAGGCCGAGGCCCGAAAGCTCCGGTTCGACCGCGCCTACGACGTATGGATCGACGAGGCGATGGCCGAGGATCCGCGCATCGAGTTGCTCCCTCTCCTGCCACGCATATGCGTGGATGCGGCGAAGCTCCCTTGGGACCACGCCGACCCGGCGGACCGCTTCATCGTGGCCACCGCGCGGATGCTCGACGCGCCACTCGCCACGGCCGACGAGCGGATCCACGACTCGGGCCTCGTCCGCTGCGTCTGGGATTGACTCCGCACTACGTGCCCTTCGGGCCGTCGCCTCGCCTTCGGCCCTGCCTCAGCGGCGCCCTGCTGATCCCTTTCGCGAGGCGTCGCCCTCTTCCCAGGGCCGCGGTGCAGACGTAGCGGCGGCCTCGCCGGGGCCGGCCACGAGGGCGGCGCCGTCGACGCGCACGCCGCGGTAGGGCGCGCCCTCGGCGGCGAGCGCGCGCACGTCGTCGACCATCTGGCCGAGGCGAGCGGCGGCGTACTCGGCCTGCGCGCGGTCGGGGAACGACAGGCGCAGGCTGATTGCGCGCCCGTCGCGCGTTCGCGCGCTCACGCCGAAGCCGCCGCGCCGCTGCGCGCCGAGGCCGCCCCAGGCCTGCGGCGACCCGCCCCCCCTCTCGACGACGGCGAAGTCCTGGATGTCGGCGAGGCGCTCGCTCACCTGCCCCGGCTGCGGGACGGGCCCGCGGCAAACCGACAGCCCGCCGGCGTCGACCACGACGCGCGTGTCGTTGAACAGGTTGACCGCGGCCAGGTAGGCGATGAAGAGCCCCGCCGCCATGTGCAGGCTCATGAAGGCGACCGGCGCGAAGTGGCCGCTGAGCAGCATCGTCAGGGCCATGGTCCAGACGAAGCCGTTCCAGATGGCGGCGCGCCTCCGCCGGGGCGGCTCTGCCGAAGGGGGAAGGGAGCCGCTACCGGGACCCGCTACTGCCCGCAGGGGCAGCACCAGAGCGACACGTGCTGGCCGGTGGGCGCGGGCAACTGCTGGCAGCCGAGCGCCGGGTCCGGCGCGGCGGGCACGCGGCAGCCGACGAGGTAGTCCGAGGCGTCACACGGGGCGCCGGAGGCCGTGCAGCCGCCCGCGTCGCCCACGCTCGCCATCGTCATCAGGCACGCGGGCGAGGCGTCGACCGCGGCGTCGGCGCCTTCGGCGGTCGACGACGCGGAAGCATCGGATGCGTCGGGAGACAACGTCGACGCGTCGGCGGCCCGGCCACCGCCGGACGAAGCGGAGCTGCCGCTCGAGCCGCAGCCGCTCACCGCGGCGAGCGACAGAAGGAGCGCAGCGACGCGAGCGGCGCGCATGGGGAAACCTGGAGCGGCAATATGGTCGACGCCCACGTCGCCAGCAAGCGTTCGGCTCGATCCGCCAGAGGGTTAGGCGTGAACGCCTGCGACGTGACGGCCCGCGCGGGGGCGACGTCGCCCTGGCGGATTGGGCGCGCCCGGCGCGCGGATTGGCCCCCACCCTCCCGCTCGCCCGAGCGCCGGCGCGGCCGGAGCGCACGTCGGCGTCCTTCGACGACGAATCGGCGTCGTCGGTTGCTTCGTCGGCGTCGCGCATCGGCGCATCGGCGCTGCTCGTGCCGGCGTCGACGTGGCTCGCCGGCGCGTCGGCGTGGCTCGTGCGCGCATCGGCGTGGCTCGCCGACGCGCGCCCTTCGCTCGCCCGCGCAGCGCTTTGTTCGCCGACGTCCGCTCCCGCATCACCGTCACACCCGCGCCCTCCCCCTCGCCGATTTCCACGGCCGTCCACGGCACCTGGCCTTGCCGCCGAGGCGCTGGCGCCGGATGAGGGGCCTTCGGCACGGCCGGGCTCCGCTCGCGAGGGGGGAGCGTCGCCGGGCGAGTCGTGATAGCTGACGGGGCGGATATGCTGCGTGCGGACCGTTCCCCGAGCGCCCCCTCGCTGGCCGGGCGCCCAGGCGACAAATCGCTCGGCCTGTCGCTGCGCAACATCTACGAGACGCTCGCGATCAGCCTGCCGACGATGATCGACGCGCTCCAGGGGCGCGTGACCAAGCAGGCGTGCGACGTGCGGCTGGCGCGCTGGGCGCACAACATCGTCGTCCGCAACGCCCACATCGAGCTCGAGGTGGTCGGGCGCGAGAACCTGCTGCCCGGCGAGACCTACCTCGTGATGAGCAACCACCAGTCGCTCTACGACATCCCGGTGCTCTTCTGCGTGGTGGGACCGAACATCCGCATGGTCACCAAGCAGGAGCTCTTCCGCGTCCCCATCTTCGGCCCGGCGCTCGAGGCGGGCGGGTTCATCAAGATCGACCGGAGCAACCGCAACGCCGCCATTCGCAGCCTGAACGAGGCGCGCGATCTGCTCGCCAGCGGCACGCACGTGTGGATCGCGCCCGAAGGGACGCGCAGCCGCACGGGCCAGCTGCTCCCGTTCAAGAAGGGCGCCTTCTACCTGGCGTTCGAGGCGGGGCTGCCCATCCTGCCGGTGACGCTCCAGGGAACGCGCGACGCCCTGCCGGCCAAGGGGGTGCGCTCGAAGGCGGGCGCGCACGTTCGCGTCGTCATCCACCCGCACATCGATCCGCGCCCGTACGCGGCGCGGGGCAAGGCGGCGCGCGAGGAGCTGATGCAGCTGGTGCGCCGCACCCTGGAGAGCGCCCTTTGACGAGCGTCTCCGTCCAACCGTCGCGCTGGCCCGCGCCCGGAGGCGCGGTCGGCTCGGGGCTGGCCGTCCTCGTCAACGCCAACGCCAAGCGCGGAGGACGGCGCGTCGCCGTGCAGATCGCGCGCGCGCTGCCGGGAGCGAGCGTGCGCCTCACCCGATCGACGCAGGAGATCGACGCGTGGCTGCGCGTGCTCCCCTCGCCGCGCGCGGTGCTGGCCGCGGGCGGCGACGGTACGGCGGTGGCGCTGGTCAACGCGCTGGCGCGCGTGACCCCCGCGGGGCACCCGCTGCCGACCGTCGGCGTGCTGCCGCTCGGGACGGGCAACGGCTGGGCGCACTCGCTCGGCGCGCCCAAGCTCTACCGCTGCCTCGAGCTGCTCGCCGCCACGCCGGGCGACCTGCCGACGCGCCGCTGCGGTCTGGTCGACGTCGACGGCACGCTCTGCCACTTCGCCGGGTCGGGCTGGGACGCGATGATCCTCGACGACTACAAGCGGCAGCTCGATGCGAGCAAGGGCCCGAGCCGGCACGTGACCAAGAGCGTCTACGGCTATCTGCTGGCGACGATGACGCGCAGCGTCCCCAAGGTCGCGCTCTTCGGCAACCCGCACCTGGTCCTCGAGAACCTCGGCGACGAGGTGTACGCGGTCGACGCGAGCGGCACCCCGCGCCGCATCGAGGGCGCCGGGCGCGGCACGGTCCTCTACGACGGGCCGGCGGGCATCGCCGCGTGCGGCACCTGCCCCGAGTTCGGCTACCGCTTCCGGGCCTTCCCGTTCGCCGAGCGGATGCCCGGCTTCTTCAGCGTGCGCGCGTACCACCGCGGCGCGCTCGGGGCGGTCAGCTCGATCCCGCGCTTGTGGAAGGGCACGCACCCGCTCGAGGGGATGCATGACTGGCTCGCCACGCACGTCCGCATGACGTTCTCGCGCCCGGTGCCGCTGCAGATCGGCGGCGACGCGGCGGGCACGCGGCGCACGGTCGACTACCGCGCGTCCGACCGCGACGTGCGCATGGTCGACTGGCGTCGGCTGCTCTGTCTCTAAATCAGGGTTCGTGATCATCGATCGCGAACCCTGATTTAGCTCCGACCCTCGCCAGGCCTGCGGCCCGGCGACGTCGGAGTGACGCTCTCGTGGGGAGCTGACCGCTCCCCCTCCGTCGCTGCGCGACGGAGTCCTCCCCCACACCGCCTGGCGGCGGACGCCTTCGCTTCGCGAAGGCGCAACAGAGCCATCGTTTCTCGCCTCGTCGTGCGCAGCACGATTCGCCGAAGGCGATGCCGGGGAGGCTCGTTGCGTAGCGAAGCGGAGCAACGAGGGGGGCGCAGCCCCCACGAGACCATCCCTCCGTCGTCGTCGGGCGAAAGCCCGACGAGGGACGGAGCAAATCAGCGAGCACGATTCTCGTTCGAGAATCGTGCTCGCTGATTTAGAACGTGGTCTTGACGAGCGGCAGCGAGAAGCTCGGCGCGCGAGAGAGAGCGGTCTGCGCGGCCTTGGCCGTGTTGTCCGTGTGGCCCGTGTCGGTCGGCGGCTGCGAGGGCTGCGGCTCGGCGGCCTTGCGCGCGCCGAGGATCATCGAACCGCCGTAGATGCCCGCGAGCATGCCCGCGACGATCATCGTGCTGCCGCCCCAGAAGAAGTTCGTCTTGATGGTCGTCGTGGTCGTGCCGGTCTCACCGGGCACCACGTTGCCGACCTGCGTGGCGACGATGTCGAGCACGATGCCGCCGACGGCGACGGCGCCACCGGCGCCGAGGATGATCCAGCCTGTCTTCTCCTTCTTCTTGGCGCTGTCGGCCGGGGCCGGCGCCGAAGACGAAGACGTGGACGTCGAGGCGGAGGTCGACGACGAATCGGTCGACGCCGATGCCGACGCCCCCGCGCCATCGCTTGCGGGCGCCGAGGCGCCCGACCCATCGGCGAGCGCGGGGCTGGACAGGAGCGTGAGCTGGGCGCACGCCACGAGGGCGAGGCCAAGGCCGGCAATGCGCATCGAGACTTCCCTCCTAAACGCGGGCGGAGGATGGTCGAAGTAGGGTGCTCTGCGCCAGCTTTTTCTTCGGATCATTGATCTGGAACCAGGTCGCGGCTCGAGCGTACCGCCCGAGGACGATGAGACGTGCGTTGATTCTGCTGATTTCCAGCCTCACGGTTGCGTGCGCCTCGAGGGCGACTTCGACGCCGGGCGTCAGGCCGCCGGTCGCGCCGAACACCGCTGCGGAGGGTCCGAGCGGCGCCCCGGGCGCCCCCCTCGCGTGGGCCGATCTCGGCCCGGCGACCTTCGCGCGGGCGCGCAGCGAGAAGCGCCTGGTGCTCGTCGATGGCAGCGCCGAGTGGTGCCACTGGTGCCACGTGATGGAGGCGACGACGTACCACGACGCGCGCGTGCGCCGGCTGATGGCCGCGCGCTTCGTCGCCGTGAAGGTCGACGTCGATTCCAACCCGGCGTTCGAGGAGCGCTACCGCGACTGGGGGTGGCCGGCGACGGTGCTGATGACCGCCGACGGCGAGGAGCTCGGCGTCTACAAGGGATACCTGCCGCCGGAGCGGATGGGGGAGATCCTCGAGCAGGTCATCGCACAGGTCGACGCGAGCGCGGGCGCGGGCGCGGACGCGGACGCAGGCGCGGGCGCGATGACCGAGCAAGACATCGCCGCGCGCCTCGACTCCTACTGGGATCCCGCGCAGGGCAGCTGGGGGCGTCCGCAGAAGGTGCCGCTCTACCAGGACAACGCCTGGGAGCTCGCGCGCGCGGCCGCCGGCGACGCGCAGGCGCGGGCGCGGGCGCTCTTCGCCCTCGACCGGCAGCGCGCCATCATCGACCCCGTGTGGGGCGGCATCTGCCAGTACTCGACCGACGGCGACTGGGCGCACCCGCACTACGAGAAGCTGATGCCGTTCCAGGCGGGGGCCATCGACAACTACGCGGCCGCCTACGCCCTCACGCACGACCCGCAGTGGCTGACGACCGCGCAGCGCGTGCGCGGCTTCGTCGACCGCTTCATGACCACGCCCGACGGCGCCTTCGCGACCACGATGGATGCCGACCTGCACGCGCACGAGCCGGGCAAGCCGTACCTCACGGGGCGCGCCTACTACGCCCTCGACGACGCCCACCGGCGCGCCCTCGGCATCCCGCGCGTCGACGCGAGCGAGTACGCCCGCGAGAACGGCCTCGCGATCGCGGCGTACGTGACCCTCTACGAGGCGAGCGGCGACGCGACCGCCCTGGCCGCCGCCGAGCGCGCGGCGGCGCGCATCCTGGCGACGCACGCGACCGGCCGCGGCGGCGTCACGCACGGTCCGGCCGCCGATGCGCCGTCGGGCGAGGTGCTCTACCTGGCCGACAACGCGGCCTTCGGCTTCGCGCTCGCTCGCCTCTACGAGGCGACGAAGGACCCGAGCTACCTCGAGGCCGCGCGGCGCATCGCGCGCTTCGTGGCGAGCGACCTCGCCGACGCGAAGGCCGGCGGCTTCTTCGGATCGACGCCCGATCCCGGCGCGGTCGGCGTGTTCGCCGTACGTCAGAAGCCCGTCGAGGACGACGCGATGGCGGCGCGCTTCCTCGCGCGACTCGGCCGTCTCGCGGCGACCGACGAATACCGCGCGCCGCTCGCCGGGACGCTCGCCTTCATCCGCACGCGCGACGCCGTCGCGAGCCGGGGCCGCATGATCGGCGACATCCTCCTCGCGCTCACGGAAAGCGATTAGGCGGCGGTCGCCGCGGCGCCGGCGCGCTTCGCGCTCTGCCTCTTCGCGTACAGCTCGTCGAGCAGCGCGCCGTAGGTCTCGACCACCTTGCGGCGCTTGAGCTTCAGGCTCGGCGTCAGCATGCCGTTGTCGGTCGTGAAGTCGTCGCCGACGAGCGCGAAGTCCTGGATCGACTCGAACCCCTTGAACGCCGCCGCGTACGTCTCGATCTCCTTGCGGAAGAGGGCGCGCACGCGCTCGTCGCGGAGCGCCGCCGCGTCGCCGCCCGGCAGCGTCGTGTGCTGCTCGGCGGCCCACTTGCGCACCGCCGGCAGGTTCGCGACGACCAGCGCCACGTTGTACGGCCGGTTGTCGCCGTAGACCATCACGTTGGCGACGTAGGGGCTGAGCTTGAGCTGCTCCTCGAGCGGCGTCGGCACCACGTACTTGCCGTTCTCGAGCTTGTACTGCTCCTTGATGCGCCCGGTGATGAACACGAACCCCTGCGCGTCGACGTACCCCATGTCGCCCGTGCGGAAGCCGCCGTCCTTCGTGAAGACCGCCGCGTTCTCCTCCGGGCGCTTGAAGTAGCCCTTCATCACGTTGTGTCCGTACACGACGATCTCGCCCTCGAAGCGGGCGGGCTTGCCGTTCTCGGCCGGCTTGCGCTCGCCCGCGGCCCCATCGATCTCGACGCGCACGCCCGGGATGGGCCGCCCGACGCTGCCGATCTTGCGCGCGCCCGGCACGTTGGCCGTCGCGATGGGGCTCGTCTCGGTCAGGCCGTAGCCCTCGTAGACGACGACCCCCAGCGAGTCGATGAACTCGGCCACCTCGCGCGACAGCGCCGCGCCGCCGGAGAAGGCGTACTTGAGCTTCCCGCCGAAGCGCGCGCGCACCTTCTCGAAGACGACCTTGTCGACCAGCTCGAGCAGCGCAAGCTCGTGCAGCTTGAGCCGCTCGCCGGTGCGCTCCTTGGCCGTGACCTTGAGCGCCGCCTTCACGAGCTCCTGCACGGCCTTCGGCTTGGCCGCGAGCTGCCCCTGCACCGCCGTGTACAGCTTGTTGAAGATGCGCGGCACGCTGAAGAGCAGCGTGGGCCGCACCTCGGCCAGGTTGTCGAGGATCTTGTCGACGCCCTCGCAGATCGCCATCGAGGCGCCGGTCGAGAAGAGCGCGTGCAGCTCCACCGTCTGCCCGAACGAGTGCGCCCACGGCAGGAACGACAGCGAGCGGTCGGCGAGCTCCATCGGGAAGACCTCGTGCGCCGCGCTGACGTTCGCCGCGAGGTTCAGGTGCGTCAGGATGACGCCCTTGGGGTTGCCGGTGGTGCCGCTCGTGTAGATGAGCGCCGCCGTGTCCTCGGGCGCCGGCTCGATCGCCTCGGCGCGCTCGCCCGAGTCGAGCAGCGCGCGGTAGGTCGTGACGCGGCCGTCGCCGTTCGTCGTGCCGTCGACGAGAACGATGTGCTCGAGCGTCGGCACCGCGTCGAGCAGCCCCTTGGCCTTGGCGAGCACCTGGTCGTTGGCGCAAAAGAGCGCCTTGGCCTCGCAGTCGCGGACGATGAACTCCCACTCCTTGGGGTTCTGCGCCTCGTACATGGGCACGAACGAAGCGCCAAGGCCGTAGCAGGCGTAGGCGGCCACGGCCCACTCGACGCGGTTGTTCGACACGATGGCCACCGCGTCGCCCCGGCGGATGCCGAGCTTCGTCAGCCCGCCGCGCAGCCGCTCGACGAGCGAGGCGAACTCGCCGTAGGTCGTCCACACCCAGCGCCCGCCCTTCTTGGTGCCGAACAGCTCGCGCGACGCGTAGCTCCGGGTGGCGTGCTCGTAGATCTCGACGAGGGTGCGAAACCGCGGCTCGAATTGCATGGCGCCGAAGGTACGGCCGCACCGCGTCACGAGCAAGCGGTCGGGCCGCTACCACCGCGTCTCGAAGAAGATCACGGGAAGGCGGGAAGACGAGAAGTTCGGGGGGTGGGAAGGGCGCTGGAACGGCCCTTTTCGCGGGCGGCGCCGGCGGCGGCGGAGGCCGGCTCGAGCGCGTCCACCTCGGCGCGGTCGCGCACGGCGGCGAGCGCGACGCGGACGGCGAGGTGGCGAGGCATGCCGTTTCTACGCTCGACGCGAGGGGCTCGATTCCGTCGTCGGCGGGAAGACCGGCTCATCCCCTTGGCGCACCGGGCCGCTGGCGGCTAAATCCCAGCGACCGTGACCTTCCGCTACCTCGTCCGCACGTTCGGCTGCCAGATGAACGTGCACGACTCCGACCGCATGGCGGGCGTCTTGCGCGCGGCCGGCGGCGTGCCGGTCGAGCGCGACGAGGAGGCCGACCTCGTCGTCTTCAACACGTGCAGCGTGCGCGAGAAGGCCGAGCAGAAGCTCCGGAGCGAGGTGGGCAAGCTCGCACCGCTCAAGCGCGCGCGGCCCGACCTGATCGTCGCCGTCGCCGGGTGCGTCGCGCAGCAGGAGGGCGAGAAGCTGCTCGAGCGCGTGCGGCACGTGGACCTGGTGGTCGGGCCCGACAACATCGGCGAGCTGCCCGCGCTCGTGCTCGAGCAGATGGGCGGCGCCCCCCCGGTCGCGCGCACCGAGTTCGATCTGGCCGCGCCGCGCTTTCTCGCCGCCAGCCCCGAGCCGGGCCGCGCGTCGCCCGTGGCGTTCGTGACGACGATGAAGGGCTGCGACGAGCGCTGCAGCTTCTGCATCGTGCCGTACACCCGCGGGCCGGAGCGCTACCGCCCGTCGCGCGAGATCGTCGACGAGGTGCGCGCCTTCGTGGCGGCCGGCTCGCGCGAGGTGCTCCTGCTCGGGCAGACGGTCGACAGCTTTCGCGACCCCGCGCTGCCGCCGCCCGAGCCCGAGAGCCAGGACGTCACCGGTGGCGCCGGCGCACGACCGGGGGACGAGAGCCAGTTTTCGCATCTCTTGCGCGCCATCGCGCGCGAGGTGCCGCTCTACGACCCGGCGCGCCCCGGAGAGCCGGGCCTCGCGCGCCTGCGCTACACGAGCCCCCACCCGCGCCACGCGACGGCGTCGCTCGCGCGCGCGCACGCGGAGCTCGACGTGCTCGCGCGCCACGTGCACATGCCGGTGCAGTCGGGCAGCGACCGCGTCCTGCGCCGGATGATCCGCCGCTACACGCGCGCCGAGTACGTCGCGCGCGTCGAGCGGCTGCGCGCGGCTCGGCCCGGCCTCACGCTCTCGACCGACGTCATCGTCGGCTTCCCGGGCGAGACGGAGGACGACTTCGCGCAGACGCTGTCGCTCGTGCGGGAGGTGGGGTTCGTCTCGCTCTTCGGCTTCAAGTACTCGCCGCGCCCGTACACGCCGGCGCTGCGCCTGAAGGACGACGTGCCCGAGGAGGTCAAGAGCGAGCGGCTCGCGCGCCTGTTCGAGGTGTCCGAGTCGATCGGCGCCTCGCACCTGGCGTCGCTCGTGGGCACGCGGCAGACGGTGCTCGTCGAGGGCGCGAGCAAGAGCGAGCGCGGAGACCTGTCGCGCGACCGCGTGCAGGGGCGCACCGAGCGGAACGAGATCGTGCACGTCGAGGCGCCGGCGGCGGCGGCGCTGGTCGGCGCGCTCGTGGATGTCGACGTCGTGCGCGCCAACCGCCACTCGCTGACCGGCGCGCTGGTCGAGCCGGTCGACGGGCGCCTCGCGCCTGCGCCGCCGGGCGAGGGGGCGGCGGGCCGCCGCGCGCTGCCGCTCGTGGGGGCGTGACGTGGCGATCTACGAGCTCGACGGCGTTCGCCCGACGCTCGGGCGCGACGTGTTCGTGGCCGACGGCGCGGCCGTCATCGGCGACGTGCACCTGGGCGACGAGGCGGGCGTCTGGTTCGGCGCCGTGCTGCGCGGCGACTACTTCCCCATCCGCATCGGCGCGCGAACCAACGTGCAGGACAACGCCGTCGTGCACATCACCGCAGGCAAGGCCGCGACCACCGTGGGCGACGACGTGACCATCGGCCACGCCGCGGTCGTCCACGGCTGCACGATCGGCCACCGTTGCCTGATCGGCATGGGCAGCGTCGTGCTCGACGGCGCGGTCGTCGGCGACGAGTGCTTCGTCGCCGCCGGATCGCTGGTCACGCCGGGCACCGTCGTCCCGCCGCGCAGCTTCGTCATGGGCCGCCCCGCCAAGGTCGTGCGCCCGGTGCGCGACGAGGACCTCGCCTGGATCCGCGACGCGGCCGCCCTGTACGTCGGCTACGCGCGCGACTTCCGCACCCGCTGCAAGCGCTTGGGATAGAGCCGCCAAGACGCCACGAGCGCCAAGAACGCCAAGGGGGGGTGGGGGCGGCGAGCGCAGTGCCGTCGAACAAGATCGCGAAGGGGCAACCTCTCCTCCTTGGCGTCCTTGGCGCCTTGGCGTCTCTCTCCTGCGCTACGGCCCCCGCACGACGCGCACCTCGACGCGCGCCATGCCGAGCTTGAGGATGCCGAGCTTCTTCGCGGCGGCGCGCGACAGGTCGATGATGCGGTCGGCGTGGCCGAAGGGCCCGCGGTCGTTGATGCGCACGCGGACGCGGTCGCCGGTGTCGACCCGGCGGACCTCGACCCACGTCCCGAGGGGGAGCGTGCGGTGCGCGGCGGTCATCTGGCTCGGATCGAACCGCTCGCCGCTCGCCGTCCTGTGCCCCGCCAGCGCGGCGCCGTACCAGGTCGCGAAGCCGACCTGCACCTCGTCGCGCGGCGCCGGCTCGTAGGAGCCGCTCAGCGCGGCCGCCGGCGCGCGCGGGGCCGCCATCTCCGGCTCGCGCCTGCACGCGAGGACCGAGACCAGGAACAGCGCAGCGATCGCCCAGGCCGATCGGAGACGCACCAAGGGGCCAGCATAGCGCGTGTTAGCCTCGGCGCATGGTCCGCCGCACCCACATGCACTCCCTCCGGCTCGGCGTCCTCGGCGCGTGCGCGGCGCTCGCCCCGCTCGCGACCTCGGTCGCTGCGTGCAGCAGCAGCAGCTCGTCGTCGACGACCTCGAACGTCTCGGGCAACTACACGGTGGACATCACCAACGGCAACAACGGCTGCAGCATGGGCAACTGGACCGCCGGCGCGATGTCGAGCGGCATCCCCGTGACCGTCACGCAGAGCGGCGCGCAGGTGACCGCGACGGTCAACGGCGTGACCGGCGCGTTCATGACGCTGGGCATCGGCACCAACACGTTCAGCGGATCGCTCGCCGGCGATCAGGCATCGATGACGGCCAGCGGCACGGTCCAGGGCACGCAGGGCAGCTGCACCTTCACCACCGACGCGACCGTCGACGCCACGTTCAGCGGCGACACGATGCAGGGCACGGTGACCTACACGCGCGTGCCCGCGAACGGCAGCTCGGGCTGCGCCGCCATCCAGGGCTGCAAGTCGGTGCAGAGCTTCAGCGGCGCCCGGCCGCCGTCGGGGGACTGAGCGCCGGCCCGGCGCGCGGTTCAGTGGCGAGCGGCGTCGAGCTCCGCGCGGCGCCGGGCGAGGAGCGCGCGCTCGCGCGCGTTGTCGGTGCGCGCGATGGCGGCGTCGTAGGCCTCGCGTGCCTCGGCGAGCCGGCCCAGCCGGCGCAGCAGGTCGGCGCGCACCGCGTGCAGCACGCGGTAGCCGTCGAGGTCGAGCGCGTCGACGAGGGCCAGGGCGGCGGCGGGCCCCTCCACCTCGCCCACGGCCACGGCGCGGTTCAGCGCCCCGATCGGGCTCGGGGCGATCGCGAGCAGGTGATCGTACAGCTGCACGATCTGGCGCCAGTCGGTCTGCGGGGCGCTCGGCGCGTCGCCGTGGACGGCCTGGATGGCGGCCTGCAGCTGGTAGGGACCGGGCTCGTTGCGGCGCAGGCAGACGCGAAGCAGCGCCTGCCCCTCGGCGACGAGCGCGCGGTCCCAGCGCGTGCGGTCCTGGGCGGCGAGCAGCACCATCTCGCCGTCGTCGGTCGTGCGCGCGGCGCGGCGTGCGTGCACGAGCAGCATCAGCGCGAGCAGCCCGAGGACCTCGGGCTCGTCCGGCAGCAGCTCGACGAGCAGCCGCCCGAGGCGGATGGCCTCCGCGCACAGCTCCTCGCGCACGAGCCGCTCGCCGGCGCTCGCCGTGTAGCCCTCGTTGAAGACGAGGTACACGGTCGCCATCACCCCGCGCAGCCGCTCGGGCAGCTCGTGCTCGTCGGGGATGCGAAACGGGATGTGGGCGTCGCGGATCTTGGCCTTCGCCCGCACGAGCCGCTGCGCCATCGTGGGCTCGGGCACGAGGAACGCGCGCGCGATCTCGGCGGTGCTCAGGCCGCCCAGCAGCCGCAACGTGAGCGCGACCTGCGCCGGCGCGGCCAGCGCGGGGTGACAGCACGTGAAGAGCAGCCGGAGCGTGTCGTCGTTCATGGGCGTCGCCGGGAAGTCGGGGGCCGGCTCGCCCGGGGCGTGCAGCCGCGCCGCCTCGCGGTGCCGATCGCCGCGCGACGACTCGCGTCGCAGGCCGTCGATGGCGCGGTTTTTCGCCGTCGTGATGATCCAGCCCGCGGGGCTGGGCGGCATCCCGGCCGCCGGCCAGTGGCCGAGCGCCGCGGTGAAGGCGTCCTGCACGGCCTCCTCGGCGACGTCGATGTCGCCGAAGACGCGCACGAGCACCGACACCGCGCGCCCGTACTGCTCGCGGAAGACGCGCTCGACGTCGCGCTGCCCGACCACCGCGCCGCCGCCCACGCGCTACCGACCGTCACCCTGGAAGGGCCGGACCTCGATGGGGAGGGTCGTCGCGCGAGCCAGCTTGCGGCCCCACTCGAGCGCCGCGTCGAGATCGGGCGCGAGGACGATGCACAGGCCCCCGAGGTGCTCCTTGCCCTCGACGTACGGCCCGTCGGTGAGCAGCACCTGGTCCTTGCCCACCCGGACGACGGTCGCGCTGCTCGGTGGGCAGAGCCCGTGCGAGAAGACCCACGCGCCCGCGGTCTTCATCTCGTGCCTCACCGCCTCGACGTCGCGCATGATGGCGTCGAGCTTGAGCTTGGGGGGAGGTGCGCCGTCGGGCTGGTAGATGCTGAGCAGGTAGGTGTTCATGGTCGATCTCCGTCCTGTCGCGGTCGGTCGGCTCCGTGCCGGACGCCGTTTCGCTCCTTGAACGAACGGGCCGGGGCCGGATCGACAGCCGGGCGGTGGATTCGTCAATGCGCTTCGGCCCAGCTCTTGCCGGTGCCGACGTCGACGACGAGCGGCACGGCGAGCTTCATCGCGTTCTGCATCGTGTCGCGAACGAGCTCGGCGGCGTCGCTCGCGCGCGCCTCGTCGACCTCGAACACGAGCTCGTCGTGGACCGTGAGCACCATGCGCGCGCCGACCTTCGCGAGCGCCCCGCCTCCTTCGGCGCCCAGCTTGACCATCGCGAGCTTGAGAATGTCGGCGGCCGTCCCCTGGATGGGCGTGTTGCGCGCGACGCGCTCGGCCTCGAAGCGCAGCGCGCGGTTGGCCGAGTGCAGGTTGGGCAGGAAGCGCCGCCGCCCGAGCAGCGTGCGAACCGCCTCCCCCTGCCGCGCCGCCTCGACCGTCTTCTCCATGAAGCGCGCCACGCCCGCGTAGCGCTCGAAGTACGCCGCGATGAAGCGCGCCGCCTGCTCGCGCGGGATGCCGAGCTGCTTGGCGAGCGCGCTGTCGCCCATGCCGTAGATGACGCCGAAGTTGATCGTCTTGGCCGCGCGCCGCTCGTCGGGCGTGAGCTGGTCCTGCGGCTTGCCGAGGATGAGCGACGCGGTGCGCGCGTGCACGTCGCCGCCGGTGGAGAACGTCTCGACGAGCACCGGGTCCGCGGCGAGGTGGGCGAGGACGCGCAGCTCGATCTGCGAGTAGTCGGCGCTGAGGATCACGTGCCCCGGCGGCGCGACGAACGCGGCGCGGATCTCGCGCCCCAGCTCCGTGCGAATGGGGATGTTCTGCAGGTTCGGATCGCTCGAGGCCAGGCGCCCGGTGGCGGCGACGGCCTGGTCGAAGCGCGTGTGGATGCGACCCGTCGTCGGGTGGACGTACCTCGGCAGCGCGTCGATGTACGTCCCCTTCAGCTTGTCGAGCTCGCGGTAGGCGAGGATCGCGCGCGGCAGCTCGTGGCGATCGGCGAGGGCCTCGAGCACGTCGGCGTCGGTGGAGCGCCCGCCCTTGGGGGTGCGCTTCACGACGGGCAGCTTCAGCTCGTCGAACAGGATCGTCTCGAGCTGGTCGCGCGACCTGAGCGTGAAATCGCGCCCCGCGATGCGCTTGCAGTCGGCCTCGAGCCGTCGAAGCTGCTGCTCGACGCGCGCGCCGAGCGCCTCGAGCGTCGGCACGTCGACGAGCACGCCGGTCATCTCCATGTCGGCCAGCACGCGCGCGAGCGGCGTCTCCACCTCGCGCATCAGCCGGTCGAGCCCCTCGGCCGCGAGGCGCGGCTCGAAGCGCGCGCGCAGCGCCAGCGGGATCTCGGCGCCGGCGGCGGCGAACTTCGCCGCGTGCTCGACGTCGATCTCCTCGAATGCCGGCTGCGGGCCGCGGGCCTTGCCGAGCGTGTCCTCGTAGCGCTGGACGCCGACGCCGAGCTCGCGCCGCGCCAGCTCCTTGAGGGCGTTGCTCGGCTCGGGATCGATGAGGTACGCGGCGACGTGCGTGTCGAACGCGGGGCCGGCGAGCGGCGCGCCCGCGCGCGCCAGGACGATCGCCGTCTCCTTGAGGTCGTGGCCGACCTTGACGACGCGCTCGTCGGCCAGCAGTGGCGCGAGGGCCTCGCGCACGGCCGACCACCCGAGCTGCGGCGGGCATCCGAGGTAGCGGTGCGCGAGCGGCACGTAGGACGCGCGCCCCGGCTCGCCGGCCAGCGACACGCCCACCAGCTCGGCGCGCATGGCGTCCGTGCCCGTCGTCTCCAGCGCGAGCCCCAGCTGCCCGCGCGCGCGCGCGTCGGCGAGCAGCCGCTCGAGGGAAGCCGCGTCGAGCACGCACCCGTAGGTGCGCTCCTCGGGATTTCGATCCCGCTCCGGCGGAGCCGGAGACGTGCCGTCGGAACGGACCTGCGCGCTCGCCGTCCCGGCCCCGGGGGCGGTCGCCGTCGACGGCCCGCCGTCCTGCGCCTCGGCCGCCTCGCGCCCGGCCCGGGTGATCGCGTCGAGCTGGTCGAGCTGCCGGTTGAACTCGAGGTGCGTGTACAGGCGCCGCAGCGCCTCGACGTCGGCCCCGCCCCAGCGCAGCTTGTCGAGGCTCCACTCGAGCGGCGCGCTGCCGTCGAGCGTCACGAGCTTCTGCGACACGCGCGCGTCGGCCTCGTGCTCGCGCAGGCTCTCGCGCAGCTTCGGCTTGGTCACCTGGTCGAGGCCCGCGTACACGGCCTCGAGCGTGCCGAACTGCGCGAGCAGGTCGGACGCCGTCTTGGGACCCACGCCGGGCACGCCCGGCACGTTGTCGCTCGTGTCGCCGGTCAGCGCGAGGAAATCGCGCACCCGGCTGGGCGGCACGCCGAGCTTCTCGCGGACCTCGCGCGGCCCGTACACCTTGTCGCGCATCGAGTCCCAGAGCACGACGCGGTCGTCCTCGTCGCGCACGAGCTGCATCAGGTCCTTGTCCGCGCTGACGATGACGACGCGCCACCCCTCGCCCACCGCGCGCGCGGTGACCGCCGCGATGAGGTCGTCCGCCTCGAGCCCCGCCTTCTCGAAGCAAGCCACGTCGTACGCGCGCACGATCTCGAGCACGCGCGCCATCTGCTGCGAGAGGTCCGGCGGCGGCGGCGGGCGGGTGGCCTTGTAGCGGGAGTCGACCTCGTGGCGGAACGTGGGCCCCTTGGAGTCGAGGGCGACTGCCAGCATGTGCGGCCGGCGCTCGCCGACCACCTTCTGCAGCATGTTCACCGTGCCGAGCACCGCGTGCGTGGGCTCTCCCTTCGAGCTCGAGAGCGGCGGCAGCGCGTGGTAGGCGCGGAAGACGTAGCCCGACAGGTCCACGAGGTAGAGCACGTCGGCCGCCCCCGGCGCCGGCAGCCTGGCCACGACGTCGGCGGGCAGAGGCTCGGGGGAGGGGCCCCGAGCCACCGACCTGGGCGAGACGGGCTTCGAAGCCGCAGACTTGGCGGGGCGTGCCATGGCGAAATGCCTTGTTAGCCGCGGGCGTGAGACTCGTCTAATGTAGAGGTGACGTTCCCCCCACATGGTCGAGTCGCTCGAGCCCCCCGTCAGCGGCCTCGTGGCCGGAAAGTACGAGGTCGTCCGCCTCATCGGTCGCGGCGGCATGGGATCGGTGTGGGAGGGGCGCCACGCGTCGCTCGGCACGCGCGTCGCCATCAAGTTCATCGATCAGGAGTACACCGGCAGCAAGGAGGCGCAGACCCGCTTCGTCAACGAGGCGCGCGCCGCCGCGAGCATCCAGAGCAAGCACGCCATCCACATCCACGACCACGGCGTGACCGAGGACGGCCGCCCCTACATGGTCATGGAGCTGCTCGACGGCGAGCCGCTCGACAAGCGCATCGAGCGCCTCGGGCGACTCTCGCTCCAGGAGACGGCGCGCATCCTCGTGCAGGTGTGCCGCGGGCTTCAGCGCGCGCACGACGCGGGCATCATCCACCGCGACCTCAAGCCCGAGAACATCTTCCTCGTGCGATCGCCCGACGACGACGACGAGATCGCCAAGGTGCTCGACTTCGGCATCGCCAAGATCAAGGGCCTGCCCGGCGAGAAGGGGCTGACGAGCAGCACCAAGACCGGCGCCGTGCTCGGCACGCCCTATTACATGTCGCCCGAGCAGGCGCGCGGCCTGCGCACCATCGACCACCGGTCCGACCTCTGGTCGCTCGGCGTCATCGCGTACAAGTGCCTGACCGGCGTGCTGCCCTTCGAGGGCGAGAGCGTGGGCGACCTGCTCGTGAAGATCTGCACCTCGCCGGTGCCGGTGCCGTCGATGACCATGCCGGGCCTGCCGCCCGCGTTCGACGCCTGGTTCGCGCGCACGCTCGACCGCGAGCCGGCGCGCCGCTTCGCGAGCGCGAGCGAGCTCGCCGAGGCGCTCGCCGTCTCGGCCGGCCTCAGCGTGCGGCGCGCGGCCTCCAGCTTGCCGGGCGCCGGGCAGACGCGCCCCCTGGTGTCGTCGAACGCGCCGCCGCCGTACGTGCCGTCGGAGGGACTGACGCCGCCGCCGGCCGCGGGGCTCACCTCGGCGCCGTTCGTGACGTCGGCGCAGCCGCCCAAGTCCGGGCGCGGCGCCCTGTTCGCCCTGCTCGCGGCGGTGCTCATCGGCGGCACGGTGGGCGTCGTGGCGGTCCTGAAGCTGTTCGCGCCGACGACGGCGGCGCACCCGCTGGGGAGCGCGGCGGCGGCGGGCGCCCCGTCGGCCGGGCCTTCGATCGCGACGCCGAGCGCCAGCCTCCCCGAGCCGACGCCCGGGCCCAGCGCGCACACGGCGACCGTCGCGACGACGCCGACCGTGACGACGACCGCCGCGCCCCACCCGGTCGCGCCTCACAAGGAGCGTCCCGCCAGCAAGCCAGCACCGCACGAGACGGCGACCGCCTCCCACACGTCCACGACGCCCGCACCGACCAAGCCTCCCACCGTCAAACTGCCGCCGACGTCCTCCGATCCCGGCTACTGACGGGTACTCGGCCCGGGCCCTTCCCCGAGCCCGCGCTCTCGACGAGGTCTCTCCCATGCGAACGCTTGCTCTTCTCTTCACCGTGGGCACCGCGACGCTCGCGTGGTCCATGCCCGCGCTCGCGCAGGTCGGCGACGCCGAGCGCGCCGCCGCGCGCGACCTCTTCAAGGAGGGCGACGAGCTGCAGCGCGCCGGCAAGTTCGCCGAGGCGCTCGACAAGTTCGAGCGCGCCCAGCAGATCTTCAGCGCGCCCACCAACATGCTGCGCATCGCCGAGTGCGAGGCGGCGCTCGGGCGGCTCGTCGAGTCCGCGGAGTCGTACCGCGCCGTCGTGCGCACGCCGCTGCCGGCCGGCTCGCCGCCCGTGTTCCAGGCCGCCGTCGACCAGGCCAAGGGCGAGCTCGCGCAGGTCGAGCCCCGCGTGCCCAAGGTGGTCGTGCAGGTGCAGCCGTCCGGACTGTCGAACGAGCAGATGCAGATCGACGGCCAGAACGTCCCCGCGGCGCTCATCGGGGAGCCCATCCCGCTCGATCCGGGCAAGCACAAGGTCATCGTCTTCGCGCCGGGGTTCGCCAGCACCGAGCAGCAGGTCACGCTCCGAGAGCACGAGTCGAAGTCGGTGCAGATCGCCCTCGAGCCGATCCCCGGCATCACCTACGCCCCCGGCACCCCGCCTCCCGCCGGCGGCGCGACGCAGCCCCCGCCCCAGAGCACCGCGCCCACCGGCAACATCCCGCCGCCGCCGCCGCCGATCGTCGACACGACCGAGCCGGCGAAGAGGAAATCGCGCACCGGGCTGCTGTTCGGCGGCCACCTCGGCCTCGAGGTGCCCAGCGGAAACGTCCCGATGCCCACGTCGTCCGCGGGCGCCACGTCGGTCGGCTTCGGCGACGTGTCCGGCAATGGCTTCGCCTACGGCCTGGACGGCGGCGTGCGCTTCGCGCGCCAGTGGTACATCGGCCTCACCCTCGAGCACGCGAGCCTCGACCCTGGAAAGAGCGTCGGCACGGCGACCGCCCCGGGAATCACCAGCGACAGCTCCGACACGACGCAGCTCGGTCTCGAGCTGGGCCTCATCGTCAACCCGGACAAGACGAGCTTCCTCGCCGAGGTGGGCGTGGCCGAGCGCTGGTACAGCTTCTCGTGGAGGGACCAGACCAACGCCAAGCAGACGAACAGCTACAGCTCCGGCGAGCTGTCGCTCGGCGCCGGCCTGTGGATCCCGCTCGGGCACGCGCTGCGCCTGGTGCCCGAAGCGACGGTCGGCCTCGGTAGCTTCAACCCGCCCGGGGCGAACAACACAAGCTCCAGCACCTCCGGAAACAGCACCGGCAGCCAGGGGCACGCCTTCTTCATGCTGGGCATCGGCGGCTTCTACAACGTCGACCTGTGACGCCTCGAAACGTGGGCGAAGTCGACAATTCGGTGCAACGAAATACAAGTCGCTGACAATTGTCGAGGGCGCCTCCGGCTATCACCGGAGCATGCACTTCGCGCTCTGCACGGCCTATTTCGCCGTGCTCCTGGTCCTGGCCATGTACGGGCTGCACCGCTCGCACCTGGTGCTGACGGTGCTGCGCCATCGAAAGAAGCTTCGTGCGCTGGAGCAGGGCATCCCCGCCCTGCCCTCGGCCGAGATCGCCGGGCGCGACGACCTGCCGCACGTCACCATCCAGCTGCCGCTCTACAACGAGGCGACGGTCGCCGCGCGCCTCCTCGATCACGTCGCCGCGATCGAGTACCCGCGCAGCCGCCTGGAGATCCAGGTGCTCGACGACTCGACCGACGAGACGCGCGCGCTCGTACGCGCCAAGGTCGAGGCCCTGCGCGAGCGCGGGCTGGACGTCGTGTACATCCACCGCGTCGACCGCACCGGCTACAAGGCCGGCGCGCTCGACAACGGCCTGCGCGTCGCCAAGGGAGAGCTCATCGCCATCTTCGACGCGGACTTCCTCCCGCAGCCGGACTTCCTCCGCGCCGTCGTACCGCACTTCGTCGCCGACCCACGCGTCGGCATGGTGCAGGCGCGCTGGGGGCACCTGAACCGCGAGCACTCGATGCTCACACGCACGCAGGCGCTGATGCTCGACGGACACCACCTCGTCGAGAACCGCGCGCGCTCGGCGGCCGGCTGGCTGTTCAACTTCAGCGGCACCGGTGGCATGTGGCGCAAGGCGGCGATCGCGGGCGCCGGCGGCTGGCAGCACGACACGCTGACCGAGGACCTCGATCTGTCCTACCGCGCGCAGCTCGCCGGGTGGCGCTTCGTCTACCGCCAGAACATCGTCACGCCGGCCGAGCTGCCCGAGGACATCAGCGCCTTCCGCGCGCAGCAGTTCCGCTGGGCCAAGGGGACCGTGCAGACCGCGCGCAAGCTGCTCGCTCACGTGATGAAGGCCAAGCTCTCGCCCATGCAGCGCGTCGAGGCGTTCTTCCACCTGACGCCGCACTTCGCCTACCCCCTCATGGTGATCCTGAGCGTGCTGCTGCTGCCGGCGCTCGTGCTCATGCCGGCCACCGACCCGAAGACGATGCTCATGATCGACCTGCCGCTCGTCATCGGCACGACGGGGTCGCTCGCCGCGTTCTACGCGATGGCGGAGCTTGCGCAGGGGCGGCGGCGCATCGACGCGTTCAAGCAGCTGCCCGCGCTTCTCGCGCTCGGCGCCGGCCTCGCGCCCCACCTGACCAAGGCGGTCTGGGAGGGGCTGCACTCGATGGCGGGCGAGTTCGTGCGCACGCCCAAGAAGGGCGCGGTGGGCACGCCCCGCTACCGGGCGGCGGCCGACCTGCCGATGATCGAGATCGCGCTCTGCCTCGTGTCGGCGGCCAGCACGGCGGCCTCGCTGGAGACCGGCCACTGGTTCGCGACGCCGTTCGCGATGCTGTTCACGTTCGGCTACGGCTACGTCGCCTTCTTCGTCGCCTCCGAGCAGCTCGCCCGCCGCAAGGCGCAGCTGGCGCGCGCGGCCGGTGTGGGGGCGCTGCCCATGACCCAGTCGGGCGACGGGACCACGCCGGAGTCACTGCCGCCGCCGTCGCTCGCGGCCGAGCCGGACGCCTCGACCGAGGCCGCATAGCCCCTCGTAGCCCTTGTAGCCATCGCCCAAAATCGCGTTTAGACTCTCCTTCTGCACGAACCGGGGGAGAGGCGACGATCATGACCAAGGCGGAGATCGTCCAGGCGCTCTACAGCAAGGTCGGCGGGTTCTCCCGCAAGGAGTCGGCCGAGCTGGTGGATCTCGTCTTCGAGATGATGAAGGAGACGCTGGGGCGCGGGGAGAAGATCAAGGTCAGCGGCTTCGGTAATTTCGTGCTGCGCGACAAGCGACAGCGGCCGGGGCGGAACCCGCAGACCGGAGAGCCCATCAGGATCAGCGAGCGCCGCGTGCTCACTTTCAAGGCGAGCCAGATCCTGAAGCAGGCGCTCAACCAGCAGCGGGCGGCGACGGCGCAGAACGGCAGCGGATCGCCGATGGCGGCGGCCGCGGCCGGCGATTCGTCGGCGGTGAAGGACTGACCGGCGAACATGTCGGAGGGCCGCGGGAGCCTGCCGCCGAAGCTGTACTACCGCATCGGCGAGGTGGCCGAGCTCGTGGGCGTCGAGCCGCACGTGCTTCGCTACTGGGAGCGGGAGTTTCGCAGCATCCGTCCCACGAAGAGCGCCAAGGGCCAGCGCGTCTACTCGCGCCGCGACGTCGAGAACCTGATGCGCGTGCGAGAGCTGCTCTACAGCGAGGGATTCACCATCGCCGGCGCCAAGAAGAAGCTGCAGCGCTCGGGGGTCGAGCCGCGGGACTCCGACGAACGCGCGTCGGTCGACGGCTCCAAGACTCGTGAGCAGTTGCTGGAGATCCGCGCCGAGGTCGAGGGCTTCCTCGAAGAGCTCGGCCCCTCGCGGCGTTGACGTCCGCGCCATGGCGGGCCTGCCTGCGTCCGCTTTCGGCGCTTACGCCTGAGCCAAAGAGTGATACATACGGCGCCCTGCCCATGCTTCGGCGCCGAAGCTCGCCCTTGCTGCTTTCGCTGTCGCTGACCGTGTCGTGTCTCGCGACGTCGTCGGTCGTGCGCGCGCAGGGCGGCGCTCCTGCCGCCCCCGCGGCGACGACCGGCACCCCGAGCCAGCCGCCGGCGTCGCCCAGCACGCCCGCGGGACAGCGGCCGCCTCTCGTGGCTCCTGCCGCGCAGCCCGCGCCCCCGCCCGAGGCGCAGCCTCAGCCTGCGCCGGGCTCGGTGGGCGCCGCCTCGCCCGTGGCGGCCATCAACCCCGCACACGACCAGCAGCAGCTGGCCGCGCAGGGCGCGCAGCGCCCGGGCGACGGCGAGCTGGCCGGCAGCAACGCGCAGGAGGTCTTCAGCGAGGACTGGTGGGGGCGCGCGCGGCCCATCGTCGAGATGCACGGCTACTTCCGCACGCGCGCGGAGCTGTTTCACAACCTGTTTCTCGGGCGGCACAACTCGTACGTGCAGTCGCAGCCGGGCAGCAGCCTCGCGAACGATCCCAGCGGCCAGTACCTGTGGCCGCTCCCAATCGACCAGAGCTACACGGATCCGCAGGGCGGTCAGCACAACGTCGTCGGCTGCGGCCCCGGCCCCGGCAAGCCGAGCGGCAACTGCTACGACAAGACCGAGTCGGGCGCGAACCTGCGGCTGCGCCTCAACCCCGAGATCGACATCTCGGACAACCTGCGCATCGTCACGCAGCTCGATCTGCTCAACAACCTGGTGCTCGGGTCGACGCCCGACACCTACGCGATGCAGCCGGCCACGAGCACCGGCACGACCACCGGCTCTTCCACGAACCCCTACCCGACCGGCTACAAGAGCGCCGGCTACAACGGCCACGCGCCGCTCAGCATGTTCGCGACGACGGAGGGGCCGCCCACGGCCGGCGTCAACGCGTGGACGAACTCGATCGTCGTCAACCGCGCGTGGGGCGAGTACATGACCCCCCTCGGCCAGATCCGCTTCGGCCGCATGCCCGACCAGTGGGGCCTCGGGATGGTCGCCAACGCCGGCGACGGCATCGACAGCGACTACCAGTCGACCGTCGATCGCATCATGTTCATCACCGGGATCAAGTCGATCGACCTGTACTTCGGCGGCGCCTGGGATTTCCCATCGAGCGGCCCCACGAATGCGAGCCCGTTCAGCGTGTACGGCGGCCAGCCGTACAACACCTGCAACCTCTGCAACGTGAACGAGTGGGTCGCCTTCATCGCCCACAAGACCAACCCCGAGATCCAGAAGCTGAAGCTCGCGCAGGGCGACCTCGTCATCAACGGGGGCCTCTACACCGCGTTCCGGTCGCAGTACCTGGACCTGGCCGCGACGGCCGCTTCGGACCCGAACCCCATCGCAATCGACTACACCAACAACAACGGGCTCGAGCCGCGGCAGGCGTGGGCGCTGGTGCCCGACCTCTGGGTGCAGGCTCTGTGGCGGAAGTTCCGGTTCGAGGCGGAGGCCGTCACCATCCAGGGGCAGATCGGGTACCTGAGCGGCGCCTACAGCGACGTGAACAACCCGGTGAACATCCGCCAGTACGGCCTCACGACGCAGACCGAGTACCGCGCGATCGACGACAAGCTCGACCTGCAGTTCGGCTTCGGGTGGGCGAGCGGTGACCCCAACGCGGAGAACAACGGCTCGGGGGCGCTGCAGCCGCCGACCAACGGCCTGCAGCCCGAGTACAACCCGCCCGGCGGGTACGCCAACATCTCGACCTTCGCCTTCCACCCGGACTACCGCGTCGACCTGATCTTCTTCCGCGAGATCCTCGGGCGCGTCGAGGGCGCGTACTACTTCCGGCCCAGCGTCGACTACGACTTCCTGCGCCACCCGGACGGCGAGAAGCTCGGCGGCGGCGCGGCGGTCATCTGGAGCCGCGCGAGCGAGTTCGTGCAGACGCCCGGGCACAAGCGCGACCTCGGCGTCGAGCTCGACGCGCAGATCTACTACCAGTCCAAGGACGGCTCGATCAACGACGACCCGAGCAAGATCGGCGGCTTCTTCACGATGCTGCAGTACGGCGTCTTCTTCCCGCTGGGCGGCCTCGACTACCTGCCCGGCGCGAACACGGGCAACCTCCCCGACATCAGCCTCTCGGCCGCGCAAGAGATCCGCCTCTTCCTCGGCGTCGTCTTCTGAGGGCGTCCGAGCTCGCAGTCGCACGGCCGCGAAGCCGAGCACGGGTCGCCCTCGCAACGGGCCGGGCCACGGCGCTATACAATACGCCCCGCTCGTCCATGCGTAGCCTCCTCCTCCTCTCGACGGCCGCCACGCTCGCGCTGGCAGCCTGCACCGACGCCACCGGCGGCGTGCAAGGGGGAGAACCGTTAGCCATCGACCCGTGCCAGGTCAGCCTGCAGCAGAGCGGCGCCGGCCACCGCTGGCAGGACCTCTACGCCTGCTACTTCGGCCCGACCGGCAAGGCGAGCTGCGCGTCGCAGGGCGTCTGCCACGGCACCCCCGACCAGGCGGGCGCGCAGTTCAGCACCTTCGTCTGCGGCCCGTCCAAGGACGCGTGCTGGCAGGGCATGACCTCGTCCATCGTCCCCTCCAAGGGCGCGGCCGACGGCACCAAGACCGCCCTGTACTTCTCGCTCCGCAAGCAGAACGGCACGGCAGCCCCCGCCTCGAACAACATGCCGTGCAACCCGCTCGCCACGCCGACCGCCGATGGCGGCACCATCACCACGTGCAGCCTGTCGGCCGGCGGGACCTACGTCTTCACCGCCGACGACCTCGCGCGCATCGTCGCCTGGGTCCAGGAAGGCGCGCAGGACAACTGAGCTCACGAGGAGACGCCGTCCGGATGGCCAAGATTCTCATCGTCGACGACCAGAGAAACATGCGCACCACGCTCGCGATGATGCTTCGCGGAGCGGGCTACGAGGTCGACGAGGCCGCCGACGGCGAGCAAGGGGCCGAGCGCGGCGCGACCGGCGCCTACGACGCGGTGCTCACCGATCTGCGCATGGGCACCAAGGACGGCATCGACGTGCTGCGCGCGACCAAGGACGCCCACCCGCTCACCGAGGTGATCGTCATGACCGCGTACGGCACGATCGAGAGCGCGGTGGAGGCGATGCGGCTCGGCGCCTTCGACTACATCCAGAAGCCGTTCACCGAGCAGGAGCTGCTCGTCAAGGTCGCCAAGGCGCTCGACAACCGGCGCCTCGCCGGCGAGGTGACCTTCCTCGCGAGCGAGTTCAAGGACCGGTACAAGTTCGAGAACATCATCGGCCGGTCGCGCGCCGTGCGCGAGGTGCTCGGGCGCATCGTGCGCATCGCCCCGACCGACGCCATCGTCCTCATCACCGGCGAGAGCGGCACCGGCAAGGAGCTCGTCGCCAAGGCCATCCACGCCAACAGCAAGCGCGGCGACCGGCCGTTCGTGCCGGTCAACTGCGCGGCCATCACCGAGACATTGCTCGAGAGCGAGCTGTTCGGCCACGCCAAGGGCTCGTTCACCGGCGCCGTGAGCGCGCGCAAGGGCCTCTTCGAGGAGGCCGACGGCGGGACGTTCTTCTTCGACGAGATCGCCGAGACGCCCATCACCTTCCAGGCCAAGCTGCTGCGCGCCATCCAGGAGAACGAGATCCGGCGCGTCGGCGAGAACAAGCCCATCCGCGTCAACGTCCGCATCATCGCGGCGACCAACCAGGATCTGCTCACCGCCGTCGCCGAGAAGCGCTTCCGGCAGGACCTCTACTACCGCCTGAACGTCGCGCGCTTCCAGCTGCCGCCGCTGCGCGAGCGGCGCGAGGACATCCCGGATCTGTTCAACTTCTTCTTCGAGAAGTACGCGCGCAAGATGGGCCTCCGCCCGCGCGTCCACGACAACGTGCTGGACGCGCTCGCGCACTACGACTTCCCCGGCAACATCCGCGAGCTGGAGCACATGATCGAGCAGGCGGTCGCGCTCGTGCAGAACGGCATCATCACGGCCGACGATCTGCTGCCGCCGCCGCCCAGCGCGCCGCGAACGCCGACGAGCGGAGGCGGCCGCGCGCTGTCGGACGTCGTCGACGCCGCCGAGCGGTCCGCGATCGAGGTGGCGCTGCGCGAGAGCGAAGGCAGCCGCGAGCGCGCCGCCGAGCTGCTCAACATCTCGCCGACGACCCTCTGGCGGAAGATGACCCGCCTCGGGATCACCTTCGAGAGCCGCGGCGGCAGCGGGGCCTGACACCCTCGGCGGCGGGTCCGCGACGGGAGCCGATGGCCCGTCCGTTCCTTCACGGGTGAAGCCCAGCGCTTCAAAGGTGAAACGGGACCGTACGCCGAGGCCGCCGCCCGCCGGTGCAAGCCCCGGGAAATCCTGGCGCCCGTCACCGACGACGGCGGGCATGCGCCTTGCTGGGGCCGCAGCCAGGCACGGAGCGGGAACCCACCGTGGAACCCCGGCTCCGCGCCGAAGATTCCCAGCCGATGGACAGTCGCATGCCTCGTGTCCTGGTCGTCGACGACGAAGCGAACCACGCGCGCGTCATGGCCATCGGCCTGCGCCTGGAGGGCTTCGACGTCGAGACCGCGCTCGACGCCGACGGTGCCATGGGCCACCTCGGAGACCGCGGCTTCGATCTCGCCGTCGTCGACCTGATGATGCCCGGCACCAACGGCATCCAGCTCGCCCGTCTGATGCGCGAACGCTTCCCGCAGACGCGGGTCGTGCTGACGAGCGCGTATCACCTGAGCGAGCGGCAGCTCGTGCGCGCCGACTGCGGTGCCGTCGGCTTCGTCCCCAAGCCCTTCGACTTGACCGAGCTCGCGCGCTTCCTGCGCGGCAAGCTCCCCGACGCGGAGACCCCCGGCCCTTTCGCGGCGCGGGGAGCGGCGGCGTGACGCGCTGAGACCCCGCCAGGAGCGAGGGACGCGACCGCAGGTCGATCGCTGCGGGTTGCAGGACAGCCGCCCTCGCGGTAATCGCGCCCGGTGCGTGTCGACGCGTTTCACTACGAGCTGCCCCCGGAGCTGATCGCCCAGCGACCGGCCGAGGAACGCGAGCTCGCCCGGCTCATGCACCTGCCGTCGGGCGGCGGCGATCCCGAGGACCGCCGCGTCTCCGACCTGCCGGACCTGCTGCCGCCGGGGGCGCTGGTCGTCGTCAACGACACGCGCGTGATCCCCGCTCGCCTGCTCGGCCGCAAGCGCGAGACGGGAGGGCGCGTCGAGGTCCTCCTCGTGCGCCGCTCGGGGACGCGCGAGCTGGAGGTCGCCCCCGGCGACGTGCGCGGCGTCGAGGTGTGGCGCGCGCTCGGCAAGGCGAGCAAGCCGCTGAAATTCGGCGCCGACGTGGAGGTGCCCCGTCGCGAGGCCGAGACCGGCCCCGCCGCGCTCGTCGTCCGGCTGCTCGGCCGCGCGGACGACGACGGGCTGCTCGAGGTGGCGCTCTGGAGCCCGTCGGGGGAGCCGATCGACGCGGCCCTGCGCGCCTGCGGCCACGTGCCGCTGCCGCCGTACATCAAGCGGGAGGACGAACCCGGCGACGCCGACCGCTACCAGACCGTCTACGCGCGCCACGACGGCGCGGTCGCGGCGCCGACGGCGGGGCTGCACCTGACCAACGCGATGCTCGGCCGACTCGCGGTGCGCGGCTGCGACGTGGCGAGCGTCACGCTGCACGTCGGGCTGGGCACCTTCCAACCCGTGACGGTCGAGGACCTCGATCAGCACCCGATGCACGCCGAGCGCTACGTCGTCTCGCAGTCGACCGCCGACGCCGTCGCGCGCGCGCGCGCCCGGGGCGCGCCGATCGTGGCCATCGGAACGACGACGGTGCGCGCGCTCGAGAGCGCCGCCGATCCCGAGCGGCCCGGCCACGTGCGCGCGACCTCGTCCGAGACGCGGCTGCTCGTGCAGCCCGGCTACGCGTGGAAGGTCGTCGACGGCCTGCTCACGAACTTCCACCTGCCGCGCTCCACGCTGCTCGCCATGGTGTGCGCCTTCACCGGCGCCGAGCCCGTGCTCGCCGCGTACCGCGCCGCCGTCGAGCAGCGCTACCGCTTCTTCTCCTACGGCGACGCGATGCTGCTCTGGAGACGCGGTTGACCCTGCGCTTCCGCGTGCTGGCCCACGACGGCGCCGCACGCCGCGGCGTGCTGTCCACCGCGCACGGCGACGTCGAGACGCCGACGTTCATGCCCGTGGGCACGCAGGGGAGCGTCAAGACGCTGTCGCCCGACGAGGTGGCCTCGACCGGCGCGCGCATCGTGCTCGGAAACACGTACCACCTGATGCTCCGCCCGGGGGCGGAGGCGATCGCGAGGCTCGGGGGGCTTCACCGCTTCACGCGGTGGCCGCACGCGATGCTCACCGACTCGGGCGGCTTCCAGGCGTTCTCGCTGGCATCCGCACGAGCACGCCCCGCCACTCCGTCGCTCGTCGGCGCCGCCGAGGAGGGCTTCACGTTCAAGTCGCACCTGGACGGGTCGACGCACGTGCTCACGCCCGAGGAGGCCGTGCGCATCCAGGGGCTCGTCGGCGCCGACATCCAGATGCAGCTCGACGTGTGCCCGCCCGGACAGGCGCCGCGCGCGGACGTCGAAGCAGCCGTGGCGCGCACCACGCGCTGGGCCAGGCGCGCCCTCGCGGTGGCGCGCCCGCCGGGGCAGGCGCTGTTCGGCATCGTGCAGGGCGCCTGCTTCGTCGACCTGCGCCGCGCACACGCCGAGGAGCTGGGCGCGCTCCCCTTCGACGGCCTGGCGCTCGGCGGCTTCTCGGTCGGCGAGCCGATCGAGCGCATGCACGCGACCCTGCACGAGGTCACCCCGGCGCTCGACGCGACCCGCCCGCGCTACCTGATGGGCGTCGGCACCCCGCGCGACCTGGTGCTCGCCATCGGCGCCGGCGTCGACATGTTCGACTGCGTGCTGCCGACGCGCAACGCGCGCAACGGCCAGGCGCTGACGCGCTTCGGACGCGTCGTCATCAAGCAGGCCTGCTACAAGGACGACACGCGCCCCATCGACGAGCGCTGCTCGTGCGCGTGCTGCGCCGGCGGCTACGCGCGCGCGTACCTGCGCCACCTGTATCTGGCCGGCGAGATCCTCTGCCTGCGCCTGCTCTCGCTGCACAACCTGCACTGGTACGGCGAGCTCGTGGCTCGGGCTCGCGAGGCCATCTCCGCGCCCGGCCCCACCTACGACGCCTGGGCGCGGCAGACGCTCGCTGCGATGGAAGCGGACCGAGGGTGAGCGTAGTCTAGGTAGGGTAGGCTGCGAGACTCCCCACCCCCATGTCCAGCGACGAGAAGCGGCCGCTCGGCAAGATCCTGCTCCAGCGGAAGCTCGTATCCCAGCAGCAGCTCGAGGATGCCCTCCGCGCGCAAAGGCGTTCGCCGACGCCCGTGCCGCTGGCGTCGGTGCTCGTCGACGAGGGGAAGGTCGACGAGGTCGCGGCGCTGCGCGCGCTCTCCGAGCAGCACGGGGTGCCGGGCCTCGACCTGACGCAGATCGCGATCGCCGTCGACCACCTCGACGTCGTGCCCCGCGAGCTCGCCGAGAGCCGCCGCATCCTGCCGGTGCTGATGCGCGGCGAGCGCATCTTCCTCGCGATGGCCGATCCGCACGACAAGCGCGTCATCGACGAGCTGGAGTTCGTCACCGGCAAGAAGGTCTACCCGTACATCGCGGTCCACTCGACGCTCGTGAAGACGATCGAGGCCGCCTACGACGCCAAGGGGCGCGGCGACCGCCACTACCTCGGTCCGCGCGTGCCGCAGGAGACGCTGCGGCAGCTCGGTATCGTCGCGCCCGCACCGGAGGCGCCGCCCGCCGCAGCCCCGGCGCCGCCGCCCCACGACGCCGCGCGTTCCGCGCCCGCTCGCCCCGCCGCCCGACCCCCTCCCCCTCCGACCGGCAAGCCGGGTGCGCCGGCCCCCGCCGTGCCGCCGATGCGCCCGCGCGTGCCGACCTCGCCGCCCAGGGAGTCGGTGGTCGTCGACGAGGCGCTGGAGAACGCCGGCCGCACCACCGAGGTGTCGACGAGCGAGTTCGGCGCCATCGGCGAGGAGATCTCGAGCGTCGCCAACCTGCCCGACGAGCTCCGCCAGCGCGCCACGCAGGCGGCCGGCGCCATCGCGGCCGGCGGCGGCAAGCTGGTGCTCGTCGTCGACGACGAGGAGGAGATCCGCAAGCTCCTGCGCCGGCTGCTCACGCAGAAGGGCTACCGCGTGCTCGAGGCCGACCGGGGCCTCTTGGCGCTGCGCCTCGTCAAGGACCACGTCCCGGATCTCATCATCCTCGACGCGATGCTGCCCGAGCTCCACGGCTTCGACATCGCGCGCCGCATCAAGGGGAGCGCGAAGTACGGGCGCATCCCCATCATCATGGTGAGCGCCGTCTACCGGGGCCCGCAGGTCGCCGAGGACCTGAAGACGAACTACGGCGTCGAGGAGTACCTGGAGAAGCCGTTCCGCATCACCGACGTGCTCGCCGCCGCCCAGCGGCTGCTCGCGCGCGGCGAGGCGCGCTCCCCCGAGTCCCGGCGCGACCCGGAGTCTCTCTCGGGCGAGGCCGAGCGGGCCCTGAACGACGGCATCGCCGCGTACAAAGCCGGCCACGTCGACGCCGCCATCGAGCACTTGAAGCGCGGCGTGGACATCGACCCGCTCGCCTACCGCCTGCACTTCCACCTGGCCCTGCTCTACGGCAAGAAGGGGCAGGTCTACGAGGGCATCCAGGAGCTCGAACGCGCCATCGACCTGAACCCCAATCACTTCGCGGCGCTCAAGAACCTCGCCGTGCTCTACGAGAAGGCCGGATTCAAGAGCAAGGCCGTCGCGACCTGGGAGCGGTGCGCATCGGGGGCCCCGGACGAGGCGACGCGCGCCGCCGTGCGCGAGCACCTGCTCAAGCTGAGCTGAGAGCCCTTCGACGCGGCTTCGAGGACGCATGGCGAGCGTCGGGCGCGAGCGAGGATCGGCGAGGCGCGCCGGCGTGGTCGTGAGACGCGACATGTCGACGCGGAGGCGCGCGTTCGTCGGCGTGAGGCGCGGGCCCGCTACGCGGAGGCGCGCGCCCGTCAGCGTCGGGCGCGGGCCCGCTACGCGAAGGCGCGCGCCCGTCACGCGAAGGCGCACGTCCGTCAGCGTCAGGCGCACGTCCGTCACGCGGAGGCGCACGTCCGTCAGCGTCAGGCGCGCGCCCGTCACGTGGAGGCGCACGTCCGTCAGCGTCAGGCGCGGGCCCGTCACGCGGAGGCGCGCGCCCGTCAGCGTCAGGCGCGGGCCCGTCACGCGGAGGCGCGCGCCCGTCAGCGTCAGGCGCGGGCCCGTCACGCGGAGGCGCGCGCCCGTCAGCGTCAGGCGCGGGCCCGTCACGGAGAGGCGCGCGCCCGCCGCCGTGAGGCGCGACCCCCTCTCGCACGGCCACGTGCTCCTCTTCGTCGGACACGCGCGCCTCCGAGCGGAGGATGCGCGCCTCACGCTCGCGGTCGCGCGCCTGCACGTCGGACAGGCTCGCCTCGGCCTTCCGGACGCGCGCCTCTGCGTCGGCAGCCCGCGCCTCACCCTCGCGCGCGTGCCCGCCGCCGGGGCCGCAAGCCCCGCCTTCGGGGGAGGTCGCGCGCCGCAGGTGCGCGGGTGGGGGCACCCCCTCGCGCTCTCCCGCCCTTCCTTGCTAACGTGAGGCGACCGGCGGCGCGATGAAGTTTCTCTGCGAGCAGTGCAAGGCGAAGTACCAGATCGCCGACGAGAAGGCGGCCGGCAAGACGGTGCGCATGAAGTGCCGCAAGTGCGGGCACCTCATCGAGGTGCGCGCCGCGGTCACCGAGTCGAGCGTCAACTCGGTGCCGCCGCAGGGGCCGGACGCGTCCGGCGCGCCCAGGGGAGGCGTCCCGCGCCCGTCGACCAAGCCCGCCGGGCCCGCTGGCCGCACCGCGCCGCTCGCGACCAGCCTCGCGTCCGCCAAGCCGGCGGGCAAGTCGGAGCGGCCGGGGGGCGCGCTCGCCGGCGCGTTCAAGTCGACCGTGCAGCGCGAGGAGGAGGTCTCCGCGCCGTTCGACATGTCGGAGCTGTCGCCGAGCGACGAGTGGTACGTCGCGATCAACGGCGTGCCCGTCGGGCCCATCCGCGTCGGCGAGGTGCGGCGCAAGGCCGCCCTGGGCGCGGTGACCGAGGAGTCGCTCTGCTGGCAGGAGGGGCTCGACGAGTGGCGCCCGGTGCGCTCGTTCCCCGAGCTCGCCGCGATCGTGCGCGAGGCGGCCACCTCGGGGCGCACCTCGCTCACGCCCCCGCCGCCGGAGGCGCGCCCGAGCATGGCGCCGGCGCAGCCGCGCGTCCCCTCGGCGCGTCCGGCCGGACAGCCCGCGGCGGCTGCACGCCCCCCCGCGCGCCCCGCACCGGGCGCCCCCGCGGCGACGGCAGCGGCCGCGCCGCCGGCGCGAAGCAACGTCGTGCCCATCACGTCGCGGCTGGCCGTCGCCGAGAAGCTGGCGGAGGCGCCCGAGGATCTCACGGTGCCGTACGTCGGGCCGCCCATCACGGCCGACTCCAAGCCCGCAGTCGCAGCCGCGGCGGTCGTGCCCGATCCGTTCGCGATGCCGCCGCCGGCGGGCATGCCCTCGGCCAAGCCGGCGGCCGAGCCCGCGCCGACCTCGGGCTTCGCCGCGACGGCACGCGCGACGGCGCCGCCCGGCGCGGAGCCCTCCACCCCGAGCGCGCGCGCGCGCAAGGGAACGCCGTGGATGGCCATCGCCATGGTCGCGGCGGCGGTGGCGTTCGGAGTCACCCTGGGGCTCGCGTTCGTGCTGCGCCCGGCCCAGCAGGTCGTCGTCCAGGTCCCCGCGCCGACGGTGACCGCGGCCCCGACGAACAGCGCCCCGGCCGTCGCGGCCGCGGCGCCCACGACGACGGCGTCCGCCGCGCCCACGACGACCGCCGCCGCCGCGACCGCGCCGCACGCCGTGGCCATGGGCGGCCCCAGGGCCGCGGCGACTCCGTCCGGGCCTCGCCGCGGCCCCATCGACCTGCGTGGCCTGACCGGCGGCACCAGCATCTCGCCCATCGACGATCCGGGCAGCGAGGGCTCGCACGCCCCTGGCACGTGCTTCTCGAGCGGCCAGGTGCAGCAGGTCATCGGTCTTCACCAGGTGGGCATCCGTCGCGCGTGCTGGGAGCGCAACCCGACGAGCAAGCCCACCGTCAACGTCAGCGTGTCGCTGACCATCGCTCCGGACGGCAGCGCGCAGAACGTCTCGGCCAGCGCCGACGAGGCGTCGGTCGCCCACTGCGTCGAGAGCGACGTGCGCGCCTGGCGCTTCCCCGCCATGGGCTGCTCGCAACAGACGAGCTTCTCGTTCCACTTCGTGCGCCAGTAGGCTCGGTTGGTGCTCGCCGACATCGAGCCGGGCTGAATCCCCTTCCGCACAGGCCGTCGAACCAGGTGTAATGCCGGTCCCGCCGCCCCCGTTGAACGGGCGGTGGTATCGTCGCCCCCGAGGCGGCACCCCGACGGAGGCCTTTTCCCATGAACGAGAATCGAAGCGTGAGGACGTGGCTGCTCGTGGCGCTCGGCGGCGGCGCGCTGCTGCCCATGGCGGTCGCGTGCGGTGGCAGCAACAAGCAGCCGGCGAACACGGCCGGGACGGCCACCGTCGGGTACAACAGCCCTCCTCCCGGGTACCCCGGCGCTCCGCCTCCCGGGTACCCCGGCGCTCAGCCGGCCGGCTACCCGGGCGCGCAGCCCGGCTATCCCGCGCAGCCCGGCTATCCCGCCCAGCCAGGTTATCCGGGCGCGCAGCCGGGCTACCCGCCGCCGCAGCCGGGCTACCCCGGCGCGCAACCAGGCTATCCCGCGCAGCCGGGCGCACCGCAGGCCGGCGGCCAGCCGCAGCCCGCGCCGGGCGGTTCGGCGGAGCCGGGTCCGCTCGCCCCCACCGATCCGGGGAGCCTGCAGGGCATCCTCCAGGGCCTCGCGGGCGCGCTGACCGGCACGGTCGTACCCGGCGGCGGCGCCGTCGGCGATCTCACCGAGGCGGGCCTCAAGGCCTACGCCCTCCGGGTCGCGCCGGGCATGCAGCCGGAAGGCAGCGAGATGAAGCAGCAGCTCACCGAGGGCCAGCACGCCGTGATGATGGTCACGTTGCAGGCCGGCAAGTGCTACGCGATCGTCGGCTACTCGGCGCCCGGCGGCGTGCAGGACGTCGACCTGAACCTGCTCGCGCCCCCGCTCTACATGACGCTTGCGGGGCAGGATCTGTCGCACAACAACTCGCCGGTCATCGGCGCCTCGCCGCACCCGATGTGCCCCGTCGTGGCGTTCCCGCTGCAGTACAAGCTCGACGTATTCGCCCGCAAGGGCTCGGGCACCGTGGCGGTGCAGCTCTATTCGAAGGCCTCCAGGTAGCGCGCGCCGCGGGGCTTCGGGGTAGCCCGGAGCCCCCGGCCTTCTGTATGCTCGCGGTGCGATGACCAAGACCACGGCGAACCTCCTCGTGCTCTGCGCCCTCGTCGGCGCCGGCGCCGTTCCGACGCTGCTCGCGTGCGGCGGCAGCAACAAGCCCGCGGAGACCGAGGGGGAGCCGAGCGAGAACAAGTCGCTCGACGAGCCCGCGGCGTCGCCCTCGAGCGCCCTCGCGACGCCGTCGGATTCGGCCAGCGCCTCGGCCGCCCCGAGCGACACGACCGCCCCGCTCGCCCAGGTGCTCGTGACCGACTCGACCCAGATCCAGAAGATCTACGACGCGGCGAACGCCGCCCCCGCGGCGACGCCCAAGCCGCAGGGCGCCAAGGGCAACGACCCGCTCGCGAGGGGCGTGCGCGCCGTCTCCAGGAAGCTCCCCGCCGGCATGGCCCCCGACGGCCCGCTCGCGATGGGCAGCATCAAGGAGAAGCAGCACCTGCAGACCGACATCACGCTGCAGCCGGGCAAGTGCTACTCGATCGTCGGCTACTCGAAGAAGGTCAAGGACCTCGACCTGTACCTGCTCCTTCCGCCGGGCATCCTCTCGGCGCAGGACCTGACCGACGACAACAAGCCGATCATCGGCGGCCCGCCGCAGCCGATGTGCCCCGTCGCGTCGACGCCCGTGACCTACAAGCTCGACATCTACGCGGACAGCGGCTCGGGCGACGTGGCGGTGCAGCTCTTCTCCAAGGGGAAGTAGCGCAACCCGCACGCGACGGCGGCCGATGGGAGGGCGTGACGGCCCTCGTCCACCTCACGCCGCTCGACCCCCACTACCCGTCGCGCCTGCGCGGCGCCCCCGGCGCGCCGGCGTCGATCACCGTGCGCGGCGACCCGCTCGAGGCCGACCGCGTCGTCGCCGTCGTCGGCTCACGGGAGTGCACCGCCACGACCGAGCGGTTCGCGCGCGCGCTGGCGAGGCGGCTGGCGGCCGACGGGATCACCATCGCCTCGGGCGGCGCGGTCGGCATCGACACGGCCGCGCACCTCGGGGCGCTCGCGGCAGGCGGGCGCACCTGGGTCGTGGCCCCCACCGGGTGCGAGCGCGTCTTCCCGGAGGAGAACGCCGCGCTGTTCGAGGCGATCGCGCGCGGACCCGGGGCGATGCTCTGGCCGTTCGCCCCCTCGTACAGCCACCGGTCGGCCTTCCACGCCCGCAACCGGATCCTGGTTGCGCTCGCCGACGCGGTCGTCGTCGTCCAGGCCGGCGATCACTCGGGGGCCTTGCACGCGGCCGCCTGCGCCCGCAGGTCGGGGAAGCCGTTGTGGGTGGTCCCGCCGCCGCCGTGGGCGTCGGTGGGCGACCTCGAGGGCTCGCGACGGCTGCTCGAGCAGGGCGCGCACCCGCTGACGTCCGCGGACGCGTTCGTCCGGGCGCTCGCCCGCCTCCCCCGGCCTCGCCCGCGGCTCCCGGCGCTTTCTCCAGCCGAGTCGGCCACCTGGGCCGCGCTCTCGAACGAGCCGCTTCACCTCGACCACGTGGCCCGGACGGCGGGGCTTCCAGCCCAAGCGACCGCCGCCGCGCTCTTGACGCTGTCCTTGGAGAACGTAGTAGTAGAGGGCCCGCCGGGCTTCTTCCGCCGTCACGACCGCCACTAAGCAACGAGAATCATTGGATATCCGAAAGAACAGCCGCTGATGGGAAAGACGCTCGTCGTCGTCGAGTCGCCCGCCAAGGCGAAGACGATCAAGAAATACCTGGGGTCCAAGTACGAGGTGATGGCCTCGAAGGGCCACATCCGGGACCTGCCGAAAAAGCTCGGAATCGACATCGAAAAGGGCTTCCAGGAGACGTACGAGGTCGTCCCCGGCAAGGAAAAGGTGGTCCAGGAGCTCAAGCAGGCCGCCAAGGAGGTCGACGAGGTCCTGCTCGCCAGCGACCCCGACCGCGAGGGCGAGGCCATCGCCTGGCACATCGCCGACGAGCTCAAGTCCGCCAAGAAGAAGATCAAGCGCGTCGAGTTCCACGAGATCACCAAGAAGGGCGTCGAGTACGGCGTCAGCCACCCGCGCGAGCTCGACAAGGCGCTGTACGACGCGCAGCGCGCCCGCCGCGTGCTCGACCGCATCGTCGGCTACGACGTGTCGGCCCTCGTCTGGAGCAAGCTCGCCTTCGGGCTGTCGGCCGGGCGGGTTCAGAGCGTCGCCCTGCGGCTCATCGTCGACCGCGAGCGCGAGATCGAGGCGTTCGTCCCCGAGGAGTACTGGAACTGCGGGGCGGCCCTCTCGCCGGCGGCCAACGGCGCGCCCGGGCATCCGTTCATCGCGCGCCTCGCCTCGCGGGGCGGCGAGAAGCTCGCCGTCAAGAACGGCGAGGAGGCGGCGGTCGTCCGCGCGCACCTCGAGAGCGCGACCTTCCGCGTCGCGAAGATCACCAAGAGCGAGCGAAAGCGCAACCCGCCGGCGCCGTACACGACGAGCAAGCTGCAGCAGGACGCGGTCAACCGCCTCGGCTTCGGCGCCAAGCGCGCGATGCAGATCGCCCAGGGCCTCTACGAGGGCGTCGACCTCGGCAAGGACGGCGGCCCGGTCGGCCTCATCACGTACATGCGCACCGACTCGACGCGCCTGTCGCCCGACGCGGTGAACGCCGCGCGCGAGCACATCGCGCAGCGCTACGGCAAGGAGTGGGTCCCGGCGCAGCCGAACGTCTTCAAGAGCAAGAAGAACGCGCAGGACGCGCACGAGGCCATCCGCCCGACGAGCCTCGAGCTGACGCCCGAGAGCGTGCGCCGCCACCTCAAGGACGACCAGTTCAAGCTCTACAAGCTGATCTGGGAGCGGTTCCTGGCGAGCCAGATGACGCCGGCGGTCTACGACCAGACGGGCGTCGACATCGAGGCGGTGGCCAGGGACAAGACGGTCTACGGCCTGCGCGCGAGCGGGCGCATCCTCAAGTTCTCCGGCTGGCTCGAGGCGTACGGCAAGGGGGAGATCCCCAAGGCCGCCGCGCCGCTGGCCGGCGAGGGGGAGGGCGACGCCGAGGCCGAGGCGAAGGGGGATGGGGCCGGGGCGCCATCCGACAAATCCGGGACGGCGAAGGATCTGCTCGCCGAGGACGCGGAGGCGAGCCTTCCGGAGCTCGCGGAGGGCGAGCCGCTGCACCTGGTGACGCCGCCGGGGGTGGTCACCGAGCAGAAGTTCACCCAGCCGCCGCCGCGCTACACCGAGGCGTCGCTCGTGCGCGAGCTCGAGGAGCGCGGCATCGGCCGGCCGTCGACGTACGCCGAGATCATCAGCAAGGTGCAGGCGCGCGACTACGTCGAGAAGATCGACGGCACGCGCTTCCGGCCGACGCAGCTCGGCAAGTTCGTCGTCGACGGGCTGGTCAAGAGCCAGCTCGACTTCATGGACCCCGCCTTCACGAGCAAGATGGAGGAGGAGCTCGACGAGGTCGAAGCCGGCAAGGAGGAGCGCGTGGAGCTCCTGAACCGCTTCTACAAGCGCTTCCGTCAGCAGCTCGACAAGAGCAAGAAGCTCTCGCGCTGGAACCCCGACCCGGAGCCGACCGACGAGAAGTGCGACCTCGACGGCGGGGTGATGCTCAAGCGCTGGTCGAAGAACGGATGGTTCCTCGGCTGCGCGAACTACCCCGAGTGCAAGAACACGCGCGACCTCGGCCAGGACGGCAAGCCCACGCAGCCCCGCGAGACGGGCATCGCGTGCGACAAGTGCGGGAAACCGATGGTGATCCGCAGCGGCCGCTACGGCGAGTTCCTCTCGTGCACGGGCTACCCCGCGTGCAAGAACGCCCGCCCGGTGCCGCTCGGCGTCAAGTGCCCGAAGTGCGGCGGGGACCTCATCGAGATCCGGCCGAAGAAGCGCGGCGGGAAGACGTTCTACGGCTGCTCGAACTACCAGAGCGAGTCGATCAAGTGCGACTTCAAGCTCTGGCAGAAGCCGATTCCCGAGCCGTGCCCGAGCTGCGGCGCGCCGTTCCTCGTGATGGGCGGCACGCGCGTGAAGCCGATGATCGCGTGCGCCAACAAAGAGTGCGGCTACAAGCGCCCGGTCGGCGAGCCGGCCGAGGGCGGGGCGGCCGCGGGCGCAGCGACGCACGGCGAGCAGCCGGCGGCGAGCGTGTAGGCGGCGGACGCCGGCGCAAGCTCTTGGGAGGCCTCGGAAGCGCAGGAGTCCACCTCCCAAGCGCTGGCGCAGGCCTCCCAAGCGCAGGAGTAGCCCTCGCCAGCGCTGGCGAGGCCCTCCCAAGCGCAGGTCGCCCGGCTTCAACCGCCCGGTCGGCGCGGGGCTCCCCCACCCCTTCGCGCCTTCCCGCCTTCCTGTTCACTCCCCTGATCAAATGCGAACAGCGAGCCCCACCCCGTCGCCCAGCGGCAGCACGACCCCGCACAGCTCCGGGCGCGACACCAGCGCGAGGTTGAACGCGCGAAGCGCCGCCGCGCGCTCCTTCTCGCCGTCCGGCGGCGACTCGCGCGCGACGTGGCCGCTCCAGAGGACGTTGTCGGCCACCACGACCGCTCGCTCGCTCAGCTTCGGCAGCGCGATCTCGAGGTAGCGCGGGTACTCCTCCTTCACGCAGTCGACGTAGAGAAGGTCGATGGGCCCGGCGATCTTCTCGAGCTCCGGGATGGCCATCCCGTGGCGCACCTCGATGCGCTCGGACAGCCCCGCCTCGGCGACGTACCCGCGCGCCTCCTCCACCAGGTCCGAGCGGTACTCGATCGTCACGACGCGCGCCGCCTCGCCGGCCGCGCGCGCCAGCACGATCGCGCCGTAGCCGATGTTCGCGCCCAGCTCGACGACGAGCTTCGGCCGCGCCAGCCGCGCCACGATGGAGAGCAGGCACGCGACCTCCGGATCGCTGATCGGGTAGCCGCGCTCGGCCGCGCGCGCCTCCATCTTCGCGAGGAGCGGATCGCGCCCCGAGGCGTCGGGGGTCGCGCGCGCCAGGGCGGCGAGCGCCCGCACGCTCGTGCCGTGCAGCGCGTCGAGGTACGTCGCCTGTTCGGTCCGCAGGATCGCGTCGGGCGCGTGCTTCATGGCGTCACTTCCCCTTTCCCGCGGCCACGACGTCGCCCTTCACGTCGGACTCGAGCTTGTCGACCAGCTCCTTGGCGAGCGCGTGGTCGACGTTGCGCGTCTCGAGGGCGATCGTCAGGTCCTCGACGAACGCGTTCCACTGCGCCTCGGTGATGTGCATGCCGCCGTGCGCCTCCTTCATGTCCTTGCCGTCGTAGTGGCAGTCGTCGCCGCCGGCCAGCACGCACAGCTCCTCGACGAAGCGGTCGTGCAGCTGCCTGGCCCGCTGCTCGTCCTTCTTGTCCTTGTCGAACAGCTTGCTGATGCGCTTGTCGGCGAGCACGTTGCCCATCAGCTCGTCGACGACCCCGGTCACCCCGTCGCGCTTGCCCAGGCGCTCGTAGAGGCTCGGCGGCGGGGGCGGCGCAGGCGGAGGGGGCGGCGGCGCCGACTCCGCCACCGCCGGCTCGGGGGTGGCGGGCGGTTTCTCTCCACCGCATGCGACGGTCCAGAGAGCGGCCGCGCCGAGCAGCACGACCGCGAGGCGCGAGGCTCTCATGGCGGCTCAGGGTAACAGCTGACGTTGGAAGGACGAACGAGGAATCCGGAAGCGTGGCGGGAAGCGAAGTACGCGCCGCAGGCTTGCCGGGGGAGCGTGCCAGGGGAACCGGAAGCCGGTTTCCCGTTCCCTTGTTCCCACGTTCGTCCTTCTCTAGTTTAGGGGGCAGTCATCGCCTCCCGCCCATGTTGCCCTACCGCCGCCCCGACCACGTGCTCGACATCGCGCCCGAGCGCGACCGCGCCGTCGACGAAACGAGCGACGAGGCGTTCGACCGCTCCGAGTTCGCTCGCCGCGCGCTCGAGCTCGTCAACCCGCCGCAGACGACCGTGGCCATCTGCGAAGGGGCCGCCCGGATGCGTGTCGAGTCGGGCCGCGTCTGGGGCCGCGGCCGCGGCGCACGCTGGGCGATGCTCGCCATCCCGCCGCGCGCCTCGCGGCGCGCCATCGCCCTCGCCGTCGCGGAGCTCGCGCGCCTGCCCCGCCCCTACGTGCTCGACGTGCTCCTCTCCTCGTGACGCCGCGTGACCGATGAGTGACGCGCCCGGCCATTACATCACGCGCGAGGGGGCTCGCCGCCTGCAGGAGGAGCTGGCCGATCTGCGCTCGCGCCAGCGCCCCAAGATCGTTCAGGAGGTGGCCGACGCCGCCGCGCAGGGCGACCGCAGCGAGAACGCCGAGTACATCTACGGCAAGAAGAAGCTGCGCGAGATCGACCGGCGTATCCACTGGCTGACCCGGCGCCTCGAGACCATCACCGTGGTGGACCCGCGCACCCACGGCGTGGACGCGGTCTTCTTCGGCGCGCACGTCGAGGTCGAGGACGAGGACGGCGCGCGCGCCACCTACCGCATCGTCGGCGAGGACGAGATCGACCTGGACCGCGGACACATCTCGTGGCGATCGCCGCTCGGGCGGTCGCTGCTCAAGAAGCGGTCGGGCGACACCGTGCTCCTGCGCAAGCCGAGCGGCGAGGTCGAGCTGACGATCGTCAGCGTGCGCTACTGAGGCCCTCGCCCCTACTGGATGATGACGCGCCCGATCGTGATCGGCGCGCCCTGATCGTGCAGGTAGAAGTCGTACGTGCCCGCGGCGTTGACGTTGCGCACGTACGGGTCCATCTGCCCGCCGCCGAACGGTCCCGGATCGTGACCGAACCCGGCGGACGCCGCGTCGGCGTGGATCTCGTGCGAGACCGAGTCGTCGTTCTTGAAGTAGACGGTGACCGGGTTGGTGTCCGAGATCCCCTGCGGCGCGGTGATCTGGATGGGGTACGGGCCGTAGGCGGTCGTGATGGGGTTGTTGATCGTGCCGCCCATGTTGTCGACGCCCGCGGGGATGTGCAGCGTGATGACCGACTGCACGAGGAGAGCGACGCTGGCCGTCTTGGTGACGCCGTCGGCGGTGGCGGTGATGTCGACCGAGGCGCTGCCGGGCGGCGCGGAGGTGGCGGTGTGCAGCGTGAGCACGGCGGTCGCCGTGGTCGTGCCGTCGAGCGACAGCGTGGCGTTGTCGAACTTGGCGTCGAGCCCCGAGGGCAGGTTCCCCGTCGAGAGCGTGACCATGCCCGCGTAGCCGTTCGGCGCGATCGCCACGTTCACGAGCGACTCGTCGAGCAGCTGCATCTTCATCGACGTCTTGTCGAGCGTCACGGCCATGTTCCCCGGCTGACCGCCCATGGAGGCGCCGCTGCTGCTGCCGCTCCCCGTGTCCCCGGCGCCGCTGCTCGATCCGCTCGCGGTGCCCCCGCTGCTCGAACCGCCGCCGCCGCTCGACGTCGATGCGGCGTTCGATCCGCCGCCCGTGGCGGTCCCGCCGGTGCCGGTGCCGCGCGGGTGCCAGGATCCGGTCGGCAGGTCACTGCCGCCGCCACACCCGACCGCGAGCGCGGCCAGCGGGAGCGCGAGGACGGGCACGAGGAGCGTGGCGAGTCGCATGCGGTCGGGCTTTGCAAGCAGGACACCACGGCCGTGCGCGGGCGCGCACACTGGAAAATCCCGGGTTTCGTGCGGTGTGGGAGTTGCTCGCCGAGGGCTGCGGGCATCGAGAATGGATGACGGGCGATCCAGGCGGTTGGGGCTTGGTCGAGACAGGAGGCTGGGGTAGTCGTGGGCCCTCCGATGGACCGCCCGCGCCGCATCGCCGTCGTCCTCGTGGGGGTCGCGGCCGCCGTGCCGCTCGCGCTCGCGTCGGCGCGCGCCGGCGGTCCATCGTCCGCGGCGCCCGAGCGCGGCGGGAGCCTCCAGGTGGCGCGCGCCTCGGTCATCGAGCAGGGCGCAGGCGCCGCAGGGCGCGACGACCGGCCGGTCCAGGGCGCCGCGTGCCCCGACGGGATGGCGCTCGTCGCGGGCGAGTGGTGTCCGCGCGTCGAGCAGCGGTGCCTGCGCTGGATGGATCCGCCCGGCCGCTACCACCGATACCGATGCGCCGAGTACGCGCATCCGGCGCGCTGCCTCGCTCCGCGCGAGCACGTCCGCTTCTGCATCGACCGCCACGAGCGCACCGGGCCGGACGGCCGCCTGCCGCTCAACCACCAGTCGTGGACCGACGCCGAGCGCGCCTGCGAGGTGAAGGGCGCGCGCGTGTGCATGGACAGCGAGTGGACGTTCGCGTGCGAGGGCGAGGAGATGCGCCCCTACCCTTACGGCTGGCGCCGCGAGGCGAGCCTGTGCAACGCCGACCACACGGATCTGCTCGTGCCGGGGGACCACTCGCGCCTCGTCGACGAGCGCGCGCCCGTCGACGCGCACCCCGAGTGCGCGAGCCCCTTCGGGCTGGTCGACATGGCCGGCAACGTCGCCGAGTGGGTGAGCGTCGACGGATTTTCGGCCGGATCGTACGTCGTGCAGAAGGGCAACTGGTGGCAGCCCGGCAAGCAGGCGTGTCGCGACGAGCAGGCGGGGCACGACCGCTTCTACCAGGGGACGGAGACGGGCTTCCGCTGCTGCGCGGACGCGCGCTGAGCCGGCGTCACCGGGCGGCGGCCGCGATCACCGTCAGCGTGGCCGCGACGGACACGAGGAGGAACGCGACGACGCCCAGCCGCGCAGCCATGTTCTCGGGGATCGCCGTGTCGACCGCGCGCAGGCTCGCGCGGTACGCCTCGCGGGCCGCCGGCACGGCCGCGACCTGCTCGGTGAGCCGCACGAGGCGCTGCGCCCGGACCATCGGCGCCACGGCCCCGAGGAGGAGCCCCAGCGCGATCGCGGCGAAGGAGACCGGGAGCCCGCGCGCGCGCCCGTCGACGACGAACGCCGCCGCGACGAGCGCCAGCACCGCCGCCGTCAGGAAGAACAGTCGCCGTGCGCCCATGCAGAGGATCGCCGCCACGCTCAAGTCTGGCCCCGGCGCGGCGCCGGAGCCACCGCGCTCGGCCGCGCGACGCCGCGTCACGACCCGAAGCGCGCCACCAGCGCCTTGGCCCGCTCGACGAACTCCTCCTTGTGGAAGCGCTCGAAGTCGCTCCAGGTGCAGAGGGTCCGCGTGTCGACGACGCGGTCGACGAAGAGCTTGCCGTCGAGGTGGTCGAGCTCGTGCTGGAACGTCCCGGCGGTCAGCCCCTTGACCTCGAAGTCGAGCTGCTTGCCGCTCCTGTCCCACGCGCGCACGCGCACGCCGGCGAAACGGGGCACCTGCCCGCGCAGGTTGGGCACGCTGAGGCACCCCTCGAAGTTCAGGAAGGTCTCGGCCGTCGTCGCCTCGACCACGGGGTTGACGAGGATGGTGAGCGGCCAGTTGGGCTTGTACGGGTAGCGCGGGTTGTCGGCGATCTCGATGACGCACACGCGAACCGGCTCGTGCACCTGGTTGGCCGCGATGCCCGCGCCGGCGGCGTCGCGCATCGTCTCGACCATGTCGTCGATGAGGCGCTGGACGGGCGCGCTCTCGAGCTCCTCGCGCGTCAGCTCGCGGGCGTGCTGCCGAAGGACGGGGTGACCGATCGTGGCGATCTTGCGGAGGGCCATCCCTGACCCATAGCAGCTACTTCTTGTCGCGCTTCTCGGCCAGGATGATCGTTCGCGGCGACTCGTTGCCGAAGAAGACCCCCGGCGTGCCGATGCGGCCGCTCACCTCGCACACCTTGAAGCCGTGGTCGTGCAGGATCTTGCCGAGCTCGTGGAGGCCGTAGACGCGCATCGAGTACTCGATCTCGCGCGAGCGGCCGTCGTCGAGCATCATGGTGCGCTTGACGCGCATGCGGCTGGTGATGAAGTCGACGGACATCTCATCCATGCACACGCAGCCGTCCCCCTCGAACCAGGCGAGCGAGGGCGACTGGCGGATGAGGAAGTCGCGGTTGACGACGTCGAGCAGCAAGAGGCCGCCCGTCTTGAGGGCCCGGTGAATGCGGTCGATGACCAGCGCGTTCTTGTCCTCCTCGAAGTAGCCGAAGCTCGTGTTCCAGCAGTAGACGCCGTCGAACTGCTCCTCGAAGGTCATCTCCCGCATGTCGCCCTGCAGGAAGTTGAGCTTGGCGTCGCGCTCCTGCGCCTCGTCGCCGGCCCGCGCGAGCATCGCGAGCGACAGGTCGAAGCCGACCACCTCGTAGCCGCGGCGCGCCAGCTCGATGGCGTGGCGCCCGGTGCCGCACGCCAGGTCGAGCACCGCGCCGCCGCGCTCGATGCCGAGGCTGTCCTCGATGAAATCGACCTCGCGGGCGATCTGCTCGTCGGTCAGCTTCTCGCAGGTGCGCAGGTAGTCGTCGTTGAACAGCTCCTCCCACCAGAGGCGGCCCTTGCGGCGCAGCCCCGAGGCCTCCGCGGGCTGCAGGGCGACGGTACCGACGTGCGGCGGCACGATGACCAGCGGCGGCTTGGGCGGCAGCGGCGCGGGCTTGGCGGCGGGGGCCGCGGGGGGCGTGGACGGCTTGGATTTGAGGCGCGGCCGCATCGGCGGCAGACTGGCGGGCGGCTTGGGCGGGAGGCGCGCCTCGACGTCGACGACGTCCTCGGCCTCGATCTCGGCGCCGGGGTCGGACCGGCGCTCGGACGACGGACCGGCCGGCGACGACATGGCGGTGATGACGGGCGGCGCGGCGGGCGTGGGCGCGTCGTCGTCGAAGCTCACCTCCTCGCCTTCGGGCTCGGTCGGCGCCGTGGCGCGCGCCGGCGGCGGATCGGAGTCGGTCTCCGGGATGGGCTCGATCGACTCGGGCGGAGGATCGGACGCCGGCGGCGGGTCCGAGTCGATGGGGATCATGTCCTCGGACGGGAGCTGCCGGCGTGTCGGCTCGGCGTCGGGCGCGGGCGCGGGGTCGGCAGTGGTCGTCGTCGCGGGCGCCTTCGCCGCGACGGGCGCCTTGGCCGTCGTGGGCGCGGGCGCGGGCGCCGGCGCGGGCGGGCCTTTCGCCGCGTCGGCCACCAGCGGCTGGTACGGCGTCCAGCTGTCCTCGGAGTCGAGGCGCGGCCTGGCCGGCGCGGGCGGCACCTCCACCTTCGCGGCGGCCGACGACGTGGCCTCCGGATTGATCGTGATGATGCGCATCGGCCGCAGCACGCCCCCCTCGTTGGGGGCAGGTGCGGGCGCAGGCGCCGCGACCGGCGGGGGCGCGGGTACCGTCGCCAGCGGAGGCGCGGGCGCCGCGACCGGGGGAGGCGGCGCCGAGGCAGCGGGCGGCGGAGGAGCGGACGCCGCCGGCTGAGGGCGCGACACCTCGTCGTCGGGGATGCGCAGGCCGCCGCGCCCCCGCCGTCGGGCGCCCGGCGACGAATCGCGCGGCGCGCGCGCCGGACCGCTGCCACTTCCGTTGTCGCCGTCGGACGCCGGCGCAATCTCCGCCGTCGACGACGCCGGGCCCACCTCGGACGCCGAGGCCGAGGAGTCGAGCGGCTTCGGCACCGGCGCGACGCGGCGATCCTCGCTCATCGCGCCCCTCCGCGCGCTTCGCGGCCGTTGGCGGTGTGCGCGCCATCGACCGGCGCGCGCAGAAGCGGCTGCCCGTAGCGCACCGGCCCCTCGCCGAGGAGCCAGCGGCCGGCGGCGCGTCGCTCGGCGAGCACCACGGCCGTCGAGCCGAGGTGGAATACGCCGATCTCGTCCCCCTTCGCGATCCGGGGTGGCGCGTCGAACACGTGGTCGCCCAGCGGGACGTCGTGCGCGTCGATGCCGACCGCGGTGATGCGGCCCACGATCATGGCGACCACCATGACGACCGTCACGCGTCCCAGCCCGCCGTCGGCGTCGATCTCGATGGAGACGCGGCGGTTCCGGCAGAACAGGTTGGCCACGTGGCGCATGCCGATGGCGTTGACCGGGTAGTAGTCGCCGGGCATCGAGCGGATGCGCCGGATGACGCCGCCGACCGGCGCGTGCACGCGGTGGTAATCGCGCGGCGAGAGGTACACGACGCACCCCGCCCCGCCGAGGAACCGCTCGGCCTCGCGCGGATCGCCGACCAGCTCCTCGACGGCGTAGGGGCGGCCCTTGACGAGGAAACGCCCCCCCTCGTCGACGCGCCCCATCGACTCGATGCGGCCGTCGGCCGGGCTGGCGACGGTACGCGGGTCGGGGTCGACCGCGCGGGCGCCAGGGCGCAGCCGCCGGGTGAAGAAGGCGTCGAAGCTCGGCCATCCGCCGTGCTCCGCGCACTCGTCGAGCCGCACGTCGTACACGCGCGAATAGATTCCCACAACGGCGCGCCCGAGGGGCTGCGACCAGCGGTGATCGGCCAGCCGACCGACGGCGCGGCCGATGCGGGCGCGCGGCAGCACGCGCAGGATCTGGGCGGTGGCGTAGGTGACGGCGCTCATGGGTCAGGGCGCCCGCCGCGCACGACGAGCGACGATCCGCCCGGGCAAAGGGATTCGCGTCAACGGTGTCGAAATGAGGAAAATGGCCCAGCCGTGATGGTACCTGCGCCGCTCGGAGCGGGTCAATCTCGGGTCATTTTCGGGGCTTGGTCAATCGCCGCCGCCCCAGGTTTGTCCGATGGGGCCCCGGCCGCGCCAGGCGTGTCTGATGGGGCCCCGGCCGCGCCAGGCGTGTCTGATGGGGCCCCGGCCCCATCGGGGGGATCGTCAGTCCCCGCCCAGCTCCGGGACGCCGGTGGCGCGGGCGGCGTCGCAGAGCGCCTTCTTGGCGGGGTCGGCGGGAGCCTCGCCGGGGGTGATGGTCTCGCATGCCGCTTCGGGATCGAACGGGTCGGCGGCGACCGCCTCGACGAACGACGCCGTGGCCGTCGGCTCGTCGCCCCGCAGCCTGGCCCAGCGCCCGCGGATGGCCCACCACGGACCGAACGACGAGAGCACGTCCTTCGGGTCGGCGACGAGCGGCTCGCCCTCGGCGCGGCGGCCGGCGGCCTCGAGCGCCCGCGCGCGCAGCCAGCGCAGGCTCGGATCGCCGAGGACGCGCTCGGATGCTTCGGGGGCTACCGGCGCGTGGGCGAGCTCGATGCGATCGAGCTCCTTCAGCGCCTCCTCGGCGTGCCCGCGGGCGAGCAGCAGCTCGGCGAGCCGCGACCGGTCGCGCAGATCGCGCATGCCCTCGACCTGCGGGTCCGGCCCCGCGTGCGCATGGCCCGCTCGCGCCGCGCGCGCCGCCGTGTCGCCGCCCGCGCCGCCGAGACCGAAGAGCGCAGGCAGCGGCTCGTGCGGGCGCGTCGACACGAAGGCGCGCCACCTGACGTCCCACGCCTTGAGGTCGCCGCCGCTCGCGGCGAGGAGCGCCGCGTCGGGCTGCGCGCCGTCGCGCAGCTCGTGAAGCAGCTTGGGCAGGGCGCCGTCGCCCTCGGTGTGCACGTAGAAGCGCACGAAGCTCGTGACCTCGGCGAACGCCACCATGGCCGCGTCCGCGCTCGGCAGCATCGCGATGCTCGGCCCGAGCTTGTCGAGCGGCACCCCCAGGCCGAGCTCCAGGCCGCGCTGCACGACGGCGTCGGGCGAGGGGCGGTCGTCGAACGGGCCCGGCGCACGCCAGCGGACCTCCTCGCGCTTGGCCACCCCCTCCTGGAGCCAGAGCGGCGCCTGGTCACGCGAGGCCCGCGTGACGGCGAGGTGCGTGAGCTCGTGGGCGACCGTGTCGCGCCACGCGTAGCCGTGGGGGCTCGCGCGCGGGCTGAGCAGCGTCACGCGCCCCCACTTGGCGACGGCGACGGTGCCGGTGGTCTGCGCGCTCTTGTACGGCAGGCCCGTCATCGCCGACAGCGAGAGCAGGTCGCGCACGACGACGATGCGCGTGGGCTTGGGCCAGTCCACGCCGAGGTCGCGCGTCAGCGCCTCGCGCGCGGCCGCCACGGTGTCGAACAGCAGCGGCGCGAGCGGACGATCGTGCTCGTCCTGCCAGCGCACCTCGATGCCGCGCGCCTCGTCGACGTCGGAGGCGAGCGACGCGGTCACGCGCTGGCAGCCGCGCGCGATGTCGGCCAGCTGCTGGCCGGCCTCGGTCTTCTGCACCTCGGGACGGGCGAGGATCGCGGCGGCGCCGTCGCAGTCGAGCTCGTAGATGGCCAGGCGCGCGCGCTCGACGGCGACGGCCGGATCGTCGCCGTCGGCGGCGGCGAGCACCTGGCGCGCCTCGTCGTAGTCGAGCCCCGCGACGAGCGCCTCGGCGCGCTTGGCCGCATCGCCGTCGGCGCGCGAGCGCGCGGGCGCGGCCACCACGAGGGCGGCGACGATGAGCCCCAGCAGCGCATTGCGCATCATCGCAGCAGCCCCTCCGCGTAGCGGTGCACGGCGTCCTTGAGCGCGCCGCTCGCCGGCTCCCCGAGGCCGCGCACGACGCGGCGACGGAAGTCTTCGGGTCCCTTGTGCGCGTTGGGGATGGCCACGTTGTCGTTGGTGCTCGGCTGCTTGCCGTCCCCGTCGTCGCGCGACGGCGCGCTCGCCTGGTCGTCGTCGTCGCCGCGCAGCTGCTCGCGCGCCGCCTCCAGGTCGCGCTGCGCCTCGCGCTGCTGCTCGAGCCCCTTGTCGGCGTCGCCCTGCTGGAGCGCCTGCGCCGCCTGGCGCGCGGCGCGCTCGGCGTCCTCGATCGACTCGATGGCCTTGTCCGGGAGCGACCCGCGGTCGCGCGACTTGTCGCCCAGATCGCGCGCCCGATCGGCGAGCTTGCCCTCCTCCTCGCCCCCCTGCTCGAGCTGCTTGCGCGCGCGCTCCTGCGCGCGCTCGCGTGTCTGGTCGCGCTGCTCTTCGGCCCACTTCTCCTCGGCCTCGAGCTTGCGGCGCACGTCGTCGACCAGCCGCTGCTCGTCGCCGGTCGGGTCTTCGAGCCACGAGCCCCTCTGCAGCATCTTCTTGGCCTCGTCGAGCGAGCCGAGGGAGCTGCGCCCGCTCTGCACCGCGTCGTCGGGCTGCCCCTGCTCGAGCGACTGGGCCATCTGCTCGGCGAGCTCGCGCGCCGCGGCCCCCTTGCTCGTCCACGAGTCGCTCCCCATGCCGACCGCCGGCAGGTGGCGGGCCGCCTCGCGGATCGCATCGGCGTGGCGCTTGGCCTCCTCGCGCAGCTGCTTCATCTCCTCGTCGCTCGTGGCACCCGCGAGCGCCTGCTCCATCTTGCCGATCTCTCCGGCGTGGTCCTGCGCGAGCTGCTCGAGGTCCTGCTCGGCCTCCTGCTGCGCCTGATCGACCTCGTCGCCCGAGTCCTCCCCTTCCTCCCCCGGGGTGCCGCGCCCGCCCCCCGACTCGCCTCCGCCGCGCTGCACGCCGCCGCGCGCGCCGAACGACGGATCGGGCTCGCGCAGCCGCGCGGCCAGGTCGCGCGCCGCCAGCTCGGCGTGCACGAAGTCGCTGCCGGCGCGCGCGCGCTTCACGCGCAGCAGGTCCGCCTCGATGATCTCGCCCAGATCGAGCCCAAGTGACCCGAGGTGCTCCATCGCCCGGCTGCCGCCGTTCAGCACGATGGTCGCGGCGTCCATGCGCACGGCCCCGCGCGAGCGCGCGTCGGCCGCCTCGTCCTGCTGCTGCGAGGCGCCGAGGGCCAGGTCGTCGGCCACGTCGGCGAGCTGCCGCGCCGACTCGCGCGAGTCGCGGTGGCCCAGGCCACGGATGACGGCGTCGACGACGAGCACGTAGCGCTCGGTCGCCTTGACGGCCGCGGCGTGCGTCGACACCGACGGCGCCCGCGCCTCGGCCTCGACCGCCGCGCGAGTCTTCTGCTGCTGCGCGAACAGCAGCGCGCGCAGCCGCGAGGGGACCCGCACGCCCGCGTACGCGTCGACGACCGTCTGGTGGAGCAGCGCCTCGTCGTCGTCCAGATGCTTCTTCTCGCCGGCCATGAATGCCGCCCGCGCGGCGGCGGCGGCCGGCGGGTCGTTCGACAGCCGCCAGGCCAGCGTGTCGACCAGCGCGTCGCGCAGCTTGCGCAGGCCGTCGAGGCGCTTCGCCTCCGGCTCGCCGACGTCCGGCGGGATGAGCGTGATGGCGGGGCTCTTGCCCCACTTCGGGCCCGTCAGCGGGTCGTTGTCCTCGGCCTCGACCGTGACCTCCACCGGCGCGTGGCTCTTCCTCACGAACGGGTCGCGCAGCTTGAGCACGACGCCGCCCCTGTCCGAGCGCGTCTCGCCGTCGAGGCGCGACAGCACGCGCCGCTCCTCGCGCGTGCCCGAGCGCAGGACGAGGTGCACCTCGCGCAGACCGTGATCGTCGGTCGCCTCGTAGCGCACGTCGATGTCCTCGTGCTGGTCGACGAGGCGCACCTGTCGGGGCGCCCCTTCGAGCTGGACGACGGGCACCTGGTCCGGGATCGACTCGATCGAGAGCTCGTCGGGTCCGGGCACGACGACGTCGCCGAAGCGCGCCACCACGCGCAGGCGCGTCGACTGCGCCAGCGTCCACCGGGCGACGACGGAGCCGGCGCCGTCGTCGACGAACGGGACCTCGGTCGTGCCGTCGCTCAGCAGCAGCCGGCGCTCGGCGTGCACCGGCGTGCCGCGCACCGTGACCACGGTGCCGTAGGGCAAGAGGAGCGGCAGGAATGCCACCTCGTGGTGCGCGGGCTCGTGCAGGTAGTCGGGCGGGCGGGCCACAAGGTCCACGTCGTCGAGCCAGCGCATCGTCGCGGGCGCGACGCCGCGGCGCGCCACGAGCACGTCGCCGCCCTCGAGCACCGACCACGCGTTGGCGAGCGCGAGCCCGAGCACGCCCACGCCGACGACCAGCGCCGCGGCGCCGGCCACCCGGGCGAGGCGCGCGGCCCGCTCGACGATGCGCTCGGAGGGCAGCGCCGCGAGCGCGCGCTCGACGTGCAGCCGCGCGAGCTCCGCCGAGACGCCCCGGTACGCGGGAGGCTCGTCGCGCACGTCGCCGTCGGGGCCGAGCAGCGACAGCGCGCGCAGCGCCCGGGCCGCGCGTTCGCGGTCCACCGCGGCCGCGAGGCCGCGCACGATGCGATCGGGCCGAGCCAGCCGCCGTCGCCGCAGCGCGCCCCAGCCGAGCGCGCACGCCAGGCTCACCCCCATCGCAGCCGCCGCGCCGATGCGCGCGCGCCACGTGCCGTGGCGCGCGAGCAGCAGCGCCGGAACCCAGACGAGCGCCACCAGCGCCGCCGCCACCTGCCGTTGCGACGCCGCCGTGGCGCGCCGCCAGGAGTCGGCGAGCTGGTGCAGCGGCTCGGTCAGCGGGGAACGCACGAGCGAAGCGTAGAGCGGCCCGCCTCATCCCGCGAGCCCGGAGGACGGGCGCGGGTGGTCAGGCCCGCTTGGGCTCACCGGATCCCGACCAGCTCCTCCTTGTGCTCGCGCGTCACGAGCAGGCGGATGGCGTCGAGCAGCGGTCGGCCGCGGTGCAGGACGTGGAAGACCTGCTCGGTGATCGGCATGTCGACCCCGAGCCGCTGCGCGAGCGCCCAGGCGGCCGCCGAGGTGCGGTAGCCCTCGGCGACCGTCTTGTGCGACCGGACGTACTGCTGCGGGTCGGCCCCCTCGGCGATGGCCATCCCGAGCTGGCGGTTGCGCGACAGGTTGCCGCCGCACGTGAGGAACAGGTCGCCGACGCCCGCCAGGCCGAGGAACGTCAGCGGGTCGGCGCCGAGCGCGACGCCGAGGCGGCTCATCTCGGCCAGGCCGCGCGTCGTCAGCGCGGCGCGGGCGTTGAGCCCGAGCGAGAGCCCATCGCACGCGCCGGCCGCGACCGCGATGACATTCTTGATGGCGCCCCCCACCTGCGCGCCGACGACATCGCCGCTCGCGTAGACGCGGAAGGTCGGCGCATGAAGCGCGGTCTGCACGGCGCGCGCCGCGCCCATCCCATCGGACGCCGCGACGACGTCGGTCGGCAAGCCTTGCGCGACCTCGCGCGCGAAGCTCGGCCCCGACAGGAAGGCCAGGCGCTCCGGCCCGACCGCCGGCAGCGTCGCGGCGAGCACCTCGGACAGCAGCGCGTGAGTCGACTCCTCGATGCCCTTGGAGGCGACGACGACGAGCGCGCGCGGGTCTATCGCCGACGCGACGCGCGCCGACACCGCGCGCAGGTGCTCGGAGGGAGGCACGAGCACCACCAGCTCGGCGTCGCGCACGACCGCGGTCGCGTCGGTCGACGCACGCAGCCGCGCCGGCAGCGCCACGCCGGAGAGAAACGTCGCGTTCTCGTGCCGGCTCTCGATGGCGTGGGCCACCTCGGGCTCGAGCGCCCAGAGCGTGACGTCGTGATCGAGCCGCGCCGAGTGGCACGCCAGCGCCGTGCCCCACGCTCCTCCTCCGACGACCGCGACGCGCATCCGTCCTCCCCGGCCTCAGTAGCCGCAACCGTCGCAAACGTGACCGCCCGAGCCCGCCGGTGCGGCCCGGCTGCGCTTGGAAGTCGGCTGCGGCGTGGGATCGGGGGGCTCCGGCCACGGAGGGAGCACGCTCGGGAACGTCGTCGGGAAGCCGGCCGGCAGCGGAATCACGCTGGGGAACGGCGGCAGCGTGCTCGGGAAGGGGGGCAGCGTGCTCGGAAGCGCCGACGGGAACACGAACGGCGGCAGGCCGGCGTCCTCGTGTCCGGGCGCGGGGCGAGGCGGCGACGGCCGCGGCGGCCCCGCGGGCGTGACCCCGGTCGGGCCCATGGCCAGGCTCGGGATGGACGCCGCAGCGGGCGCGCCGTTCGCCGAGGTGGCGCTCGTCGCGGCCGCTCCCGCGTCGGACCCGGAGCCGGAGCCGGACGTGTCCAGCGGCAGCGGCTCGACGGGCGTCGAGCTGGGCGCCCACGCGCCCGTCGCGATCAGGATGCCGACGATGCCTGCGCCGAGCACCAGCGGCAACGCGACGAGCGCCACGGTGCGCCCGCGGCGCGGAGCGTGCGGCTCGGTCGCCGGCGCGAGCGGCAGCGCGACCGCGCCGTAGGCGGGGGGCGCCAGCGCGGTCGCCACGGGCGGCGCGCGCATCGTGTGCGGCGCCGGCTCGCCCGAGCTCGAAGGCGTCGCCGGCGTGTGGGCGATCAATGCCGTCGCCGGATGTGCCTGGGGCGCAGCCGCCTGCGCGGCGGTCGCCGGGTGCGCCGCGCCGAGCAGCTGCTGCGCGTTGAGGTTCTTGAGCGTGCCCGTCGGCGTCAGCTCGGGACCGCCGGCCACGGGCGCCGGGCCCACCGGCGGCGTCGTGTGCGGCGCGACCGCCCCGGGCGGCGCCGTGGCCGGTCGCGAGCCGCTCATCGCCTTCTCGAGCGCGAGGCGCATCTCGGTGGCGTTCGCGAAGCGCAGCTCGGGGCGAGCCGCCATCGCGTGGTGCACGAGGCCGGCGAGCTCGCGCGGCGTGTCGGGCGCCGCCTGCAAGAGAGGCACGATCTCGCCGCGCTCGACCTTGTGCGCGATGACGCGCGCCTCCTCGCCCGTGACGGGGCGCATGCCCGCGATCATCTCGTAGAGCATCACGCCGACGGCGTAGAGGTCGGCGCGCGCGTCGACGCGGTCGGCGCTCCGTGCCTGCTCGGGCGCCATGTACTCGGCCGTGCCCATGACGACCCCGGCGACCGTGAGGTTGCGCTGCTGCGGATCGGTGCGCCGCGCCTTGGCGATGCCGAAATCGATGAGCTTGAGCACCGCGCGGCCGCCGGCGAACGTGACGAAGACGTTCTCCGGCTTGAGATCGCGGTGGATGACGCCGAGGGCGTGCGCCGCCTCGAGCGCCTGCAGGATCTGCAGCGTGTACTCGGACGCCGTCATCACGGGCAGGCGCCGCTGCCGGTCGAGCACGCCCGAGAGCGGCTCGCCCTCGAGCAGCTCCATCACGATGTACGCGTGCCCGTCGGGCGTGCGGTCGATGTCGGTCACCTGCACGACGTGGGGGCTGCGGATCTGCGCGGCGACGCGAGCCTCCTGCAGGAAGCGCTCGACCAGGCCGGTGCGCCGCGCGAGCTCCGGGTGCAGCACCTTGATGGCGACGCGCGTGCCGAGAACGGCGTGCTGGGCCTCGTACACGGACCCCATCCCGCCGTCGCCGAGCAGGCGGACCAGGCGGTACTTGCCGTTGACGACGCTGCCGATGTCGATCACGCGGGGCCCAGCCTAGCATTGCAGCCGCGTGCCAGCGCAGCGCGCATCGAGCGACGAACGTTCTCAGGCCGCCTTGTCGAGCTCGCGCGTGCGCAGGATCTGCCCCACCGTGTCGGCGTCCGCGATGGCGGCGAAGACGGGCTTGAGACCATCGTCGCGGTCGTCCCCGCCGAAAGCGCCGCTCGGGGCGAGCGCGCGCGCCTGCGGGCCGTCGAGCACCAGGAACACGTCGTGCATCTTCTTCGACGGGGCGCTGGACGGGGCGTCGATGACATAGGCGATGCGCGACCGATCGAGCGAGAGCTCCTCGCTGCCGCGACGGATGAGCACCCGCGCGTTGGTCACGAAGTAGCGCGTCTGGCGCGCCAGGCGGGCCGGCCGCACGAGCGCGGCGTACGCGACGCCCACGGCGACGGCCAGGAGCAGCAGCATGCCGAGCCCCGCGCCCGCCACGAGCGTCGCCGCCAGCGCCGGCGAGAGCGCGTGCAGTCGCAGCACGCGCGCCAGCGTCGGCACGGCGTGCGCGAGCGAGCGCACGAACACGGCCGCCAGCGCCATGCCCATCGCCGCCGTCGCCATCCGGCGCGTCGTCCAGGCGGATCCGAGCGGAGCCGACGACCACAGGACGCGCTCGCCCGGATCGAGCCGCTGCGCGAGCGGACGCTCGCCGCTGCCGAGCGGCGCCCCCGGCTCGACGCCGCGGATGATGGCCCACAGGCGGTCGGGCGCCTCGACGTCGGCGAGCGTCAGCGACAGCGTGCGCCGCAGCGCGCCGGTCGGCACCGCCCGCACGACGACCAGGTCCCCCACCGAGGCGTCGCCCGCGCTCCAGCGGATGCACGCGTAGCTGATCTGGCCGATGTCGATCGAGCGCCGGATGGGCCCCCGCCGCCAGATGACGTGCCGCTCGGTGACCAGGTACTGCAGCTGCGAGCGCCACCAGAGCGGCAGACGCCAGGCCGCGAGCGCGATGGTGCCGCACCAGAGCGAGAGCAGGAGCATGCCGCCGACGGGCACGCCGAGCGACTTGGCGGCCACCACCGCGTAGCAGAGCGTCACCGCCGCAACCACCGCGGCGGCCGCGGAGGTCGCCTTCTGCGCGAAGGGAACGCTGACGGCCCGGCACCGCCCCTGCCAGACGATCCGCTCGCCAAACAGCGAGTCACGGGCCACGCGCCACTCTCCTCTCCTTGAAGAGTGGGCTCCGCCGCGGCGCGTGTCCAGGCCTGTCGGCCGGCGCGGGTGCAGTTACAGTGGCAGCGGGCGCGCCTCGAGGCGGCGCGTGGGGCCGCGCGCGTGTGCGCGCGTGACCATGGCATCGCACAAACGCGGCATCGGCACGCCGTGGATGCCGGCCGCCTCGGGGTAAAGACTCGTGGCGGTCATGCCGGGCAGCGTGTTGACCTCGAGCAGCGTGATCGCGTCGGGGTCGCCCTCGCCCCCGGCCCCAGGAGTCGCGTGGGCGTCCCCCGCCCCAGGATTCGCGTCGGCGTCTCCGACGATGAAATCGACGCGCGACAGATCGCGACAGCCGAGCGCCACGTGCGCGCCCACGGCCACCTGCTGCACCCGCGCGAGCACGGCCGGCGGCAGCTTCGCAGGGCAGACGTGGACGCTGCGCCCGGGGGCGTAGCGCGCCTCGTAGGTGTAGAAGGGATCGTTCGGCGAGAGGATCTCGGTCGGCGGCAGCGCCTCGGGTGCGGGCCCGAGCTCGAGCACGCCGCAGGTCACCTCGCGCCCGCGCGCGAACTGCTCGACGATCGCGAAGTCGTCGATCGCCCACACCGCCTCGATGGCGCGCGCCACCTCGTCGACCGTCGCGTCGGCCTCCAGGCGTGCGACGCCGATGGCCGAGCCGTGCGACGACGGCTTGACCACCAGGCGCGCCCCGACCTCGCGCCGCGCCCGCTCGGCCGCCGCCCGCGCGTCGCCCCGCGACAGCGCCAGCCCGCGCGCCACGGGCAGCCCGGCGCGCTCGAACAGCACGCGCGCCACGCGTTTGTGCATCGCCAGCGCGCTCGCGAGCACGCCCGAGCCGACGTACGGCAGATCGAGCACCTCGAGCAGCCCCTGCAGGCAGCCGTCCTCGCCGACGGCGCCGTGCACGACCGGGAAGACGACGTCGTATCCTCCGGTGCGCAGCGTCTCGCCGAGGAACGCGTCGAGCTCGAGGCGCACGGCGCGGTGACCCGCCTCGGAGAGCGCCCTGGCGACGCCCGCGGCCGAGGCGCGGCTGACCTCCGCCTCGGTCGACGGGCCACCCTGCACGACGGCCACCGACAGCTTGCGCGCGGCGGTCACGCCCCCTCCTTCTCGAGGGCGGCCTTCATCGCGGCCGACATGTCGACGAGCTCGATGCCGAGGCGCGTCGCGACCTCGAAGATGCGCGTGTCGCGATAGATCTCGCCGAAGCAGATGCGCTGCAGCCCTGCGTTCGCGATGAGGCGAAAGCACCCCCAGCAGGGGCTCGCCGTCACGTAGATGGCGGCGCCGTCGATGCGCACCCCGTTGCGCGCGGCCTGCACGATGGCGTTCGCCTCGGCGTGCACCGTGCGCACGCAGTGGCCGTCCTCCATGAGGTGCCCCTCCTCGTCGCAGTGGGGCAGGCCGCGGATGCTGCCGTTGTAGCCGGTGGCGAGGATGCTCTTGTCGCGCACGATGACGGCGCCCACGAACTTGCGGTCGCACGTCGAGCGCGTGGAGACCTCGCGCGCGATGTTCATGAAGTACTCGTCCCAGGAGGCGCGCACTCGCGGCAGGGGCATGGGGGCTTCTTAGTACAGCTCGGCGTCGTGCGAATTGACAAAGGGCCGTGGGCGCGGCCATCGTGCGCCCCGAATGAATCGCGTACGGAACGGCCGCGCGGTCGTGGCGGCGACGGCGCCGGCCGGGGCGCTCCTCGTGGGTGTCGTCGCAGGCGTGCTCGCGGTGGCGGCGCCGGCCGCCGCGCAGGACGAGGACCGCGCCGCGGCCCAGGCGCTCGTGCAGCAGCTCGACCACGACGCCGCCCACCACGCGGTGACGGCGGAGGCGCTCGCGCAGGCCAAGGACGCGCTCGAGCGCGCGACGCGCCTTCGCACCGCGGGCGACGAGGCGCACGCCCTGACGGCCGACGGGCTGGCGCGCGAGTGGGCCGAGACGGCGCGCGACCTGGTCCGCGCCTCGGACGCCGAGGCGAAGGCATCGGAGCTGCGGCGCAAGGCGATGGACGCGCAGGCGCAGCTCGAACGCTCGCGGGCGCTCGTCGAGGAGGGGATCGCGCGCGTCGGGCGGCTGCGCGCGGAGATCGAGGAGGCCGAGCGGCAGGACCGCACCGCGGTCGAGGCGCACGCCGGCGAGACGCCTCCGGCGGCCAGGCCGAAGCCCAAGAACGGCGGCAAGGCCGCGAGCAAGCACGGCAAGCCCACCGCCTCGGGGGGCAAGCCGTGAGGCTTCGCGCGGCAGGGCTGCTCGCCATCGCGCTCGGGCTCGGGGTCGGAGCCTGCGGCGGCGCCGCGATCCGCGTCGCGGCCATCGACGACATGGAGCGCACGCGCGCGGCGGCCGGCGCCCAGGAGGGGGCGAAGCTCGCGCCCGAGGCGTACGCCCGCGCCGAGCAGGAGCGCCGGCTGTCCTTGGCGGCGCGCCAGGCCGGCGACGACGTCGGGGCGATGCTGCACGCGCAGCACGCCATCGCGGCCTACGAGCACGCGCTGGTCGTCGCCCGCCTGACGCGCGCGACCATCGAGCTGGCCGACGCGCAGAAGGCGTACGACGACGCCAGCGCTCGGGCGCAGGGGGTCGAGGCGTCGCGGGCGAAGCTCGACGGCGACGCGCACCAGCTCGAAGAACGTCTGCGCGTCGCGCAGAGGCGGCTGCTGCCCGCGGCGAGCGAGCCGACCGACGCCGAGCACGAGGCGGCGCGCATGGTCGCGGCGCGGTCGATGGCGGAGGAGGCGCGGCTGCTGTGCGACGCGGCGGGGCTGGTCGCGCCCGGCGCCGACGGGCTGGCCGACGCCGGCGGCGAGCTGACCAAGCTCGAGGGGCGCCTCGCCAGGAACGTGCGCCCGGCGCCCATCGACGACGCGGCGCGCGTGCGCGCCCGCTGCCTCGACGTGCTGACGCGCGCGCGGCGGGCGGCCGACGACGCGGGCGGTACCGACGCGCTGCTCGCCGAGATGTCGGCGGCCGGCGGCTGGGACCCGATGCGCGACGAGCGCGGCGTCGTCGTCACGCTGCGCGGCGCCTTCCGCGGCGCCGAGCTGACGAGCGACGCGGCGGCGAAGCTGAAGGACCTCGGGCGCGTGGCGGCGACGCACCCCGGCTTCGCCGTGCAGATCGTCGTGCACGACGCGCAGCCCCCCGCCCCCAAGGACGCGATCGACGCCAAGCGCGCCGAGGCGGCCGCCCAGGCGCTCGTCGGCGGCGGCGCCGCGGCGGCCCGCACCAAGACCGAGCTCGCGGGCGCGCGCCTGCCGGTGGTCGACCCCGCGGACGCCAGGGACCGCGCGCGAAACGAGCGGCTCGACGTCGTCTTCGTCGCCTCGCCCGCCCCGGCGACGGCCGCGGCGCACTGAGCGAGAGCCGCCAAGACGCCAAGGAGCAGGAGAAAGAGATCACAGGAAGACGGGAAGGCGGGAAGGGTTTGGGGCAATCCCTGATCCCACCAACCTTCCCGCCTTCCCGCCTTCCCGCCTTCCTGTTCTCTCCCTCTCGCTTGGCTTGGCGGCTCTTCCTAGGACGTGGCGAGCTTGTAGCCGAAGCCGTAGACCGTGAGGATGTGCGCGGGGCGGTCGGGGCTCGTCTCGATTTTCCTTCGCAGCTTCACGATGAAGTTGTCGACGGTGCGGTTGGTCGACGAGCCCTCCAGGCCCCAGATCTTCGCCAGGATCTCGTCGCGGCTGACCGGCTGCCCCGATCGCTCGGCCAGCATGCGCAGCAGCTCCACCTCGTAGAACGACAGCGTGTGCTCGTGCCCGCGCGCGGTCACCGTGTGCGTCGTGAAGTTCACCGTCGCCTCGCCGATGGTCAGCGTCTCGGGCACGCCCGCGGCCCCCGCGCGCGCCACGCGCCGCAGGATCGCGCGCATGCGCGCGATGAGCTCGTTCACGCTGAACGGCTTGGTCACGTAGTCGTCCGCCCCCGAGTCGAGCCCGCGGATCTTGTCGGTCTCCTGCGAGCGCGCCGTCAGCATCACGATGGGCACGAGCGCGCTGTCGCGCCGCAGCTCCTCGCAGATGGCGTAGCCGTTCACGTCCGGCAGCATCAGGTCGAGGATGATGGCATCCGGGCCCTCGCTGCGCGCCAGCGCGACGCCCTCCTTCCCCTTCCCCGCCGAGATCACGCGGAACCCCTCGAACTCGAGGGCATCGCGGAGGCCCATGACGATGTGCGGCTCGTCGTCGATGACGAGGATCGTCTTCTTGCCGGTCGTGCCGGGCGGCATGGGTGCGAAGGCGAGCTATAGCAGAGTTCGGGGCGGCTCCGCCGAGCGCTCGCGGCCGCGCGAGCCCCCGGTACCTGCCAGGCCTCTTCGACGAAGACCACATCGCCGCGGAGCATGGCGCGCTGGCGGTTGGGCGCGGCATCGCGCTCCTCTACGCCGCCGAGCTCGCGCACGAGCGGGCGCTTCCCCTTCGGGGCACAGGGACGTGATCGCGTTCAAGCTCGACGAGAACCTACCCGTCGAGGTCCGCGATCCGCCCGACACCAAGCCCTTCCACGGCGTGCCGCTCACCCGCAACGTTTCGACCCCCGGCCCAGCGACGGCTCGCGTGAGGCGGTCCTCCAAAGAGAGACGGCGCGACTCCTCGAGAGGGGTCGCGCCGTCTTGCTTCACGTGTCTGGTGCCGGACGCGCCGCGTTCCGATCAGAAGGGCAACGGGTGGACGGGGACCGGAACGAAGATGCGCTCCGTCCGCGACCAGATCTGGCTTGGCGTGTTGGCGCACGTCCGTAGCGCCACCGAGGGCGGCACCGAGTCCTGCACCGCCAGGCAGTAGCGCGGGTCCTTCTGCCATGCGACGTGCCCGTCCTGCTGGAAGATCCACTGCTCTCCCGGTGAGCCGGAGCACGGCTGCGGCACTGCGTCATAGTCGCTGCCGGTGTCGGGGTCCCACCCGAACGCGTCGATGCACCCGCCCGTGGCCGGCGTTTCCGCGCTGGACGGAGTCACGGCCGCCGACGCGATCGTGCCCGTCGCGCCCGAGCTGCCCCAGTCCGGCGTGGTCCACGTCTGGTCGGCCGAGCCCGAGCACTTGGCGAGCTCCATCTGCGCGTTCAGGCACAGCCCCTCGCTGACGAGCGGCGCCGGATTGGCCCACCCCGCAGGCGGGTTGAGCGCGAAGCCGCCCCCGCCCCCCAGCACGCCACCGCTGCCGCCGATCCCGCCGATCCCGCCGATCCCGCCGACCTTCGTCAGCGCGAGGTGGACGGGGATCGGCACGACCGTGGTGTCTTGCTGCACGCCGGCGGCGAAGGCTTGCACGATGTGCTGGCCCATGGCGTCGAGCACCTGCCAGCGATCGTAGAAATTGACGTAGCTGAAGAAGCTCTGCGCGTCCGACAGCGACCCGGAGTAGTTCTCGGCCGTGCAGAGCGGCGTGTTCGCGTTGTCCGCCAGGTTGTCGTTGACGGACTGATAGCCATTGACCGTGTCGACGCAGTTCGAGCACGTCCAGAACGAGCCGCTATTCCAGGTCTGCGGCATGAAGCCGTCGCACTGCACGTTGCCCTCCATCAGCGAGGAGAGCTGGTTCAGCCAGTCCAGCTGCGTCTGGAACTCGGTCCGGTACTCGGCGACGCCCCGGTAATTCGGGTCGTAGACCGCCAGCACGCCGACGCGCGCGGCGAGCGCCGCCGTGTACGCCGTGAGGGTCATGCGCGGATCGAAGACTTTCGCGCCGCCCGGCGTGGGACTCAGCCGGGACCAGTACGACGGATCGCTCAGCGTTTCCATCGCCGTCAGCGAGTGGTCGAGCGCGAAGCCGATCTGCGGGCCGGTCTTGCCCGTCTGCACCCACTCGTTGGCCTCGTCGATCGCCGAGTTCGCGAGCGCCAGCTGCTGGGCGATGTTCTGCTGCTCCGAGATGTACGAGCCCTGCTGGACGGCCGGGTAGAGGGTCGCGATCTGCGCCGAGAGCGTCGTGAGCTGGCTGTCGATGCTGGTGATCTGCGTCTGCAGCTGACCGAGCTCGGTGAGGATCTGGTCGGTCGGCGTGGGCTGACCGGAAATGGTCGCCACGAATGCCTTGATGTCGTTGTAGGTCTTGTACGCCGCGGCGGCCGCCGCGAGGAGCGTGAGGACCGTCACGTCCTCGGTGGACTCGCTCGCCGCCGGCCCGCCGGCTGCTCCGCCTTGGCTGCCGGCGCGCTCGATCCGCGTGTCGCCCGTGGTGCCGTCGGGTGCTGCGCCGCAGGCGGCCGCGAGCACGGCCACCGTCGCCAGTCCTGCCAGATTCCCAAGACGCATCGTGCCTCCTCGAAGTGCGTTGGTGTGAAGGACCACACGGCGCGCGCCGTGTGGCTCGCGGCGGCCACTCCAAACCCGGACAGTGGCGTTTCCGCGCGCGCCGCCATGAGCAACCCCCATGCCACGACGTAACCTCGCGAAACGACGACGCCTCTCGCGCGGACTGTATCGCGCGTTGCACGCAGCTTGCGCTGGATCAGCTTCCCGCGACGCCGCACCGTGCACACCGTGCACACCGTGCACACCGTGCACACCGTGCACGCGGCTGCACGCGGCTGCACGCTGCGCGCGGCTGGCCGCGTGCTATCGACGGGCCGCGCTCGGTGATTCCGATGGTGCCATCGGCTTCGCGACGGCTCGCATGAACCTCCCGCCCACCACGGACTTCCCAGGACGCGTCCTGATCGTCGACGCCGACGTCGCGTTGGCCACCGTGCTCGCCACGCAGCTCACGCAGGCGGGCATCGAGACGAACCGCGTCGGCTCCGGCGAAGAAGCCCTGGCCGCGCTCGGGGCCTTCGCGGACTACGATCTGGTCCTCACCGATCTACGTATGTCAGGTATGAGCGGCCTGGATCTGCTCGCCGAGACGACCCGCCGGTTCCCCGAGCTGCCGGTCATCCTGCTCACCGCCCACGGCAGCGTGGCGCTCGCGGTGGAGTCGATGCGGCGCGGCGCGGTCGACTTCATGCTCAAGCCGCTCGACCGGGACGAGGTTCTGTTCGCCGTCCGCAAGGCGCTCCTGGGCTCCCGCCACCGCCGACTCGTGCCGACGAGCGCTACGGCAGCGGGCCCGTTCGTCGGCGGGTCGTCGGCGATGGACCAGATTCGCGGTTTGATCGACCGCGTCGCGCCCGGGGCCGCGACGGTGCTCCTGCGCGGCGAGAGCGGCACGGGCAAGGGGCTCGCGGCGCGTGCCATCCACGACCGCGGCCCGCGACGTGACAAGCCGTTCGTGACCGTCCAGTGCGCCGCCCTCCCTGACAACCTGATCGAGAGCGAACTGTTCGGCTACGAGAAGGGAGCCTTCACGGGGGCGGCGTGCCGGAAACTGGGGCGCGTCGAGCTCGCACACGGAGGCACGCTGTTTCTCGACGAGATCGGCGACCTCTCGCTGGTGATGCAGTCGAAGCTGCTGCGGCTCATCCAGGAGAAGGCGTTCGAGCGGCTCGGCGGCACCGAGCCCCTGACCGCCGACGTTCGCTTCGTGGCGGCGACGCACCAGCCGCTCGAGGAGATGGTGGCGTGCGGGACGTTCCGGGAGGATCTCTACTATCGCCTGAACGTCGTCCCGATCGCGCTTCCCCCCCTCCGCGCGAGGCCGGACGACATCGCCCCGCTGGTCGCGCACTTTTGCGCCACCGCCGGTCCGGTCAACGGCAAGCCGAGGGTCGTGCTGACGGACGAAGCGCTGCGGCGACTGCGGCGCGAGCCGTGGCCTGGCAACGTGCGGCAGCTGCAAAACTGCGTCGAACGCCTGATCCTCCTCTCGGATTCGGTCGAGATCGGCGAGCAGGACGTGGCGCGAGCACTCGAGCGCGTGATCGAGGTCACCCCGCGGCGTGCGGAGGTGACGCCCTTCGTCGCGGGTGCCGAGCCTCCCCCCTCGTCCGAGATGATTCCCCTCGGCGCGCGCCTGCGCGAGACGGAGCGCCGCGCCTTGAGAAAGGCGCTCGACCGCGCCGGGGGCAATCGCACGCGTGCCGCGCAGATGCTCGGGGTCAGCCGCCGGACGCTATACAACAAGCTCGCCGAGTACGGCCTGGAGTGATCGCCGACCTGGCACCAAACACGAACGGCGTGGCCCTTTCGGACCACGCCGTTCGCTCACACGGGAGGGTCGGCGTGGATCAGCCGCCGCCGCCACCCCCGCTGCTGCCCCCGCCGCCCCCGTCCGGGATGTCCGTGATCGCCTGCTCGACGCACTGCAGGCTGACCGTCGCCCCGTTCGGCGGCATGCCGTTCGAGTAGAGGATCGACTGCGGGCAGCCGAACGCCTGCGCCGCCGTACCGTCGATGTAGCACCAGCCCGGATCCGGCGAGTTCTGGCACGAGCCGGTGTTGTCGAAGTCGCTGCCCGGCGAACCGAGGCCGTTGCACGCACCCGAGGGCGCGCTGGCAGGCACCTGATAGAGCTGGTTCATCTGGCAGGTCACCAGCGTGCTCGGGTCGGTACCGGCCGAGCCATTGTTGACCCAGTCCTGGTGCTGCTGCTGCTGGAAGCGCTGCAGGATGTCCGCGGGCGGCGTCGACAGGCCCTTGACCGTCGTGCAGTCCTGGCCCGACGGCATCGTCACGAGGATGAGGCACGAGACGTCACCGCACGTGCCCGGCGTCAGCTTCTGCGGCAGGCACTGGTTGTTGAGCGCCACCTTGAGGCGGTCGACGATTCCGTTGACGGCCGGGTTGTAGCCGTAGAGCGGGTCGGTCGCCGGGTTCCCGCCGGCGGGCGTCACGTGGATCGGGCAGAGGCTCGAGACGAAGCCCTGGGTCTTCATCAGCTTCGCCAAGAAGAGCTCGCGGATGGTCGGGTACACCTTCGCGCCGGTCTGCTGCGTCGGGTTCATCGGGTTGCAGATCGGCGGGATCTGCTGCGGGCTGAGCGTGTTGCTGGCCGTGAACGGGCAGTCGCAGGCATCCTGCTGCGACGCCTGCGTGCAGTCGCGCGGCGTGGTCAGCGGGAAGGTGCACGCGTACTCGCGATCGACCGCCAGCACGTGGCCGCCGCTCGTCGGATCCGCCTGCCCGGGCTGGTCGGTCACCCAGTCATACCCGCTGATCGGGTCGGTGGCGGGCGGCGACGTCGGAAGGCCCGGGCGCGGCGAGTACGACTCGAGCATGTGCGAGTCGATGCCCGTGTAATCGAACTGACTCGGATCAGTCTTCGGAGGGAGTTGGTCCGGGGTCTTCGGATCCAGGCTGCCCTGGCCGAGGATCTTCACCCAGTCGGCGTCGACCAGCGTGTCCTTCTGCGGGCTGTCCTTGTTCGTCGGGTCCTGCTGGAGCAGCTGGTGCGGCACGCCGCCGATGTGCGCGTAGTACACGAGGTCGGGCGTGCGCGGGCCACGCGTCAGCTTGCAGAGCGAGTCGAGGTTCGGGTTGTTCGGGTCGATGTTCGAGCCGTCCGGCAGGCTCTGCGCGAACAGCGGGTTGACGCAGTTCTGGTTGGAGGAGTTGAGCCCCTGGTAGCTCTTGGCTCCGGCCGGGTACTCGCCACGGCGATCGGGGATGGTCGCCGACTGCAGGCCGAGCACGTAGCGCTCGAGCGGGAACTGAGGCCAGACGCCGTACTTCTGCGTCATGTGCACGTGGCGCAGGTTGAGGTTCATGCCCCAGTCGTTCTGGTTCGAGTAGGTGCCCGAGCCGCTCGCGCAGGTCGACGGGTCGGTCAGGCCGGAGTTCGACGAGTTCTCCGCGCACGACATGTTGGCCTGCGGCGGATCGAAGTTGCCGGCCATCATCAGCCAGCCGGTGCCGCCGAGCGAGCGCACGTCGATCTCGGAGTCGTTCTCGTCGGTCATGTCGATGATCGCGACGAGCGAGTCGGGCCGCAGGAACTCGCTGCGCTGCTTGAGGATCGTCGTGTCGACGCCCTGCCACACGGCGTGATTGCTGCTGTCGGTGCCGAGCGACAGGTACGGATCCGGCTGGATGAGGAAGCGGTACCAGCTCTCGAGCTGCGACTCGATGCCGCACCCGTAGACGCCGGTGCCGAGGATGATGTTCTGGAAGTCGGTCTCCAGCTGCTGCGGGTTCGGTTCGGGCGGGGGATCCGTGCCGGCGTTGTTGGGATTGTTCTTCGGGTTGTTGGCGGGGTACCACTTCAGGTAGTTCAGGCTTCCGGCGTTCGCGACGGGCATCTGCGCGACGCCGCCGCGATTGAGCAGGTGCGCCTTGTCGTCGTTGTTGATGATCGTGCCGTTCATCGTCGCCGTCGCGCTCGGACTGCAGGTCGACGGGTCGCCGTTCTTGTCGGCGAGGCGCGCCCCCAACGAGGTGCTGATGACGCCGATGTGCATGTCGTGCACGGGCGGGAACTCGACCTTGCCGCCGTTCGGGCACGTGCCGTTGCCCATGTTGTCGAGCATCGACTGCCCGTAGATCTTGCCACTGGCGTCGACGCAGTTGGGCGTCACCAGCCGCTGGATCAGCAGGGGAACGGCCTGGGCGAGGTACTGCTGCTTGTCACCCATCGACGCCGAGTTGTCGATGACGAACAGCAGGTCGATCTTGTCGATGGCGGTGGCGTGCACCGTCGTCGTGAAGTTCGTCGTGGTCGCCGGATTGCTCGACTCGACGGGGCGAGTCAGACACCCCTGCGCAATCACGCCGATCGAGCCGACGGCCACCACCGCCAGCGCGCCATGTCTCCCCGGCTTCCACCTTCGCGTCATGATCGCAGCTCCTCTGGACGAACGACGATTACCACTCAAGCTCGCACGGATCCATGCGCTAGGCACTCCCCGTGCCGGCACGACGATACGAGAATCACCGTGGTCCGCGCAATGCGGACGGTCAACTGCGTTGGCGATCCGCGTCCTGCGTTGGCGGAGCGGAGGGATGTAGGTCGCGCGGATACATCGCGCGGATCGGCGTCGCGTGGCGCGCTTCGCCGTGAGGCCTTTCGCTCGGAGGCCACGGTCAGCCGCCGCTGCCGCCCCCGTCCGGGATGTCCGTGATCGCCTGCTCGACGCACTGCAGGCTGACGGTCGCCCCGTTCGGCGGCATGCCGTTGGAGTAGAGGATTGACTGCGGGCAGCCGAACGCCTGCGCCGCCTGGCCCGCGACGTAGCACCAGCCCGGATCCGGCGAGTTCTGGCACGACTCGTTCATATCGAAGTCGGTGGCCTTCGAACCGAGGCCGTTGCACGCGTTGGCCGGGGCGCTGGCAGGCACCTGATAGAGCTGGTTCATCTGGCAGGTCACCAGCGTGCTCGGGTCCGTACCCGTCGAGCCGGCGTTGACCCAGTCGTCGTGCTGCTGCTGCTGGAAGTGCTGCAGGATGTCCGCCGCCGGCGTCGAGAGGCCCGGGACCGTCGTGCAGTTCTGGTTCTGCGGCATCGTCACGAGGATCAGGCACGAGACGTCGCCGCACGTCCCCGGCGTCAGCTTCTGCGGCAGGCACTGGTTGTCGAGCACCGCCTTGAGGCGGTCGACGATGCCGTTGACCGCCGGGTTGTAGCCGTAGAGCGGGTCGGTCGCCGCCGACATGCCGTCGGCGGGCTGCACGTGGATCGGGCAGAGGCTCGAGACGAAACCCTGCGTCTTCATCAGCTTCGCCAGAAGGAGCTCTCGAATCGTCGGGTAGACCTTCGCGCCGATCTGCTGCGTCGGGTTCATCGGGTTGCAGATCGGCGGGATCTGCTGCCGGCTCAGCGCGGCGGGCTGCGGCGCGGACCACGGGCAGTCGCACGCGCCCTCCTGATCCGGCTGCGTGCAGTCGCGCGGCGTGGTCAACGGGAAGATGCACGCATACTCGCGGTCGACCGGCAGAACGTGACCACCCGACTGGGCCGACACGTCCGTGGGCTGGTCCGTGATCCAGTCGTAACCGCTGATGTCGTCCGCCTGGGCCGTCGAAGTCGGCAATCCGGGGCGCGGCTGGTAGGACTCGAGCATGTGCGGGTCGATGCCCGAGTAGTCGTACGTGTGCTCCGGATCCTGCTTCAGGCTGCCATTGCCGAGGATCTTCACCCAGTCGGCGTCGACGAGCGTCTCCTTCTGCGGGCAGTCGGCCGGATTCGTGCCCGCGGAACAGGTCGTATCGCCCGGCCGCGCCTGCAGCAGCTGGTGCGGCACGCCGCCGATGTGCGCGTAGTAGACGAGGTCGGGCGTGCGCGGGCCGCGCGTCAGGTGGCAGAGCGTGTCCGGATCGGTGCTCGAGCCGTCCGGCAGGTTCTGCGCGAAGAGCGGGTTCACGCAATTCTGGTTTTTGGCGTTGAGCCCCTGGTAGCTCCTGGCGCCCGCGGGGTACTCGCCGCGGCGATCGGGGACCGTCGCCGACTGCAGGCCGAGCACGTAGCGCTGGATGGGGAACTGAGGCCACACGCCGTACTTCTGGGTCATGTGCACGTGGCGCAAGTTGGGATCGTACCCCCAGTCATTCGGGGCCGAGTGGGTGCCCATCCCCTGCCCGCAGGACGACGAATCGACCAGACCGGAGTTCGACGAGTTCTCGGCGCAACCGGGTGTCCCGTTGGGCGGGTCGAACGTTCCGGACATCATCAGATACCCGGTGCCGCCGAGCGCGCGCACGTCGATCTCGGAGTCGTTCTCGTCGGTCATGTCGATGATCGCGACGAGCGAGTCGGGGCGCAGGAATTGACTGCGCTGCTTGAGGATCGTCGTGTCGACGCCCTGCCAGACCGCCTGGCCGTCGACGACGTCCATGGATGCGTACGGATCGGGCTGGACGAGGAATCGGTACCAGCTCTCGAGCTGCGACTCGATGCCGCACCCGTACACACCCGTGCCCAGGATCAGGTTCTGGAAGTCGGTCTGCAGCTGCTTCGGATCGGACAGCGGCGGCGGATCCGAACCGGCCTTGGTCGGGTCGTTCTTGGGGTTGCTCGTCGGGTACCACTTCAGGTAGTTCAGCGAGCCCGCGTCAACGAGCGGCGTCTGCGCGAGACCACTGCGGTTGAGCAGCTCCGCCTTGTCGTCGTTGTGGGAGCTCTGCGTCACCTGCGTGCCGTTTACCGTGACCTTCACGGTGTCGCTCGGGTTGCAAAGCTCGCCCATCGCCCCGTTCTTGTCGGAGAGGCGCGTTCCCAGCGCGGTGCTGATGACGCCGATGTGCATGTCGTGCACGGCCGGAAACTCCGGCTTGCCGCCCATCGGGCACGTCGCGCTGCCGGTGTTTGGGTCGAGCGTCGACGACCCGTAGTTCTTGCCGCTCGAGTCGACGCAGTTGGGCTGCACCAGCCGCGTGATCAGCTGGGGAACGGCCTGGGCGAGGTACTGCTGCTTGTCACCCATCGACGCCGAGTTGTCGATGACGAACAGCATGTCGATCTTGTCGATGGCGGTGGCGTGCACCGTCGTCGTGAAGTTCGTCGTGGTCGCCGGATTGCTCGACTCGACGGGGCGAGTCAGGCACCCCTGCGCAATCACGCCGATCGAGCCGACGGCCGCCGCCGCCAGCGCGCCATGTCTCCTCGCTCTCCACTGTCGCGTCATGATCGCAGCTCCTCTGGACGGACGCCGATTCCATCCGGACCGTACGTCGATGAGCACTCGCCATGCCGACGCGCGCAAAGCGCAGATCACCCGGGATGCGCGCGGCGCGGACGGCTAACTGCGTTGGCGCTCGGCGTCCTGCGTTGGCGGCGCGGGAGGATGCACGTCGCGCGGATACAGGGCGCGGATCGCCTTCACGTGACGCGCGCTCACGCCGGGCACGGCGAGCAGCGTCGCGTCGTCGGCGGCGGTGATCGCGGCCAGGTTGCCGACGTGGGCGAGCAGCGCCTTCTTGGCCTTGTCGCCCAGCCCCTTGACGTCGTCGAGCGGCGAGCGGAAGCGGCGCTTCTTGCCGAGGCGCATGCGCGCGCGGTTCGAGAAGCGGTGCGCCTCGTCGCGGAGCCGCGCCAGCAGGAACAGCGAGGTGGTGCTGCTCTTCAGCGGGATCGGGTTCTTCTGGCCGGGCAGGTACACGCGATCGACGAGCATCTCGCCGGCGACGTTCTCGCGCTCCTTGGCGAGGCCGACGATGGGCAGATCGTGCAGCCCGAGGTCGTGCGCCGCCGCCATCGCGACGGCGAGCTGGCCGCGGCCGCCGTCGACGACGAAGAGGTCCGGCGCGTCCCAGCTCGACTCGCTCTCGCGCTCGGGAGCGCCCTCGGCCAGCGTCTGCGGCAGCTCCTCGGCCTGGATGGCGCGGCGGAAGCGGCGCGCGAGCACCTCGTACATCGAGCCGTAGTCGTCGTTCAGGTTGTCGGTTCGGGGCCCCTCCCCCGAACCACTGCCCACCGCGGCCATTGCATCGCCGCGCACGTTGAAGGTGCGGTAGCGCTTCTTGTCGAGCTCCCCGTCGCGCATCGCGACGATCGCGCCCACCGTGTCGCCGCCGCCCAGGTGCGAGATGTCGCAGCACTCGATGCGCCGCGGGGGCGCGGGCAGGCGCAGGCGCTCCTGCAGATCGCGCAGGCGCTCCTGGACGTCGTCGGCGTGGCGCTGCTTCTCGACGAACGAGTGGCGCGCGTTGTCGTTGGCCATCGCGAGCAGCGCCACGCGGTGGCCGCGCTTCGGGAGGAGGAGCGCCACCTTGTGGCCGGCGCGGTCCGAGAGCCACTCGGCGATGCCGGCGACGCCCTCCGGCTCGCGCGGCAGGATGACCTCGTCGGGCACGAGCGCGGGCGGGGCCTCGGCGGTCTCCTCCGCCTCGCCGTTGGCGGGGGCCCGTCCGATGGGCGCGCCGTAGTGCTGCGCGAGGAAGGCGGCGACGATCTCCTCGTCGGGGATCTCGGCCTGCTTGATCGAGGTCGTGCCGACGTCGGCGAGCTTGCCTGCGCGCACGTGGAGCAGCGCGATCTCGACGAGCTCCCCCTCGCGGTAGAAGCCGAGCACGTCGCGGTCGACGTCGTCGATGGTGACGACGCGCTGCTGCTCGCGCACGGCCTCGATGGCGCGCAGCTGGTCGCGGTAGACGGCGGCGAGCTCGAAGCGCATCTCGCGCGCAGCCTGCTTCATCTTCGCTTCCAGCTCGCGCGACAGCTCGTCGTGGCGCCCCTCGAGGAACTTGGCGACGGCGTCGGCCTGCTCGGCGTACCAGCCGCGGTCGACGCCGAGCACGCACGGCGCCGGGCAGCGCTTGATCTGGTGCTGGAGGCACGGCCGCCTGCGGCTCGCGAACTCGACGTCGCTGCAGGTGCGCAGCTGGAAGTGCTTGTTGACGAGGTGCAGCGTGCGGCGCGCCGCGGTGGCCGAGTGGTAGGGGCCGAAGTAGCGCGCCCCGTCGGGCGTCGGCCGCCGCACCACCTCGAGCCTCGGCCAGTCGGTCGCATGGTTGGTTCGGGGCCCCTCCCCCGAACCTCTGCTCGCAACGGCCGTCGCTCCGTCTCGCGCGGCGACCTCCCCCGAAGCACCAGCACGGCCGTCGCCAGCGGAGGTTCGGGGGAGGGGCCCCGAACCCGCAACCTGGGACGTCAGTTGCGTCTTGGCCATCTGGCCAAGACGCAACGTGATGAAGTCCTTGTCGTCCCGGAGCTTGACGTTGTAGCGGGGCCGGTACTCCTTGACGAGGTTGTTCTCGAGGATCGTCGCCTCCTTCTCGCTCTGGGTGACGATGGTCTCGAGGTCGCCGATCGTCCGCTGCAGGATCGGGATGAAGGCGCGCTGGTCGCCGTGCGATTCCTGGAAGTACGAGCGCACGCGCGAGCGCAGCGACTTGGCCTTGCCGACGTAGACGACCGCCCCCTTCTTGTCCTTGAAGAGGTACACGCCCGGCTGCGCCGGCAGCGCTTCGAGCTTCTGGACGACGGCCTCGGGGAGCAACGCGAAGAAGATAGCCCACTCGCCTCGGGAGGCCGTCGCCAGAGCTGCGGATCACCGAAGGAGCCTGGCGTATTTCGTTCGAGACCGAGCGAGGCCAGGGAGGCGAGTGAGGCGTACTCACGTACGCCGCAACGAGCCGACGACGGCGTCGCGACGGTATCGGACGAAAGACGCCGGGCTCCTAGCCTTCGACCCAGTATGGCTCGGGCGCCGCGCCCAGCTCTTCCTCGATCTCGGCGCGCAGCTCGCCGTCGACCACGCGCGGCAGCACCGACCGCAGCAGCGTGCGCGCGCGCGGCGACTTCAGCCAGATGGCGATCCCCTGCAGCGGCTGCGTCACCTCCGGCTCCGGGGAGGTCAGCAGCTTCTCGAGGTGGGGAGCGAGCGCCGGCAGCGGCGCGCCGCGCATGGCCATCGCGTGCACCAGCTCCGCGCGCCACGGGGCGAGCGCCCCGGCGAGCACCGCGGTAAGGCGCCGATCGCGCGGCGACATCGGCGGGTCGCCGTGCAGCAGCGCGACGGCGGCTTCGGCGGCCGAGATCCCCTCGCGCGCCGCCGACGCGAGCGCCGCCTCGAGCGCGGGGCGCACCTCGGGGCTGCGGTGCCAGGCGCGCGCCGCCACCGAGAACAGCGGCGACTCGGGGTGCGCGAGGGCCGCGAGCGCCCACGCGTCGGTCAGCGCGCCGGCCTGGCGCAGTCCGCGCGCGCACTCGATGGCCGCGTCGAGCGCGTCCTCGTCCTGCTCGGCCACCTCGAGGACGCGCTGGGCGATGACGTGCGCCGCCGGCGCCCGGCGCCCGAGCGCCATCCACGCCGCCCCCTGCAGGCGCGTCCAGTCGCGCTCGGCGAGGGCGACGGCCATCTCGGAGACCAGGCGCGTGTCGAGGGCCCGATCGGGCCACGCGACCAGGAGCTTGCGCGCCTCCCACGTGCTCGAGTCGTCCTCGAGCGCCACGCCGAGGACGCGGTCGAGGATCTCGGGCGGCGCGCCCACCAGGCCGAGCAGCCGCAGCGCGTCGCCGATCTGCCCCCCGTCGTCGGACGCGACGTGGCGCGCCGCGAGCGCGCGCAATGGCGCCGCGTGATCGCGCGAGATGGCGCCCTTCTCCACGAGATCGCCGAGGCGGTGCATCCACCCGAAGCTCTCCGGCTCGGGAAAGCGCGCAGCGATGGCGCACAGCCCCTCGACGGCCAGCGCCCCGAAGCGCTCGGCGACGAGCATCGCGAGCCCCTCCCCTTTCGAGGCGGGCCCGAGCGGCTCGTGCGACTCGGTGTCGTCGGCCACGAGCTGCAGCAACAGCACGAGCGCCTCGCGTGAGGTCGCGGTGGGCGGCGCGCCGGGCGCCGGCGCCTCGGCGAGGAGCACGCGCGCCATGGCCTGCCGCGCCTCCGGCACGCGGCCGTGCACGACCGCGAGGCGCGCCGCGAAGCGGTCGCTCGGCGGCCCCTCGAGCAGCCCCGCGCCGATCAGCCCCTCGACGTCCGACGGCCGCGCGCGCTCGAACCGGTCGAGCCAGACGCGGCGGGCGCGATCACGGATCATGGCGGACGGATCGCGCAGCAGCGCGCGCAGCGGGCCCTCGGCCAGCGCCAGGGGCAGCCGCTCGAGGGCGGCCATCGCCTTGTAGCGGTCGTGCGCGTGCGTGCAGCGCAGCCAGTGTTCGACCATCGCCGCCGACGTGTCGGGGAACGCGACCGCCAGCGCCTCGGTGGCCCACCCGTCGTCGAGCCACAAGGCCTCGTGCTCGGCGTCGATCCAGTCGAGGAGCAGCTCCGCCGCCGCGTCCGGCTGCACGTTCTCGAGGGCGGCCAGCACCCCCTCGGCGAAGATCTGCTCGTTCTGCTCGTGCGTCTCCTCGGTCAGCGAGTCGGGCGGCGCGTGATCGACCAGATCGCGCAGCACCTGCACCAGGTCGTTCGGCTCGACGCCGTTGAGGAAGCCGGTCGCCAGCGCGTGCAGCGCGCGCGCTCGCACGCCGAAGCTCGGCAGGCGCAGCGCGCGGCGGAGGGCCGCAAACGCGGCGTCGCGCGGCTCGAAGCACTCGATGATCGCAATGGCGACCATTCGGCTCGCGTGATTCGGCCCGTCGTCGAGGACGTCGGCCAGGCGCGCGACGAGCGCCTCGACGTCGCCCACCTCGGGCATCCAGTCCTCCTCCTCGCCGAAGATGGCCTCGACGAGCGAGCGCTCGCCGGCGCGCGCGATCTCGACGAGCAGCTCCGCGGTCTCGGGGTGCTCGAGCGGGACGTAGCGCGCGACGTTCGCGATGCGCTCGCGCTGCCGCGCGGTGGTCTTGGGCGCGTAGGCGACGAGCAGGCGCATCAGGCGGACGGCCTCCAGGGGCCACTCGGCCATCGACACGAGCTCGAAGCCGAGGCGATCGGCGCGCGACAGCAGGCGCTTGATCGCGCGAAGGCGCGCCTCCTCGTCGTCGAGCCCCCACGCCTCGCCGACGGCGGCCGCCAGCGCGCGGCAGGCCGCGTGCGACCTGGCGCGCGAGGGATCCTCGGCGGGCGCGAGATCGTCGCCGGCGGCGGTCGTCGCCGCGGCGGGCGGGAGCTGCGCGATCGGCCGCGCCTCGGCGGCAGCCTGCGCCTCGCCGGCCGCACGCAGCCGGTCCTCGGCCAGCCTGTCGGCGTCCGCCGGCAACGCGAAGCTCCACGCGAAGTGCTTCGCGAGGTCCGCGTCGATCTGATCACGGCGATGCATGGATCCCTCTACCCTCCCCATTAGGTAGGCACCGGGAGGCGGCGCCGTCAATTCCGCCGCGCGGCCGAGCATGGCGCCCGGTCACGCGCGCGGATCGTCCTCACCCCCATGTCGTCCCGTGTCCCGGGCCCATTGCGTCATTTTCCAGGGACCACGTCCTCGGTGCGGAAGGTCAACGTCTCGTCGCTCGTGGCGAGCTGACGGACGAACAGCTGCACGAAGCTGCCGAACAGCGCGTCGCCCGGGCCGATGCCCGTGCTGCCGGTGGGGCGCGACATCCACCGCCGCATCTGCTCGAGCATCTGCGGCGAGACGGGGTTCACGTCGACGACGACGCCGAGGAAGTACGGCTTGCCGGCCGTGAGCAGCCCGCGGCGTACGATGGGCAGATCGCGCGCCTCGGTGCAGATGCGGAGCACGCCGTCGAGCACGGCGGCCTGGTCGTGCTCGCGCTCGGGCTCGCTGACGTGGACGCGGTACACCTCGTCCCAGAGGTCGTACACGACGCGGCACACGCGCGGCGCGAGGGCCACCGGCGCGTCGCTCCCGTCCGGATAGAGATACGCGCGCATGGCGATGACCATCGGCAGGCCGCTCGAGAGCTTGTCGAGCAGCGCCGGCTTGCTCAGCACGTCGCGGTACGAGAAGCTCGCGCGCAGCAGGTCCTTGTCCCAGGCGTAGTTGGCCAGCCGCTGCGCGAGCGCCGCCGGATGGGCAGGCTGCTGGGGGGAGGCGGGCTGCTGGGCACCGGCGGCGGCGGGCACCACGGCGGCGATCGCGAGCGCGAGCGCGAAGCGGCGGGCTGCCCTCATGGCCGTGCCGCCCCCTGCTGTTGGCCGCGCACGGGGATCAGCCCCACCAGGTTCGAGATGCCGAACACGAAGCCGCCCGCCTGCGTGTCGATGCGCAGCCCCGCGTTGAACGTGAAGTCGATCGGCAGCGTGGCGAACCCCGTGTAGCCGCGGGGGGGGGCGACGAAGTTGCTCTCGTCGGCCAGCCCGTACAGCCCGAGGCTGCCGAACGCGTCCACGCCGTAGATGGACTTGTGCCCGCGGTAGAGCGGCACTCGGTACTCGGCGTCGATCTTGGCGGCGTAGTTGCCGTAGCGCAGCTCGACGATGTCGGTGTTGAGGAAGTTGGGGGCGGGCCGGCGATCGAAGGCGAGATCGAGCACGCGGTCGGGCAGGAGGTCGCTCAGGTCGCCGACGTAGAAGCGCTCGAAGAGCGGCGCGTTGCCGAAGATGCCGCCGGCGAAGGCGTGGAGCGCGACTACGTGGCCCCACGGAAGCGGGAACCACTGCTCGGCGTCGAGCATCAGCTTCGTGTACGGGTAGTCGCTGCCGAGCGGCGTCAGCGAGGCCTCCAGGGTGCCCTCGACGCGGTGGCCGCGCGTCGGCAGGAACGGCCCGTCGCGCGTGTCGTTGACGACCCTCGCGCGCAGCGTCGACAGGATGCTCGACCCGCGCGGCAGCATGAAGTCGATGGGCTCGACGTCCTCGCCGAAATGGTCGCTGGCGGCGAGCGGATACGAGGCGTCGATCTTCTCGAGGCGGTAGTCGATGAAGATCTGCGACGAGACGCCCAGGTCGTGGCCGGCCCCCACCCGCCCGCCGAAGCGCTTGTACTCGGGGACGGCGAAGTCCTCCTGCGGCTGGCTCGGGTCGTCGACCAGGACGTCGCGGTTGCCGAAGAAGTCGCGCGCGGCGTTGTAGAGGAGCTCCGTCTCGGCGATCCAGCTCGACTGGAGGAACTGCGGGTCGGCCAGGCGCACGCGCAGCCCGAGCTGCTGGTCGGCGACGGCGAACGCGCCGCCGAGCGCGACGCCGGTGCCGGCGAGGTTGGTCTCGGTCACCTGCGCGCCGCCGTAGGCGGTGAGCGGGCGGGCGTTGCCGCTCGGATCGACGTCGGCGGACAGCCCGAGCCACACGCCGTCGACGACGATGGTGTTGCGCTCGACGACGTCGATGACCAGGACCACGTACCCGCGGCGCGTGCCGCGCCGGAGCGACAGGCGCACGTCGCGGAAGAACCCCGTGCCGAGGAGGCGGAAACGCGTCAGCTCCAGGCGCGGATCGTCGACGTCGAGGACGTCGCCGGCGTGGAACGGCACGTAGCGCAGCACGACGCGCGCGAGCGTCGTCGTGTTGCCGCGCACCTCGAGGCCCTCGAGCGAGTACTTGAGGCCCGTGAAGGCCGGGGGCTGCTCGACCGGGGCCGCCGCGTCGGTGACCGGAGGGCTCGACGGAGCGGCGGTGGATCCGGGCACCGGCGTGCCGAGCGTCACCGGCGGCGGCGCGGGGGGCGGCGCGGGCGCGGTCGTCGTGCTCGATGCGGTCGGCGCCGGCTGATCGGGCCCCGCTCCCCACGTGCGCACCGCCTGCGCACGCGCGACGGCGGGCACCACGACGAGCGACGTCGCAACGAGAAGAAGAAGCGGGCCCCGGCGCACGCAGCCGCCGATCCTACATCAGCGGCGATCGCTGGATCGCCAAGCCGCCACGCCCACCGGGAGAAGAAGGAGATCACAGGAAGGCGGGAAGGCAGGAAGGGTTTTGGGTTGACCCGCTCTCCCCCACCCCTTCCTCTTTCCTTCCCGCCTTCCCGCCTTCCTGTCCTCTCCCTCTCTCTCTCTGCTCGGCGACGTCGTGGCGCCGTGCGCGATTCAACGATGCACGGCGTCCGGCTGCCGGTCGGGCGCCGCCTTCTGGAAGGCATCGAGCTGCATCGCCGCATCGTAGGCGCGCAGGATGCGCGGGTGCTTCGATAGGTCGATATCGAAGCGCCGCGCCGAGAAGACTTGCGGCACCAGGAAGGCGTCGGCCGCCGTCGGCGCGTCGCCGTACGCGAAGGGCCCGCGCACCCCCTCGCGCTCGTTCATCTCCATCGCCGCCTCGAGCGAGGCCAGGCCGCGGCCGACGAAGTGCTGCAGCCAGCGCTTCTGGACGGCCGGATCGGACGACAGGTGCTGCGTGACGTGACGGTTCTGCAGGGGCTGGATGCCGCTGTTGACGATCTCGACGAGCGTGCGGACGCGCGCGCGCGCATGGCTCTCGCGCGGGTAGAGCGGCGGCGCCGGGAAGCGCTCGTCGAGCAGCTCGACGATCGCCACCGACTCGACGTACGGCGTGCCGCCGACGACGAGGCAGGGGACGTAGCCGGTGGGGCTTCGGGTCTTGTGCTCGCCGCTCGACTGCTCGTCGGCCAGCAGGTTCACGGCGACGTGCCTGTACTCGAGCCCCTTGAGCGCGAGCGCGATCCGCACGCGGTGCGACGACGACGAACGCCAGTAACCGTAGAGGGTGAGCTCGGTCGGCCGGCTCGGAGAGCTCGAGGTCATGGGCCGCCGATGTTAACGCGTCGCGGCGCGACGTGTGGTTTCCACGCGGCTGGGTAGTCGCCTTCGCAGCCGACGCCGCGCGCGCGGGCAGTCCCGGGGGAAATGACCGCTCGGCGCGGGGCACGTCCCTTGCTCGGTGCGGGCCATGGCCACCGTGATGCCGACCTCGACTTCCGTCCCGACGCCCTTTGACGCGCCGCGCGCGCCGCACGCCAAGCGCGACGAGGTCGCCGCTGCGGAGCCGGCGGAGCCGCGCGAGCCGCACGAGGCCGAAGCGCTGGACGCCGACGGCGAGGACCCGTACGACAACGTCGCGTGCACGGACTGAGCTTCGACGGCGTCCGCATCGAGACGATCACCGCCCGGCCTCTGTCGGTCCCGCTGCTCGAGCCGTTCGTCATCGCCACCGGGCGGGTCGACGCGACGCGCGCCGTCGAGGTCGAGGCGCGCGTCGGCTGGCGTGACGGCGTGGCGGTCGGGCTGGGCGAGGCGGCGTGTCTGCCGCCGGTCACGCGCGAAGATCAGCCCGACGTGCTGCGCGAGCTCGAGGGGCGTGCGCTCGACGTCGACGCGCTGGCGGAGCTCGGCCCCGTCGCGCGCGCGGGCGTGGAGACGGCGGTGCTCGACGCGATCGCGCGCATCGCCGGCCTGCCGCTGCGCGCCCTGCTGGGCGGCGATCTCGGGGCGGCCACGCGGACGCTCGAGACGGACGTGACGGTCGCGATCGCGGAGCCGCCGAAGATGGCCGAGCTCGCGCGCGCGTGGGTCGCTCGCGGCTTCCGCGCGCTCAAGGTGAAGGTGGGCAAGGACGTCGACGCGGACGCGCGGGCGCTCGAGGCCATCGGCCGCGCCGCACCGGGCGCGCGGCTGCGCGTCGACGCGAACGCGGGGTACTCGGCATCGGAGGCGATCGCGCTGGCGCGCGCGTGCGAGCAACTGGGGCTGAGCGTGGAGTGCTGGGAGCAGCCGTGCGCCGCCGACGACCTCGAGGGGATGGCGCGGGTGGCCGCCGCGCTCGACGCGCCGGTCGTGGCCGACGAGTCGGTCAAGCGCGTCGAGGACGTGGACGCGATCGTGCGCCGACGCGCCGCCGACGGCGTGAACCTGAAGCTCGCGAAGCTCGGCGGCGTCCGGGCGGCGTACGCGGTGGGCCGGGCGGCGCGACGGGCAGGCCTCCGCCTGATGGTGGGCGGCATGGTCGAGACGCGCCTCGGCATGTCGGCGGCCGCGCACCTGGCGTGCGCGCTGGGCGGCGCCGACTTCGTCGATCTCGACACGGCGTGGCTGCTCGCCGACGACCCGTACGAGGGCGGCTACGTCGCCGACGGACCGCGCTACACGATGCCCGACGTGCCCGGCCTCGGGGTGGAAAGACGGCATCGGGCGTGATCTATTGAGGCGCCCATGGCCGCGAAGAAGACGACGAAGCGGGCGGCGCGCGCGCCCGCCAAGCGCAGGGCGCCGCGCAAGGCGAAGTCGGAGTCCAAGGGGCTCTCGCCCCGCGAGGCGATCGCCGACGGCTCGCGCGTGCGCGACCTCGCGCAGCGCATCGAGCTGGAGGGGGGCGCCGTGGTCGGGTCGTACAACGAGCCGTACGGCGGCCACCCGCTCGTCGTCGCCGTGCTGCCCATCGGCAAGGTCGAGCCGACGCCGTTCCAGCGCGACCTGTCCGAGGCGCACGAGAAGCGCCTGGCCGACGTCATCGACAAGACCGGGCGCTTCCTCGACCCGGTCATCGCCATCACCGCGCCCGAGGCGGGCTTCTGGACGCCCAACGGGCGCCACCGCCTCGAGGCGATGCGCCGCCTCGGCGCCAAGGCGGTGACGGCGCTGGTCGTGCCCGATCGCGAGGTCGCCTGGCAGATCCTCGCGCTCAACACGGAGAAGGCGCACAACCTCAAGGAGCGCTCGCTCGAGGTGATCCGCATCTACCGCGATCTGCTCGCCGACGACGGGTCGCGCGCGGAGTCGAGCTTCGCCTTCTACCTGGAGGATCCGGCGCTCGTGACGCTCGGCGTGTGCTACGAGCGGCAGCCGCGCTTCGCCGGCGGCGCGTACCACCCGGTGCTGCGCCGCACCGAGCACTTCGCCGACGAGCCGCTGAAGCACGCGCTCGGCGCGCACGAGAAGCTCGCCGACCTGGTGCTCGATCTCGAAGCGAAGGTCTCGGCCGTCATCGCCAAGCTCAAGGAGCGGGGGCTGACGAGCCCCTACCTGCGGTCGTTCGTCGTCGCGCGCATCAACCCGCTGCGCTGGATCCAGGGCGAGGTGCCGCCGGCCGAGAAGGTGCTCGCGCAGATGCGCGACCGCGCCGCGAGATTCAACGTCGACCGCATCCGCCAGGAGGACCTGGCGCGCACGGGCGGCGGGGTACCGGACGAAGAGGGCTGAGAGGATCGCCAGGGCGCCAGGGCGCCAAGCCGCCGGAAGAAGGTGAGGAGGGAGGGATCACGCCTCCCACTCAATCTTCTGGCGGCTTGGCGGCCCGGCGGTCAGTGCCGGGCCGACGCCTCCTCGTCGTGCTCGCGCCCCTCGCGCACCAGCTCCTCGGTCCCGACGCCGGCCTGGCGACGGATGCGCAGCATGTTGTGCACGTCGAGGACGCCCGGCACGCCGTCGGCCAGGTCCTCGGCGAGGCGCTTCTGCGGCCGATCGTTCACCCAGCCCTCGAGCGTCACCTCGCCGCGGTTGACCTGCACCTCGATGTCGGTCGCGTCGACGTGCCCGAAGCGCATCAGCCGCTCGCACACGTCCTCGTAGATGCGCTGGTCGGAGCGCACGTAGCCCTTGGGCCCGCGGCCCACGTACGGTCCGGCCACGCGCCGGGTGCCCGTCTGGTCGATCCAGCTGCCGCCCCGGTAGGCCCGCGTGCCGATGCCTTCGTGGTCGATCTCGAGCCCCTTGCTGCCCATCCGGTTGCTCGGGCCGTACTCCTCTTCTTCGTCGAGGAGCTCATCGACGGGCGGGTAGCCGCGGTGAATGCGCATGCCGGGCATCGCGACGCACGGCTGCAAGCAGCGCGCCACGGGGGCGGCCGGCGCACGTGCGCGGAGGCCCGCTACGAGGCGAGATGGATCGTCAGCTTCGTCGTCTGCCCGGCCTCGACCTTGAAGCCGATGCTGCGGCTCGTACCGTCGGCCCGGACCAGCGTCAGCTTGTGATGGCCGGCCGGCAGCGCCAGCTTCGGCTGCGGCGTCGTCTTGCCGGTGTCGGTGCCGTCGATGAGGACCTTCGCGCCCGGCGGATCGGAGGCGATGTCGAGGTAGCCGGTTTCCGCATCCGCTGCGCGCTGCCCGTGCTCGAGCGACGCCGCCGCGACGCCGGGCCGCGCGAGAAGGGCGCTGCAGGCGAGCAGCAGCGCCGCGATCGAGCTCGTCGCCAGGTGCGTCTTCATCGTCCCTTCCCGTCCCCGCGTCCCGTCTGACGGCCGAGCGCCCGTCGCATTCACGTCCTCCGTGCCGATGCGCCATTGTGCACCACCCCGCGGGCGGGCGCACCTTCACCGCCGTGCGCCGCCGTCTCCCGCCACCGACGTGCCCACGTGGCATCGCATGCGCTAGAGGGTTCCTCCCATGGCCGCGCGCGGGCTCGGGCGTTCGCTGCGCCACCGAAACTACAGGCTGTTCTTCGCGGGCCAGAGCGTGTCGCTGGTCGGCACGTGGCTGACGCGCATCGCCACGAGCTGGCTCGTCTACCGGCTGACGCACTCGGCGATGCTGCTCGGGCTGGTCGGCTTCGCCGGGCAGATCCCGACCTTCCTGCTGGCGCCCATGGCCGGGGTGTGGGTCGACCGCTGGAACCGTCACCGGGTGCTGGTCGTCACGCAGGCGCTCGCGATGCTGCAGTCGGCGATGCTGGCCGTGCTGGCGCTGTCGGGCGTCATCACGGTGACGCACGTCCTGCTGCTCGGCGCGATGCAGGGCTTCATCAACGCCTTCGACATGCCGGCGCGCCAGGCGTTCGTCGTCGAGATGATCGAGGACCGCGCCGATCTGCCCAACGCCATCGCGCTCAACTCGTCGATGGTCAACGCCGCGCGCCTCGTCGGCCCCTCGGCGGCGGGGGTGCTCATCGCCGCCTTCGGTGAGGGGTGGTGCTTCACGATCGACGCCATCAGCTACCTGGCGGTCATCGCCTCCCTGCTGGCGATGCGCGTCGAGCGGCGCGAGCGACCGGCGCGCGCCGAGCACGTGTGGGCCGACCTCCGCGAGGGATTCCGCTACGTCGCCGGCTTCGCGCCCATGCGTTCGGTGCTGCTGCTGCTGGCCCTCGTGAGCCTGATGGGTATGCCCTACTCGGTGCTCATGCCGGTGTTCGCGAGCGCCGTCTTGCACGGCGGCGCGCACACCTTCGGCTTCCTCATGGCCGCCTCGGGGTGCGGCGCGCTCTGCGGAGCGCTCTACCTCGCGTCGCGCGCGAGCGTGGTGGGCCTGGGGCGCATCATCGCGATCGCCGCGGCCGCGTTCGGGCTGGGGCTCGTGCTCTTCTCGCGCTCGAGGTGGATGTGGCTGTCGCTGCCGCTCATGTTCGTCACCGGCATGGGGATGATGGTGCAGATGGCGTCGAGCAACACGATCCTGCAGACGATCGTCGACGAGGACAAGCGCGGGCGCGTCATGAGCTTCTACGCGATGGCGTTCGTGGGCACCGCGCCCTTCGGCAGCCTGCTCGCCGGCGGCGTGGCGCAGCGGCTCGGCGCGCCCGACACGCTGCTCATCGGCGGCGCGTGCTGCATCGCCGGCGCGATCGCCTTCGCGCGCGGGCTGCCGCGTCTGCGCCGCCTCGTCCGGCCGATCTACGAGCGGCTCGGCATCGTGCCGGCGATCGCCGAGGGGTTGCAGCGCGCCTCGCAGCTCACGGTGCCGCCGGAGGATTGATTGGAGTTGACAGTCGGCTGCCCGAGGGACGAAAGGAGACGAGCGATGCGTGTGCGCGGGATGCTCGCCATGGCGGCCCTCTGCTTCATCGCCTGCGGTGGCGGCTCGGGCGCGCTCCCTCCCCCGGCGCCGCCCGTGACCGTGGCGGGCACGGTGGAGGGGCAGCCTTTCAGCGCACAAGACGCGATCTCGTTCACCGGCACCGGCGCGCTTCAAGGCTTCGCGTTCGAGGGCATGTCCACCGTCGTGTCCTTCGGGGGCCTGTGCGGGTCGGCGCAGGGCGGAGCGGCGGTCCTCTCGCCCACCATGAACATGGCCCTGGCTCTGGTGAACGGCGCGGCGGATGCGACCCCCGCCATCCCCGGCACCTACCAGGTCGTCCAACGCGCCGAGCTGCCGTCGTCCTCCGGCCTGTACGCGGACGTGCTCGTCGAAGCCTGCAACGGGACGGGGACGTCGATGGCGACCATGGTCACCGACGAGGCGACCTCCGGTACCGTGACGGTCGACGCCGTCGACGACTCGCACGTCGCCGGAAGCGTCGATCTCTACTTCGGACAGGATCACGTCTCCGGCTCGTTCGACGCGCCGACGTGCACGGACATCGAGGTCACGACGGTGCCGGTTTGCCAGTGAAGCAGTGCTCATCGCACACCTGCGACGCCGCCGAGCGTAGTCTCGGGCCGTGATGGATGACGAACACGCCGGCCCCGGCGGCACCTCCCGGCTCCGCGATCATGCGGCCAACGAGCGAACTCTGCTCGCGTGGATCCGCACGGGCATCGCGCTCATGGCCTTCGGCTTCGCCATCGCCCGCTTCGGGATCTTCCTGCGGGAGGTCGCGCAGGCGGGACAGATCCACGTCAACGTGCGGGGCCTCGGGTCCGCGTGGTTCGGGGTGGCCCTCGTCGTGCTCGGGCTCGTCACGAACGCCGCGGCGCTTGCCCGGTACGTGACGGTTCGCAAGGCGATCGAGCGGGAGAAGTCCATCGCACCGAGTCCCGTGCTGGCGTACGGGCTCGGGATCGGGTCGGTGATCGTCGCCATCGCCATGGCGGCGATGCTCGCGACGGCGCTGCGCGACTGAAGCGACGGCCTCGCCGCGCGCGTCGGCCAGCGACCCGATCGACTACAGTGCCCTCGTGATCGCCACGAGCCGCATCGGCTGGGCCGCCGTCTTGTCGGTTTTCTCTGCCTGCGCGCCCAAGGCGGCGGGCCCGGCGCGCGCGGCCGCGGCGCCGTCGCGCTGCGCGGCGTTCGTCGACGTCACCGTCGTGCCGATGGATCGCGAAGCGCGCCTGCCGCACCAGACGGTGCTGGTCGAGGGCGACGCCATCGCGGCGGTCGGGCCCGCGGATCGCACGCCTGCGCCCGCGACATGCACGCGCATCGACGGGCAGCACCGGTATCTCATCCCCGGACTGATGGACACGCACGTCCACTTCTTCGGCTATCGGAAGCCGGCGAAGCTCGATCGCGCGTACGAGCAGCGCATCGCGGCCATGCTCCTGGCCAACGGCATCACCACCGCGCTCGTCATGGAGGGCACCCCGGAGCTGCTCGCGCTGCGGGACGCCGCGGAGCGCGGCGAGGTGCTCGCGCCGAAGCTCTTCCTCGCGGGCGCGCTCATCCAGATGGACGACCTCGGCCTGCCGCCGGGCCGCCACGTCTTCGCCTCGCCCGCCGAGGTGCGCGAGGAGGTGATGGCCGAGAAGCGCGCGGGCTACGACTTCGTGAAGGTCCACGGCGACATGACGCCCGAGGGCTACGCGACGCTGCTCGCCACCGCGCGCGCCGAGGGGATGCGCGTCGTCGGTCACGCACCGCCCAACCTCGGCCTGGACGCGACGCTCGCGGGCGGCCAGGCGCTCATCACCCACGCCGAGTCGTACATCGACGCCTACTTTCGCTGGAACCGACCTTTGCCGACCGATCCGGCCGAGATCGACCGGATGGTGTCCGAGGCCGTCGCGAAGACCGCGGCGAGCGGGGTGTGGGTGCAGCCGACCCTGTCGGTCTTTCATCAGATCGCCGATCAGGTCGCGGACTTCGACGCGTTCACGCAGCGCCCCGCGATGCGCTACATGCCGCCGGCGGCGCTCGCCGGCTGGCTGCCCCCCGACAACCCCTACCTCCGGCACTGGAAGCTCGAGGACGTGCCCGGGCTACGCGCCCAGTACGAGCTCCTCCGGCGCCTGGTGCGCGCGCTCGACGCGGCGGGCGTTCCCATGCTCGCCGGTACCGACGACCTGGTCCCGGTGCAGCTGCCGGGCTTTTCGCTGAAGAACGAGCTCGAGGAGCTCGTGGCGTCCGGGCTCACGACGTACGGCGCGCTCCGGACGGCGACGGCGAGCTCCGCCCGGTTCCTCGGGCTGCGCGATCGGGGGACCATCGCCGCCGGAAAGGCCGCCGACGTCGTTCTCCTCGACGCGGACCCGCTGGACGACGTCGACAACGCCTTCCGGATCTCCGGCGTGATGCTTCGCGGCCGCTGGCTACCCATCGACGATTTGATGAAGGCGCTGGCCGGGCCCTGACGGGGCGCACCCCTCGACCTCGAGGATGAATGCGGCGGCCCGCGTGCGCATCCACGTCGCGGGGGTCATGCTACCCGCGAGGAGGATGCGCCCGTCACGCCGCGATGCCGCCGGGCTGGCGGGTGCGATCCTGGCGCACGCGGCGCTCGTCGCCCTCGTCGTGTACGGGCCATCACGTTCGGTGCGCATCCCCCCGCCGACGCCGGTCGCCGACGTCGACCTGTCCATCGAGCCGTTCCCGGCGGCGCCGACCCCGGATGCGACGGCTCGCCCGGGCGCGCGGCCGGGGGCGGCCGCAATGTCTTCCTGGGCTCGATGCCGGACCACGTCGGCACGCCCGCCCCGACCGAAGCCCCACGAGCGAACGTCGCGCCCGGCGTGCAGCAGTCCTTGCGTGACGCGCTGCACGACCACGATCACGGCATCGGCCTCGACGTCGGCGCGCCGCTCGTCGCCGTCGCCGAGGACGTGACGAGACCGAGTGCGGCGCCGCTCGACTCGCACGCCCTCCTCGAGGTGACGGCCGACCCCGGGGGTCACGTGACGAACGTGCGACTCGTGAACGCGAGCGAGGGGTACGCCGAGTGGGAGCGCGTCGCGGCGAGCCTCCGCGAAGCGCTCCGCAGCCGGACGCTCCGCGTGCCCGACGGCAGCGGTGGCGTCGTGGTGACCATCGGAGTCACGTCGCGCTGGCAGCTTCCGAGCGGTCACGACCCGGACACGGAGGTGACCCTGCTGGGCATCCCGCTGAAGAAGGCTCGCAAGCAGTCCAGGCGCCCCGACAAGGTGGCGATCCTCGAGCCCGACGTGAAGATCGTCGAGGCGCCGCCGCAGCCCGGCACCCAGGCGAGCCTGCGCTTGCCGCAGTACCAACTCCGGCTCGTCGACCTGCTCGACCTCGACGTCGACCCGACCGATCTCACCCCGCGGCCGCTGCGCGTCGTCCATGCCCGCGTCGTGAAGGAGAGGGTCCTCTGAATCAGCGAGCACCCGAACCCTGATGACTCACTCCGCGATGCGCGCCCGCGGGATGCAGAAGGCGAAGACCGCGCCGCCGCGCGGGCTGGAGTCCACCCAGATGCGGCCGTGGTGGAGGCCGACGATCCTGTGGCAGATGTACAACCCGAGCCCGACACTCCCGCGCCGCGCTCCCCCCTGCACGAAACGTTCGAAGATTCGCTCGCGGTCCTCCGGTGGGACTCCGAGTCCCTGGTCGGCGACCCTGCACACCGCGGCCTCGCCTTCGAGGGCGATCGTCACGTCGACGCGCCCACCCGGTGGCGAGTGCCGGATCGCGTTCGTGAGCAGGTTGGCGATGACCTGTTCGAGCCACGAAGCGTTCCCAGGTGCTCGGATGGGAGCCGTTGCAGCCACCCCGATGGACACGCGCGCATCGTCGGCGAGCGGCGCGAGGTCGTCGGCGACCTTTCCGGCGATCCGGTCGAGGCGGAGCGACTCGAAGGATTCGGCGGCGATTGGGGACTCGACGGCGTCGAGTCGCGCCGCCAGGAGCAGGTTGTCGACCAGCTCGAGCATTCGCCTGGCACTTCGCTCGACGCGTTCGGCGTGTCGCTCGGGCTCGACGGGCCGTGCGGCGGCGACTCTGTGGCGCAACGTGGCTTCGGTGAGCATGATCGTGCTCAGCGGCCCTTTCAGATCGTGCGCCAGAGCCGCGATGAACAGCTCTCGGAGCTCCGCCTGCCGCTGGAGCGCTTCCTTCGCCGCGTCGAGGTCGCGTGCCTGGCGGGACAGCTCCCTCGTCATGTTGGCGAGCTGGCTGTTCGCCGAGAGCAGCTTCTCGGCCAGCGCCTCCGAGTAGCCCGTGAACTGTTGCGCGATGAAGAGTTGCTCACCCCCGGCCGAGAGGACGAGGAACCGCACGGCCGTCGGCGGCCCGCCGCTGGCGCTCCGGACCTGCAGCTCGGGCGTCGCCCCGGAGGCGCTCTCGTGAAGAGCCTCGGTCAGCTTCTCTCGGCTGCGCTCCTCGAACAGCTCGCCCACCTCCGTCCCGGCACGAGCCCCCGCGAACATCGCCCGCGCCGCTGAATTCACTTCGTGGACGCGGCCGCCGCGAACCGAGAACACGGGGATCTGCCCGTCGCCGAACAGCTCCGCCCGTAGGCTTCGCAGCGGCTCACTTCCAACCACGGGCGACCTCGACCGCTTCCGTCCCGCTGCGCGCCACCGCATCGGCGCCAAGAGCATTGGCCACGCCGTCTTCGATCGCGAAACCACCGACCAGGACCTTCACCGAGGGCAGCGCTCTGCGCACGAGCCTTATCGCGTCCTTCGTCGTCGCCACGTGCCAGCCGAGCGTCACGGACAGCGCGACGACCTTGGGAGCAAAGCTCTTCGCGTAGCGGGCGAGATCCTCGTTCGGGACGTCGCCTCCGAGGAAGCGATCGTCCCAGCCGTCCAGCGCGAGCATGTCGGCGATCATGCGGAGGCCGAACTCGTGCCGTTCACCCGCCGCGCACGCCAGGAGCACCCGTGGGCCACGCGCCGGCCACTTGAACAGAGGATAGAGCGCCGCGACCGCGGACTGCGCCGTATTCGTGGCCAGATGCTCGTCCGCGACCGTGATGGAGTTCGTCCACCAGAGCCTGCCGACCTCGCGGAGGGCCGGCTGGATGACCTGCTCGTACAGGAACGCGACCCCACGTCGCTCGAAGACGTCGCGCGCGTAAGCCTCGGCCTGGCGCCTGTCGCCTTCCAGGAGGAACCCGAGAAACGGCTCGCGTTCGTCGACGCGTGAGGTCGCGGCGCCGCCGTGCGGCATCGAGCCTACGGACACGATGATATGGACGGCACCATCGAGCGGTCTGTCAAGGAGCCGCGTCGATGCAGAGTCGCGAACCTCGGGCTCGTGCGCACGCGGAGACGGGTGAGTCGCGGAGCCGCGAGTCGGCGCGCTCGTGAAGGAGGCGGTGAGCCGACGGCGGCGGCGGCGCGATCCGCGCGTGCCCCGGTTGAGACGGACAGGATCGAGCGCGGGCGGGACGATGCGGGCACTCGCTTGCCCCCCCGGGAGGTCCACCATGCGACGCCTGCTGCTCTCCACGCCCGCCGCTTTCGCCCTCGCCGCCGTCGCCGCGCCCGCCGCCGCCGCGACGCTCCAGGTCGGCCCCGGCCAGACGTACGCGAAGCCGTGCGACGCGATCGCCGCGGCGAAGGCGGGCGACGTCATCGAGGTCGACGCCGCCGGCAACTACGACGGCGACACGTGCGCATGGTCGACCGACGACCTGACGATCCGCGGCGTCAACGGGCGCGCGAAGATCGACCTGACCGGCGTCACGCCCGCGCAGCAGAAGGGCATCTTCACCATCGAGGGCACGGCCAGCGCCACCATCGAGAACTTCGAGCTCTCGGGCGCGGCCATCTCGGCGAGCGCGGGCAACAACGGCGCCGGCATCCGCCACCAGGGGCTGAACCTGACGGTGCGCAACTGCTACATCCACGACAACCAGGACGGGATCCTCGGCGCGCCCGCGACCGCGCACACCGGGACGGTCCTCGTCGAGAGCTCGGAGTTTTCGCACAACGGCGCGGGCGACGGGTACTCGCACAACATGTACATCGGCGACTACGCGAGCTTCACGCTGCGCTTCTCGTACTCGCACCACGGCAACGTCGGGCACCTGTTCAAGTCGCGCGCGCTCGTCACGTCGGTGCTCTACAACCGCATCACCGACGAGACGGGCGGCACCGCCAGCTACGAGGTGGACATCCCCAACGGCGGCACCGCGTACGTCATCGGCAACGTCATCGAGCAGAGCCCGACGACGCAGAACCCGAACATCCTCGCCTTCGGCGAGGAGGGGACGCCCGCCGGGTACGACACGCACCTTTACGTCGTGAACAACACGTTCCTCGACGACAAGAAGTCGGGCACGTTCGTCGACGACGCGACGACGACGCCGGCGGTCATCGAGAACAACGTGTTCTACGAGCCCGGCACGATCACCAACCAGACCGGCGCGATGCTGACGACGAACTTCGACGGCACGATGGGCGCCGATCCGATGTTCACGAACGTCGCCGCCTACGACGTGACGCTGGCCGCCGGCTCGCCGTGCATCGACAAGGGGACCGCGCCCGGCACCGGCAGCGGGCAGCCGCTGTCGCCCGTGTTCGAGTACGTGCACCCGCTGAGCGAGGTGGCGCGCATGGTCGTCGGCTCGGCCATCGACATCGGCGCGTACGAGTACGGCATCGCCGACGACGCGGGGGTCATCGGCCCCGACGCCGAGCCGCCCGACGGGAGCAGCGGCAGCAGCGGCGGCGGGAGCGGCAGCAGCGGCAGCAGCAGCGGCGCGGGCGGCTCGGGCAGCGGCTCCGGCGCGGGCGCCGACAACGACGGCGGCGGCGGCGGCGGCGCCAACGGCGCCTCGCCCGGATCGGCGGGCGGCTGCGGCTGCATCCTCGCCTCCCCTTCGAGCGATCTCGCTGCCGGCTTCGCGGCTTCGGCCGCGATGCTCGCCGCGCTGTTGGTGCGGCGGCGACGGCGCGACTGATGCGCCGGCCCGGATGCGTGCACGCGACGCGTGACGACTCTGCCCGACGGCTCGCCGCGGCGCAGACGCGCGACGAGGACGGTCGGTTCGAACGGGCCGTCGAGCAGACGCTGGCGAAGGCTGCCTCGACGTGGCCGGACGAACGTCGTCCACGACGGGCGATGCGGAGGACCGGCGCGGATCTCGGTCAACGCACCGGGGATCCTCGTCACGGCGGCTGTGATCTCTGGAAGACACGCCGTGATCTTCATCCCACCCGCCGTGATCTTCGGCGGAGCGTCACGAACCTCGGTCATCGACGCTCGGACATTCGGCGATGACGACGTGACGGAGCAACCAGCGTCGCTTCCAAAGATCCCGTCGTCGATGATCGAGATCTTCGTCGACCGACTCGACGTCGGCGCCTCGATGCCAGACATCCGTGACGCTCCGCCGAGAATCACGGCACGTCGGACGGACGACGGAGCAGAAGGGATCGAGATCCCCGAGGCTCCGACGTCTGGAACAGCCGACGGGATCGACGAACCAGCGGAAGGAATGGATGAAGGAGACGCCGGGATCGAGATCCATGACGACCGGACGAACGTCATCGACGCGATGACGAAGGAACACGACGACCGACTCGACGTCGTCGACCCGACGCCAGAGAAACCAGCCCGACCGACCGACCCATCAGCGAAAGAAGGTGAGGTCCCCGACGAACCGATCGACCGTGCGGAGGGACGAACGAACGTGTCCGGCAACCGCCAGGGGGGGCGCAACCGTCGGCTCGGCCGCAGGCTGCGGATTGTCGGAGCTCGTGCTCGGACGCGATCGGTTCTCGATGCCAGGCCCGAACGGCGCTAGAAGTGGGCGCCCGCGGGCGACAGACCGTCCGGAATCGTCCCCGACGGGCCCACCGCTGGAGCTGAACGACAAGAAAACACAAGCATCACGATAACTTGCCCCCGTAGCTCAGTGGATAGAGCAGCGGTTTCCTAAACCGTTGGTCGGACGTTCGATTCGTCTCGGGGGCGCCCCAACCGCATCACAGCCGCTTCTCGTAGAGGTTGTCCTCGCAGTCGTTGTCGATCTCATCGACCAGGACGAAGACGCATGCTCGCCGGGACCGCACCCCTCGCACGCTCGATCGCCGCGCTGGCCGCGGTGGCGCTCGGCGCGGCGTGCGCCGAGACGAACGCGCCCCCGCAGGCACCCGTCGAGTACGGGGCGCTGTCCCCGGCCACGGCGGCGCCCGACGCGTGCCCGCTCACGATCGACCGTGTGCGCGCCGTCATCGAGAAGACCGGCCGCGGCGCGACGATCACGCTGACCGCGCCGCCCGATCAGGTGATGCTCCTTCGCGCTCGCGCCCGCGGCGTGCCCGACACGGGCGGCATCCTGGCCGCCTGCCCGTGCGGAACGCCCGGCGGGGCGAGCGAAGCTGCGGACGGCGCTGCCGCCGCCGTTGCCGGCGCGCCCCCGCCCATGACCACGCGCGTCGACGACATCGAGGGAGGCGCGCGCATCACGGTGACCGCCACCGACCCCGCCGGGTCGCACGCCGTGCGCGCGCTGCTTCGCAGCCAGCTCGGTCGGGTGCACGCGGGCGATTGCCCGACGGCCGCGGCCCGGTGATAGGCTGCCGGGCCGCACGATGCGGTCGCTCGCCCAGGCGCTCGGCTCGAAAGGGGTGCGCGCCGGCACGCTCGTCGTGCTGCTCGCGGTGATGGCCGCCGCGTACGCGCTCCTCGGCCGCTACGGCCTCGACGACTTCCCGTACTCGGGCGACGAGTACTCGTACCTGCTCCAGGGCGAGATCTTCGCCCAGGGCAAGCTCTCGGTTCCGACCCCCCCGCACCCGGAGGTCTTCGAGGTCGATCACGTGCTGCTCCGGCCGACGGTGCGCAGCAAGTACCCGCCCGGCTGGCCGCTCCTTCTGGGCGTGGGCGCGGCGGTGCACGCGCCGTGGATCGTCGACCCGCTGCTCGGCGCGGCGACGCTCGCGCTGCTGTACTGGCTCGCGCGGCGGCTGCACGGTGGGGGCGCGGCGCTGGCGACCGTGCTGCTCGTGGGCTGCTCGCCGTTCTTCGCGCTCAACGCGGCGTCGTACCAGTCGCACACGAGCTCCCTCTGCGCGCTGCTGGCGTGCGTCGCCTGCTTCGCCGCCGGCTGGGAGGAGCGCCGCCTCGGGTGGGCGGCGCTGGCCGGGGCGGCGCTCGGCTTCGCGGCCCTCAACCGCCAGCTCGACGCGGTGATCTACGGGGCGGGGCTGGCGCTGTTCCTGCGGCGAGCTCCCCGCTACGTCGTGGTCTGCGGGGCCGCGGCGGCCGCGGTCGCGTCGCTGCTGCTCGTCTACCAGGCCGCGCAATTCGGCTCGCCGTGGATGACGGGGTACGAGCTGTACACGCCGACGCTGCGGCGGCTCTACGGCGTGAGCAACGCGTACCCCTTCACGATCGGCCACGCGCTCGACGGCGCGGTGCAGTGGTACCACGTCCAGTGGTTGGGACAGCTGACGGCGTGGATGACGCCGGGCGTGGTGGTGCTCGGCGTCGCGGGGCTGGCGCTGCGCCACGAGCCTACGAGCGCTCGCGAGGCGGTGCGCCGGTGGATGATCCTCGTCGCCGCCCTGCAGCTCGTCGCGATGCTCTTCTTCGGCGACGAGTCGGGGCTCTCGTACGGGCCGCGCTACCTCTTCTCCCTGCTCGGCCCCATCGCGCTGGGCACCGCCGCCGCGTGGGGGCCGCTGTGGCGCTGGGTGACGAGCGCGCCGGCCGCCACCGAGCGGCGCGTCGCCCTCGCCTTCGTGGCGGTCGTCGCCGCGGGCATGCTGCGCGTCGGCTTCGAGCTCGACGCGCATCGTGACCGGCTGCGCCACATGACGCAGCTGTACGCCATGGTGGAGCTGCAGCACCTCAGGAACGCCGTCGTCATCGTCGAGGGGGTGTTCCCCGAGCGCTTCACGCGCAACGGCACGTCGTTCGACGGCCCGGTGCTCTTCGTCACCCCCCGCGACGCCGACGAGCGGACGATCGCGTCTTTTTTCCCGGATCGCTCGATCTACGTCGCCGAGCGCGCGTGGCAACAGGCCGACTGGAAGCTGAGGCCCGAGCTCCCGCCGCAGGCGGGGCGACACGCACGATGACGACCACCCGCCAAAGGTGCGCGCCCAGGCGCCCATGTGACCGCGATCGACACGACGGATCGCTCGCTTGAGATCCGCGCGGCCTCGAGCGTTGTACTTTGGAGGTCTGCGCGATGAGCGTCTTCTCGAAGCCGCCCAAGGACGGCCGTGACGGTGACGGACCTCCCAAGCCCGATCCCCAGTCGGGCAAGATACCCGCGGCCGCGCCCAATCGCCCCCCGGCGCCGCGCGCGCCCGGCCCGTTCCCTCCGGTGACCGTCTCGCGGAGCATCGACGCCGGCGGGCAGGCGCGCACGCAGGCCCGGCCCGCGATGCGGGAGGTGCACATCGGACCGCCGCCGGCCCAGCCGCCGCCGCAGCCCCCGAAGCAGCCGCCCGCCGCCGCCATCCCGCCCGATCCGGCGACCTCTCGCAGCAAACCGCTGCGCCCCGAGGCTCGCCCGCCAGCCCCCACGCAGCCCGACCTGTCCCAGGCCGCGCAGCCCGCGCAGCCCGCGCAGCCCGCGCGCCCCGAGGCGCCCGACATCAGCGTCCAGGAGCAGACGGTGTCGATCGCCGACACGTTCGAGCGGCTCCTCAGCTCCGAGGACCTCGACGACGGCTTCGCGTACATCGTCCGCTCCTCCACCATCCCCGGCGCGCCCGACGCGGCCGACGCGCTGCCGACCGACCTGGCCGAGGTCCGCGTCCTGTTCGCGCAGCTCGCCGCGAACCACGTGCGGCAGGTGCGCGACTTCCTCATCGACCTCCGCTGGGGCGAGGCGACGGCCGAGTGGATCGGCATCTGCCAGCCCGCCCTCAAGTCGCTGCGCCGCGCCGCCGAGAAGCTCGAGCTGGCCGAGCTGTGCAGCGCGCTCGACCGCTTCGCCGAGGCGCTCGCGTCGGCGCAGACGGGCGGCGGGCGCATGATCGAGGGGGATCGACGCGCCGCGATCCTCGCGGCCTACGAGCAGCTCGCGACGCTGATGCCGCAGGCCTTCGCGCTCGACCTCGATCGCAACCAGCGCGAGGCGGTCATCCTGCAGTCGCTGCTGCTGCAGATCCCCGAGGTGAAGAAGGTCACGCTCGACAAGCTGTACGCGGCCGGGCTGACGACGCTCGAGGCCATGCTCCTCGCCAACGCGGGCGACGTCGCCGCCACCACGGGCCTGAGCGAGGCGCTGGCCGCACGCATCGTCGAGCGCTTCCGCGCCTACCGCGAGCAGATCAAGCGCCTCGTGCCCGACGCCACGCGCGCGCAGGAGCGCGACACGATCGCCGAGCTGACGGCGCGCCTGCGCCGCGAGCACTACGAGTACGAGCTGGCCGCGCAGTCGTGGACGCGCGAGGCCGCCGACAGGAAGCGGGAGCTGAGGAGAGCCCGCGCCAGGACGCTGCTCGACATCCAGGTGGTCCTCGCGCGCCTGGGGGAGGTGCGGCGGCTCGAGGACATCGATCGGCTGCCGTTCGAACGCAAGGTGGCGTACCTCGAGTCGTTCCTCGAGGAGGCACGCGACAAGTACGTGGCGCCCTGACGACGAAGGAGACGGAGCGAATGCCGGAGCTCAGCGCGGACGTGGTCATGAGGAAGATCAAGGCCGGCGAGAAGGTCGAGCGCGCCGACCTGCGCGGCCTGTCGATGCCCAAGGGGATGCTCGAGGGCGTGAGCTTTCGCCGCTCGGACCTCGACGGGGCGAATTTCGAGGGGGCGCGGCTGGCGCGGGCGCTCTTCAAGAACGCCAGCCTGCGCGAGGCGTTCCTGGCGGGCGCCGACCTGCGCGAGGCGAACCTCGAGAGCGCCGACCTCGAAGGGGCCAACCTCGCCGGCGCCACCCTGGTGGCCGCGAACCTGAGCCGCGCGAACCTCGACGGGGCCAACCTTCAAGGCGCCGACCTGGCCGGCGCGCTCATGACGCACGCGCAGCTCGAGTCGGCGAAGCTCGGCGGGGCCAACCTGGTCGGCGCCAACCTCGCGCACGCGGTGCTGGTCGACTGCGACCTGTCGACGGCGAAGCTCGACGAGGCGGACCTGACGAGCGCCGACCTGACCGGCGCCAACCTCGAGGAGGCGAGCCTGGTCCGCGCGCGCATGCGCGACACTCACCTGGAGAACGCGAACCTCACGAACGCGGTCCTCACCGACGCGGAGATGACGTCGCCGGCGCGCGCCGGCGGCGGGCGGCGCTTCTTCGGCGAGGGGGACGTGCTGCGCAACGCGAACCTCGAGTTCGACGCCGGGGCCGCGGTGCAGATCGAGAGCCTGTTCGAGCAGTGCACGATCTCGCTCGGCGATGGGACCGAGCTGGTGGTCGGCAAGGCGGGGGTGCTCAACGGCTGCCAGATCCGCGGCGCGGGCAGGATCACGGTGCACGGCAAGTTCGTCGAGCGCGACAGCCCGGGCATCGTCGGCGCGACGCAGCTGGTGGTCACGGCGGGCGGATCGCTCGTCGGCGCCGTCGAGCAGCCGGCCGAGCTCACGCGCTTCGCGTTCGAGCCCGGGTCCTTTCTGCGGATGAAGATCCAGCACGCGAAGAAGGAACGACCCGAACGACCGAGCAAAGGCGGGAGGCAGCGATGAGCAACGCGACGAACGGCCACGCTCGAAAGACGCTGGTCGAGGAAGGCACGCAGTTCAAAGGCTCCCTTTCCTCCGAGTGCCCCGTCGAGGTCAAAGGGCGCATCGACGGCGATCTGACGGCCCCCGCGCTGGCCGTGAGCACGACGGGCGCCGTGCACGGCAAGGTGAAAGTGGGCGCGCTGAACTCTCAGGGCGAGCTGGCGGGCGAGTTCGATGCCGACGTCGTGCAGCTCTCGGGCACGGTCAAGGACAACACGGTCATCCGGGCCAAGTCGCTCGAAGTGAAGCTCTCGCCCGACAAGGGCAAGCTGCAGGTCATCTTCGGCGAGTGCGAGCTGGAGGTCGGCAGCGAGCAGCCCGCCCGGGCGAAGGAGTCGGAGAAGCCGGAAAGGCCGAGGGAGTCCGAGCGCCCCAAGGGCGCGAGCGTGCCGCCCGCCAGCGTGCCGCCCGCTGCCGAGACGAACGGCTCGAGCAGCCCCTCGTAGGGCACGGAACGTGCGGCGAAGTGCGCGGTGGAGGTCTCGCCGTGCAGCTCCCGTTGCAGATCACCTTCCGCGGCATGCCGCACTCGGACTCGCTCGACGCCCACGTGCGCCGGCGCGCCGACAAGCTCGATCGTCTCTACCCGCGCCTCACCTCGTGCCGCGTCGTGGTCGAGGTGTCGCACCGTCATCGGCAGGGAAAGAAGTACCGCGTCAGCATCGACATGACCGTGCCTCGCGCCGAGCTGGCCGTCAGCCACGCGCCGCAGGACGAGCGCACGCTCGAGGACGCGCACGCCGCCGTCGACCAGGCGTTCGACGAGGCCGAGCGCAAGCTCGAGGACTGGGCGCACCGCATCCGCGGCGAGATCAAATCGCGCAACATCCCGCCTGTCGGCCGCATCACGAAGCTCTTCGGCGACCGCGGCTTCGGCTTCCTGCAGACCGAGGACGGCCGCGAGATCTACTTTCACCGAAACAGCGTGGTCCACGGGAGCTTCGATCGGCTCGAGCCGGGGACGCCGGTGCGCTACGCCGAAGAGCTGGGGGACGAAGGCGCGCAGGCGAGCACCGTCGAGGTGGTCGGCCGGTAAGCGGGCACAGCGAATGCTGCTCTTGCGGTCGCGGCGATCGGGGACTTCGCCGCAACACTCAGGAGCAGATCCATGCGTCACACGATGGCACTCGTTGGGGCCGCGCTGGTGGGGGTCGGGGCGCTCGCATGCGGGTCGAGCGCGCACGCGCAGGAGCGGCGTGAGACCTACACGCAGAATCGCATGGCGGCGCCGACGAAGGCGTTCGAGCTGCAGGTGGGGACCGGCTACACCCAGGGCTTCGGCATGGCCGCCCCCGGCGTCGGCATTCCGAGCCTCGCGGGAGCGGGGCTCGCGGCGGACGTCGATCTCGGTTACCGCGTCAACCCGCTCTGGTCGATCGGCGTGCAGGGAGAGTACGAGGAGTTCACGAACGAGCGGAACGCCGCCGCGCGCGGCGCCGCGGCCAACGTCGGGGTGACGTTCCACGGCGCGCCGCTGCGGCGCGGCGATCCGTGGCTGCGCGTCGCGACGGGCTACCGCGGGCTGTGGGACGTGAACCCGCCGGGCATTCCCACGACGGTCCTGCACGGGTTCGAGCTCGCGAAGGCACAGGTGGGCTACGACGTTCGCGTCTCGCCGGGCTTCGCCATCGCCCCGACCGCGGGCATCGACGTGAACCTGTTCGCCTGGCAGCAGCAGGCGGGCTTCACCAACCGGATGACCGCCTCGCAGATCGGTTCCTTCGTCTTCGCGGGTCTCAATGGCCGCTTCGACCTGGGCGGCTCGACGACCAACCGGACGACCGTGGCGACCGACTACGGCCGGTGACGCGGCGCTCAGCGGCCCGCCTCGGGCGCCGCGGCCGGTCGCCGCACGAGGAGCCGGTCGTCGACCGAGACGACCCCGGCGACGGTCGCGGCGTCGGCCTCGGCCAGCGTCCGCTCCGTCTGCGAGCCCACCCAGCCCTCGAGAACGACGCGCCCGCCGTCGACGAGCACGACGATCGAGCCGCCGCCGGTGAGCTGCGGGTCGCCGTAGAGCTGGGCGCGCACCTCGCGCTCGATGCGCGCATCGGGCGAATCGGCGCGCACGTCGGGGGTCGGCTGCATCTCGGCCCGTCCCGACGGCTCCGTCCCGCGGCGGCACGCCACGGCGAGCGCCGCCAGCAGCACGGCGGAGGCGAAGGAGCGCACGCGACGGCCCCGACGCAACGCGCGTTCCGGATCGAACCGTGCTCGCATGGGCCGCCCTTCGGCGCGGTCTCAGCGGCCGCGGTCGAGCCTGAGCGCCGCCGAGTTGATGCAGTAGCGCAGCCCGGTCGGCGCCGGGCCGTCGTCGAAGAGGTGCCCCAGGTGTGCGCCGCAAGCGTGACAGACCACCTCGGTCCGCTGCATCCCGTGGCTGGAGTCGTCGTGCGTGTCGACGGCTCCGGTCGCCGCGGGCCGGACGAAGCTCGGCCAGCCCGAGCCCGAGTCGAACTTGTCGTCGCTGCGGAAGAGCGGCTCGCCGCACGCGACGCACCGGTACGTACCGGGCTCGTGGCAGTCCCAGTACGCACCGGTGAACGCCCGCTCGGTCCCCTTGCGCCGCGTGACCTCGTACTGCTCGGGCGTGAGCAGACGGCGCCACTCCTCCTCGGATTTGTCGATCCTGCGCGTCATGCGCGGGATCTTACGTCACTGATCGAAAATGGCCCGCAGGCGCTTGGCGCGCGTCGGCAGGCGCAGCTTGCGCAGCGCCTGCGTCTCGATCTGCCGGATGCGCTCACGCGTCAGGTCGAAGGAGGCGCCGATCTCGGCCAGCGTCCGCTCGACGCCCCCGTCCAGCCCGAAGCGCATGCGCAGCACCTGGGCCTCGCGGGCCGTCAGCGTCGCCAGCAGGTCTCGCGTCCCCTCGACGAAGCGCTTGCGCAGCAGCGACCCGAGCGCGTCCTCCCCGTCGGAGTCGGCCACGAAGTCGACGAGGCGCGCGCTTCCGTCCTCGCCCGCCGGCGTCTCGAGGCTGACCGGCTCGCGCCGCGCAGACAGGGCCATCTGCGCCTTGGCGACCGGCAGCCCCACCTCGTCGGCGAGCTCCTCGAGCGTCGGCTCTCGCCCGCAGATCTGCACCAGGCGGCTCCGCGCGCTGGCGAGACGGTTGCCCGTCTCGACCATGTGCACGGGCGTGCGGATGGTGCGCCCCTGGTCGGCGATGGCGCGCGTGATCGACTGGCGGATCCACCACGTGGCGTACGTGGAGAACTTGAACCCGCGCTTGTAGTCGAACTTGTCGACCGCCCGCATCAGGCCGATGTTCCCCTCCTGGATGAGATCGGCCAGCTGCAGGCCCTGGCCCGTGTGCTTCTTCGCGATCGACACGACCAGGCGCAGGTTGGCCTCGATGAGCTCCGCCTTCGCGCGATCGGCCTCGCGCTCGCCCTCGCGGACGGCGCGGAGCATCGACTCGGTCGCGCGCGCTTCGCCTCGGACGACGTGACGGCGCATGCGTCCGACGACGCGCACGAGCACGGCGCGCGTGAGGCGCATGTGCTCGAGCGCGGCGCACGTCTTGGCGCGCTTGGGCGCGATGCCGCTGACGCGACGGCGCAGCGAGCGCTCCAGGTCGTGCACCGGGCCGAAGAGCTCCAGCAGGCGCGCACGCGCGGCCTCCTCGTCCTCCTCGTCGGCCGGGTTGCGCGTGACGTCGCGCGCGCGGAGCTTGGCGCCGCGCAGCTCGTTGCCGATGTCCGAGAGCTCCCGGACGGCCACTTGCGACGCGACGAGCGCGCGGACGATCTTGCCCTCCGCTTGCTCGATGCGTCGTGCGAGCGCGATCTCCCCCTCGCGCGTCAGGAGGGGAACCCTCCCCAGTTTTCGGTAGTACGCCCGAACCGAATCCTCGTCAGCCGGCAGCTCGGCGCTCGGTGACGTCGACGTCGACTTCTTCAATGGTACTTCCCGCGTTTGATGCCTTGGATGCGCCCGGTCTCTCCCCGAGCCGGCGCGAGCGGTGGCCCGCGATGCTCAGCCCGTGCGCGACCTCTTCTTTCCAAGGAGCGGGACCGCCGTCTAGCTCGGCCGAAGCTCGACTGGAACGATCGCTACGACTTTGTGCGACTCCGCGCTCAACGCCACACGATCTGCGCGCGCTGCACGACCGGCGTCGTCGCGTCGCCACGCTCCACCGCGCTGGCGAGGATGGCGCGGGGCGGAGACGACTCGATGCGCTCGGCCGCGCGGAGCTCGATGCTGTAGCCGTTGACGTACCTCAGCAGTGGATCCTTCATCTGGTAATTGGCCACGACCGAGACGACGTGCGCGCCGGACGGCAGCGCGGCGCCGGCGAACGGATGCGGCCCGTCGTAGGTCATCCGGCCGTCGACGTAGAGCCTGACGCGCTGGAGCGTGTAGGCCCCCGGCAGATCGTTGCGAAACGCGACGGTGGTCGCGAGCGCACGTGCTTGCGCCTGCGCCGGTGCGGTGGCGCCGAACGCGAGAGTGATTCCGAGCAGGACCGCGGACGTCTTCATGGGCTTCACGCGCGCCAGCCGCGAGCAAGACGCTTGCCGCAAGATCGGCACGCTTCCCGCTTCCCGCGCAGCAGTTAGATGGCCGACGCCGACAACAGCGACAAGAAACACTCGGACGGAGCACTGGGCTGGCTGAGGTGGGCGATCCCTCTGCTGTTGGTCGCGCTTCTGCTCGCCTCGGAGGCGTTCAGCGATCGCAAGCCGCCCGCGCCGTCGATCGACTACTCGACCTTCTACTCGCTGGTCGATCAGGGCAAGGTCGCGGAGGTGACGATCGAAGGGCAGAGCGTCGACGGAACGCTCAAGGCGCCCGAGCAGGTCGAGGGCAAGTCGGTGAAGGACTTCTCGACGAACCTGCCGGCGCAGCCCGATCACGACCTGCTCCCCACGCTGCGCCAGCAGCACGTCGACGTGCGCGTCGAGCCCGAGCACCCGTCGTTCTGGGGGCCCCTGCTCATCACGCTGCTGCCGTGGGCGCTGATCATCGGCGCGTGGGTGTGGTTCGCGCGGCGGGCGCGCGGGGCCGTGGGCAACATCGGCCCGCTGCAGAACATCCTCAAGGGGCGGCCGCACCGCTTCGAGCGCCAGGATCACGTGCGCGTGCGCTTCGACGACGTGGCGGGGCTGGCCAACGCCAAGCGCGACCTGCAGGAGGTCGTCGATTTCCTGCGCACGCCCGAGCGCTTCCAGCGGCTCGGTGGCAAGCTCCCGCGCGGCGTGCTGCTCGTGGGTCCGCCCGGCACGGGCAAGACGCTGCTCGCGCGGGCGGTGGCGGGCGAGGCCGAGGCGCCGTTCTTCTACGTCAACGGCTCGGAGTTCATCCAGCTGTTCGTCGGCGTGGGCGCGGCGCGCGTGCGCGAGCTGTTCGACGAGGCGAAGGCGGCGGCGCCGGCGATCGTCTTCATCGACGAGATCGACGCCGTCGGTCGCTCGCGCGGGGCGGGCCTGGGCGGCGGCAACGACGAGCGCGAGCAGACGCTCAACCAGCTGCTCTCGGAAATGGATGGCTTCACGCCGAACGACCACACGGTCGTCGTGGCAGCCACCAACCGCCCCGACGTGCTCGACCCGGCGCTGCTGCGGCCCGGACGCTTCGACCGCCGCGTGCTCATCGACCGGCCCGAGTGCGACGCGCGGCTGGCCATCCTGCGGGTGCACACGCGCCACAAGCCGCTCGCCCCGGACGTGAAGCTCGAGGATCTGGCGCGCGCGACGCCGGGCTTCAGCGGCGCCGACTTGGCGAACCTCTGCAACGAGGCGGCGCTCATCGCAGTGCGCCGCGGAGGGGACGCCATCAGCCAGCGCGACTTCTCGGCCGCGATGGACAAGATCCTGCTCGGCGATCCGCGCGAGTCGCTGCTCGATCCGGACGAGCGCCAGCGCGTCGCGACCCACGAGGCCGGACACGCCATCGTCGCGCACTTCACCAAGGACACCGAGCCGCTGCGCCGCGTGTCGATCCTGCCACGCGGCATGTCGCTCGGGGCGACGCAGCAGTGGGCGAGCAACGACCGGCACATCATCACCGAGCCCGAGCTCGCCGCGAAGCTCCGCGTGCTCATGGGCGGTTACGCGGCCGAGACCATCATCTACGGCAACGTGTCGAGCGGGTCGGAGCAGGACCTGCGGCAGGCGACGGACTTCGCCTTCCGCATGGTGGCCCACTACGGCATGAGCGAGCGCGTCGGGCCGATGTTCCACGAGCAGCGCGTCGAGCACCCGTTCCTCGGCCAGAAGCTGGCGACCGAGACAGGCCTGAGCGACGAGACCGCTCACCTCATCGAGCAGGAGGCACGGCGGTTCCTGTCGGAGGCGGTCGACGCCGCCAAGCGGCTCGTCAACGAGCGGCGCGCCGCGCTCGAACGGCTCGTCGCGGCGCTTCTCGAGCACGAGACACTGGAGCGGCCGGAGCTGGAGCGGCTCCTGGGCACGGCGCAGGCTGCCGCGTGACGAGCCCGCCGACCGCGCTTGCGCGCCGGTTTGCCGCCATTACGGTTGCTCGTGTCATGGGCACTCGTCTCTACGTGGGCAACCTCTCGTACGACTCCACCGCCGACGCGCTGCGCAGCGCGTTCTCCGAGTGCGGTGACGTGGCCGACGTCCACATCGTCGTCGACCGCGACTCGGGCCGGCCGCGCGGCTTCGCGTTCGTCACGATGGGCAACGAGGCGCAGGCGCAGCAGGCGATCGCGAAGATGAACGGCGCGATGGTCGACGGGCGGCCGCTGCGGGTGAACGAGGCCGAGCCGAAGCGCGGCGGCGGCGGTCCGAGCGGCGGCGGCGGACGCCGCTGAGTCACGCCCGGAGGGTCAGCGCTCCGCGCACCAGCTCCACCTCGAGCGGCAGGCCGCCGAGCGGCTCGCCGTCGACGTCCAGGAGAAACACGTCGCGCGCACGCTCGTTCTCGAGATCGATGTCGATGCGGTCGCAGGCGAAGTGCTGCACGCCCGGCGCCGACAGGTGCTTGCCGTCGTAGATCCGCCGCGAGAACGCCGCGAACGCGAGCTTGCTCGGCGCATCCATCGAGACCACCTCGAAGCGCCCGTCGTCGACGGCGGCCATCGGCGCCACGTGCATGCCCCCGCCGAAGTAGCGGCCGTTGCAGATGGCGATCATGTACGTCTCGACGCGGCGCTCGTGCCGCTCGCCGTCGAGCGTCGCCTCGCAGCGAAGTCGCCCGCGCTGGCAGCGCGCCAGCGCGCGCGCGCTGGCCCAGAAGTACGCCGCCGTGCCGCCGAGCGCCTTGCTCGTGTCGGCCACGTAGCGGTCGACGAGGCCGCCCATGCCGGCCGAGAGGATGTTGACGAACCAGCGGGTGCGCGTGGAACCGTCGGGGGTGCGGTAGCGCATCTTGCCGACGTCGATGCGCCGCCCGCGGCCCGAGGCGATGGCCTCGACGTACGCGTCCAGGCGATGCTCGATGCCGAGCGTGCGCCGGAAGTCGCCGCCCGTCCCCTGCCCGACGTAGCCGACCGCGGTGGCGGCCCCGCTGCCTGCCTCGAGCACGCCGTTGGCCACCTCGTGGAGCGTTCCGTCGCCTCCGACCGCGACGACGACGGGCGCGCCGCCGCGCGCTGCGTCGCGTGCGAGCCCGATGGCGTGCCCCGGGCGCTCGGTGAACGAGACGTCGACCGCACCCAGCCGCCGCTCGACGACCGCCCGCACCTCGGCGAACGTCCGCCCGGCGCGCCCGCCGCCCGAGCGCGGATTGACGACGAGACGAGGAAGCGGAGCCGGCATGGGACGGCCAATGTAACCTGGGGTACCGGTGTCATGCGCTCCTTCCGGCGCCTCGCACGGTCGAGCTGAGCCGCCAAGGCCCGGAGGTGCCCGAAGTTGCGCTCGCCACACCGGTCGGCGATGCTGGTATCTTGAGGTCCTCCTTATGTGCCCCCAGCACGACGAAACCGAAGAAGACAGCGTGGAGATGACGAGCATCATGAGCGCCGAGGAGCGTTCACTGCTCCAGGAAGCCGCTCGTGGAGGGGCCCAGGGCCGCGACACGGCGAAGCCCCCGAGGTCGGAGGCCGAGCCGGTCGTCATCCCGAAGGCGGCCGCCGTGCCGGGCGCGTCGGCCGCGACGTCGAAGGCGTCCAGCGAGTCCAAGACGCCGACGATACCCCCGGCGGGGAAGGCGCCAGCGGACCCCGCGGCGGCGGCGTCCAAGGAGGGCTCGACGGCCCGAGGCGGCATCCCGCTCGCGGAGGTCGTCCCCTTCGTCCTGCTGATCGTCGCGAGCCTGTACGCGATGTCGCACTGATCCCGGGTGCGCGCCGCCGCTCAGGGCGCGTACGCGGCCCCGGGCGGCGCGTCCTTCGGCCACACGACGCCGCGGGCGCGGAGATCCTCCACCGTCTCGTACAACGTCGCGTCGATCGACCGCGCGCGCCAGCCCAGCTCGCGCTCGGCCCTCGACGGGTCGAGGTACCAGAAGCACTGCCCCATCTCGACGCTCGTCGCATCGACCGCCGCCGGCAGGCCGACGCGCGCGGCGATCTGCTCGACCAGGCGCGCGCCGAAGCGGGCCACCTCGCGCGATCGCGGCATCGGCATCCACGGCGCCCTCACGCCCGCCGTGCGCGCAAGGCGCCCGAAGAAGTCGCGCACCGTCAGGTTGCACGCGCCGACGAGGTAGCGCTCGCCCGGCCGCCCTCGGTCCATCGCGAGCGCCATCGCCTCGGCGGCGTCGCGCGCGTCGACGAACGACAGGCCCCCCGACGGCACGGCCGGGATGGCCCCCTCGAGCAGCAGCCGCACGTCCTCGGTCGACGAGCCGTGGACGTCGCCCGGGCCGAGCAGCAGGCTCGGGTTGACGCTGACGACCTCGAAGCCGGGCGCGTTGCGCTCGAGCGCGGCGCGCTCGGCGAAGAGCTTGGCGCGGTAGTACGGCCAGCGCGAGAGCAGGCCGATGGGCGCCGGATCGTCCTCGGTCGCGACGTGGTCGGCCGACTCGCCCACCGCGACGGTGCCGCTGGTCGACGCGAAAACGACCCGCCTCACGCCGGCCGCCGCGCACGCGTCGAGCACGTTCTTCGTCCCCTGCACGTGGAGGCGATAGAGCGCCTCGGCGTCCTCGGGTCGGCGCGAGACCCTGCCCGCGCAATGGAACGCGCCCTCGCAGCCGCTGGCGGCGCGACGGACGCTCTCAGCGTCGAGCACGTCGCCGCCCGTCGAGCGCGCGAAGCGCACGGCCTCGTGCCCGCGCGTCTCGAGCAACCGCACGAGGTGCACGCCCAGAAACCCCGTCGCCCCCGTCACCAGGTACTTGCTCACGGCGCGGCCCTCTCGCTCACGACGGCTGGTCCAGGCAGAAGACCTTCTGGAAGGTCAGAAGCAGCGCGACGTCATTCGACTTGATGGCGCCCGACAGGAAGTCCGCGGGGCTCGGCACGTACGACTCGCGCACGATCTTGGTGAAGATCTCGGGGCTCGTCTTGAGCACGCAGTCGGCCTGGCCGTTCTCCGGCTTGCCCGGGCGCACCAGGCAGGCCTTTTCGTCGACGCGCACCGTCCACTTCGCCTGCTCGTCGTTGCCGAGCGACACGTAGTAGCTGACCGGCTTCTCGACTTCGCCCGCGCGGAACTTCCCCTCGAGCTCCGAGAAGAGCTTCACGAGCGGGTGCTCGCGCTCGGGCGCCAGCTCCTCGCGGCGCGCGGCCTTCGAGAGGTCGAGCACGCGCCCTTCGGACAGCGCGAGCACCGCCTCGCGCGCGATGCGCGCCACCTCGCGCGCCGCGTCGCCCGGCGACGTCCCCTCGGTCAGCCGCTGCAGGTCGGCCATGCACAGCGGCGGCCCGATGCGCGCCAGGAGCTCGCGCTTCGTGGGCACGAACGCCCCCTTGGGCATCGACGCGTGCGTGCCGCCGAGGAACACGGGCAGGAGGTCGACGCCGTGGACGAGCGCCAGGTGGCCGACGAGCGGCTTGAACTCCTGGATCTCGCCCGTGGCGCTGCGCGTCCCCTCGGGGAAGACCAGCACCGTCTTGCCCTGCTCGATGACCTCGCTCGCCTGGCGGATGGCCTGGCGCAACGACGCCTTGCGGTCGATGGCGCGCAGGTTGGTGAGGTTCTCGAAGAAGGCGCGCTTGATCCCGCTCTCGAAGAAGTAGTCCTGCGCCGCAAGCGAGACGATGTCCTCGCCGTAGGTGCCGAGCGCGTGGCGCACCAGGCCCATGTCGAGGTGGCTCGCGTGGTTGGCCACGACGATGACGTTGCGGTTCTGCGGCACGTACGCGCGGCCGTAGACGCGCGGCTGCATCACCTCGCCGTAGAAGAGATCCTGCAGCTTGCCGATGAGCGCCTTGCCCACCTCCTGCACCGGCTCGGGCAGCACCAGGGGCGCCTCGTCGCCCTTTCGCTCGACGCTCGCCGTCGGCGCGACCGCCGCCGCGCGCCTCACGGCGCTCGACGCGACCAGCTCCTCGACGTCGCCCACGGTCAGGCACGCCTGCAGCCGCTGCGGCTCGATGGCGCCGAAGCGCGCCTCGAGCGCCTCGAGCAGCTCGGTCAGCATCAGGGAGTCGAAGCCGAGCTCCCCCTGCAGGGTGGCGTGCGTCGTCACCTCCTCGATCGGGATGCCCTTGACCGCGGCGATGGCGACCCGGACGGCGCTCGCCTCGCTCCCCGGCTCCTCGGCGCGCGCCGTGGCGGCGATCATGCGCTTGACGATCCCGCGCACCTCGTCGCGCTTGACCTTGCGCGTCGCCGTGCGCGGCAGCGGCGCGTCGTACAGGTGCACGATCGCGGGACGCTGGGTCGCGGGCAGCTCGTCGATGGCCTTGCGCAGCGCGGCGCGCGCCGCGTCGCGATCGGCGTCCGCTCGCGGCACCGCGAGGCACGCGAGGCGCTCCTCGCCGCGCACCGCCACCCCGACGACCGCCAGCTCGCTCACGTGCGCCACCTCGCCGAGACGCCGCTCGACGTCGTCCGGGTAGACGTTCTCGCCCGTCGGCGAGATGACCACGTCCTTCAAGCGCCCGACGATCTCGAGCCGCCCCTTCCTGTCGAAGCGCCCGAGGTCGCCCGTGTGCAGCCACCCCTGCGCGTCGATCGTGGCGCGCGTGGCCTCCTCGTCGGTGTACCCGATCATCACGTTCGGGCCGCGCGCGACGATCTCGCCGATCCCGCGGTCGTCCGGGTTGGCGATCTTCAGCTCCACGCCGGGCACGGGCTTGCCCACGCCCGCCTCGACGCGCGCTCCGGGGCGCGTGACCGTCAGCACCGGCGCCGCCTCGGTCAGGCCGTAGCCCTCGGTCAGCTTCAGCCCCAGGCCGGCGAAGCGCTGCTGCGTGTCGCGCGGCAGGGCCGCGCCTCCCGAGATGAGCCACTTCACGCGTCCGCCCATGGCGGCGTGCACCGCGCCGAACAGCACGCGCCCCACGTCGACGCCGACGTTGGCCGCCAGCCAGCGGTTGACCTCCGTCGCCGCGTCGAACGCCGTGCGCGCGAGGGGCCCGCGCGCGTCGACCTGCTGCAGGATGCGCCGCTCGAGCAGCTGCCAGAGCGCCGGCACGCCCACCATCGCGGCCGCGCGCGACGCGCGGAGCCCCTCGGCGAGGCGATCGCCGCTCAGCTCGTCCAGGTACACGACGCGGCCGCCCCGCGACAGCGGCAGGAGCAGTCCGCAGGTGAACTCGAAGGTGTGGTGCAGCGGCAGCACGCTCAGCACGGCGTCGCCGCGCGACAGCGGGAAGATGGGGGCGAGCGCCGCCACGAGCGACGTGAAGTTCGCGTGCGTGAGCATGACGCCCTTGGGGCGCCCCGTCGTGCCGCTCGTGTAGATGAGGCTCGCGACGTCGTCCGGCTCGATCTCCACGGCGGGGCGCGAGAGCGTCGGATCCTCCAGCGTCGCGTCGTGCAGATCGAGCCCGGTGAGCGCCTCGTGCGCCGCCGCCACCGCGGCCCGCGCCTTGACCGACTCGTCCCAGAGCACCGCGCGCGCGCCGCTCTCGGCGAGCACGTTGCCCCACGCGACCCCGTCGAGGGCCGGATCGACGGGGACCGCGGTCGCACCGGCCCGCAGGATGCCGAAGTACGCGATGGCCCAGTCCGGGTGGTTGCGCCCCGACAGCGCGACGCGGTCGCCCTTCCCCACCCCGAGCGCCGCCAGGCGCGCCGCCGTCGACTCGGCGCGCAGCTTCACGTCGCGGTAGCTCGTGCGCGTCAGCCCGTCGTCGGTCAGCTGCTGCAGCGCGAGGGCCAGATCGTGGCGCTCCGCCATCTCGTCGGCGAGCGACACGAGCGTCGCGTGCGCGGCGAGCGGCTTGACCTCCCGCTTCATCCGGCGGTCCATCTCCGGGATGACGCGCTTCTCCATCGCCGGCATGTGGACGTTCATCATCCAGTCGGCCCAGTCGATCGTCTCGGGCGACCACGGGAGCTTCGCCCTGTCCTCGCCCGAGAGGCGCGCGCACGCCGCGCGCGTGTTCGAGCAGTCGAACGGCCCGTTGACGCGCGTCGTGAACGGCAAGAAGAGCTTCTGGATCTCGGCGATCTTCTGCTCGCGGCGCGACACCGCCTCGAGCGACTTGGCGACGGGCGCCAGCGCCGGGACGGCCTTCTTCACGAGCGACGCCAGGCCGCGCGTCGCGCCGGCGATCGCCGGCGGCCCGAAGCGGTCGAACGTCGCCGCCTCGACGAACGTCGGCTCGAACCGCGCCTGCAGCGCGTTGAACAGCGGGTTGCCGCCCTTGCGCAGGTACGCCTTGCGCTTGTAGATGCCCATCAGCTCGCCGAAGCGCTGCTGGGTGCACGGGTTCACGTCGCTCGCGCCGAGCTGGTAGACCGGCTGCGCGGTGCCCTCCAGGAGCTCCGCGAGCGCGAGGATCATCCCCGCCGACACGTAGTCGGTCGGGATGAAGTCGAGCGGCACGTGCTTGCCGATGATCTGCTGCTCGCCCTTCATGATGAGGTACGCGAAGGGGGCGCTCGTGTTGACCCCCTCGTTGTACCCGCGGGCGGGGAACGCCAGCGTCGACTCGCAGATCGCGGGCCGCGCGATGGCGAAGCGCAGGCCGCTGCGCGCGATGACCTGCTCGCCGATGGCCTTGGTGTACGTGTAGATGTTCGGCCAGCCCCAGTGCGTCGCGCGATCGAGCCCGGCCTCGACGAGGCGGTCGCGGATGAAGCGACGCTTGACGCGCGCGAGCTCGCGCTCGAACGGCTCGCCGTTCACCGGCTCGCCGCGCGCGACGAGGTTCTTGCGCGCCGCCTCGGCGAACTCGCTCTGGCGGAACGCGTCCTCGCAGCGGTGGTTCGCCTGCGCGACGAGGTCGAGGCCCTCGGCGATCTCGCGCTCGGGGTCCCAGAGCTCCGCCCCCAGCTCGTCGGCGCGCGGGAACGGGTGGACGCGCGGGTCCTCCTCGCGGATGGGCCCCTTGCGCGATCCGGCCACGTAGCAGGTGCTCGTGTGCAGCACCGGCACGCCCAGGTTTCGACCACGCTCCGGCGAAGCCGGAGACGTGCCGTCGCCGAGCGCCCGCGCCAGGTCGACGAGGTTTCGCGCCCCGAACGCGTTCGCCTCGAGCGCCTCGTCGAGCGGCGGGTTGAAGTCGACGACGCCGGCCACGTTGACGACCGCGCTCACCGTGCCGCGGAGCTCGCGCACGAGCGCCTCGTCGAGGCCGCACATGGGCCGGCCCATGTCGCCGTCGATGGGCACGACCTTGTCGCGCAGGAACGCCTCGAACCTGTCGCCGTGCGCGCGCCGCAGCGGCTCGAGCGCCTCGCTCGGAGCGATGTCGCTCCAGAAGCGCGCCTCCGGCGTGCCGCCGTTCTTGGGCCGCACGACCAGGTAGATGCGCCCGACGCCCGGGTAGCGGTCGAGCAACATCGACCAGAACACCTTGCCGACGAACCCCGTACCGCCCAGCACGACGAGACGCGCCCCCTCGAGCTGGCGCGCGACGTCGAGCCGCAGGTCGGGGCGCGGCGGCGCCGCGTCCTGCGTGCTCACGCCGACACCTCCGCCATCGTGATGGGCGGGATGTGCAGCATCGTGATCTCCGGATCGCGCCGCCCGTCGCTCGCCATCGCCAGCGCCTCGGGGAGCGACCGCGCCGTCTCGTAGCCGAGGAGCTTGGGGATGTAGTCGTTGTCGGCACCGACGACGATGACGCGCCCGAGGTGCTGCCGCCCCGCCTCGCCCCAGTACCACATGTAGAAGGGGTGAGCCGGGTGGTACGCGTGCCCCTTGCGGTACATCTCGATGTACGCGGGGTTCGTCGCGAACCTCTCCTCGAACTTCTTGTGCATCTCGACGGCGTCGCGCGTCTGCGGCAGCACGTCGTGCACGAACTCGATGTAGGGGGCGTGGTGCTCCTTGTCGAAGACGTCCGAGCAGGGGTGAAAGACGATCATCGTGCCGCCCTTCCGGACGAGCGGCTGCCCCTTGTAGAGGTTGAAGAGGTACCCCTGCGCCATCACCTGCACGAGCAAGGGGTTCAGGTACGCGTTGACGTTGTACGGGCTGATGTACGGGATGCCGGCCACCAGGATGTCGGCCTGCCCCTGCACCGGCACGAGGTACTGCGCGTAGCATCGCTCGAGCGTCTTCTGGTGCACCGCCTCGCACTCGCCGGCGAAGACGCCCGTCACGCCGTAGGGCGACGGCACGCGCTGGAAGACCGCCTGCCGCGCCGGCTGCGGGACCTTCGACAGCGTGAAGGCGAGCGCCTTGAAGGCGGCGCGCTCGGCGCCCGTCCAGTCGTCCTCGTTCCTGTGCAGGAACTCGAGCGGCCGGTCGAACATGCGGTTGTTGACCGTCGTCTCGATGTGGAAGACGTCGAGCGTCTTCTCGACGAGGCGCCCCATGCGCTCGACGCTCGTCGCCAGCGCGCTCGACGACGGGTCCATGTACGACCAGCAGTCGCGCATCGTGTGCGGGTTGTGGTGCGCGCGCAGGCTCTTGTAGCCGCACAGGCCCACGGCGACCGACTTGTGCCCGCCGTCCATCGGGACGAGGTTCAGGTTCACGTAGACGAGGAGATCGCTCTCGACCGCCTTGCGATTGAGCTCCACGACCTCGCCGTGGTCGGTCGTGCCGACCAGCTTCATCCCCTTCGGGTCCTCGGCGTCGTGGTTGTAGAGGCGGTCGGGCCAGTACGCCTTGAAGATCCGGTCGCCGACGACGTGGCGCACCTCCTCGGCGGTCATTCGTCGGTGGATCGACGTCGCGATGACGATCTCGACGTCCTCGACGCCGTGGTCGGCCAGCATCTCGAGCACCACCGTCAGCACGCGCTCGCGCACGTCCGGCCGACGCATCGGCGGCAGCGGCAGCGAGATGTCGTCCATCGCGATGACGACCTTCATCCCGGGGCGCAGCTTCGCGTGCAGCGGATCGCTGTTGAGCGGGTGGTTGAGCGCGTAGCGGATGGCCGCCTCGACGTCCTTGAGCGCCGCCATAGGCGGGCGCGGGTAGATGCATCGCGTGCCGGCCGGCAGGTCCACCTCGAGCAGCTGGTCGCCGCTGAAGACGGCGCGCGGCGCGCTCCTCTTGTCGAGCGTGACGACGAGCGGGTGGGTGCCGCGCGAGCGCGCGCGCGGGGCCAGCTCCGAGGACGGGGGCAGCGAGGTGATGCTCATGGCATGCGCTCCAGAAGCCGCGCGACCTTGGGTCGGTCGCCCAGGTGGATGACGGGCCACGCGTAGGTGCGCGCGAGCTTCGTCAGGCGGAGATCGGGGTTGACGACGCAGGGGTGGCCGACGACCGAGAGCATCGGCACGTCGGAGTAGCTGTCGGAGTACGCGAAGCAGTCGGCGAGGTCCTGGCCATGCGCCTTGGCCCACTCGCGCACGAGGCGGGCCTTCTCGGGGCCGGCGACGATCGGGCGCAGGAGCTTGCCGGTCGCGTAACCGTCCTTGAACTCGAGGCGGTTGGAGATGTGCCCCGTCGCGCCCAGGTGCCTGGCGAGCCGCTCCATGAGGAAGTCGAGCGCGCCCGAGACGAGGATCACCTCGTGCCCCTCGGCGCGGCAGCGCTGCACGAGGTCGCGCGCGCCCGGGTAGAGGGCGCGCTTGACGACCGAGTCGAACGCCTCGTCGGCGAGGAGCAGCAGCCGGTCCTGCGAGATCCCCTCGTACGCGGCGAACAGCAGCTCGTTGAAGCGGCGCCGGTCGAGCATCTCGGCCAGCGCCATGCGAGGCGCCCCCGCCGCGGCGCGTGCGAGCGCGCCGAGACTCCGCAGGGGGTTCGGCTGGTTGGCCAGGTAGAAAACGGTCGGGTGCAGCAGGTTCGTGCGGACGAGCGTGCCGTCGACGTCGAAGAAGCTGGCGGGCACGGGGGACGCTTGTGCGTCAGTTATGACGCCACTGTCAACCGTCCTTCGACGCCCGGCCTGCGTGCGGAATTGGCAGAATGCGTCATTCGCACTGACACGCGTGTCAGCGCGTTCGCTTGCGCGTGCGCGCCCGGCTGGTCTTCCATCGACGTCGCCGTGCAGTCCGCCTCCGAGCCCGTGCCCGCCCCCGAAGACCACGAGGGGGCCGCCGCCTCCTTGACCCGCCTCGAGCTCTCGCAGATCCGCCTGGTGCGCGCCAGCCTGCGCCCCGGCCTGCTCGATCGGAGCATCCGCGCGATGCAGCGCAGCGTCGGCCAGTGGTGGATCCTCGCGGCGACCTCGCGGCTGCGCAAGGTGCACGGGCGCGAGCGCCTCCCGGCGTGGGACCCGGGCGGCAGCGTGATCTGCGTGGCCAACCACCGGTCGTTCTTCGACCTGTACGTGACGACCGCGGAGCTCGTCGCCAGCGGCCTGCCGCACCGCATCCTGTTCCCGGTGCGCTCGACCTTCTTCTACGACCACCCGCTCGGGCCGTTCGTGAACGGCGCGATGAGCTTCTTCGCGATGTACCCGCCCATCTTCCGCGACCGCAAGCGCGCGGCGCTCAACCTGGCGGCGCTCGACGAGGTGGCGGCGCTGCTGCGGCGCGGCGGCTTCTTCGTCGGCGTCCACCCCGAGGGGACGCGCAAGAAGGACGACGACCCGTACACGTTCCTTCCGGCGCAGAGCGGGGTCGGGCGCGTCATCCACAAGGCGCGCGTGCCCGTCGTGCCGGTGTTCGTCAACGGCCTCGGCAACGACATCGTCCGGCAGGTCCGCGGCAACTTCGACGGCACGGGGCGCACCATCCACGTCGTCTTCGGTGCGCCCATCGACTTCGGCTCGCTGCTCGACGCCCCGGGCAGCCCGCGCACCTACAAGCGCATCGCCGACCGGTGCCTCGAGGTCATCGGGCAGCTCGGGCAGGAAGAGAAGGCGCTTCGCGAGCCGCGATCGGCGTGAGCGCGCGGCGCCTGGGCGCGCCGTCGGCGAGGCGCAGGAAGAGCGCCGGCCAGTTCACGTCGCCGTAGCCCGCGCCGAAGCGCACGAAGACCATGTGCGCGGCCGGGACGACAAACACGTACTGGCCGTCGTAGCCCTTGGCGAAGTACGCGCGACCGTCGCGGGTGAGAAACCACTCGTACCTGCCGCGCCGCACCCAGCCGTCGCTCGTGTGCACGAGGCCGGGCACCGGATCGGGCGCGATCGACGCGCGCACCCACGCCTCGGGCACGACGCGGTGCCCGGCGAAGCGGCCGCCGTGCAGGAAGAGGAGCCCGAGGCGCGCGTGGTCGCGCGCGGTGGCGTTGAACCCGCCGAAGAGCTTCTCGACGCCGCTCGACGCGCTGTCGAGCGACCAGACGGCGTCGTGTGCGGCGCCGAGCGGCTGCCACACGCGCCGCTCGAAGTAGCGCGACACCGTCTCGCGCCCGAGGCGGCGGTGCAGCACGTCCCAGAGGATCTGCGTGCTGATGCTGCCGTAGACGTAGTGCGTCCCCGGCGGAAACTTCACGTCGTACGCGTACGTGTGCTCAGGCAGATCGGTCGAGTAGTACAGGACCGCGCCGGCCACCGACTCCTCCTCGAAGTCGATGCCCGAGATCATGCGGAGCAGCTCGTCGACGGTGATCGTGCCGTAGCCCGGGCGCCCCGCGACCTCGGGGACGTAGCGGACCAGCCGGTCGCTCGCGGACCCGAGCAGGCCGTCGTCGATCGCGCAGCCGACGAGCAGCGCCGCGTACGTCTTGCTGATGGAGAAGTCGGCCAGCAGCGTCGAGGCCGTCACTCCGTCGAAGTACCGCTCGTAGACGACGCGATCGTCGCGAACCACCACGAACGCGCGCGTGCCGTTCGCCTCGAGCATCTCGTCGAACGAGCGGTAGCGCCGGCGCTCGGCCGGCGTCAGCGCGAAGGCCGCGTCGCGCTCGCTGCGCGGCAGCGGCGTCGGCCGGGGCGAAGCGTGCACGTCGCGGCGATCGAAGTCGTCCACGGCCGAGAGCGTCGGGACGTTGTAGTAGAGGATCCGCGCGTAGATGCACCCGCTGCTCGCGGCACCGCAGAGGGCGACGGCCGCGAGGAGAGCTCTCGTCTCCACCGACGGGACAAGTGTTGCCCGCGACGCGCGATCGCAAGGCGAGCGTCGCGACCTCGGCCGTGCTCGCGGCGAGGCGCGCTCAGCGGCGGCCGTGATAGCCGCCGCGGCCCACCGCTCCGTACCCCCGGTGCGGCATCGGACGGCGCGCGGGGTACCGGAAGAAGTGCGGTGCCGGCGGGTGGGCGCCCAGCGGCCGCGCGGTCGACGGGCGCGCGAAGCGCCGGGCCCGGACCTCGTTCGCCCTCGGGATCGCGTGCGGGATCCGCGCGACGTCGATGCCGAGCAGCGACGGCGGCGGCCCGTGCATCACCACGGGCTGCGCGACCACCCTCCCGACCGCCGGACCGACCCCCGGACGCGCGGGCACGTACGGCCGGCCGCTGCTCGCGAGCGACGCGGCGGGCTTGCCCGTCACCACGCGCGAGGACAGCCCCGGCCCGAACACGTCGCCCGGGGCGGCGAACGTCCACGGCTCGGGCGCCGCGAACCCGAGCCCCACGGGGGTGCCGCCGTTCCAGCCGAACGCCGGGGGCGTCGGCGCCCAGCCGAGGTAGGTCGGATCCGAGCCGCTGATGCTCCAGTTCACCCACGCCGGCGCGTAGTCGCGCCCCGGGATCCACAGCCACATCCCGTTGCTGTAGACCCAGCGGCCGTAGTGGAAGCACACCCAGCCCCAGTCGTAGTCGCTGACCCAGGAGTAGTCGCCGTCGGAGTAGTCCCACTGCCCGCCCGTGTCGTACGGGGCGAAGTCGGCCCCCACCTGGTCGGGGCTGGGCGTCCAGGCGGTGCCGTAGGTCGGATCGTCGACCCAGCTGCCGTACGGATCGAGCGTCGAGCGGAAATCGGTGAGCGCGCTGGGATCGGTGTCGGCGTACTGATCGTTCTGGGGCACGCCCACCGGCACGCCGGAATCGTCGTCCTGCGCGCGCGCTGGCGTCGTCGCCGCCGTCATCGGGAGCGCGCCGAGGCCCATGGCGAGCAGCGCGGCGGTCAGCCCGGTTCGAGCTCGGCTCATGCCGACAATGTAGCGGCCGGAGCCCGTTCGCGCGACCTCGCCGTCGCTGCGAGCATCGGAGACGGCGAGATGCGACAAGTCTGGATCACGCGCGCGGGCCCGCCCGAAGTCCTCCAGGTGCGCGAGGCGCCCGATCCGGAGCCGCAGGCCGGGCAGGTGCGCATCCGCGTGCGCGCGGCGGGGATCAATTTCGCCGACCTCATGGCGCGCGTCGGGCTCTACCCGGACGCGCCGAAGATCCCGTGCGTGGTCGGCTACGAGGTGTCCGGCACGATCGACGCGGTCGGCGCCGGGGTCGAGGGCCTGCGCGCGGGCGACCGCGTGATGGCGATGCCGAAGTTCGGCGGCTACACCGACTGCCTCGTCGTCGACGCCGCGCAGGTGCTGCGGATGCCGGACAAGATGACCTTCGAGCACGGCGCCGCGCTGCCGGTCGTCTACGTCACGGCGTACGACATGATGCTCTTCACCGGCGCGCTGCGGCCCGGGTCGAGCGTGCTCGTCCACTCGGCCGCCGGCGGCGTCGGGATCGCGGCGGTGCAGATCGCCAGGACGCGCGGGTGCACGATCCTCGGCATCGCGTCGCCGGGCAAGCACGACTTCCTCCGCAAGCTCGGCGTGCAGCATCCCATCGACTCGCGCGGCGACTACGCGGCGGAGGTGCGGCGCGTGGTCGGCGACCGCGGCGTGGACCTCGTCCTCGATCCGGTGGGCGGCAAGTCGTGGTCGGTCGGCTACGACCTGCTCGCGCCGTGCGGGCGCCTCGTGGCCTTCGGGCTGTCGTCGGCCGCGTCGGGGACCAAGCGCAACCTCTTTCACGCCGCGGCGCAGGTGCTCAAGGTGCGCAAGTTCAGCCCCATGAAGCTGATGGACGACAACAAGACGGTGAGCGGTACGAACATGGGGCACCTGTTCGGGCGCATCGACCTGCTGCGCCCCCAGATGGAGGCGCTCGTCGCCATGTACGAGGCGGGCGAGATCGAGCCGCACGTCGACCGCACCTTCCGCTTCGACGAGGCGGCGGCGGCGCACCAGCACATCCACGATCGCAAGGCGATCGGCAAGGTGCTGCTCGTGCCGTAGGGCCCCGGCGCTCTACCGCCTCCCCCGCGGGCTTTCACTGTGACAGTGACAACTGTCAGATTCGTGCTACGCCTGGGGGCATGGCCGAAGGGCTCGAGACGGCGCTCGCCATTCTCAACGGCGCGCTCGGCGACTACCTCGCGCGCACCGGCAACGGACTCGCGACGCGCATGCAGTGCATCCACCGCGGCGCGCCGCTGCCGCTCGAGCGGGCGGCGATCGCGCGCGCGCACCCGGCCGCCACCGCGCGCGTCGTCGTCCTCTTGCACGGGCTGATGTGCACCGAGACCGTGTGGCGCTTCGGCGACGGCTCGCCCGACTACGGCGCGTCGCTCGCCGCCGACCTCGGGTACACGCCGCTCTACGTCCGGTACAACACCGGGCTGCCCATCGCGCGCAACGGCGAGGCGCTGTCCGAGCTGCTCGAGCGACTCGTCGGCTCGTACCCGGTGCCCCTCGAGGAGCTGATGCTGGTCGGCTTCAGCATGGGGGGCCTGGTCGTCCGCAGCGCGTGCCACGCCGCCGGCGCGGCGGGCCACCGCTGGCTGCCGCTCGTGCGGCGGGCGGTCTACGTCGGCACGCCGCACCTCGGGTCGCCACACGAGCGCGCCGGGCGCTTTCTCACCGGGCTGCTCGCGGCCATCCCCGATCCGTACACGCGTCTCGCCGCCGACATCGGCAACCTGCGCAGCCAGGGCATCCAGGACATGGGCGACGGGCTGGGCCACCCCGAGCACCCGGTGCCGATGCTCCCCGGCATCCGCCACTACCTCGCCGCCGGCACGCTCTCGGTGGACCCGCGCCTCGCCCTGCTCTTCGGCGATGCGCTCGTGCCGGTGCCGAGCGGCACCGACGGCCACGTGACGCGCGCGACCTGGGGCGCGCTGCCGCCTGGGCACGTGAAGATCTTCCCGCGCGTCGGCCACATGGCTCTCGCGCGGCACAGGGACGTGTACGCGCAGATGCGCGCGTGGTGCGAGGACGCGGAGGAGGAGGCGGCGGCATGAGCGACGACGCGGGCACGACGGCGCAGCGGTGGCGCGGCCTGGCCGCGCTGGTCAAGGACGCGGTGGTGCACGGCGCCTCGGCCGTCGAGCGCGTGCACATGGCGACGGCGAAGCGGCCGTTCGACGTGCTGGAGGCGATCCCGGTGGTCGACCTGCCGACGCGCGTGGTGCACGTCGTGCACGACGCGACGACGACGGGCACGTACGCCGCGGTCCGCCTGGTGGCGCGCGCCGCGGGGGCCGCGGTGGACCTGGCCATCGTCGCCGCCGACCGCGCGTCGCGCGCGCCGTAGTCGGGCGTTTGCGTCGGCGCGTCAGCCCGCGGCCATCAGGTTGCGGGCGATCTGCGAGATCTGGATCTCGTCGGTGCCGCCGTAGATCTGCAGCACCTTCGCGTCGCGGCACAGCTGCTCGACTTGGTACTCGGCCATGTAGCCGTTGCCGCCGAACAGCTGCACCGCCTCGATGCAGACCTCCATCGTCGCCTGCGCCGCGTACAGCTTGCAGGCCGAGGCCTCGGCGAGCGTCATCGCCTTCCCCTCGGCGGCGAGCTCGATCTGGCGGAAGACGAGGTTCTGGATGTTCATCCGGGCGACCTCCATCTTGGCGAGCTTGAGCTGGATGAGCTGGAAGTCGCCGATGGGTCGGCCGAACTGCACGCGCGTCCTGGCGTACTCGACGCACAGCTTCAGGCATTGCTCGACGATGCCGAGCGCCATCGCCGCCACGCCGGTGCGCTCGGAGGCGAAGGTGTCCTTGGCGGCGCTGCGCGCGGGGACGACCTCGGTCTCGCCGAGAAGCCGGTCGCGCCCGACGCGCACGTCGTCGAGAAAGAGCTCGCCGGTCGGCGAGCCGTGCAGGCCCATCTTGCGCAGCGGCTTGCTCTGGGTGAGCCCCGGCATCCCCTTGTCGAGCACGAAGCTCAGCACCTTGCGGTCCTTCGGCTCGTTGCCCTCGTCGAGCTTGCAGATGAAGACGATCGTGTCGGCGTACGGGCCGTTGGTGATGAAGGTCTTGCTGCCCGAGAGCACGTAGCCGTCGCCCTCGCGGCGCGCGGTCGACTTCATCGCGCCGAAGGCGTCGGAGCCGGATCCCGGCTCGGTGATCGCCCACGCGCCGACCTGGTCGAGGGTCAGCAGCGGCAGCGCCCAGCGCTCCTTCTGCGCGATCGTGCCGCGCGACAGGATGGCATTGGCCGTGAGGCCCATCGAGACGCCGAGGGCCGTGACCATGCCCGGGCTGTGCTTCGACAGCTCGATGATCGGGATCATCCGCAGCGCCAGCTCGTTGCCCGCCTCGGGGCTCGGCCCGCGCGGCTTCTTCGGCTCCTGCGCCGCCGCTTCGCCGCGCGCGGCCCGCGCCTTCTCCTTCGCGATCTGGTGCGCGAAGCGCGCCTCGGCCATCTCCTTGAGGCCGAAGGTCGCCACCATCTTGCGCAGCACCTCGTAGGGCGGCTCCCCGCCGTGCTCGATGGCCTCGATCTTCGGGACCACCTCCCCCTCGACGAAGCGGCGCATCGCGTCCCGAATCGACAGGTGCATCTCGGACCACTCGATCATGGTCCGCAGAGGCTACACCCTGGCCCCGCGATCGGTCATGGCTGGGCCCGCGCAACCAGGAGCGTCTCCTGCGCGGACACGGCCTGCCACCGCCCGCCCATGCGCACGAACACGTCGGTGAAGCGGACGCGCGCCACCTCTCTTCCGGCGCAAGCGGTCAACCCGGATGCGATGACCGACCCCGTCGCACCCCAGCGGCCGCGGCCAGGATGCCCGCTGGCCCGTGCCATGTTTCTTCGCGTACCCGCCACCACCCTTCCCGCCCGGAGGGAGCCATTAATCGTTAGCAAGCACGTGATCTCGGCCCGCTCTGACGATGCGAAAGGTGAGCGCAGGCCTGTCATCCCCCTGGGCATGGCGCGTGCTCTACGCGGCCGCGCCATGCACGCCATCTTGTTCGGGATGAAACGGGCCTTTCAGGCGAGCCTTCGCGTGATGCGCCGGCCGCTCGAGCCGTTCGGGCTCACGCCGGCGCGCTTCGACATGCTCTGGTGCATTCACCAATTGGACGTCGACGACGAAGCCTGCCCGGTTCTTCAGAGCGACGTGCGCAAGAGGCTCGGCGTGACGGCACCGACGGTGACGCGGATGCTGCGGTCGCTCGAGGCGCTCGGGCTGGTGCAGCGAGAGCGCGACATCTTCGATCGTCGCCAGATCGTGGTCGGCCTCACGAGAGAGGGCCTGGAGCGCATCCTTACGGCCTACGCCCATTTCGTCGAGCGCAAGGCCGCCGAGCGAGCCATTCGCAGCGCGATGCGCGAAGGGCGGCCGTTTCGCGAGCAACCGCCCGACGAGGAAAGCGCGTCTTGCGCGATGGGGCGGTTCGCAAGGTTGCTCGACCGCATTCGACAGGGTTTCCGCGATCGAGCGGACCTCCACTACGGGCGGCACCGAGGCGCCCATCCACCTGGCTCGTGCCTGGGTGATGGCTCGGAAACATGAGACAGCCCCAGCCGAATCGCTCAGCGGAACCCGGCGATCGGGTGCGGCACGTAAGGCTCTTCCAGCGTCTTCACCTCGTCGGGCGCCAGCTTCACCTCGAGCGCCTTCACCGCCGCCTCGAGGTGCTCCATCCTGGTCGCCCCCACGATGGGCGCGGTCACCCCGGGCTTGCCGAGCAGCCACGCGAGGGCGACCTCCGCGTGCGGCAGCTTGCGCGACTTCGCGAGGCCGTCGAGCGCCGCGAGGACGCGCGCGTCCGCGTCCGCCATGCGCGAGTAGAGCACCTGCCCGAAGCGGTCCGTCTCCGATCGCCTCGTTGGCCCCGCCTCGGGCGGGCGCGCGAGCTTGCCGCGCGCGAGAGGGCTCCACGGGATCATCCCGACGCCCTGGTCGAGGCACAGCGGCGCCATCTCGCGTTCCTCCTCGCGATAGAGCAGGTTCAAGTGGTTCTGCATCGACACGAAGCGCGTCCAGCCGTGCTTCTCGGCGACGTGCTGCGCCTTGGCGAACTGCCAGGCGTGCATCGACGACGCGCCGAGGTAGCGCGCCTTTCCGGCGCGAACGACGTCGTGAAGCGCCTCCATCGTCTCCTCGATGGGCGTCGCGTCGTCCCAGCGGTGGATCTGGTAGAGGTCCACGTAGTCGGTCCCGAGGCGCCGCAGGCTCGCGTCGATCTCGTGCAGGATGGCCTTGCGCGACAGGCCGCGGCCGTTGGGGCCGGGGCGCATCGGGTTGAAGACCTTGGTGGCGATGACGACGTCCTCGCGGCGCGCGAGCTCGCGCAGCGCGCGCCCCGTGATCTCCTCGCTCGCGCCGAACGAGTACACGTTGGCCGTGTCGAAGAAGTTGATCCCGAGGTCGAGCGCCCGCTTGAAGAAGGGACGCGACTCCGGCTCGCGCAGCGCCCACTTCCAGCCGAGCGACTCGCCGGGGATCGTCGCGTCCGGATCGCCGTAGCTCATGCACCCGAGGCAGATGCGCGAGACCCAGAGACCCGTGTTGCCCAGGCGTTGGTAGTCCATGGACGGATCTGCGTAGCGGGCGCGCCGCCGGACGCAAGAGAGCCCCGACTGCGCCATGGTAGTCTCGCAGCCATGCTGCTCGCTCGCCTTCGACTGGTGGGAGCTCTCGCCGGCGTCGTGTCGCTACCGGCCTGCGGCGGCGCCCAGACCACGCCCAATTTGCAGAGCGTGCTCGGCCGATACGGATACGTGGCGCTGCGCCCACCGTCGACGCTGGTCCCCCCAGGCACCATCATCCAGGTCCGCAGCCGCGAGCCGCTCGAGGCGCTCATCGTGTGCACGCGCGCCGCATCGCTCGGCCCGGACGTCCCCATCCAGCAGTCGCCGTCCGCCGACTCCGCGCTCGTATCCGACGTGTCGCAGGCGTTCAGCCTGTCGGCGTCGCTGCCCACGTTGCTGAGCGGCAAGGCCGCCTACTCGTCCATCAGGGACGTCACCATGTCGGTGACCAACGTGAACGTGCTCGAGATCTCCGACGCCGACGTGTTCGAGGGAATCACCCATCGCAGGCCGGCGTGCACCGAAGCGATCGAGAGCCTGGCGCAGCAGCCGAACGCGACGATTTCGATGGTCAAGTCCGTCATCAGCGCGGACGTGACCTACAGCGTGCACTACAAGGACGACGCGAGTCTCGACGCCGGCGCCCGCCAGCAGCTGCTCACAACGCTGGCGGGAGATCTCCACGCGGACGTCGGCACGTCGACGGCCGACACGCTGCAGGGTCATGCGTTGTTCTGGGGCGTCATCGACGACGTGCGCCTCGCGCAGGTGGGCCTGAGTCTTCCCGGAGGGACGCGGGCAGCGGCCGGCTCGCGCGTCCTGCCCGCGAGCGGCGACCTGCACGTGTCCGATCAGCCTCTCGTGCAATGACGGCCTGGCGCGTTCGCGGTGTCTCGGCGATCGCGTGCCTGCTGACGGCATGTGCGTCCGCGGGCTCCGCCCTCGTTCACGAGAGGGCGCGCGCGCCCCGGGTCGCGGCGTCCACCGCATGCAGCCCGCCGCCGCACGGGGCGGGCGTCGCCCCCGTGCCTCTCGTACAGTCGCGCCACGCCGCGCGTGTGACCACGCTCTCCTTCTCGCCCGATGGGCACCTGCTCGCCACCGCGTCCGAGGACGGCAGCGCCAAGGTGTGGGACGTACGCAGCGGCGCGTTGTTGCGCACCGAGCACGCCTCCTTCGCTGCGCCCTCCGTCGCGACCTTCCGGCACGACGGGCGCGCATTCGTGTTCGGTGGAGGTCAGCCGGTCGGAGCGCCGGTTTGGGTGCTGGATCTGGACACGGGCGCCGCCCTCGCCACCGCGAGCGGCTCCGGTGACGTTCAGCACGTGCGGTTCCTGCGACCGGTGCCCTCCCGCGGAGCGGTCCGCTGGATCGGCGAGACCGATGCGGACAAGGTCGTTTTTTTCGACGCAGACCTCCACGCCACCGGTTTCATCGGGCACGCGTTCCCGGACACCGTCGTGAGCATTGCGCCCGACGAGCTCCGCGTCGGCATCACCAGCACCGGCAGCCCGGCGCAGGTGCGGCTGTACGACGGCGACAAGCCTTCGCCCGATCCTGCTCCGACGACGGCCGTGGAGCCGCACGCGCTGTTGCTCCTGCCCGCTCGTGCCGGCGTCGTCGTCGGCGGCCCTTCGGGGGCCGAGGTCATCACGGCCGACGGTAGGCACACCAGGCTTCAGGGCCTCGACGGTGTCCTCGACCTCGCGCTGCTACCCGACAGTCAGCGCGTCGTGGCCGCCGCCGGCGGCGTGCTCGGGGTCTGGCGCTTGCGCGACGGGAGCAGGCTGTGGTCCACCACCAGCGACGAACGGTCGTTCTTCGCCGGGTTCGAGCACATCGCGGTCGCCCGGGACGGCCGGATCGCCGCAGGCATCACGACCGGCCGTGTCCTTCTCTTCGCCCCGTCCGCGGACGGGTACGGGTTCGAGCGGGAGCTCGGGTACGGCATCGCGCAGCAGGTGACCGACGTCCAGTTCCTCGACGACGACACCGTGCTCGCTGCGTCGCCCGGGCGGCTGTCGGGCTGGTCGCTGTCGGACGGCCGATTCCTCGGCGTGCGCGATGATGGGGCTCTCATCGGAGCCGTCGCCTCGCCGCCATCGGGATACACGGTCGCGCGCGCCTACGCGCCGAACCCGTGCCCCGAGCACTTCGCCATCGGTTTCCAGCGATGGCCGTCGCCCGACGTCCCGTCGGCGCCGGAGGTGCCCGGCCCCGCCGTCGTCGACGCACCGTCCGGCAAGGCCGTCCACCTCGCGCGGGCGACGCTGCTCGGCACCACGACCCATCTCGTGTGCACCGGGGCTCAGGTCGGCCTCGGCGTGAGCATGACGCTGACGTCGCAGGCGTTTGCCGCGGGCTGGGTCGTGGAGGACGCCCAGCGGCTGCCGACCGGCAAACCGATCGCCTTGAAGAACTTCCTCACAGGCCAGCGCGTGGCGCTGGCCTCGCCGGCGGACTCGTTCATTCCGTACTGGCCGCTCCGCATCACCGCGGATGGCAAGCACGTCTACGGCACGGGGCTCTCGTCGACCACCGGACAGACGGCCGTGGTGTGGGACCTGGGCAGCGGCGCCGCGCTTCGATCGTTTCCGAACGTCACTCGGATCGGCCTCGAGCCGGACGGCAAGCGCGCGGCCATCGCGGCAGGCGTCGAGGTCGCCGTCGTGCGCACGACCGGCACGGACCCGATCGTGCCGCTGCGCACCGCCTCCATCGTGACGAGCCTCGCGTTCGATCTCCACGGCGACGTCCTGGTGGGCGCCGGGGACGGCTCGCTCGCGCGCCTGCACGACGGCATGCTGAGCGCGTGCGGCTCCTTCGAGGGCGGCGCGCTCCGCGGAATCTGGCCGCATCCCCACCGCGACCGGGCGATCGTGCTCGACGCGGATGGCGACCTCGTGGTCTGGGACACCGCCCAGGGCCGCCCGCTAGCTCGCTTCGTCGAGTTCGAGGACGGCGACGCCGTCGCCATCACGCACGACGGATACATGAGCGGCTCGGTCGACGCGCTCGGGCGCATCGGCTGGCAGTTCGATGCCCCCCTCGAGGTGCAGCTTCTTTCTCAGTACGACCGCACGGCGTACCGCCCCGAAGCCGTCGCCGATTCGCTGCGCGGATCCGCTTGCCCGCCACCGCCGCCGGCTCTGCCTCGCGCGCCGCGCGTCACCGTCGTCCAGCCTCCCCCCCGCGAAGGGACCTCCCTCGACGTCCAGGTCACGGTGAAGGTGGAGGGAGCACCGGACACGGTCGTGCGGGCGTACGTCGAGGGGCTGCTCGCGGGGGAGGGCTCGTCGCACGGCACGGGCCTCCTCCAGGTCCCGATCCACCTCCGCCCGGGGCGCAATCGCGTGTCGCTCATCGCGTTCGCCCCGAGCGGCTTCAGCTCGCTGCCGGCCACGCTGGACGTGACGGCGCCGCGCGCGAGCGCGGCCCGCTCCAAGCTGTGGGTCGTCGCGGTGGGCGCGAGCCGCTACCCGAAGCTGCCGGCCGCATCGCAGCTGCGCGTCGCCGCCGACGACGCGCGATCGCTGGCCGACTACCTCGCCCGCCAAGCGGGGCCGGACCGCTCCTACGCCTCCATCGACGAGACGCTGCTCACCGACGACGAGGTGACGCCGCCGGCGATCGCGGCGGCGCTGGACAAGCTCGCGACGATGGCCCCCGAGGATCTCGCCGTGGTGCTGCTCGCCGGCCACGGAATGGCCACGCCGCAAGGCCCCATGGTGTTCGTGACCCCCGCGTCGGACGGATCGGACGCAGCGAACCGCTCGTTCGCCGTGCACTGGTCCGACCTGGCGCAGCGGCTTGCGCGAGCGCCCGGGCACGTGCTCGTGCTGCTGGACGCGTGCCACTCGGGCGGCATGAGCGACGACCTCGTGGTCCCGAACGGCGAGCTCGCGCAGGAGCTGGTGCGCGGCCGCAGAGGCGGCACGATCGTGTTCGCCGCATCCGAGGGCCGGCAGCTCAGCCACGAGGGGGCCTGGAACGGGCTGTTCACCGGGGCGCTGCTCGAATCGCTCGACGATCCCCAGACTGACGGGGACGGGGACGGCTGGCTCGAGATCGGCGAGATCGTGCAGAGCGTCGTTCGGCGCGTCGAGCGCGACAGCCACGGCCAGCAGACCCCGTGGCTGATGCGCGAGGAGCTGTTCGGGGGGCTGCGCATCGTGAAGGCCGCCGCGCGCTCACCGTTTTCGCCGGCGCGCTGATTGCGGTCATGGCGCGACGAGCCGCGCGAAGAGCGTCGATCGTGCGTGCTCGTCCCAGGCGACGATCCCGGGCAGAGACGCCGACGGGGTCCGCCACGTGAGAATGCCGATGGCATCGGGCGAGCCGTCCACGCGGCCGTCGTCGGCGACGACCAGCCAGGGCACGGCGTAGCGCTCCGGTCCCGGATCCGTGCGACGCCCATCGAACCACCGCGGCATGGGCTTCCCTTCGACGTGGCCGGTCACCAGCACCGCCGTCCGCGTGCCCCGGTCGACTTCGACCAGCGCCAGCCTGTCGAGCAGGGCGGCCACCAGAAAGCGTCCATCCTTCGAGAGGGCGACGTCTTGCACCGGGCCCGTGCCGACGGCCACGGTACGCACCGCACCGCCACGCAAGACGTCCACGACTCCATCGCCGCTGCAAGCGACGGTCGAGCCGTCGTCGGTCACGTCGACCCCGAACGGCATCTGGCTGCAGCGGCCGGCCGCCGGCAGCTCCGATCCGTCGAAGCCGTACGCGTGGACGACCGGGTCGTTCCATCTGAGCACGACGATGCGGCCGGCTCGTGGAGCGACGGCGAAGTCGGCCACGCCCGCGCCGATCCTCACCGCGCCGGCCGTCCGGACGAGATACAGCAGTCCGCCAGCCAGACCCGCGATCTGATCGGAGCCGGCGAATGCAATGCGAGCGAATGCAGCGCCGGGCGGGGTGGGGAGATCCGTCCGGCTGCCGTCGGTGCCGAAGATGCTCACGCCCTCCTTGGATGCCACCGCGATCGCCGCTCCATCGGGCCGGAAGGCGACGGCGGATCCGCCCGCGAGCGACGTGTGCGTCACTCCCGTCGTGACATCGACGAGCGCCGTACGGTCGGCCGTCGTGACGGCCAGCTCTCGTCCGTCCGGGCTCCACGCAAACGCCTGCGCGCCGCCCCAGAACCCGACGGAGGACGGACGGTAGGCGTGCACCTGGTCGACGTCCGACCAGATCCGCACTGCGCCATCGCGCCCGAGCGCGGCCAGCTCGCGGGCCGGGCCGAATGCCGGGGCGACCAGCGGAACACCAGGCGGCGCGATGACGTCGAGCACGCGCGCCTGGCTCCAGCTCACGATGGCATGCGCCGTCGCGTCCATCCCTATCGTCCCGACGTCGGCGTTGAACGTGAACGCGGCGCGGTCACCGCCGCCGAACACGGCGCTCGTGTAGCCCGGCTGCAGCGCCCCGGCCGCTCCGCCTAGCGCAAAGCGGACTTCCTGCTCGGGGGCGCCGGTGGCCGCGTTCCAGACGCGCGCCGTGCCATCGGCGAGCAGACCGCGGACCTCCTCGCCCTCGACTCGGAGCGCGGCGATCGGCACCGCCGGCGGGCTCGCACCGGCGCGCGACCACGCGACCCGCCCCGCGGCGACGCGCACGAGCGATCCGTCTTCGCCGGCGGAGATGGCACCATCCGCTGCAGCGGCGAGGGAGGTGACGCTGCCCGCGTGCGCCTTGACGGCCCAACGCTCCTTCAACGACGCGTCCAGCGCGCCGACCCACCCCTGGCTCGTCCCGACGAACACGGAGCGCGCGTCGGGCGCGACGATCTGCACCACATTTCCGGCCTTTCCCAGGGTCGTCGCGGGACCGGACGTGCCCGTCGCCGCGTCGATGGCGCTCACCTCTGCATCGCGCGCGAGGAAGATCGTGCGGCCGTCGGGCGCCACCTGGACGGGTCGCGCCCACGCCAGGACGTCCTCCGGCGCCGCGAGCTTCTTCACTTCCCCGTCGATCGACCACACCGCGACCCCGCCGCTCCGCAGTCCCAGCGCCACGCGCCTCCCATCGGGGAACAACGCAAGTGACACCGGACCCACATCGTCGAGCTTCGCGGTCACCACGTCGATCGCGCGGTCGACGTCGTGGACGATCATCCAGCCTCTGTCGTCGATGCTGAAGAGGCGCGTCCCGTCGGCGCTCAGCGCGGTGCCGAGCATGTTTTCCTCGTGTACCGCGGTGAGGTGAGGGCGCAGCGCGCCACCGGCCAGCGCCAGGGCACACTGGCGGGCCGCGATCTCGTCGGGCAGGGGCCCGGACTGGTGGAGGACGGCCGCCAGCACGCCATAGGCCTCCGCCCGCGGCCAGAGGCGCACCGACTCCTCCGCCGCGCTCAGCGCGGCCACCTGGTCGCCCTCCACCAGCCGTCTCCAGGCCTCGAAGGCGTCGGCCGTGGCCTTTGCCCGTGTCGCGTCGTCCGGGGCCGGCATCGACGCGCACGCGCGCGACGACGGCCCGCCGCCCTGCTCGATCCGGGCGCCGACGTCACGCCGGCCCTCGCACGCGATCACGGACGCCAAGCACGCGAGGGCGCAGGCCTGCCGAGGTGTCACGGGAGGCCACGATACCAGGATGCCTCGCGGCTCGGCGGTCAACGGGAGTGCCACGCGTGGCGCCGCAAGCCCGCGCGACGAGCCAGGCGGCTGAGCAGCGATCGGTCCGGATCCGCCTCGCGCTGGGCGCGCAGCTCGCGGATGGTGCGCCGCACGGCGGCCCTCACGCGGTCGCGGAGCTCCGCGCAGCGCTCCGGGTCGCCGGAGCGGCGCTCGTACGACGCGGTCTCGATGGGCGGCGCGAAGCCGAAGTAGAGGCGCTCGGGGCGCGGCAGCGGCGTCGGGCCGATGCCCTTGACCACCGGCCAGACGAGGTCGGGCCGAACGCCGAGCCGCTCGAGGACGCGGCCGACCGGCGAGGCCAGGATCTCGTCGGCGTCGATGACGATGTCGAACGCGTCCTCCACGCCGACGCACGCGAACGGGACGATCGTGCACGCGTGCTCGATGGCCATGCGCGCGAACCCCACGCGGTTGCCCCACACGAGCTCGTACTTCTCGCCCTTGCGCTTGGAGACCTCGCGCGCGCCCCCGGGGAAGACGAGGATGGCTTGCCCCTCGCGCATCAGCCGCGCGCACGCTTCGGGCGATGCGGGCACGGCGCCGATGCGGCGGGTCATCGCCGCCCAGAGGGGGACCTTGAAGTGCAGGTCGTCGCCGAGAGAGCGCAGCGCGATGCCCGTGAGCCGGTAGACCTCCGCGATGAGCATCGGCGCGTCGAGCACGCCGAAGAGCGTGTGGTTGCCGACGAAGAGCAGCGGCCGCGTCGCCGGGACGTTCTCGAGGCCCGACACGGCGGGGCTCGTCAGCCACCGGACGGGGCGCAGCGCGCGGACCATCCGGTCCATCGCGCGGGGCGACGGGGGCGCTGCGGCGTCGCGCGGCACGGGGAACAACGATACCAGGACGCGGGGCGGGCCGCCGTCAGGGCGCGGTGAGGGCGAAGACCTGCGTCTCGTCGTCGAAGCCGCCGCCCCCTTGCAGGCCCCAGAGGGTGACCAGGCAATCGCCGGCCGCGAGCGACGTGCCGCTGAAGGCCTGGTAGACGGGCGTCTCGGCGACGCCGATGCCGCTGCCCGCGAGCGGCACCGAGAGCAGGTGCTGCGCGTCGGCAGGGATGCTCGCGTAGTAGTTGCCCGGGCCCGCGGGACCGGAGGCCACGCCGAACTGCGAGCACTCGCTGCCGTGGTAGACGTAGAAGTCGTTGGTCGCCGTCCACGCGCCCGCGGGCGGCGCGCCGAAGCTTGCCGTGCCGTCGAACGTGCTGTCGCTCACGTCGCCGTAGAGCGCGACCAGGTGCGCGGCCTGCGTGACGGGCGTCACGACGGCGAACGACTGCGCGTCGTTGGTCGTCGCCGCCTGGCAGCCCCAGCTCTGCCCGAAGCAGAACTCGCCCCCCGCGCCGAGCACGCCCTGCCCCGGCGGCGGCTGGGGCGGCGTGAAGGAGAGCGAGAGATCCGCGCTCGACACGACGTCGTGCGTCGCGGACACGGGGCCGCCGTTGAGGCCCAGCAGGACGCAGCTCGACACGGGCAGGCCGCCCGGGAGCGTGAAGTGGATGGGCACCGTGAAGCTCCCCTGCGTCGGCGCCTTGACGATGAACTGCCCGAGCGGGCGCGCGCCGGGCGGGCCGTACTCCGGCGTCGACGACGGCCACGGGCCGGAGGGGCACGCGCCCGAGGGCAGGTACTGCAGGATGAAGAGCACCTCGGCGTAGAGGCTCTGCGAGTTGTCGACGCTGACGCTGCCGGCGAGCGACGCGAAGCTCTGCGCGCCCGCGATGGGGAAGCCGTACCAGGCGGTGGGGAAGCCGGTCCTGGCGGTGCGCGTCGAGCCGCGCAGCGCGATGGGGCTCGGCCACGTGCAGCCGGTGCCGCCGCAGTCCGACGGCCAGACGTAGCCCGCCGTGCCCGAGAGCGTGTAGCCCGCGCCCTGCGCCGAGGAGGCCTCCGCGGAGCTCGTCGTGTACAGGTGGTCGCCGCTGGAGGCGTTGGCGAGCTCGTAGAGCGGCACCGAGCCGCAGACCGACGGCGAGGTCGCGATGAAGCCCATCGAGCCCTCGACGGTCTGCCCCTCGCACTTCGGGTCCGTCGTGTAAAGGTGCCCGGTCGCCGTGCGGCACCGGTAGAACGGCACGAGGCCCGGCTGCTGCGCGGCGTAGAGGTAGTAGGCGTACTGCTGCTCGATGGCGAAGCCGCAGCAGGAGGCCTCGCTGTCGGTCGTCGTGTAGAAGTGCTGGCCGGTCGACGCGTCGTACGAGCGCGTCACGCCGACGCGGCAGCCGAGCAGGTCGTCGCAGGCGCCGTTGCAGTCGTCGTCTTTCAGGTTGCAGACCTCGGGGGAGCACGTGGCGCCGTCGGGGGAGGCGTCCGCGGGCGCCGCGCCGTCGCCGGCGTTCGCGTCGGTGCCCGCGTCCGTCGAGCCGCCCGTGCCGGAATCGGTCGCGGGGGTGGTCGCGTCGCCCGGGCCCCCTCCCCCGTCGTCGCCCCCGGCGTTCGACCCGGACTGACCGCCGGCGCACGCCGGCGCGAGGAGCGCCACGATGAGGAGGAGGGACGCGGGGCGCATGGTCCTCATTGTGGAGCAAGTCCGGCAATTCGTCCCGGTGCGAGAATCAACGCCAGGACATCCTGTCCCACCCGGCGATCCTTCGAGCCTTTTTCGTCCCGTCGGTCGGCGCTTCGGCGATTGACCGCGCCCCGATCGCGCAGGTCTACTCGCCCGCGCCCGCATGCTGCACGGGTTGCGCATCCTCGTCACCGCGCGCGACGACGCCACGGCGCTCCAGCTCCGAGAGCTGTTCGAGCGCCGTCACGCCGACGTGCGCCACGCCACCGACGGCAAGGGCGCGCTCGCGCACGTGCGGCCGACGTGGGTGCCGCACGTGCTGGTGACGGAGTTTCGCCTGGGCGACATGGACGCGAACGACCTCGCCAGGGCGGTGGGCAGGCACGCGGGGGCGCCGGTGGCGGTCATCTGCACGGCGCCGCGGGGCCGGCAGCGGCACACGCACCCGGCGGGGCTCGGGTTCGCCCGGTGCTTCGTTCATCCGGTGGAGGCGGAGGAGATCTGCGCCGCGATCGCCGAGGCGATCGACACCGAGCGGAGATAGGACGGCGCTCGGGCGCCGTGCTCAGAAGGTGACTCGCCGTCCCTTGCGGCGCAGCCACAGGACGATCCCCAGCACGGCGATCAGCGCGGCATCGGCCGACACGAGGAACGCGAGGTGGTCGCTCTCGATGCCGAAGACGACGACGACGGGCAGCACCAGGAGGAGCGCGAGCGCCCCGATTCCGGCGCGCACGAGCCTCGCGCGGCTTCGCCGGGCGAGCGCGTAGCGCGTCGCGATCGACGTGACGACCGCTTGGCCGTGCCCTCGCGTCGCGATGCGCAGAAGACCGTACGCCGGCAGGGCCCGCCCGAGCCGCTCGAGCGCCTCGACGCGCAGCAGATCGGCCACGACGCGCGCCGAGCCGCGGATGGGGCTCGCCTCTTCTTGCCCGAGGCGCGCGAGCGCGGCCTGCGGGTCGCCGCGCTGGATGTCGAGGTACGCGATCGCGGCGTCGACGTCGCCGTCCACCTCGGCGATGCCGGTGTGCGGCGCGGCGAGATCGAGCCACGCCTGCGCGAGAGCGAGGCCGTCGCCGGAGGAAGCGCCGGAGGCGGCGAGGCGCGAGAGACGCGCGAGCAGGAGGTTGCGGTAGGGAGGCAGCGTCGTGCGCTCGAGCGTCGCTTCGAGCACCGCGCGCTCCGAGAGAAGATCGCGGGCGATGTGGTGGCGCGCGGCGAGCATCGAGCCGAGCCACACGAGGTGCCACTCGGCCTCGGGATCGCGGGGAGCGGAGGACATCGTCGAGAGGGCCGTGCGCACCGCGTCGAAGCGAGCGCGCGTGTCCGCGATGGGGACGCGCCGGCGAGCGAGCGCCTCGAGCCCGGGCGGCGTCTCGCGCAGATCGAAGCTGACGAGACGCCCGTTCGCGCCGCGAGGACGCGGCGCCGTGCGGTAGGGGGGCCCGTCGGAGCCGCCGAGAGAGCGAACTTGCTCGTGGCCGCAGTAGGCGCACGTCAGCGACAGCGCTTCGGGCACCCGCCCCGCCACCAGCTGCGCGCGCCCGCACGACTCGCACTCCACCGCGCGCACGTCGGGCGAATGAACGGAGGGGGCGGGCATGCGGCTCACGACATGATACGGCCCCCGCGGCGCGCAGCTTCCCCGCAGCATCGCGAGCCTCATCGCGAGCTTGGCGCGTCGACTTTCCTCTCGAGCCGGCAGGCGCACCGGCCCGGCGCCGCCAGGCCATGTGATGTGACATCACATAACATCGTGCTGCTGGAGAACGCCGCCCCCCAGCGGACTCGATGAGACCTCGCGCCACGTTTCGACCGCTCGATGCAGCTTCCGAAGCGCCGCTCGATGCGGGCGGGGGATGTCCGACGTGCCAGTGACCGAAAAGCGGCTCGCGTCTCGCCGTGGAATGCGCGCGGCACTTCTGCTCACGGCATTCACGGCGTGCCGAGCGCACGGCGCGGATCGCGCGAGCGACGCGGGCGCGCCGTCGACCCCGACGTCCGCGGGTGCCGCGAGCCTCGCGGCGCGTCCCTCCTCCTCGAGCGCAGTGGTTGTTCCTCCCAGCACTCCTGCTCCTCCCCTCTCCGCCCGACGCGCCGCCGCCCTCGCCGACGATCTCCGCGCCCATCTCGCCTCCGCCCAGACCGCCCTGCACCCGCCCCCGCGCATTCGAACCGTCGCCGGCACCATCGTCGTCGCCGCCGCCGACCCGGGCATTCCGCTCGATAGCGCCGTCATCGTCGCCGACGAGACGCAGGCCGCGCTCTTCGCCGGGCCCTTCCAGCATCGTCCCGATCGGGTCATCACGCTCTTTCTCTTCTCGTCGCGTGACGCGTACGAGCACGCCGTTCACGGGCTCGCGCCCGGCGCACCTCAGGATGGCTACGGGCTCTACGATCCGCTCACGCGCGAGGCGTTCGTCTGCACGCAGGGCGCGTCGATCGATTCGACGGCGCACGAGCTGACGCACGGGCTGCTGCTCGACGATTTTCCCCACGCGCCCCACTGGCTGCAGGAGGGCGTCGCGTCGCTCTTCGAGCTGCCGGATTTCTCGCAACCAGGCCAGATCCACGGCAAGGCGCACTTCCGCCTGCAGACGCTGCGCGATGCGCTGAAGCGCCGCGCGACCGCGCCCCTCGTGCGGCTCGATGCGCTCTTTGAGATGACCCCCGAAGAGTTCGACGCGGGCCGCGATCCGCTCGCGTACCTGCATTACGCGAGCGCCCGCGAGGCGATGCGCTGGCTGGACTCGAAGAACGAGCTCTGGCCCTTCTACGGGGCCTTCCGCGACGGCGTGCTCGCCGATCCGACCGGCGAGAAGGCGTTCGATCGCGTCGTCGGCAAATCGCCCTCGGACGCGACGGCCGACTGGCTGCACTGGATCACCAGCGTCGCCTCCGAATCGCCGTGAGAGTCTGCTAGCCTCGCGCCGTGGGCGAGGGAGGGAAGCGCGAGCTCACGCCGCTCGAAGCGGTGCTCGTCCGCGACGCGAGCGTGCGCGACACGCTCCTTCGCTGGGCGCGCCGCCGCACGCCCGACGCCGCGAGCGCCGAGGACCTGTTCGCCGAGACGCTGCGCGCGGCCGTCCAGCGCGAACGCGTGGGCGAGCGCTGGGATCCGGACGGCAAGGTCAGCGCGCTCGCGCACCTCGGCTCGATCCTGAGCGGCATCCGCGCAAACAACCGCCGCTACCAGAAGCGCCGCCCGCTCGAGCGCGTGGAGGACGCGGACGGCCCGCAGGGCCCGACGCCGTGGCAGCCCATCGTCAGCGCGGAGCAGGCGCTCATCGACCGCGAGGACGACGAGCAGCGCGGACACCTGAAAGCCGAAGTCCGCCGCCGCCTCGCCGAGGACACCGATGGCGCGCTGCCGATCGCGATGATGGACGCGGCCGACGAAGGCATCCAGGGGCCCAAGCGCCTGGCGGAGCACCTCAAGTGCCCCATCGACAAGGTGCGCCTGGCGCAGCGGCGCATCGCCTACCACGCGAGGAAGCTCGTGAAGCTCGCCTCCGGCGGCGACGAGGAGGCGCGGGCATGAGCACGACGAAGCCGCCGCGCCACGATGCGTTCGATCTCGTCGAGGACGCGCTCGCCGAGGAGGAGCTCGAGGAGCTCGCCAAGCAACCGCTCAGCGTCACGCACGAGGAGCTGAGGAAGGGCGGGATCGATCCCGACCGCGCGAAGTCGATCCTCGACGCGGTGCTCGCGGAGGAGGGCGTGGTCGCTGCCGCGAGCGAGCGCGAGAGCGGGAGCGAGAGCGACGGAAAGAACGCCAGCGCCGAGCCCCCGAAGGCGGCGGAGAAGGCGCCGCCGCCGGCGAAGGTCGTCCCTCTCGGCAAGGCGCGCGAGCGGCGCTCGCCCGTCACGTGGATCGCCTTCGCGGCCGCCGCGGCCGTCGCGGCGACCATGTACGTGGAGCGCGGCGCGGTCGTCGCGTGGCTCGGCCCCTCGCCGGCGCCGACCGCGCCCACCGTGCCGATGCCGCTCTCGACGACGCCGCCGGGCCCCGACCCGCAGGTGCTCGCGAAGACGATGCGCGATCGGGCCTACGACTCGTGCACGCGCGGCTACTACTCCGAGTGCGAGGAGCTGCTCGACAAGGCCAGGGCGCTCGATCCGGCCGGCGAGAAGGACGCGCTCGTGCAGCTGCTGCGCACGAACATCTACGTCAGCCGCCACCCCGGGGCGCTCGCCGAGGCGGGTGCGGCGATGCCGTCCGACGCAGGCGTGCCCGGGGAGTTCGACAACTCCAAGCCCCCGCTCGGCCCCGGGGAGCGCCCGCTGCAGAAGCATCACCGCTCGGGCGGCGCGCCGGACGGTTCGCGCTAGAGCGCGCTCTCGACGACGTTCCGCTACGCGTGCGCGTGGCCTCGTGACTTCCCGCGCCGAGGTCCCGCCCGCCGCCGACGCTTGGTCGGCGCGACGAGCGACTCGAGGGGGATGTCGAACCGATCGTGCAGCTGGCGGATCATCTCCAGCGTGAGCGGGCGCTTGCCGCTCAGCACCTCCGAGACGCGCGCCGTCGTGCCGAAGACGGGCAGCAGGTCCTTCCGCGTCAGGCCCTGCTGCTCCATGCGGAACTTGATGGCCTCGATCGGATCGGGAGCTTCGAGCGGGAACGCCTCGCGCTCGTACGCCTCGACCAGGACGCCGAGCACTTCGAGCTTGGCCGCGCCGGAGCTGCCGGGAGGCGCGTCCCAGAGCCGTTTGATCTCGGCGAGCGCTGCCTCGTAGTCGGCTCTGGTGGCGATCGGGCGGATGTCCATGAGCATCAACCTGGTCTGAGGTGAAGTGTTCGTAAACTGGCCCGAGGACGAATCCGGTGTGCTCAAAGCCCCGTCACGTCGACGGCATCGTAGGCCTCGTGCGTGCCGAGGAAGACGATCAGGACCATTCCATTCAGCGGCGGTTTCGCCTTGGGCCTGGCGTACCGAACTCGAGCGACGAGGCGGTACTTGTTCCCACCGATGTCGAAGACGACCTTGTCACCGACGAAGTCGGCCGAGCCGTAGCGCTGCCGTATCTGGGCGGGGTTCTCGTAGCGTGCGCGTTCGATCTCCTTCGCCCAAGCGAGAAGCAGGCCTTTCGCATCCGGGTGCTTGCGGAAGAACTGGACGAGCGTCCGCCTCTCGAAGAGCCGCATGGGCTGCCACTGGTAGCGTAGCTTAGCGCGCTCCCATGCTGGGAGCAACGGCTCCCCTGATGGGAGTGGCAGACGCGCCGCCTTGGTGCGGGTCGTGGAGGCGACGGCAGCCTCCCGATCTCCCGACTGCGCGGACCTTCCGCCGCATCGCGCGCACAAGAGACTCGATGCGACGCTCACAGGCGCTCGACCCGTCGCCCGATGTGGCGCTATCGACTACGTCTTGAGTCGATGCATCTGCGGGAGGGGTCGATGCGTCGGCCATGGACATCGCCGCGCGTCCGCCGCAGCAGAGCACGTGGACGATTCCGCCGTCGCACGGGTCGCTCCCCACACAGTAGATGGCGGCGTCACCATGCTCCCTTCGGCCACATTCACGAGCTCCCGTCTCACCAGCCTACGGCAGCAGAGAGTCCTCGCGGTCAGGCGGGCTGCTTGGCGCGGGCTTCCATGACATCGAGCAGCCGACGCGCCTCGGCGGACGGTAGATCCGCCTCGCGCACCAGCCGGCCGTGCATCGCCGGGAAGACGCGTTGCACGTTCCAGCTCCGATGGATCGGGCTCGATCCGATGAGCACGACGCGCTGGCCGTCGAAGCGCGCAATCTCCGCCGGCACGCCCTCGTTCCAGATCCACGATCGGAGATAGTCGTTCGTATCGGTCATGAGGTCGATCAATCGATCTGGGCGGAGGGCGAACCAGTTGGCGAGCTGCCACGTGCTCTGGGCCGTCAAACCGCTGGAGGTCTCGCCATCGCTAGCCGCCGCCACCGCCGCGGCAGCGGGAACGATTCCCTCGATCCGACCCGGACCGTTTCCCGCGAGCGCGCCCAGGAGCAGCAGGTGCAGCTGGAAGTTGTCGGCGATGCCGCTCATCCGGAACCGAAACCCGCGGTCACTGGCCGGATGCAACACGAGCAATGGCTCGTCGTCGAGCACCGAGAGCATCTTGCCGAGGAACCCGTAGCGCTCGCTGTAGCGTCGAATGCGGCCCTCGAGCAGCGCGCGCTGGGGAAGGGTCCGCCGCAGCTCGGGCGAGCGCTGCAAACACGCCATCGCCGCCCGCTCGAAGAGGTAATAGTGCGCAGGGAGCTCGAGCTCGTCACCGGCGTCCTGCGGGATTTCGCCGAGCATCCCCGCCAACCGATCGAACACCGCGCCAGGGAAGTCGTGGGGGTTGCCGCCGATTTCGACGATCGCCCCGGCGAGCATGGCGACATCGGCAAGGCGCTCGGGCCCCGCCGAACGCAGGACACGATCGAGCCCTGCCAGCACGTCTCGTTTGCCTGAGATGTCCAGCTTGCCCGCCATGGCGTAGCACTCACCGATGGCGCGGCGCGCGTCCTTCCCGGAGGAGATTGCGGCGGCGATCTTCTCGACGGCGGTGGTCGTCATCGTAGAGATGGAGCATCGCACGGTCCTCCGGTCCGGGGCAGCACCGGCACGCCACGTCTCGACGACGGCTCGGCGCAGGGCTCGTGCCGGTCGCTCAGGTCCAACACGCTACTCCGCCGGAGTAACGCCCTACTCTGCCGGAGTAGCGCCTTCTTCCGTCGCGGCCACGCGCTACTCGGACGGAGTAGCGCCTTACTCCGCCGGAGT